>ERZ1106963.18-NODE-18-length-225955-cov-10.420491_pt1 | contig 225955 bp, 192 predicted proteins | sample MGYA00403681_ERZ1106963 | MGnify/ENA primary metagenome ERZ1106963 (study PRJEB35170, sample SAMEA104062407) | human gut metagenome | biome: human gut; feature: human-associated habitat; material: faeces | place: Denmark | collected 2012-05-03 ...
CTACGGCGTGCTGCGGCGTGAGCCAAAGCCAAAGGAAAGAACCGGCAGGGGACTGCCGGTTCTTTTGTGTTGGGAGGAAGGGGAAGGGGAGGACGGAAGAGGGGGCGGACGGTAAAACCTAAGTCGGGGTGGAAATTCCGCGGGTTGGGATTATCTTGTAAGGGATTATTTTTTATAAGTGAAAACAGAGGAGGAAATGATGAAATTATGCAGAGATGAACTGTTGCTGTTAGGCGGCATTTATCAGGTTGCGGCATTAATTGTGTCTTTGTTTACGTCTGATATTGCCTACGCTGTTAACGGCGTGCTTTATATTTTGTTCTGGATTGCCGTGCTGGCAATTGCCTTTAACTGGGTTCCGGGATTTGTTTTTCAATTGAATGACCGTTTTCCGCGGATTTCGGTATTTCTGGCATCTATCGGCTGGATACCGTATTTTGCCGTTTTGTATGCATTGTTTTCGGCTGCGGTCGATTTTATGGTTTCGGGTTCGGACAGCGTTACCGTGTTCTTAAACAATTATATGCCGGTGTATGACGTTTATATGGCAGCGATTATCCTTTCCCTGCTGTATGCCGCCTATAAGGTCTTTTATAAGAAAGAAGACCTGGCAATGACCTGTGAGCCGATTACCAGATAATAATTGTTACTGCTGGGATTTTTGAAGCAGCCTGTTTGGGGACAGGCTGCTTATTTGTTTAATCGTTGGGGAAGGTTTCTTTTATTTGGGTGATGTTTGCGCATAATCCGTCGGGGGCGGTTTCAATAAGGATGCCCCACAGAGTGATTTCTTTGCCGTTGGCGGGGGTGAGCCGGTTTTGCACCGTCAGTTTTTCCGCCAGCCTATCCATCGGCGCCTGAGGTTCAAAACCCAGAACAGATTCAAAATCGCCGCACATGCCGACATCGGTAATATAACCGGTTTTTTGCGGAAGAATTCTTGCGTCGGCGGTCGGGACATGGGTATGGGTTCCGGCAACAAGGCTGACGTGTCCGTCAAGATAATAGCCGAGGGCAATTTTTTCAGAAGTGGCTTCACCGTGAATATCAATCAAAATCGCATCAATGTTTTTGCCGAGCGTATATAGTTTCAGCAGGTTATCGAGCGGTTCGGTTATGCTGTTGACCGGCGGCATAAACAGGCGGCCGAGCACCTGTGCGAACAGTACTTTTTTGCCGGCGGTTTCAATTATCTGCCAGCCTCTGCCGGGGAGATTTTCAGGATAATTCAACGGACGGACGATTTTTTTGTTCTGGTCAAGATACGGATAAATTTCCCGCTGCTGCCAGATATGGTTGCCGGTGGTCAGACCGTCAGTTCCGGCATTAAGCAGGTCGTCAGCAATTCCCGGGGTCAGCCCGAAACCGTGTGCGGCGTTTTCTCCGTTGGCGATGACAATGTCAATATGGTATTTTTGCTTTATTTCAGCCAGATGTTTAACGATAACGTTTCTGCCGGCGCGACCGACAATGTCTCCGCAATATAGTATCTTCAAGTCTGCGTCCTTACAGGATTGGCTGCACCGTTACGCGGCGGCAGCTGGTTTTGCTAAAAAAGGCGGACCGCCCAGACCGTAAATCAGTTCATTCTATCCGATACCCGCAAGATAAGGTGGGCACCATATAACAGGACCACGATCCTGCCAGTGACAGTTCCCTAATAAGTAGTGTTGGCCCGGAAGACATGCGGATTTCTACGCGAAGGGCAGTCCATTATTTATATATGTCATATTATACGGATTTTAACTGAAGTGCAACAGATTTTATCGCTTCATTTAAAGAATTTATATTTTGCGCCAATTCAGCGTCAAGAGAAGATAATTCTTCTTCTGATATGGGGGAATGAGTGTTCTGCTCTGACGTTGCTGTCGCGGAAGCCGGTGATGCGGGTGTTGGTGTCGAAGATGCCTGAGCGGCGGGCGCGGATGAAACGGTTTTCTTCAATTCGCTCAATTCATCAGCAAGCAATAAGCCGACCATTGCCAGAAGTTGATTTTCGTTAATGTGACCAAGGGCGGAAGTTAGGGATTTGGCTTTTTCATCGAGCAGACGACCTAGTTTCATTATCTGAATTTCCTGGCCGTTATCGCAGGAAATCGGATATTCGCGGTAGTTTATGGTAATGATGACCTGTGCCATTATTTCACCGCCTTGCCGAGAGAAGCGATAACGGCGTCAATACGCACGGCTTTGTCGGCGATTTGATGACGAAGGACGGAAAGTTTGTCTGCCTGATTTTTGTTTTGTGCAGCGGAATGTTCAGCGGCTTGTTTCAATTCAGCGGCAGTTTCCTGCAGTGATTGCAGGGCGGCGGCTGTTTGGGAGAAATATTTTGCCTTGGGTTCCATTTTTGACTTCCGTTTCTGAAAACAATATGTTATGCTGTAAATATTATTAAGGCTTAAACATGGGATTTACAAGAGGCAAAAAGACTTATGCAAAAGTTTATCGTACGGGTGGAGAGTGAAGAAAAACGTTTTTCTGATAAAATGGAGGGCGGGTGCTATGCGTTGAACGCGGCGCTTGATGAGGAATATTGCCGGGAGTTTGTCGAGAAAGCTGCAGTGGAAAGCCGGATTGTGCTGTTTTACGGAGAGGGTGCGGTAAAAACGGCGGTACATTTGGGAGCGGACGGGGTTATTCTGGACTTGGGCGCCGAGGGGCTTAAAGAAAAAATGGCGGCAGTGCGAAAAGAACTGGGCAAAAGCGGCGTAGTCGGGCTTTTTACGCGCAACCGGCGGCATGAAAGTATGATTGTATCTGAGGCAGAGCCTGATTTTGTTGTTTTTAAGGTGTGGAAAGACGGTTTTGAGAGTGTCAGGGAACTGACAGACTGGTATAATGATTTTTTTCTTATTCAATCGGCTGCATGGATTATGGAAGACAGCGTTCCGACGGAGGAACTGCGGACGGATTTTGTGATAAAATAAAAGTGAAGTTTTGTTGTTAAATTTGAGCAAATAAAAAGACGGCGGTTCCTGTGTGGAACGGCCGTCTTTTTATTGGTTAATTATAACCAGCCGAGGGAACGGGCTTTTTCTTTGGTTTCTTTACAGAGGAATCCTTTTTTAGCCTGAATAAGGATAATCTCTGCTGCGTTTGGTAACTCAAAAGCTTTGAGCTGAGCTTTTTTGCAGAGGTTCCTTTTTTTAGCTTGAGTAAGGATAATTTCTGCTGCGCAAGAAGGGAGTTTTGTCTAAATACGATTTTTGTTGCAAAATAAAATTTATGGAGTATGTTTGCGGGCAGGAATGTTTTTCCTGCTTCGACTGCGGGTCGAACGGGGAAATGACGGTTCAAAAAAATCAGATTGTAACATTGTAAATATGGAGAACGAATAAATGAAACAGTTAGCCGGATCAATCAGAATTGGCTGGGTTATCGAATACAAAGGGAAACCTTGGACAATCACCAAAGCACAGCACATCAAGCCGGGCAAAGGCGGAGCTTTTATGCAGGTTGAAATGAAGTCTGTTGAAGAAGGAACCAAAACCAACGAACGTTATAGAACCGAAGATACGGTTGAAAAAATGATGGTTGAGGACAAAGACTGCCAGTTTTTGTTTGAAGACGGTACCGGTTTGAACTTTATGGAATCGGAAACGTTTGAACAGTTCTCCATGCCGGCTGATATTTTGGGCGATTCGCGTCCGTTCTTGACAGAAGGCATGGTTGTGCGGATTTCGCACATTAACGACCGCCCGATTTCGGTTCAGCTGCCGCAGCAGGTTGTTTGCACCGTGGTTGAAACTGAACCTGTCATCAAAGGGCAGACGGTTACGTCTTCCTACAAACCGGCGGTCTTGGACAACGGTATGCGCATTGGGGTGCCGCCCTTTATTGCGACAGGCGAGAAAATCGTTGTCGGAACCGAAGAAGCCAACTATGTAGAGAGAGCGAAATAATGGCATATATTTCCCCGATGCTGACCAATATCGTTACGGCGGTAAAAAAGGCATCAATTAACTTAAACCGTGATTTCAGCGAAATTGAGCGGCTGCAAAACTCAGTCAAAGGCAGTATGGATTTTACCAAAATTGCTTTTGATAAAATTCAGAAAGGGCTGAAAAACGAACTGGGCAAGATTCTGCCGGCGCTGCCTGTCGTGATGGTGAGCGAAAAAGTGCCGCAGAGCGGGATGTTCCTCATCCTTTCCGGTATTGAGGGATTGGCCAATTTTGCACACGGTAATCCGGAATTTGCGATTTCCGCGGCACTGATGGACGGACAGACTGTTTTGGCCGGCGTGGTTTACAATCCGGCACGCGACGAATTGTTTTTTGCAGAGAAAGGCAAGGGGGCGTTCAAGGAAGGCTTCCGCAGCCACGAGCGCTTGCGTGTGGCTGCACGTCAGGAACTTGACGGGGCTTTGGTTGCAGTCAGGCCGACGGCAAATGATGCAGAATTGTCGGCGAAGATTGTCAACAATACGCTGCGTTTATGCCATGATGTCCGTATCAGCGGCGCAACGGCGCTGGATTTGGCATACGTTGCGGCCGGGAAGCTGGACGGCGTTATTGCTCCGGCAACGATGCTGGCGAGTATGGCGGCAGGAATCCTGCTGGTCAAAGAAGCCGGCGGACTGGTTCTGGATATGGAGCAGGAGGATACGCGCACCGAAGATTTGCCGATGGTTTTGAATTCGGGGAATCTGATGGCGGCAAGCTTTAACCTGAGCCAGAAAATTGCCAAGATTTTAAAATAAGTTTAAAATTTTACAAAATTATGCTTGCAATCTATAAAAGCGTAGTGTATAAGGTGCATAAATTTTTGTGAAGTTTAGTTTTTGGAGATAATAATGAAAAAAGGAATTCATCCCGAGTATCACGAAATTACGTATGTAATGACCGATGGTACAGAAAAGAAAGTTCACTCGACCTGGGGCAAGGCCGGCGACAAGATGACTCTGGAAATTGACCCGAAGTCTCATCCGGCTTGGACAGGCGTACACCGCATGGTTGATTCCGGCGGACAGGTCGGTAAGTTTAACAGCAAGTTTGCCAAATTTGGTTTGAAAGCTGCCAACTAAGCTGTTTTACATTTAGACTTTTGACAGAGGCCTGTATGAAAATGCAGGCTTTTGTTTTCGGAAACCGTAGAGGCAGCGAATACAGAGTTCGGCGATAAAGTTTGTGTAGAAAACGCTTAAAATTGCTTGTCATCGGACAAAAACGGGGTAAAGTACGGATAAATACTTTTTTGTTTTGATAAAAGTTGAGTTTTTTGTAAAGAAAGGATGATAATATGACAGCACCTTTGATGCCGAAAGCAACGGCTGTCTGGCTGGTGGAAAATACCACGCTGACATTTAAGCAAATTGCGGATTTTTGTGAATTGCACGAGTTGGAAATTCAGGCGATTGCCGACGGGGACATCGCTTATAACATCTTGGGAGTAAGCCCGGTTGCCAACGGCCAGCTGAGCGAAGAGGAAATCAAGCGCTGCGAAGCTGACGAAAAGGCTGTGCTGGTTGCGACTCCGCTGGAGAAAAACGTTAAGGAAAGAAATGCAAAGGCGAAGAAAGTTCTTTCTCCGACTCAGCGCGCGGAGAAGCCGAATGCGATTTTATGGATTATCAAGAATTGTCCTGAAGTTATTGATTCGCAGATTTGCAAGCTTATCGGGACGACAAAGCCGACGATTGCTTCCATCCGCGAAGGAACTCACGGCAATATGGCCAATCTGCGTCCGGTAAATCCGATGGCAGTCGGGCTTTGTTCGGAAAAAGAGCTGGAAAAGGCTATGCTTATTTCACAGCAGCAAGCGGAGTTGAAAGAAAGCCGTGGCAAGAAAAAATCGAAGAAGAAGACCGCCAAGAAAGCGGTTCAGCAGGCAGAAACGGCGGCTACGGCTCCGAAGAAACGCGGCAGGCCGAAGAAAGATGCGGCGGAAAAGACTGCTGCAAAAGGAAAATCTGCCAAGAAAACCAAAGAAACTGCGGCAGATGTAAAGGCTGAGTAAGTACAGAGCGCTTGAGCGGGCGAAACGGCCGATTTTGGGTTTGGCATAGAGACTGGATTGTATGAGTTGCCAAGGTTCTTAATGAGAGAGACGGGTTTCCGTCTCTTTTTTATGTGGTGAGAGTAATACGGTGAGTGTAAAATGTTGCGGGAGACGAAAATAAAAAACCTTGAAATCCGGAACCTGTAACAGGCGGGATTTCAAGGCGAAAATTATTTCATTTCTTCATCTGCACCAGAGGTGTAAGTGGAGCCGTTTATAATTTTCTGTGTCCATTTCGGCGCAATCCAATTAAGGATGGCGTAACCTCCGACAATGATAGCGGCGATTACTACTCCTAAAAAGATTGAGACAGCAATCAATCCGAGCGGATTGTCAAATATGCTGTCAATACCTGAAATGAACGCCATAATGCTTCCCGCTATCGCAAAAAGCACGAACACGTTAAGGTACGTGTTTAAAGTTTCTTTTTTCATTTTTTTTATATTTTAGTGATTTTTCTTTAGCTGTTGCTGCCGAGGTAAAAAAGGCAGGTTGTACAGATACAATCAGGAAAATCACCACAAATACAAGCAATGAAAGGTTCCTAATTATAAAGATATCTATACGTTAACATTTGCAATATAGCATATTTTCGGGCAGTCGTCAAATAAAAAATTACGAGCTAATAAATATACCTACCTAAATGTATAAAATGCTTGCACTTTGAAATTATTCTGATATATATAATAAATGGAAAGAGGTTTGAGAATTTGTAAGGGGTATGTGTCATGAAACATTTGATAGAGGTGTATCCTTTTGCGTACCATAAGATTTTGGGTGGGCAGCGTAAAATAGATTTGCGTTTATATCTTAAAAGGTTTCATAATATCCGAGTCGGCGATACGATAGAATATGTCAATGCTGAAACGAAGAGCTGTTTGCTGCGTGAGGTAAAAGGGATTGCGCTGTTTCAGGATTTTAAAACATTGATAGACATGCTGCCGCCGGAGATGATTGGTTATCATGACAGAGAGGAAATCCGGCTGCGGGTAGAACGCCAGTATTCAAAGGAAGAGCAGCAAAAATACGGCGTATGCGCCTTGTTTATTGCCGAACCGGAAACGGCCAAAGTCGTAAAAATGAACTTTTTGGAACGAAGCGCATAACGGTTTGGAATAGCCGTGGCTGCGTTTATCGGCTAAAAGATGGTGCGGGGGTGCAACGCGTGGCGGTTCTGGAGTGCATCAGGAGCAAAATTGCCAACGGGAGCGCTTATTGTCTGATTAGAAATGTTTGCGGAAAGCCGTGCGCAGTTTTTTACCAACATGTCCCAAATCTGCAATAATTTCGATTTCGGCATTGTTCAGGGAACGGTACAAATCCCATGCGCCTTTTAACGGGCAGCACATGTCGAGGCGGTTGTGGACAATCAGGGTCGGGATGTTTTCGATTTTTTCAATGTTTTTCAGAATTTCGTTATCTGCCAGAAAATAACGGTTGGCGGCATAATATAAACCGATGCGCGCGGAAGTTATCGCAGCGTTGTCAATCGGCACCTCTTTAAATCCGGCATCCAGCCTGCCGAGCTGGTATTCGTAATGAACCATATATTTTATGGCAGTCTGAATAGAGCCGAGGTCTTCCGAAAACAGGAGTTTGGCATAGTGGGTATAGGGATTTTCCCCTTCGCTCTGGCGGCGGATTTCTTCCAGCAGGTCGGGATAAAACAGGCCGCTGTCCCGGAGCATCCATTCCATATCTTCGCGGCGGGCGAGAAATACGGCGTACAGACAAATCCGCGCGATGCGTTCGGGATATTTTTCGGCAAAAAGAAGTGCCAGGGTGGAGCCCCAAGAACCGCCGGCCACCGTAACCGGTTCGCAGATGTTCAGATATTCCAACAGGCGGTTGGCATCTTTAACCAAGCGTTTGGTGTCGTTCAGGGAAATGATGTCTTCGGTTTTGGAGCGTCCGCAGCCGCGCTGGTCAAACATGATAACGCGCTGCTTTTTCAGGTTAAAATAGTTTCCGTGGCTGTCTTTACAGCTGCCGCCGGGACCACCGTGAAAAAACAGAACCGGCTCGCCTTTGGGGTTTCCCATCTGTTGGTAATATATTTCATGCCCTTCAAATTCGGGCAGATATCCTTTGTCGAAAACTTTATTGTTGAAAAATCCGAACATTATTTTCCCTTTTGATGATACTTTTGATAGTGTTACGGACAGGTTTCCCGCTGGAATCAGTGTCGTTGGTAAACCGTTAATATTTATTTAAATTGGGGGATAAAATATGAAAATCGTGGGGACGGCGATTATTGCCGATAAGGAAGGGCGGATTTTAATCGGCCAAAGGCCGGAAGGAAAAGATTTGGCAGGGCTGTGGGAATTTCCGGGCGGCAAACAGGAAGCCGGCGAAACGGTTGAACAATGCATTGTCCGGGAAATTCGCGAAGAGCTCGGCGTATGCTGCCGTGTCGGCAATTTTCTGATGTCGACGTCGAAAGCTTATCCGCACGGCGAATTCAAATTGATGTTTTATCGGGCGGAATTGGACGGAACGGCAGAACCTCAACCGCTGGTGCATCAGGAGTTGCGTTGGGTGCGTCCGGAAGAGCTGGCGCAGTATGCTTTTCCGCCGGCAGATGTGGAAATTATAAATTTTCTGCGCGGCACTCCGGAGAATTAACGGCAGGGTTTGGGCGGAGGAAGCTTGCCCGGCGAAGTTTCATGGGCGGTTAAAGCGAGCGGATTCCGACGGGCGGTTGATGACGTTGAAGTTCGGGGGAAGGGACACCAGAGGAAAGTTTAACGGCAAGAGCCGTGGATAAGATTGAAATACAGGTATTTTATTAAAGTTTTTTTAGTTTTTTCGGTTTTATAATTGCGGACAGAGAGTTTATGCAAAAGAGCCGGGAGACTAAGAGATGGCCTTTAAGAACAAATCAATGACAATCGGAGCGGCGATTTTCTGTCTGGGAACATTAGTTCCGGCAGTTACAGGCGCTTATGCAATCAGCCCGATGGAGATATACCGTCAGGCCAGGCAGCAAAATGAGGTTTTTTTGCAGAAATTGTCCCGTTACCGGAATGCGTTTGATATGCAGGATAAAGACGGCAATACGGCGTATTGCATTGCGTTAAGGTATAATGACGTTTCAGCGCAGGAAATTCTGGAAAAATATGGTGCGGATACCGGACATTCGTGCGTGGAAAGCATTGAACGGGAAAAGGCGGAAAAAGCGCGCCGGGCGGAACGGAATGCAGCGGCAAAACGCCGGAGATTTCGTTCGTCGGAGGGCGTGTTTGCAGATTCCGGCAATAATTACCTGTGGTGGGGGCTGGGCGCCCTTGCCGTCGGCGGCGGAGTTGCAGCATTGGCCGGAGGCGGAGGAAGCGGCAGCAGCGGTGAAATACACGGGCCGTCGGGAACGTATGGCAAGGTTTATCTGGGAACAGGAGAACCCAGCGGTTCGCTGACTAAAGTTGATGCCAATGAATTTCGGACGGCGGAATATAATCGGAGCAACTTTTTGGAAGGCATTAATGCCGCCGAAGCGTACAGCTATATGTACAGCAAAGATGACAGAGGCCTGCTCTACAGCCATCAGGCAAATTCAGACGAAGCTTTGAAGAAGGTAAAAGTCGGGGTTATTGATACGGGTGTGTTCCATAACCGGGATTTGGATGGGAAAATTGTCGGTTCGTATGACATTAACAGTTACAATACGGCGGGCGACGTCAGAGGCAAGATTGCCGGGAATATGCATTACTATATTTTTTCCAAAGACGGAAGCTATTATTTTCTGCAGGTAGATACCAGCGATATGTCGGCGACGGTCGGCAATGGAAAACGCGGGCCAGCCCTGACGCCAAGCGAATTGGATAACATTTTGGCTCAGGTCGGGCTGACGCAGGGGGATTTTGAGGTAATGAACGGCGGCGGCGGAAGCAATCCCGGAACTTCGCTGATGGGCAAATTTGACCCCGACGATATTAATACATGGTGGGAGGTGGCGACTAATCTCAGCCATGGTACCCATGTCGCGGGGATTATTGCCGGCAATAAAAATGATATGGGAAGCCATGGCGTTGCTTTTGAAAACGGCGAGATTGTTGCGGCAAGCTGGGATATGGGCACAGATATTTCAGCTACGGTTAAAGATATGGTTGACAAAGGCGTGGAAGTTTTTAACAACAGCTGGGGATATAATGCCGTTGACGGCTGGAATGCGGGCAATGCAGAAGAACTGGCCAATACTTCTGACGCTGAGGCGTATGCCTATGCCGCTAAAAACGGAGCGGTTTGGGTACAGGCGACCGGCAATGACGGTTATCACGACGCGGCAATCCATGCCGGTCTCGGTAATGTGGATTTATCGCAATACGGGTATGACGGTCCGGGAGAATATGAGGCTCCGTTTTTGGCCGTTGCAGCTTTGGATTACAGTACAAAAGACGCATCGGCGCCGTCCGGATATCTTGCGGGATATTCCAACTGGTGCGGTTCCGCCTCCGGGTACTGCCTGGCAGCGCCGGGAACGGATGTTGAGTCAACGGGCGCCGTTACCGAAGGGTTTATGGATGAAAGCGGAACGTCCATGGCTACGCCGGCAGTGGCGGGAAGCGTGGCTCTGCTGATGGGGTATTATCCGTGGCTTTCGGCGCAGAATGTGGCCTATATTCTGCTGGAAACGGCAAATGATCAGGGCGAATATGCCGACAGTGCAAAATACGGGCAGGGCGCTCTGGATTTGGAAGCGGCGGTTACGACGCCGATAGACGGTTTGAGGCTGGCTTCATCGTCATCGTTTAATTCGCTGACGCCGGTCGGAATTTCCAAATTGTCGCTGTCTTCTTCGATGCAGAACAAAATCCTGAAAGCGCTACCGAAGACGGTTACGGCTTTTGACGCATTGAACCGGCCGTTTGAATACAGCACGGAAAACCTGGTCAATACGACGCACGCTTCAAACGCGAATCTGCGCAATGCTGTGTCGCGTCTGGCAATGGGCGGAGCAAAGAAAACGGTCAAAGACGAACGCACCGGTTTTGCCTTTACGACCAGCGAGAGCATGGACAACGGCGGAAGGGCCGGGCTGGCGACGATGGAAGTTGTGAACGAAACAGACAGCGGAAGCACGCGCTTCTACTATGCCGAAAACAGTAAATATGATACGCCGGAGAGCGTGTTGGCGCCGACGTCAAATCCGTATTTGGCGATGAATGAGGCCTATGGGGCGGAGAATATGCTGAAACTCAGCGATACGTCGCGGCTTAAACTCTCGCTGCAGACCGGCGAGAACGGTCTTTACGAACGCGATTATGAGCAGGACAACCATTCGTTTACGGAACGTTCTTATGCATTTTCGGGCGAATACAGCTTTAATATGACGGATTATCTGGAAATTGCGACTTTGGGCGGTATGCTGATGGAAAACGATGCGCTGCTCGGGATGAACGGAACCGGCGGTTTCGGCATTAAGGATTCGTCAACCTATTATATGGGGTTGCGGGCGGCGCTGAACCTGACGCCGAATCTGTCGCTGGTTGCCGCTTATTATCGCGGCTATACGCAGGGGGCGGATACACCGATGCTGGCGATTTCGGATTTGCAGACGGAAAGCTTTATGCTGGCGGGCGAGTATCGCTTGAATGCGACGGACAAGGTCGGAATCAGCCTGTCGTCGCCGCTGTCGGTCGTCAAAGGGCGGGCATCGCTGCTGTATGCCAACGGACGGGACAATAATTCGGATACGATATATCTGAACAAATTGACAACGTCGCTGACGCCGGAGGCGAAAGAATATGATTTGGGATTGTATTACCAAGGGCAGCCGAAAGAAGATTTGAGCCTGACCGGAAAAGTGCAGGCACGCTTTAATGCTGACGGCGAAAAGGGCGTTACCGATTATATCGGCATCGTCGGGGTGCAGAGTGCGTTTTAGGAAAAAACTCCCGTGCCGCCATGATAGCGGAGGGACGGGAGGCTGGAGGTTTGCCGTGGCGATGAGAGCAGCGATGCGGACAGACTGGATCTGCGGCGGGATACGCTGCGGTTGCAGCGAGGGTTAGCGGTATGGCTGATTAAGGCAGCAGCGGGGGTGTCGTGGCGGCGGGATTGCAATGTTACAGACGCAAAAAAAACACCGGAGAGTTTGCGACTCTCGGGTGTTTTTGATTTTTTGGCGGGTACGTCAGATGCGAAAAGCGCGGGAATTAGGCGCAAAGGACGCGGTATGAATCCTTTTCTCCTCTGCATTCAGCAAAACGCAGAACCTTGTAAGTTCTTTTCAGTTCAGCGAAAGTTTTTTCGGTGAACACCGTTTCAGTGGTTTGTTCAATCAGGCAACCGTTGTGCCATGGAACGTAGAATGTGCCTTTTTCGGTTTCTATTTCCCAAGCAATGAACGATATTCCCTTTTCCTGCAGTTGTCCCAATCGGATTTGAACTTTTTTGAAAATTGTCAGCATGATGTCGGACAATTTCTTTTTGTTCAAAAAGATTGGACAGATTTCAGGAACGAAACGTCCCAGCTTCCATAACTGCCGGTATGAGCAGCCGGTACGGTAGTAAACAGCCATTACACTGCTGAACGTCATTTTTTTGACGCTTGGCGAATAGATGTAATCCTGGCCGACCAAGCTGAGCCGTAAGGCCTTTTTGGGCTCACCCGTGTGGTAAACATATCCGCTTTCGGAATAAACGTTTATGAACGGATGTTTGTAATCTTCCGGTTCAAGCTCGCGCATTTCCTGTTCGGCACGGCTGTTGAAAGATTTTGTCCCTTCGGTGTAACTGCGGCGCGGTGTACTGGACATGACACTGTAATCTAAAGTTTCGTAACTCTGACCTCCATAATTAAAACTGCACATAATCTTAATGAATTAAAAATTGTTTGACATAGATTTATTTGAATTGTTTCTTTTATAGCATTTTTTTGTCTATGCGTCAAGCTAAAAAATGCACTTTAGGTGAGAGCGGTCATTTTTACTTGCATTTTTAAAGAAATCTTATACATTGCGCGGTATAATCATTTTATGTTGAACTGTAGATTAAAAGGGGACTTTTATGCTGACGGCAAAAAATAATGTGGCGTATATTCGTGCCGAAGTTATGCAAAGGGTGGCGAAATCCTTTGTAGAAAACGGATTGAGCGATATTGACGAAGTATTGGAAGAATTGGCGGGGAGCAAAAATTTCCGTCGCAATCCGGAGGCTGAAAAGGCGGCGCTCAAGGGGCAGATTTTGGCTGCGATGGGCTTTTTGCCGCAAGAAGTCGATGCGAATCGGGATTTGAAAGATTTTGCAGCGGAAGCTTTGGCGCGTACCCAGGCGGCCAGAGCCGGGCTGTCGGTTATTAAAGCCGCATGCAATGCGTGCCGCTCCAAGATGTATGAAGTAACGCCGATGTGTCAGGCGTGTGTGGCGCGGCCGTGCGAAACCAATTGCGCCAAGAAGGCGATTACGGTAACGGACAAGGCTTTTATTGAGCAGGACAAATGCATTAAGTGCGGTTTGTGTGCGACATACTGCCCTTACGGCGCTATTCATAAGTCTGTCGTTCCGTGCGAAGAGCCTTGTCCGGTCAATGCGATTAAAAAAGATGCCGACGGACGGGAAGAGATTGATATTGAAAAATGCATTTCCTGCGGCAAGTGCCTGCAGTCGTGTCCGTTTGGCGCAATCGTTTACAATTCGCAGATGATAGACGTACTGAATGCGTTGAAGAATCCGGCGAAAAGGGTGGTTGCAATGGTGGCTCCGGCTATCCTCGGGCAGTTCGGCAACGATTTGGGCAAGGTTATTGCGGCTTATAAGGCGCTGGGGTTTGACGATGTGATAGAGGTCGCCTACGGGGCGGATTTTACTTCCAAGAACGAATCGGCGGAGTTTGTCGAGCGGATGGAAGAAGGGGCACCGTTTATGACGACTTCGTGCTGTCCGGCGTATGTCAAGACGGCGAAAGTGCATGTTCCCGAGATTGAAAAGTTTGTTTCCAATACCGGAAGCCCGATGTTTTATGCGGCGGAAGTTTTAAAGAAACGTTATCCCGATGCTGTTTCGGTATTTGTCGGGCCGTGTCTGGCAAAACGGCTTGAGGCGGAGAACAATCCGAATGTCGATTATGTACTGGTATTTGCCGACGTACAGGCAATGTTTGAAGCCAAGGGTATTGACATTAACGCGTTGGAAGCGGCGGCCTTTGCCGACGAGGCTTCTTTGCAGTCGCGGCGTTATGCTATTTCCGGCGGCGTGGCGGCGGCGGTTGCCAACCTGATTGACGGGCGTGCCGACTATCGTCCGATGAAGATTGACGGACTGACCAAAGATGCGGTTAAGAACCTGAAGCGCTATGCGTTGAAAGGGCTTGACGACGGTTGCAATATGCTGGAAGTCATGTGCTGCGAAGGCGGCTGCATTGCCGGTCCGGGATGCCTGTCCATGCCGAAAAAGGCGGCGGTTGTGTTGGAAAAGTATGCGGCTGAGGGCAAGAACCAGAAAGAGTGTGAAATCCACTAGATGGCGGCAAGTTATGAAAGGGCGCAGAGATGCGCCCTTTTTTATTGCGGTACAGGGAAATTGTACAAGGGAATTGCAGGGCGGGGATTTACAGGGGCGATTTGTGAGATTGCAGCTTTATGAAAGCAGACGCTTATGGGACGGATATTTATGATACGAATTGCGGAAAATAAGCCGATAAAAAAGAGAAACGGAACCGGAGGAAAGAAGATGATGAAAAAAAACGTTCCTTTTTTCTCTACAGCTTTTACTGATATTATTTAATATAAATACAACAGGTTAATAAAAAGTAAAACTGGTGAATATAACCGAACGTTTTATGTCATCACTATTTATCGGAGATGTGATATGTTGAGAATGGTGTTAATCGTGTTGGGGATTTTTCTTTTTCAAAACAAGGCCGCTGCGGTCAGCGTTGATACGGAGGAAGGTTTAAAGGCCGAACTGCAAAAAGAAGAGGGCGATAACGTTATTGAGATATCCAAAAATATGGAAATGTCCGGCGATTTGGGAAAAGCCGACCGTCCCTCCCTGACGATTGACGGCGGCGGCAATTTGATTGACGGAAAAAGCCATGCCGGATTCAGTGTGGGCAAAGGACAGGATTTTTCTTTGCTGAATACGGGGATGCAGAATTTTTCCGCGTTGTTTGGCGGTGTTGTCAACAATCAGGGGAAAATGGAAACCGTTAACGGCGATTTTTCTGTCAATTCGGCCAAAGGAAGCGGCGGTGTTATTTATAATACAGGGGAAATCAACCAGATAAACGGCAGTTTTGAGCAAAATTTTGCGGATAAATCCGGCGGCGCCGTATATAATAACGGCGGAACAATTGAGGAGATTGGGGGGACTTTTGTGGAAAACAGCGCCGGGGACAAAGGGGGAGCCGTGGCAAATGTAAAAGTTTTGTTTAAGCAGGGGAACATTGCTTCGGTCAATGGAACGTTTGATGGCAACAGCGCAGAAGCCGGCGGGGCAATTTACAATAATGCAATGCTGGGTTCCGTTACGGGAACGTTTAGCGGCAATCGTGCGGCAGCCGAGTACGACGCGGCACAAGGCGGGGCAATTGCCAATGAAGGGCAAATTGATTTTGTCAGCGGGACTTTTTCAGGCAATGTCGCAGAGGGCGCCTATCAGGCGCAGGGGGGAGCTATTTATCATAAAGGCAAAGGCAATGGTGAAAATGCCGAGGCTTTGGTTCTGAAAAATGCCTCTTTTTATGGTAATCGTGCGGTATCGGCGGCCGGAAAAGCTTTTGGCGGCGCGGTTTACGGCAATGCGGTTAAGATTACGGCAGACGGCGGCAACAGCGTTTTTGCCGGAAATTATGCTAATGATGAAAACAATGCCGTATATGTGGCGGGCGGATATCTTGAACTTTCAGCTCAAAATAAGGGAAAAGTCCAGATGGATGACGGTATTGACGGTGAAAACTATAATTTGAAGGTATTGGGCGACGGTACGGGCGAGGTGGTGCTGAATAACCTTGTTAACGGAGTGAACCGTTTTAACCTGACGTCCGGCTCGGTAACACATTTGGGGAACAATGCCGTTGTCAATGTGCAGGATTATATTGCGGACAATGCAACGCTGTGGCTGGATATGGCCGTTGACAGGGAAAGCGAAAATGTTCAAAACGGACTGATTAACGTGGCGCAAGACGTACAGGGAAATACGACGGTGATTGTTAATGCGGAAAATCCGGATACATACGAGGGGGCACTGACGGCATTTTTGAATGCACAGAATGATGATTTGGCGACTATGTCTGACTTTAATGTCGGGCGTGTGGTCGGAAGCCCGTATATGTGGGATGCCGTGCGAAATGCCAAGGGGGAAGAAGACGGAAGCACATGGTATCTGGCATTGTCCGGTAGGGAAAATCCGGATTATACCGACCCGAATCCTTCCCGTCCGATATATGCGCCTGAAATTGCTGCTTATGCAGGTATGCAGCAGGCGGCATTGGAACAAAACCGCAGTATATCGGGGAGTGTAGAGCGAGGCCTTTCATCTGAAAAGAGTATAGCGTGCTATGAAGAATCTTGCGGTGTGGCGGAATTGATACCGCAAAAGAAAGTATGGTTTGACGCGACTTATGAAAGTGCGGAACTGGACAGTCCTGCTGATATGGAGGCTGATATCAAGGGTATGACGGCAGGTACAGACTTTTATAACGACGGTGTGCACCGTACCGGTGTTTTCGGGGCGTATCGCAACGGCAAATATGATTTTTCCGGCAAAGGCGATTATTATGCGGAACTAGGGTCGCAGATTAAGTCCGAAAGCTGGCTTGGCGGCGCATATTACAAATTCGGCCGCAATAACTGGAAATTGCTGACGACTTTGTATGCAGGCAAACAGGATATGGACGTTAAAACAGATGACCGTCTGGCCTTTGCGTCGACTGACACAATGCAATACGGCGCAAGCGCTGAACTGGCGAAAAAAATTGCGGTGGCGCAATATTTGAATGTCGAACCGAATTTGGGTATCCGTTATACGGTGCTGGATATTGATGACCTTACGGATAATGTCGGCAAGACGGCAAGCTTTGATACGTTGCAGTATCTGGAAGCGGAACTTGGAATTAAATTTGAGTATCTGTTTTGCAACGACGGCTGTACCAACCGCCTGTATGCCAAACCGAGCGTAATTCGCACATTTTCCGGCGGCGGCAAAACGCAGATAGCGGGAATGAACGGTGACATCCGTTCGTATAAAGACCGGACGCTGGGACGTATGGAGGCAGGCGGTGAATTCGGGATAACGTCGGCATTGTCTGGCTATGCCGCCGTAGGATATACATTTGGCGACGAGTATTCGGCGTATGACCTGAATGCCGGTTTGAACTACGCGTTTTAACTGTGCGTTCTAATTGTGCGCTTTAATTGTGTGTTCTAACTGTGCGGAAAAATGGGGCGTTTTTGAACCCTGAGGCAATAAACCGTCTGTTCCGAAAAAGAACGGGCGGTTATGGCATTGGATGGGAACGGACGATTTGTTGCTTTGGAAGAAAAGAGGAGGGATGGCAAGGATTGGGCAGGCTGAATTCTGGGCGAGGGGATGCGTAAAAATGCTTTACTTTAAAAATATTTTGTCTATATTGCTCGTTATCGGCGTTTGTCTGCACCTTATGGCAGGCCGGCGTGTAAAATAACAATAACATCGGGAGGGAAAGTAAATTGAGGTTAGACCGATGTATGACAAATTCAGAGTTATCTGCTGCGAGAATCGGGACAAATATCCCGGAAAGCTTTTTATAGATATTTATCCTGCCGACCATATTACGCATGAACTCCTGTACCGGATGCGGCTGAAACTGACGCCGGATGTTTATGACATTACCGGCGGCGTTTATCTTGATGATTTGAAAAACGGCGAAGTGCGCCTGAAATACATTAAACATCATGATAAAATGTTGCAAAAGCAGCAAGATGCAATGCGGGCGCGAATTGATCCCCAGATAAAAAAATTGTTCTATGCGATGAAAGAGCGCGGCGTTACGCAGACAATTCAGGCGTCGTTGACAGAGGCGTATGAAGTGTTTAATTTGGATATGACGTATCCAAAAAGCGCCAGAGAGGCGGAACTGATGCAGGCGCGGGAACGGCGGCAGAAACGTGAAAATATTATGAAAGAGCGACAGGCCTATTATGCCCGGCAGAAGTATGCGGCCAATCCGCATATTCGCCTGATGATTAAACAACTGGAGCGGAGCGGGGACTGACTTACCGGAATCCGGTGTACGGTAATAGAGAGATGCGACAGAACCGGGTGCTGTGAAATCGGAGTGGTGAATCCGGACGTCATGCGCAATGAAACAGGAGCGATGCGGTTGCAGTGGTGAACCCTGAACCCAGACACCAAATGCGATGAGATTAGCGCGGCGGTGATGCGGTTGGTGTGGTGAAGCCGTATGTCAGATGCTATGAGACCGGCGCAGCGGCGATGCGGCGGTATGGTTAGATGTCGTGAGGTTTTGGGGCGGCTTGATGTGTCGCAGAAGCCGGTGTGGTGGAAGCGGGGACTGCCGGCAAGGCGGCGGGCAGGGGCGCGGGTGCTGTCGGATTAGCCTGAGCCGGTTTGATGAGTTTTTTTATCATTTTATAAAGTTTTTCGGAATTCCAGTCGGCTTCTCCCTGAATGGTTGCGACTTTTTTGCCGCTGCGGTTCATAATGACGGTGTACGGAGTCGAACCGATGCCGAGGCTTAAGGAAAGGCGGTTGTTTTCGTCGTTGTAAAACGGCAGGGTCGGTGCACCGTATTTGGCCAGAAATTTGCGTTCTTCCGCATTATCTTTCCATTCGGACGCCGGGGATATAAGCATAACGCCGATGTTGTCTTTTGCCGCTTTGGGATAAAATTTTTCGAGGCTTTTCATTTCCCGAAGGCACGGGAAGCAACTCTGCGACCAGAAAATCATAATGGTCAGGTCGTTTCGGAGTGAGGGAATGCGTATCGGCATGCCGTTTTCGGATATGACCGAAACGTCAGGCATATTGACGGGATATTCCAGCGTATATAACCCTTTGGGGCCGCTGTAGGCAGCTGCATTGAACGAAACGAAGAGCAGGCAGAGAAGCAAACGGTAAAAGCGAACCATGGTGTATTTCCTGTTAATAAATGAATTGAGTTTTGTACATTCGGCGGTTTTGATATAAGCTCTTTGTATAGTCATTGCAATACATAGGGTAAAAAATGAAATATTTAGTTAAATTTTTAATGATTTCTTCAGTATTTTTTTCCATTCTGTATGTGAGCGGGTGTGGCAGAATTTCCGCCAATACGCCGATTGAGGGCAGCGGATACCCGCATTCTTATCCCAGGCACTATTGATTTCCAGCAGCGGCGGATGACAGTGCGGGAACGGTGAAACCGAGGTTTGGATTTTAGGGGAAAATACAATGGACAATAATAAAGACGATTTTTCTGACGTTATGATTCCTTATGTGGAATTTGCAGAAAATGCCAACGAGCGGACGCCGTGCATTTTAGTGTTGGATTGTTCGGGATCAATGCGCGGAGAACCGATTAAACAGCTGAATACCGGGTTGCAGGCGCTGGAAAAAGAACTGAAGGAGGATATTGACGCCAGTTCGCGCGTACAGCTGCTGGTGATTAAGGCGTACGGCAAAGACGATGCGGAAATTTCCGCGGACTGGGTTGACGCGATGAATTTTACCGCGCCGATTATGGAGGCATCCGGTCTGTCGCCTATCGGTAAGGCAATGGAACTGGCGCTGCAGAAAATAGAGGAACAAAAATGTCTGTATGACAGCTGCGGCATTACCTCCAAACGGCCGTGGATTTTCCTTATCAGCGATGGGGAACCGACGGATTATGGCTGGGAACTGGCGGCGGCAAAATGCCGGGAAGCGCAGCAGAATAAAAAAGTCGTTATCCACGCGGTTGGCACGCAGGGGGCTAATCTGGACAAGCTGGCTAAGTTTTCGCTGATGGCACCCAAGCGTTTAAGCGGGTTGAAGTTTACGGAGTTTTTCCTTTGGCTGTCGCGCAGCGTGTCCTGTATTTCCCGTGCGGCGCCGAATATGCCCGATATTTTGGACGATATTGAGGGCTGGCATGAAGAAAACGCCTAGGAGCATCCGTGTCATCGCGACTAAAATTACAGGAGGGCTGCATCTGGCCAAGAAAAAGCCGTGTCAGGATTTTTACCAGTATGCGTGTTCGGGCAATAAACTCGTGGCAGTGGTGTCAGATGGCGCAGGGTCGGCTAAATATGGCAAAATCGGGGCTAAAGTTGTTTGCGAAACGCTGGTCAACGTGTTGATAAATACGCCGCTGAAAGATGCGGAAGAGGCGGTAAAAAAAGCAATTGACATAGCGCGGCGGCGGCTTGTCATTCACCGGTTAAACAAAAGCAAATCGGAATCGGAAATTTTGAATTTTTCGGCGACGTTGGTCGGAGCGGTTTACCATAAGAACCGCGGTTTGTTTTTTCATATTGGTGATGGTGCCGGCATTGCGGTATACGGCGAAACGACGGTGGGGACCGGGCTGCGTTATACGCTTTCCAGGCCGGCGAACGGGAACTTTTCGTGTGAGACATATTTTTATACAATGAGCAACTGGCGCGATTGTCTCCGTTTTACGGAGATAAGCAAAGCGGAAGCATTGTTTCTGATGACGGACGGGGTTACGAATTTTGCCCTGTCGGACGATGCATGCCGGTTGAAAAACGGGTTTATTGAGCCGATTAATCGTTATCTTAAAAGCGAACAGAATAAAATGCAGGCGCTGCGGGCATTGAACAATACGCTGGATACCAAACAAGCGCGGCGACTGAATTCTGATGACAAGACTTTTTTGTGGGCAGGGCTATAGAGATTTACAGGTAAGGTTACAGCGATTTTATGAGCAGGGTTACGGTGATGGCAGAAGATACGGCACAGCTTCAGGTTAATGCGATTTTTGCGGACAGACATTTTGAACGGCTGACGCTTGGTAAGCTCTTGAACAAGGGTGGTGCAGCGGGAAAAATTTATGAAATTGTCGGACAGCCGGCGAAAGTAGCGAAGATTTTTCATGAACGGCAGAAGAGCAATACCAACCGCCTGAAACTGGAAGCGATGGTGGTAAACAATCCGAATATTCCGAGCGTACGTGCAGGCGGGGTAGAGTATGTGCAGATTGCCTGGCCGGAAGCGGTTTTGGAAGATGACGAAGGGTATTGTGTCGGGTATCTGATGCCTTTTATCAATACGGCGGAAGCGGTGTCCCTTGACCATCTGATGCAAGGGGCGGTTCGCGCCAAGCTCGGCCTCAGCGACAAGTACGAATACCGGGTTATGGCGGCGTATAACGTGGCGTTGATGGTGGCATCACTGCATAAATACGGGCATTATATCATTGATTTGAAACCGGCGAACGTTTCTATTTACAAAAAAACGATGACGGTGGCCATGTTTGACTGCGACGGTTTTTCGATTCAGGGCGAACAGGCGCGGTTTCCGGCGGAATTTGTCAGCGAGGAATATATTTATCCCGAAGGAATGGCCCAATCCTGCGAGGATATGGGCGAAGAGCAGGATAAATTTGCCTTGGCGGTGATTATTTTCAAGCTCTTGAACAACGGCATCCATCCGTTTTCCGGCGTGGCGAAAAAAAATGCGGACAGCGCGCTTTCCATACAGGAGCGAATAGAACAGTACCATTATGCCTACGGTATGTGGGGTGACAGCTATCAGGCACCGCATCCGTACAGTATTCATGAGTTTTTGCCGCAGAGTACGATGAAGCTGTTTGACCGGGCATTTGTTAAGGGGCAAAAACGTCCGACAGCGGCAGAATGGCAGGCTGAATTGGATTTTTTGCTGAAGAATCTGAAACATTGCAAAAAGAATCCCAACCACGCATATTTTACCAATAAGGGATGCGGGTTATGCGTGGCCGAAGAACGGCTTAAGGCAAATTTGAAAACGATTAAGGAAAAACAGGCAGAGCCCCGGAAAATCCGTGGATTCGAACTGAAAAAACTGTCGCGGGAAAGTTTGGAAAAAGATAAAATCGAACATATGCAGAGCGAAAAGCGTGCGATGCGGGTAACGTATTTTCTGGTTATGTTTTACAGCCTGCTGATGACGTTTTTGCCGCGGGTGGCCTTGGAGTACAAAACGGAGTTGAAGGGGCTGGGGATATCTTTGCAGTTGATTGCCTGCATCCTGTTCTTTAATTTTTTGCATTGGATGATCAGAAAATTCCGCCGCTTTTTAGTGAAAAGAGCCGGGGGAACGACAATTAATGCCCTTATAACATATACTTATTGTTGTGTGGCAATAGCGCTGATTGTCGGCAATGATATTGAGTGGGGGAGATTGTTCAAGGCTTTTTAGACGATGGTTTCCCTAGGGATACTAACAGACCGCCAAGTGCCTACTTTTCATTTAAAAAATTGCTGTTATAAAATTTATATTGGTTTATTTGGAATTATAAGGAAAAACTTGTGATAAATTTAAAAAACATCGTTATTTCAGGCAAGGAAGTCTGTCCGATTATTGAGGGCGGAAAAGGAATTAACGGAACCGACGGCCGCAGCAGCGGGCATTTTGCCAAAGAAGGCTGCGTGGGGACGATTTCGCTGGTCAGCGCCGACTATTATGATGAAAATGGCAACGTTGTCATGGAGCGGTCGCATCGTCTGAAACGGCAGGAACGGCACGAGGATTTGATTGCCGGGGCGATTAAAGGCGGTATTGCCCAAGCGCGGATAGCGCATGAGATTGCAGGAAATAACGGGCGGATTCACGTTAACGAGTTGTGGGAACTGGCGGATTCCGAAACGGTTATCACGGAAGTTTTGAAAGGTGCCAAAGGGCTTATCCACGGCGTTACCTGCGGTGCAGGGCTGCCGTATAAATTGGGCGAGATTGCGTCGGCACAAGGCGTTTACTATTATCCCATCGTTTCTTCGGCGCGGGCGTTTCAGATTTTGTGGAAACGCGCGTATGCCAATTACAGCGAGTTTTTGGGCGGCGTGGTTTATGAAGATCCGTGGCTGGCTGGCGGGCACAACGGTTTGTCCAACGCAGAGAATCCGAACGAGCCGCAGAATCCGTATAACCGGATTAAAGAGCTGCGGGCAACGTTGAATAAGCTTGGTCTGGCGGAGAAGCCGATTATCATTGCCGGCGGGGTTTGGTCGTTAAGCGACTGGACAGATTATCTGGACAATCCGGAAATCGGCAAAGTCGCATTCCAGTTCGGAACACGCCCGATGATTACGCAGGAAAGCCCAATCAGCGACGCGTGGAAAAAGGTTATGCTCAATACGAAACCGGGCGATGTTGTTTTGCAGCGTTTCAGCCCGACGGGATTTTATTCTTCGGCGATTAAAAACAAGTTTTTGAGCCGTTTGATGGAACGCAAAGAAGGGGAGGTTGCGTACAGCGCAGAAAAAACGGAAGAGTTTGATACGCCGCTGGCATTGAGCAATGTCAAAACGGTATTTGTCAGGGCTGCGGATTTGGCGAAAGCCGATAATCAGATTAAAGCCGGATTTACGGTTATTCAGGAAACGCCGGACAGTACGGTGGTTTTCCTGACGCCGGAAGAATGGGCAACGATGAAAGACGACCGGGCGAAATGTCTGGGCTGTCTGTCTCAGTGCCAGTTTTCGTCCTGGTCGGGGGCGAACGGGACGACGGGGAAAATCTGCGACCCGAGAACTTACTGCATTCATAAGACTCTGTTTGACATCAGCCATAACGGCAAGACAGACGACAATTTGTTGTTTGCCGGACATCAGGTTTACCGTTTCGGCCAGGATCCGTTGTATGCAAACGGGCATATTCCGACAACGCATGAGCTGATTGAGGCGATTAAAGCCGGAAGATAGTTCTGAAACTTTAAGGAAAGGCGGCACCGGATGAGAATCTGGCGCCGCTTTTTGTATGCCGGCAAAAAAACAAACGGGATTTTGTGGGGAGATATAAATCGGCGGCTGAGTGGAGAATATAAGAAAAAATGTTTGCTTTTTGGAATGTAATCTTATAAGTTAAATGCGGATAGGGCTTGACCTGTCTGGGGTGTGGAAACCTCTTTGATTCACGTCTGTGTAAAGACGATAATTTTGCACGCTTTCCGGTAAAGACTGGAAGGCGGCAAAATATGCTATAGATAAAATAACCGTATATATACTAGTAGTATATGGCTTATTGGGCTAATATGCCGCACTATTTTGAATCAAGTAGTTTCCAACTTCCAGTCGCCTTATTTGGCGGCTTTTTTATTTTTGCAGACTGGGAGTTGTTAAATGAGTATAAAATCTAATCAGGCCGGGCGTTCAATGATTGAGATGCTTGGTGTTTTGGCCATTGTCGGCGTTTTGTCGGCTGGCGCCATTGCCGAATTCGGGAAGGCTATGTTCAGGTGGAAAGCGATTAAATGTACCGAAGAGTATAATCTGTTTATTTCAGAAATGTTAGTTTATGAAAAAGACTGGATAAAGATGATGTCAAAGCAAGGCAGCGGCCATTTATATATCGGATCATATATGGAAGAATGGGGGATGCTGCCGTCCTCATGGACTGTATCTGGAAATCGTTTTTCTGACAGACTGGGCAATCATATAGTCCCGTTTGTCCGTAACGATTTGATGTCTTCCAGCTTCAATCGGCGTGTTGATATTGATTTTGTGCTTTCACAAAGAAAGGGAAAAGAAACGGCAGAATTTTGCAGGCTGGTTTTTCATAATGTTATTATTCCTAACTGCGACAGAATTTTTGCAATCAGAGTAGCCGAAAAGCGGAACGACAGCTGGAATAACGGTTCTGGCTGGTATATGGGGTGCCAATATTGCAGAGATTCCCGGAATTGTATAGAGAGAATAAATGCTGCCGATATTGAAAGTTTATGCAATGTCTGCAGCGAAGAAAAACAGGCTTGCAATATTCTGACATTGTTTTAATTCTGATATTGTTTGTATTAATTTGGGCATTGCTTTAACGGCGGCCTTTGAAAAAAGCACTTGGATAAAGTGCTTTTTTATTTCAGCAGGCAGATATTACAGCAGTTTGACGGCGGCGAAACCGCCGATGAGCAACAGCAGAAACAGGATTGAAAGCAGATTGAGGTTTTTCTCAATAAATACTTTCATCGGGTCGCCAAACCGTTTCAACAGCCAGGCGATGAAATAGAATCTCATACCGCGGGCGATGACCGACGCGATGGTGAACACAACCAAATCCAAACGGACAACGCCGCTGGCAATGGTAATGATTTTGTAAGGGAACGGGGTTATTCCTGCTCCAAAGACAATCCAGGCGCCGTATTCATGATAATAGTTTTCAAATTCGCCGAATTGTTTCATATAGCCGTAAAATTCCAACAGGGGGCGTGCTATCAGTTCGAATCCGTAAACGCCGATGAAATAGCCGAAATAGCCGCCGAGGACACTGGCGACTGTTGCAACGCCGGCAATTTTGTATGCTTCTTTGGGCGTAGCCAAAACCATCGGGATAATCATAATGTCCGGGGGAATCGGGAAGAAAGAACTTTCAATAAAAGAGATGACAAAAAGCCATGTCAGGGCATTTTTGCGGGAAGCCAGATTTAACGTATGGTCGTATATCCGGCGGGTAAGGTCTTTGAAAGCCATAGTCTTTTTCCTGAAAGTTTATCCTACGGCTTTTATGTTTAGTTTAAAAATTGTTCGACTTCTTTAATATTTTGCGTGTTTTCCACATAAAATGTTTTGGGAAAGGAAAACAGTTTCCGTGATTTGCTTAAAGCAGGCTGAAAATTGATACATATTATTGTCGGGGCGTTTTTTTCCATATAGGCTTTTGCGGCGTTGATATTATGCACTTCAAACATCGAGTAGCCGCTGTTTCTGACGGATTTGGCAAAATCCGAACGTTCGTACGGCTTAAGATTTATATAAAGTATATGGTGTTTTTTGTTGCCTATGCAGTAGCTTTCGAGGATATCCAGAAGCCTTTTCCGGGCTTCGTCGTGCGTCAGGTAATGGCTGATGGACGGGTGGTAAATAAGGGCGCGCGGGGCTTCGGATACGACAATCAGCGGAATCGAGGAACGTTCGAACTTGCGCTCAAGGGAGGAGATGAATTCAATCGGGGTATGCCCGTCAAAATCAAACAGCAGGACATTGGGCGTCATTTCCTTATTATACAGGCTGAACTTGTGCAAATTATCCGTGTCGAACAAAAAATATCCCATTTTTTCGAGATTCTGGTGGTAAAGTTCTTTGTTGACGGTGTTGTTATTGTACAGGAAAATGTTGCCCAAGTGCTGCATATCGTATCCTCCTTTTGCTGCTGCTTTTGTGTTAAAATGCCGGAATATCTGCTGGCGTTTTAGTGTTGAAATGCCGGAATATCTGCCGGTTTTTAATATAATGCGGGCGCGGGGGGATTTTAAGGGCGGTGTTGTTTTAAAAATGCTTCGCAGGTATTTTCCAGCAGCATGGCGATGGTCATCGGTCCGACACCGCCCGGAACAGGTGTAATATATGACGCGGTTTCAATGGCTTCGGAAAAGCAGACATCGCCTTTCAGACCGTCGGGCGTGCGATTGATGCCGACGTCGATGATTATGGCGCTGGGCTTGATGAAATCCCGGGTTATAAATTCCGGTTTTCCGACTGCTGCGACCAAAATATCCGCAGAGCGGCAAAGAGATGCAAGCCCCCGGGTACGGGAATGGGCTACGGTTACCGTGCAGTTTTCGTTGAGGAGCAGATGCGCCGCAGGCAGACCGACGATTTGCGAACGTCCGACGACTACGGCGTTTAATCCGTTTAAATCCTTTCCGGTTTGTCGGAGAAGGCGGATAATCCCTTTGGGCGTGCAGGGAAGGAATGCGCCGGCTTGCTTTTGGACGACGAGCCCGGCATTTAACGGATGAAATCCGTCAACGTCTTTTTCAGGGGCGACGGCGCCGAGAATTTGCGTTGTGTCCAAGTGTGCGGGAAGCGGAAGCTGAACCAGTATGCCGTTTATTTCAGGCGAAGCATTCAGCTTTTGGATGAGGGACAGAAGCTCATCGGCGGACGTATCGGCAGGAAGGCGGTATGTGTAGGGGATAATGCCGGTTTCGCGGCAGGCTTTTTCTTTGGAGCGAACATAAATCTCGCTGGCGGGATTATTTCCGGCGATGATTACTGCCAGTCCCGGTGCCTGCGGGAATGCGGCAATCTTTTGTTTTAATCCGAGCCGGACGGACTGTGCCAGTTTTTTGCCGTCAAGAACCTGCGCCGTCATGACATTTTCTCCATTTGCCGCAGCTTTTCTTCGGTTTCAGGCGAGTGCGCTGTTTGCAGGAAAATTTTTTTACAGCGGTCAGTTTCTCCGCTAAGCAAAGAAAAACTCCCTTTGCTTTCGTGCAGCGTTTTGGCCAGATATTTAATCAGTTCCTGATTGGCCTTGCCTTTTTCCGGTACGGAGATTAGGCTGATTTTCAGAAAAATCGCACCGATGCTGTCGGAAAATGTTCCGGAAACGCCGCATTTTGACGCGTTCGGCGTTACCCGAATCCTTAAAACATAACCTTCGGCGACGGTATCATAAAACATCAGGCCGCGCCTTTTTTATCAGGAACCGCTGACCGGGGTCAGGACATGGCGGGTCTTTTCCAGAATGTGCAGAACGAGCATCAGTGCCAGAATCAGAACGTATGGCGAGATGTCAAATCCCGATACGGGTTTGATGCGTTCACGCAGTTTGGCATATACGGGTTCGGTAATCTGATGCAGAAACGCAAGGAATTTTTTGAATGCGGGACCGCCCTGGCCGATAACGTTGAAATGCATGCACCAGTAGAGGGCAACGTTGACGACAGCCAGTATAAAATAGAGCTCCAGTACCCCTTCAATGCACCAGAGTATGGATTCCAGCATAATTTCCATAAGTTTTTCTCCTTAATATTAAGTTGTTATCTTCCTTCATTTTCGCGTACGGCGGAGAGCATATATCCGAGTTCCTGTTCCCGGGTGTCGTTTTCCCTCGTGTCAGCAATTTCGCTGACATTGTCCGCACGCTGATTTTCAGCAGAAGATTTTTCCAGTTTGCGCATCATATACAGCACGATCTGCCGCAGGTAGTTCAGATAAGAAAAATCCTCTTCCAAATCTTCGTCGTTACTATGATTAATATTTAATTTTAATTTCAGGTTAAGATTTGGTTCGTAATCTGCTTTTTGCGACAATAAATTTGCGCAATAGTCGTAATACAGGCGCAGCTTTTCTTTTTCTTCATAGCTTTTGGCGTTGACCATGCCCGATGTGTTGCGGACGATGCTGCGCATTTCGCGGAGGCGGGCCAGCTTAAAACGGAGCATATCAATTTTGCCGCGGTTCTTTTCCCGCCCGGCGCTTTCGTACAAGGCGAGGCAAAGAAGGATTTCGGACTCGCGGTCATAGCTCATGGTGATGAATTCGCTGCGTTCGGAGGCATCGCTTTCGGTAACTTCGCCGTCGCCGGTGTGGCGGACAATGTCTGCAGTCGCCGAAATCCAGCGGTAATATTCATTCATGGACGAGGTTTCGCAGTTGTTTTTTTCTATCAGGTCGGCGATTTCAGCGTCAAGCGAATAGGGAATGAAATTTTTGTTGGCATTGTCGCGTTCAATGAAATCGGCGAGATTTTCGCGTACGGCGGTTATCGGGGCGTCTGTCCCGTCGATTTCAACGGCATAGCCTCCCGGTGCGAAAACGGCTTCGCGGCACAGGGCGCTGACGCCGGTTTTATCCATTTTAGGGTATTGCTTTTGCAGATATTTCCGGATTGCGGCGTAATAGTTTATGTCTTTTTGATTTTGAGCGGAACGGTTAGTTTTTTCCATGTTCTCCTCCCCGGTTTGCAGTTTCTTCAAATATCAGAGCTTCCTGCTCGAGCCAGATTATCCGGTCGATGACCCAGGAGCTGATTTGGCCGATTTTCTGCGGTTCAATATTCAGGGCGTCGCCGATGCTGCAGATGAACTGCCCTTCAGAATCGGAAAACTCATCGTCGGTGTAAGCGAGCGACAGCATATCTTTAATCAGTTCAAGAGCCAGCCTGCGGCTGCGGATTTTGGCGGCATTGCGGATGCACAGTTCTGCGGAGTATTTGAAAAACTGCGGCAGAACTTCAGTTTGCATTTCGGCGGCAAGGCTTTCAATAAAGCGAACTTCGCTGTCTTTGATTTTGCCGTCGGCATTGGCAAGCGTGCATAATGTTGAGAGGAAAATGCTTTTTTCCTCTTCACCGGCATTAAGGAAATAGCTGCGGTTGTGTGTGCTGTCCTGTCCCATTGTTTTAGTCCTTGGTCATGCTCTTTTCTATATTGTGCCAAAAAAACAATTATCTTGCAACAGGAAAAAGTACTTTTCGCAGAAAATCAGCAGAGGTCGGGCGTTGAGGGTGGGAGGGGCAGGAGATATAGGCAAATTGGCGGCAGAGTGTAAATTTTGTTTGAAAAAAATAAACTTTAATGCTATAATTGCAGCCAATAATGAAAATGGCGGCAGCCGTTTCAGAATAAGAAAAGAATGCCGCTGCGAATAACGTATAGTTTTAGGTTTATAACATTTCGGATTTATGCGCGAGGATATGGTTAAAAAATATTTTATTAAAACTTTCGGCTGTCAGATGAACGTTTATGATTCAAGCAGGATGGCAAATATGCTGGAAGAGATGGGGCTTAAAAAAGCAGCGGTATTGAAAGATGCCGACGTGGTTGTATTTAATACGTGCCATATCCGCGAAAAGGCGGCGGAAAAAGTCTTTTCTGATTTGGGAAGAGCCTATTTGGTCAAACTTGAACGAGCCGCAGAGGGGAGAGATACGATTATCGGAGTTACCGGCTGTGTGGTTCAGGCGGAAGACAAGGAGATATTAAAGCGCGCGCCGTATGTCGATTTTGCTCTGGGACCGCTCAGGTATTTCCGACTGCGGGAAGTGGTGGAAAGCGTTTTTCGTGAAAGAGAGAGAGGAAAAGGAACCGGGCAGGAATGTTCGGACGCCGGGCAGCGGCATTTGAATGCCGGGCCGGCGTGTTCAGGAAAAAGCCGGGAAGGGCAGCGGAACGCCGCGTATGTGCGCTTGAACGACGCACAGGAACAGATTGAGACCGGGAAGATAGAAAAAGAGCGCAAGAGAACAGGGCTGCTGGATACGGAATTTTCGGCGGTTTCCAAATTTGATTTGCTGCCGGAAAACAAGTCTGAAGGCGGCTGTTCGTATCTGGCAATTCAGGAGGGCTGCAATAATTTTTGTACCTATTGCGTGGTGCCGTATACCCGCGGGGTAGAAGTGTCGCGTCCGGTGGAAGACGTTTTGCGCGAGGCCAGAAGGCTGGCGGCAACGGGGAGCGTCGAGTTGAATCTTTTGGGACAGAACGTCAATTCCTATCACGGCGAAGATGCTTCCGGGCGGGAACGCAATCTGGCGTATCTGCTCAACCGGGTGGCGGAAATCGACGGGATTAAACGCATTCGTTATACGACGTCTTATCCGGCAGACGTGGATGACGATTTAATCCGCTGCCATAAGGAACTGGACAAGCTTATGCCGTATCTGCACCTGCCGATTCAATCCGGCTCCGATGCAGTGCTGAAGAAAATGAACCGGCGGCATACGCGCGACGAATATCTGCGGGTGGTTGAAAAACTGAAAGAGGCGAATCCGGCAATCGGTATGTCTTCGGATTTTATTGTCGGATTTCCGGGCGAGACCGAGGAAGATTTTCAACAAACGCTGGATGTGGTTAACCGGGTCCAGTATATTCAGGCTTTTTCGTTCAAATACAGCCGGCGTCCGGGAACGCCCGCAGCAGTGATGGACGGACAGGTTGACGAAAAAGTGAAGAAAGAGCGGCTGCAGGTTTTGCAGGATTTGCTGTTTTCTTATCAAACGAAGTTTAATAAGAACAGCATCGGCAAGGTTATGCCGGTACTGTTCGAATCCAAGGGGCGGCACAAGGGGCAGCTCGTCGGGCGGACGCCTTATATGCAGAATCTGCATGCGGAGGCGGACGGTTCTTTACTTAACAAAATCGTTGAAGTACGTGTTACGGACGCTTCAACCAATTCATTAAGCGGGGAGGTACTGTAATATGGCAGAACTTAGTTTTGAGCTTTTTAACAATCAGCTGTTGAAGGTTGTTGTCGGGGTTAATGACGAAAATATGCGGCTGGTTGAAAAAATGCTGAATGTTGAAATTTTGAGTTTCGGCAATCAAATAACAATTAAAGGGGCGGCTAACGACGTGGAAAATGCCAAAACGGCGATTAATATTTTGTATGAAAAGGCCAGCAAAGGGCATGTTGTCGGCGAGCAGGAAGTCAAGGCTGCAGTGCGAATCTGCGGCGGTGTCGAATCGGCGGACGAAAAACAGTCGTTGAGCGAAATTGTATTAAAAACCAAGAAACGCTATATTTATCCGCGGTCGGCAACGCAGGCAAAGTATATTACCGAGATGATGCAGAACGAACTGGTGTTCGGCTTGGGGCCTGCCGGTACGGGTAAGACCTATCTGGCAGTGGCATTGGCGGTTTCGATGATGCTGGAAGGGGCGGTGGACAAGATTATCCTGTCGCGTCCGGCAGTTGAAGCAGGGGAAAATCTCGGCTTTCTTCCCGGTGATTTGAAGGAGAAGGTCGACCCGTATCTGCGGCCGTTGTATGACGCTTTGTATGAAATGCTGCCGGCAGAACAGGTGGACAAGAAACTGGCACTGGGCGAAATTGAAATTGCGCCGCTGGCATTTATGCGCGGGCGGACGCTTTCCAACGCATTTGTCATCTTAGATGAGGCGCAGAACACGACGCCGATGCAGATGAAAATGTTTTTGACCCGTCTGGGCGAAAATTCGCGGATGGTTGTCAACGGCGACCTGAGCCAGGTGGATTTGCCGCGAGGGGTCATTTCGGGACTGCGCGATGCGCTGGATACGCTGAAAGGCATCAGCAATATCGGGTCGGTTACTTTTTCGGCCAACGATGTTGTGCGCCACGGGCTGGTTGCAAAAATAGTCAAAGCGTATGAAGAAAAGAGCAAAAAGGAACAAGATGAAAAGTAAAATAGAGCTGAATGTAACGGTTGACGACGAGCAGTGGACGGAAAATATCGACTTTGACGCGGTTAAGGTAGCCGAAGAACTCAGGGATTTGGCATTTGCGTATGTTGCCGATGCCTGCGAGCATGAATTGCTGGCTCTGGAGAAGACTTATGAGGTTAATGTCTGCCTCAGCAACGATGCGGAAGTCCAGCGTTTGAACAAGGAATTCCGGGGAAAGGACAAGCCGACGAACGTCTTGTCTTTTGCCTGTATTGACGATGACGAATTCTGGGATATGCTGGACAAGTCGGCCGATATGGAACTGGGCGATATCATTCTGGCGTTTGAAACCTTGCAGCGTGAGGCGGACGAGAAACACATAACCGTTTATGCCCATTATTGCCATTTGCTGGTGCACGGTTTTCTGCATATTCTCGGATTTGACCATCAGACGGATGAGGAAGCAGACGAAATGGAAAGTTTGGAAACAGAAATTCTGGAACAGTTTTCGATTGACAATCCTTATCAAGACGCGGCGGAAGACTGATAAATGCAGAAAGCCGGAGGAGATTAACGAATGCTGGAAAACTGCCGATGATGTTGTTTCCAAAACAGCTGAAACCGTTGATGTTTGCGCAGATGCGAAAACGGGGCAGGGCTGCCCGTAGCGTATTTGCTTTTTTGACGGGCGTGGCTGCAACGCTGATTTTTCCACCGTATGCAGGCAGGTGGGAAGGCTACGTCGCGCTGATTGCCTTTCTGGCAATGCTGTTGGGAGAATATAGGGACGACGGCGGGAAGTGCGGCAGGGAGAACGGCAGTCGGGAGAACTGTTGTGCGGGCAGCAATGGGAACGGAAGTTCCGATGACAGAGAGAACGGCGGGGAGAATAATGGACGCAGTGGTCAGGAAAACAACGGCCGCCCGGTGTGGAGAAAGTGGTTCGGTACAGCGTATGTCTTCGGATTTTCCTTTTATGCGGTCGGCTTCTCCTGGATCAGCAATGCATTGTTAATTGACGGCAATAAATTTGCGGCTTTTATTCCTGCGGTGTTTGCTGCGACGGGACTTTTTTTCGGGCTGTTCTGGGCTGTTCCGGCGGCGTTGGCGGCAGGGGGGCGGAACATATATGCCCGGGCACTGCTCTTTTGTGCGTGGTTTGTTTTTTTTGAGTGGGTACGGAGCTTTATTTTTACGGGTTTTCCGTGGAATCTGCTGGGAACGGCGCTGGCTTTTGACGCGCGAGCAATCCAGGGAGCGGCATATATCGGAACTTATGGCTTGTCTTTGCTGCTGTTATTAATGTCGTGCGGAGCGGCAATACTGGTTTCCGGCGCCTTTCAGAAGCGTTTTTACGGCGGAGCGCTTTGGTTTATTTTGCTGCCGGCGGGCTTTTTGCTTTGGGCGGCAGGGCAGTATGAAAAGACAGAATCCGGCACAACGGTTGTACGTCTGGTGCAGCCGAGCATTCCTCAGACGTTTAAATGGGAGCCCGGATTGGCTTACCGCAATTTTCGCAAGTACATTGACTTGAGTAAAAGCAGGCCGTCAGACGGCGTGAAACTGGTCGTGTGGGGCGAAACGGCCAGCCCGTACTTTTTGGACAGGGATGAGGAGCATCTGGCGGAGATTACAGAGGCGGTTCCCGACGGGGGATTTTTGATTACGGGGCTGCTGCGAGCGGGGTTTGAAAACGGCACATACGTTCCTTATAATTCCATGTTTGTGATTAACGGGCGGGGAGAAATCAAAGACTATTATGATAAGGCGCATTTGGTTCCGTTTGGCGAGTATCTGCCTTTCCGCGAATATCTTCCGGCCTTTATGGCGCCGGTGGCCAGTGTCGTCGGCGATCTGGGCAGCGGCGAGAAATACAAAAAACTGCAGGTTGCCGGGCTGCCGCTGATGGGCGGAGCTATTTGCTATGAGAGTATTTTTCCCAAAGAAGTTTTAAATCCCGAACAAAAGCCGGAGCTTTTGGTTGTTTTGGCCAATGACGGGTGGTATGGCGTGAGCGCGGGGCCTTATCAGCATTTAGCGGCGGCACAGATGCGCGCAGTCGAAGAAGGCATTACGGTTATCCGCAGCGCCAATACCGGAATCAGCGCAGTTATTGCGCCGAATGGCGACGTTTCGGGTTTAATCGGCTTGAATGAAGAGGGCGTTTCGGATACGGCTCTGCCGAAAGTCTTGGAGAAATCCACATTGTATGGGCGATACGGCAATATTGTGCCGGGCGGGCTGCTGTTTTTCTGCCTGCTGCTGGCTTTGCTGTTAAATTCATTCGTTATAAATACAACCAGAAGATGTAGCGGTTATGAAAGAAGCTGACGCTTTTTTTGTAACGTATAGCCATGGTTGTATAATTGTATAAAATGTTATTGCAACTTATAAAGTAATGATGTAAATAAACGGAAGTAGAAACGATTGTAATATCAGGAGACGAACTATGCCGCGCGGACGTAAAAGGAAATCAGAAGTATTAGGCGATGAAACCGCAAATGACAGCAGCATCGGACCTATTGACGAGCATGTAGGCGCAAGAATCTGCGCCCGGAGGAAACTCTTGCAGCTCAGCCAAAAGCAAATGGCGGAAAAGCTGGGGATTACTTTTCAGCAGATTCAAAAATATGAAAAAGGTGTTAACCGTATCGGCGCGGGAAGGCTTTATACGATTGCATCTATTCTCGGCGTTGACATAGATTATTTTTTTGACGGCATCAGCCCCGAGATTTTGAGCATTGGCAGCGCCGCCGATTATGCATCGTGTTATGGCACCGGTTTTCTGCGGGAAGATGACGGAGATTATAAGTCTGATCCGATGCAGGGCGCTGAGGCGGTTATGCTGCTGAAGGCGTTTTATTCGCTGCCGGCGAAGGCACGGACTGCACTGCTGATGATGTTGACGAGTCTTAAGAACAGGGAAGATTTGGACAACGATGTATAATCAGGGGATTGTGCCGGACGTACCGAAATTTTTCGGAAGAAGAAAAGGGCGCGTTGTCCGGAAAGCAAAACAGTTTTTGTTGGAGAAAATGCTGCCGCAGATGCGGGTAACGTCCGCGGCGGATTTTGATGCGGAAAAGCTGTTCGGCGGCGCAAAAAAAGAAATCTGCCTGGAAATCGGTTTCGGCGACGGGCAGCATTTGTACGGCCAGGCGAAGAACAATCCGCAGAACGGTTATGTCGGAGTGGAAGTTTTTCAAAACGGGGTGGCCAATCTGCTGACACTCATCAGCGGCATTAAAGATGGGGATAAACTTCCTGAAGAAATCAGGGCTGAAGATTATCCGGTGCGGAATATCAGGGTGTATGATGATGATGTCCGGCTGTTGTTTAAGCAGATTCCCGATAATTTTTTTGATAAGGTTTTTCTGTTGTTTCCGGATCCGTGGCCGAAGAAAAAGCACGCGGGGCGGCGGTTTGTCAATCCGGATAACTTAAAGGAGGTGTACCGGGTGCTCAAAACGGGCGGATTGTTTCGGATTGCAACCGACCATCCGGTATATAAGCGCCATGTTCTGCGGACGATGCATCAGGATGCTGGTTTTATCTGGACGGCAAAGTGCGGGGAAGACTGGAAACGCGAACCGGCGGATTGGGTCAGGACGAAGTATCAACAAAAGGCTGTTCGGGAAGGCCGGCGGCCGGTGTTTTTTGACTATCGGAAAATTTAAGCCGTGCGAAAGTATAAATGCCGTTCAAAATATAATTCTTAAAAATATAGCCATAAGTTGTTGAAATAAAACGATGGTTTAAATTCAATATAGCATAAAGCGGTCTTTCTGTCAAATAAAAAAGCAATATCAGTGCGATGTCTGAGATATTGCTTTTCTTTTTTTGTTGAGAAAAAAGGATCATTTTATTTCAACAGCAGGAGGCTAAAATGGCTAAGTTAAATAATAAGGAAATTCAGGACAATATTAATATGGAGATGGGTGATAATTCGCTTCCGAGAGATGCTCACTCAAAATTTCGTTTTGAAATTGAAGAGAGCGTTGATGATTTGGTTCGGGATATGAAAGAACGTCCGAAGAAGTATAGGCGTTGGAAGTTTATTGATTTCAGAAATTCGGAATATAAGGATATTTATGGAGATTATATATTGCAAGATCCGGAGTATGATAATAGTTATGCGTCTGTGAAAGAAGAGGAAGGAAAGTTATCAATCACGACAGCCTGGGGAGGTTATAACTATGAAATAACCCCGCGTGAAAAAGGAGGAAGCAGCGTTGAATTTTCCGGTCCGGTTAATGCGCTGCTTAACCAGAATTTGCTGCCGGAGATGACTTATATACCGTATACGCTTGAGGGTAAGTTTGTGGACAGGGAAACAGGCAGGGATTTGACTATGTATATGGATATGCAGTCTTATGGTACACTTCGCTCTTTGAAAAATGAGCAGGTTATTCAGGACAGTTTTGAATATAAAATGCCTGGAAATTCACAAGACGGATATGGACATCATATCAATGCGCAGTTTAATAACGAAATACCGTTTTTGCCGAAAAAACGAACGGCTCAGGAGCTGAAGCAAGAGCGAGCGCAAAAGGATTTTGAAGAAGGGAAAAAGGCTAAAGTTTCAGAATGGAAAAAGGAGAGAATAAAGAAACATTTAGATGCTGTACGGGGAAAGCTTTCCGGCGCTGTTGCGGCCGATAATATTGCCGAAGATAAAATTTCCGGCAAGGAAAAAAGAGTGATAACATCTGAAATCGGGGCAGAGTTGGCGGCGGAAATCCGGAGAAGGAAAGCAACGGAGAAGTAAACAGCCGGAACAGTCGAAAACGGGCAAGAGCAACGAGGTTCAAAACAGTGAAACGCGTATTGTTGAACTGATTACCGAAAAAAAGAGCCTGCCGGCATTGATATTTTTGAAGCAAACACCAGAAATGCCGAAATTTTACGGCATTTCCGGAAAGGGGAACGGCAGCCGGCGTTTATCTGCTCCGGCAGGCATCTGGAAGAAGGGGCAGTTAACTAACGTCCGCGGATAAAATCAACGGCAGACAGAAACAGTGTTTTTCCTTTTTCCAGCGGGGTTTGTTTGCGGGTTTCAGGTACAGCGGCAGCCTGCATCGAATCTTTCCGGTCGTTGTTATGCGCAGCGATACGCATTTTGCTTTCGGCTATTTCGACGGCTTTTTGATAATCAGAGGCCAGCCGGCGTGCTCCCGACAATTCAAGCTCTTTATACTGGCGGATGATGTCCGGGGTGATGATATTCAGCTCGTACATTTCATCGACCCCGTAGCGTTTGCTTTTTCCGGTTACCCAGTTTTTGACCGTGCTGCGCAGTATCTGATTTTTCTCTCCGGGACGGGCGTTTATGTCTTTACGGAGATTTTGGGCATCTTTTAGTGCTGCTTTGCCGTTTCCTTTCCAGTTGATGTTACTGATTGCCGCGGCAATGGCAAACGGCGGAATACGGGTCGCATCCAAATTGCCGTGCTCGTCTTTCAAGTTCAGGCTGCGAGCCAGAGCAGCGGTAACGTGTTTGGTTTTGCCGGGACGCCCAAGCTGATAAAAGCTTAAATTGTAATCTTCAATCTGTTTTTTGAGCATTTCTTCCGACGGGAACAGTTCGGTCAGACAGAGATAGTTTTTGGTCGTACTGCTTAAGGTTATGGTTTTTCCGGCGTTTTTGCTCATGCGGGCTTCTTCGCTTGCAATGAACCTTTTCAGGGCAGGAGAGGCGATTTTGCTCCAAGCGTCGGTTTTTAATTTTAAATTGGCATAAACCTGTCCGTGCAGCGCTGCGTCCCTTTCATCCATCGGGCGGAGATCGCCGTTTTCATCAAAAAACTTGTGCTCAAGCTCTCTGGCGGCATCATTGACGTTTCCTTTCGAAACAGTCAGCAGCGGCAGGACGTATTGTCTGGTTTCGGGATTGGCTGCCAAATATTTGATGAAGGATCTGACGGCATTGTCGTCCATTTGCGACGGACCCTTGGTGATTCCGGTTTTGCTCATAATGCGGAGGTCGACAACATATTTTGCCAGCTGGTCTTCATTCTTTTTAGGATTATAAGTCTGACATTCGCTGCGGTACACGAGGCTTAAAGCGTTGGCTTTGGTCAGTTCATCCGCCAGGACGCGTTTCAGTTCTATTTTTCCGCTTTTCTCGTACAGGTCGGCATTGATTATGTAGGTGTATTCGCTGCGCTTGTAGGCGAAAGCTTCAGCATCGCTGATGGCGGGGATGTCTTCAAAACGGTGGTAGACTTTTTCTGCCGCGCGTTTAACGGCGGCATGGTTTTGCATGGAAAACGTTTCATTGTCGGGAAGATGTCCGGCGGCTGCGTTTAACTCTGCAATTTGCAAAGCGGACGGCTGAGCGCCGACTGTAATTTCTTTTGCGGTTTGTTCCGGGGATTCAGCTTTGGCGGCATTGGGTTCCGGCAGTCCTGAAAGAGCAGCACCGGCAGCTATGATTCCTGCGCCCGCGATGATTTTGGCCTTTGACATCTTTTATATTTTCCTCTTTTGATATAAATATTTAATCCTGTTTATCTTAATTTTTAATATAGCATGAAAGTTGTCCTTTGTCCAGTGTTTTGGGAAAACAATGTGAAAAAAATCGTTTTAAATCAAGTACAGGCTGCTGACTGCCGGCAGGCAAAGCCGATTGAAAGGACAAAGGCGGAAAAACGGCAGGGAGGAGAAGAATGGGAAAACGGCTGAGAGAATAAGAACGGAGAAACAGACAGGGAGGACAAGTACGGAAAAACGGCGGAGGGGGACAGGTGCCGGCGAGCGGTTAATGTGCGGGCGGAAAACTGGCGAACAGGCGACATTTTTTTTAAATCCAGTGGAAAAAACTCACTTTTTAAAGGCAAAATTAAATTTTATGTATTAAGTTCAAACAGACTTGGGGAAGGATTTTTTTCTCCGATACGACTTACAAGTAATAATTTTAAGGAAATAAAAATGGTATCATTAGCAGAAAAAATGGCTGCAAATATGGACGCGTCCGTCTTCAGCAAGGCGACGGATTTGAAAAAGCGCCTGTTGTTTACGGTCTTGGCGTTGATTGTTTTCCGCCTGGGAACCTTTATTCCTCTTCCGGGTATTGATTCCCGCGTACTGGCTGAGATTTTTGCCAGACATTCAAACGGCATTTTGGGAATGTTTAATATGTTTTCCGGCGGCGCGTTGGAACGTATGACAATTTTTGCCCTCAACATTATGCCGTATATTTCGGCGTCGATTATCCTGCAGCTCGGGCAGTCCATCGTCCCTTCGCTTGCCGCTTTGAAAAAAGAAGGCGAGGCCGGACATCGCAAAATGATGCACTATACAAAACTTTTGACGGTTCTGATTACGATTGTTCAGGGATACGGCATTGCCGTCGGGCTGATGAGCCTGGCTAACGGCGACGGTTCCAGCGCGGTTGTCATTGTGCCGTATACGTTTATCTTTTCGACGATTATTTCGTTGACCGGCGGTACGATGTTTATCGTCTGGCTGGGCGAACAGATTACGTCGCGCGGCGTCGGCAACGGTTCGTCGTTAATCATTACGGTCGGCATTATTGCCAATATTCCGTCGGCAATTGCCCAGACTTTGGAATTGGGGCGCATTGGTTCTATGTCGCCGCTGGTTATCCTCAGCCTGTTTATCATGAGCATAGCTCTGGTCTTTATTATCCTGAAGGTTGAAATGGCTCAGCGCAAAATTCTGGTGCAGTATCCGAAGCGGCAGGTCGGTCTGCGCATGACATCGGCTGAGAGCTCGCATCTGCCGTTGAAGGTTAATCCGACGGGCGTTATTCCGCCGATTTTTGCCAGTGCTTTGCTGCTGCTGCCGATTACGGTAGCCAACATCTGGTCCAACAACGGGCCGGAATGGGTGCAGACGCTCAGCCGTTATCTGGGACACGGACAGCCGTTGTATCTGGCTCTGTATGCCTTCTTAATCGTCTTTTTCGCTTTCTTCTATACCGCCGTTGTGGTCAATCCGGAAGAAACCGCGGACAACCTTAAGAAGCATGGCGGCTTTATTGCCGGTATCCGTCCGGGCAAAAATACGGCCGAATATCTGGATTATGTGGTTACCCGCCTGACGGTGCTCGGCGCGTTTTATCTGGCTGCGCTGTGCATTCTGCCGGAGATTTTGATTGCGAAACTGTCGGTCCCGTTTGTTTTGGGCGGTACGACTCTGCTCATCGTGGTTCAGGTAACGATGGACTTCATTACGCAGGTTCAGTCGCACCTGATTGCCTATCAGTATGAAGGGCTTTTGAAGAAAGCTTCGCTGGTCAGCAAGAGAAAGAAATAGGAAATGCCTGACAAAGATTTATTTGTGGTATTTACCGGCGCGCCCGGGTGCGGAAAAGGCACCCAGGCACGCATTTTGTGTGAAAAAGCCGGAATATGCCATCTCTCTACGGGAGAAATGCTGCGGGCGGAAATCAAAAGAGAAACGCCGCTGGGCAAAGAACTGAAAATGGCTCTTGACGACGGCGGCTTTGCTTCCGACGAACTGATTATCAGAATGGTTGAAGAGCGAATCGGCAAAGAGGATTGCCGGCACGGTTTTCTTTTGGACGGTTTCCCCCGGACGCTTAATCAGGCGGAAATTTTAGAAGGGATGCTGGCTGAAAAGAGGCAGAAACTTGATGCCGTGATTGAAATACAGGTTCCCGACGAGATTATTATGGAGCGCATATTGGGGCGCTATGCCTGCATGAAATGCGGTCGGGGGTATCATGACAAGTTTTTGAAACCGAAAATTTACGGCGTCTGTGATGAATGCGGCGGAACGGAATTTTCCCGCAGGCATGATGACAACCGGACGACGGTGCATAACCGGCTGGTCAATTTCCGTGCTCTTACTTATCCGACCATTCCTTTTTTTGAAAAGAAAGGGCTGCTCCGTTGTGTGGACGGAACAGGAACGATTGAGGCCGTGGCCGGAAAGATTGAAAGAGTGCTCGGGCTGACAGAGTAATCCTGAACGGAAAGCAATCTGGTGCGGCGCTGCCCGGCAGGGGCGCAAGCTTCTTTTTGATTTGGAAACGTTGGTTGATAATGGAAATGACGATTCGCAAAATGCTGTTTAATAATTTGTAAAAATTGTTAAAAATTTTGTATTTTTTTTAAAAGAATTGTTGACTCTATTAAATTATGCCCTATAATCCGCATTAATTTTGAAAAGTGGTGATCAACTTTTTGAATGGTTTAATTGTTTAAATAATGGAGAGTTAATTTGGCTCGTATAGCTGGTGTAAATATTCCTACCGCCAAGAAATTAGAGATTGCACTGACCTCTATCTATGGCATAGGGAGAGAAACAGCACAGGTTATCTGTGCAAAAGCGGGCGTTGCTGGTGAACGCCGCGTTCATGAACTGACGGACGAAGATATTGCCAAAGTCCGTGAAGTAATTGACAAAGACTACCTTGTTGAAGGCGAACTGCGCCGTGATGTTGCGGTTAATATCAAGCGCCTGATGGATTTGGGCTGTTACCGCGGTCTGCGCCATCGTAAAGGCCTGCCCGTACGCGGCCAGAGCACGAAGCAGAACGCGAGAACCCGCAAGGGCAAGCGCAAGACCGTGGCTAACAAGAAGAAGTAAGTGAGGCAGTGATGGCAAAAACAGTAGTTAAAAGAAAAGAGAAAAAGAACATCACATCCGGTGTTGCTCATGTAAATTCTACATTTAACAATACAAGAGTTACGATTACGGACGCTCAGGGAAACACAGTTTCCTGGTCGACAGCCGGTGCTCAGGGCTTTAAAGGCTCCAGAAAGTCTACGCCTTATGCTGCGCAGGTTGCTGCGGAAGAAGCCGGTAAGAAAGCTCAGGAAAACGGTATGAAAACATTGGAAGTCGAAGTTAAGGGACCTGGTTCAGGACGCGAATCGGCAATCAGAGCTTTGCAGGTTATCGGTTTTACCATTACTTCCATCCGCGATGTAACTCCTATTCCGCATAACGGCTGCCGTTTAAGAAAACGCCGCAGAGTTTAATTTTTAAGTTTTGGCAGAGGAAGGTTCACCTTCCTCCTGCCTGTTTGAGTGTAGCGTATAAACTAGTAAAGAGGGTATTCCGGTGATTCAGAAGAATTGGCAAGAACTTATAAAACCAACTAATCTAGAGGTTGTTCCAGGCGAAGGCAGGAATGTTGCTAAGATAGTTGTCGAACCTTTAGAGAGAGGTTTTGGTTTAACTCTGGGTAACGCGCTGAGAAGAGTTTTATTGTCTTCTTTGCAGGGCGGAGCGGTTACCGCAGTAAAAATTGACGGCGTGCTGCATGAATTTTCGGTTATCGAAGGTGTGCGCGAAGATGTTACCGATGTTATCCTGAATATCAAGGGACTCGCTGTAGCGGTTCATTCCGAAGGGCAGAAGACGATGCGCCTGAAGGCTGAAGGGCCGATGGTTGTTACGGCAGGGATGATTGAAACCGGACATGATGTTGAAATTATGAATCCGGATCATGTCATCTGCACGCTTGATGCGGGGGCGAAAATCGCTATGGAACTGACGGTCGGAACCGGCAAGGGTTATGTTCCGGCAGTTCAGAACAAGACTGCAGATGCCCCAATCGGTCTGATTGCAGTTGATGCGATTTATTCTCCGGTAAGGAAAGTATCGTATAAGGTTGATAAAACCCGTGTCGGGCAGAATACAGATTATGATAAACTGACAATGGTTGTTGAAACCAATGGCGTGGTTACGCCGGAAGATGCGGTTGCCTTATCGGCGAGAATCCTTCAGGATCAGTTGAAGCCGTTCATTAATTTTGACGAACCTGAAAGCGAAGCTGAAGATATTAAGGAAGAACTGCCGTTTGACAGAAATCTTCTGCGCAAGGTTGACGAGCTTGAATTGTCGGTTCGTTCGGCAAACTGCCTGAAGAATGACAATATCGTTTACATCGGCGATTTGGTTCAGAAAACGGAAGCGGAAATGCTCCGCACGCCGAATTTCGGCCGCAAATCTTTGAATGAAATCAAGGAAGTTCTGGCGAAGATGGGTATTCATCTTGGTATGGAAACCCCGGGATGGCCGCCGGAGAATATTGAAGAATTAATTAAAAAGTGTGATGAGCATTTTTAAGAGAATCTAAAATATTGTGGAAGGGCTCGCGATGAAAATCGCGAGCCTTTTTTGTATACTGAATGAAAAAGTTTCGGAAAACTGCGCGCTAAACATACAGTTCAGCCGTATTGGTATATTTGATATTTTGCTAAGGGAAAATACAGTTGCCTGCTGAAAAAATACGTACCATTTTTTTCAGCAGCTATCAAGAAAAAATAATAATTAAATTCAGTTGATTAGCTTGTTTATTTTGTAATGAATAAAGTGGTACGATATTATTAAATATTTTTTGTGCGAGAATTAATATTGTAGAAGGAAAATGTGCTATGACCAAAAGTTATAATGAATTTTTCAATGCTGAGCAAAAGCAAAAAAATGAGCTTGTTTATGCTTGCGGAGGAGGGTACGCAGTTAGCTTTTCTCACTTAAGTACTCAAGAGGAAATAGATGCCATGTAAGAAGAATTAAAGAGACGCAGCAGAAGGGAACGTTTGAAAGATGTGGAAATGGCTTCTTCTCCGTATTCGAAGGGGTGCATACAAGCGGATTGCGATATATTTTATGATGTGCCGGGGAAAGGCCGTTCAGCTGTTTTTGTCGATGACCATGGAATGGGCACACGGTGGATAATCTGCTGAAAGATTTTGATCCGAAATCATGTCTGTTTAGTTTTAAATATGATGAACAAACAGGTAAGATATGTTCCGCAATAACGGTTGAACATTATGATGATAAAGGTAGTTGTGATAAGGCATGGTTTTTGGATAAAGAGCTATTGAATATGGAAAACATTCTGCTTCGGGGAGGTGGCCTGAGTTTAAGGTGGAAAGTAAAGAAGAAATTGATGCCTGGCGTCGAAATACGATAGATGCGATGCCGCCTGACAGTTTAGGTGAGGTTGAGGAATTGAGTGTAAAACTTGCTCATGCTGAGGCAAAGCTTGAGGGGCGTAAACCAGAGCGGGATGTTTCATTAGCTGAGTTGGCCGTGCAAGCAGAAGAAGCCAGGACTCACCAATCAAAATCTAACCACTCAGAGCAGGCTGTTGATGCGGGGGATAGAAAATTGGCAGAGTTGCTGCTTAAAGGAGATTTAGAGGCCGCTAAGCAGTTAGCTGAAAAGATTGTAAAGCCGGAAAGTCAAGATAAAGCAGCGAGTAAAAAGCGTACGGATATGCAAGAAGCCCGCTCTGCCTCCGGCTGTAAAGAGCAGAAAGTACAGGAAGCGTTAGCGAGATGCAATAAAGCTTTGGGAAAAGGAACCGCTTCACTGCAGGGGGAACGGCAGGAACCGCAACAGGAAGAGAAAAACGAAAAGGGTTTTGCGGGAAAATTAAAATCAATGCTGCTTCGTAAACTGAAAGGGAATAGCGGACATTAGATAGAAGGACATGAGTACATTGTTGAGAGGACATTAGCTAAAATGATACAACAGAAATTAGGTTTTTACCAATGAGCGAAGAGGGCTGGCAGGTGTATTGTCAGCCCTTTAAGTATGAAGAATGTTACATTATTAAGGTTTGTGCCGGTAAGTTTGGGGGAGATGATGATAGTTGCAAAGGAAAGGTAAACGGCTTAAATATGGCAGGTTAGTTTAAAACACGGAGAAGAAACCGATACTTACGGTGTTAATGTTTTTTTAATCCGCCCAGATTAAAGTTTAGTCGGGACAGGCATTGCAGATAAGATGTTTAAAGCTGTTGAAAACCAGGAAAAGAAAAAGTTTGCGGAGGTGCGAAAATTATGTTTAAGGCAAAAAAGCTGAACAAGCTTGTGGCGGCGGGAATTATTACCCAGACACAAAAGCAGCAGATTTTAGAATATGATGACAATGCGGACAGTCTTGCTTTAGTCAGCCGGGCATTGATGCTGCTGGGGATTTTTACTGTCGGGCTGGGCATCATTTCTCTGATTGCGTCCAACTGGCAGGATATCGGCAGGACGGCAAAGCTGGCAACAATGTTGGCATTGCTTGCGGGTACCGGAGGTCTGGCCTGGCATTGGCAGAGTCAGGGAAAGCGTGCAGCAGCTGAAAAAATGCTTCTGGGAGAGTTTTTTCTTGTCGGGGCTGGTATAGGCCTGATTATTCAGGTTTTTCAGCTCAGCGGCGGAAAAATCTATGATTCTTTGGCTGTCTGGTGTCTGGTTGCCGCACCGCTTTTGTTTGTTACGGGGCAAAAGCTGGTTTCTTATTTTTGGGTACCGTTGTTTCTGGTTTGGGGAATTATTTATGTCTGCGACAATGTTGTGGATTTTGTTTGGAATTTTGAAGTCTTGATGGCAGTTTTGCTGGCAGCTGCCGGATGCGGCTGCGGGATAGCCGGGCTTTTTCCCGGATTTTCTGCCGGAAACGTTTTGAAACAGGAAGCATTGGCCGCATTTTATATTGTTTTGGCCGGTTATATCCTGATTGGCGGTTTTGACGGCTATGACGGACTGATGACATTAGGGCGGGCAGCAGCCATACTGGCGGTGTTGTCGCTGCTGTTTATACGGTTCGGCAGGTATGCGCTAATCAGGCGCAATATTAAACTGGGCGGATTGATTGTTGCTATGCTTTATATTAATCTCGGGACGGAGTTGGGACTGTTTGAAACGGGCATCGGATTAATTGCCAGCGGCATTTTGCTGATATTGCTGCTTAAATATGTTCCGAGGGCGGTTCGTTTGGTGAGCGAGGAGAAGAAAAATGCGTGAAAAGGTAAAAAATCTGGTTTTGACTATGATGCCGGCGGTTTTGCTTGCGGTATGGGCAGGGTATCTTCTATGGCAGATTTCGGCCGGAATGCCGGTAAAAATCAAGCTGCGCGGATATGACCCGCGGGACTTGCTGGCCGGGCAGTATATCAGCTATGTGCTGGACTGGGAGGCGACGGACTGTGCTCAGTTTGCGCAGGGCATATGCCCGAAAGACGAATTTGGAAGCTACGGGAAAAACCGGGGGCGTTTTTATGTGCCGGAGCATTTGGCCAAGCCGTTGGAGCAAGATATTCAAAACAGCAACAATGTTGCGGAGATGGTCTTTTCCTATCGTCCCGGCTGGCCGCCGCAGGTTTTGAACCTGCTGGTCAACGGCAAAACGTGGAATGGGCGCGAGAGCTCTTTTTAAAACAAATTTACAGGTGCTTATAACTGTTTTTTGAACAGAAAGCGGTTTATCTGAAACATATCGGAAAGCGATTTGTGCGCTTTAGCCTGGCGGACGTATGCGAATGCAGCCTGAATGCCAGGCATTACGGCGGAATTGGGAGCTGTTGTTTTAGTGGAGAAAAACAGTTCTTTTTTGACAATATAAAATGGTATGTTATTTTAGAGCCAATTACAAAATTATTATATTTACTTATATGTTCATTCTACAATTATGAAGAAACTTGATGTTCTGGGTGAAGTGGCGTTAATGTATATGCCTGCATCCGACGAATTAAGGGATTACCTCAGGCTTTTCCGTTTGGAACCGGCCAGCGAGGTAAAGTTTTTGGAACTGGCCGACCGGGAGTTGAAAAACACTTATCTGCAGCGGTATGCTTTATCTCCGGAAGGGGAAATTTTTCTTCTGCGGCAGAAAGATACCAGCGAGGCTGTCGGGTACTTTACGGAGTGGCCTCTGTCTGTCGAAGCGCAAAAGCAGATGTTGACGGATGCACGGCAGGAACTTGTTCTTGCGTATGTTCAGCGGCATGATTTTGGGGCTGATGCGGAAGGGTTGTTGTTTGTGCCCGAACTGGCGGAAGCAGCCAGACTGTATGTGCGTTTGTATCCTCTGTTTGAGGCATCGGAAGTCAAAATGATGGCGATGGAAGATGCCGCAATGGTTGCGGATTATTTGGAGCATGATGATTTGCACGAGGCGGCAGAGCTTATGCTGTTGTCGGGTACATTTTGCCATTTGGCTCCCGCTTATGCGAAAAAGTGGGGATTTGGCGAAAAAGCAGCCGGGGAGTTTGCACAAAAAACCGGAAAGTAGTTTTTTTAGAACGGTTTCGGTAATAAAAAGGGCTTCATACGAAGCCCTTTTTTAAAGTCAAGTACAGAGAGAAATTCCCGGATTGAAAGTATTCGGATTAAAAGTATCCGTAAACCCGATTCAAGCGGGGGTTATGCATTTTCCGCAATAATTTCTCGGCTTTGGGGCAGAGCTTATGCCGATATGCGGCAAGCAGTTTCGGGCGCTCGCTTAATACCAGTAGAATCTGGTTTTCTTCTTCCAGTTCAAACCGATACTCTTTAAGCATCTGGTGTTGTCCCGTTTCAACCATCTTCTTTTCAGCCAGCGGATGCAGCTTGTGGGTGTAAGCCGCCAGCATTTTGGGATGGCGGGAGGTAACAAGCGTAACTTCGGCATCAAGGCATAATTTGTCTTTGCAGCCGTACATTGTCAAATACCCCTGCTGCACCATTTTGATTTGAGCGAGGGACTTTCTGGTCTTGTTCTTAGACATGAGAAATAAAAATTAAGTTTGACATAATATTAATTAACACGTTATTTATTTAATCATAAAAAAGTGCTGTTGGCAAGAGAAAAAAGGGATAAAACGCTTCTTGCCTTTGGGGGCGGGCGTTTTCAGGGAATTTTAAGGATTGCGGCATTAAAAAGCACGCAGTGCGTATTAAGGAAGGAGCAGCGAAAAATGAAACTGATTATCTGGGATTTTGACGGAGTGACGGCTGATACGGAGAAGTACTGGCTGGCAATAGAGCTGGAAGAATTAAACAAATATTGCGGTTTGGCCTGGGATTTTGCCACAATCAACAAATATCTGAGCGGACAGGGGCTGTCGATGCAGCAAAAAGTTTTGGCTGAGCTGGGAATTTATCCGCCGGCAGAAATGTGGGAAGAAATCGGCCGGCGTTCCTGGCAGCGTATTCTTGACGGATTTAATCGGACACCGGGGATGGATAAGGTATTGGAGCTTCCGGGATATTGCCATGCAATGGCTACCGGCGGCGCGTTGGAGGAAACCCTGCTTAAACTGAAGGCCGTAGGGTTGCAGGACGTCTTTACGCGGGATAATCTGGTAACGGTTGATATGGTGGCCAGAGGAAAACCTGAGCCGGATTCTTTTTTGCTGGCGGCACAAAAAATGAATATGCGTCCGGAAGACTGTTATGTTATTGAAGATTCCGTGGCCGGGTTGACAGCGGCACAACGGGCTGGAATGACACCGGTTTGCTTTATGGGATCGGAAATGTACCGGAACAACCCTGCGCAGCGGCAGGCTGTCGAGGCATTGGGAATTACGCATATTTTTTACGATATGGCGGAAGTGAAAGAGTTTTTTGAAAAGGAAGCGGCGATACGGGCAGCGGGCTAGGGGCAAACAGGCTAGGGAAAAATCAGATTGCCAGAAAAGCAGGCAAATGCCGTTTCCGGAAAGGGAAACGGCATTTGTCATCAGAACAGCAGGTCGAGATCTACGACAAAACGGATATAGCAGCTGATTTTCTGCGGTTTTTGAAAATAAGCATTTTGTATCTCTTCTTCATCATCGGAAAAACGTGCCATACTTTGGCTGCTGCGGCGGCCGGCGTTTAAATTTTCAGCCTGAATTAGCAAATCAAAGACGTTTTGTGCTTTAGGATAGGCTTCGCGCAGGTGCTGAAAATCTTCGTGCTCCGGATAAAGCAGCGGCAACCCTGTTATATCTTTCAGGGTTTGTAAGAATTTTTCAGGTGCGGATTGGTCAGTAGGAAGCCTTACCAGTAGCCAAGCCCGGTTCTGAATACAGATGCCAAGTTTTAAATTGCGGTCGTTGAGGGCTTTGGTTCTGGCGAACTTTCCTTCTTTGCTTCGGATTAAGATGTCGAACGGGAACTGTCCCGGAAGTTCTGCGGAAATGTTTTTTTCCATACTACATAAATTTAGTGGTTCATAAAAATATTAAATACAAAAAATATAATACATCTGCTTTTTACGGCAGTCAATAAAAATATCGGTAGTTGCCTGCAAAAATGTTGAGCGGAATGTTAAAGTTTCCAGTTACGGGAGAATAAGCGGAAAGCCGGAAACCGAATTTTTCGTTTGGGAAAATTGCTAAACCTTTCGTCCGGGAAAATTGCAAAAAAATGCACCGCGGGAGGCGGTGCAAGGTGTAACCGGCGGCTGTAATCAGCGTTCGTTTTGGGCAAATACGTTTAGCAGAGCGGCGGAATCCAACATCCGGCGCTGCTTTTGAATGCCGCGAACCACGTCCTGATATTTGATGGCCATGCTGGTAATGCGCGAAAAGTCTTTGATATCGGCCGGGGTTAGGTTGTTCCAGGCTTTGTTGACGTGTTCTTTGGCGTTTTTGCCCAGCTCGTCAAAGCTTTCCGGCAGGATGCCGACCATTTTCAGATAGTAGGATTTGTTCAGGTATTCATCGGGTGAAGTCGTGAACGCGGTAGCGCCGTCAAACGGCTCATAGCTTTCGATAATATAGTTATTTTTTAGGGTGTCTACCGAATGTTTGTATTTGCCGTCGGGGAAGTCCGGCTGGCGGTGAAGACCGCGGGCATTGTCATCAAGCCAGAGCAGCTTGTGCATCAGGTACAGGTTGCTCTGGTGGACGGCATTGCGGTGGATTTTCAGGCACAGTTCCTTTTTTTCCTCGCATTGCTTTTTCAGCTGCTGGAGCTTTTGCCTGTTGGCAGGATGCGGTGTTTTGCGTTTTTGTTCGGCTTCTTTCAATGCCAGGTATTTGGCTTCCAAAATGCGGTATTCTTCATACGCGCTGTGGGAACGGATATGGGCGAAAAACATATTGGTCTGTTTGAACTGGAATTCGATGTAGAATGTCCGGTTGCTGTTTGGTATCGTGATGCGGGCAGTTTTTTTGATGTCAAAATAGTTGCGGGTATTTTCGCTCAGGTTCTTTTTATACAGGTTGCGCTCGCCTTTTTCAAATTTGATATAGGGCGGGAATTTGGCTTCAAGCTCTTTTATCAGCTCTTCCAAATCTCCCTGATATTTGGAAGTGATGGACAGGCGATAAATGTCCTTGGGAAGGATTTCCTTTTTGGCAATGTTCAGCAGTGACTGCTGCGTTTTGGCTGCTCCGCGCATATCTTCTAGGGCTGCTGCGGTAGGGCAGCGGAGAGCCGTTTCCGTTTTAAGAGGAAACGGAAGTTCGGGTTCCTCTTCGAAAGGCGGTTCGGCGAATTTTTCGAGATTTTGGGCACGCTCGGTTTTGTATTCGCGGATACATTCGGAGATGAGTTTTTCGGTTGTCCTTTCGACGCCTTTTATCGGCGGGATGATGACGTAAACGTTGTTACACTCGCTGTTGATGTAATGCAGCATTGCAGTGGTGCAGGGGGCAAGGATTTCTGTCGAATAGCTGATGTGACGGCCGTTACGGTCAGTCTCGATGCTGCCGTCTTTTAGGTTGATGTTGTAAATGTATTCGGGGAACCCGGTACTGTTCGGCGTGGCAAAGCCGGAGACGACGGCTTCGTACAGCAGGCGGTATTTTTCCATCGTGTCGGTATAATATTCTTTCAGGTGTGCCTGTTCTTCGGGATTTAAAAAATCCAGTTCTTCCTTTTTGTCGTCAAGAAAGGCCAGCGCGTCGCCGTCAATTGATTTTTGTACCTGGTCAATTTGTCCGGAATCTAAAATTACCAACTGATCCGGGGTGTATGTTTTCATTTTTGCGTTCTCCGAATTTTTTTATTCTATCAAAACGAATCTAACATAATTTTACAGATAAGGCAAATAGTTTTTTGCGGATAAAGCAAATAGTTTTTGCCGGCGAGACAAATAGTTTTAAGGCCGGGGCAAATAATTTTGCAGGTGAAACAACCAGTTTTGCAGATGGATTAACAGTTTTGGGGAGGAATGCTGACAGTTTCTGCGAAAGGGAGACGGTCGTTTGGCAAAAAACTTTTGCTTGACAAAAACGGGGGCGTTTTTTATTCTGCGCGGCGGAAAAAGTTTTTGGCATTTGCCCGGCAGGAGTGCAGTACCGGAATTTTCAGGGACGGCTCAGCCGGGGCGGTTTATAAGGGGAAAGAACGTGCATCCTTGGCATCAGGTAAAACATTATTCACAATTTCCGGACATTATTCCCGCAATCATTGAAGTTCCGAAAGGGTCGCAGGTCAAATACGAACTGGACAAGGAAAGCGGCTTGGTTAAGGTTGACCGCATTTTGTATTCTTCAGTGCATTATCCGGCCAACTACGGCTTTATTCCGCAAACGTACTGTGAAGACAATGACCCGCTGGACATTCTTGTTCTTGGGCAGGAGCCGATTGTACCGCTGTCGATTATGCGGGCCAGGCCTATCGGCGTTATGAAAATGATAGACTGCGGCGAGGCAGACGACAAGATTATTGCCATTCACGAAGATGATCCCGAGTATAATGTTTTTACCGACATTGCGCAATTGCCGCCGCACATTTTGAAAATGCTGCAGCGTTTTTTTGAAGACTATAAGGTGTTGGAAAAGAAGCAGGTTACGATTGAAAAGTTTTTGGGGCCGGACGAGGCGAAAAAGTTGATTGAAGAAGCTCGCGACGCTTATGAGGCAAAGTTCGGAGGCGAACACTGACAGCCTGCCGCGGCAGGACTGAGGGCAGTTTAAAGGCTGAACTGTGATAGGAAAGGCAGGGGGGGCTGGAGCCGGGCGGTACGGAGATATCTGTGTGTAGCGGCGGCGCAGCTTTATGCGGCGGCATAGAAATAATAGCGATGCATTTGTGCGTTGCAGGAGAGGCGGGGTATTTTGATTTAGCGTTTGTCTTTGTTGATGATGGCAATAACATCACCCATGCGGGCAAAGAATGTATCCGTGTCCTTAAAATATCGGCTTTTTAAATCGTTTTTATCGTGAATCTCGCCAATGCCGGGTGCTTTGTTGTACATTCCAAGATACGAAAGGCCAAACAGGCAGAACAGGATGAGCCAAAACAGCCGTTTGCCGAGAACAAAGAAAAACAGTGCAAAAAAAGCGCAGATCCCCAGAGCAAAGTATGCGGAATAAATGCCGCCGCCGACAGAACGCGTCAGTTCCAAGTCTTCGGCAAAAAATAATCCGACAACGCCGAGGGCCAGAAATTTCAGAATAAAGATACCGAGCGTGAGCAGTATAAACATTTTGCATTATCCTTAAAACAGTGTGCCGGGTTGTGGCGGCAGTTTATAAAAAGGGCCGAACCGGCAGCGGGGAAGCGCGACGGATACGGTTTGTGAAAGAAGCTGTCCGGCTGCAGGAAAGCGAAACGGTGACTGTTTATGTCAGAGGCAGCCCGCAGCGGGAAAGTACGACGGGGCGGTTTGTGAAAGAAGCATGGGCAACAGAAAAACAGGAACTCTGCGAGGGGCAGGGTTATCCATTTCAGGCTCCCTTTTTGGCTGAAAGCATTTCACGGATACCGTCGACGGAGCTTAAAACCGCGCTGGCTTCGTAGGGCATATAGACAATTTTGTTGTCCTGTCCGGAAGTCATTTCTTTCATCGTTTCAAGGTATTTCATGGCAATGAGGTATTTGTCTGCCTGTCCTTTGGATGACAGAGCCTCAATAATACGCTTGATGGCTTCTTTTTCCGCTTCGGCCTCGACCATGCGCGCCTGCGCGATACCTTCGGCACGGAGAATGGAAGATTCCTTTTCGCCCTCGGCTTTACGGATGGCGGCTTCTTTCTGTCCTTCGGCGATGCGGATGGAAGATTCTTTTTCGCCTTCGGCTTCGTAAATCATGGCGCGTTTTTCGCGTTCGGCTTTCATCTGCTTGTCCATGGCTGCCTGAATGTCGGCCGGCGGTGTGATGTCCTGCAATTCAATGCGGTTGACTTTTACGCCCCATTTGTCGGAGGCAGTGTCAAGAATGGCGCGGAGTTCTTCATTGATTTTATCGCGGGAAACGAGGGTTTCCTGAAGCTCCAGTTTGCCAATCAACTGGCGGAGCGTGGTCTGGGTCAGCTTTTCAATGGCTTCGGAAAGATTTTCGACGCCGTAGACGGCTTTTTCGGGATTGATAATCTGGAAATAAAGCACGGCGTTAATGGAAATGGAAACGTTGTCTTTGGTGATAACGTTCTGGCGCGGAAAGTCGTAAACGGTTTCGCGCAAATCAAGCCGGCTGCTCTTCTGCATATAAGAATAAGTTCTGCCGTCGGGGTAGGTTGTGCTTACCTTGCGGTAAATCCCTTTGGGGGAATCGATAAACGGCACGATAAAATTTAAGCCGGCGCCGAGCGTTTCCTTGTATTTGCCGAGGCGTTGCACAATGACAACTTCCTGCTGTTCGACGATGATGCAGCCTTTGATTGCGACGAAAACGGCGGCAAGAATCAGTAAAATGAGTACGGTTTCCATTATTTTCTTCCTTTCTTTTCAACAAACATGGTGAGGTCGTCATGGCGGACGATTTTTACTTTAGCGCCTTTTTTTATTTCGGGGGCATCTTCGCCGAGAGTTCTGGCTTCCCAATTTTCGTCATAAATTTTCAGCCGGCCGGAGAAGGCGCTGATATCAGTAATGGCGGTGGCGATTTTGCCGATGTACTGGGATTCAAAACTGTGTTCCTTATCATGCTTCGGATTGATGTTCAAGAGCGGGCGCAGGAACAAAATGAAAAGAATGGAGAGTATGGTAAAAATCGGGATGAGGACGTTGTAGTTGTCCGTAATCAGAGACAATACCGCGCATACGGCTCCGGCAACGGCAAAGTTCAAAAAGAACATTGTCGGCGTGTAGATTTCGATAATGAAACAGACAAGGGCGATGATGAGAAAGACAATCCAGGCAGACATATGATATTCCTTAAATGTTTGAGTAATAATTTTAAGCCAATATAAGCACATATTACTTTATTTTTAGTTAAGGAGCGTGAGAAGAAAATAAAATTCCGCAGCAGGCAAACAGCCTGTGAAGATACGCAGAAAAAGTATGCAAACGGCATATACGGAAACGGGGGAAGGAAAAGAAACTGCCGGGGCGGGAACGAAGCTATTGAGGGGCAATGCTGCCGGGCGGGAACGAGGCAGCCAGGGGATGTGATGCTGCCGGGCGGAAACAAGGCTGCTGAGGCGAATGCAATGTTGTCAGGTGGAAACGGGGCGTACGCAGATGCATATCAACAGGCGGTTCCCGGCGTGTGTTCCGTATCATGTTCCGCGCTGCGTTTGAAAATGATGTAGAGTAGCAGGACAAACAAACTCAGGTAAAACGCTCCGAACACCGAGAATGCCGAAGCAAAACTAAGCCCGGCGGTGCCGCTGCCCGGTTCGATGACAAACTTGAAGCAAATCAGAGAAATGCCGGAAAGGGTTTGCTGCAGCATATTGTTAACCGAGGAGATGGTGGCGCGCGTTTCTTCCATAGCGTAGTTGTGGATGTGGTTAATATTGGCAATGGCAAATGCCAGTTGGAATCCGATGCCGATGCAGACGAATATCAGACAGATGAATGCCACATTCGGCTGTCGGAAATGGAAACTTAATATCATACAGGCGAAAGAATAAATACAGAGGAATGTTGTAACGACCAGCAGGCGGTTAAATCCGAAAAACTTTTTCAATCGGTTGACGTGAAAGGAAAAGCCGGCGCGCAATGCATGATTGATGACATAAATGGAACTAAACATCAGAACCGGTGCGGCGGACATTTTTAACAGCGGCTGGAAGCACCAGCAAAATAAGGAGGTTGTAGAAAACAGGAGTGCCGAATACAAGATGTAGACGTTGATGTTGGGATTTTTTATCGTGGCGACGGTGGTATCTTTGATTTCAACAAATTTTTCTTTCAACGTGCGAGCATGCGGACGTGCAGACGGCGGGTTGGGCAGAGTGGTGAGCAGGACAATGCTGACCAGCGTCAGGACAAATTCCAGCGACAGCAAAACGACAGTGCCGTAGCGGTCGTACAGGACGGCGCTGAAGACGGCGGCAAACATGGCGCCGGAAGACATGGCGAAATTGGTGCGTCCGCATTCTTTTAGCATCCGTTTGGTTTTGTTTTCGCTTTTCAGGTAATCATAAATATAACTGTCATAAACGCCGGAAAGAAATGCTCGCGACAAGGCGTTGAAAAGTTCGCCGAGCAGAATGATATACATGCCGGAGAAACTAAGCCACAGGGCGGCGCGGAGAAAGAAACAGACGAAAGCGAGGACGAGAACCTTTTTTTTGGAAATGACGTCGGCGATGTAACCGCAGGGAATCTCAAACAAGATTCCGGTCAGCTGGAAAATTCCCTGAAACAGGACAAAGTCGGCGATGGTCAGTCCGTTTTGCTGGTAAAAGAGCAGCAGCACCGGAGCAAGATAAAGCTGCGAGCGGAGGAAACAGGCCAGATCCAGCCTTTTCAGCGGGTTTATTTTTTTCATTTTCATTATACGGCTTTTGCTCCCCAAGTTGCAGATTGTGCAGTTTGTATTATATGTTTTATTTTATGCGGCAGAGCTTAAAATTCGGTAAAGAAAAAAGAAGCGAGGGCAGCAGAGGGAAAGAAGAGCGAAAACAGGGCGGAAGGCAGGCCGGAGAGATTGGTGGTAGGGATAATGACCGGTATCAGAAGACATAAAAAAACCACCTTAATCAAGGTGGCCTTTTGTTTTTTCAGCAAATCCTACTTCTTGGATTTAGACTTTGAAGAAGAAGTCTTTTTGCTGGAAGAAGCTGTCTTCTTGGAAGAAGAAGAAGTGCTGCAGCAAGACTTTGCAGCCTTGGAACCGTAAATCTGTTCGATTGCCATGTTCCAGAACTTTTCGTCCTGACCAAACGGGCAACCGGCATTCTGCCAGTTGTAATAAGCAGCTTCTCTGATTAAATTTTCATTGAATGTCATTTCAATTCTCCAAATAATTTTGTTATAAAACAAGGTTAAGTATAAATATAATTTTTATTTTGTAAATACGAATTTTCATCGTTTTTGTTGTTAGTGTTTGTATATACATAAATAGATTAAAAAATGATTAAAAAAAGGGGGGCAGAAAATTTTTTTTTAAGCCTTGAAAAAACACAATAAAAAGTGGTTTTTATAAGGAATTTTAAGTTATGATAACTTATTGTAAATAAAGTATAAAATATTTTTACCAGAGTGTGCGCGGATGGTAGTAAAAACAACATAAAAAACGATGTGCGGCGCAATAAAAAAACAAAAAATTTTTTTTTCAAACTCTTGTGCAAAAAATCTCGCAATAACAAATAAAAATATTATATCGGGCGAGACCGGCAAAATTGTATCCGGCGGGGCTGCTGCCGATTGCAAGGCGGCGAGGGCCGGGAAGAAGAAAAGCGCGAAAAACGTTCCGGGAAAATGATATAAAAAAACAGGAGAAAAAACACGAAAAAAACGGAGTGAAAAATATATAAAAAAACAGAGACAAAATGTATGGCGAAACGGGGCGGAAAACAGACGGAAAAAAACTTTTTTCCATACCGCTTGCCGGAAATGCATTTTAAAACATAACCATATTGATTTTAAAAGAAAAATACCGACGGAAAAAGTAAAAAAAGAATGACAATTTTCTTGCAATTTATTTGTTTTGTTTTTATACATAAAACGTAACCTATTTTTTGTTTTTATTTTGGAGTTATAGTTATGGCCGACACAGTTAAAAAACAAACTGTCAAATCTGAGAATAACGGACAGCCGCAGAGCTTTGCGGTTTTGAGTTCCTGCATCGGGGAGAATATGAAAAATTTACTTTCAAAAAAAGAGATGGACTGCATTATAAACGGCGATTATGAAAACGTCATGGCTGTGTTGGGCATTCATCGGGACAAGGGGAGCAAAGAAGTTTATATCCGCGCTTACAAGCCGAATACAAAGTCAATCGAACTGCTGGACGGAAACGGCAATTCGCTCGGGCTGATGGCCAAGCTGGACAAGAGAGGTTTTTACCAAATAAACCTCGGGGTTACAAATACGGACAATTTTACGCATAAATTTAAAATTACCAATGATAAAAACGAAACGTATGTTGAAGAGGATATTTACTCATTCCCGTCTATTTTGGGCGATATAGACGAGTATCTGTTTGCGGAAGGCAACCATCTGGACCTTTATAAAAAACTGGGTGCACACCTGATGGAAATCAACGGGGTGAAAGGCGTCGGCTTTTCGGTTTGGGCGCCGAACGCGAAACGGGTATCGGTTGTTGGTGCATTTAACAACTGGGACGGCCGCGTCAACGTTATGCGCAAACATTACAACTGCGGCGTATGGGATATCTTTATTCCGAATATCGGCGAGGGCGAACTCTATAAGTATGAAGTTAAAACGCAGGAAGGCTATATTCTGACGAAAAGCGACCCGATGGCATTTTATGCCGAAGTACGCCCGAAGACGGCGTCTGTCGTTTATGACCTCAACCACTACAAGTGGAATGACGGGGAGTGGATGAAGTATCGCGAAGCTTATAACAGCTTTGACCGTCCGACGAGCATTTATGAAGTTCATCTCGGTTCGTGGCGCAGAAAAGGGGAAAACGGTTCGGAATTTTTGACCTATCGCGAGCTGGCCGATACGCTGGTGCCGTATGTGATGAACATGGGCTTTACGCACGTTGAATTTCTGCCGGTATGCGAACACCCGTTTGACGGGTCGTGGGGATATCAGGTTACGGGGCTGTTTGCGCCGACATCGCGTTTCGGTACGCCCGACGACTTCAGATATATGATTGACAAATTCCACCAGGCGAATATCGGCGTGATTATGGACTGGGTTCCGGCGCATTTTCCGAAAGACGGGCACGGGCTGATTGAGTTTGACGGGACACACCTGTATGAACATGCAGACCCGCGCAAAGGAGAACATAAAGACTGGGGAACGAAAATCTATAATTACGGCAGAACGGAAGTCAGCAACGTTTTGTGCTCCAGCGCACTGTACTGGCTGAAAGAATATCATATTGACGGGCTGCGCGTTGATGCGGTGGCGTCAATGCTGTATCTGGACTATTCGCGCAAGGCCGGCGAGTGGATTCCGAATATCTACGGCGGTAATGAAAATCTGGAAGCGATTGCGTTTATTCGCAAGATGAACGAACTGTGTTACGGCACCTGCCCGGGGATTATGACCTGTGCAGAAGAATCGACGGCATGGCCTATGGTTTCGCGTCCGACGTCTATGGGCGGGCTCGGGTTCGGCTATAAATGGAACATGGGCTGGATGAACGATACGCTGAACTACATCAGCAAAGATCCGATTTACCGCAAGTACGAACACGGGAAACTGACGTTTGGCCTGCTGTATGCGTTTAATGAAAACTTTATTCTGCCGATTTCGCATGACGAGGTTGTCCACGGCAAAGGGTCAATGCTGGGCAAAATGCCGGGAGACGAGTGGCAGAAGTTTGCAAATCTTCGCGCTTATTACGGCTTTATGTGGACGCATCCGGGCAAAAAACTTTTGTTTATGGGATGCGAATTCGGGCAGGACTGGGAATGGAATGCCAATGAAAGCCTGAGGTGGCATCTCTTGCAGTATCCGATGTATAAGGGAATGCAGAACTGCGTCCGGGATTTGAATCTGATGTACAAAGGTAATTCCGCCTTTTATGAAGAAGATTTTGACGGCAAGGGGTTTGAATGGATAGACCATGCCAATGCGAACGACAGCGTGATTTCCTATATCCGCCGCGGCCATGACTACAACAACTATATGATTGTTATCAGCAACTTTACGCCGGTAGTGCGGCACGGGTTTAAAATCGGCGTTCCGGACAGCGGCGCTTATCAGGAAATCTTTAACAGCGACGATAAGAACTACTGGGGAAGCGGCGTTAAGAACGAGGGCGAACTGATTGCTTCTGACGAAGGAATGCACGGACGCCCGCATTCGATTGAATTGACGCTGCCGCCGCTTTCGACTATTGTGTTGAAGCATATCAGGTATTAATCCGGTGACGGGTTTTCTTTCCGCCGGTTTCGATTTATGGGGCTGGCGGAAAGAATGTTTTTGAAAAGATACGGGAGGGCAAATGCCAGATATCAGAGTATGGGAAGGACGGGCGTATCCGTTGGGAGCAACGGTTGATGAATGGGGCGTTAATTTTGCCCTGTTTTCGGCGGGAGCAACAAAGGTCGAACTGTGCCTGTTTGACAAGAGCGGCGTTAAGGAAACGGCTCGCTACGAACTTCCGGTGCGCGAAAACAACATCTGGCATATTTACCTTGAAGGGGTAACGCCGGGACAGGTTTACGGCTACCGCGTTTACGGACCGTATGAGCCGGCAAAAGGGCGGCGGTTCAATCCGAACAAGCTGCTGATTGATCCGTATGCGAAAAAACTTATCGGCAGGCTCATCTGGCATAAGGCGATTTTCGGTTATGATACCGAAAGCCCGGACAAAGACTTGTCGTTTTCGACGCTTGACAGTGCACCGTATGTTCCGAAGTCGGTGGTTGTGGACAATGGCGATTTTGACTGGGAAGGCGATGTTCCGCCGCAGGTTGACCCGGCAAAGACGGTATTTTACGAATTGCATGTCAAAGGGTATACCAAACTGCACCCCAAAGTTCAGGATGCCAAGCGGGGCACATTTTCGGGGCTGGCAAGCAGGAGTGTCTGCGGGTATCTGAAATGGCTGGGCGTAACGTCGGTGGAACTGATGCCTGTCAATGCTTTTATGGCGGAACGCAATGCCGGTTTGAAAGACAATTTCTGGGGATACGAAACACTGAACTTCTTTGCTTTGGAACCGAGCTATATGGTCAGTGCCGATATCAACAATTTTAAGAAAATGGTTAAGCGGTTTCACGAAAGCGGGCTGGAGGTTATTCTGGATATGGTGTACAACCATACGCTGGAAGGCAATCATCTGGGGCCGACGCTTTGTTACCGCGGAATAGACAACGAGAGCTATTATACGCTCGACGGAACTAACAAACGCTACTATTATGACAGTACCGGCTGCGGGGCTTCGTTTAACTTGCAGAACCCGTATGTGCTGACGCTGGTTATGGACTCTATGCGCTATATGGTGGAGGAGATGCATGTGGACGGCTTCCGCCTGGATTTGGCGACGTCGCTGGCTCGGGTGAAACAGGAATTCAGCCAGAGCAGCGGCTTTTTGATGTCGCTGCGTCAGGACGAAGTGCTGCAGCTGGTCAAGATTGCGGCAGAACCGTGGGATGTCGGTATCGGCGGATATCAGCTCGGGGCTTTTCCGCCGGGCAGCATGGAGTGGAACGACCGTTACCGCGATGTTACCCGGCGTTTCTGGCGCGGAGACGAGAGACAGGTCGGCGAACTGGCAAGCCGCCTTTCCGGTTCAAGCGACATTTTCGGTCCGAGCCGCAGAACGATATGGAGCACGGTTAACTATCTGACCGTACATGACGGCATGACGCTGAACGATTTGGTCAGTTACAACCATAAGCATAACTATGCGAACGGCGAAGATAACCGGGACGGGACTGACGCAAACTGGAGCTATAATTCCGGGGTTGAGGGATTTACGGAAAACAAGGAAATTACAGAAAACCGCAAGCTGCGCCAGCGGGCGATGATGAGTACGCTGCTGCTTTCTTTCGGCACGCCGATTATCCGTTCCGGAGACGAGTTTCTGAATACGCAGTTCGGCAATAACAATGCTTACTGCCAGGACAATATTATTTCATATATGGTTTGGGACGCCATCGGCAATGAGGAAATCGCGAACGTCCGTTTTGTGAAGAACCTTATCCGGCTGCGGCGGAAAATGGGAATTTTTAACCGCAAGGGATTTTTTACCGGTACGGCGGCGGACAACAAACAGGGAATTAAAGACCTGGCTTGGTTTACGGAAAAAGGCAGCGAGTTTACGAGCGGCGATTGGTATCAAATCAGCCGGAAGTCTTTGTCATATATGGTTGCAGCGCGTGACAAAATGTTTATGGTCATCCTCAATGCGCATGCTAATAACTTAAAATGGAAGTTGCCAAATATCAAAAAATCCTATAAATGGAATTTATTGTTGGACAGCTCCGGCAGGTTTGAGGCAGACGATGTTGCGGCGGGGGCGGAAATATGGGTTCCGGCGTGGTCGGTACTTTGTTTTGAGATAAAAAAGTAGGGAGACGATAATGAATGAACTTTTGAAGGAGCTTGCGGAGAAATTGGGAATCAGCGCCAGTTTCACGTATGGCTGCGGCACAATTAAAACCAGCGTGGTCGGCGACGATGTTTTGCGCTTTTTTATTGAGAGTTTGGGATACGGAGCGAAAAACGACGAAGAAATCCGGAAATCGCTGGAGCGTCTGGAAAAAAGACGGTGGCAAAAAGCGGCGGAATCCGTCTATGTCATGACTGTTGACGAACAGGGTTTTGACCTCGTTTTGAGCGAAGACGAAGCGAAAGGCGAAATCGAGGTGTTGTATGCGCCGGAAGGGAACGGAGATTTCAGCTGTCTGGCAGTGAATTTTTCGGAACAGGAACGGCGCGAGGAAGGGCATACGGCGTATGTCCGGCTGGCGGCGGCGTTGCAGGACAGGCTGGCGCCGGGATATTACGACGTTAAAATCAAAACGTCGCGCGGCGAGTACAAAACGCTGCTGGCAATTGCGCCGAAAGAGTGCTACGGCCTTGATACGAAAGGCAAGGGAAAACTGTTCGGTTTTGCAATCCAGCTTTATTCGCTGAAGAGCCGTCGGAACTGGGGTGTCGGCGATTTTACGGATTTGGAGAGCATGGTGGATATTCTGGCCAACAGCGGCGGCGACGTCATCGGGCTTAATCCGCTGAACGTTTTGCTGCACGACTGTCCGGAATCGGCCAGTCCGTATGCTTCGACCAGCCGTTTGTTTTTGAACCCGATTTATATTGATGTTGAGAAAGTTCCGTTTTATGAGGAATGCGACAAGGACGGCCAGGCGATTTGGTTTGCCAAGGAAAAGGAGAATATTGACTATACGGCAATTTATAACGCCAAAATAAAGGCGTTGCGCAATATTTTCGCACGGCTCAAGGCGAACGAGGGAACGGATTATTACAAAGAGTTTGAGGCGTTTAAGGCGGCGGATACCGGCGAACTGCACCGGCTGGCGGTTTTTCAGACCATTTCCGAAGAAAAGAGCAAGGTCTGCAATCAGGCTTCCAAAGACTGGGAAGATGCGTTGAGTTCTTCTTTGGGCAGCGGCGTGGAAAAGTTTGCGGCGGAACATCTGTATGAAATCGATTTCTTTAAGTTTTTGCAATTTGAAGCCGACCGCCAACTGAAAATGGTGGAGCGAAAAATTAAGGAACGCAACCTTGCGCTCGGGCTGTATCGCGACCTTCCGGTCGGCGTTTCCAAAGACAGCGCCGAAGTCTGGGGCGACAAGTATCTTTATATGCAGGGCAGCGGCGCGGGCGCTCCGCCGGACAATTATTTTCCGACCGGACAAAAGTGGATGCTGGGAGCGTTTAATCCGTTTGAGCTCAAGGAACGCTGCTACAAGCCGTTTATCCGCATTCTGCGGGCGAATATGCGCTATGCCGGTGCGGTCAGAATCGACCATGTGATGGGATTGTCGCGTTTGTATCTGATTCCGGACGACGGCAATGAAGGAACCTATCTGGCTTATAATGTCAAGGATATGTTCAATATTCTGGCGCTGGAGAGCTATTTGAACAAATGCGTGGTGGTCGGCGAATGCATCGGCAATGTTGCGGACGGGTTCAAAGAAATGCTGGCAGAACGCAACATCTATTCGCTGGGCGTTTTGTGGGTAGAAAGAAAAGACGATAACGGGACGCTGAAAACGCCGTCCGAATACGAGCGCAAATATTTTGCATCGGTAGGAACGCATGATATGCCGCCGCTCAAGGCCTGGTGGTACGGTACGGAAATCGGCATTATGAAAGATTTAGGGCTGTTTACGGACGAGGAAGCTCAAGGGGGCTACCGCTGGCGTGAGCATGAACGCCGTTTGCTGCTGCAGGCTTTGGACAGCGAGGGCGTTTGGCCGGAAGACAGATGGCGGAAATCCGATTATCTGTATGGCGACGGTTATCCGGAAGGGATTGAAGAGGCGGTTCATGCGTATATGTCGAAAACGAACAGCGAAGTCTTTATGTTGCAGCCGGAAGACATTTTCCAGTCGATGAAGGTACAGAACCTGCCGGGAACGGATATTGACAAGTATCCGAACTGGCGGAGCCGGCTGCCTGTCGATATTGAGGATATGGAACCGAGCGAGGCCTATCAGCGCAATATCAGGGCCGTAAAGAAGTGGCGGTAAGCTGACGGGCGGTTGCAAGGCTGCAGTCAACCACGAAAAGACGGCTTTTTCTGATGGCCGGCATTAAGGCATATTGGGCAGGAACAGGCGTTTCTGCCCGTTGCGGTATCTGAAGAAGGCGGAATACGGGGCACTTGACAATAGCTGAAAGCCGGGGCAGAGTACACAGCAGTATTTGGCGGTGCCGGAAAACCGGAATGGAAACAGAAAATGACGGAGCAGGGAATGGAACTGAAGGAAAAGGTCAAAGCCGGAATAGGCAAGACCGTAACATATTGGAAGCAATACGGGGCGGCGGCGGCCTTGTGGATAGACTTGATTGCCGTGGCTGTGCTGTATGCAATGATGACGGCGCATGTGCCGACGCAGAACGGCGACAATATTGAGCATATTCATTCAAGTTTTCTCATTGCGCAAGGGCAGGTGCCGTATCGCGACTTTTTTCAGCATCATAATCCGCTGATGTGGTATTTGTTTGCTCCGCTGGTTAATCTGTTTGCATATAATGCGACGGTTACGGAAGTGGTTTGTCTGATTTCGCTGTTGGTCTTCTTGAAATCGCTGGTTTATGTTTACCGTATCAGCGCCGAATTTTTAAGCGACAAGCTGTGGGGGCTGGCAGCGGCGGCAGTGATTGCCGCACCGGGGTATAAGCTTTACGCAGTTGATTTTCGCCCTGACAATTATATGATTTTTTGCCTGACGGCGGGAATTTATTATTACTTTAAGTACCTGAAGGGGCAGAAGCCGTTTCATCTGATTGCGGCGTTTGCATGGTTTTTCATTTCGTTTTTGTTTGCGCAGAAAGCGTTGTTCCCGCTGGCCGTTTTGGGCGTTACCGGGCTTTATTTCTGGCATAAGAGGGCGATAAAAACGGCGGATATGGCAAAGGCACTGGTTTTCCCTCTGGCCGGTGCGGCGGCGTTTTGGGGGTATTTGTGCTACTATGATATGGTGACGTTGTATTATGCTTCAAACTATACGTTTAATCTGAATTTGGTGCAGGGGTTTGAGATGACCCGCATTGTCGATTTTCCACCGTATATGGCAGTGTTGATGTGGCTCGGATTTTTTGGTGCGGCGGCGGCAGTGGTTTGCAAAAACCGTTATTGGATAGTTCTGGCGTTGCTGTTTGTAACGGAATTTGTACAGCGCAAGTTTTATTTTTCGCCGTATTCGTATTATTTCTGGATGCTGGTATATTTTGCGGCGCTGTGCGGCGTGCCGGCCTTGGGGCTTTTGCAGCGGAAATGCCGGGCGGTTATCTGGCTGGTGATTGCGGGGCTGTATTGGGTTTTCTACAATACGCTTATTTTCCAGCGCGAGGTTATTGCCATGCAGCCTGAACGGAAATATCTTCCCGACTATATTGCCCGCAATATCAGCCCTTGCGATTATGTGTTTAACGGCGACGGAATGATGTATAACCTGTTTGGCAAAGATCCGGCTTATTATTGGCAGCTTATCGGCCAGCTTGACGTGGTTGGCGATGCGACGGGAATAAAGCCTAAACCGGATATTAACGCTCTGATATTGAAACTCAGGCCGAAGTTTGTTTACGGGAAAAGCTATTTTAACAAATTTTCCGATGAGAGCGGCCGGCCGGAAGTCGTGCATTATGTGGACAGGGATATTATTAATGCCTATTATAACGCGACCCGTTTCGGTTCCGTCTATCAGCTGAAACCGGAGTTTGACAAGCGGAAATGCATTAAGGACGGTGTTGACGGCAAGTGGCATTTTGCCGATGAATAATATCCGGGCCGGCAAGGCGTACAACTGTTGAAACTGCATTATTGCGTTTTGCTGCGGCACAAGGGGCGGAGACAGTGTTATCGGTAAGGGCGTTTTTTTATGTGCGTTAATGATGTTTTAAGCAAAAAACGTTATATTGGGGAAGAAGGAGCCGGAGACAGTAATCGGCTCTTCAAGAGTGAATGGTATTCATTTCGGCGGTTGTATGCCGACCGGAAAAAGGCAGGGGTGTTATGGCAGAAACAAAAGAAAGAAGCGGGATATTTAAGTTTTTTTATATTATCCTCACCATTATTACATTTCCGATTTTTATGCTGCTGTTTATTTTGCGGCATCCGTTTTGGGTATTGTTTCTATTATGTGCAGTTGCGGGCGGGGCGGCGTATTACCCGATAAGCCAGGGCGTTAAGCCGGAAGATATTCTGACCTGGTATGAGGCCAAGTATAAGGCGGCGAAATTTGAATTTGTAACCAAAGCGGTCGAGAGCGGGAAGACGGATTATATTCCGCAGGCGGTTATTGATGAAATAACGGCGGCAAAGAAAAAGATGGAAGAAGAAAAAGCAGAGGCTGCGCGTCCGAAAAGTGAAAATTATAATGAAAAAATCGACAGGGATGTCAAAATCGAGCAGGCGAAAGAAGATTTGAAAAAAAGAAAGAAAGGGTTTAAACGGAAAGGCGCCTCTGCCGATAAAACAGTCGGTACAGCAGCTGAACCCGGGAAGGTGACGCTTGAGGCAACGGAGAATGAATCTCGGGTCGGGGCGAAGAATGTGCCAGTGCAGGAGCCTTCTGAAGCTGAACAGCGCTCCGGCGGCGCCGCTTTGCAAAATCAGACAGAAATGCTGGAAAAAAGCGGGGCTTCAGCAGGCGGTCTGGCCAGCTTTTTAAATCAACAGCAGGAAAATAATGCGGATGGTCCGGCCGACGAAGTATTATCTTCGGGCAGTGATGTTGTGGAAAATAGTGCGGTGAATAATGGTGTAGCAGGGAATGATGCTACGGGTAATGGCGCGGAGAAGAACGGTACCGAAAAGAGCGACGCAGCGGAGAATGGTGCGGCGAATAATGGTGCCGAGAATAATGGTGCGTCGGAGAATGGCATTGCGGGGAATGACGATACCGAAGATGGAGATTTTGATATTTTTACGGATGAAGATTTTAAGGCATTGCAGCTTTAAGCAGGGATGCAGCAAATAGATATTGCCGCAGCCGGGAATCGTCGTGGTTTTATTTTGATGATGAGGGAGGCGGCAACCGGGTTGCGATGACTGAATATTGCTGTTGCCGGGGAAACCGCATGGTTTAGGCGAGGCTAGGCCTGGGCTGATTTGAGCTTTTCGAGCAGGCTTTTCAGGACATACAGCCGGAGTGCCGATGAGAGGTTTGGTGTCGTACGGGTGCCGTCAATTTCGGTTACCAGCTTGTTAAGCGTCATATTGCGTTCGGCGGCAAGAGCGCAGAGCGCTGCATAGAACTCATCTTCCAGCGAGATGCTTGTTGCGTGGCGTCCGGCGATGATTACGGAAAATTTGCGCATTATTGTTTCTTTCGGAAACTGTCAAAGGAGATAATCTGGGCTGTTTCGCCGGATACTTTCTTTTCCGGCTCAATGTCATCAAGCGCGTGGACGTCGCCATTTTCGTAGAAAGAGAAGCTTAAGCCGAATTTGGCATAAGGGTCGGCGAAGTAGGTGATGGCTTCGTAAGGAACGACCAGAGTTTGCGGACGGCCGCCGAAACTCAGTTCTACCGAAAACGAATCGGTTCCGACTTCCAAATTCGAATACTGGTGCTGGAGAACAATCGTCATACTGTCAGGGTACTGAATAAGTAGGTCTCGCGGAATAATGGTACCGGGGTGATTGGTCCTGAAAGTGATATAGAAATGGTTTTCGCCCGGAAGCCCTTGTGTTTCAGCGATTTTTAACGCTTCCACGACGACTTGTTTGAGAGCTTTTTCAATCAGTTTGTCATAGTTTATTTCGTTTACGAATTCCGTCATTTCCGGTTTTTCCACGCTAATGCCAATTACAACAAAATGAGCCGTTCTGTTGCTGGGCGGCTCCTTCCCCACTCCGGGCTAACCATAGCCTGGAGAATTGATTTTGTTGCTTTGCCTTATGCAGCTACGGCAACAGGTGCAAAATTATCATTTGCGTTTATTTGATTTGAACCGATAACGGTGGTATCTTGCCGAATACAGCCCACATATCTTTACTATACACTGTCAAACCTGTTTCACCCCCGTAAAAAAACTGGTGGAGGTGCCGGGTACCGCCCCCGGGTCCAATATATCTATTTCATACGGCTTTTCGTATCAGAGCCTGCAGCATTGCCGCAAACTGTCTATGATTATAACAGCTGTTTTCAAAAATTCAAGAGTTATCGTCAGGTTTACGGTGCGATTAAGACGAAAAAACGGGAACGGGTGGATTTTTGGGGTGCGGAAAACAGGAAACGTGAGCAGAACGGGTGAAGTAAAAAGACGGGACAGAGCGGCCGGAGCTGAAAACAGGCGGGGGAGGAGTGAAGATAGATGAGGGGCGAAGCGGTAAAGACGGAGAAGGGAGAAGCGGTAAAAACAGAGGAGGGCAGGAGGGGGAAGACGAGGAGGCAGAAAATGCGGGAGAGGGGGTGGAGCAGAAAGTTTTTGGAAAAAAAGTGCGATTTTTTCTTTGGTTAAGTTTTTGTTTAGCAATGGCGTGTATTTTAGAGTAAAGTTTAATTTTTGCAGAGGGTACTATGAGCGAAGGGGTGAACCAGCCTTTGGTTTTGAGAAAAAAAAGCCGTTCCAGCCGTTTTGCCAGCTGGTCGGGAGACGCCAACCGTTTTTATGACAAAATGCTGCGGGTGTTTTATATCTTTTTGCTGTTTGCAATAGATTTTGCGATGTTTATCTATTCCATAAACGGCAAGCTGATTGAGGGGGGAACCTTTAATCAGGCTGTGTTATTTATTTTGGGCGGCATATTTGCCTTTTCGTTTGTCCTGATATTGCTGCTGTCTTTTTCCAAGGATTTGCAGAACGGCGTTTGCGCGCTGGTAACAATGCTGATTGTCGTGGTATTTTTTAACCAGTTTGCGCTGTTTAACGTCGATACGTTTATTGAGGAATGGCTGGAGAAAAAGGCCAGCTGGCTCACGTTTATCGGGATAGTTCCGGCGGCTTGGCTGGTAGGGCTGCTGCTGGGCGTTATTATCTTTTTTGCGTTCAGGTCGACGTTTGCCATGCTCTTTATTACGATGGTACTGATGTTTGCCGGCCTTATCGGGATTAAGAAAAACGAATTTCTGCCCCAGCCGAAAGGAGAATACAGCGAAATTAAGGCGCTGGGGGCAAAAGCCGGCGAGGAAAGGGAAGGCAATCTGGTTTATTTTATGCTGCCGAAGTTTCCGTCATATCAGTTTTTGAACAGCATCCGCGACCATAATTTCCGTGAACTGCGGGATTTGATGGTCGGTTTTTATGCCCTGAACAATTTTGAGATTTATCCGAACGCGTTTGTCAAAAAGAACGAAACGGTCAGCAATATGATTGATATTTTTAATCAGGTCGATTATACGAGCACGACCAGCGGCAACCGCGCTTATTCGGAATTTATCAACAGCTGGGATTTTATACACGGCGGATTGGATTATTTCAGTCTGGAGGAGAACCGGCTGTATGATTATCTGTGGGAAAACGGATACGGCATCAGCACTTATGCAATGCCGGGATTTAATACCTGCATCAAAGGCGGGAGCCTGAATACCGATCGCTGCGTCATTAAGAGCTATAAGACGGTGCCGGTTTATGATAAAAACCGGACGGTGGAACAGAACGTTTATGCTCTGCTGACGGAGTGGATACTCAGCCTGAAGAGCCGCGATTTGAAATCTGTTGCCAAAATGCTGGCGGGAATGTCGCCGCTGAAGGGTATTAAGGTAACGGCTGAAAACCGGAGGGTCTCGTTGGAAGGGGCACCGGCGGTGGTAGACGAAGCTGGCGAGGATTTCAGCCGGGATAAAGCGGGGCAGGTGTATATGATTTATGTGGATTTGCCCTCAGATATTTATATGTATGACGAATTCTGCAACCTGAAGCCGAGAAAAGAATGGGTCGCTTTGAAAGACAATTCTCTTGCCAACGGGGGAATAGACGAAAAGCGTAAGGCGTATGCCGATCAGGCGAAATGTGCTATTGGGAAACTTCAGGAGTATATGGATATTGTTACCGAAAGTTATAAAAATGCCAAAACCGACATTATCATCCAGGGCGTCAGCACAATCCGCGAATTGGCGGGAATGACTGGCGGCAGATACGGAAACTTTGTCAAAGACCAGTTGGTCAACCTGGCTATTCGCAAAGGGAAACGCCCCAAGTTTCTGATTAATGCGAATATTTGTCTGGCTAGCGATTTTACCAAGACGCTTATCCGGTATCAGGACTACTGTTATTCAATTGACAATATGAATTTAAAAACAGACGAAGCGTTGAGCCTGAAGCAAAACCTGATTAATAATTCGGTTATTCGCGGCAGCAAGATTTCCAACATTGCCGCCAACTATCAGGACTGGTATGCAGAGTATAAGCAAAAGAGCCGCGCTTATCAGGAAAAGCTGCGCAAGGCACAGGAACAGGCACGACGATTGAGTCAGCAGAATGCCGTACGAGAACAGCCGGTACAGAATGCCGAGCAGAGGAGAAACGGCAGCCGAATTCATGACAGTAATATTTTTGTACCGACTGATGATTTGATTTTGGAGATGGACGATAACGGGGAAATCCGTTCGTTTAATCCCGGCAGCAGCGGCATTTCGGGAACGGACGCGCCGGAGGAAGATGCGGCATCTGAGGCCGAGGCTGTGCCAGGGGATACGGCTGTTCCGGGCGCAGAGAATGCCACCGGAGCAGTGGTTGTTCCGGGTGTTGAAAATGTGTCAGGAGTTAATGTTGCGCCGGGGGCAGATGTTGTATCGGAAGATACGGTTGTGCCGGGCGCAGGGGATATATCGGCGGATATGATTGCGCCGGGTGCAGGGGATGTTCAGAAAATGAATGAGGCATCGGAGGCTGCGACAGTTCCCGAAAGCGGAAATGTTGCGGAATAAATGCACTTAGCTGTTGATGCGGCGATATTTTGCGTATATAAAATACGCAGTATATTGGATTGAATGATAGAGGTTTCCGCAGGATGCTGTTTGACAGGTATATAAAGAACAAGAGGGGAAAGGCGGCGGTGTTCGGGCTCGCTTTTATCCTCGTCCTGTCTTTGTTTGCGGAATTTATCGCCAATGACAAACCGATTATCCTGAAATATCAGGGCGAGTATTTTTTTCCGATTGCCAAAGTTTATACGGATGCACGGTTCGGGGGCGATTTTCCGACCGAAGCAAATTACAAAGACGAGCTTATTCGCAGGAATATTGAGGCAGAAGGCTTTATGGTTATGCCGCCGATAGAATTCTCGTACAATACGGTTGATTATGAGCTTAATGAGCCGTTTCCGGCGCCGCCGTCGGCACGGCATCTGCTCGGGACCGACGAAGAGGGGCGCGATATTGCGGCACGGCTGCTGTATGGGGTTCGGCTGTCGTTTGCGTTTGCTTTTTTATTGACTCTGCTGTCGTCGGCGATAGGCATTTTTGTCGGGGCGGTGCAGGGATATTTCGGCGGCAAGACCGACATTATCTTGCAAAGGCTGATTGAAATTTGGGAATCGATGCCGCAGATGTTTATTCTGATTATTGTTGCAAGCGTGTTTGTGCCGAGTTTTTGGACGCTGCTGGCGATTTTGCTGCTGTTTTCATGGACGGAACTGACGGGAATGGTACGGGCAGAATTTCTGCGGGCGCGCAATTTTGAGTACGTCAAGGCGGCAAAAGCGATCGGCGTCGGAAATTTCCGCATTATCCGGCGGCATATTCTGCCTAATGCTCTGGTGGCGACGGTAACGTTTGTGCCGTTTATTATGGCGGGAGCGATTGTGGCATTGACGGCGCTTGATTTTCTCGGACTGGGACTCGGACATGAATATCCGTCGCTCGGCGATTTGGTGCGCCAGGGGAAAGACAATCTGCAGGCACCGTGGATTGGGCTGAGCATCTTTTTTGTACTGTCTATGCTGTTGACGGCATTGATTTTTGTCGGCGAAGGCGTTCGCGACGCAATGGATAAGAGGAAATTATGATGGAGCCGGTGTTGGAAGTCAAAAGTCTGAACGTCCGTTTTATTGATGAAAACGGCGGGTTGTTTTCGGCGGTGTTTAACAGCAGTTTTGCGGTCAATCAGGGCGAAGTGCTGGCGATTGTCGGCGAATCCGGCTCGGGGAAGTCGGTAACGGCGTTGTCGCTGCTGGGGCTGATTAATCCGAAAAAAGTTTTGTATAAAAGCACAAATTCCATATTGTTTGAGGGACGGGAACTTACCTCGCTCAGCGAAAACGAGTGGCAGGACATCAGAGGCAATGAAATCGGCATGGTGTTTCAGGAACCGATGAGCTCGCTTAATCCGCTGATGAAAGTCGGCGAACAGGTGGCGGAGGTTATCCGCGTCCACAAAAGAGTGTCGGAGAAGAAAGCCCGGGCGAGAGCGCGCTATTTGCTGCGGCTGGTAGGAATTGACCATGCGGACGAACGGATGGAGGCGTACCCGTTTGAACTGTCCGGAGGACAGCGGCAGCGCGTTATGATTGCGATGGCGGTTGCCAACCATCCCAAAGTCCTTATTGCCGACGAACCGACGACAGCGTTGGATGTAACCGTGCAGAAACAGATTTTGGAGCTGATTCTGCGGCTGAAAGAAAAATTCGGCATGGCGGTTGTGTTTATTTCTCACGATTTGAATGTGGTCAAGAAAATTGCTAACCGCGTGTTGGTTATGCGGCAAGGGGTTATTGTCGAGCAGGGCAGCGTCGGCAATATTTTTAACGCGCCAATCCATCCGTATACAAAGGAACTGCTGGCAGCGTTTCACCATACGGCGCCGCGGCAGGATTTTAAATCCCGCAAGTTGATGGAAGCGCGGGACATATCGGTCAGCTTTGTACTGAAAAAGAATCTGTGGGGGAAACCGGTTACAAAGATTGATGCGGTGCGGAATGTTTCGCTTGCACTTTACGAGGGCAAGACGCTCGGCGTTGTCGGCGAATCCGGTTCGGGAAAAACGACTCTTGGCATGTGTCTGGCGGATTTGACCAAGTACCGGGGGGAAATATTGACGGCGAAGTCGGTACATATTCGCAACGAAAAGGACTTTCGCAAAAATGTCCAGATTGTGTTTCAGGATCCGTATAATTCCCTTAACCCACGGATGACAATCGAAGAGATTGTTGGTGAAGGGCTGGCTGTGCATTTTCCGAGGCTGAGCGGTGAAGAAACAACGGCAAAGGTCAAGAAAGTTCTGAAAGAGGTCGGGCTGTCCGGCGAGGAAATCTTAGCAAAATATCCGCATGAGTTTTCCGGCGGACAGCGGCAGAGAATTGCCATTGCGCGCGCATTGGCCGTGGAGCCGAAAATTATGATATTAGATGAGCCGACATCGGCATTGGACGTAACCGTGCAGGCGGAGATTATCGCGTTGCTTAAGAGGATACAGAATGCGACGGGCATTGCGTATCTGTTTATTTCGCACGATATGCGGGCGGTGCGGGAAATTTCGCACGAGGTGGCAGTTATGCGCCGGGGGCGGATTGTTGAGCAGGGGACGGCAGATGAAATTTTTAATAATCCGCAGACTCCTTATGCACGGGAGCTTATCGGGGCAGCTTTGAATTAGCTGTCGGAGGTTGAACCAGACGCAGGTGATTGAATCAGCCGCTGAAGACTGTAGTGGATTTTTCAGCTTTGTTAGTCTGGGGCTTATCAGGGATTGAGTTAGCCGCCGGAGATTGCGGCGGATTTTTCAGTTTGGTCAGTCCGAGTTTTATCAGGGATTAAATTGGCTGCCGGAGGTTATGACGGAACGGCGGGGCTTTTCCAGAGAAAAATCGGCAATTATTTGTATTTGGCGACGGCATCCTCAAAACAGGCGGATAACGCAGCGCAAAAATCGGTTTTGGACAGCGGGGAATTCTTGTTGTCGGAAGCTTCTGACGACTTGGCAGCCGGTGTATTGGCGCGGTTTGGATAATCGGCGGCAGCCCGGGCGCGCATGATAGGATAAAAGGAAGATGTTTCGGCGGCGAGGCGTTGTAATCCGGCGGTACGGGGACTGTCTGCGAGTGTCAAAACGATATCGGCGGCAGCAAACAGGCGTTCTCCTTCCGAAAAGCTTTTATTGACAAGAATGCAACGGGTTACGCCGTTAAACAGAGCGGGAACGGGCAGGCTGTTGCGAGTAATGCCTTTCGTTTCCAAAAAGGTTATTTGTTGCTGTGCGGCCAATACGGAAATTTCATTAAAGGATGGAAATTCCGACAGTTGGGCAGGGAAAATCTGATTGAGGGAAACCGGCTGCAATGCGGGAGGCTGAATGCTGCAGCCTGCGGCAATATCAGTTTGGGGGGCGCCTGTCTCCCGGTTATTCGCCTGAGAAGCGGAACGGGAGTTTTTTATTTTGAAGGCTTTACTGCCGGGAATTTGCGTTATATTAAAAACAGGCAGCCCGCAGCGGCCTTTTTGGCCGGAAGGCGTATATTTGCGGCGGGTGAAAAAGTTTATGCCGTCGTCGGGCCGGCGGTTATTGTTTTCGCGCATGCGGTTAATTGCCTGCAAACGGACGAAAACTTCATCGGATACAGTAAGCGAGCGGTTGACGGCCTCTTGGAGATTCAAATAGGGACGGCCGAAAATCGTAATATTGTTTTGCCGCATAATGTTTTCAGGCGTTTCTGCTTGCGGACTTTCGGCAGAGAACAACGGAAAATAATATTCAGTTTTGCTACAGTACCTTTTTTTGTAAAATTCGCCGAAATCATCGTCCCAGGCAAGGGCGGCGCTGTTTGCGCCTGCAATGACGCAATTTACGGCGGCGGAGCTGTCCTGAGAAAGGGAACGGGCATTTGCAGGAGCAGCGGCCGCGGCGGCATAAGCCTGAGCATATGCCCGCAGCATGGCCGGAGCGCGGCACAGTCCGGTTTCATAAATTTCGGGAAAAACGTCTTTGACATCATAGGCGAAAGCGCAGGTAACGGCGAGTGCATCCCGTTCGGACAGGCAGCCGTTCAAATAGAGGTTGGTAAAAGAAGGGGAACCGTTTGGTGCTGCGGTTATTTTTTGCATGGCGTATCTGGATTGTCGGACTACTTCCGGAAGCTGTTTGGCGATTGAGGACATATCTCCGGCGGTGAGAATAACCGTTCGGGGGGTGTGAACGTGTGCATTTGGGCTGTCCGAGCAGTTTTGCAGGCGGTAGAAGATGCCGTTTTGCAGGCATTCGCGGATAATGCTGCGGCCAACGGGAGAATGTTCGCAAACGGTGTTCAGCAGGGTTGCCAGATATTGTTTTTCCGTTTCAGTGCCACCCAGCAGGCCGCTTTCCAGTGCGGCAGCAACGCCGGAATCGCAAAAGTCCGTGCGAAACAGCCTCTTGCTATAAATTTCGGCAAATTTTTCCCGTTTGAGAGCTATGGCGGCAAGCAGCCGGTTCATATTTTGGCTTATGGTTTCATTTTCAGCCGTCAGCCTCTGCAATTCGGCATTGATATGCCCTTTTTCTGCCTGAAGGGCCGCCGTGTCATATTTGGCGGCGATTTCCTTTTTCAGCGTTTCTGTCGGGCGGGTAATGTCAAAGCGGGGGTAGTATTCCCGGTACTCATTGTTTGTTTGGTTAAATTCATCGCGGAATTTTTGCAGTTGCTGCTGGTAAAACAAAGTCTTGACTTTGAGGGGAAAACCTTGTTTCTGAGGATGCGCTCCAGGCATATAATTAGCGCCGGGAACAGGTCGGCGGGAAGCTCCCGGAATGGAAATCTCCTTATAATCTTCGTTCAGATTTTCCATAATGAAGCGGTTGAGAAAGATTTCCCCTTCTTTGCGAAAAACAGGCGGAAGAATGGCAAGCAGGCGGGTTTTGAACATATTGGCACGATCCAGCCATGCAGTATCCTGTTCGGCTTGGAATTGTTTGGCGGCAATGGCTCCTTCCAGCGATTTCAAACGCTGAAGGCCTTTTTCTATTTTGCCGGCGTTTTCGGCATGCCGGGTTTTCAGGATGACAATCTGCTGCGGTTCCGGCTCCTGTTTGGTGAAGAGCTTCAGGGAAGTTTCTTTGTCGGGAAGCCGGAGCAGATTTTGATATTTTTGTATATACGGAAGTTCTTCAAAAGTGATGGTGTCAGTTTTGAGGTATTTATCGGCAGCAATATCGTTTTGATCAACCATAGTCATTTCGCATACAAAATAATCTTCATTACTTTAATAATAGCTTAAAATTTGCGGGTTGGCAAGCATAAACCGGAAAAATCTCATGGCGTTTCAGCCCGCGTCTTGTTGCCGGCGTGCTTGCCGAGCGGGGGGCAGGCGGGGTTGCCGAGCGGAAAACAGGGCTGGCAGGAAAAATTTTGCTTGCAAAATATTTTGCCGGGTTTTATACATTATATCAGTGTGTCGGCGTAGCTCATCAGGATAGAGCAACAGTTTCCTAAACTGTGGGTAGTGGGTTCGAGTCCCGCCGCTGACACCATTTCTTGCATTTGCGCCTGCATCGGGTTTCATATTTATGCTATGCAGCTGTGGCATTTTATATTATGCCGGTATGGCATTTTATATTATGCCGGTATGGCATTTATAGCCGGTTTTGTATCGGCTGCCGGTTTTATATTTTCATTTAGGGTTGAAAACGAAGTTTCCGTGACTTGAAAACGAAAATTTATGTCCTATTTTTTCGGCAGAGGAGGAAAAGGATATGGCAAAAGTAAATTTATTTAATCAGGTACGGGATTTTGTTGAAAAGATAAACGAAGCCGGCGGCAAGCCACTATATGAATTGACGCCGGAAGAGGCGCGCGGGGTTTTGCGCGGCGTGCAGGAGGCGAAAACCGAGGAACCCGATGTTGAGCGCAAAGAGGCAGAAATTGAGGTCGGCGGCGGACGTATGATGCGGTTGGAAATTACAAAACCCAAGGGTGTTACCGGAGAACTCGGCGTTATTTACTATATTCACGGAGGCGGCTGGGTTATGGGCGATAATATAACCCATCGCCGGCTGGTGGCAGAGCTGGCGGCAGATATTCCGGCGGCGGTTGTCTTTCCGATTTATACGCCGGCACCGGAAGGGCAGTTTCCCGAAGTCGTGGAAGATTTATTCAAAGCGTTGGAATATATTGCATCACATGGCGATAAATACGGCCTGGACACTTCGCATCTGGCGGTAGCCGGAGACAGTGTCGGCGGGAATATGGCTGCGGTTATGACGCTGATGGCAAAGGAAAACGGATTTACGCCGACGATAGATTTCCAGCTGCTGCTTTATCCGGTAACCAACGCGGATTTTGATACGGAAACCTATCGGCAGTTTGCCGATGGGCCGTGGCTGACAAAACAGGCAATGGAGTGGTTTTGGGAACAATATCTGCCGGATAAGGAGAAACGTAAAAGCAAAGAAGCGTCTCCGTTAATGGCAACGGTTGACGAATTGCGCGATTTGCCTCCGGCGTTGGTCATTACCGGCGAGAATGACGTTTTGCGCGATGAAGGAGAGTCTTATGCGCGCAAGCTTGACAGTGCGGGCGTAAAAACTTTTTCGGCCAGGTTTAACGGAACTATTCACGATTTTATGATGCTTAACGAGTTAAGCGCCAGTGCGCCGACCAGAGCGGCTATGTCCTTGGCAAAAGCAAAGCTCAGATGGTTTCTTTACGGTACGAAATAATTGAAAATCTTCATTGCAGGAAAACCGGAAAGGCGTTACTTACGGTTATGCCGAAGTGCAAAATAGCTGGAAATCTTTATTGCAGGAAAACCGGAGGCGGAGACAGAGCAGGCTGCGGCGGCTGAAAACCGGTTTGAGGCGGGGAATTTTTTGGTTGAAACCGGCAGCAGAGCATCAGCCTGAGAAAAAATAATTTTTTATTTTAGGCTTGAATTTCAAAATACTTTTTGATAAGTTTGGACAGTTTTTAAGTTATTTAGATATAGTGTTGTTTTTAATATTATTAATTTATGAAAAATTCAAATGTGCGAAAGGCGCAATACCTGTATGTTCTTGTTGCGCTTTGTGGAGTGTTGTGCGCCGTATCTTTCTGGGTTGGGCATGTTGCTGCCTTGGTTTGCCTGTTTGGTGCCAGTGTCGGAATGGCAGAGGCTCTGGTTCTGAGTTTCATTTTGCGGAGCTCGTTTGATGCCAAGCTTTTGTATCTGATGCTGTTTTTTCTGGCACTTGGGCTGCTGATGTTTGCTTTCGGTATGGAAAAAGCCGGAGGGTATTTGTGTTTTGGCGTTCTGTTATCCGGCATGGCGCTGGTTTTCCGGTTTGTCCTTTATATGAACAAGTACTGCCGGCGCGATGCAGACGAGCGGCTGAATGAAACGACATAGTTTTGTCCGGGGAATGCTGCCGTATATCGGCAAAGAGTGTTCCGGGCAAGGCGTGTTTCGGGCAAAGCGTTGTTTGAAGACTGTTTCCCCGTGCGGCGTTGCCGGCGGGGATTTTTTTTACGGCGTTTTGCGGTTGCGGGGAAAGTTGCAGAAGGCTTGGGGAGGTATAAAACGGAGCAGGGATTTTTTTATTGCGGTAAGAGAAAATCTGTGTTATAATAATTTATTATGAAATGCGCAAACCGGCTGGAAAGAGGCGTGTCATGGCAGATTGTTCGAATGATTTTAAAAGATTTTTATATGCGAATTATCCTGACGATTATCGGCGGGCAACAGCTGAAAATGCGCCTGACGATGTCGTAACCACCATTCTTTCGCGCCACGAGAACCATTATAAAATATGGCGGGATATTCCGGAATGGATTAAAAGCCGGTATCGCGACATTATTCCGACGGAAGTCTTAAACGGCAACGAAAACGTTCGCGGCTTTGTGGAAGAAGAGGAACAGAAGCTGAATCAGGAAGAGAAGGAAACGCGGGAACTTATGGATTATACAGTTACCCTGCTGGCTCTCGGATATGCGGCGGAAACGGCGGCTATTATGGCGGCGAACCGGGAACAGCGTATGCTCCTGCTTAAAGAAGCCGGCGGCAGGCCGCTTAACGCCGAACAGGCAGCGAAGTGGCGCGAGCTGCGCGAAAGCGACCGGAAAGCTATCGAGGCAGATTGGAAAAACAGCCAGACGGAGAAATACATTCTGCATTTGGCCAAATGTATTGACAGGGAACGCCGCAGGATGCTGCGCAGCGGTACGGAAACGGAAAAAGCCGCGGCGGGAATGAAACTTTCGGGTATGGAAAACGAATTGCGGCGGATGACGGCAAAACTGGCGGATAAAAATGTGCAAAAGCGCATGGCGGATTATCTGAGCCAACAGCCGCAGCAGGCAGCTCTCCGCCATTTGTCTCCGGAAACGATGAAACAGTTCGGGGAATTATTGAAAAAACAGGGAATTAACATTTCCCCCGTGCAGGAGAAAAAGTTTGAAACGGTAGACATCCGGCAGGAAAACGTCGGGCGCGACAGTTTGGCGCAGAGCTTGAAGAACCATTTTGAACAATGCCGGAAAACAGAGCGTATCCTTTGTGAGAAATACCAACATCAGAATCAGACGTTTAGCCGTGCATCGGCAAAAGAGACTGCGGCATTTCACAGTGATGATGATTTAGTACGGCTTATAGCTTTGCGGCGGGCGGAAAGGGAAAGCCGGCGTTCCTGATATTTGCAGCGGAGAGTTGGGGAAAGGCGCCGCCGTTACAACGCGTCACAGGCATTTCCCCGCCATTGCCATGACGTTACGACGTTGTTTGTCAGATAGAAATCGGTTTTGCAAAAATCGGTAATTGTTTCTCCCATAAAATCTCCGACGGGGATTTCGTCATCGCCGTATGTAAACGGGTCAAACAATTCGTTTTCGGTCATAAATCCGGTATTGAAGTAATAATTGGGGTCGGGGATAACCTGATAGTTGATACTGACATAAGAGATTATTTCATCGCCGTTGGCCAATTTGCGTACTTTTGACGGTTGTCCGAAAGCGCTTATCAGCTGTTGTGAGGTCTTTCCCAGTTCGCCGTTGAGGCGGGCGTTGTATTTTTGCGAACTGGCGCACCCTGCAAGCGTTGCCGCAACAGCAAACAGGCTGATGAGTTTTTTCCATGGCCGGGGCGTTTTTATGGTTTGCATGGCATATTCTCCTTTTGTTGAGTTTTAAGATGCAAGCACATATATGCCGAAAATGTCCGGTTTCAAGAGGTTAGCGGCTGGTGCAGAGGGTTATTTTTTTAATTCGCGGTCGCGGTTGGCGTAAAATGACAGCATGATGCCGAAGCTTGCCATTACCGAGATGATGACGGTGCCGCCGTAGCTAATCAGCGGCAAGGGAATTCCGACGACCGGGAGCAGGCCGATAACCATGGCGACATTGATGAAAACATACAGGAAATAGTTGGTATTTAAACCAAGAATGACCATTTTGCCAAAGTAGTTTGAGTTATGGATGCGGAAAGCGAACCAATAGCCGTAGCTAATCAGAATCAGGTTGAGAAACAGAATAAAGGCGCCGCCCATCATGCCGAATTCTTCCGAGAATGTGGTAAAGATAAAGTCGGTATGTTTTTCGGGGAGGAAATTCAGGTGGCTCTGGGTGCCGGAAAGAAAACCTTTGCCCCAGACGCTGCCGGAGCCGAGGGCAATTTTGGCCTGAATAATATGGTAGCCGGCTCCCTGCGGGTCGCGTTCAGGATCCAGGAACGTCAAAATTCTATTTTTCTGGTAGTCGTGCAGAAAATGCCAAAGCACGGGGGCTGCAGCAGCGACGGCGGCGATGACGGCGGCGAATTTCCACCACTGGACACCGGCGAGATAAAACAGGGCGGCGGCACAGAACAAAACCATCAGCGATGTGCCCAAATCCGGCTGAATCATAATAAATGCGACGGGGACGGCAACAGTAACGGCCGGAATGACTATGCCGCGCAGGGTGCGGATTTCTTCGTACGGCGTATTGCTGAAGTAGCGGGCGAGCTGCAAAACGATGGCCAGTTTCATCAATTCGGAAGGCTGAAGTTTGAAGAAACCGAGGTTTATCCAGCGCTGGGCGCCCATGCCGGTATGTCCGGCGACATCAACGACAAGAAGCAGAAAGAGCGTGAACAGATAAAAAGGAGTGGCGATTTTATAGTAGAATTCGGGACGAATCAGTGCGGCGACAATCATAACGCCCAATCCCATGCCGAAGCGGATTCCCTGATTGAGTGCCCACGGTGTCATTTTGCCTCCGGCGGCGGAATAAAGGGTAATGCAGCCTATGGCAGCCAGAAGGGCAATGATGAGGATGAAAATAAAATTCAGGTTAAAAAAGCGTTCTTTGAGCGTTAGTTCTTGATTTTGGTTGAGTATAATTGCCATATTTTTCTCCGACGCGGTTATCTGATGTCCAGCCTGAGGGCTTCTTCAAGGATTTTGGAGGCGATGGGGGCGGCAACGCCTGCGCCCGAACGGCCGTGTTCGACGATGACGGCAACCGCATACTTGGGTTTGTCATGCGGGGCGTATGCCATAAACCAGGCGTGGTTGCGGTATTTCCAGGGCAGGTCTTCGTCTTTTTTTATGCCTTCGGCTCGTTCTTTGAGGCTGATGCGGCGTACCTGCGTGGTTCCGGTTTTGCCACCGATTTTTATGCCGTTGAAGTTGATTTTGGCGCGTGTTGCGGTTCCGCCGACGCCGTTGACAACTTCAAACATGCCTTTTTTTACCAGTTCTATGTCAGCCGGATTAAGGTTCAGCGATTGCGGAGCGGGGGCATTTTCCGTTTTGACGAATGTCGGGGTGACGGCATAGCCGCCATTGACAACGCGAGCCAGCATAGTTGCCAGCTGGAGCGGCGTTACGAGGACATAGCCCTGACCGATGCCGGCGATGACGGTTTCTCCCTGCTGCCACGGTGCGTTGAATTTTGCGCGTTTCCAGTCGCGGTCGGGAATGACACCGGCTTTCTGGTTTTCCAGCCCCAGGTCATAAACGGTGCCAAGGCCGAGGCGCCGGCTCATGGCGGCGATTTTTTCGATGCCGAGTTTTAGCGCCGTTTCGTAAAAGAAAATATCGCAGGAATTTTTTATAGCTTCGACGAGTGTCTGCCGTCCGTGTCCGTAGTGTTTCCAACAGTGGAACAAATGGTTGCCGAGCTTCATTCTGCCGGAGCAGAAAAAGCTGGTTTTGTCGTCAATCACGCCGGCCTCGAGCGCGGCAAGGGCTACGACGATTTTAAATGTCGAACCGGGGGAATACTGCCCTGAAATTGCTTTGTCGGTCAGCGGCGTTTTTTCGTCATAGAGCAGATTGTTCCAGTTTTTGACGGAGATGCCGTCGACGAAAAGATTGGGGTCAAAGCCGGGGGCGGAAACGAATGCGAGGATTTCGCCGGTATGTACGTCAAGGACGACAGCGGCGCCCGCTTCGTCGCCGAAAGCGTCGTAAGCGGCCTGCTGGAGGCGGATGTCAATAGTCAAATCCAAATCTTTGCCTTTGGTTCCGTCGATTTTTTCAATTTCGCGCATAATGCGGCCGTAGGCGTTGACTTCGTATTTCAGGGAACCTTCGGTGCCGCGCAGGCTTTCGTCATACGTTTTTTCAAATCCGGATTTGCCGATTTTGAAACCGGGAACCTGCAACAGGGGAGCATCTGAATTTTTAAGGTCTTTTTCGGAAACGGAACCGACATAGCCGAGCGGATGGGCGGTATATTCGCGGAACGGATAACTGCGCACCAGACCTTGGTCGATGACAAGCCCCGGCCAGCGGTGGTTGTCCAGCATCAGGGCTGCAACTTCTTCCCAGCTCAGGTTGTCTTTGATTTTGACCGGGGCAAAGCGGCGGTGCCGCGCGATATCTTTGCGGATACGGGCGACATCTTCGGGCGACAGCGAGAGAATCGGCGAAATTTCCTGCAACAGGGTGTCAATGCTGCCGCGTACCTGTTCGGCAATCAGCATGGCCTGAAAGTTTTGGATATTTGTGGCAAGTTCTATGCCGTTGCGGTCATTTATGCTGCCGCGCGGCGGAACCAGCAGACGGGTAGAAAAGCGGTTGCTGTCGGCCAAAAGCGCGTATTTTTCCCCTTGATAAACCTGCAGATAATACAGGCGGCCGACGAGGACAAAGAGCAGAAAAATATTGACGCTGAACATAACCAGCGACCGTTTGAGCAAAATCCTCAGCTTGTCGTTAGATTTTCTCATACCGCTCCTCCAGATGGATGTACCGTCCTTCCGCCCAGATGTAGAAACGGGCGAGAATCGGATAAAGCGTAACGGTCAGCAGATATTCGAATACGAGAAAATTAAGAGGGACGAATGCCCGGTAGAAAGCGCTGATGATGAGTGCTTTGAACAGCATGGCGGCGAAAGCAGCTACGGCAAACAGCATCCAGGAATAAGAGAACTTTTTTATGTTGAAACTGGCGGAAAAGCGGGAGGCGAGAAAGTACAAAACCAAAAAAGCCATAACGTTGACACCGAGCGGGGCTGCGCTGACAACGTCGGCAAAAATACCCAAGACGAATGCCGAAATGCCGTTGAAGGCGTCCGGGCGCTGGCTAATCCAAAAATAAATTCCGGCGTAAAAAGGAGCGAGCCGCAGGTAATTCCAAAATTCCGTAAAACGGGGAATGTAAAATACCAACACCATTGCCATGATGCTTAAAACAGGGACGGCATATACGCCAATGCCGGCGAAGAAATTTTTTATTGCCGCCATTATTCGAGTTCCTTTGCAGTTTCGGGGTCGGGGAGAACGTCATAAGCAATAATCTTGACGACTTCAATGTCAGACGGCGTAAATAACGGAACGGCGGTAATGTTGTCAACACCGGCCCTTTTAATGCGGGCGACGGGAATATCGGGCGGGAGGCCGCCGCCGATACCGGATGTAACCAGCAGGTCGCCTTTGTGCAGTTCGGCCAGAAGCGGGGTAAATATCAGAGAAAGCTCTCTGCCGTTATTGCCGGCGAGAATGCCGCGGTCGCGGCTTTTTTGCGAAACGACCGGAATTTTGGAGTTGATGTCGGTGATAAGCGTAACGCGCGCATAGCGCCCGCTGACAATATCAATACGTCCGATGAGGCCGGCAGCGTTGACGACGGCATAGCCGCTTTTGATGTAGGGATAGGCGTTGCCGAGATAGATTATCAGCGAATTGGCAAAGGCGTTGCCGTTTTCGGCGATGACGCGGGCGGTGTAACTCCGGGTATTGGGAACATCAATATGGTGCAGGAGCTTTTTTAAGATGGCGTTTTCCGCCTGCAGGGCTTTCATACGGTCTTTTAAAAGGAAGAGTTCGCCGTTTTCTTCTCTCAGGCGTTCATTTTCTTCATAAACGCTGATGATTTCGGCGGTTTTTTTATAAGCGTAGCTTAGACCTTCGGCGGGGAGGACGGCAGTGTGGATGAGCGGGGCAGAGATGAAAAAAACGCCTTTGGAAACGCCGGAAATCAGGCCTAAGTCGATTTTGTGTACCAAAATCAAGAGCAGGGCTATAACAAACAGCCCTGCTACCATAAAGCTTTTGAGTACCCGTAAAACATAGTTCTCTTTTAAGAACAGCACTTTTTGGCGTTTCATGTCTAATCCTCAAAGTTGCGGCGCGAGTTATAGGTGCAGCAATCGGCTACGGTATTTTAGCAGCAGGCGCCACTGTTGCGGTGGTACCGTATGCAGTATACTGACGGCGCCCCTTTGCAGGCAGCGGCGGCAATGCTGCGGAAAGCGCCGCGCTTATTCGCAGGGCTGCCAGCACATTATTCGTAGAGGACGCCGCGAAATTCTTCAAAGTTGTCGAGAGCTTTTCCCGTACCTCTGACGACGCAGGTCAGCGGGTCTTCCGCAAGCGAAACGGGGAGCCCGGTTGCGTTACGGATGACCGTGTCCAAATTGGCCAAGATAGAGCCGCCTCCGGTCATCATAATTCCTTTGTCGACAATGTCTGCTGCCAGTTCCGGCGCTGTGTTTTCAAGCGCGATTTTAACCGCTTCGACAATCGCCATAACCGGTTCGGCCAGGCTTTCGGCAATTTGGCGTTCGGTAATGACAATTTCCTTCGGAACGCCGTTGACGAGGTCGCGGCCTTTGATTTCCATGGTTTTGCCATCGCCTTTGGCAGGAACGCAGGCGGAGCCGATTTCCTTTTTGATGCGCTCGGCACTGCCTTCACCGACCAGCAGGTTCAGGTTACGGCGAATGTAAGAGATAATGGCACTGTCCATCTTGTCACCGCCGACGCGAACGGAACGCGAGTATACGATGCCGCCCAGCGAAAGCACGGCAACTTCGGTCGTACCGCCGCCGATATCAACCACCATGGAGCCGGTCGGGTCGTTGACGGGCAGCCCCGCACCGATTGCGGCAGCCATAGGTTCGTATATCAGCCAGACGCGCTTGGCACCGGCGTTGACGGCTGATTCCTTGATTGCCCTTTCTTCCACTTCGGTTGCGCCGGAGGGGACGCAGATGATAATGGTCGGACTAAGCAGGCGTCTGCGGTGGTTGACTTCTTCAATAAAGTATTTAATCATCGCTTCGGCCGCTTCAAAGTCGGCAATAACGCCGTCGCGCAGCGGGCGGATAGCCCTGATGTCGCCGGGGGTGCGCCCAAGCATCTGTTTGGCCTTGGCGCCGACGGCCCAGACTTCTTTTTTGCCGTTAAAGTCTTTGACGGCGACGACGGACGGCTCATTGAGGACAATCCCTTTGCCCTTAACGTGTACCAGCGTGTTCGCCGTACCTAGGTCGATGGCCATATCGGCGGAAAATAAACCTAACAAATTTTGAAAAAACATACTTGTGCCCCCGTTATAATTACATATTTCTTTATCTTTTAAGGATAAAACGCTTATTTTGCAAGCATTTTATAGCGCTTTTTTAAATTATCAACAACCTCGTCAACAAAATTTTTACTAACGGAGCTGTCTGCTGCGAATCTGTGGGTGATGCCTTCCGCTGCAAATCTGTTGCTGCCGGCGGAACTGCCCGGTGCTGGTTTGTTACCAGCCGAACTGTTTAGTTCAAGGTTGCTGCCGGAGGAACTGTTCGACGCAAACTTGTCAGATTCGGCATCGTTCGTCGGAAATCTGCCGGTCGGGGCGGACGTTTCGAAACAACCGGGAAAAACAAGGTCGGGCGAGAAACGGTTGTTGAACCATGTAGACTGGCGTTTGGCATATTGGCGGGTATGCAGCTTGGCCAGTTCGACGGCTTCTTCAAGCGATGTCTGGCCGTTAAGAAAGGCTTTTAATTCCTGGACGCCGAGCGCGCGCATGGCGGGCAGCGAATCGGGAAGATTGCGCGCGGCGAGCTCCTGTACCTCCTTCAGGGCTCCTTGCTGCATCATCAGGTCAAAACGAATCCGCGCCCTGGCATCAAGAATGTCGCGCGGCGGCTTGATGTAAATGCGGAAAAAATCTTGCGGCGCGAAATTTTTTATGAGCGGAACGGTGTGCCAGTAGGACAAGGGCTTGCCGGTGTGAAGCCAGATTTCGGCAGCGCGGCGAAGACGCGTGGCGTCGTTCGGACTGAGGCGGGCGGCTGTTTCCGGGTCGTTTTTCGCTACCAAATCATAAACGGCGGCGAGCCCCTGTTCCTTTTGGAGGAGCGCAATTTGGCTGCGTATGGCGCCCGGCGTTTCGGGAATCGGGGTAACGCCTTCGGTCAGTGCTTCAATATACATTCCGGTTCCGCCAACAATCACCGGCGTTTTATTTCGGGCGCGGGCGGTGGCGATTTCGGCTTTGCACAGTTTCAGCCAATCGACAACATTGCCGTGAACCGAGGCATCGTATATGCCGTAGAGCCGGTGCGGGACACGAGAGCAGTCAGATGCGGACGGTGCGGCGGCGAGAATGGGAATATCGCGATATACCTGCATCGAATCGGCATTGATGACGACACCGTCCAACCGTTCTGCCAATGCCAGGGCAAGACCGGATTTTCCGGATGCGGTCGGACCGGCGATGACGATTATTTCAGAGGTCTGCATGAGGCTTCTTCCACGAGGTTTTGACAGAGGTCTTCATAAGAAATGCCGATGTATTTCGCCTGTTCGGGAACCAGCGACAGTGCGGTCATCCCGGGGTGGGTGTTGATTTCCAGAAAGACGACGCCGTCTTCGGGATTGTAGCGCAAGTCGGTGCGCGAAACGGTTTTGCAATTCAGGCGGCGGTGCATGGTTTCGGCATAGGAAAGGCAGGTTTGCGCCACATCTTCGGGGATGGCAGCGGGCAGAACATGGATTGTTTCGCCGGCGGTGTATTTGTGTTCATAATCATAAAAACCGCCATTGGCTTTCAATTCGGTAACGACATGGGCTTTGCCGTGATAACACATAACGGTAAGCTCTTGTCCCGGAATGTACTTTTCAACCAGAATTTCGGTTTCCGGATCATTGTAACGGATTTTGAAAACGTCTTCGGGGTTGTTAACGATAAAAACGCCGACCGAAGAACCGTCGGATACGGGTTTGACGACAAACGGGCGGGCAACCGGCGAGCCCTGGGTGATGAATTCCCGGGCAGTCAGTTTGCGTCCGTAAGCGGTTTTTAAGCCGGCTTTTTCGGCAATCAGACGGCAGAGGTATTTGTTCATACCGACACAGGAAGCCTGCATGCCGGAGTGGGTATAGGGGATTTGGAGCAAGTCCAGCAGCGCGGGGACGGTTCCGTCTTCGCCCCAGTTGCCGTGCAGCGCGTTGAATACAACGTCCGGCTTGCTGCGTCCGAGTTCGGCAAGCAGCTGGCGCGTGTCGGAGAGGTCGTGCGTCGTTACTTCGTAGCCTTTGCGGCGGAGCGCTTCGGCGATGCCGGCGCCGCTTTGGAGGCTGACTTCGCGCTCAGCGGAAAAGCCGCCCATTAAAACCATTACTTTTTTAGTCATTATTTAACCCCTTATTTTTTAAGATACGGTATTGTACCGGGCTGGCCGGCGGCGCGTTGTGCCGTTTTGGAGCGCTTGCAGCGTTTGTACCCGGTTCTTATGCAGATGAATTTAAAAGAAAAAATTTAAGAAAGGCTAAAGTTTTGGGCGAAAAAAAGAAAAATTGGCGAAAGGGCATTTGCAGCATTGCGTTGCTGTTTGCCGGAATGGGGGCGTTTGGGGTGGAAACGGCCGAGGCGGCAGGGTTTACGCAGGAAATGCAGGTTCAAATCGGCGTGTTTGACGCGGCAGAAGTAAAGTTGGACTATGAGCAAAAGGAAGGAAAATACGATATCAGCGCGGAAGTCAGAACGGCGAACCTGTTTGATGCCTTATATCCTTTTACCGCCCGCTACGGCAGCCGGGGCAGGGTCGTACGGAGTGCGGCGGAAAAAGGGAACGGAGGTGATGTTGCTGCCGAGCTGTATCAGACATATACAAAGTCGCGCAACCATATCCGCACCAAAAAGATATTTTATGATGCGGCAGGGAAAGCGTATAAAAGGATTTCCACCAAAGATAAAAAGCAGAATACGGTTGCCATAACCGGCGTGCCGCAAAGTGCGGATGCGGCGGATTTGCAGACGGTATTTGCAGGGCTTATCGGCAGTTTTCGCCGGACAAAAAGCTGTGCGACGGTGCGCGAAGTTTATGACGGCAAAAAACATTACCGGGTCATTGCCCGGGACGAAGGAACGGAAAGCCGCTATTTTGAGCTTCCGGGGCGAACCGAAAACGCATATAAGTGTTCAATTTATATTGAAAATCTGAAAGACAATAATGACAATATTTTATGGGATGTCAGCGCTGAGAAACCGATTTGGCTTTGGATAGGCGTTGATGCCGCGGCCGATTTGCCGTATGTGCTGGAAATAAGGATTGACTCCACGCCGCTCGGGGCGTTAAAAGTAACGCCAAAGACTTTGGAAATTAAATAAGGAATCTAGAAATGAGCGGAACAGTCGATGAAAGATGCCGGAAGAAAGAAATGCCGGACGGAGGGGCAGACAATATGAGATGTTGGGAGGAAGAAGTGTCGGAAGATGGAATGGGCAATATAAAATGTTGGGAGAAAAAGGCGTCGGGAGGCGGGATGAGCGATATGAAATGCCGAGAGAATGAAGTTTGGGAAAATAAGATGAAAAAACATAAATCCGAGCTGCTGCTGCCGGCGGGGTCGCTGGTTAAGCTTAAAACGGCACTGTTGTACGGGGCGGATGCCGTTTATGCGGGTACGCCGGATATGAGCCTTAGGACGCAGTCAAAGTTTTCGTTGGAGGAACTGGAAGAGGGAATCCGCATTGTTCATGAACGGGGCAAAAAGATTTATCTGACGCTGAACCTATATATTCATAATGAAGAGGCAGAGAAGTTGCCGCAGTTTGTGGATACGCTGAAACGCCTGGAACCGGACGGCGTATTGGTGGCGGATCCGGGCGTGTTTTATTATCTCAAGGAAAATGCGCCGGAGCTGAACCGTTTCGTTTCCACGCAGGCGAATATCTGTTCGGCGCAGACGGTCAGGTTCTGGCAGGCGATGGGGGCGAAACTCTGCGTTTTGGGGCGCGAGGTTACGTTTAAGGAAATGGCGGAAATCCGCAGGCAGTGTCCTGATATTGAATTGGAATGTTTTATGCACGGGGCAATGTGTATGTCGTATTCGGGGCGGTGCCTGATTTCCAACTTTATGGCAGACCGGAGCGCAAACAAAGGAAAATGCGCGCATTGTTGCCGCTGGCATTACAAGCTGCATATCCGTATGAAAGACGGGACGGTGCGCGAGCTGGTCATCAACGACGAGAACAAAGACAATTTTGAATATCTTCTGGAGGAGGATTTTCGTCCCGGCGAGTATTATGAAGTGGTGGAGGACGAACATGGCAGCTATCTGCTGAATTCGAAGGATATGTGCCTGATGCCGCGATTGAATGATCTGCTTGGAATCGGGATGGACTCGCTGAAAGTGGAAGGGCGCAACAAAACCGAATATTATGCCGGCGTGGTGGCTCGTGCCTATCGGCAGGCAATTGACGACTATTATGCGAATCCGGACGGGTGGTCTTGCGAAAAGTATATGCCGGAGCTTATGACTTTGCAGAATCGCGGCTACTGCCTCGGTTTTCATGACGGCAAGATTACCAATATCAGCCAGAATTACGAATATACGCGAACGCTCGGCGAATGGCTGTTTGCCGGTTCGATTGTCGAGTGGCAGGGGGATGATGCGATATTTGAACTGCGCAATTATATTGAGAGCGGCGAATTTATCGAATTCCTGATACCGGGCGGGCTTACCAACCTGCGGCTGACGCTGACGGAGTTTGAAGACGCAGAAAGCGGAGAAATTACGCCGAAAGTTTCGGCAGGGCAAGGCAAGAAAATCCGTATCAGGCCGGATAAGTGGGCGTGCGGGGTTGCGGAAGCAAAGAGGCTGTTACCGCAATATACGATTGCGCGCAAGCCGCAGGGGCTGAAAAGCGAAAACGCCGAAATGTACGGCCGTAAGCTGGCGGAGTTTGGCGAGTTGTGCCGCGGCGAGAGGGAAGAAAGGGAAAAGGATAACGGCTGATTGCGCCGAGGCGGCCTGTGCCGCGGAAGGCGAAACTGCCGGAGCCGAATGCTGCAGCCGGAGCCGAAATACGGCTGATAGTTGTTGCAAGGGCGGAATATTTGTGATATAATATAATGAACAGAAAAAGACAGGAGAACGGTTATGAGTGTCGTCAATACAGAAACGGTTGTTATGATGGGAGCGGCTTTGGCGGCTGCCGGCAACGTGCAGGGACAGGAAGCCGTCCGAACCGGGGAAAGAACCATCGGGTGGAACGAGGCAAAAGATGTGGCGGCGCGTATTCAGGAAACGGCGCGTTTGCGGGCGGAACTGAAAGCGCAGTGTCCGGATAACATGAATGAAGCAGTTGGAAAAGTTTTTGCCGGGTATGGCGTTGACCAGTTGAAAGATGTCAAGGCAACTTTGAAATCTGACGGCGACAAACTCAATTATATGATTGACGGCAACAGGTTTGAGCTGAGCGGCGGTTTTGACGGCAAGCCCCTTAATACGGAAATTTTCGGCAGGGACGGCAGCCGGGTACAAAACTCTCAGGGCGAAACGCGCAGCAGTACGGTTCTTTATGATGCCGACGGCAATATGGCGGCGTATGTGCAGAAAGACGAGCGGACAGGGAACGTTGCCGGGGAATTCCGCGGCGACGATGCCGTTTTTCGCGTTGAACAGGCTGCCGGACGCGTGAAAGCTCAGATTACGGACAGAGATTCGCAGATGACGATGAACGTTAACGGCAACAGAATGTCCATGCAAATGGAGAGCGAAGAATTGGGCGTTCTGAAAGGAAGCACGAGAGTTGGGCTGAACGGTACGGTTCATGCCAAAGCGTCACTTGACGAGAGAGATGGCGGCGAAGGCGTTTATTCAACGGCTTCGGCTAAGATTTCCCGCAACGGCAATATGAAGATGAGCGTCAAGTCAGTTGACGAAGAGGGAATTCTGGAAGATACGGCGTTAAAAGTCGGCAAGGACGGCTATTCGCTTAAAGGCGTTGATGACGGCGAAAAAGTTGATGAGAGCGGTAAGGAATTAAATGCGGCCATGTTCAAAAAAGCCTTGGAAAACAGGGGACGCTTTTAAAGGGGCGTTTGTTTGAAGGGATGTTCGCTTTAAAGGGGGGGAGGAATGTTCGCTTTGAAGGGACGACGTTTGCTTTGAATGGTTTGGGACGGTGGAGTTTTTTCGGTGAACGTGCGCGCCGGAAGCGTACTGAAGAAAATACTTTACAAATGAGAAATAATAAGGTATAAACGGACAAGATTTTTGAGAGAATCGGGGATTTTGCCCGCTTTTTTGCCGGTAAGCTGCTTTGTGCGGCGGCGGCGAACGGTTTTTTCAGAGATTTTTCGCATTCATGAAGGTGGTGCGGAATTGTTTTTATCCGCTCCGGGCTCCGGGGCACAGAAAAAAGAAAGGAATCCATAATGAGACACGGTGATGCACACAGACGGTTTAATATGCCGAAGAGCCAGAGAAGAGCTTTGTTTGCCAATCTGACAAACGCTTTATTGACGCATGAACAGATAACGATTACGCTGCCGAGAGCAAAAGAACTGAGAACTTTTGCCGAAAGCATGATTACCTATGCGAAGAAGGGCGATTTGAATTCCCGCCGTCTGGCATTGTCTTTCCTGCGCGACAAAGATGTCGTAGCGAAGCTTTTTTCTGTTTTGGCTGAACGCTATAAAGAACGCAACGGCGGTTATACGCGCGTTTTGAAGGCTGGTTACAGATACGGCGACTGTGCGCCGATGGCTGTTATCGAATTGGTTGACAGAGATGTCAATGCCAAAGGCCTGAAAGACATTGAACGCGTTAAGGCTGAAAAGGCTGCAGCAGAGGCTGCCGCTAACAGCAGCGAGGCTGCTGCGGCTTAATCTGCAGTATTGTGCGTGTTGCAGCTTAAGCGGCTGCGATATGCGTATTGCGGCTTAGCCAGCGGTGGGTGAGATGCTTAGCCGGGCGGTTTGGTTAAACGAAACGGTTTATCCGGCGGTTCGGATTTTGCATCTGATACAGTTGGTTGAGTTTTGCCGGCTTGTCGGCAGTTTGGTTATGCAGTTTAAGTGTGATGCTTAATGTAAACTGACAGAGAAAAAGCAGGGAGCGGTATGGAACCGCTCCCTTTTTTGGTCTGAACCGGAATACGAAAAAAAGGCAGCCCGGCCGATTGAAGCGGCAAAGCCTTACGGCTGCTGGGGTGTTTCGGCTTTGTTTTTCAGATTGTCAATAGCAGAAGAAGCATCATTTTTTATCTCCTTTAAAGTTTGGACGCTGCCGTCTTTGACTTCCGTGGCGGCTTCGCCGATGGTGGTGTTGGAATTAATGCTGCCGGTAAAGGCTGCTCTTATCAGAACATAAATGGTAACGGCAACCAGAAAATAGATGATATAGGTTATGATTTTTCCCATGCGTTTTCTCCTTTGGTCGTATGGATTATATAATTTTCCGATGGCTTTTTTAAAGGGACGATAACATTTGACAAGCATGAACTTTGTTCTATACTGGTGCGGATTTTATAAGATTATGCAGTCAATTTAGTGTGTGTATGCAAACAATTATTTTTATTATTTATCATAAATTCAATTTGTATGGAACCAAAATTTGTTACAGGTTTTCTAACGCCCAGAGTTGTTGTGCGCGGGGAAAGCCAGGAGAGTTACGGCGTCTGTTTCGGCGCGCGTCGGTTTGATGACGGTAGTTTTGCCCTGCTGGGGGAAAACGGCGTAACGCTTTATGACCACTCTGGCCACAAAGCGGACGATTTTCTGGACGATGTTTTTGTTTTTAAAAACGGGTTTGTTCTCAAAAAAAAGCGAAAGGGACAGAATTGGACGTTTGAAACGCCGCAGGGAACTGTTATTGCAACGGCAGACAAGGCTGAAATCGCCGGCAGCAGTTGGTTGGCTTTGCGCGTGCAGGGACAGGAGTGGAACGTTTACCAGATTTTGGGCCTGTGTTTTGAACGACAGATTTCTGTCAGCCTTTTTTCCAAACGTTGGCAGATTTTTGCAAAGGTATGTACCGAAGACTTGAAGATTTATCAGGGCAGCGGTACGGGCAGCCTGGTTTTTGCTTTGAGCGACGGGGATATGTCAGTCTTGCAGCACCGCGACGCGGTATTCGGCAATATAAAGGCTGAATTGACGCGGCGGGGGCGATACCTTTATCTTCCTAACGGAGGATTTGTTTTGTCAGATGCGGCTTTTCGGCCGGTATGGCATAAATCCGGCTGTCTTTGGGTGAAGAGGCTTTCCGGCGGAGAAATCGATTTGTACGATGAACGTTTGCAGTTGTGCGACGAAGGCCTTTCGGACATAATTATGTTTAAAAACGGCATGTCTTTCCGGCAGTTTGGAACAGAATGGAAGCTTGTAGCTGCTGACGGCACGATTTTGGAAACAAATGTGTTTGATTTGCAGCTGTATGAGACGGAGCAGGATGTTCCGTGCATTTTGTTCGGAAGCTCGGAACGCAACGAGCATATTATCGTGCGTTTTTTCGAAAACGGGTGGCTGCATTTTTCCCGCAGCGGAATCGGAAGCTTTTTAACGCCGGAAGGAAACCGCATTGAGGCTCCGAACGGAACTTGCGTGCCGTTTGTGGTCTGATGCGCAGGCGGAGAATGCAGATAAACGGCAGGTGTGAAATAAACGGCAGGTGTAAAACTGCCGTTTATTTTTTTGCAACAGGAAGCCTCAAAACAGACTGCGGCATCTTAGGGATACGGAGGCGAAAGGATAAAATCCGGGGGCTGCCGTTGCGGAGAGATGGAATTTTGCAGGCAGCGACTGCCGGCGAAAAGCAGCTGCGGAGTTCTATGAGGCGCGGGATTTGCGTTTGTTCAGGATTTCCGTATAGGCATTTAATGCCGGCATGACGACATAATCGATAAGTTCAACCTGCTCTGCCGTGAGTTTGGCGGTGAAAAGGCTGCGCTTTTCATCTATCATTTTGACGTTTACCGGCTTTTTGCCATGGTCAAGCGTTATTTTGACGCTTTTTCCGTTTTGTTCGGCAAGGAAAGCGTAACTTTCAACGGGGTGGTCATATTCATACGTTTCGCGGAAAGTGTAGTCGCTGGCAGTTTGGTATTCTTCTTCGTCTTCAAAAAAAGGAATGACGTTATAGATGTTTTCATCAAACTGGAGCAGGCCGCCGATGCTTTGTTCCTTAAAATGTTTAAGCGAATTGATGATAAGATAGTTTAGGCCGTTGTATATGACGATGGCCGCAAAATTGTGCGTCAGGCTGTTTTCGCTGTAAGCGGTTTCGTTCGGAGCCAGAATGCGGAGCCGGTTTTCTTCTTTGGCAGCGATGTTGTCATACAGGGGGTGCCCCGGATGAATAAAGCTGACAATAGAGTTTGTCCGTTTCAAATCCACGAATTTCTGCGGTTTGACATACGGCTGTTCTTTTGTTTCCCAGAATTTAAACCAGTTTAGAATTTTATTCATAACTCTCTCCTTGCTTTTTTATGAGTATAGCATAAAAAGCGGTACGGTGTAAATATATTTGTCAGCATATAAGACAGATACTTAGCAAATTCCTAATTTTCCGGCAGGAGGTTTAAAAAATTGCCGACTTTTTCCGTTATGAGGGCGGCGAAAGCATCTGCATCGCCGGTTTCGCTTTGCAGACCGCTTATTTTTGCATATCCGAATGAGGCGCCGTCAGAGATGCGGACGAGGACAAGGCTGAGCGGCCCGCGCAGTTTGAAGGTACTGATGAATTCGGGGTGTTTGGCTGCATCTATAAGGTAGGCGTGCATCCGGCCGCGATAATTTTTTCTGAGGACACGGACGGCCATGTTTATGGCTTGTTGGCAGCCAAAACAGGGATTGGCCGAATTATAAAAAATGATTGCCTCGGGAAGTCTTTTTCCTTCCGGGTTTTGGTAGAGGTTTTGCAGGTTCGGGGCAGTGTCGGCCGGGAACGGGGCAGTGCCGGAGTTTCCGGCAGGAAAAACAGCGGCAAGCGGGGATGGGGGGAAACCGGGGCTTCCGGCAGCAGGACGGGAGGCGGCCGTTAATGCCGATAAAGAAAACAGGATGATGTACAATCCGGCGGTCAGATGCATATTTACCTCTTGTGTAAACAGGGACGGGAGTAAACGGTCAATGGGCGGCGCGAATCAAGATTGGATGCGGTTTTGCGGCTTCGTATCAGAGCAGGGCGTGCGGCTGTATCTGTGCAGGGGGAGTGCGCGCTTATGCCCGAACAGGGACGGCGCCGTCGTATCAGAGCGGGGCGCAGGCTTCGCGCAGCCATTCCAGTTCCTGGCGCGTCAGATATTTCTTCAGGCTCAGGAAAACCTGGCGGTGATAGCGGTTGAGCCACGTCAGTTCTTCCGTCGTCAACATATATTTGTTAATCAGCTTTTTATCAATAGGAGCCAGGGTTAAAACTTCAAAATGGAGATATTTCGGATTTTTGGCCGGTTTGACGGTGTAAAGGTTTTCAATCCGGATACCGAAAGCGTTTTCCTTGTAGTATCCGGGTTCAATCGACGTTACCATACCGGCAGCGAGCGGCGCACTGTTTTTTGCGTGGACGGAAATTCTTGCCGGGCCTTCGTGGACGTCGGAGAAGAAACCGACGCCATGTCCGGTGCCGTGTTCATAATCCAGTCCCTGTTTCAGCAGCGGCTGGCGGGCAATCAAATCCAGCTCGCTGCCGGAAGTCTGCTGCGGAAAGACGGCGGAGGCCAGGGCGATGTGCGCTTTTAAGACGAGGGTGTTTTTTTCTGTCATATCCGCGGACGGTTCGCCAAGGGCGATGGTGCGGGTTACGTCGGTGGTGCCGTCATAATACTGTCCGCCGCTGTCTAAAAGCAGGACGGCGTTTTTTTTGAGGACTGCGGCGCTTTTTTCGTCGGCGTGATAATGGACAACGGCGGCGTTGGCGCCGAATCCGGCGATGGCGGCAAAACTCTCTGAATAGAAATTCAGTTCTTTTTTGCGGAATGCCAGCAGTTTTTCGGCAACCTCGGTTTCGGTTTTTCCTTTGTAATTCTTGGAAAGCCAGAACAGGAATTTGGTCAGGGCAACGCCGTCGCGCAGATGGGCATTGCGCATTCCTTTCAGTTCTGTCGGGTTTTTGACGGCTTTCATGGCGGCAACGGCATCGGCCGTGTCGGCAAGCTGCGGTGCAAAACCGGCGATGGCGGCGGGCGTTGAGCAGAAGTCGGCGCCGAGTTTGGCATAACGGGGCAGAATTTCGGCAAGCTTTGCGAACGGCAGCGCGGTTTCGTAGTCGGTATTTTCGGCAAAGACTTTGTATGCACCGTTCTTTTCAACCAGAACATAGGCGCGAAAAACCGGCGTGTACGGTAAAGCGTTGGAGCGCAAGTTTAACAGCCATGATGTACTGGCGGCCGAAGTAACGAGAAAAGCGTCAAGCCCGCATTTTTTGATATGGGCGGCGAATTGCGCCAGTTTGTCTTTGGAAACCTGTCCGGTAAATTTTTTCTGATGCGTGAAGACTTTTACCGGCTTGGGGCTTAACAGCCTGCCGGCATCGGCGGCAGGGATAAATTCGGCGGCGGGCAGCAGCTTCTTCAGCCCGTTGAGCGTGCTCAGGCTGATTATCCAAGGGTTGTAGGCAATGCGGGCGGAAGACTTGGCGAAATTGTTTTTCAGCCATGAACAAAAGCTTATTTCTGACAGCTTAACGATTTCAATCCGGCGGAGATTTATTTCCTTTTTGGCTTGGAGTTCGTAGCGTCCGTCAACAAACAGGTATGCTTTGGCAGGCGTTACAAACAGAAGAGCATAGGAACCGGTGAAGCCGGTCAATTCGCATATCCGGTTTTCTTCGGGAAGAATGTCTTCGCCGATAAACAGGTTGCCGAGCGTAAATATCCTTCCGGAGAGTTTTTGCGCTTTCAGTTCTTTTTGAATGCTTTTAATGTCCATTGCATTAACTCCGTTAGTTAGGGGTGGCGGATGCTCCGAGCGGGTGTTTCTGCAGCGGAGAAACCGCCGATTTGCCGATGTTATTTTTGCAGGAGGGCGGCGCGCCAGTTTTCTATCCGGCAGGTTTGCAGCAATTTGAAACCGGTCTGCAGATGATGTTCTATAATATCGTTTTCCTGATTGTCAATAAATCCCGAAATTAAGTAACAGCCGCCGGGGCGGAGATTTGCGTATGCCGCGGCAGACATTTCCCGCAGCGGGTTGGCGAGGATGTTGGCAAAAATCAGGTCGTACGGTGCGGCGGCGGCAATGGCCGGGTTGGCATATCCGTCGCTTAAGATTGCGGCGATGTTTTTTTCCACACCGTTAGTTACGGCATTGCTGGCGGCGACATCGACTGCCTCAGCGTCAATATCGGCGGCAATAATCTGCGGCGTCTGATGCCAGATTTTGGCAGCGGCAACGGAAAGAATGCCGGAGCCGGTTCCCATATCGAGAATTTTTTGGGGTGTGGGAAAGTCCTCATACAGCCGGCTGATGAGCGACAGGCACATTTTTGTCGTCTGGTGTTCGGACCCGAAAGCGGTGGCGGCATAGACCTGCACCGGAATTTTTTCTGTGGGCGGGCAGGCTGCTTCATGAATGCCGTAAACCATAAACGCACCGATTTCAAACGGGGCAAATTTTATGACGTTTTCTTTCAGCCAGTTTTTGCTTTCCAGCGTTTCTTCGCAAAACGGCGGCAATTTCAGGCCGCGTGCGGCAACCCGGCGGCGGAAATCTTCGGCATCGAAATCCAGCGGCGCGTAGCCGACGTATTCTTCAAGACCGTCGTCGGTATAATTGACGGCAACGACGTCAAAGGTTTCTTCCAGAAATTCCGCTTCGGCTTCGGGGAGGGACGCTAGAGGGGAGAATTTTATCAGTTTGCAGCTTTTGCCAGGGTTATGCATAGGTTTGCCTCAAAAATATTTTTTTTGTTTACAAGTTGTATTTCAAGATGCATAAATATTAGTGAGGAAAACGTTAACAAGAGATTATATTATGAAAAAAATATTTATCGGTCTGGCAGCATTGGCAGTAGCTTCGTGTTCATACTATATGAAAGGCGACTATACTCTCGGGAAACGCAATACGTTTAATGATTTTTTCTATACTTACAATATCCGCTATTACGATACGGACGAGTTTTCCAGCGTAGAGAAGGAAACAGAAACCGTCAGCGATTATGAAGCAGGCGTGGTACGCCATGCCGTTCCGGGCGGAATCGTCGTTTCTTCCAAAGTGTTTGAAAAGGAAGTTTATTCCGATGAGATTGTTCGGCCGACGAAGAAAGGGGCGCTGGTTTCCTATACGGTTCCGGTACAGTTTTCGGACGAGCAGGTATATAAAATCATCGGTGAGGTTGAAATTAACGAGCATATTTACCGGATGGTCGAGCCGAATCGCTTTGGCGATATCGTTCTGTTGGACGGAAACGGAAACATTTATCCGCGCGTAGGAAGAATTTACAATGACCGGCTGGCTTTGCTGGAAACTGCTTTTCAGCTGGAGCCGGAAGATTTGAAATTCCAAAACGAGCTTAAGAGCCGCTCGGGCGAGGAAGATATGCTTTCAAGCTTTGAAGTCCGTTATGCAGGTATTGAAGACTACAAGATGGTCTTTAAATATAAAACGGTAGTGCCGAATAACGGTATGCCTTTGGAAGAAAATAAAACGTATAAATTTCCGATGTATGACAAAAACGTAAACATCGGCACGATAAAAATCGAAGTTCTTGGTGCTGACGAGAGCGGAATCGAGTATAAAGTTCTGGCGCTTTAGGCAAAAGGGCTGCGTGTAGGCAAAAGCCGGTGTCTGGATAAAAGTCAGCGCTTTGCGAAAAGGGCGGCTTTTGGCAGAGGGCGCGTTTTCGGGAACGGAATGTACCGGAAGGGGCGCTTGTGAGGAACGGCGGAAAACATGAGAGAGGGAGACGGCTGCAATTGCAGCCGTTTTTGCTTTTTAAACTAAAATAGAGGTTTAACCGCTGCATAACAGGCTTATGTTTATGGAAGACAAAGAAGGAGGAGCCGATGCGTTTTGTAAAACCGGAAAGCCTGGACAAAGATTCGATTATTCTTGATGTGCGCGGGGCGGACGAATATGCGCATGAGCGTTTGGCTTTGCCGCATATTGTCATAAAAGCGGATAAAGTAGATCCGGACAAGTTTATGGCGGAATATAATCCCGGCGGCGACAAGCTGGTTAATATTCTCTGTACGTCGGGCGGCGTTGCTTCGGAGGTTGCCGAGAAGTTTGAAGAGGCGGGTTATCCGAATGTCGCAGTTGTCGTCGGCGGTATAATCGAAGCAGAGTATGAGGGCGTAAAAGTGCTTAAAAATTAAAAAATTGTTGAGTTATAAAGGCAATAGGGTATTATCGTTTTGGTTATAAGGAGCGATATACCGGCATAATACCGTTTCTGACGAGAGCGAAACGGTGTTGTGTGGGATGTCGTTTGGACAAAGGGAAAGCGATATGCCGGCAAACCGCCGTTTTTGGCGAGAACGAAACGGTGTTGTGAGGGATATCGTTTGGACAAAGGGAAAGCGATATGTCGGCAAGCTGCCGTTTTTGGCGAGAGCGAAGCGGGGTGCTGGATAGGATATTGTTTCGGACGAAGGAGAGGCGGTATGCCTGATTTTTTACTTGAAGATGAGGCCGGCGGGGTTGTTGCCGGCGTTGATGAAGCCGGGCGCGGCCCGTGGGTCGGACCGGTGGTTGCAGGGTGTGCTGTTTTTTTGAACCGGAAAGTTGACATCCGGCTGTTAGAAAATCTGAATGACTCCAAAAAGCTTTCCAAAAAGAAAAGAGAAATGTTATATGGCCTGCTGCAAGAAGAAGCAAAAAAGGGAACGGTGCGGCTGGGAATCGGGCAAGCATCGGCACGGGAAATTGATGAAATCAATATCTTAAATGCGTCGTTTCTGGCAATGAAACGGGCAATGGCGGCGGCCGATATTGCTGCGGATATGGTGCTGGTTGACGGGAACAGAACGCCGAAAGATTTTGGCTGTGCGGTGCGGGCGGTGGTAAAAGGGGACGCGAAGTCTTATTCTATTGCCGCGGCTTCCATTTTAGCCAAAGTTTATCGCGACCGGCTGATGGAACAGATGGCAACGCAGTATCCGGGATACGGCTTTGAGAAAAATGCCGGTTACGGTACGAAAGCGCATATTGAGGGATTGAAACGGTTTGGCGTTACGCCCGAACACCGGAGATCTTATGCGCCGGTAAAGGAGTTTTTGAAATGACGGTGGTAGCGATGTGGTGCCGGCATGCCGGGGACGATTTAATCGGCATTGGCGATAATATACCGTGGAATGTTCCCAGCGATACGAAACATTTTCTTGATGTCGTGTCCGGGCAGACCGTCGTTTGCGGCAGGATAACGTACGAAAGTTTTCCCGGGCGGACAATTGACGGCTGTAAAATGCTGGTGCTGACCTCTAATCCGGAATATGAAGTTTCGGATTTGGCGGCGCACCGCGTTATCAGCGGGCAAAAGGCGCTGGCCGAGGAAGAAACTGACATTTACGTTGCCGGCGGAGCCGCAGTATATTATTTGTTTATGACGGGAAAGGAGAAGCTGAAACCGCAGATTGTCGTCGATTGCGTATATGAGGGTGAAACAGCTGATTTGCCGGGAGAAAAAATCAGCATTGCGGACAGCGTGGCGGTGATGCTGAAATGGTATCGGCGGATATCGCCTTTTTATGTTTTGGACAATGTTAAAAGCGCAGTTTGGGTTCGCAAAGGCGACTTTGTGGAGCAGAGTGTTTTGAAGCGAATTGCGGGGATTTTGGAAAAAGGCGCAACAATCGTTTGGGAATGATGAAAAATGCGGGAGGGATTTTATCTGTTGCGCAGGTCCGTTGTTGAATGTCTGCGGTTGCAAAAGGCGAAACGTTTTGGCGACATTTATCGGATATCATTAAGGAACGGCTTTAAAGCGCGGAAACTTGCGGTTTGAAAGAAATAAACATTCTGTAGCATACGGTTTTGTTGTTAGGAATTTTTTGTTTTTGTTGCGAGGGAACGGCAAGGTATCTATACTTTATGCAATTTTAATGAATTGAAGGACTTTTTTGATGAAAAAGATATTTATGTCGCCGTTTTTTGTACCTGCGGCTTTTTTGATTTTGTGGTTGTCTTTTATGGGTACTGTTTATTATGGATTTCCCGAAAATGTGCTGAAAGTAACGGTTGAAGGGGAACTGATTGAGAATATTACCCATATAGGATATGTTTTGCTTATCGGAATGTTGCTTGTTGTTTGTGATGATTACAAGGACAGGATTAGAACATGGGGTATTCTTTTGTTTTTGGCAATTTGTGCTCTGTTGCGTGAGGAAGGGATACAGCACCATCTGTCCAGAACGGATACGACTCCGTTTAAATCGAGATTTTTTCTTAATCCGAATAATCCGTTGAGCGAAAAGATTATTTTCGGATTGGTCTTGCTGGTTGTTGCCGGAGCGGTTGCATATCTGGCGGTTAAATATTCCAAGCATCTGGTAGGTTCGTTTTTCAAGCTTAATCCGGTAACGTGGTCGATTGCCGTTTTGTGCACGGTCGGTGTTTGCTCCAAGATCGTTGACCGTTTTCCGTCGAATTGGAAAAAAGCGCACGGCGGCGTTCCTCTGGCTGATGAAACGTATGCCCTTTGCCAGCTGGTGGAAGAATCGGGAGAAATGTTCCTGCCGTATATTGCGATTGCCGCATTATATCAGTTCAGGCTGCAGAAAGAAGACAGCGTGCAGCGGAATTAGACAGGGATAATTGCGTGGCAATGGCGTTGAGGTGCTTTTTTTGAAAAAATTGACAAAAAACACTTGCGCCGGGCGGAAAAATGTGGTATGTTAGGTAAGTTTTTTAGAGATAGGTAAATTATTATTCACATATAAATTTTTTTAATATGAAAAATTTTAGTTCAACGACTGCCCATGCGGCGTCTGCAAGCAGCAAAGTGAGAAACAACGTATTCAACGGAATGCATTTGCGTGACGGAAAATTGTATTCTTCCGCAAACGGAAAATATCCGTTGATGTCCGGAGTGGACAAGGTTTCGGTAGGTACCCGTTTTAACAGAATTTTCATGACGGACGGGACGGCTTATGTCTATACGCCGGACTGGAAACTGGTTTCTTTTGAAGCGCAGCATAGTGTTTCAGTTGGCGGCTTTTATGTTTCTTCAGCGGAAGAACTTGAAGTTAATGCAGACTTTCAGCTCGTTAAAGGTCATAGGCTGAAGGTGGCTGATGCGAACGGCATGGTGGTGCACGAAAATGTGCGCGGCTTTATGCCTCTCAATGAGCGTTTCCATCTTATCCGTTATGAGAGCGGAGGCTGGATGCTTTGTGAGCGCTGTGGGGCGCCTGCTCGCGGCAGATGCTTCAAGAAGGCAAATTTGTCGGAAGGCAGACGGTGTCTGTTCTTTGATGAACGCGGAAAAATGCATCTTAATATGTGGGATGCGCATTGTTATGATATTCTGCATTTCTGACGTTGAGTCAAAGGACGGAATATCCGGAATAAAAAAAAGGAGCTGCGGTATGCGGCTCTTTTTTTTAGTACCATCAACTAGGTTGGGGGCTTTTCTTTTGTGGGAATGATTCACGGAACGGTGATGTCTTTTACGGAGATGTTTTTGGGGAGGAGAATTTTGATAATATCGTGCAACGGAAATTTGAACGGGCGATAATTGGAAAGGGTATTAATCAAGCAGGAGGCCGTTTTTGCAGGGATGTTGAACCGTTTTGCAGGACGGCTGTGCCGATAGTAATGGAGCATAGCGGCAATAAAAAACAGCCTGCCGGAAGGCAGGCTGTTTAATACAGAACCAGGTGATTGAGGAGCCGACTGCTTGGCGGTCAGCTGCCTGGAACATTGGTTTACAGTTCCGGTACAGACGCTTTGGTACGTTTTTCTTCCGATACCGGAGCGTCTTTATTTTTATCAATTTGCTTTCCGGCCAGGACATCCTGGATTTCCTCTCCGGTCAGCGTTTCATACTCCATCAGCGCCTGGGCAAGCGTTTCCCAATCTTTTTGGTGCTGTTGGAGAATTTTTTTCGCCTCTTCGTAGCCGCCGGTAACCAGACGTTTGATTTCCGCGTCGACCAGACGGGCAGTTTCTTCGCTCATATTCTGGTTTTGCGTAACGGAACGGCCGAGGAAGACTTCGTTGGAGTTTTCGGAATAGCGAATCGGCCCCAGCGCGTCGCTCATTCCCCATTCCGTTACCATGGCACGCGCCAAATCCGTGGCAGCATTAATATCGGAAGACGCACCCGAAGTAACCGCATCGTAACCGAATTTGATTTCTTCGGCAACGCGTCCGCCCATCAATATTGCCAAACGGGACAACATTTGAGCGCGGGTATAGGAGTATTTGTCCTTTTCCGGCAGCTGCTGAACCATTCCGAGTGCCCGGCCGCGCGGAATAATCGTCGCTTTGTGAATGGGGTCGGTGTCTTTGACGTTCAGAGAACAGATGGCGTGTCCGGCTTCGTGATAAGCGGTCAGCTGCTTTTCTTTTTCGTCCATCGCCATGGATTTCCGCTCGTTGCCCATCAAGACTTTGTCCTTGGCTGCGTCAAAGTCGGCAGAGCTGACCTTGAGTTTGTTTTTACGGGCGGCAAGGAGAGCCGCTTCATTAACCAGATTGGCCAAATCAGCCCCGGAAAATCCGGGTGTGCCGCGGGCGACGATGCTGAGGTTGACGTCTTTGGAGAGCGGAACCTTGCGGGTGTGGACTTTCAGAATTTCCTCCCGTCCTTTGACGTCCGGATTGCTGACAGTTACCTGACGGTCAAAACGTCCGGGACGCAGCAAGGCCGGATCCAAAACATCGGGGCGGTTGGTCGCCGCAATCAGAATAACGTTTTCGTTGGCATCAAACCCGTCCATTTCCACCAGAAGCTGGTTTAGAGTCTGTTCGCGTTCGTCGTTGCCGCCGCCCAGGCCGGCGCCGCGATGGCGGCCCACGGCATCTATTTCATCAATAAACAGCAGGCAGGGGGCGTTTTTCTTGGCCTGAGCGAACATATCACGCACACGCGACGCCCCGACGCCGACAAACATTTCGACAAAGTCCGAACCGGAAATAGAGAAAAACGGGACATTGGCTTCGCCGGCTACGGCTTTTGCCAAGAGGGTTTTGCCGGTTCCCGGAGGGCCGACGAGCAGGACGCCCTTCGGAATTTTGCCGCCGAGACGCTGAAATTTCTGCGGGTCTTTCAGAAAATCAATAATTTCTTCAAGTTCCTGCTTGCTTTCGTCCGCTCCGGCAACGTCGGCAAACGTAACGCGTTTGGTGTTTTCTATCAATTTTGCGCGGGATTTGCCGAAACTCATGGCTTTGTTGTTGCCGGAACTGGCCTGGCGCATAAAGAAAATCCAGACGCCAATCAGCAGAAGCATCGGGAACCAAGAAATGACAATGCCCCAGAACGTGCTTTCGGACGTGTCTATCGGCTTGGCTTCAATTTTGACGCCGAGTTTGCGCAACGTTTCGACCATGCTCGGGTCAAAGGGAGCGTAAGTGCGGAATTTGTTACCGTTGTCGTAGGTGCCGTAAATGTCGTTGCCGACAATCGTTACCGCGTCAATATGGTTGTTTTCGGCTTTGTCCATAAATTCCGAAAAAGCAATCGGCGCGGCGGCGTTCTGCCGGGCACTTGGAGAGAAGCCGTTCATAATCACACTCAAAAGTATGAAGGCAACAAGCCAGAACATAATATTTTTCATTGGTTTCATCTGTTGTCATTTCCCTGTTGTTGGTTGGAGAATCGCATATGGCGGTTCGGTGCGGCAACATATCAGAAATACATATTGCACAGATATATTATATAGAGCGGTGCGGATTAAAACTCAATAGCAATTTTTGTTTTTAGCGAATGTTGGGGGCAGAATAAATGTATCAGGCGTTTGGGGGAGGTTGTGCCGTTTGGGAGAGTTTGTACCGTTTGAGGGAGTTTGTATCGTTGGGAGAGGATGACCCGTGAGTGGCAGACGGGCAGCTGCTAAAGGGGCGGGCAGTAGGACGATAGGAACAGATGGGAACGGGCTGTAGGGGCGGACAGTAGGGCAATAGAACCAGACGAGGAGTGGTCAGAAAGAATGCAGGCAGATAAACGCACTTCAAAAAACGGATATATTGGCGATGAGCGGAAAGAATAGAGGGAAAATAAAAAGCCCGCAAAGGCGGGCGGATGTTCAGAAACCGTAAGCAATTGACGGCTCGACTTATTTGAGAAGCTCTTATTCGTCGACATCCGTCCGAACGTGGCATATTTATTTTGTCCTGCTGCGGACTGACTGCTTAAGGGATTCTGACGCCCTGAACTTAATATCTATTAAATTCGTTGATAACATATATCAGGTTATATGTATTTGCAACAATTTTTTTCGTTTTGTGAAAAGTTTTTGGCCTGTACCGGGCAAAATCCGGCGGTTAATCCCCGGCGGAGCAGGAAAATTGGCGGCAGAGATGGCTTTTTTTGCGGACAAATCAGGCGTGGCGAAGTTTGAATATGCCGTTTTCGTATCCCTGAATGGTCTTGTCTGTTTGTGCCATTTCAAGCCTCTTTTCGGCAAGGGCTACGTATTCTTTTTCGCGTTCAATGCCGACATAATGACGGCCGAGCTTGGCGGCGGTTACCGAAGTGGTACCGGAGCCGAGGAAAGGGTCAAAAACGACATCGCCTTCGTTGCTGGAGGCCAAAATCAGCTTGGCTATCAGCTTTTCCGGCTTTTGGGTGGGATGGGGCGTGTTTTCGGCCATAGACCAGAACGGGATGGAAATGTCCGTCCACAGATTGGACGGCGCAGTCAGCCGGTATTTTCCCCCTTCAATTTCTTCGTCTTCCTGCCAGTCTTTGGGAATGCCGTTGCCGTCTTTGTACGGGGCGAGAACCGGGCGCTTCAGCTTAACGGCATCCAGATTGAAAGTGTATTCGGAAGATTTGGTGAAAAACCAGACGTCTTCAATACAGTTTTTCCAGTTATTGCCTGAACTGCGGCCTTTTTCCCGTTCCCAAGTGATGCGGTTTTTCAGAAGAAAATATTTGCCGGCGATTTCGGGAACGGCGATAGACGTGTTCCAGTCCGAGCAAATGTACAGGCTGCCGTTGGGTTTCAGCGAGATAAAGACTTCCGCGAGCCACTTGTCCATCCAGCGCTTGTAGTCGTTCCAGTCCATGGACTTAAATTCTTTGGTGCCGAATTTTTTGGTCAGGTTGTACGGCGGGTCGACGACCACCAAATCGGCAAAGTTGGCGGGGAGAAATTTAAGAGCTTCAAAAGTGTCCTGCCAAATCGTTTTGTCAATGATGTCGCGCAGGGCAGCTTTGCCTTTCAGGGATATGGCACGGGAAGAATATTCGGAGATTTCCGGTTCTGTCAACGTGATGGTCTTGTTGCGCGGTGCCGGTGCTTTGGCTGCCGCGGCAGGGGATGCGGCAGGGCTGCGGCCTCTTTTCCGGGAGGTTGAGAGAGAAACTGCGGAGGGCGTTGGCTGAGCGGGAGAAAGCGCAGTAAGAGTATCGGCAAGGGTGTCGGGCGTTTGCGTCATCTATCTTCGCCGAATCTGCCGTTGACAAGTTGGGTAATGTTGGCGATGGCGGTTTCGGCGTCTGTTCCGGCGGCGGAAACCTTAATTTTGGTGCCTTTGGCGGCGGCAAGCATCATCAGCCCCATAATCGAATTGCCGTCTACAACCTGTCCCAGACGTTCAACCTGCACGTCGGCGTTCAGCCCGTCAATCGTTTTGACGAAACTGGCGGCGGCACGGGCATGCAATCCGCGTTCGTTAATGATTTCAAGTTCTACAGAAATGGTGTCGCTCATTTTATTTTCCCAGCAGTTCAGATGCGATAGTTATATATTTGATGCCGGCTTCTTTGGCGCCGGTAACGGCCTCCTTCAGCCCTTTTTCTTTTCTCAGCGTATTGAGTTTGACGAGCATCGGCAGATTTATGCCGGCGATAACTTCAATGTTGGCACGGTCCATAATCGAAATGGCAAGGTTGGACGGCGTACCGCCAAACATATCGGTCAAAACAATGACCCCGTCGCCGCTGTCAACCGCCTGAACTTTGTTTAAGATGTCGTTGCGCCGTTCGTTCATATCGTCATTGGGGCCGATGCAGGCGGTGGCAATCTGATTCTGAGGGCCGACAATGTGCTGCATGGCAGACAGAAATTCGTCAGCCAGTCGGCCATGGGTTACCAATACTATTCCTATCATCTATTTTTCTCCGCTTTTCCAAATTTTAACGGCGCCAAACGCTTCAATGATTTCCTGCTTGCTTTTAATTCGTTCCAGTTCGTCGGCTCGGGTCTGACGGCCTTTGAATGAAAATTCCTCAACCGTTTCAACCGGAACGCCGTAGGTGCGTTCGACTGTTTCGCCGGAGAGTTCTACAATCATAACAAACTCGGATTCAGCCAGAACGGCCCCGGTTTCGGCGTTTATGCCTTCAAGCTTGACCGCAAGTCTGCCGTCGCGTTTGAGCAAGGCTGTGGTTTTGCCGTCATATTCCAGCTGCGGATTGACCGGTTCGCCTTTGCGGGCGTCAATAAATACCGCCAGTTCGCCGAACTTGTTTTCGATGATTTCGAAAAAGTCCTGTTTTTCAATTAACGTATAATATTGGTTTTCCATAGTTTGGCCTTTGGTTTTATGAGGTTATCAACACTGTTGCAGAATATCACAAAGATTTATAAGTGTCAATCAGGTTTGTTTAATAAGTGTTTTCGGGGCGGGGCGGAATCAGCTATTTTCTTTGCTGTTGTCAGCCGTATTTTCATTTTTTTTAAATGGCTTCAACCCTTTGGCAATTTCGGATAATTTTTTTCGCGGGGCGCCGCGTCCCGATTTTTCCAGTATCAGTCTGGCGAGCGCTTTTTCATCGTCTTCTTTCGCCAATTCCGGAGCGGTTTCGGCGGGAAGGCCGTTCAGGATATCTGATGTTTCGCGCTGCAAAGAAGCCAGCGGTGCGGCCGAAAGCGGCGCTTGGAATGCGGCCGAGTGCAGAGAGGGTTCCAGCGTTTCGGCGGCATTTTTCAAACCGCGAAGCGCTTGGCCAAGCTCTTTTTCAGGGAGATGACCTTTCAGTCCGAGCGGTTCGGATATTTTCTCTTTTAAGGTTTGACGGCGGATTTTTTTCACATCATATTCTGCCGAATTTGCCAGCCTGGCATCGGTGCGGGAAGCGCGGGGGGACAGTCCGGCTTCTCTTGCGGCCATTGAGGAGCTGAGAATGGCGTCCAGCTTTCCGGCCAGTTGCTGTTCGCGGGTAATGCGCAGTGTTTCCGACTCGTTGCGGGCCGGGTCGGGAACAGTGCCTGCGGGGAGAACGCCGTTTTCGGCTTCTTCTTCGTCCAGCAGGCTGATATTGAAGAAACCGGGGGCGTTTTCGTCTTCGTCATCATCATCGTCGTAAACTTCTTTAATTTTTTGGCGCAGGCGTTGCAGCGGTTGTCCGGCAGCCGGAGCTGGACGTGAAGCGGCAGGGTTTGCGGCGGCAGGGTTTGCGGTGGCGGGGTGCGTCGCCGGCCGGACGGGAGCGGCAGTGCGCTCAGCAACCGGACGGACAGAAACGTCATTGGCGGTGGACGTGCGGTCGTCCAGTTCGCTTCTTCCTTCCAGCCGTTTACTGATGCGTTCGGCATCCGAATCGGATTTTTTGTCCCAGTCGACAATTTTTTTCTGGTTTGGTGCCAATTGTTCCGTCATTGCTTTTCTCCTTTGAGCTTTTCAAGGCTTTTGCTGCGGCGGCCGACATTTTACGGCAACTGCCGCTTGGACTGATATCTGCCGGATATTATGGATGACGTCCTGCGCGAATGCAAGGATTATTTGTTTTCCGTTATTCCTTATGATATGTAATCATCAGCGACGTGTCCGCCAAGATGACCGGCGTTACCATAATACGCTGTTTGCTGCGGAGCTTCAGCGTGAAAGGAGTGCAGGAAGTTATATGCTTGAGCATGTCTTCGCGGAATGTGTTCCAGTCTTCCAGTTCCGGCAGTTTGGGCTTCAGCAGGTCAAGCAGTTCGCGCAGGTATGGCGAAGCATCAAGTTCCGCCGCGCCCAGCCCCCAGAGCCTGAGGAAAGCCACGTTGTAAGATTTCAGCTTCAGGTTAGGCGAGAAGATAACGACCGAATCGCTGATGTTGTCAAGAATGCCGCGCTGAACCGCAAGCAGGTCGCTGAGGCGGCGGGCGGCGGCCAGACGGTCGGTAATGTCTTCGTAAGCGATAATCGTGCCGTCCGGATGCGGGGCGCGGATGCGGCGGAAAGTGCGGCCGTCCGGGATATAAAGCAGGTCTTCCCGCTGTTCCGTCAATGCGTCAAAAGCTTTATTCTCTTCGTCTTTGTAGGCTTTGAAATCCGAGACTTCGGGCAAAGTCCGCTGTTCGCGAATCCGGTCAAGGAAAACGTTGTAGTGCGGCGCGTTGTCGATAAAGTTTTCGGGAAGGTTCCACAATTTCAGGAACGCGGCGTTGCCAAAGGTGAACTCGTGTCCGGTGTTGATGATGCAGAATGCCGTATCCAGCGAGCTTAAAATATCAAGATGGGTGTCCAGATGTACCTGATAGCTGCGCTTGGCTTCGTCAAAGCCGGTGATATCCGTCAGCGAACCGACAGTATGCGATGTCTTCAGCGACGAATCGTAATACGGCGTTTCGGTGATTTCGTATTTTTTGAGTTCGCCGTCATGTAAGATGTTAATCTGCTTTTTCTGCGGCGTGTTTGATTCGCGGGCGGTTTTGGCGAGTTCCAGCAAATTGGTGGCATTGCCGAGGTCGCGTAGGATTGTGTTTTCCGGCGTGGCGTCTTTGAAGTCTTTCAGGCCTAGCAGGTTCAGGTAACGCCGGTTCATAATGCGGATGTTCAGACTTTCGTCCCGGAGCCAGACAGGGCTGGGAAGATTGTCTATCAGAATGCGAAAATCCTCAACTTCGCGGCGGCAGGCGAGGGCATCTTCGGTGGCACGGTCAATAAAGTCGGTTTCACGCGTGATATCGCGAAACCAGAGGCAACTGCTGTTTATCAGCGAATCGGCGGAGTTAATCCGCACGCCGGAGACGACGAATGTTTTGCCGGAAAGGGCGGCTTTGCCTGCGGGCGTCCTGACGATGGTTTCAAAGCTTTTTCCGTCTTTGAGCAGGGCGGTAAACATGCTGTTCAGCTTTTCGGCATCGGCGCGTTCAAATGCGGCGGCAACGTCGGCAAACGTACTTTTTTCGCCGGCGGACAGATTCAGCATGGTTGCCAGACGGCGCGAACAGTACTGATAGTCTTTGCTTTTATATACGGAATGGGTCAGATAGCCGTCTTTGGAGGCATATAGCATTTCTTCATAGTGGCGGTTGGACAAATCCTTCTTGGCCAGTTCGGCTTTCATCTGCCGGTCGCGGCGCAGCAGAATTACCGCGAGCAGCGGGAAAACCAGACTGACGGAAAGCCAGATATAAAGCAATATGGTTACAGTTTCTATCGTCATTCCTTTTTCCATAGTATACGGCCGAAAGGGCCGAGTGTTTTGTTTTCAGCGGACGCCTGGGGAGACGGCCGGATAGTTTTGTTTTCAACGGACGGCCGGCAAAGACGTTCCGATAGTTTTTTTTACGGACAGTCGGCAAAGACGTTCCGATAGTTTTTTTTTACGGACAGCCGACAAAGATGTCCTGATAATTCTACTTTAGCAGGCATCCGGCAAGGACGCCCTGATAATTCTGTTTTAGCAGACATCCGACAAAGATGTCCGGAGTTTTGTTTTGGCCGGTGTCTGAAATATGTTCCGGGGGGGGGACAAAACGCCGACGGAGCCAAAATAAAGGTTGTTTGTTTTTTTATTTTGGTATATAGGCTTTTTTAAGATATTTGTCATTTGATAGCAAATTAAAAATTGAAAGAGTGAACAATATGTATACTTTGGTTTTTGATACGACCGGCAGCGGTGTGGGGGCAGCCCTTTACCGGGATTGGTCCCGCGTTGCGGGAATCGAAAAAATAGAAGAGTTCGGGCAGGCAGAAGATTTGGCTTGCAATGTTGAAAAGATGCTTAAGGAAAATAAGCTGAAGTTTGGCGAAATCGGGCTTTTGGGCGTTTGTACCGGGCCGGGGTCTTTTACCGGCGTGCGGGCAGGGCTGGCATTTGCGCGCGGGCTGGCGCTGGGCAGTCCGGATTTGAAACTGACCGGCGTTTCGGCTTTTGAAGTTTATGCAAATATGCTTAAAGAAAGCGACCGTGCTTTTTATAATGCCGTGGTTATCGAAACTAAACGCGAGGACTTCTATTTTCAGCTGTTTGACGAGAATCTGAAAAAAATCAGCGAACCGCTGGCTTTGACGCGGGAGGAAATTGCCAATCGCCTGAAGAGCCGCCAGACCAGCTTTATCGGCGACGGGGCAGAGCGGCTGCTGTCGGTTTCCATGGGGCTGCAAATCAAGCAGGTTGAGATTACGGACATGATGAGTACCGAAGCGCTGTTTCGCACAACCTATCAAAAATATTTGCAGAAAAACCTTGATTTTCCGAAGCCGCTGTATATAAGAGGGGCTGACACATGCGTCAGACAGGCAGGTGCGTAGGCAGAACAGAGGCATAAGCCCGGCAGGAGCCCCGGCTCAACGGATATGCGGGGCGAAGCCGGTGTGTAAGACCGACAAAAGCTCCGTTCAACGGATATGCGGTGCAAAGCCGGTACGCTAAGCCGGCGGGCAAATGTTTGAGAATGCGGATGTCTGATGCAAACAAATGTGTAAAATAAATAAAAATTTATAGCTATGTTGTAAATTTGATGTTAGGAATTTAATTTAAAAGAAGTTGTGTTATGTTTATATTCATGAAAGAGGTATGCCGTGACTAGATCCGAATTAATAGAAAGCATTGCAAAGAAAAACCCGAATCTCCTGCTTAGCGAGATTGAGAAGATTGTCAGCGTCATTTTTTCCAGCATGACGGGGGCTTTGGCCAGGGGCGACCGGGTGGAATTCCGCGGTTTCGGTGTATTTTCAATCCATAAGCGTGCTCCGAGAATTGCACAGAATCCGAGAACCGGCGACAAGGTACAGATTGGTAACCGCAATATCGTTCATTTTCGGGTAGGCAAGGAACTGCACGAGAAAATGAACGAAAACTGATTTTTCAATCCTTCGCAAAAAGGAGACGGATATGTGGCTGATTAAAATTTTACTGATGGCGTTGTTTCTGGTCTTTCTGGTTCAGAATAATAACGATTTGGTCAGTGTGTGGCCAATTCCGGAATCGTCGCTGATGGTTGGCGTGAGCGTCGTCTATCTGGCAATGTTCTGTTTGGGCTATTTGTACGGGCGTATGTCGGCATGGTCGGCTTATGCGCCGCTTAGGGCTACGCTCCGAAAGCAGAAAAAAGCAAACAAAATGCTTTCCAAGGAACATGAAAAATTGAACCATGAGCATGAAAAGCTGAACCAGCAGATTTCGACTCTGCAGGAAGAGGCGGATAAAGCCGACAGAAAAAACGGTTTTTCGCTTAATCAAAAAATCAAAGGCTGGTTTTCCAAGCCTTCTGCGGAAGATAAGTAAACGATAAATGAGGAAAAGATCGGCGCATAATACTGCGGCGGGCGGAAAACGGATTGAGCATAAAAAAGGATTAAAGAACAAAAACAAACAAAAATAGGCAGACGGTGCGGGTTTTGCGCTTAAGCGGGGAACAGAGCTGCTGCCGAAGAAAAGCGAGGTATCAAATGAACTGGTTAACGGATATTGTCAGGCCGAAAATAAAGAAGACGACCCCGAAGGAAATTTCCGACGATTTGTGGGTCAAATGTCCGGAATGCGGGCAAATGCTGTTTTCAAAGGAATTGAAACAGTCGATGTATGTCTGCACCAAATGCGGACACCATCTGCGGCTTTATGTCGACAAACGTTTGAAACAGCTGTTTGACGACGGCATTTATACTGAAATGGCTTTGCCGACCGTGAAGGAAGATCCGCTTAAGTTTAAAGATACGCAGAAATATGTTGACCGTTTGAAAGTATATCGTAAGAAAACCGGAAATAACGACGCGATTAAGGTCGGTACCGGCAAAGTCGGCGGAATTGATGCGGTTGTTGCGGCAATGGATTTCTCGTTTATGGGCGGTTCGATGGGAACGGCCGTGGGCGAAGGAATCGTTGCGGCGGCGGAATATGCGTATGAACATGACTGCCCGCTGATTATTGCCAGCGCTTCCGGCGGCGCCCGCATGCAGGAAGGTATGCTGTCGCTGATGCAGATGGCGCGTACCACGGCAGCAATTAACCGGGTAAAGGAGAAAGGCCTGCCGTATATTTCCATTTTTACCGACCCGACGACAGGCGGCGTTTCGGCATCGTTTGCAATGATTGGAGATATCCATATAGCCGAAAGGGGCGCGATGATTGGTTTTGCCGGCAAGCGCGTGATTGAACAGACTATCCGCGAAAAGCTTCCGGAAGGCTTTCAAACTGCGGAATATCTGAAAGAGCACGGCATGGTTGATATCGTGGTCGAACGCAAAAAACTTAAAGAAACGGTTGACCGTGTGCTGCGGTTGTTGATGGATGCACGTCTAAAAAAATCTGCTTAACGGCAAGAGCGGGCTGAAAAAATCTGAGGCGGAGCGAAAGCTCTGCCTTTTTGTATGCCAAGTCAGGATAAGAGGGGGCGTGTGCTGGCGGGCGTGCGGTGGTGATATGTACCGGGATGTGTAAATGTTGAGTTTCGGGCTGCGGCATAACATTTGCGATGATGAAATTTTAGGTACGTTATTTTTCAACAATTGGCAAGCAAAAAATATTAAGCCAATACATATTCTTATGATTGTATTCCGATGGTGTATTAATACGTACAATTATAATCAACAGTTATAATTGTACAAGGAGAGATGTTATGGGAATGTTTGATGAGATGCTGGCACGGCTGGGGGAAAGCAATGTTTCCGATGCGGAGATTCGTCAGATTATGGAAAAGGCGGCTAAGGAAGCCGGCGTTTTTGCGGACAACGCAGAAGCGCAGGCGATGCTGGCAAAGGTTATGGAGGCGGCGCAGGCTAAGATGGGAAACAAAGATATTCTCACAGATGAAAATGCGCAACCGTTAGAAGGTTTTAATGCTGCGTATGGGGTGGCAACACGCGGGGATAATGCCTTTCAAGGGGACAAGCCGGCAGAAGCCTTTAAGGAAATTGAAGATATCAAAAACAGGGCGGCAGCACTTAATGCGCCGGCGACTTCATACGACCATCAGGCCGTGGCGAGCGATTTAATTCGTGCGACGCGCGGCGTGGAGCCGGAATCGCCGGAGCTTTCTGCAAAGTTATTGAATATGCAAAAGGAATTGTTTGCCGGAATTGACGGAAGCGGACATTATTTTGAGAATGAGGGATATCGCCTAGAAACATATAACAAAGCGGCGCGTTATTTTGGCGATGAAAAGGTTGCAGACGCGTATATGAGCGCGAGCGAACGTGAGGTTTATAAAGTTAAGGGTTTGGAAAAAGAGTTTCCGTCCGATGATGCCGTTGCAGCGTACAATCAAACGATGCATAATTACCGCCAAGTGGCAACGGATCATCCGCAATATGCTGAAGACTGTTTTGAGGCGGCAAAGCATATAATGCGCAAGATGAATAAGAGCAAGACGGGAAGTGCCGTGGCAGCCGAAGTGGCAGGCGTTTATGATGCGGTGGCAAATAATCCGAAAGTTGATGAAGAGTTGAGGAAATCGGCAAAATATCAGAGCGAAATTCTTAAACGTAAGTATGGGCTGGAAAAAGAAATGCCGGCGCATCCGGTCGGCAAAGAGCAGACTGCTGACTTTGTGCGCAAAGCCAAGAGCTACAGCGGCGGCAGTAAATTGTTTGATAAAACAAAAGCTTACTTTAAAGAGTGTTTTGAAAAGAATATGGCCTTTTTGAAAGATAATCCGAAACTGGCGGCAACGGTGGGCGGCTTGTCAATGCTTGCCGGCATGGGAACGGGAAATCCGGCTTTGGCTGCGGCCGGCGCAACGATTATGACGACGGGTTTTTGCCATTGGAAATCAAGCAGGCTTAAAGACAAGCTAACCAATAAAGAAGCAGTGGCAGAGCCTAAGGAACGTACGGCTGGCGATGCGGCATTTCAAATACTTAATACGAAATCAAAAAGGGGGCGCTGATGGTCGAAACGCTGACTATTGAAGAGTGTGTGTTTTATGTTCATGACGGGCGCGCAGCGGTAGAGCTGCCTGGCGTTTCGCGACTGTTTGAACGTGCGGCTTATGACGGGAAGAATACTTTGCGGCTTTGGGGAACAGACGGTGCGGTTTGTGTGGCTGAAAATATCGTGCCGGAGGTTCGGGATGTGCTGGGCAAGTCGGCCGGCGTGCTGGTTGTGAACCGTGATGAAAAGGGCGATATTGCCGGCGGATATCTGCTGAAGCTTATAGTTGCGGGGGCGGCGGAGGCTGACGACCGTTTTGCCGAGGAAGCGAAAAAATGTTATGAAGAAGTAATCCGAAGTTTGCAGCCTGATCGCTTTTTGTGAATTCTGAATATAGAAAAGCCGCCGTGAAGAGCAGGAGACGGCGTATTTCAGAAAATATGAAACGGCGGCTGACATGAAACAGTAACAGTTATGAAACAGCGGCAGTTATGAGATGACAGCCGGCAAACCTGTTTTTCCGGTTTGATATTTGTCTACTTTGAGGCTGAAAATTTGTACCGGGGCATTTTGCCGTGAACTTTTATATCCGTTTGTCGTTATAATAGATGTTGAAAAACGGAAATATCCGGTTTATACCTATTTCAGGTATGTATCTTGCAGATACGCCGGCGGTCTAATGATTGGCGAGGAAAAATGAAAGAAAGCAGAATTTTTTGCAAAAGCGGAATTGCCGGACTGTTTCTGGCGGCATTGGCATTTGTCAGCGGGGCAGCGGCGGAAGATGCTACGGTTTATGTTGACCGGTACGGAAATGTCGTTAAACAGGTTTTTGCGGTACCGCAGACTTTTGATGCAGGGACGGGAAAAACAACAGCAGGGGGACAGGCAGGAACGCCGGGAACCGGAACAGCCGGTTTGCAGGGGGAAGCAGGCGGGACTGAAACTGGTGTCCGGCCGGTAACGGTTGTGGTAACGGATACGGTGCCCGACAGGTGCGGGCGTTGCGACGGCTGGCGTTATGCGCGGCCGTACTTTGGAGATTTTCCGGGGTATTGGCATCCGTACCGCTATCATCATCCGCATTTTTACCGGTGGCGGCATAACCGGCATTTTAGGCACCATTGACGGAATATGGCATGCTGCGGCAGATTTTTATAAAAACGGAAAAGTTTCAGCGATGCGCCGGCAAATATGTCCGTCTGTTGGCCGGGTACAGGTGGAGCGTGGCTGCTGCGGCATGGGTTTTTCTGCTGGTTGGAGGTGCAGCAGCGGCCGGGGCAAACAGTTATATTGAAATGATTACGACTCCGCCTCCGGATCAACTGGAACAACGAGCTGCTGTTGCAGTTGCGACGGAGAAAGCTGGTGTTTGGCCGCAGCAAACGGCAGAGCGTCCGAATATCGGAAGTACATATCTGCCGACGGTTTCCCCGGTTGTGGTTCCGCCGTATCATAAATATGCAGCATGGCAGAAGGCACAGGCAAACGGCGGATATTATCCCTATCAGGACAATGTGCAGAATTTAATCTATTTTTTAGGCGGTGTTGTTGCCGGCAGGGTGGCATATGATATCTGGGGACCGTATCACCGGCATCATCTGCTGGATCATTGGTGATTGCAGACAGTACCGGGAGCTTCCGCTTTCAGACGCTTGGGGCGAAAAGGAGGGACGTCGGGTGTCGCGTGGGCGAAAGTACCGATGAGGAGGAGGTATGGGCGAAAGCACCGATGAGGGAAGGCTGCGGTGCATTGGGTCTTGACTTAATGATTTTTAAGACCTAAATCTATGTCAGACGAATTTTAATTATGAAGAGGGTATTATGAGTGCCGAAGAAAATGAAATGAAAAACCGCCATCCGGCAGATGAAAACGAGAAGACAATGCTGGAAACCGGGGCGGACAGTTTTGCTGCAGGCGAAGAAACGGATTTTTGTGAGAATGCCGGGCAGCCGGGAAGCGGCGCGTCCTGCGAGGCGGAAAACAATTCCGGCGGGACGGACAAAGGGAACGGCGATGCCGAGGGGCAGAACGACGGCGGCAGAGAAAAGCTGGAAGAAGATTTCAATAAGCTTAAGAATGATTATATCCGTTTGTATGCCGAAATGGACAATATGAAAAAGAGGGCGCATCAGGAAAACGAAAAGACGATTAAGTTTGCCGTTTCGTCGTTTGCGAAGGAACTGTTGGGCGTGGCCGACAATCTGGAGCGCGCGATTGCTGCAATGGCCGACAACCGGGAGTCCTGTGCCGAACTGCTGAAAGGGGTTGAACTGACCCAGAACGAACTGGCGAAAGTTTTTGAAAAGTTCGGAATTAAGCGCTTCAACCATATCGGGGAAAAGTTTGACCCGAATTTTGAACGCGTGGTGCAGGAAATTGAAGACAAGAAAGCCAAGAGCGGGACAATTTTGGCGGAATTGCAGGCCGGATATACGATACATGACCGTATTCTGCGCGAAGCGATGGTTATTGTGGCACGTTGATGCGGATTGATAATGTATTAAATTTAAGCAGGGTTCCGGGGAGGAAACCCTGCTTTTTTGATTTAGTACTTTAAAATGGCCGGATAGGTTTTCTGTTCGTCTGATACCGTCCAATATTGATTTTTTTCCAAATTAATAATAACCGGAAAACCGTTCTTTTTTGCCCAGAAACAGGCAAAGCTTAAAGGTTTTTCTCCGGATTTTGCTCTTAACGAATGCAGAGCGTTTAAGTTTTCCTCAAGTAACAGAACATCTTTTTCCTGAAGCAGATGGCGGAGCATATAGTTTTGGCAAAGCCGCAAACTGGTACCTGTGTATATATGGCTGTTGATGACCAAGTTCGGGGCAATGCGATAACCGACGATACGCCCGTTTTCCGGTTCATATTCAGGACTTTCACTGCCGTTTGCATAGACATATCGGGGGATTGTATAGTCGCTTACATCGGCAGGGCGGAAAGCGAGTTCTTTTCTGAAGTTCGTTTTCCATCGTTCCCAGCTGAAAAATGTTAAGAGCAATAGGATGAAAAGAACAACAGTTATGGAAAACAAAACATAAAATATAACCATTTCGTTCATAATTGTACCGGGGGATTGACTGCGAGGCTTTATTTGACCGGATCCTCAAATTTACAGAATAATTGTTTACTGCCGCCAAGTATATTGCAATCAGAAGAAAAGTAAACAGTTTTTTAGGTGCCTGTATTCCGGGAGCTTTCAGTGTAAAAAGATGGTGAAACGGAAAGACGGCGAAAAGAGAGAAAACCGGATAATCCGGATACAGAGGCGCAACGTTCTAAATATTTTAATTTAAAAGATTTTCTTAAGCATTTTTAAACGTAGAGATTCTAAAAATAAAGTTTGAAAAATAAGTTTTAATGAGATAACTTTAGGTTTATGAAAAAATTAGATACCTATATAGCCAAGCAGATTGTAACCGGTTTTCTGCTGGTGGCGCTTTCCCTGATGTCCATGCTGTGGCTGACGCAGTCGCTCCGGTTTGTCGAAATGGTAACGGACAAGGGGCTGCCGGTTTATCTGTTTGTGGAGATGACATCGCTTTTAATGCCGCGGGTGTTTACCATCCTGTCGCCGATTGCGCTGTTTGTGGCGGTGATGTTTGTTTATAACCGTCTGATTACCGACAGCGAGCTGGTGGTGATGAAAGCGGTGGGCATCAGTTCGGTCGTCATTGCCCGGGCGGCATTGCTGGTCGGCGCGGTGTTGGCGCTGTTTAACGTCTTTGTGCTGAATGTCGGCATTCCGGCGGCGGAGGGGAAGTTTCGCGATTTGGAATATGAGGTTAAAAACAGCTTTTCCAAAATGATGCTGCGCGAAGGGGCTTTTACGTCTTTTAAAAACAATATGACAATTTTTATCGACAAGTTTCTTGATGACGGGACGGTTAAGGGCATTTTGGTCAGCGACGGCAAAAATCCGGCGGAAAAGGTGGTTACGGTGGCGGAAAGCGGTATGCTGGAATATACGGACATCGGGCCGAAAATCCTGTTGAAGAACGGTACGCGTCAGGTTATGAACAAAAAAAGCGGACAGTTTTCATCAATGACGTTTGACGATTATGTCGTCGATTTCGGCGATGTTTCGGTTGCGCGCAAAAAAGATAAGAGCGTGCGGGAGCGGAGCATCTCCGAATTGTTTGCCGAAGCAGAAAAGCCGGAAGTTTCCGAAAAGGATGCGCGTGCGTTTAAGGCCGAGGCGCATCGCCGGCTGCTGGCGCCGTGGTTTAATCTGGTTTTTGCGCTGCTGGCCTGTACGGGGCTGCTGATTTCGAATTTCAACCGCCGGGGGCAGGGGAAAGTCATTACGGTTTCTATTTTGGCTATGATACTGGTGCAGGCGCTGGATATGACGTTTGCGAATATGGCGCGCCGGTACGAGTGGATTGTGGCGCTGATGTATGTTAACTGCTTTTTGCCGCTGTTGATTGCCGGCTGGCTGCTTTGGAAAACGCCGACGTTTCGCAGAAAGCGCGCGAAGGAGATTGAAAATGAAGCTTAATCCGTGGGCCGCGGCGGCGGTTTTGACCATGCTGGCTTTTCCGCTGCAGGCAGCAAACGAACCCGAGGCCGGCGCTATTGTGCGCAAGGATACGGAAGTTACTCCGAAAGCCGAGTTCAGTCCCGGCAATATGACGGATATTATGCCGTCTTTGAGCGAAAACAAAAAAGAAGAAGAGCCGGAAATATATTTTTCAGCCGACGAGATGGAGACGGACGAAGCCAATGCCGTGATTACGGCAGTCGGCAATGTTATCGTTACCCGCGGAAATATGGAACTGGTCTGCGACCGGCTGTGGTATGACCAGAAAAAAGATATTATCGTGGCGGAAGGCAATGCGATTTTGACCGAAGCTGACGGCAGCGTGCTTTATACCGACAGGATTACGCTTTCGGAGAGGATGAAACGAGCGGACGTCAATAAGGTTAAGGTGATTATGCGTGATGAATCGCGGATATGGGCGGATACGTTTGTCAAAAAGACCAACGATAACAAACAGATGCGCAATGCGTCGTATACGGCCTGCGATGTCTGCCAGGGGAAATCGCCGCTGTGGCAGATTGATGCGCGCAAGGTCAGCTATGACGCAGCGGGACAGAATATCAATTACAATGATGCGGTTTTGCGGGTCAAGAACATTCCGGTGTTTTATACGCCGTTTCTCAGCCATCCGTCACCGGAGGTTAAGCGCCGTTCGGGGCTTTTGATGACGTCTATGGGGAGTACATCCTATACGGGACAGTATATCCAGCCGACGTATTTCTGGAACGTTTCCGACCATACCGACGTTATTTTGTCGCCGTATTTTACGACTGACCGCGGCGTGGTGCTCGGAGGACAGTACCGCCAGTATTTTTATAACGGTGAAATCAAAGCCGAGGGAACTTATCTTGAAGACGACGGTAAAGATTATAACAACGTCGATTATAAGACGTTTAATCGTCCCAAACGCCGCGGCAATTTGTTTTTGGATGCGCGTTATGAAATCAATGATTACTGGGTAGCCAATCTGGACTGGAATTATGTTTCCGACGTCTTTTATCTGAAAGACATGAATTTGCAGGGACGCGATGACCCGTGGCTGACGTCGAAACTGGCGTTTGAACGATTTGAGGGGCGCGATTATGCAACGATTGAAGGATATTATTATAAGCTGACAAGTTATAATCTGAAAGCGTCAAACAATGCCGAGTTTCAAAGCCGGATGAAGAGCCTGCCGACGGTGGCACCGTATATGGAGTATGAGCATATCAGCGATGCAAACGAATACGGGGCTTATTTTAAGACCAATATCAGTTCGGCTTCGGTGTACCGTGAAAATGACGAAGAATCGCAGCGGCTGACGATGATAAATTCGTGGGAGCTGCCTTATACGAGCGATTACGGCGAGCAGTATAAATTTGTGGCTTCGTTGAAATCCGATTTATATTATGTTGACGATTATATGTACCGTACCAACGAGGATTATGACGGCACGGTGGCCCGAGTGTTCCCGCAGGTCGGCGTCGAATGGCGGCTGCCGTTCGTTCGGGCGACGGAAACTACCCGGCAGATATTGGAACCGGTTATCGTGGCCGTGCTGGCGCCGGACAATGACAACGATATTGAAAAAATTCCCGATGCGGACAGCGCCGATGTGGAATTTGACGATACGAATATTTTGAGCCTGGACAGATATGCAGGGTATGACCGCAATGATGACGGAAGCCGTGTCAGTTATGGTTTGAACTGGAGTTCGTACGGCAACATCTTAGGGAGGACGTCGGCATTTATTGCTCAGAGTTATCAGCTTTCCGACAACAGTTCGTTTATGCGTGCCGTTAACGGCGAAGAGGACGATAACCGTTTTTCCGATTATGTCGGCCGCGTTTATGCCAGTCCGAACCGTTATCTGGATTTGAATTATCGCTACCGGCTGGACAAGGACGACTTTGATTTGAAATACAGCGAACTCGGGGCGAAAGTCGGCAGTAACATATTTAATGTTTACACTTCGTACATATATTTACAACCGAATCAGAACTCATATTACAAAGCCGGAGAACGAAAAGAGCTCTATTTGTCGCTGAATTCCAAGCTGACGAAGGACTGGTCGGTTTCCGTTTATGACCGAATCGACCTGACTGACAACGGCGGTTCGCTGGAGCACGGCGGGCAGCTGATTTATGAAGACGAATGTCTGAAGCTGGCATTTGTGGCGAGAAAATATAATTATGACGACCCGACGCTGGATGATGACTATGAGTTTAGCGTAACGTTCTTCCTGAAGACGCTGGGTGGCATGGGGTCAAGCTAGCGCGGGGCGGCCAGAGCGGCTGCCGGTGCGATTGTCGGCGCCAACGGAGCGGCAAAGCTCCGGAAGCGGCGCTTTCTGCGAAAGCAGCGACGGAAGAATCTGAAACGGCAGGTTGCTGCCTTTGCGGAAATTCAAGAAGCGACAATTTCTGCGAGAGGGGCGGGGAAATAATGTTAAATTAAAAGGAGAGTTGGAAGATGATGATAAAAACAGCACTTACGGCATTACTTTTCTGGGCTGCCGTGCAGGCGCCGGTTCAGGCTGCGGATATCGACCTTTCCGATTTGGATAAGGCAGTGCGCAGTTCCGGTTCCAAGTCGATTATGTTCAGGCGGGGCGGCGGAGAAGCTGAGGAAGCCAGAATGCAGGCGGAAGCTGAGGCCGAAGCGAGAGAAAAGGCTGAGCAGAAAGCCAAAGTAAAGCAGGAACAGGCCGTTTTCCGCCCTTACAACCTGTTTGGGCGCGGGCTTAAGATTGCGGCGACCATCAACGGGGAGATGATTTCCAACAAGGATTTGCAGGAAAGAGCCAATTTGTTTGCCTTGACGACCGGCATTAATATTAATGACAAGAATAAAAAAATGGTGTCGGACAAGGTGCTGCAAAACACGGTTGACGAGAAAATTAAAATTCAGGAAGCCGAAAAACAGGGAATTCACGTTTCGGATAAGGAGATTAAAGAAGCATATCGCAATTTTGAAAAGTCAAACGGCGTACCGGCCGGAAAATTTGCAAACGTGCTGAAAGAATATCAGGTCAGCAGGGATGTGTTTATGACGCAGATTAAGGCGAATTTGTTATGGAACAAGCTGGTGGCGAATCGCATGGGGCGCGGTGCTGACGTTTCTGAACGCGAGGTGAAAGACGAATATGCCCGGATTAAAAAGGATATGAATACGCCGAAATATATGGTTTCGGAAATTGTAATCAAGCGCAAGGACGGCGAGCATATCGGCGAGCTGGTGGAGATTTTGCAGAAAGACCCGCGTTTTGAGTTGTATGCCGCGCAGTTTTCGCAGAGCGCCAGCGCCCCGTCGGGCGGCAAACTCGGCTGGGTAGCGGCCGGACAGCTGGCGGCGCCGCTTGACAAAGTCGTCCGCAGTTTGAAGGAAGGGCAGGTGTCGCAGGCGGTTCCGTACCGTGCCGACTATTATATCTTCAAAATGGACAAGATTTATAATCCGGCGCGGGATAAGCAGAAAATGCCGGACGAAGACGAAGTCAGAACCTTTATTCAGAACCGTAAAACGGATGAAATGGCAAACAAGTATATCCGCGACTTGCGCAACCGTGCTGTGGTGGAAAAGAAATTCTGATGCGATAAAAAGGACTGGCGCTGCGGCGGCAAAAAGCAAAAATAATGTGGCGGAATATGACGGGAGAAGCATAGATGGACGGGACAGACGGCAGAAAAAATGCCTTGCTGAGTACGAGAGAGCTTGTCGAAAAATACGGGCTGATGGCGAAGAAAGCCCTGGGGCAGAATTTTCTGCTGGACGGGAATATTACCGATAAGATTATGCGGTTGTCTTTGGCGGCACAGGGGCGGAAAGACCTGGCAGGGGAAACTGTTGCCGAGGTCGGTCCCGGCCCGGGCGGGCTGACACAGGCCGTGCTGCGGCAGAAACCGGAAAAGCTGACGGCGATAGAAATGGACGAGCGGTGTCTGGAGATTTTGGGCGAAATAAAGGGGGCTTATCCGCAGCTGGATATTGTCAACGGCGATGCACTTAAATTTGACTGGGCAGGCAAAGCGGCAACGGAGGGAAAGTTTCATATTGTGAGCAACCTGCCGTATAACGTTTCGGTTGTTTTGCTGGCCGGGTGGCTGGAACAGATTGAGAATATCAAGAGTATGACACTGATGTTTCAGAAAGAGGTAGCCGACAGGATAACGGCGGTTCCGGGAACGAAAGATTACGGGCGAATTTCAGTTATTGCGCAGCTGCAATGCGATGTGGTGCGGCTGTTTGATTTGCCGCCGACCTGCTTTGTGCCGGCGCCGAAAATCTGGTCAACGGTTCTGCTGTTTAAGCCGAAATCCGTTTCAGTGAAGCGGCAGGTTTTGGAGCGTGTGGAAAGGCTGACGGAAGCAGCGTTCGGACAGCGGCGCAAAATGATACGCCAGAGTTTGAAAGGCGTTCCGGGTGCGGTTGAAAAAGCGGCGGCGCTGGGTATTGAGCCGACGCTTAGGGCTGAGAACCTGACGCCGGAGCAATATCTGACACTGGCCGGAGATTGACGGCTGCTGGGCGAGGTGCGTTTGGGCGAAGCCCGAATGATGACGGCAACGGGGTGAGGTGCGTTTGGGCGAAACCTGAATGATGACGGCTGTGGGGCGTGGTACGTTTGAATGAAGTCTGAGAGTTGCGGAGAGCAGAAAAGGACTGCCAATGTACCCTATCCGAAAGTCTAATTTGCCGCTGCCGGTATTTAAAAAATAAAAATCGGGTTTATTTCATCTTCTGTTTTAACAATTAATTTTTTATAGGAGATGAAAATGACAGAAGGCGTTAGATTTCCGACTTTAGCGTTTATTACCGGCGGTGCCGGACAGGCGAACGAAGGCATTCCGCCGCAGCCGTTTGAAACGTTCTGCTATGATTCGGCGCTGATGGAGGCCAAGATTGAAAACTTTAACGTAGTTCCCTATACGTCGGTGCTGCCGAAGGAAGTTTACGGCAACATTGTTCCGGTTGACAAAGTAGTTAACCAATTTAAGCACGGCGCGGTGCTGGAAGTCATTATGGCAGGCAACGGCGCAAACCGCGACGAACACAAAGCGATTGCCACCGGGCTGGGCATCTGCTGGGGCAAGGACAAAAACGGCGAGCTTATCGGCGGCTGGGCGGCTGAATATGTTGAGTATTTTGATACCCATATTGACGACGATATAGCCAAGGGGCACGCGGAGATGTGGCTGAACAAGTCGCTTAACCATGAGTTGGAAATCCGCGGCGTCGAAAAGCACAGCGATTTTCAGCTTTACCATAACTTTATCAATATCGAACAGCAGTTCGGCTATTGTCTGACCTGCCTTGGCTTTTTGAATTTCGAACACGCTCCGGCAGCCAAAATTTAACGGCGAACCGGAAGAAGTGTGGGTTTAATCCGGCAGAGCAGCGGGGCTTGCGGCGCCGTTTTAGTTAACCGGAATTAATTAAGTCAAAGGAAAAAGCAATGGCAATTAAAGACAATAGAAGAAACAGCGCCGCGGTTCAGCCAGTTTCGGCAGGCGGCGCGGGCGGCGGAAGCGGAGGCGTTTCCGCGGAACGGGCTGCCGGCGTTTCCGGCGGCCATGGGCAAACGTCCGAATCTTCCGGAGGCGGAAAGCTGGGCGTTTGGGCGTTGGCCGGCGTGGTTGTCAGTTCAATGATCGGCGGCGGCATTTACAGCCTGCCGCAGAATATGGCCGCGGGCGCGTCGGTCGGCGCGGTGCTGCTGGCCTGGCTGATTACCGGCATCGGTGTTTATTTTCTGGCGAATACGTTTCGCATTTTGTCTGTCGTCAAACCGGATTTGACGGCGGGCATTTATATGTACAGCCGGGCAGGTTTCGGCCCGTATGTCGGCTTTACCATCGGGTGGTCGTACTGGCTGTGCCAGATTTGCGGCAATGTCGGTTATGCCGTGATTACGATGGATGCGCTTAATTATTTCTTTCCGCCGTATTTTGCGGGCGGCAACGGCATTTATTCCATTATCGGCGGTTCGTTGCTGATATGGGGCTTTAACGCGCTGGTTCTGAAAGGCATCAAGCAGGCGACGATTATCAACCTTATCGGCACGGTGGCGAAAATTGCGCCGCTGCTGTTTTTTATCGTCATAACGCTGATATTTTTCAACTCGGAGCGGTTTTCGTTCGACTTCTGGGGCGAGCGGGAACGTTCGCTTGGAGGTCTGGCGAAGCAGATTGAGGGCACGATGTTGGTTACCCTGTGGGCATTTATCGGTATAGAGGGCGCGGTCGTGATGTCTAAACACGCCAAGAATCCGAAAGCGGTCGGCACGGCGACGCTGCTGGGCTTTTCTGGCTGTCTGCTGATATATGTTTTGCTGTCAGTCCTGCCGTACGGCATTATGGACCAGGAACAGCTGTCGAAACTGCCGAATCCGTCGACGGCGGCGGTTTTGGAACCGGTTATCGGCAAATGGGGTTCGTATATCATGAACATCGGCCTGCTGATTTCGGTATTGACAAGCTGGCTGGCGTGGACAATGGTAACGGCACAGATTCCGCAGGCAGCGGCCGAAAACGGCACGTTTCCGAAAGAGTTTGTCAAAGAAAACGCCGCACAGGCACCGTCGGTTTCGCTGTATGTTACGAGCGGTCTGATGCAAGTGTTTATGCTGCTTGTATATTTTTCGGGCAATGCGTGGAACACGATGCTCAGCATTACCAGCGTTATGGTGCTGCCGGCTTATTTTGCGAGCGCGATGTATCTGTGGAAACTGTGCGAAGACCACGAATACCCGTCCGGGTTCTATATCCGCCGGTCGACGGCGCTGCTTTCCGCAGTTCTGGGGTCGCTGTATGCACTCTGGCTCATCTATGCGGCCGGGCTTAATTACCTGCTGATGGCTCTTATCTTTATGGCAATCGGCATTCCGGTCTTTATCCATGCCCGCAGGCAGAATGCGCCGCATGAACCGGCGTTTTCCGCGGGAGAACGTTTTGCCGCATGGATATTGGTTGCGGCAGCCCTGTTTGCCATTTACGCGATGGCGACGGGCGTGGTTGCGGCCTAGACAACAACAAAGCACCGGAAAAACTTCCGGTGCTTGTATTTTGTGCGCTCGGTGCGTTTAAGCGTCATCTATACGTTTAAGCGTCATCTATACGTTTAAGCGACCTCTATACGTTTAAGGCCTTACGGTAGGTTTCAAGCAGGAATTCCTGCTCGTCGCGGTCTGCCTGATTCATTTTTCTTAATTTGATAATGGCTTTCATAATTTTAACATCAAAACCGACGCCTTTGGCTTCAGCGTAGATGTCGCGAATATCCGAAGAAATGCCTTTCTTTTCTTCTTCCAGACGTTCAATCCGTTCAATCAAAGAATTCAATCTGGTGCTGTCGATGCCGCCGACTTCATTTTCCGACATAGTTGTTCTCCCTTTTATGTTATTAAAGAATCGTATCATATACGCTGCGGCACTTTAGCAAAGATATTTTTTTTTGACAAGATATAAATTCGGCGAAAAGCGGCGGCGGTTAAAATAGCAGCAAAAGGCGACGGCAGTTAAATGGCTGCGAAAAACGTCGGCGGTTGAATGGAGGCGAAAGGCGGGGAGGACGAAAACGGGGACAGGAACGGCGGCGGTTAAATAATTGTGGAGAAAATGAAGAATAATAAGTTATTAAAAATTTATGGTATATATGTAACCATAGCAAAAGATGGTTTTAAACTTTTTAGGGGAAGAATATGCCAAACGATACGCGTACAAAAATCTTAGCAACATTGGGGCCGTCGTCAAATACTGAAGAAAAAATCAGCGCCCTGATTGAGGCGGGGATTGACGGGTTCCGGCTTAATTTCAGCCACGGGACACAGGAAGAACACAAACGGACTTATGAGATTGTAAGGCGGGTGGCGAAAGAAAAGGGCGTGCGCGTAACGGTTGTGGCGGATATGCAGGGACCGAAGCTCCGAATCGGAACGTTCAAAGACGGCAAAGTTTTGTTGAAAAAGGGGCAGAAGTTTACGCTGGACATGCAGGATATTCCGGGAGACGAAACAAGGGTTCTGCTGCCGCACAAGGAAATTTTTGAAGCGTTGAAAGCCGGCGACAAATTGCTGGTTAATGACGGAAATATCGTGTTGAACGTTTTGAAGTGCAACAAAGAATCGGCGGAAACGGAAGTTGAGGTCGGCGGGGTTATTTCCGGGCACAAAGGCGTGAACCTGCCGAATTCGTCGCTTAATATTTCGCCGCTGACGGAAAAGGACCACAGCGATTTGCAGTTTGCGCTGGGGCTCGGGGTGGACTGCATCTGCCTGTCTTTTGTGCAGCGGGCGTCAGACATTAAGGAGGCGCGCAAGATTATCGGCAAGCGGGCATGGATTATTTCGAAGCTGGAGAAGCCGCAGGTGCTTGACGATTTGGACAACATTATCAAAGCGTCGGATATGGTTATGGTGGCGCGCGGCGATTTGGGCGTGGAATGCCCGATTGTTACGGTGCCGGTGCTGCAAAAACGGATTGTGTCGCGCTGCCGCGTGTTCGGCAAGCCGGTCATTGTGGCGACGCAGATGCTCGAATCGATGATGTCGGCGCCGATGCCGACGCGGGCGGAAGTTTCGGACATTGCCAACGCGGTTTATGACGGCTGCGACGTGGTTATGCTTTCCGGCGAAACGGCAGCCGGCAGCTATCCGGTTGAGACGGTCAAAACGATGCACGGCGTCATTTTGCAGGTGGAGGCCGACCCGAAATATCTGGAGAGCGTGCACCGCTTTGAGCAGGGGGCGTGCGGCAGCAGCGAAGCGCGCGCGATTACGCATGCGGCGGGCGAAGTTGTCAAAACGCTGGAAAAAGTTGCCTGCACCGCGACGTTTTCGGTCAGCGGGGCGACGACGCTGGCAATGGCGCAGGAACGTCCGAGACTGCCGATTATTTCCATCAATCCGACGGAGGAAATTGCTCACCGGCTGAATCTGGTCTGGGGTGTCAAGACGTTTGTCGACCAGAAAGTGTTTGAGAGTTTTGACAATATCGAAACCGTTTCGCGCGGGGTTGCCGCGGAGGCTGGGCTGGCGAAAAAAGGCGAGTATATTGTGGTTACGGCCGGGTATCCGTTCGGCTGCGTGGGGAGTACGAACGTGCTGCATATCGTTAAGGCTTGACCGGCCGGGTGGTAAGAAACGGCGAAAGCTGCGGATGAGATATTCCGCAGCTTTTTGCGTGCGGAGAAGGAAGGCGCGGAGAAAGCAAAAAACGTGTCTTATCCGCTTGATTTTAAAACTTATATATACGAAATAATCTGAAATAATTCGTGTCAGGAAAAGAGTTTTAAACGCCTTGTTAATTTTTGCCATGCTATTATGCTGTCAATAGTGATAAATTGTTATGGAGTGATGAAAACTATGGCAAAAGAAACTCAGGTGCAAACGAACGAAGAAGCAGAGAAAAAGCATGTGGACGAGCTGGTGGCACGCGTTGCCGCGGCGCAAAAGAAATATGCCGAATATACGCAGGAACAGGTTGACCACATCTTCCGCCGCGTGGCTTTGAAGCTCAGTTCGCTCAGAATTCCGCTGGCGAAAATGGCGGTTGAAGAAACCGGTATGGGCGTCGTTGAAGACAAGGTCATCAAAAACCATTTTGCGTCGGAATACATTTACAACAAATTCAAAAATACCAAAACCTGCGGCATTTTGGAAGAAGACAAGGCCAACGGGCTGATTAAGATTGCGGAGCCGCTGGGCGTGATTGCCGGCGTTATTCCGACGACGAATCCGACTTCTACCGCAATTTTCAAGTCGCTGATTGCGCTCAAGACCCGCAACGGCATTATCTTTTCGCCGCATCCGCGTGCCAAGAAGTGCACGGTAGAAACCGCGCGCATTATTTTGGAAGAGGCGGTTAAGGCAGGCGCGCCGGAAGACATTATCGGCTGGATTGAGAATCCGACAATTTTCCAGACCCAGTATCTGATGCAGCATCCGCAGATTGACATTATTCTGGCGACCGGCGGCCCGGGCATGGTCAAGTCCGCTTACAGTTCCGGCAAACCGGCGCTGGGCGTCGGTGCAGGCAATACGCCGGCATTGATTGACGAAACGGCAGACATTCAGATGGCGGTTTCTTCAATTTTGATGTCCAAGACTTTTGACAATGGTATGATTTGCGCATCGGAACAGTCGGTTATGGCAGTTAAAGACGTGTATGACGCGGTTAAGGCGGAATTTGTCAAACGCGGCGCGTATATCCTGACGCCGAAAGAAAAGGAAAAGCTCGCCAAAGTGATTATGATTGACGGGCATCTGAACGCGGCAATCGTCGGACAGCCGGCATACAAGATTGCGGAAATGGCGAAAATTTCGGTACCGGAAGAAACGAAGGTTTTGATTGCCGAGTGTACGAAAGTCGGTGCGGAAGAACCGTTCTCAGCCGAAAAGCTGTCGCCGGTTTTGGCAATGTATAAGGCCGACGATTTCAAGAGCGGCGCAGATTTGGCGAAGGCTCTGGTATCGCACGGCGGCAAGGGGCACACTTCGGTGCTTTATACCAATCCGCAGAACGACGACAGGATTAAATATTTCGGCCACCTGATGATTACGGGGCGCGTGATGATTAACTGCCCGTCGTCGCAGGGCGCTATCGGCGACATTTACAACTTTAGGCTTGAACCTTCTCTGACTTTGGGCTGCGGCTCCTGGGGCGGCAACTCGGTCAGCGAAAACGTAGGAGTAAAACATCTGATGAATATCAAAAACGTAGTGAAACGCGAAGAAAATATGTTGTGGTTCAGAATTCCTCCGAAAGTTTACTTTAAGCCGGGTTCGCTGTCGTTTGCTCTTAAGGAACTGAAAGGCAAAAAACGCGCGTTTATCGTTACCGACAAGCCGCTGTTTGATTTGGGCTATACCAAGAAAGTTACCGATGTTCTGGACGAAATCGGCGTTGCGTACAAAATATTCTCCGACGTGCATCCGGATCCGGATTTGACGACGGTCAATATGGCTATCGGTACGCTCCGTTCGTTTGAGCCGGACGTTATCATTGCGCTGGGCGGCGGTTCGCCGATTGACGCGGGCAAGATTATGTGGCTGATGTACGAACATCCTGAATTGAAATTTGAAGATTTGGCGATGCGCTTTATGGATATCCGCAAACGTATTTTTGAATTTCCGCAGCTGGGCGAAAAGGCTGTGATGGTCGCTATCCCGACTACGTCGGGCACGGGTTCGGAAGTAACGCCGTTCTCCATTATTACCGATGACCATGAGGGCGTTAAGTACGCGGTAGCGGATTATGCGCTGACTCCGTCGATGGCGATTATCGACTCGGATTTGGTACAGACAATGCCGAAGGGATTGTGCTCGGCTTCGGGTATCGACATCCTGACCCATGCGCTGGAATCGTACGTTTCCTCAATGGCGACCGAATATACGCGCGGCCTGTCGCTGGAAGCCGGCAAACTGGTGTTTGACTATCTGCCGTCCTCTTATGCGACAGCAGACTCTTATGCCCGCGAGAAAGTTCATACGGCGGCGACGCTGGCCGGTATGGCGTTTGCGAATGCGTTTTTGGGCGTCTGCCACTCCATGGCGCATAAACTCGGTTCGCACTTCAATATTCCGCACGGCGTAGCGAATGCTTTGCTGATTTGCCAGGTTATCCGCTTTAACGCAACGGACAAGCCGGCGAAACAGTGCGCTTTCCCGCAGTATAAGTTCCCGCATGCCAAAGCGGCGTATGCCGAATTTGCGGCGGCGATGGGCTTTAAGGGCAAGACCGACGACGAGAAAGTCAACGCGCTGGTTGAGGCGATTAAAGAGCTGAAGACGAAAATCGGTATTCCGGGCTCTATCCGGGAGTGGTTTGCCATCCGCGGCGAGTATACCGACGAAGATTTCAAAAAAGCGATGGAAACGCTGCCGACATTGGCGTTTGACGACCAGTGTACCGGTTCCAACCCGCGTTATCCGCTGATTAAGGAAATCCGCAAACTGTATGAACTGGCATACGAAGGGGTTACGGACTTTGAAATCTAGCTTGCAGCGATGATGAAATGAAAGGCGGTTCCATGGAGAACCGCCTTTTTTGTGCGGAGATGACAGGGCAGGGGGGAACTGCGGCACGGGGTGCTGAAAAAAATGGTTCCTTTTTTTTCTACAATCTGTTTTTAGGGCTTTTAGTGTAAACACAATAGGTTAATAAACAATAAAACTGATGACTATAATCGAACGTTATATGTCATCACAGAAGGGGCACGGGGGGATTTGCGCTTTTGAGCTGAAATGCGCGGGCGTTGTCTGGCTTATTTTGGCAGCAGTTTTTCTGACTTATTGGAGTAGTTTTTTTCTGGGGAATCACGATTTTCGTTTTATGCGTTACGGTGTACCGCTTGAAGCTGGGGTTTTTGAAGGACGGTTTACCCAGTTTCTGCCGTCATGGCTGTTGACCGGCGGGCATATTCTGCCGGCTTTTAACGTCTTGCTGGGTTTTGCCTTTTTTGCCCTGGCAGCGGTCAGGCTGGCCGAATGGTACGGACTGTCGGAAAGATATCGCGATGTACTGCCTTTTACTTTGCTGATTGTGTTAAATCCATATGTGCTGACGCAATTATATTATGTGCACCAGATACTGTCCATATTCGTCTGGCATTTTCTGTGCGTCTGGGGCGTGATTTGGATTGACCGGGCGGTTTTGGCGACGGAAGAAGGGAAAAAGGGGACAGGATATGCTGAGATGAGCGGAAGAAAAAGGGCGGCAGGATGTGCCGCAGCGTATGAGAGGGAAAAAGGTGCTGCTGTGGACGGGAGGAAAAAAGCGGCAGGGGATGTTGTGTCGGGTGAACGGGACAGGATGGCGTGGAGTGGTGCTACGGACGAAGGGAAAAAAACGGCAGGGTATGCTGCGGCGGGCATGTCGGCGCTGTTTGTCAGCCTGGGCGGATATACGGCGGCGCTTGAGTTGGTACTGACGATTTGCGCAGGGAAATTCTGGCTGGACATCCTGCGGGCGGAAAAGAGCGTTAAAGTGATTTTCCGGCATTATTTGAAACTGGGGGCGGGCGTTATGGCGGCGCTGCTTTGTTATGCGGCGGTTATCTGGGAGATGAAGAGGCGGAATCTGATTTTTTTAGGTATGTATAACGTGCAGACGCTTCCTTTACGGGACATGCCGGAAAAATTTTTGCAGCGATGGCATAAGCCGTGGGAAATATTATATTCGGTGTTTCCGTATGAATCGCCGCTTGCAGGGTACGGCTTTCTGTTGCTGGCCGTGGCGGCACTGGCTGCATCGCTGGGGCGGCGGAAATTTCTGTGGGGTGCGTTATGTCTGATTGTTTCGGTCTATCTGGCATTTTTTTTGGCTTTTATTACGCCGCATGATTTTTTTGATACGTTTCGGATTCATTTTTTTTCAGTTCCGTATTTGACGGCAGTCTTGTTTGCAATCGCATTTTCCTGCGGCGGCAACGGCAGCCGCAATTTGGCGCTGGCGGCAGCGGCGGTTATGATGTGCGTTTATATCCGAACGGACATTTACGCACAAAAAATCTGGCTGTTGGGGAACAGACAGGATGAATTGTATGTTGAGAGGATAAAGCAAGATTTGCTGCCGCGTTTGAAACCGGGAAAGAAATACAGGCTGGCAACTTTGGGAGGTCTGTACGGCAGAGAAAAATTTGCGGGTATAAGTACTGTGTATTCTCTGCGTACTTGCGAGCGTGACAGGGAGTTATTCAGAGCTCCAATGTATTTTAGTGTGATGTTCTCCAGCGGCTTTTTTTTATCGGAGCCAGAGAGTCCCATTTGGGGTGATGCAATGTATCTTGGCGGTGGAATATTTTACGGAATAACGCCGGAAAATATAATGAATGGAAAGCGCTTGGATGCTGAGATATTTGCCAGAACTTTTGGATTGGATAAAGAAGCGCAGCTTGATACTCTGAAAATTATGATGCCGTATCCGGCTGCGGACTATTGTTTTATCGGAGAGAAAGACATTTTTCTGATGATGCCGCAGGTGAGGTATGACAGGGAGACGTTGATAGGCATTATCCAGGAGGAGCTGACAAAAAATACTGCTGTCGGCGAACATGGCGGTTAACCTGATGTTTACATATCCCGGGTTAAACTGCGGGAAAACATACGGGCGGCGACGTTATGAGACGGGCGGCCGGAATACCAGACGGGAGAGAATGATGAAAGACAAAGGAATGAAATGGGTGATAGTTGCCGATGTGATGGCGATTATCGTGGTCGGGCTGCTGTTGTGGGCATCGTATATTGACCGCGAGGTGGAGCGCCAGCAGCTGGAGGCACAGGCGGAAACCCAGCTCGGGCAGGACAAGCCGGCGCCAAAAAGCTATGACTTTGATTTGCAGCTGACGCCGCAAAACTGCGAGGGCGTGGACGGAACCGTCGATGCGGCGCTGATTACCGATGCCAATTATATGGATTTTACGCGGGTGGCGATTAATTCGGCAAAGCAAACCAAATGCCCGAACAGCAAGTATAACTTTTACGTTATGACGCTGGACGTTTCGGCTTCCGACGAGGCGGCGTTGAAAGCGCTGGCAGGAAACGGCGTTACGGTTACGGTTTTGCCGCAGAAGGAAATTGATTTGTTTTATATCAGGGATACGCATGTTTCAAAGACATCGCTGCTGAAATATTATATTGCCGAGGCGCTGCCGCAGCTGGATAAAGTCCTGTATATGGATTCCGACGTTTTGGTTTTGCATGATTTGAACGGTCTGTACCGGACTGATATTGAGGGCAAATATCTGGCGGCGGTCAAAGATCCGTCCTGGTTCTTTGAAAACGCGCACGTTTTGGAGCTTAATCTGGAAAAGCGCGGCTATTATTTCAATGCGGGCGTGATGCTGATGAACCTTAAGAAAATCCGCGAGGACAACCTGTTGGCGAAGCTTGAAGACTATACCAACAACAATTTCCGCACCTATATGGACCAGGACGCATTTAACGTTGTGGTCGGCGAAGATGTTGCGGTATTGCCGTTTGAAGACAATACGATGAATTTCTTTTTTGAGCATGTCGATTTGCCGACGATGGCAGCGTATTACGGAGAAGACTGGCAGAATTATGAGGACGTGTTTGCGCCGGCAACTATTCTGCACTTTGCCTCTTCGCGCAAGCCGCTGGGGACAGTGGTACCAAAGACCAATTTCTTTTATATGCTGCAACGGTTATGGTATAAATATTATACGCCGCTGCCGCCGTTGGACTAGCGACAGTCGTGTTGTCTGCGGTGAACGCGGGAAAGATGCGACAGCCCAATCAGAGAACTGTCGGAACCTACAGATCATATAAAGAAAGCGCCCGGTAAACGGACGCTTTCTTTTTGGAGCAATTGAAACGTTTTTGGGGAAACAGCCGCGGTGTGCCGGGCTGTTTCTTTCGTTTTACAGCATGGCCAGCGCTTTTTTTGTATATTCGGAAAGCGTAGCGGCGCTTTTTTCCAGTGCCTCGCGTTCGCCGTCGCACAATTCGGGAACGAGAGCCGTTTCAACACCGTTTTTGCTGACGATTGACGGGAGCGAATAGCAAATGTTGTCGTAGCCGCCAATGCCTTCGTCATGGTGCGAGCTGACGGTTAAAATCGCGTGCTTGTCGCTGATGATGGAGTTGCAGATGTACTGCGTGGCGGAAGCTATGCCGAAATAGGTAGAGCCTTTGCCTTTGATAATCGTATAGGCAGAGTTGCGCACTTCGTTATCAATGGAACCTTTGACGACTTTATCCAAATCTTTGCCGATTTGTCCGGCGAGGCGTTCAACACAGGTGGTTCCCGCGACGGCGCTGGACCAGACCAGAACCTCGCTGTCGCCGTGTTCGCCGATGACGTTGGCATGGACGGATTTGGGCGAGATGCCGAGGTGGCGTCCGAGAATGCTGCGGAACCGGGCGGAATCGAGCACGGTACCGGTGCCGAAAACGCGGTTCTTGGGGAAGCCGGAAAGCTTTAAGGTTACTTCGGTCATAATGTCAACCGGGTTGGCGGCGATGACCAAAATCGCGTTCGGGGCGTATTTGACCACTTCGGGGATAATGCTTTTGAAGATACCGACGTTCTTTTCCAGCAGGTCAAGGCGGGTTTCTCCCGGCTTTTGGTTGGCTCCGGCCGTAATGACGATAATGCCGGCGTCTTTCAAATCCTTATAATCGCCGGCGACGACACGGGCACCGAACGTAAACGGGGTGGAGTGGGAAATATCCATGGCCTCGGCAATCGCGCGTTCCTTGTTGGCATCGATTAAAATCAGTTTTTCCGCACTGCCTTCGCTTGCCAGCGAATAGGCGATGGCGCTGCCGACCATTCCGGTTCCGATAATTCCTATCTGCATATTTTTATCCCTTCATCTTAAAAAAATCATTAGTCCTTTAATTCATTGGTATATATAGTGTGCCTTTTTATAGAAATAAAGTGTTATTTTGCAGGAAAAACGAATTTTTTTTGGCGCGGGGAAAAGCCCGAAAAACAGCGGCTTCCGGCTGTTCGGACAGGGGGATAAGTTGAAAAGTTTAAAAAAATGCTTGTCAAATAAAGTTTTTGTGTGTAGCGTTTGTTTCAGACGTTAGTCTAAAATTTGTTTTAATAATTTTTAGAGGTTGAATTTAATGACTGATACCGCTGATCGTGTTAAGAAAATTGTTGCTGAACATTTAGGTGTTGAAGAAACAAAAGTAACAGACAACGCAAACTTTATTGACGATTTGGGTGCTGACAGCCTGGATACCGTTGAACTGGTTATGGCATTCGAAGAAGAATTCGGTTGCGAAATTCCTGATGAAGCAGCAGAAAAAATTCTTACAGTAAAAGATGCTATTGACTATCTTTCAAAAGCTGCGTAAGTCTTTGGAATTATCATAAGTTAGAACTCGCTCAAAAGTTTTAAGCGAGTTTTTTCATACTAAATTTATCCGTGTTGGCTTGCCGTGCCGGTTGTACGGCCTGTCCTGTTCCGGGGCGGCAAAGCGGCGGATAGAGACGAGAGGTTGTTTAATGAGAAGAGTTGTCGTTACAGGTATGGGCGTAGTTTCCCCGCTCGGAAGAGGCGTTAAGCATAACTGGGAGTCCCTGATGGCAGGGAAGTCCGGCATCAGCCGGATTGAGGGCGTTGACCTTAAAGACATTCCGGTTATGATTGCCGGCCAGGTTCCGTTTGGCGAAAACGAGCCCGATTTTAATCCGGATACGGTATTTGCCCCGAAAGACCAGAAAAAGAATGATAAGTTCATTATGTACGGGATGGCTGCCGCCGGAGATGCCTTAAAAGACGCCGGATGGGATGCCGAAACGGCCAGCGAGGAAGAAAAAGACCGCGCGGGCGTTATGATGGGCGCCGGTATCGGCGGCCTGCAGGGGATTTATGAAAATGCCGTTTCGTTTAACGAATTCGGCATGAAGAAAATTTCGCCGTTTTTTATTCCGTCGGTGCTGATTAACCTGATTTCGGGCAACGTTTCCATCAGATACGGGCTGAAAGGCCCGAACCATGCCTGCGTTACGGCCTGCTCTACCGGAACCCATGCCATCGGCGATGCAGCGGCGATGATTGCGCGCGGCGATGCCGATATGATGGTGGCCGGCGGTGCCGAATCTGCGGTAAACGTTTTGGGGCTGGCCGGTTTTGCCCGGATGAAGGCAATTACTTCCGACTTTAACGATGCGCCGGAAAAGGCTTCCCGCCCGTGGGACAAAGGCCGCAGCGGCTTTGTCATGGGTGAAGGCAGCGGTGCGCTGGTTTTGGAAGAATTGGAACATGCGAAGAAAAGAGGTGCGAAGATTTATGCCGAAATCGTCGGTTACGGCATGAGCGGCGATGCATATCATATTACGGCGCCTTCGGGCGACGGCGCGTACCGGGCAATGAAAATGGCGGCTGACCATGCGAAAGAACATGGCGTAGAGTTGTCTGATATCGGATACATCAATGCGCACGGGACGTCGACTCCGGCAGGTGATGTCGGCGAAGCAATGGCGGTAAAACGTCTGTTCGGCGACGAGGGCATTAAGAATGTTTCGATGTCTTCAACGAAGTCGGCTATCGGGCATCTGCTTGGTGCGGCCGGCGCTGTTGAGGCTGTTTATACGATTATGGCAATACAGGAACAGACCTGTCCGCCGACGCTGAATTTGGAAGACCCGGCTGACGAGCTGGCTGATTTTGATTTGGTTCCGTTAAAGCCGAAGAAACGCGAAATCAAGGCGGCTATGTCGAACTCTTTCGGTTTCGGCGGTACGAATTCGTCCATCGTGTTTAAGAAGTACAGCGATTAAAACGATACGGCGGGTTTATGATGAAGATATTCCGTTGGCTCCTGACGACCATGTTTTTGCTTGCGTTGTCAGGGGCTTTCGCCGTTTTATGGGTGAATGAACAGTTTCGGCAGGAATATGAACTTGCGGGGATGACGGAAGTTTCCGTGCCGCGCGGGGCGGGGCTGAACCGGACGGCGGCGTTGCTGGAAGAAAAGGGCGTGGTGGCCGATGCGCGGCTGTTTATATTGTATGCGCGGCTGAACGGGCTGGCCGGGAAAATTAAGGCCGGAGAATATGCTTTTGCCGGCACGGTTTCGATAGAGAAGGCGGCGCGGCGTCTGGCAGAAGGCGACGTGATTGTTCGCAGCGTAACGATACCCGAGGGGAAAACGCTGGCGGAGATAAAGAAAATTCTGGCGGATAATCCGTATTTGAGCGGAGACATTACGCTGGAATTGCGGGAAGGCGACGTGTTGCCGGAAACTTACCATTTTTCCCGAGGGGAGAGTCGCAACAGCATTCTGGCAAAGGCAAAAACGGCTATGAAGAACGAACTGGCGGCGGCGTTTGCCGGAAGGGATAAGGATTTGCCCTTGACAACGGAAAAAGAGCTGCTGACGCTGGCGAGCATCGTTGAAAAAGAAACCGGTCTGGCGTCCGAACGCGGCAAGGTTGCCTCGGTATTTGTCAACCGGCTTAATCTCGGTATGAAACTGCAAACGGATCCGACGGTGATTTATGCCGTAACCAACGGGCAGATGAATTTGGGGCGGCCGCTGTATAAGAAAGACCTGACGGCGGATTCCCCGTATAATACATACGTTTATGCAGGGCTGCCTCCGGCGCCGATTTGCAGCCCCGGGCGCGAGGCGATACGGGCGGCGGCTCATCCCGAAAAAACAAAATATTTGTATTTTGTGGCGGACGGGTTGAGCGGCGGGCACCGGTTTGCCCGAAGCCTGACCGAGCATAATAAAAATGTGGTGTTGTACCGGAAACAGCGCGGGCGTTGATATATGTGCGATGTTGGGGGGAGAAAGCTTTCGGGAAAAGCAGGCGGGCGTTATATTTAGCGGGCAGGAGCCGTATTTAAGGCGCTGTATTTAAAGGGTCATTTTTTTGCAACAATTTAACAGAGAAAATCTCCTTGCAAATACAAGGAGATAATATAAACTAAAGGATATGAAATAAAACGACGGTTTTATTTCGGCAGTTGAACGGAGGATTTTAGAATGAAAACGTTAGCCAAATTGTTGAGTTATCTGATGCCGGTCAAAAAATACCGCAAGCCGTTTTTAAAGCGGCTGGAGAACCTTTTGTGGTGCGGGGATTATCGGAATCCGTATGTTTCAAAAATCCGCCGTACGGCGAAAAAAACGGGCAGGAACCTGTATGTTGCCGGGCCGAGCAAGGTAAACCGCAATACAACGTTGGGCGATAACGTGCGCTTTCACGGCATGAAGATTACCGGCAAAGGAAGGGTGGATATCGGGTCGTATGTCATTGCTGCCGGCGACTGCATGATTATTACACAAAATCACAATTATGAGGGAGATGCCATTCCGTATGACGATACATTAAATTTTCGCGATGTGGTTATCGGCGATTTTGTCTGGATTGGAGCGCGGGTTTTAATTTTGCCGGGAACGAAAATCGGCGAAGGGGCGATTATTCAGGGCGGTGCCGTCGTGCACGGCGAGATACCGCCGTATGCGATTGCAGGCGGAAACCCCGCAAAAGTTTTCAAATACCGTGACGCAGAGCATTTTAAGAAGCTCAAGGCAGAGGGAAAGTTTTATCGCGGGTAAACAAGAGCCGGACGGCCATGAGGTGCCGGAGCTTTGACGGGGGAGAAAGTCCGTCGGACGGCCGGGTGTGTTGAAATCAGCGGTAGACGGTGCGGTTTTGGCGGCGGGGCGGCGTCTGGATTGTCAGATATGTTCCAGCAATTCTTCCGGGTGGTCGATGACGGTTTGCGCTCCGTGTTGCAACAAAGCATCACGGGTGCGGAAGCCCCAGGAAACGCTTATGCAGGGCAGACCGGCGTTTTGTGCTGTTTCAATGTCCACTTCGGAATCGCCGACGTATATGTTCGGTTCGGTGGCAGCGTTTTGGGCGGCAATCAGGGCGAAGACAGCGTCCGGCGCCGGTTTCTTCTTTACGGTGTTGCTCACGCCCTGCGCATAATCTATCAGCCCGCCGAAGAATTTTGCAGCCAATGCCTTGACGCCTTCGTCAAATTTGTTGGAAACGATGCCCATTTTGACGCCGCGCCGGCGCAGTTCCTGCAACAGCGGAATAATGCCCGGGTATGGGACGGTGTAATCGTTGAGGTGGGCGGAATAATAAGTTTTGAATGTGGCAAAAACAGGTTCAAAATCCGGGTTTTGCCGGCCTTGGGGGAGGGCTCCGGCAACCAGGGCGTCAATGCCGTTGCCGAGCAGTGCCAGCGTTTCGGTTTCGGTCTTTTCGGGGAAATTGTGGGCGCGTAAGGCGTAGTTCAAGGCGATTTCCAAGTCTTTTGCTGTGTTGAGGAGAGTTCCGTCCAAATCAAATATTATCATAGTTGTCCTTTCTTTTTGTATGTTTTAGCAATAGAGTGTCTTTAAGTGTGTCTTGTCCCTGTTGTCGGGGCGCTGGCCGGTTGTTTCAGCGAGGGGTATTTTAATGCGCCTTGTTTTACCAGTGTCAGCCGGCTGTTGGCCGATTGTTTCAGCGAGAGGTATTTTAATGCGTCTTGTTTCGCCTGTGCGGCAAGTTGCGGGCGGCATGTTGTAGTGATTGGCGTTTTAATGCGCCTTGTTTCGCCAGTGTCAGCCTGCTGTTGGCCGGTTGTTTCAGCGAGGGGCATTTTTAATGCGCCTTGCCCCAGTTGTCCCCGATACCGACGTCGGCAATCAGGGGAACTTTGAGATCAATGCCGGTAATGTTTTCCATTTCCCGTTTTATCAGCGCGGCAGCGGTTTCCACCTCGTCAAGCGGCGCCTCAAACACCAGTTCGTCGTGTACTTGCAGCAGCATACGGGTTTTCAGCCCGGTTTCGGCAAGGGAGGCGGCGATTTTGTTCATCGCCAGCTTGATGATGTCGGCGGCACCGCCCTGTATCGGCGCATTGATGGCCGCACGTTCGGCGAACGATGCCAGGCGCTTGTTATTGTCCTGAATGCCGAAAATGGTAATTTTACGATTGAATGGAGTTACGACATAGCCGTTTTGGCGGGCGAAGTTTATGGTCGCATCCATATAGGCCTTGACTTCCGGCATATTGGCGAAGTAAGCGTCAATGTAGCGCTGGGCTTCGGCAGGAGTGGTTTCAATTTCTTTGGACAGCCCGAATGCGGAAATGCCGTAAACGATGCCGAAGTTGATTGCTTTGGCGCGGCGGCGGTGTCCGGCGTCTACTTCGTCGTATGGGATGCCGAAGACCTGGGCAGCGGTTTTGCGGTGAATGTCCACGCCTTCGCGAAATGCTTCCTGCAGAAATTTGACGTCGGCAATGGTCGCGAGCAGGCGCAGTTCAACCTGCGAATAGTCGGCTGCTATCAGCTTGCAGCCGGGGCCGGCGATAAAACATTCGCGGAGTTCGCGTCCGATTGGCGTGCGTACCGGAATGTTTTGCAGGTTGGGGTTAAGCGAGGACAGGCGCCCGGTATTAACGGAGATTTGGCTGTATGTCGTGTGGATGCGGTGGTCTTTGTCCATCAGAGCGAGCAGTGCCGTTGTGTATGTGGACTTCAGCTTCTGATACTGGCGCCAATCGAGGATTTTGCGCGGCAGTTCATGTTCTTCCGCCATCTGTTCTAAAACTTCGGCACTGGTGTTCAGCGAGCCGGAAGTGTGCTTTTTGCCTTTTAGTCCGAATTTGGTGTAAAGAATTTCGCCGATTTGTTTTGGGGAACTGAGGTTAAACTCTTCGCCGGCGAGCTGATAGATTTCCTGCGAGATTTTGCGCATTTCATCGTCGAACCGCGTGTCAAGCTGCTTGAGGCGCAGGGTGTCAAGCATAATGCCGGCGCGTTCCATATCACAAAGAGTGGCAGAAAGCGGGCGGTCAATCCCTTCGTAGACAAAGAGCTTTTTTTCCGGCAGCAGACGCGGGGAAAACAGGTTATAAAGCCGGAAGATGCAGTCTGCCTCCTCGGCAAAGAAGTTCAGCGCCTCTGCCGAGGGCATAGCCGAAAAGTCGGCTTTTTTGTATTCGGAGGCGGCGCTTTTGAGCGGCATTTCCAGAAAATCGGCAGCAAGGGCGGGCAGCGTATGGGTTGCCGCGGAGCTGTTGAGGTTGTAAGACATAATTGCCACATCGTCGTAGGGGAAAGGGGAAAGTTCCGTTTGCAGGGCGCTGTCAAGCAGGTGCAGGTTGTCTTTCAGGTTCAGGGATATTTTAAGGACGGATGCGTCGGCGAACAGGCTCCGGACAAATTCTTTAAGGCAGGAGACGGACAAGCCGGCGGAAGGGCTGCCCCCCTTAGCGGTCGTGGAGCCAGAGGGCGGGGGTGTGAACAAATCTCCGCCGAACAAGTCTGTTGCAAGGGGCGCAGATGCGGTTTGCGTGTCGGTAACGGGAATATAACAGGCATGAGCGTTTTGCAGGCTGACCGACAGTCCGAGGAATTTTTTGCCGGCGGTATGTACCTTAAAGGCAAAAGCGTTTTCGGCGCGAATGGCGGCGGCGAGCGCATCAAGTTCCGCCGGGGTTTGAACCAGAGTATAAACAGGTTTGTAAACAGGGGCGGCGTCCGCCTCTTCCGGCAGGTCGCTGCAACGCTGTTTAAGCCAGTTTAAGGCTTTGTTTTTGAGGCTTTTGAAAGCATGGCGGTCGAGCAGGCTTATCAATACGTCCTGATGCGGTGCCATACAGCGCAGGTCTTTTAGCGGCAGTTCGACCGGCACGTCAGGTTTCAGGGTAACAAGCTTTTGGGAGACGAGCGCGTCTTCTTTATGCGCCATAACCAGTTCGCGGCGTTTGTTTTGTTTGATTTCGGCGGCGTGTTCCAGTACGCCTTCCAGCGAGCCGAACATATTGACCAGTTCGGCGGCAGTTTTCAGCCCGATGCCGGGAATGCCGGGGATGTTGTCGGTGGAATCGCCGGCCAAGGCCTGCACGTCGGTAACGCGTTCGGGATAAACGCCGAATTTTTCTTTGACGTCTTCGGGAGTGAAAAACTTGTTTTTCATGCCGTCGTAGAACTCGACGCCGGGGCGTATCAGCTGCATCAAGTCCTTATCGGCGGAGACGATAGTAACGTCTTTGTCTTCTTTTAACGCTAAATCGGCATAAGTAGCAATCAGGTCGTCGGCTTCATACCCTTCCATTTGCAGCCAGTGCAGGTTCAGAGCCTCGACCGCTTCGTGGATAAGGGCGAACTGCGGTTTCAACTCGGGCGGAAGTTCGGGGCGGGTTGCTTTGTATTCAGGGAAAAATTCGTTGCGGAAATTCTGGCGCTTGGCGTCAAACAGCACGAGGCAGTAATCGCATTTGATGTTGGCGGTCAGGCTTAAAAACATATTGAGGAAGCCGTAAACGGCGTTGACGGGCAGACCCTCGGGGTTGGTCATCTGCGGGCTGGCGAAAAAGGCGCGGAAGATATATCCCGAACCGTCTATCAGGCATACTTTTTCTTTGGCATCTTGCGTGTTTGTCATGTATTTTTCCTCAATATTCCAGATGGAAAGAATATAGCAGGCAAAATGCGTAAGGTAAAGGGAAAAGCGGCGATTGTGTGTTTTTTGTTTACAGAGTGTTAATTTTGTGGTATTATGTTAGCAATTATTAAGATATTTGGCGGGAGAGCGGCAATGAGCGAAGAATTCAGCGGTATGACGTATGCGGACATTATGGACGATATTTTTGCGCGGTCAAAGAGTTTCAGCGGCAAAGAGTATTATGATGAGATGGTTCGCATTTGTCCCGAACTCAAGAAAAAATGGTGGGAAAGGATACCATCAGAAGAGCAGGTAAAGAAGATGGTTGCCGATTGGTATTCTTTTGGTGTAATTGACGGAAAGGAGAGCATTCCGGAAGCGGAGAAGAAACTCGGCATTGCCATCGGCGGCGGTTATAAGTTTCCGAACGGGAAGTCTGATGTCGAGTATCATAGAGAACAGGCTATAAAACATGGCGGTGTAAATATCTTTCAACAGGGCGACGGAAGGGATTTTTGTTTTGAGAGCTGGTCAGATATTGATGGAAGAGAACATGTCAGTAAGAAACCAGCCAAGGAAAGGGCTTATGTTCAGGCATGGCGGAATTTGCAGTACGGAAGCCGCGAGCAGATGGTGAGCGAGTATCAAAAAGAGTGGGCGGAGCTTTGTGAGTTAAATCCGGAACTCAAGAACATAAAGTTTGACAAAAACAATCTGGCATCGCTGGGAATGGCGCAGGCCGGAGTTGTGTATGACTTTCCGGCCAAAGACATTGAGCTTTTTTTGCAGGAACATGAAAAAGGTGCTGATAGGATAAGTCGTACCCATGAGGCTCGTATCCAAAGGGAACTGGCTGAGGCAGGCATTAAGGATTTTACTCCTCATTGGGTACCGTCGTCGGAAACGATTAAGATGATGGGGGAGCGCCTGCGGGAAAAAGAAGCGCGGGAAAAGGGTTTTGTGCAGCAAAACGCGGCACTGGAGCAAAAAGTGGCTCCGGTTAAGGAAATGGCTGCGGAATCGATGGACAAACTTGAGCAAAAACTGGCAGCCAAAGGCGGGACTAAAACGGCGGCGCTGACGGCTGAACAAATAGCAGAGCAGGCGGCGAAACAGGCGGGTATTCTGGCGCAGGCAGCAGCAGCCAATGCAAAGTTTGACCGGGCTGTTGACGCGGCGATTGACGGCGGGGCGGAAATTTTGAACGAGACCCTGCTGGGACGAGCGTATGACAAGGCGGAGAAAGCTGTTTCTAATACAAAAGTCGCCAAAGCCGTCGGCAAGACGGCGGAGAAAGCCGGGCAGGCAGTGGCAAAGACGGCGGTTGGCAAAGCCGTTACGAAAACCGTTGCCAAAACGGCAGGCACGGCGGTCGGAAAATCGGTCTTGAAGAAAATCCCGCTGGTCAGCCTTGGCGCAGGAGCGTATTTTGCATGGCAGCGCCTTAAAGACGGGGATTGGAAAGGCGCCTGCGGAGAAGTGGCGTCCGGTGCTCTGGGGTGTCTGCCGGGGCTGGGAACGGCAGCAAGTACGGCAATTGACGTCGGGCTGGCGGCGCGTGATATTTCCGGGGTCGTTAATGAGAACGGGGAGGCGGCGATTGAGCAGAAAGGCGAACTTACGACGGCAGCCCGTCCGGCAAAAGTGTCGGCAGAGATGAAGGCCGAAATTGCGGCGCGCGGCGAAGTGAAAAAAAGTGAGTTTAAAGCGGCGGCGCGGCCTTTAACGGCAGAGAAAGCGACATTGTTTAAAAAGAGCCGGGAATATTAGGCCTGACAGCAGAAGTTGGCAGGAAAGGTACGATAATGTTGGGGGCAAATATCTTCCGATATTAAATCTTTTCTAACCAACGGTGCGTTATTATGCCATAAAGCTATCGTATGGAGCGGAATATGGCAAAGGCAGCATTGAAAAGAAGAACACCGAAAAAGAGCGCGCAACCGTCCGTGGCGTTAAACCGGAAAAAACAAGCGCAGCCGGAGAAGGCGCCGAATCGGAAAAAGAATATATCAAAAAAGAAACAACGCGGCGCTAAGGGCAAAAAATCATGGAAGTTGAAACTGTTTATGGGGGCTTTGTGGCTGGGGCTGGTTTTGGCGTTGTGTGCCGGCCTTTATGTTTATTACTGTTACAGGACGCTGCCGGATTTTTCCAAGGCGGTGTATGTCGAACGGCAGGCCGGGGTGAAAATTCTGGCGGCAGACGGGCGGGAAATCACGTCTTACGGCGCGTTGTTTGCCGAGCCTGTCGATGTGGACGATTTGCCGCCGTATGTTTATCAGGCGGTGATTGATACCGAAGACCGGCGCTTTTTCAAACACGGCGGGTTTGACTATATCGGATTTGCGCGGGCGATGGCTGTCAACATTGCCAAGATGCGGTATGCGCAGGGAGCGTCTACGATTACGCAGCAGGTGGCGAAAAACCTGTTTCTGACCCGGGAGAAAAGCATCCGGCGCAAAGTGCAGGAATATCTGCTGGCACAGTGGCTGGAAAAGCACTTCAGCAAGAAACAGATTTTGAACATATATCTGAACCGGGTGTTTTTCGGCAGCGGCGCGTACGGGCTGAATACGGCGGCGAAACGGTTTTTTAACAAGCAGGCAAAGGATTTGAATCTGCGCGAGGCGGCTATTCTGGCCGGAGCGTTGAAAGCGCCGAGCAAATACAATTACCTGAGGAACAAAAAACTGGCGCTGGAGCGTTCGGAAGTTGTGCTGAAGCTCATGCGGCGCGCCGGTTCCATTTCGCTTAAAGAATGGGAAAGCGCAATTGACTTGCCGATTGGGGAGGCTGATGACGGCAAAATTCTCGGCGCGAGGTATTTCGGCGATTATGTGATGGGGCTTCTGCCGGATGTGGTGCAGACCGGCGATGAAGATATTTATGTCAAAACGACGCTGGATTATGATTTGCAGCAGCGGGCAGAATATATTCTGCGCAAATATATCCGTGCCAACCGGCAAAACAACGTCAGCGAGGGGGCGGTGGTCATTCTGGACCGCAACGGCGCGATTAAGGCGATGGCGGGCGGATTTGACTATAACAAGAGCCAGTTTAACCGGGCGACGCAGGCATTGCGGCAGGCGGGATCCTCTTTTAAGCTTTTTGTATATCTGACCGCGTTTGAAAACGGCTTTTCCCCCGATGAACTGCTGGCGGACGAGCCAATCCGGATTGACGACTGGGAGCCGCAGAACTATGACCGGAAATTTCGCGGCGCCGTCAGCCTGAAACAGGCATTTGCCCAGTCGCTGAACGTGGCGACGGTGGATTTGGCGACGTATCTGAATTTGGAAGACATTATCAGTACGGCGCTGAAACTGGGAATTACGACCGGGGTCAAGGATGAGCCGTCTATTATTCTCGGTGCGGCGGAAGTGCGCGTTTTGGATATGGCAGCGGCGTATGCTGCAACGGCAAACGGGGGGTATGCGGTGTTTCCGTATGCCATCCGCGAGATTACAGATACGGACGGGTATCTGCTTTATCAGTACCGTTCGCCGGGAAGGGAACGGGTTTTGAAGCCGGAAACGGTTCGCAACATTAATATTCTGCTGCGCGAGGTGGTTGTCAGCGGAACCGGAAAACGGGCGAGAAAAGTTAAAAACGCCCGCGGCAAAACGGGAACGTCGCAAAATTATCGCGACGCCTGGTTTATCGGGTCAAATGACAGATACACGGCAGCGGTTTGGGTCGGCAACGACGACAACAGCCCGATGAAAGAAATCGGCGGGGGAACGCTGCCGGCGGAAATCTGGGCGGATATTATGAAATAGCGCGGCAGTTCGGACGGATATTATGAGACAGGCGATATGGAACAAGCTGCGTCGGGTGAGCGGCGGTCGGCTGCGGTGTCCGAAGTAGCGGGATACGGCGGCAGGGGACATTGTTGTGCACTCTGCGAATTACTTATTCGGTAAATAATTTGATTTCAGTCAACATCTTGTAAAGCTTATGTTCATCAAAAGGCAGATATTCGGCTATGGTAAAGCCGACAATATCGGAATTGTCTGTGATACAGCGGAGAATCTCTGTTAGCTTTTCTATCGTCATTTTTCCGCCGCCGGCACCGTCTCCCACCAATTCGGAATTAGCAAAATAAGTCGAATGAAAAAAATGCTCATCTAATACATCAATATCAAAATGTACAAGAATATGGTCAAACCGTTTAATAAATTTATGTATTTCATTATTAGAAATAAATTTATTGGTTTGAATTTTATAATTGACCCCCGTGTTATTTAAAAAGTTTTTTTGATAATCATGCAGGTTTTGAAGACCGACATATAATATTTCATCAGGATTAAATTTGTTATTTTTCATCATATTTGAAAGTGAATTATCTCCATATCCCATTAAAGAGCCGAGAACCATTGCATGGGCGTTGGGATAGCCGTCTTTGGGAGAAGAAACATCCGGATGTGCGTCTATCCAGACAATACCCGTGTTTTTATATTTTCCATGCAAATAATCAAACGGCGCTAATGAAACCAAGCAATTGCCGCCGATGGTGATAATTTTGTCAGGATTTTCCTTTTCAATCTTTGCCATTGCATTTTGAATACCGGATAGAACTTCGCCTTTAGCATAAATTCCGTCAGTTATGATTTTGTTTGCGCTATTGGGCTGGGCAATATCTACTTTAATTAAGGGCTGGTTTTTATTTTCCGGCAAAATATGCGCCAATAGATTTGCTCCGAAATAATACGTATCCAAGCCACCGCTGACATAGTCAGGGTATAGCAATCTGATTGTTTTCATGTTTTCCTCTCTGTTTCTTGTTTAAATTTCTATTAGATTGATGATATTTCCGTGCTCTTTAATAATCCTTATTAGATTATGTGTTTTTAACCAAACTGTTGCCGTGTTATCATTGGGGTGTACCCCGATCAAAGAAGGTTCTTTTATAAAATCTCTGTCTAGATACATTATTGTTCTTGTTTGTTCATCATTTAATAGACCAAGTGGCGTGACAGCCCCGGAGGATAGGTTTAAAATATTCATCAAATCGCTTTCAGAGGCAAAGCTTAAAGGGCGTGTGCCAGCTGTTTTTTGGAATTCTTTAAGGTTTACTTTTTTATTTCCTTTAATTGTAATAAGGTAATAATTTCTTTTTTTGTCATCTCGTACAAAAAGGTTTTTTGCTTCCGAGTTTGGATATGGAATATCAATTTGTGCTAATTCGGCCATATTGTAAACAGCTTTGTGTTCTGTAATTTCGTGCCAAATGTTAATTTTTTTCAGGTAATTATATATTTCGAGCTTATTCATAATTTATTTCCCATAAATAGATTTAATTTTCTAAATATTATATGAAATAAGTTAATTAACAACAATGATTTTATAAACTTTCAGTCGTTTTGATATATAAAAAAACTTTATACGGTTTTATTTTGGGCGGAAAATCAAAAAGGATTACAATGGGTGCAAAAGTCGGCAGGGATTGAATCTGATTACGGAAAAAAGATTATGGTTGGCCGCGGTACAGGAGGAGACAGAGCCCGTATGGTGTCTCATACGCCCATGTCGCGGATGAAACGTGTGCCTGAAATGTAGCCGTTGCGGAATTTGCCGCGCACTTCAATCAGATGGTTGTTGAATTTGCGCCATTTGTTAACGGTAGAACGGTTTTTGGTAAAATCCAGGGCGATATTTGCGGTACCGCTTCTTTCCGCCCGTTCGTTGTAGCCGTCCATGCTGCAGTTGGAGCTGCCGACGCCAAAGTCGTCCCGCGCCAGACGGATGTAGCCGCGGCCTCCTTCTTCAAAATAAGTTCCGCACCAATTTTCGGTTTCGGCATCGGCGAAACCGGCAAAACTAAAGCTAAGGCATAGGAACAGCGTCAGCAAAGCAAGTTTTTTCATTGCGGAATTTCCTCTTAAAAGTTAATTTTCAGTTAATACATAAGCTGTTTTTGTTTAGTTGTCAAGTATTTTGTCTATAATATTTTGGTGATTTTGGTATATATAAAAGATAACCCGGCATATTAAAAACGGCTGCCGTCTGGCCGAAATGGGAGGGAAAGGGAATAGTGAGGAAAGGGGGTAGAAGCGGCGAGGATAGGGCTGGAAGGTGGAGGGAAATGGGCGGGGAATGGGTTGAAAATGGAGGGCGAGGGACAGGAAAGGGAGGAATACAAGGATACACAAAAAAAGCCGCTTCAAAAAGAAGCGGCCAGACAAGAAAGGCAGGTGCACCGAAGGAGCGTTTTGCGCCAGTCCTAAAGATAGTTTCCGGCAGTGAGGGATTTTCAACGCTTCAGGAGATGATTTCCGAAGCCGGCGCTTCCACGTAGCAGTTTTTAAAAACAGCGGCAGAGATGCCATAAATATCGTTTCGCGACGCGTGCAGATAATCGCCGGGGCTTAAATATTGAGGCCCGTCATGCCAAGGCAGTTCAAGGCGCATATTTTCCTCGACAATGATAAATGCATGAAGGTTTTTGTCTGATCCGCGGCGGCTGAAACAATAAACGAGTTTTCCGCTACAGGGCCGGTTTAATACGGAAGTGATGAATTCCTGCAGTTCTTCGTAAGTGTACGTTTTCATAATGCTTATAATTTATAGTAATATCTTTATAATTTAAAAAACGATTTATAATAGCGAAAAAGGATAAAAAAGCAAGCATTTTCCGGCGAAAGACGAAAAAAGTTTTGACAAAAGAAAGGGGGCAGCATATAATTTTAACGCAGGCCGACAGGAACCGAAAACGGCTTATGAAGCGGCGAAACCTGCCGGGCGGCTCTATATTCGGAGAAATTGCGGGGCGTTTGGCCGATACGGAACGGCGTCAGGGGAACAGGAGCGCATATATGGCGGAATTTATTGACATAACGGAACCGAGAAGCCCGCTGGGAACGGAAAACATCCTCCGGCCGTATAAACGCGGCGAGGCCGAAATTACTGTCGATGTCTGTACGGGAGTGCTCAGGGGGACGAACTTTGCCAGAAGCATTCGCGATATGCTGGGGTGTGTAAAAAAAATTCCGCAAGAGAAAATGCCGGAATTCCGCGAGGTTATCTTATCCGTATTTTGCGGGCGGGAACAGCCTGACGACATTCTGGAGCTGGGCGCAAAAATGGCTGCGGCCGCCGGGTGCGCGTCTGAATTGACGGCTTTGCCGAAGGATATTGAAGTACCGGCGGGAGAATCCGGCGGGCGCATGTGCCTGATGTCGGCACCGGTGAAAAGGCGCAGGCTGGATTTGACGGTGTCGGAAGGCGACTATCATTTTAACAATGTCGATTTCGGCGCTTATGACAGGTTATGCGTTTATCCCCGACCGGACAGCTATGGCACGGGGGGGAAAACGGTTACTTTCGACGGGTGTAAAAATTTTCCTAAAGAAACGGATTTTAGCAGAGTACGCTATATCCTGTTTGACCATTGCCGGCTGGAAAGCGTGTCGGGTTATAAGTTCAGCCGGGACTGCGAGGTTCGTTTCGGCGGTTTTGCGCCGGTTGACGGGCTGCCGGCAGACAGGGATTTCCGGGGGCTGAAAAAAGTTTATTTTGATTGCTGCCGTTATGAGGAAGGAGATGCCAAGCCCCTGTTTTCGGCAGGAGTTTGCGCCCATATTGCGCGATTTGAAAATTTTCCTTTGGAAACCTTGGCGGAGGCGGATGAAGCGTATTTTACGGGAATGGACTTTCAGGGATGCCGGGAACTGCCGTTTAAAGAAGGGGCAGCGCTGGCAATCAGCGGCAGTTCAAATATGGGAACAGGAATGATTGACTGCAAGCGTTACCGCAGGATAAAATTGTATGCGCTTAAAACTCTGCCGGAAGGAACCGTTTTTTCCTTCCGCAAAGGAGCGTCCGTCAGCCTGAACAGAATTCCTTTGCCCGAGACAATGGATTTTTTAAACTGCGCGGCGCTTGAAATAAAAGATTGCGACTGGAGTGCGGTCAGGAATGTGGATTTTGCCGACGAAGCGCAGTATAAGCGATATCGGAACGAACTGCCCGATGCGGCGGAAATCCGGTATGGCGGGTGGAAAGAAAGCGTGCTGCAAAAGTGGCGGCGAAGGTCTGCCGGGCGATGAAACGAAAACCGGCGGGCAGAAAGTACCGGGAGGCATTGGGTGAAAAACAGGCGATGTGGAGAAACGATGACGCTGCATTTTAGTTTAAAAGACATATTCGGATTATGTGTGGTTCTGATGATTTGGAATCTGGTGATGCCGGCAGGAACGATATGGACGGCGGCTGCGTATTTCGGCGCGGTGCTGGCGTATCTGCAACGGCAGAGGAGAGTTGCGGCTGAAGACGGCACTTCAGCAGCAGATGGGTTTTTGACAGAGGGGGGCAATCGGCGCGGCGGTTGCGTATTTCGGCGCGGTGTCGGCGTATCTGCGGCGGACGGCATTCTGACAGCGGCGTTTCTGTTCAACCTGTGGTATGTGCTCGGGTCATGGGGAAACGTGCGGCAGTATGACTACTACAACTTTGTCATGCATACGGATTATTTTCTGCAAAACGGGTTCTTTCTGGCGGCGCCGGCGGCATATCTGCAGTCGGTTTATTTCCAACCGCCGCTGTGGGGGCTGGTTTCGGCGGCGGTTACAAAGTTCTGCATGTGGTTTGGCGCGGGCAGGGAAGCGGCGTTTGACAGTGTGCGCTTTGTCAGCCTGTTCTGCATAACTGGGGCGGGGATTGTGTTCTGGCGCCTGCTGAGGGAGTTTAAACTGAAGGACGGGGTGCGGCTCGGGCTGTTTGCGCTGTTTTGCTTTTTTCCGGCGCACGGGATTGCCGCCAATCTGGTCAATAACGATGCGGCGGTTTATTTTCTGATGACGGCGATGATATATTGCGGATACAGATGGTATGTTAGCGGGAGATGGCGCGAGGCACTGGTCTTAGCGGGGCTGCTGCTGGCCGCGGGGCTGGTTAAGTTTTCCGGCCTGATGATGCTGCCGGCGCTCGGCATGCTCGGGCTGTTTCGGCTGGTACAGGCGGCAAACAAATTGTCGCTGCGGTTGTGGGGGCAGTTTGCGGTTATCGGCGCCGGGGCGGCTGTTGGTTTTGCCTGGGGATGGTTTCTGCTTGCGTATGATTTCCCGCTGGTGCCGCCGCCGGTCGGCAATGCGTTTCAGGATTTGCGCAGTTACGGTTTGGCGGAACGGCTGTCCTGCCTGACAATGGCCGGAGAGGTTTTTGCCGATGTGCGTGCCGGGCTGGCGGAACCGAACGTGTGGCTGGCGCTGATTAAGACGTCGCTGTTCGGTGAATGGAGCTGGGGCGGCGTAACGTGGGCGTACCTGCTGTATGCGTTGGGAATCGGGCTGGCGATATTGCTGGCGGCAAGTTTCTTCACGCTGCCGTTTTATAAGCTCGGCGAGGGCTGGGGCATTAATGCTTTTGCCGTGGTTCTGGTATTTTCGGTGCTGGGAGCGTGGGCGAATTTTTGGCTGGAGTATCCATATTTCTGTTCCAGCGAATACCGCTATGTGATGATTTTATTGCCGGTGTCGCTGCTCTGGCTGGGGAATTTTCTGACGCAAAAAAGCCTGCCGAAAGCGGTTGGTTACGTTTTGGCAGGCGGGGTGGCGCTAATGGTTCTGGCGCGGTTTATGCTTTATCTAAATACCATTTGACGGTTTTGACAATGCCGGTCTTAAAGGTTTCGTCCGGCCTGTAACCAAGTTCGCGGGTGATTTTTTCCGGGTCAATCGCATAGCGCAGGTCGTGTCCGGCGCGGTCTTTGACAAAGGTTATCAGCTCGGCGTATTTTTTGCCGTCCTTGCGCGGGCGCAGGTCGTCCAGAATAGCACATATCGCGTGGGTGATTTCCATATTCGTCAGTTCGTTGTGCCCGCCGACGTTGTAGGTTTCGCCGCTTTTGCCGTGGTGGAAAATCAGGTCAATCGCCTTGGCGTGGTCGGTAACGTACAGCCAGTCGCGGATATTCTGCCCGTTGCCGTATATCGGAATCGGCGAGAGGTTCAGGCAGTTGCGGATAATGGTCGGAATCAGCTTTTCGCTGTGCTGTTTGGGGCCGTAGTTATTGGAACAGTTGGAAGTGGTAACGTTCATGCCGAAAGTGTGATGATAGGCGCGAACGAGAAAGTCCGAACCGGCTTTGCTCGCCGAATAGGGGCTGTTTGGGGCGTAAGGCGTGGTTTCTTTAAAAAAGCCCTCGGCGCCAAGCGTGCCATACACTTCGTCGGTGGAGATATGGTGGAAGCGGTGGGCTTCGCAGCCGGGTTTTGGAGAAAGCGGCGCGTCAAACCAGTGCGTACGAGCAGCTTCCAGCAGGTTGAACGTGCCGACGAGGTTGGTGTTGATGAATGCGCGCGGGCCTTTGATAGAGTTGTCGACGTGGCTTTCAGCAGCGAAATGGATGACGCCGGTAAAGCGGTGTTCGTCAAACAGACGGCTGACGAGGTTTTCGTCGCAGATGTCGCCCTGAACGAACGTGTAATTCGGATTGTTTTCCACTTCCGCCAGGTTGGCAAGGTTTCCGGCATAGGTCAGCTTGTCGAGGTTGACGATTTTGTAATCGGGATGCTTTTCCATAAAATACGGAATAAAGTTTGAGCCGATAAAGCCGGCGCCGCCGGTAACTAAAATTGTTTCAGACATTTTACCAATCCTTCTTTCCAATGGGGAATTTCAATATTAAAGCGCTGTTTGATTTTCGCCTTGTTCAAAACCGAGTAATGCGGGCGGGGCGCCGGTGTCGGATAGTCTTTGCTTTCTATCGGGCGGATGCGGCAGGACAGTTTGGACTGCTCCATAATCTCGCGCGCGAAGTCGTACCACGAACAGACGCCCTCGTCGGTAAAATGGAAAATTTCCTTTTCGCCGGGGCGTATCTGCGGCAGAGCGGCGACAATCGCTTCCGCCAGGTCATAGGCGTTGGTGGGGGTGCCGACCTGGTCAAAGACGACGTTCAGGTTTTCCCGTTCGGCGCCGAGCTTGCGCATGGTCTTGACAAAGTTGCCGCCGTGGGGCGAATAAAGCCAGGCGGTTCGAATGACGACAGCGGTATCGGCGTTGTTTAAGACGTTTAATTCGCCCTCGCGTTTGGTTTTGCCGTAGACGCTTTGCGGGTTGGCTGCGTCGTCTTCGTTATACGGCTTGCAGCCGGTGCCGTCAAAAACGTAGTCGGTTGAAATATGGACGACGTTTCTGCCATATTTGGCGAGGTAAAGCGGTGCAAGCGCGTTGACCTTATGCGCGTTTTCCGCATCGCCTTCTGCTCTGTCAACAGCAGTGTAGGCGGCGCAGTTGATGACGAAGTCAAATTTATGCGCGGCAAAATATGCCTTGACGGCGGCTTCGTCGGCCAAATCCAAATCCTCGCGGTCGATATAAACCGCCTGATCTTTAAGCAGGCATTGCAGGGCGGTGCCGAGCTGCCCGTTGGCTCCGGTTACTAAAAACATGGTTCCAAATCCTTTAACAGCGGGTGATTCAAATCGCGTTCCAAAACGTTGGCACGGCTCATGTCTATCTGCCAGTCAATGTTCAGAGCAGGGTCGTTGACGCAGAGGCCGCCCTCGGCTTCTTTGCAATAGAAGTTGTCGCATTTATAGGCGAAGACGGCGGTTTCGGACAAGACCGAAAAGCCGTGGGCAAAACCGCGGGGAATGAGCAGCTGCTGCTGATTTTCACCTGAGAGGCGGACGGCGACGTGTTGTCCGTAAGTCGGCGAATTGCGGCGGATGTCCACGGCGACGTCCAATACTTCGCCGGAGATGACGCGCACGAGTTTGGCCTGTGCGTGTTCGCCTTTCTGGAAATGCAGGCCGCGGATGGTGCCATAGCTTGAAAACGACTGGTTATCCTGTACGAAGTCATAATGCAGGCCGTTTTGTTCAAACTCTCTTTTGCTGTAGCTTTCAAAAAAGTAGCCGCGGGTGTCGGTAAACACGCGCGGGGTGAGGACGTACACGCCCTCAAGTTTGGTTTTAGTAAAGATCATGATTTTCCTCATATACTTTTTTCAGATATTCCTTATAAGGCACGCCGTCTTTGAGCCTGCTTATCAGCCTTTGCATTTGTGCGGCGTCGATAAAGCCCTGACGGAAAGCGATTTCTTCAATGCAGGCGAGTTTCAGCCCCTGGCGCTGTTCAATAATCTGCACGAACTGCGACGATTCCATCAGGCTGTCGGGCGTGCCGGCATCGAGCCAGGCGTTGCCGCGCTTCAGGGGGATGACGTTCAGGCGCCCTTCGTTGAGGTAGAGCCGATTTAAATCAGTGATTTCCAGCTCGCCGCGTTTGGATGGCTTGAGCGAGGCAGCTTTTTCCGCGACGTCTGAGGGATAGAAGTACAGTCCGGTTACGGCATAGTTGGACTTTGGCTTTTTCGGCTTTTCTTCAATGGACACGACACGCTTTAAGCTGTCAAATTCAATGACGCCGAAACGTTCGGGGTCGGAAACGTGATAGCCGAAAACGGTGGCTGCGTTGTCTTCTTCCTGTATCAGGGTGCGGTAGCAGTTCATCTGCGACTGGATGTAAAAAATGTTGTCGCCCAGTATCAGGCAGACTTTGTCGTTGTTGATGAAATCGCGGCCGAGAATAAAGGCTTCGGCAATACCGTTGGGGGCGTCCTGCACTTTGTATTGCAGATTTAAGCCAAGTTCCGAACCGTCGCCGAACAGACGTTCGATATTCGGAGTGTCGTGCGGGGTGGAGATGATGAGAATGTCGGTAATGCCGAACAGCATCAACACGGACAGCGGGTAGTAAATCATCGGCTTGTCATAGACCGGCAGCAGCTGTTTGGAAACGCACTGGGTCAACGGATAGAGCCGGGTGCCGGAGCCTCCGGCGAGGATGATGCCTTTCATGGAATTACTCCTTTTCTTGGTGGGTGGGCATTGGTGTTGTCTCAGAACCGGACGCCGGAGCAGCCGTTTCGGAGCGGGCGGCGCCGGGTGCCGGAGTTGAGGCATCAGAGGAGGCGGCGCTTGAGATTGGGGTGCGAGGGGTGCCGGGTGTCGGAGCTTGAGCCGGAGCAACACCGGAATCAGGTGCAGCGGACTGTTTCAGAATATCTGCCGAACTCTGCATCCGGGAGCGGCTGGTTGCCTGTTGCGAACGGGCAGATGCCTGCCTTGAGCCGGGCGACGTATGTTGCGGCGTTTCTGCGGTGTTTTCAGGCAGAAGCGACAGGAAAGGCTTTATCTGCGCGAAACTTTCTTCCCCTTTATAGCTGTTTTCCAAGCCGAAAGCGAAGATATAGGGGATTTTGGCGGCGAAATCACGTCCGGATTGCGCCAGTTCGGGATTCTTTTGCAGATAAGACTTGTAGTCTTCGGTTTCCTTAATCTTATTGCGCAACAAGCCGCTGCGGCGTGAAAACAGGCGGTAGTAACTGATAATCAGGTATACGCTCAAAATCATCAAAACGGCATAGAAATTTGATGTATATATTGCGAGCCAACCGGCCGTCCACAGTACGCACAGCGCGGCAAAAGCCTTGACGGCAAGAGTAACGGCATTGCTTTTGAAGCGCAGCATAAAGAGCATTATGTACGGGAAGAGCAGCGCCGTAAAAGCAATAATAATCCAAAACGTATTCCAGGGGGAAACGGCGAGCAAAGCCGAACCGACAATGCCGCAGACCAGCATAGCGAGGCTGAATATAAGATACAGCGCATTCAGCTTCAGCTTAAAGAGGTGGAACTGCCTGTATGCGGCGTAGCGCAGAGCCCTGTATGCCCGTTCGAGCTTCAGCCGGGATTCGGGAGTTGCCGGGAGTGAGGTTTCCTGTCCCGGGAAGAGGCAGGCGACAAGCTTTTGTTCGGCAGGGGAAAGCTTTTTAAGATTATCGGTCTTTTTGATTAAGACGGCTCCGTTTTCTCTGGCGCGCAGTTCCAGAACGTTTTTGGCGCAGAGGTTCAGGATTTCCGCGCCGAAAGAACGGCGGTCGAAAACGTTGGCGTTTAACAGACGGAAGATAGCCGGCGTTTTTTTGAGGTAGGCGTTGGTTTTGTCTTTGTTGCGGCGAATCTGCTCAAACGATATCCGATAGGAGAGCAGGATTGCCAGCAGGGCGAAAAGGGCAAACAGGCTGGCGCCGTAGTCGTGAATAAACCACTGGTATTTTTTGGAGAAGTCCGGCGGGAGCAAAGTTCCTTTTTCCATGGTCAGGAAGAGGTGGATATCCTCGCCGACGCCGAGCGCTTCCGTATCGGCAAAGCCGAGCGAGTTTGACGCCAGCGTGTTGATGGTAACGCGCCGGTTGTCCAAACCTCCGCGGGTGCTGGCAACGGCGTTTTGGGCGACAAAGCTTTTGTTGGACGGCAGGAAAACGACGGCGTTGGCCGAGCCGACAACGTTTTTCAGCGTTTTGGCGGTAATGTCCCAGTACAGTTCATCAAAATTGTCATAGAACCATACCGCGCGGTCTATCAGGTATTTGAAACGATATGTATAAATTCCGGTCGGCAGGTTTAAAGGCTCGTCGGGTTCAATGTGCAGGTAATTGCCGATTTCGGTCATGTGGTAAGGCTTTTCCTCGCCGTTGACGGTTACGGATTCAAGCGTGATATCGGTCCGGCGCCGGTCGCCGTTACGCGAATAGTTGTATTTGGGCAGAATGCGGAAAAAGCCGTTGGGAAAACTTTCGTTGTTGGATATGAAAATAAATTCTTCGGTTACGCGGAGCAAACCGGTCGGCTCAATCTTTATGGTGGTCAGGACATAGGGAAAATGCTCGTCGGCCGGGGCAAGGATTTCCCGGCTGTCGGAAAGCTTTACCGTAACATACGGGAAGTCGGGTACAAACGGCCGGGCTTCGTCGTTTTCGGTTTCTTTCAGGCGATAAAACGTGCCCTGCAGCTCGACATTTTCGTTTATCGTGTCGCCGACGCTTCCCGCATTGCGCATGCTTTCGCGATATATTTTTTCGTAAGCAGAAAGAGTTGCTTCTTCCTTTTGTTTTATTTCATCGGGATTAACGATGCTGGTAGCGGAGGGAATGGCGGCTTCGTTGGGGTCAATGTCGGCAGGCGTTGTCAGGCGCAGGCGTTTGGACAGGTAGGCGCGGACATCGTTTTTGTTGTTTAAATCCGGCATTTCCTCATAGAGCTTTTTCATTTCGTTCAGGCGCTTTTCCGGATTGACCGGCAGAATATCAAGCGGCGCGGACGCGCTGCGGACTCCGGCGGAAACGGTATACGGCGCAGCAAACAGCCACGCTGCCAGCAAACGGATAAAAAAACTCTTCATATCTTTTCCTTCAAGGTTGCGGAACATTGCGTTTTATGGTATCAACCAGCATAAATATATTTAAGTATAAAGACAAGAAGTTAATTTTTTTAAAAGGGGATAACTATGAAGGACGAAAATGCGGCAGGTACCGCCGGAGAGACGAACGGCGGCGGGATTGCGGCGATTATTCTCGGTGCGGGAAAAGGGACGCGGATGAAATCCGACCTGCCGAAAGTGATGATGCCGGTGTGCGGCAAGCCGATGATACGCCATATTATTGATACGCTGGAGAAAATCGGCGTAAAGGATGTCGTAACGGTTGTTTCTCCCGACGGAGATATGGTGAAAAACGAAACTGCGCCGTACAGGACTGCAGTGCAGGCGGAACAGCTTGGCACGGGACATGCGGTCAGGTGCGCCGAAGAAGCGCTGAAAGGCGGTTTTGACGGGCCGGTGCTGGTGATTTTCGGCGATACGCCGCTGATTACCGAAGAAACCTTTTTGAAAATTGCAGACAGAATCCGCAAAGGCTACGCCGTTGTTGTGCTCGGGTTCAGACCCGGAGATCCGGCTCGGTACGGACGCCTGAAGATGAGCGGGACGGAGCTGACAGGGATTGTCGAATATAAAGATGCAACGGAAGAAGAACGGAGCATTGATTTCTGCAATTCCGGGTGCATGGGATTTGACGGGCATTATTTATTTAAAATTTTGGCACAAATTGACAATGAAAATGCGGCAAAGGAATATTATCTTACCGATGCGGTCAAAATTGCGCGCGGAATGGGACTTAAATGCACCGCGATTGAGGGCAATCCGAAAGAGGTCGCCAGCGCCAATACGCGCGAGGAGCTGGCCTTGCTGGAGGAATTTTATAAGGAAAGGGAAAATTGGGCAAAGCGTTAAAGGAATACTGGTTCGGCATTCTACTGCTGACGGCGGCGCTGTTGTTTTTGATATTTGCGGCGATTGTTGCCGCTGCGCCGCATGACGATGCAAAAATGCGCGGTTTTACACCCTGCACTTACCGGCTGGCGCAGGAGCTCAGCCTGCAGGGAGCCGGGCGCCGGATTTGGGGCGTGCTGGGTGCCGTCGGCGAAAGTTATGTCTGTTATGCGGGCGTTGTTGCGGACGGCGTCGGGCTTTGGCTGGACGGCAAACAGCCGGCGCCATGGAGCAATTATTTTTTCGAATCGGAGAATTTTAAGATTCCGCCGGAATTAAGCGAACCGTTTTCGGAAGATTTGTTAAAGGCGAACCGGCTGGACGGCAGGGAAACCAGCGAAGATTTGTGGCAGGAGAAGAAGTGAGCCGGCAGAAAGGCATAAGTGCCGGCGGGAGGAGATGATGCCGGCAGAGAGATATAAGGACCGGCAGGAAGGCAAATGAACCGGAAAACGGGAAAACTGGCTGCAGCTGCAGCCGGACATATAGTTGTAAGGAGTGTAAGAATATGGAAAATAAAGAGAAAATGCCGGAATGGGATTTATCTGAATATTATAACGGGGTTGATGACCCGAAAATCGGCGAAGACCTCAACGCGTATGCCGACAAAGCGGCAGCTTTTGCGGCGAAGTACCGCGGCAAAGTAGCGGGGCTTGACGGCGCGGCGTTTGTTGCGGCCTTGAAAGAGCTGGAAGAAATGAGCCGTATTGCATCCAAACTCGGCGGGTATGCGAGCCTTAACTCTTCGACGCATTTGACTGATGCGAAGGCGTCGGCTCTCTACCAGCGCGTGGTTGAAGGGTTGAACGACGCGGGAAAGGATTTATTGTTTTTTGCTCTTGAATATAACAAGCTGGACAAGGCGGCGGAAGAAAAGCTTTTGGCTGATGAACAGGTACGCTTTTATCTGCCGTATTTAAAACGGGTGCGGAAGTTCAAGCCCTACGAGCTGTCGGAGGAAGTTGAAAAAACGCTGCTGGAAAAAGATGTAACGTCCGGTTCGGCATGGGTTCGCCTGTATGAGGAATTTATGGCACGGCTGTCGTATTCGGTGGACGGCAAAAGCTATAACGATGCGCAAATCAGCCGCCTGTGTCTCAGTCCGGATGCAGAGTTGCGCGAAAAGGCCGGCAAGGAGATTAACAATGTTTCCAGAGAAAACAGCTTTGAGGCGGGCTATATCTATAATATGATTATGAAAGACAAGGCGGTTGAAGATGAAAAGCGCGGGTTCAAGCTGCCGATGTCGTCACGCAATTTGTCGGAAGAAGTCAGCGACGAAACGGTGGAAAATCTGGCGCAGACGGTGCGGGACAATTATGAAAACATCGCCTGGCGCTTTTACAAGATAAAGGCGAAACTGCTCGGTGTGGAGAAAATCAAATATTGGGACAGAAATGCGCCGCTGCCGCTTGAAGATGACAAGGAATATACGTGGGAAGAAGCCGTTAAGACGGTTTTGGATGCGTACCATGCCTTTTCGCCGAAACTGCATACGATTGCGCGTGAGTTTTTTGATAAACCGTGGATTGATGTGGCGCCGAAAGACGGCAAGCGCAGCGGAGCTTTTTGTTCGGGACCGCTGACCGAGGAGCATCCGTTTTTGCTGCTGAATTTTACCGGCAAGCGCAATGACGTATTGACTCTGGCACATGAGCTTGGTCACGGGTGCCATCACCAGCTGCGGCGGCAAAACGGTGTCCTGAACGAGACGACGCGAATGACGACCGAAGAGGTGGCGTCGGTGTTCGGCGAAATGCTGGTGTTCCAGTCGATGCTCAACAATGCGAAGACCGACAATGAGAAAATTGCGTTGCTGGCGATGAAGGTCAATGATATGATTAATACGGCAATACGCCAGATTGCGTTTCATTTTTTTGAAACAAGGGCGCATAACGAGCGTAAAAACGGCGAGCTGCCCGTCGAACGGCTGAACGAAATCTGGCTGGAAGAGATGAAAGCAAGCTTGGGGCCGTGGGTAGAGGTAGATGAAAACTCCGCCTATATTTGGGAGCAGGTCGGGCATTTCTTCTTTTTGCCGTTTTATGTATATGCTTATTCTTTTGCCGATTGCGTGGTCAATTCGCTGTACTGGCTGAAACTGCAGAACAAGGTTGAAAATTTTGAGGACAAGTATCTGGAACTGTTGTCCAAAACGGCTATCGGTGATTATAAGGAGATTTTCGCACCGTTCGGGCTGAATCCGGAGAGCAGGGAGTTCTGGCAGGGCGGATTAAATCTGATAGGCTATTATCTGGATCAGCTGGAAGAGCTGACGGACAAAATGCCGGAGAAGTAAATAGCAGCTGTTTTGTGAAGAAAAGGAAAATCCAGTGTCCGTGGGCGCTGGATTTTTTATGTTATGGTTATGGGACGTATTTTTGTGTTGGGCTGCGATATTGGCGCATTGGCGCATTGGCGTGGGTTTGGACGCGGACAGGGAGGAGGAATGAGAGAGAGGGGTGTGGTGGGAGCGACCGGCACCGGGTTATAGAAGGGGCAGAGTTGCGCCTGAAGGCTCGCGCGCAGGGGGTAGGGTTTTGCGCAGGGGGTAGGGTTTTGCGCAGAGGGAGGGGCGCGGTGTTTTGCACGCAGGGGGTAGGGCGTGGTGTGCGCGCGTTAGGGTCTACGCGTTTGGGGCAGGCGCGTTCGTGGTGTGCGCGTTCGTGGTGTGTGCGGGCGTATTATCAGAACTTGTACTTGACGCCAAGGTCGAAGAGCTGAGGGTCGTTCTTCTGTATGAGCCGGTTGTACTTGGCGTAAAGAGCGATATCCTTATACTCGTAATCAAGGGCAGCTTCGAGGACGGCGCGGTCGCGCTGATAGAGGTTTGCGTCGTCGCGGATGTAGTACCATCCGGAGCCTGAGCTGTGTCTGGCCTTGATGTCGTCGAAGGGCGAAGCGAATTCGTGGTAATAGACGCCGCCGACCTTAAAGGCGAACTTGCCGTACTTTTCGGTTTTGACTTCTTTTTTGAGGAAGAGGCCGATACCGGCTTCGACGGAGAGGTTGTGCGTCTTTTTGGTAACGAGGTCGTTTTCGCCGTTTCCTTCGTCAAATCCGTCTTCGGTATAGCCGAGGGCATTGAGCATAAGGGCGGGTTCGAGTTCGGCGTAGCCGTTGAGGTCAACGGTGTAGCGGAGTTCGTTGGTAAGGCCGTAGAAGAAGTCGGTGATGTCCGATTCCCTGTCGGAGCCGCGGTCGTATTCGCCGTAACCGTAGCCGAGGCTTAAGACGGAAGCGAGGCGGAGGTTGTCGGTAAATTTGTGGAGCCAGGGCATAAAGACGGTAACGATGTTGAGGTCGCGGTCGCCGCCGTCGTCATAGCTGGTTGAAATTTTGGTATAACCGATACCGAGGCCGAGGCGGTTTTTATTATCAATCCTCTTGTCGCCAAAGGTATACATGGAGTTGGCGGAGAGGTCGTAACCGGAGAGGTAGCTCTTGTTGTCGGTTTCAAGGTTATAGTTGTCATAACCGGCGATAACGCGGTAAGGCTCGTCGGACGGTTTCAGGATGGTGTCGGCCATATTGCGGTTAAGGCTCCGGAGCACCTGGAAGTTCTCGTCGGCGAAGTTGGTGAGGGTATTGAGGCCGGCCTTGTCGGCAATGCTGAGGGCAGCGCCGGCGTCGGAAGAAGCGCCTTTGATATCGTCATACATGCCTTCAAGGTTGCCTTGTTTGTAGTTTTGTTCAAGATATTCGCCGAGGGAGGCGTTTTGCGCAAACTCGTTGAAGTTTCTGCGGTTGAGGACGACGTCATAGCCGCCGGAAGCGTTTTGCTTTTTCTCGGCTTTGAAGAGGGCAGATTCTGAGGAGAGGTTCAAGCCGTCGGCGTTTTCGGTTTTGAGGCTACCTTCCTGGACATAGGTATCCTGATTGCCGCCCATGACGGTGGAGGAACCTGCGGCGAGGTCGCCTTTGAGGCTTTCGGCTTCATAAACGCCGCCGTCTTCAAGGTAGATTTTGCCGCCGAGGGCGTCGAGGTCGGCGTCTCCGGAGAAGCTCATAAGGCTGTAATTGCGGAGTTTTGCCCCGTTGAGAGTAATGCCGGAACTGCCTTCGCGGACTTCGCCGTTGACGGTGATGGTGCCGAAGTTGTTGACGACGGCGTCGGAAGAATTTTCATCAATAAAGATGCCGTGCGCCTGTCCGTCGGGCGAAGAGTTGACGGTGATGGTGCCGGTTTCGGTGTTGGTTACCGTGGTGCCCTGACCGTCTTTGACGTAGATGCCGTAGGCGTTTTGCCCTTCAACGTCGATGGAACCTTCGTTGGTGATGGTGTTTTGGCCTTCGCCATAGATGCCGTAAGCGTTTTCGGCGTTTCCGGAGATGGCAACGGAGCCTTTGTTGATGACGGTGCCGCCGATGTTGGAGTAGATGCCGACGGCATCACCGCCGTTATAACTCTTGATGGCAACGGATGCGCCGGTGTCATTGGTAACGGTGCCGGAGGACGAGCCGTACATGCCGTACGCCGTGCCCGTGCCGAAGTGGCTGATGGTGATGCGCCCGATGCCCCCGTTTACGCTGTCCGTCGTGTTCTTTATGTTCGCTCCGTTCTTTATGCCGTATATGTCTTTGCTCTCTTCTGCGCTGCTTGTAATGTCTATGGCGGTTTGATTTGTCAGAGTAAGCTTGGAGTTGAAGGCATTTACCAATATACATGTGCCGTTATCTTCAATATATCCCTCTTCCTCTTTACAAGAGTCAATACCATATTTTCCTTCACATTGCGAACAGTTGGCTCCGGTCGGGCAGCTGCTGTGCGAAAATCTGCTGTCGCAGGCGCAAGTACCGTTAGTCAGGATATATCCTTTGCTTGCATCGCAGCTGATGACATATTTACATCCTGAAACGCTGTCCGTTCCGCAGGAAGAAGCTCCGGTCGGGCAGGAGTCAAAGCCGGAAGTATTGTTGCAGGTGTATGAACAGGTGAAACACTGGGTGTCGCCGGAATATGCACCGGTATTTTCCGTTCCGACATTGGCATAGCTGCTGGTGGTACATGCGGTTGTCTGGCCGCTGGAGCAGTCTTTTTCGGTACATTTGCCACAGACCAGACCGCCGGAAGTGCCGCTGGAAGAGAAAGTCCAACCGTTAGCTTTTGATGTTCCGCAGTTATCAACGGACTGATAGGCTGTGCTGTAGCCAGAGGGGCAACTGGTCGATCCGGTTTGTTTCCAACATCCTGATCCGCTGGCACTTTCTGTACAAGTATAGCCGCCTTCCTGGCAGGTTGCTTGACTGGTGAACGGATAATCGGACGGGCATTGGGCACCGGTGTAGCAGGCTACCGGAGAGGTAATAGAGTTGGTGCAGGTTTTGCCGCTCGGGCAGCTGCCGGCCGTCCAACCGGAAGTGCAGGAATAAGTGCATTTATAGCAGGTGTTGCTGCCGACAGTGGTCGTTTCCTGACTGTAGGTATAGCCGGTTCCGCCGGAGCAGGGCGTTGTGCCGTTGTTATACTCGGACGGACAGCTTTGCGAACCGTTGCGGATGTAGCAGGTTTTGCCGTTTTCAGTAGTGGTAGTGCATGTATAGCCACCATTAGTGCAGTTGGTCTGGCTGGCAAAGGCATTTGATTCGTTACAAGCATAGCTGCATTCGTAGCAGGGGGTATTACCCTGGAAAGAGCCGGTTTCCTGCGCCGAACCCGTGGTATAGGTACCGTTATTGCAGGTTTGGCTGGTACTGGAACCGACAGGGCAGGTTTTGGCAACGCATTCGTTGCAGGCGGTGTTTCCGGCATAATCTACACGGTTAATCGTCCAGCCGTTGATACCGGTTGTCTGGCAATCGGCAGCGCTGGTGATGTCTGTAGACCCGGTATCGCAGGTTCTTGCTGTGCACAGGCCGCACGCGGTGTCGCCGGCATAACCGTTAATGCTGAAGTTCCAGCCTTCGCTGCCGCCGACGCCACAGGAAGAAACGCTGGTGTTTGAAGTGGATGCGCCGTTGGTGCAGGTTTTGGCTTCACATTTACCGCATACCTGTCCGCCGGAGGTGCCATTTGAAGAATAATTCCAGCCTTCGGGGTGAGCTTTGCCGCTGCAGTCTTCCAGCCCGGCAGTGTAGCCGGACGGACATTGAGAAGCAGATCCTCTGAGCCAGCAGGTCTTTCCGTTTTCTTCAACCTGCGTGCAGGTGTAGCCGCCTGCCTGACAATTGCTTTGTTCGGCAAAGGCTGTTGATTCGTTACAAGCATAAGTGCAGAGATAGCAGATGCTGTCACCGGCAGCGCCATGTTCCGTTTCGCTGGCAACTTTGGTATAGGTTCCGGCAGAGCATCCGGCTGTCGTCGAGCCGTCCTGACAGGTTTTGGCTGTACATTTGCCGCAGGCTTCATCGCCATTGTAACGCGTACTGTCAATCTGGATTGTCCAACCGTTGGCCCCCTGGCTGCCGCAGTCGCTGACGTCTTGTTTGGAGGTGCTGAAACCGCTGTTGCACTGCAATTTGTCGCATTCGCCGCATTTCAGATCACCGGACATACCGTGTTCGGTGTAACTCCAGCCGAGGCTGCCTTTGGTGCCGCAGTCGGCAACGCTTTGGTATTGGGTAGAACCGATTTCGCATTGTTCGGCATTGCCGCGCAGCCAGCAGGTTAACCCATGCCCGGTTACGGACGAGCATTGGTAAGCGCCGTTGTTTGTGCATGCGTTTTCGGAAGTGTAGTAATTGCTGGCGCAGGCGTAAGTACAAGTCAAACACGGAGTGTTGCCGTTGTAATCGCCGTTTTCTTTTGAGGTGAGGGTAAATCCGGTACCGGCGGGTTCGCACTGCGTGGTGCCGGTCTCACAAGCCAGAGCCTGGCATTTGCCGCATTGTTTGCCGCCGGACGAGCCGTTAAAGATAACTTCCCAGCCGTTGGTTCCGCCAACGCCGCAGTCGGCAGGAGTTTGGATTGACGTATTATAGGAGGGATCCGGGCATTGTGAAGCTTCGCCCCGTTTCCAACAGTTTGAACCGGGCGCACTTTCCGTACAGGTATAGCCGCCAGCCTGGCAGGTTTCTTCGCTGGTGAACGGATAATCGACAGGGCAGCCGGTTACCTGATAGCATTGTACGGGTGTCGTGATTGTGTTGCAGGCTTTTCCTGCCGGACAGCTGCCGGGAGTCCACCCTGTCGCACAGGCATAAGTACATTTATAACAGGTGTTGTCGCCGACTTGTGTGGAATCTTCGGTGGTGGTGAAACCGTTGCCGCTTGGCGTACACTTGGTGGAGCTGGGGTAGTCGTCCGGGCAGGTTTGGGAACCGTTGCGGACATAGCAGACTATGCCGTGTTCTGCGGGCGTTGGCGTACAGGTGTACCCGCCGGCCTGACAAGTGCTTTGCTGGCTAAAGGCGTTTGATTCGTTACAAGCGTAGGTGCAGAGATAGCAGATACTGTCACCGGCGGCGCCATGTTCCGTTTCGCTGGCGACTTGGGTATAGGTTCCGGGGGTGCATCTGGCGGTAGATGAGCCGTCCTGACAGGTTTTAGGCGTACATTCGCCGCATTTCAGATTACCGGACATGCCGTGTTCGGTATAAGTCCAGCCGTTGGCTCCCTGATCGCCGCAGTCGGCAACGCTTTGGTATTTGGTGGAGCCGATTTCGCATTGTTCGGCGTTACCGCGCAGCCAGCAGGTCAGCCCATGGTCAGTTACGGACGAGCATTGGTAAGCGCCGTTGTTGGTGCAGGCATTTTCGGAAGTGTAGTAATTGTCGGCGCAGGCATAGGTGCAGGTCAGACACGGAGTGTTGCCGCTGTAATCGCCGTTTTCTTTTGAGGTGAGGGTAAATCCGGTACCGGCCGGTTCGCACTGCGTGGTGCCGGTCTCACAAGCCAAAGCCGTACATTTGCCGCATTGTTTGCCGCCGGACGTGCCGTTGAATTCAACTTTCCAACCATTAGTTCCGCCAACGCCGCAGTCGGCAGGAGTCTGAATTGCGGTGTCATAGCCGGCAGGGCATTGTGAAGCGGCGCCGGGAACCCAACACTGATTGGCGGCCTGTGTGCAGTCGTATCCCGGGTTGGCCAGTTCGCACGCCTGTTGCGTGTCATAATTTCCGGCAGAGGTGTCGCAGCCTTTTTTCTGATAACATTGTACCGGAGAGGTAATCGTATCACAGGTCAGACCGGCGGGGCAGCTTCCTGCGTTCCAGCCCGGTGCACATTCATAAGCGCATTTGTAACAGGTGTTGAAGCCTTGCTGAACAGAGTCCTGCGTGGTGGTGTAACCCTTGTCGCTCGGAAGGCACGGTTTTGTATCCGGATAGTCAACCGGGCAGGTTTGCGAGCCGGTACGTTTCCAGCATCCGGAACCGTTGGCGCTTTCGGTACAGGTGTAACCGTCAGCTTCGCACAGTCCTTTATCAGTGAAGGGATAATCAATCGGGCAACCGGTTACCTGATAGCACTGAACCGGGCTTGTAATCGTATTGCAGGCTTTTCCTGCGGGGCAGGTTCCGGCACTCCAGCCCGGGGCACAGGTATAGGTACATTTGTAACAGGTTATGTTGTTAACGGATTTACTGTCCTGATCGGTAACAAATCCGTTTCCGCTCGGCCGGCAGGGCGATGTGCTCGGATAGTCGACCGGGCAAACGGGGTCGTCTCCGCCGTCATCGTCATCAAGCAGAAAATATGCCCCGGCGGCTGCTCCGGCACCGAGCAGCAAAATGCCGGCCGGAGATATTTTAGTTTTTTCGCCGGCGATTACAGCACAAATCGGATCATTGTCGTCATGACAGGGAACTTTGGTGCTGGCGCCGAATTTGAGGAGAAGGGCGTAAGCGTCCCGGTCTTCGGCCTGTTGAGCCAGACATAGCGCAGTATTGCGGTTGCGGTCCTGCAGGTTGATGTAGCGTTTGAACTGCTGCAGCCGCGTTATGTTGCCGGTTTTTGCCCAATTGTACAGGTGCGCAGGGGTCAGGCGCGTGGCAGCTTCGGCAGTTGTGCCGGAAATGCTGCAGAATAATGCAAGAATGCCAAGACCAAAACATAAGCGTCTTATTATGTTGTTCATATGTGTCTCCTCTGCCCCGTTGTTTTTGGTTATCATGGTTTTTACCGGGGCAAATCTTAAAATTTTATGCATAAAACCGGCGTTTAAATACACCTTGCCCCATTTCTAACATATAAAATTTTATTTGTAAAGATGTTTTTTGTATAAAATTTGCATTTTAAAGTCTAAATCCGGCGCAAAACGAATCTGTGCCGAAGTTTGCGGGAATCGAAAATAAATCTTGTGCGAATCGCTTGTCTTCTTCTATTAACCAAAATGAAATATTTTGTTAACCGATATTTAATATTTGTCTAAAAATTGACAAATCCGGCTCTTATAAAAAGGCTGCGGAATGTCGGGAGCGATTTTTCAGCGGTGCTGCAATCGGGGGCAGAGAGCGCTCATTCTATAATTTCGCCCTTTTTGATGCCGTAGAGGATGCTGCGCTGCATCCAGCCTTCAATATTGTTTTCAAATTCAAGCTGGCAAAAAGATTGGCCGCAGCGTTTGATTTTGGCGACGACGCCGTTTTCGGCACGGGCAATGACGTCGGAATTAAGGCTGTCTTTTTCATAGATGTTGTTTTCGCCCGGTTCGGTAATCAGCGCATAGCGGGTGTTGGTCAGGAGATTTTTGCGCACCCAGGTTATCGTCCCTTCATAGTCTTTTATTTTGCGCCACTGGTCATATTCGGCAATGATTTCTACCGGGTAGTTCTGCTGCTGGTAAATCCATTCTATCGGGTAGCGGATATTGGGACCGGAACGGGCGTTTACCTTGTCGGCGCGCATGGCGACAAAACGCGTTTCGTCCGGGTTTAATTCAAGGATTGCCGCGGCGCGGGCATTCATGCAGAGAAAAGATGAAAACAATATGAGAGCGATAACGCGCATTTTTTCCTCAGTTAAAATCGGGTTGGTATGTTATATGTTTTCAGTTTAGACGGCGGGAGTTAAAAAAGAATTAAGCAGGGGATAAAAAAGGCTCGCGCGCAGGGGGTAGGGTTTTGCGCAGGGGGTAGGGTTTTGCGCAGAGGGAGGGGCGCGGTGTTTTGCACGCAGGGGGTAGGGCGTGGTGTGCGCGCGTTAGGGTCTACGCGTTTGGGGCAGGCGCGTTCGTGGTGTGCGCGTTCGTGGTGTGTGCGGGCGTATTATCAGAACTTGTACTTGACGCCAAGGTCGAAGAGCTGAGGGTCGTTCTTCTGTATGAGCCGGTTGTACTTGGCGTAAAGAGCGATATCCTTATACTCGTAATCAAGGGCAGCTTCGAGGACGGCGCGGTCGCGCTGATAGAGGTTTGCGTCGTCGCGGATGTAGTACCATCCGGAGCCTGAGCTGTGTCTGGCCTTGATGTCGTCGAAGGGCGAAGCGAATTCGTGGTAATAGACGCCGCCGACCTTAAAGGCGAACTTGCCGTACTTTTCGGTTTTGACTTCTTTTTTGAGGAAGAGGCCGATACCGGCTTCGACGGAGAGGTTGTGCGTCTTTTTGGTAACGAGGTCGTTTTCGCCGTTTCCTTCGTCAAATCCGTCTTCGGTATAGCCGAGGGCATTGAGCATAAGGGCGGGTTCGAGTTCGGCGTAGCCGTTGAGGTCAACGGTGTAGCGGAGTTCGTTGGTAAGGCCGTAGAAGAAGTCGGTGATGTCCGATTCCCTGTCGGAGCCGCGGTCGTATTCGCCGTAACCGTAGCCGAGGCTTAAGACGGAAGCGAGGCGGAGGTTGTCGGTAAATTTGTGGAGCCAGGGCATAAAGACGGTAACGATGTTGAGGTCGCGGTCGCCGCCGTCGTCATAGCTGGTTGAAATTTTGGTATAACCGATACCGAGGCCGAGGCGGTTTTTATTATCAATCCTCTTGTCGCCAAAGGTATACATGGAGTTGGCGGAGAGGTCGTAACCGGAGAGGTAGCTCTTGTTGTCGGTTTCAAGGTTATAGTTGTCATAACCGGCGATAACGCGGTAAGGCTCGTCGGACGGTTTCAGGATGGTGTCGGCCATATTGCGGTTAAGGCTCCGGAGCACCTGGAAGTTCTCGTCGGCGAAGTTGGTGAGGGTATTGAGGCCGGCCTTGTCGGCAATGCTGAGGGCAGCGCCGGCGTCGGAAGAAGCGCCTTTGATATCGTCATACATGCCTTCAAGGTTGCCTTGTTTGTAGTTTTGTTCAAGATATTCGCCGAGGGAGGCGTTTTGCGCAAACTCGTTGAAGTTTCTGCGGTTGAGGACGACGTCATAGCCGCCGGAAGCGTTTTGCTTTTTCTCGGCTTTGAAGAGGGCAGATTCTGAGGAGAGGTTCAAGCCGTCGGCGTTTTCGGTTTTGAGGCTACCTTCCTGGACATAGGTATCCTGATTGCCGCCCATGACGGTGGAGGAACCTGCGGCGAGGTCGCCTTTGAGGCTTTCGGCTTCATAAACGCCGCCGTCTTCAAGGTAGATTTTGCCGCCGAGGGCGTCGAGGTCGGCGTCTCCGGAGAAGCTCATAAGGCTGTAATTGCGGAGTTTTGCCCCGTTGAGAGTAATGCCGGAACTGCCTTCGCGGACTTCGCCGTTGACGGTGATGGTGCCGAAGTTGTTGACGACGGCGTCGGAAGAATTTTCATCAATAAAGATGCCGTGCGCCTGTCCGTCGGGCGAAGAGTTGACGGTGATGGTGCCGGTTTCGGTGTTGGTTACCGTGGTGCCCTGACCGTCTTTGACGTAGATGCCGTAGGCGTTTTGCCCTTCAACGTCGATGGAACCTTCGTTGGTGATGGTGTTTTGGCCTTCGCCATAGATGCCGTAAGCGTTTTCGGCGTTTCCGGAGATGGCAACGGAGCCTTTGTTGATGACGGTGCCGCCGATGTTGGAGTAGATGCCGACGGCATCACCGCCGTTATAACTCTTGATGGCAACGGATGCGCCGGTGTCATTGGTAACGGTGCCGGAGGACGAGCCGTACATGCCGTACGCCGTGCCCGTGCCGAAGTGGCTGATGGTGATGCGCCCGATGCCCCCGTTTACGCTGTCCGTCGTGTTCTTTATGTTCGCTCCGTTCTTTATGCCGTATATGTCTTTGCTCTCTTCTGAGCTGCTTGTAATGTCTATTTCCCTGGTGTTGGTTAAGGTGAGGCGTGAGGAAAGGTCTGTTGCCGTTGCCCGCCAGCAGCCGGAAGCTTCGTCGGCAGTGCATATCGTCCCTTCCGGACATTCGCTTTCGCCGGAATAATAGCCTTTTGCCGTGTCGCAGGCATAAGAGCAGGTGTTGCAGACATTGTCGCCGGACTGGTTTGCGGTCGGGGTCGGCGTGGCAACTTTTCCGGTTTGTTCGGGGCAGGTTACATACTCGCCTTCCGGGCAGGCCTTTGCGTTATCTTTGTCCGGAACAAAGCATCGGTTTTCCAATTTGCAGGTATAGCCGGGATTTGCCTTTTCGCACAATATTGAGGTATTGTAGGAATTTTGCGCTTCATCGCAGCCTTGGATGATGTAGCATTTGCTTTCCGCATCTTGAGTGCAGGTACCGGTGGGGGATACAATTTCGCAGCCTTCTGAGTTTGGATAATATCCGGTGGAGGAACCGCCACACTCGTATTCGCAGCGGTAACATTCGGCATCGCCGGCAAAGTTTCCGGTTGACCTTTCCGTTGTAATCATTCCAGGGGTTTGCGGGCACTGTCCCGATAGATACTGGCCGTCGGGGCAGGTTTTGGCAGTTCCTTTGCCGGTACAGCCGTTTTGTACATAGTCGCACTCGTAGCCCGGATTGTAGTTGGTGCAGTCGCGCGGCTTGGTGTAGAAGCCTTTGCTGGTGTCGCACTGGCTGCGTTTGAAACAGCCGGATGCGGAATCTTCGGCACAGATGTATTCGGGCTGGGCAATCAGACATGCGTCGTTGTCTTCATAATACATATTTTCGGTATCGCAGCTATAACTGCAGGTATAGCATTGCTGCCCGCCGGAGAAGTTTTCGGTCGGTTTTGCTTCAACTGTGTTGCCGGTTTTTTCTTCACAGGAAAGGTATTCCCCGACGGGGCAGTTGCGGACTTCTCCCTGAACGTAACATTCGTTGTCAAGTTTGCAGTAATATCCCGGAAATGCCTTTTCGCAGTCGCTCTGCGAATCATAAAGGTTCTGTTCGGTGTTACAGGTCTTTGGATAGTAGCAGCCGTTGCTTTCCAGAGAGCATATTTTCTGCGTATGTGCGGTGTTGCAGCTGGATTCGTCCGGATAATAGCTGGCGGCGACGTCGCATTCGTATTGGCAGGTATAGCACTGCTGCTCGCCGGACATATTGCCGGTCGGATCGGAGGAAACCAGTTTTTTGCCGGTGATGACAGGGCATTCGGTGTATTCCTGTTCCGGTTCGGACGGGCAGGGCTTTACTCCGCCTTTGACATAACAGCCGGCGGAAAGGGTACAGCTGTAGCCGTTGTAATACTCTTCGCAGCTTTCCTGTTTATTGTAGAAATGGTTTGCCTCGTCGCAGGTTGAGGTCTTGTAGCAGCCGGAAGGAACGTCCATGGCGCACAGCCAGCCCTGATGAGCAGCGGTGCATTCTGTTTCTTCGGTATAATGTCCGGTATCATTGTTGCAGGCGTAGGAACAGGTGTTGCAACGGTATTCCCCGGCATAGTTGTCGGTCGGGGTCGGCGTGGCGATGTTGCCTTCTTTTTCCGGGCAGGTGACGTATTCATTTTCGGGGCACTCCAGCGCGATGTCTTTGACGTAACAGCCGTCTTCGGATTTGCAGGCGTAACCGGTATTGTTTTGCATACACAACGACAGGTCTTCGTAATAGCCCTGCTTTTCGTCGCAGCCGGTCGGCGTATAGCATTGCGACAGCCCGTCGAGGCTGCAGGTGCGCCCTTTGTTGTTTGTTGTGCAGAGTTCGTCGCTGGGGTAATAGCGCTCTTCGGCGTCGCATTGGTATTCGCAAGTGTAACACTGGTTGGTTCCGGACATATTTTCGGTCGGGACATACTGGGTCGTGTTGCCGGGTTTGGACGGGCATTTGCCGGAGGTATATTCATTTTCCGGGCAGGGGGCGGCATCGGTTTTGACAAAGCAGCCGGATTCGGGGTCGGTTTCGCAGATGTAGCCTTTATTGGCATCTTCGCAGACGCCCGAATTGGGGTAATAGCCCTGGTCGGTCAGACAGGAATAGCTGCAGCGGTAGCAGGCTTCTTCGCCGGCATAATTGCCGCTGGCGATTTCATCAAGCTTATTGCCGGGTTTTTCCGCGCAGCCGCCTTTGGTGTATTCATCCTGCGGACACTGGCGGGCATCGCCTTTGACGTAACACTTGCTGAGCTCATCTTCCTTGCAGAAGTAACCGGTATTGGCAGCCTCGCAGGAGCCGGAGTCATTATAATAATTATTCAGTTCGTCGCAGTCTCCGGCCTTATAACATCCGGATGTTTCTTCAACATAGCAGGATTTGCCCGGGTTGTTGCGGGTGCATTCGCTCTGGTTGCCATAGAACCCCTCGGCGGCTTTACAGGTATAAACGCAGTTGTAACAGGGATTTTCCCCAGACATATCCCCGCTTTCCTCTTCGGCGACCGTCGTGCCCGGCTTTTCGGGGCAGAGGCCGGTTGTGTACTGTCCCGTCGGGCATCTCTTGGGGTCTCCTTTGATATAACATTCGTTATAGAGGGTACAGGAATACCCTTTGAACGCATTTTCACAGTCCTCCAGCCCGGAGTAATATCCCATGTCGGTACGGCAACCCGATACCATAAAACACTGCGAGCTGTGGTCCAGGGCGCAGGAACGTCCGGTATTGGCATTTTCGCAAGTTTCGGCATCGCTGTAATAGCCTTTGGCAGAGATACAGGTGTATTCGCAGGCGAAACATTTTTCCTCGCCGGTGAAATTGCCGCTTTCCTTTTCTTCCACGTCATTGCCGACGCGGTCAGGACAGAGTCCGGCGGTGTATTCGCCGCTGGGGCAGGCTTTGGGAGCGCCTTTGGTGTAGCAGCCAAATTCTTCAACGCACTCGTAGCCTTTGAATGTGCTGGTGCAGGCGGCAAGAGAGCCGTAATAGCCGCGGCTGTTGTCGCAGCCGGTCGGCGTATAGCATCCGGAGGAACTGCCGTATTCGCAATAATGGGACGGGTGCTTTTCGGAACATTCGGCTTTTTCGGTATAATACTGGTGTTCCGTGTCGCAGGCATAGGCGCAGGTGTTGCAGTATTCGTCGCCGGATTTGTTGTCGGTCGGGGTCGGCGTGGCAATGTTGCCTTCTTTGCCGGGGCAGGTAACGTATTCGCCGGACGGACACTGTTTGGGCGCGCCTTTGACATAACAGCCGTTTTGGGTTTTGCAGGCATAGCCGTCGTAGTATTCTTCGCAGGTTTCCTGATCGTCATAAAAATTCTGTGCGGCGTCGCATTTGGACGGCTTGTAGCAGCCGGAAGCAGGGTCGGCGGCGCAAATGTACTCAGGCTGGGCGAGATTGCAGGCATCCATGTCTTCATAATAGCGGCCGGCGGTGTCGCAAGTATAGGCGCAGGTGTTGCACTGTTTGTCGCCAGACCAGCTGCCGCTCGGGGTCGGTGTGGCGATATTGCCGGTTTTGGGCGGGCATTCGGTATATTGCTGCTCGGGTTCAGACGGGCAGTTCAAAGGGTCGCCGCGGGAATAGCAGCCGTGGGTATTTTTACAGCTGTAGCCGCGGTTGGCTGCCAGACACGGGGCTTCTTCTTCATAATATCCGTCTTCCAGGTTGCAGACAGACGTTATGTAACAGCCTGACATGCTGTCCGGAACGCAGGTAAATTCAGGAAAGGCAATGTTGCAGGCGCCTTCGGACTGGAAATAGCCCTGCGTCGTGTCGCAGGTGTAGGAACAGGTGTAGCATTTTTGTTCGCCGCTCATGGAGCCGCTTTCTTCCTCAGTTACGTTGTTGCCGTCTTTGGGCGGGCATTTTCCGGCCAGATACTCGCCGGACGGGCAGGCTTTGGGGTCTCCTTTGACGTAGCAGTCTTCTTCCAGTTTGCAGGAATAGCCGTTGTTATTGTTTTCACAGGCGGTCTGCTGGTCGTAGTGCCCTTTGTTTGCATCGCAGCCGGCAGGAACATAACAGCCGGATTCGTCGTTTATTTCGCAAACTTTGGTCGGGTGAGCTTGGGTGCAGTCAGAATCGCTGTCATAATATCTGTTTTTTGTATCGCAGGTGTAGGCGCAGGTGTAGCAGGCGGCGTCGCCGGCAAAACTGCCGCTGGGGTTTTCCTGAGTGGTGTTGCCCGGTTTGGTGGGGCAGAGGCCGCCGGTATACTGTCCTTCGGGGCAGGCTTTTTCGGTGTTTTTGGTATAACAGCCGCCGGTTTCACGGCAGTTCCATCCGGGGAAGGCGGCCTGGCAGAGGTCGTTGCTTGAATACCATCCGGCGGCGGTGTTGCATGCTCCGGGAATATGGCAGCCCGACGTTTCGTCAGCGACACAGGTGCTGCCGGGGTGGGCTTTCAGGCAGGAGCTTTGGTCGTCGTAGTAGTTGTTGGACGTATCGCAGCCGTAAGAACAGCTGTAGCAGGGCAGTTCCCCGGCGTAGTTTCCGGTGGCGCTCGGGGTAGCGACCTTGCCGTCCTTTTCGGGGCATTCGGTATATTCGTCCAGCGGACAGGTTTTGGCTTCGCCTTTAATGTAGCAGCGGTTTTCGGTCAACGTGCAGTTGTAGCCGCGGTTGGCGGTTTGGCAGCTTTCGTCTGTGTCGTAGAAATTTTTTGACGTGTTGCACGAGTATACACAGGCATAACATTGATTTTCGCCGGAAAACTCTCCGGTCGGCTTAGGCTCGACATTATGTTCGGGGCGGGTGGAACATTCGGTGTACTGCTCGTCCGGGCAGTCTTTGGCATCGCCTTTCTTATAACAGCCGTTGGACTGGATGTCGCAGGCGTAACCGGTGTTTACCTGTTCGCAGTCTTGCTGCTCCTCATAATATCCGGCGGCGGTGCTGCACTTGGACGGGATATAGCATCCGGTCGAGGGCTGCAGTTCGCATTCCATGCCGGTGTTGGCGGCGGTGCAGGAAGGCTTGTCATCATAGTGTTTGGACGTGGTATCGCAGGCGCCTTTGACATAGCAGTTTGAGGGGCCGTCAAGATTGCAGACGTGTCCGGTGTTGGCGGCGGTGCAGGCGCCGTTGTCGTCATAATACCCTTTGGATGTGTCACAGCCGGTAACGCGGTAGCAGCCGGATTCTTCTTCAATGCCGCAGGCTTTGCCGGTGTTGGCAGTCTGGCAGGAGCCGTTGTCGGGATAGTATTTGTCTGACACTTTACATGTATATATGCAGGTAAAGCACTGATTTTCCCCGCTCATGCTGCCGCTGGGCGATTCCGAAACGTCGTTGCCGGTTTTGGAAGGGCATTTTCCGGTCAGATATTCGCCGATGGGGCAGTCTTTGGCGTCGCCTTTGACGTAACATTTGTCGCGCAGCTCGCAGGCATAGCCGGTGTTGGCGGCTTCGCAGTCTTTCTGTTCCTCATAAAATCCGGCGGCGGTATTGCAGCCGGAGGGCTTGTAGCAGCCGGAGGCGTCGTTCAGGCTGCAGAACTGTTCGGGGTTGGCCTTTTCGCAGCTGTCTTTGAGGGTGTAATATTTGTTTGTTTCGTCGCAGGTGTAAGCACAGGTGTAGCACTGTTTGGCGCCCGACATATTTTCGGTAGGGGTCGGCGTTACTTTGTTGCCTTCTTTGGACGGGCATTCGGTATATTCCTGTTCCGGTTCGGACGGGCAGGGCTTTTCGCCGCCTTTGACGTAACAGCCGTATTGGGTGGTGCATTCGTAGCCGACATAATAATCTTCACAGCTTTGCTGTTCGTCGTAATAGTGCTCGTCTTCCTTGCAGCCGGCAGCGACGTAGCAGGAAGAGGCGGGGTCTACGGCGCAGAGGTGGCCGGTGCTGGCGGCAAGGCAGGCACCCTCTTCTTCATAATAGCCGGCGGCGGTGTTGCAGCCGGAAGGGACGAAACAGCCGGTTTCGCAGTCTTCGGCACAGAATTTGCCGGTATTGGCCGCCTGACAGGCGCCGATATCATCATAGTGTTTTTCCGCAGGGTTGCAGCTGTAACGACAGGTGTAGCAGGAAGCACTGCCGGACATATTGCCGGAAACAATTTCGGTAACGGTGGTGCCTTCTTTTTTGGGGCAGTTGCCTTTCAGGTATTCGCCGACCGGGCAGTCTTTGGCGGTTCCTTTGGTATAGCAGCCGTTGTCCGCAATGCAGTTATAGCCTTTGAACGCGTTTTCGCAGAGGGTAACGGTGCCGTAATAACCGAGAGCGGTGTTGCAGCCTGACGTTTTGTAACAGTCGGAGGCTTTGTCAAGAGAGCAGGTTTTGCCGTAATTGTCGGCGGTACAGGTCTGGTTGTCTTTATAATAACCGAGCGAGGTGTTGCAGGTGTAGACGCAGGTGCCGCAGGCAGACGGGCCGGCGTAATTTCCGGTTTCGTTTTTAACGACGGTGTTGCCGGTTTTGGGTGCACAGGATGTATATTCGCCGTCCGGGCAGGTTTTGGCGGTGCCGCGGGCAAAACAGCCGTTGCTTTCGATGATGTTGTAGCCCGGAAACTGGGAGGTTACCTCTTCCCGCGTGTCGTAGTAGCCCTGGCTGTTGTCGCAGCCGGTTACCTTATAACAGCCGGAGCGCTCGTCCCTGGCGCAGCTTTTATTGGTATTGGCGAGGATACAGGCAGAATTGGTGTCGTAATATTTTTTGGAAACGTCGCAGCCGGAAACGCGGTAACAGCCGTTGGACTGGACGGAGCAGGTATTCCCAACATTGGCGGAGGTGCAGTTCAACATGGAATCATACCAGCCGCCGTCGGTGTTACAGGTATAGGAACAGCGGTAACAGCGGTCGTCGCCGGAGTAGTTCGGCGTGGCAATCTGGGAAACATTTTTTCCGTCAATCGGGGGACAGCTGCCGCTGACGAACTGGTTTTCGGGACAGGACTTGGGGGTGCCTTTGACGTAGCAGCCGTTTTGCAGAACCGCATTATAACCGGGGTATTTGGCGTTGATTTCCGCCGCCGTGTCGTAGTAGCCGCCGGCATTGTCGCAACCGCCGGCCTTATAGCAGCCCGAGGCGGCGTTCATGCCGCAGGTTTTGCCGGGGTTGGCGCTTTGGCAGGAGCCGTGGTCGTTGTAATATCCCTGTTTGGTGTCGCAGGTGTAGGAACAATAGTAGCACTTGTCGGCGCCGGACATGCTGCCGCTTTCGGTCTGGGTGACGGCATTGCCGGGTTTTTGCGGGCAGTTGCCGTTAGTGTACTGGTTGTCGGGGCAGGGTATCGGCGCGTAGGTGCAGCGGTAACATTTGAGCGTACCCGAAAGGTTGCCGCTTTCAGTCTGAGTCAGCGTAAAGCCCGGGCGTTCGGCGCAGGAGGTAGCTTCGCCGTTCGGGCAGTCAAGAGCAACGTCGATGATAAAACAGCCGTTTTCGTGCTGTTTGCAAGAATAACCCGGGTAGGTGTTCATACAGGTGTTTTTGTCCTGATGAAAACCGGCTGCGTCATTGCACGTGTATTGGCAGGCGTAGCACTGCTCATTGCCCGAGTATGAGGAAGAGGGGATTTCGGTCAGCGATGTGCCGGCTTTTTCCGGGCAGCCGCCCTTCAGGTATTGTCCGGCCGGGCAGGCGGCGGGAACACAGGTATTGCCGGATTTCTGCCAAAATCTTTCGCAGGAATCCAGTTTCAGCTTATTTTCACAGGTTGAGCAGATGCCGTGCTCGGGGCAGGCGTCAAGCGGATAGTCGGCGACATTGCATGACGGGCCGGAGGAGCCGCCGCCACCGCCGCCCGAACCGAGGGCGAGCGCTCCGGCGCCGACCGCGGCCGCGCCCAGGAGGACAAGCCCGGTGTTGATACCGCCGGTTTCTTTGATGATTTTGCGACACTGCAAATCGGAATCGTCATGGCAGGGAACCCTGACGGAAGCGCCGAACTGGAGCAGAAGCTTGTAAGCGGAGTAGTCTTTCTGCTGCTGGGCGATGCAGAGCGCGGTGTTTTGGGTAACGTAGTCTTTGATGTTGATGTAGCGTTTGAACTCTTCAAGGCGGGCAACATTGGCGTTTTTGGCCCAAAGGTACAGGTGATACGGCGTCAGCCTGGTTGCCGCCGCAGCAGTATTTATATTGATTATCATGACCAGGGAAATCGCACTGAGCACGTTTCCGAGGCGCCTAATTAGCCTTTTCAATAAAAAGTCTCCGCTTATACACCTTTGGCGTCAGTTTATGCCGGGAATAATTAATAATCGGTAAAAAATATACGAAAATGTTTATATTGAGTCTAATAATGAGTCTAAAACGAGTCTTTTCAGAGTCTTAATATGATAAAAAAGTTGTTTGTATCTTTTATCCGACTCGCAATTTTGCAAATTTTCTGGCAGGCAGTCATGAGACTGTTTTTTGTCAATAATAAACTGGTTATCCGTCTGATTTTAAAAATAAAATTAAAGGTTTATTTATAATCGGGGAGTAGAATTCCCTTATTGGCGAAATAAAAATTTGCACGGCGGAATTTTATCGGCATGGTGGAAATTTGCGAAATGAAGCTTTATTGGTAAAAAAAAATTTGAGAAAAGGAAAAGACAATGGATTTGCGTAAAATGACAGAGGATTTGGTTAAGTTCAGAACGGAGACGGGGAACGCCGCCGAGATTGACAAATGCCTGGCATATATTGCCGCGAGTTTTGACGGTACGGGCGCAGTGGTTAAAATTGAGCGGTTTGACGATGCAAGCCCGGTCATTTACATCAGCAACAACGACAGTATGACGCAAGATGCGCTGGTGCTCGGACATATTGATGTGGTAAAAGCGGCGGACGGCATGTTTGCGCCGAAGATTGAAGACGGCAGAATGTACGGGCGCGGAACATTGGATATGAAGTCTTTTGCCGCGGTGGCGATGAATTCAATGCATTATGTGCTGGAGCATAAGCCGGCGGTTAAGTTCGGCGTTATTTTATCTACCGACGAAGAACAAGGCAGCAAAAGCACGCACGCGTTTATGGCGCGCTATCCGGAGCTGAACGCCGGCGTAGTGCTTGACAATGACGTGGGCGGCGATATCGGCGTTATTATCAACAAATGCAAAAACCCGGTGTTTGTCCGGCTGACGGCGGAAGGCGTTCCGGCGCACGGGTCGACGCCGTGGGACGGCCTTGACGCCAACGAGATGCTGATGCGGACGATTACCGGGCTCAGGCGGTTTTATCCGTACTTTGACATTAACAGCGGCAAGCCTGCAAATACCTGGATTGATACCATGCATGCGGCGCGCATCAGCGGCGGTGATGTTTCCAACATCATTTCCGGGCGGGCGGAGGCGCTGTTGGATATCCGGCTGACGGAGACATCAACGGTTGAAGATTTGGCAAAAAATCTGCGGGAAGCGTGCGCTCCGGGCGTCAGCTATGAAATCGTTTCCGCATCGACGCCGGTGGTTATGAGCGAGGATAATCCGCAAATTCTGGCTTATAAAAGGCTGGCAGAACAGGTAACCGGGCGGAAAATCGTTTTCGAGCAGATTGGCGGGGCAACCGATGCGCGGCTTTTTGCGGAAAAAGGGGCGACGGTGATAATGCACTCCGGTACGGGCGAGGGCATGCATGCCGACGGCGAATATGTGGTCTGGCAGTCGGTCGAAGAGCTGGCACGGATTCAGATTGAATACCTGAAAAGTCTGGCGAATGCTTAAAGCGGGAGGAAATACCGGGCAGCGGCAAGGGCGGGAAACGGAGGCAAAACCGGTGTTTCCCCCTTTGCGGCCGATGGCGGCGGAAGCTGTGGAAGAAGAGGAAATCTCCTGCGTTTCCGGCGAAGGGCTGGCATTTGCCGAGGCGTCATTTGATTTATCGGAATTTGCTACGGTTCGGCTCTCGGGCTGCAAGTTCAAAAATTGCAGCTTTTACCGAACTTCGCTGGTTAAGGTATTGATAGAAAACTGTTCTTTTGCAGGCTGCCGTTTTGAGGGCGGTTACTGGCAGAATGTGTTTGCTGAAGAGAGCAAATTTACCGGGTGCGATTTTAACGAAACTGTTTTCAAAGATACGGTGTTTCGGCGGTGTTTGCTGCAATATGCCAATCTGAACGGGAGCGTGCTGCGACAGGTGATTTTGGACGAAACCCGGCTGACGGATTCCGAATTGAGCGAATGCAAGGTGCAGGGCTTACAGCTGCGAGCGGCGGATTTAACCGGGACGAACTGCTTTAAAACATATTTTTCGGGTACGGATTTGACAGATACGGAAATCGGGGGAATAACCCTGTCCAAGGACTTTGCCGAACTGCGCGGTGCTTTGATAACGCCGTATCAGGCGGGCGGGCTGGTTAAGCTGCTGGGGATAAAGGTTCAGTCCTGACCGGGATGCGGCCGGGGCAATTGGGGAGCCATACCGCAAAATAGAGAAGGGGGGGCTATAAAGAGAAGGGGAATATTATTCCCCTTCTTCCTCGTCAACCGGCGCTTTGCCTTCAATAACATATCCTTCGGCAAACCAGGTACCGAGGTCAATATCGGCGCAGCGTTTGGAACAAAACGGGCGATATTTGGCATTGTCGGTCAGCTTGCCGCAAATCGGGCATTTGTGTACTTTGACAACTTTGCCGGCATTGACTGCTTTGTCGGCGGCGTTTGAAATCGGAGAGCCGGCAGTGCAAACCGCTGTGTCAGATGCGGAACAAGGTGCAGCAGCGGACGTGGATGCATCTGGGAATGCGGCCGGGGATACCGGCCGGTTTTCCGCGGATATTTCCGGAGTGCGGGATTTATCCATCTTATGGCTCCACGCGTCCGGTTCCGCCACAGGTCGGGCATTCTGCCGAAAATTGTTCCAACAGGGTCGGACGGCGGCGGCGGCGCAGGATTTCAACATTTCCGGCTTTGCTTAATCCCAGAACGCGGGCGCCTTGCGCATCGCCGGCGAGTTCTTCGTCCAAGACGTCCATAATGCCGCGCATAAAGCGGTATTCACCCGAACCGGCAAAGTCGATGATGATTTTTCCGGCCAGGTTGCGCAGCAGTATCTGGCGGGCAATTTCCACGGCGGCTTCGCGGTTTAGATTGTCGGTTTCGCCGCGGGCGACATTGCCGGCGCTGTCAACGTCTATGGCAACAAAAGCACGGGTTTCTTCAATATGGATTTCTCCGCCGGACGGCAGCTTTACCGTTTTTTGCATTGCTTCCTGCAGCATATCCTGAATGCCGAAACGTTCGCTCGGATCAGCTTCGTAACTGACGGTGCCGGAGAAAACGGCTTTGACCTTTTCTTCCAAATTATGGTCGTTGACAACAACTTCCCGCAGGGTATCCCGATAACGGCGAATGAGGTCAAACAGAGGGTTTTCCTTGGCGTAAAGCAGTGCCGGAGCATTGGCGGAACGGGCTTTGACGCGGATGTTTTCATAAATGCCGCGCAGTTCGGCCATTTCTTCAATCACGGCGTTGATATCGGCATCGGCGGCAGCGGTGCGGACGACCCAGCCTTCCTGCTGGGAGCTTACGTTTTTCATAACGGCGTCGTGCAGTTCGCGCGCTTTTTCTTCGTCGGTAATCTTAGTCGAAACGTCAATAAAGGTGCCGAACGGGCGATATACCAGATAGGTTCCGGCAATCTGGACGGCGCGCACCAGTTTGGCTCCCTTGTCGGCGCGGGCTTCTTTGGAAACCTGAACGACAACGCACTGCCCTTCGGTCATATTAACTTCCAGCAGCCCGCGTTCCTGCGCGTTCATGAAAGCTTCTTTGTCGTCGCCGACATTGACCATAAAACCGGTTTTGTCATCGGCAAGGCTGACCTTTTTTACAATTCGGCCGAGGTAAACGTTTCCTTCGGCAGCGCCGTTTTCGTTAAACACTTCAAATTCCCGGAGCTGTCCGCCGTCCAATACGGCCAGACAGGCATCCACGCCCGATTTTTCGTAAACTATCGTATCTGCTTGTATCATTGTTGCTATGCTCCTTGTTTAAGCTTGCTTTTGCCGGCCGCCTGTTTTCAGCGGATGCCGGCTCCGTTGAGTAAATTTCTGGTTTCGTACAGCGGCAGACCGATAACGCCGGAGTGCGAGCCGATAATTTTTTTGACAAAGCCGGCGAGCAGCCCTTCGATTTTGTAGCCGGCGACGCCGTGCCATTCGCCGGAAGCGACATATTCGGCGATTTCGGCATCGGTCAGATGTTTCATGACGATTTTGGTTGTTACCGTTTTCTGGCTTATGTGTCCGCTGCGGTCAATCAGGCAGACGGAAGTAATGACGCGGTGCGTCCGTCCCGACAGCAGACGCATAACGGCTGTCTGTGCCGCATCATCGGGCGACTTCTGGATAATTTTGCTGCCAACGACGATGACCGTGTCGGCGCTCAAAACGTTTTCGCCGGGGCTGGCCGCAGCGGCAGCCTGCGCTTTAGACAGAGCCATGCGGCGGATGTACGGCAAAGGTTCTTCGCCGGAAAACGGAGTTTCGTCAATACCGGCAGGGCGTATGTCTTTGGGGAACATGCCGATTGATTCAAGCAGCGCGCGGCGCTGCGGCGAGCCGGAAGCCAGTATGAAATCTTTGGTCTGCATTTATATCTGCTTATGCCTCGTCATCGTAGGTTTTTTCCATGCGTTCGTGGCGTTCCTGCGCTTCGACGCAAAGCGTGGCAATCGGGCGCGCCATCAGGCGGTCAATGCCGATTTCCTCGCCGGTTTCCTCACAGTAGCCGTATGTACCGTCTTCTATGCGGTCAAGCGCCTGGTCGATTTTTACAATCAGCTTGCGGGCGCGGTCTTTGGTGCGCAGGTCAATCGACTTGTCGGTTTCCAGCGAGGCGCGGTCGACGTCGTCCGGCTGGTTCAGGCCGCCCTGACGGAGGTCTTCCAGAGTTCCGCTGGACTGGTTGAGTAAGTCTTTTTTCCAGTCAAGAAGCTTTTGCCGAAAATATTCCAACTGCATTTCATTCATATATTCTTCTTTTTTGTTCGGAACATAGTCCGGCGGCAGAATGATTGAGTTTCCCATTATTTTCTCCTTTGCTTTTCCTTAAAATTCAGCCTCTAAAAAATTTAAGTTTATGATAAAATAGCAATATCAAATCTAACTGCAAGCAAAAAAAACGAGTAATCAACTATCTGTGCCAATTTTTTGCTTTGGGGCCGGGCGGAGGGAAACACAGGGGAAAATCAGCTGAATATCAGCTGAATATCCAGGTAATGGTATTGTTGTCTTTTCTGTTGCAGGCTTTGAGCAGCTGCTCCAAAGAAGGACGGATACCTGTTGATACGCCGGCGGCGGCTTTCATCTCGTAGCGAGTATTTATGTTTGACGTGTCGTAGAACGAACGTTCATAAAACCAGGCTGTTTCACCATTGACAATCAGAGCGTCCATGTCCGACCCGTCGCCGTAAAACTGTCCCTGCGCCAAAACTTCAACGCAGCCTTTTTGATAAACCGTTTCAAACGTGATATAGAAAAGATATTTGTCGTTAACGTCAACGGAACCGTCGCCGACGGGGCCGAATTCGATTTTGCCGCCGAGGGCGTGGCGCAGGTCGCGCATATCCAGCGGGACGGCTCTGTCGTTCTGCATTTTTTGCATATCAAGTTCGCTATAGTCTTCGCTGGCTGCCGTATAGGTGATGATGGCCTTTTTGAGGTCAAGAATCTGCTGGGCGATGCGCCCGGTTTTATATCGTCCGAACACTTCGCTTGCATATGAAGCGAGAATGGCGCCGAGCGTGCCCAGAATACCGATATACATAATCGTTTCCAGCATGGTGTAGCCTTTTTCGCTGCCTGTCGTCCTCATGGCGCATCTCCTTTGTCCTGTCCGCTTGTTGCGGCTGCCCGTCATATCCGGTCATTATATCAGAAAACCGCTTAAAACTCAATAGTTTTGTTTGATAATCGCGATATTTTCCTATACTTTTTAATTTAATAAGGTTAAAAATATGCTTAATTTCAAAATAATTTTTCAGGAGAGGAACAGATGCGGAAAAAAGTGTTGATTATCGGGATATTTCTGGCGGTTTTCGGGGCGGCGTGGGGCGCCTTGTATCTGATGCGCGGCATTGAGGAGCCGGCATTGGAGCCGGCGGCAGCGATTACGGAGGAGCGGCAGGTCAGCGACTCGGTACATTCGTATGCGGCGGAAGACTTGGCTGCCGGGTGCCGGGCGGAAGATAAAATCTTTTGCGCGATAGAGCAGGTAATCAAGTGCACAATGGCTCCGGAACTTGAAGGGTGCGACAAGGAGTATGTTCCCGGTTTTGTGCTCGGAAAGGCCGAAGAAACACCGCGGCCGCGGCATATCTCGTTTGAGATTACCAAAATCAAGCCGATTCCCGGCAGTTCGGACATTTCGGTTTATACGAAATCCGATTGTGATGCGGTCTGGTTCGGCCTTTGCAAGGGAACGGTCATTTATTCCCTGACGCAGAAGGACGGCCGCTGGGCGGTTACGAATATTTACGCTTTGGAAATGTAACAGGCGGGACAATACGCTGAAAAAACGTGTGAATCGGGTATCGTGCCGAAGATGCGGAGAGAGCAAAACGGCAGGGAAAAGTTCCGGCGGGCAGGCCGGAGCTTTTTTTTGACAAATTTTTTGTTGACAAAAATAATTTTATGGAGTATCAGCATAGCTACATTTCATATTTTTATGAATTAGTTAATTTTTTTGTTTCACTAAAAATTTTATTTTTATGGAAAAGTTTCAATTGAACAACGGCATGTCTGTTGTATTTGCAGGTCACTCAAAAGACTACAGTGTATGTCTTAGTGTTAACATCGGTCATGTGAATGAACCGTCCAAAGGTATTGCGGCTTTGTTTGAAAAAACGCTGCTGTTGCAGGTTAAAGGCGTTATTCCCGTTTTTGGCGGAACGATGACAGCCTATACGACCGGCGGCGAAGACTTGGAAGAAGCGCTGGAAAAAGTAGCGCAGATTTTTAATTCTACCGTTATCAGCGAAGAACTGGTGGAACAGGCGAAAGCCGCGATTGTCAAACAGACGCATGATACTGCTCCGCTGACGATGCGCCGCATGAAACTGCTGTATAAACATACGGCATTCGGTGCGGACTGGGTGGTTACTCCGAACGAATATCTGCTGAAAATCGAATCGTATACGGCGGAAGACGTTCGGGAGTTTGCAAACACCTACTACACGGCGGCAAATGTTGTGCTGGCTATTGCAGGTCCGAAAATTCCGCTGGCCGATATGAAGGAGGCTGTTGCCCATTGCTTGGGAAACGTTCCGGCAGGAACCAGACAGCCGAAATTTAACGGCGACATTTATACCGGAGGCTTTAGCCGGATGGATGTGAACAGCGGTGCGACCCGTTTGATGTTCGGCTGGGATGTCAGCAAACTGACGCTTGACGATTCTCCGGCAGCGAATGTGATGATGTCTATGTTTTGGCGACGTCTGGAACGCGCTTATGCCGAAGCCGGCATAGATGCGCAGGTGGAGTTCAAAATTGCCGGGTATTACGGTTTGCGTACCATGCGGGCGTTTGTTATGTCGCCGGATGCGGATGCCAAAAGCCTGACGAATGTGCTTATCGGCGCAGTCAACCGCATTTGCGATGTGGAAGCAACGGAAGAACGTATGGAAAAGTCCCGCAATGCGGCGATGGTCGAAAAACTGGACAAATATGAAAAGTCCGACGACAAGGCGCTTGAAGTCGCATGGCAGACAATCGGCCGCGGCAGTATGTATAATATTGCCAACCGGATTGAGGAAATCAAGGACATTGATGCCGATGCGGTCAGAATGTTGTCCTTGCGCGTGTTCCGCGGCTGCCGTCCGACATATATTGTCGCTGCAACACCGGAAACGGATGCTCTCTCTTATCAAGAAGTGCTTGAAAAGCTGGGGCTGGAAGACATGCTGAAAGACGATGAAAAAGCTTAAAGGGCTTTGCATCAGAATGTTGAATTGTGCTGTTGACGGCCGGAGATTTATATCTCCGGCTTTTTTGCTGTGTAATTTAAAATGCCAAGCCCCCGGTACAGCGTTTTGCTGCAGCGGGGGCTTTGTGTTTTTTTGCTTACCTCTTATCTTTCCATCTCACAGCCTAATGTTGCTGCCAAGGCCCTTTTGATTTCGGATAAGGGGTATTTGTTCAAGTCAATGGCATCAACGTTAACGCCTAACTCGGTCAGGACGTCTTTTTTCTGTCGCCGGCTGCTGCCCATCAAATCGTCATACATCCGCTGACGGGTCGGGTAATCGGCATTGGCGGCATTGTTTTTTGCCTGTTTTACACTTTCGGCAACATAAGCGTCCAGCCTTTCGGACATGGCCTGTTCGAGTTCGGTCAGAACGAGAAGGTTGACGTCGGCTTCAAAATACTGGATGCCAAGGGTATCCATGGCTTGCTTTCTGCTGGCGCGTCCGCGGCGGAACAAGTCGGCATAAAAACCGCGCAACTCGCTCAACTTCATATTTTTGGCCTTGGCAATGGCACGCTCGTAAGATTCCTTGAATTTCATGAGCTTGCCTTTTTCAGGGCCGAGACGCATGACGTTGACATAGGCAATGCCCAGTTTTCGTCCCAAGCCGCCGCATTTGCGGGCGTATTCGTACTTTTCTTCCCGGTCGTAAGCTTCAGTCTGCGCTTTGCGGACGGAGGCTTCGCTGACAACCGCGTCATGAATTTCCTTCAGCGGATTGTCTTCGGAGAGGAAGATGCAGTCCGCGGCCGGAACATTTCTTTTCCATGTGCCGTTGTAGTAATTTTTGACCGAAAATTTGTTTTTGCCGTCTGTCCATTCGCTGACAGCCTTGTGCGGCCGGAGTTTCAGAAATTCGCTGCGACGGGCGTAAAATTCTTTTTCGGTAATTTCGCGCAGCGAATAGGTGTTGACCTTTTCGGTACGGTTAAAGACGTAAAAAAAGTAATAGCCGTTGACGCGGAAAATTTCTTTGTCCGCAATGTTGTTGTTGCTCGTTGTCCGACAAGAGAAACGAACCGTTTCATCAATTTTGACAGCAAAACTGATGAATAGTTTTTCAGTTTTCATAATACACAGAATTTTTATAGTTCGACATAATTTTCTTTTTAGCGTAGGTACAATAACACATAAAATAGACAAAAACAAGTAAAATTTGCAAAATTTTAGAAAAAAAGTATGGATATATACGGGGGCAGGACTGTTCGGAGCTGGACTGTTCGGAGCGGGACTGTTCGGGGCAGGGCTGTTCGGGAAGGGGCTATTCGGGACGGGTGTTGGCGGAACGCCCCGGCAGAGCGATGTCGGGCGGAATGGTGCCGTTTGCAGGAACGGTATGCCAATATTTAAACAATTCCGGCGCCAGCATATCGGCGAGGCGCAAAATCTTTTCGGTAGCTTCGTTGTCGTAAAACTCCGAAAAGGCGGCGAAGACCAGCCCGTAGACGACGGCACGGTCGATTAACGGCTGCTGCATGGCAGGCGGGGTGCCGGAAACCTGATTGAGCGTTTGGTTCAATTTGCCCTCAAGATACAAAAGCGTAGTGCGGACGCGGTTATGGTTCAAATCGCGCAGGAGTTCCTTTTGCCTGCCGTCTTCGCGGCTGATGTTCAGAAATACTTTGAACGAGTGAAGCATGGCGTAGAGGTGGGACGTTGCGCAGGAGGGCAGGTAATGGCGCAGAATTTTGATGATTTTGGCATCTTCGGCACGGTTTTTTATCAGCGAAAAAATGAGCTGGAAGAGGTGAAAGCCTTTCAGGTCTTTTTTGTTAAGCTTGATGTATGCGGCGACAGTGTTGCTTTTGGAGGTTTGGAGTTCTTTTTGCAGGTTATCGATGCGGGCGGCGGAACTGTTGTTTTCAAGCAGGCGGTTCAGCTTTTTTTCCAGTTCGCGGATATCCGGTTCAGGGGCGGGCTGTTCAAGGGGTATGGCGGCAGGGGCTGTTTTTTTCCGCCTTTTCGGGCTGATGTCAAAAAACAGCAGGACGGGTATGGCTAACAGCAGTACGGGAATCAAATACTGCGTGATGGACAATAACAGGTTTAACACAGCTTCGCATTTCCTCGTTTAGATGGTACGGATGTTCCGGGCGGTTTGAGATGCGGCCGGTGCCGGAGCGCTTGCCCCGGTTGGGGGGAAGAGACGGCGGCGGCCTCCTTAGCGGCGGTTGCCTTGACAGGCAGAAATATAGGCGTGCCCTCATCTTTTGCAACCTAGACTGATTTATGAACGGACGTGCTTAAAGTTTTGCTTTTAAATAATTCTTCAGTTCTTCGTCTTCAAGCATTTCGGCGTAGGAAAGCGCCTGTTGCAGATAGGTGCGGGCCTCTTCGCCGCTTCCTTCGCGCAGGGCAAGTTCCGCCAGATTATTGTAGTCGATGGCGGCGCCTTTTATCCGGTTCTGGCTGTTTTCCAGATCAATGGCCTGTTTGAACAGGGTGCGCGCGGTGTTCAGGCGGTCTTGGCGAAGGTTTATCAGGCCGAGCAGGGTATAGGCGTTGGCGGGGTAGAAGGTCGTGAAAGCCGGTGCCTTTTCTTTTATCAGGGCGGTCAGAATCCCGGCACTTTGTTCGTAATCGTCAGAAGCGTAAAGAATTTCGGCTTTGAGGTACAGGTTTTCGAATATGCCGGGGCGGTGGCGGGATTTTTGGTGCAGGGCAAGCGCTTCGTCGGCGCGGCACAGGGCTTCGGAATATTGCTTGCGGCGGAGGCTGATGCGCGCCAGCATTTCGATGGCAAAAGCGCGGGCCTCCGCGGATACGGCGTGGGGCTTTGAGAGAGCCTGCGCAGTGGCTGTGGCAGGGGCGGTTGTGTCGGAGGCAGCGGTGGCTGAGGCCGGGGCAGCTGTGTCGGGGGCAGCCGCGGCAGCGATGTCGGAAATGGTTATGTCGGAGGCTGGGTGTGGGAAGTTTGTGTCGGAGGTTGGGGGCGTGGTGGTTGTATCGGTATTGGGTTTTGGGTGAGAGGGGGTAGAAACGGTGGCGGAAAGTGTTGCTTTGGAGCAGGCGACGGCGGAAAAAACTTCGGCGGCGCGGTCGTCTTCGTGCCGCAGATAAGCTGTAAGCCCCTGCCAGTTTTTGACGTCGGCTCCGGTCTGGATGAGGTTGTGCTCCGCGCATATCCGGGCGGCGGCGGCGAGGTATTCTTCGGCGGCGGCGTAGTTTTCACGGCCTATTTCCGCCAGGCCGAAGTAGGCTTCGGTTTCAGCCTGTTTGGCGGGGATGCCGAGCTCCTGCCAGATTTTTTTGGCTTCGCGCAACATGGTAAAGGCAACGTCAAATATGCTGCTGATACGGTATATCTGTGCCAGCGCCATATAGCATTCGGCTTCTTCCCAGGCGAAACCGTTTTTCTGATACAGCCGAAGCGCCTGCGAACAGTGGGCAGATGCGCTGTACATATCAGTCTGGTAGAGTTCGCCGAGCGCGGTGAGCAGCAGGAAGTCCGCCTTGAGCGCAGAGGGGACGGGCAGCGGAAAACGGAGGAACGCGGGAGCGGAAAGGGGCACGCGAAAGAGTACGGAGGCGGGGGATGGCAGGCGGATTTGTTCGACGATATGCTGAAATTCGGCGCGGCGGTTTAAAATACGGCATAATTCGGCGCATAGCATCTGCAGCCGCCAGTTGCGCGGCGCGGCGCGAAGAGCCTTTTGCACTTCGGGCAGCGCGGCGGCGGGAGTTTCGGCGGCAAGGGCGGCAAGACCGGCTTCCAAGGTTTGCGGCAGGCGGAAGAAACGGCGGACGCAGCTTTGCTTTAAGTAATATGACGAATAGAACAGGGGCAGGTCTTTTTGCCGCAGCGGGTGCAGGCTCGCGTCGGCGGCAACCCGGCAGCGGTGGAGCAGGCGGATGCGCGCGGCAAAACAAAGGACGGCAAGCCCTCCAAGCAGCAGCGGTATAAAAAATATGTCAGTCAGCGTTAAATCTTGCAAAATCTTTACTCTATATTAGTTTTTTAACCCTATAATGCCGGGCATAAAAGAACGGGCTTCCGGCTGCGGCTGAAGGGTTGCCGCACAGCGGGAAATGCCGAAACGAAAGCCCGCAAAACCGGGGAAACGCCGCAGCGGATAACCGCTAACCGCCGGGCGGGGGCTGCAGAATCGGAAATACCGGGCAGACATCCCGGGACGGCAGTCCGGTATGCGGGGCTTTTAACATATATGTAGTATTAGAGGATATTTTTTAAAATGGCTATTACGAAATTAACTTCCGAACAACTTTATCGCAAATGCGACGCGGCGAAATTTGATTTTACCACGACGGCGGATCTGGAAGAACGGCTGTCGGCGCTGGGGCAGGATCGCGCCATCTGTGCGGTGGAACTGGGGATAAACATCAAATCCCGCGGCTACAACCTGTTCTGCCTGGGGCCGGAGGGTACCGGGAAGACCAGCCTGGTCAAGCGCATTTTGGAAAAAGAGGGCAAACAGCGCCCGACGCCGGATGACTGGGCTTACGTCTATAACTTTGACGAGCCGCATAAGCCGATAGCGGTCAATTTTCCGGCCGGAGCGGCGGCAGGTTTTGCCAAAGATATGGAAGAGTTTGCGTATGCGATGGAGCATGATTTGCCGGAGGCGGTGAAGAACGAGCTTTATGAAGAGCAGCTGAGCGTTATCCGCGAGAAATATCAGGAAAAGCGCAACGATTACGTCAAGGTTTTGCAGAAAAAAGCCAAAGGGAAGAAAGTTTCGCTGCTGCATATGCCGATGGGGGTGGTCGTGGCGCCGATGAAAAACGGCGAAATTATCAGCCCGGACGTGTTTGATACCCTTTCCGACGACGAGAAAAACGAGATTATGGCGGATCTGAACGCCATGCAGGAGGAAATAGCCCAGCATCAGGACGATGCGCCGGGCTGGGAAGAGAAGCAGACCGAGGAAATCAAAAAGTTACAGGAAAAGCTGGTTAAGGATGCGATTAAGAAGCCGATTAACGACATAAAGCAGAAATACCGCGGCAACAAGAAAGTCGCCGAGTATCTGAAAGCGGTGCAAAACTATATTTTGGAAAATATTCCGAGCTTTGTGCCGAACTATGACCAGGACAGTAAGCCGCAGACCGAAGAAGAGCCGATGGCAGGGCTGCTGAGCCAGCTGAAAAACCAGCAGGAAGAGGACAAATACAGCAAGTTTAAGGTCAATGTCGTGGTTAAGAACGTGCCGGACAGCGGGGCGCCGATTGTGCTTCTGGATCACCCGACGCAGGGGAACCTGGTCGGCAAGGTTGAGCGTATTCAGCAGTTCGGCGCGCTGATTACCGACTTTACCCTGATTAAGGGCGGAGCATTGCACCGTGCCAACGGCGGCTTTCTGCTTATTGACGCGAGGAAACTGCTGTTGCAGCCGTATTCGTGGGATTCGCTGAAACGGGCGCTGGCTTCCAAGGAAATTAAGATTGAGGCGCCGAGCGAAGATACGAGCTTTTCGACGATTTCGCTTGATCCGCAGCCGATACCGCTGGACGTCAAGGTGGTTATGACCGGCGATGCGGAGCTGTATGACCTGTTGAGCGAGCGCGACCCCGATTTCAGCGACTACTTTAAGGTTGAGGCCGACTTCGGCATGATTATCGACCGCACGGACGAGAATGAAGTAGAATATGCCAAGCTTATCGGTTCGCTGACGAAAAAGAAAAACCTGAGGTCGCTGAACAAACAGGCGGTGGCGCGGGTTATTGAGTATTCTTCGCGGCTGGCCGACGATTCCGAAAAACTGACGGCGCACGTTTCGTCCATCGGCGATTTACTGAAAGAAGCGGATTACTGGGCACGCAAGTCCAAGGCGAGCCAAATCGGCAAGAACCACGTCGATCAGGCGATAAAGTCGCAGATTTACCGTTCCGACCGCGTCAACCGCGCGATGCTGGAGCAGATTGACAAGGGGACAATTCTTTTGGACGTCAAGGGCGAGCGGGTCGGGCAGATTAACGGTTTGGTTGTCTACAACTTTACGCGCAATTCGTTCGGCAAGCCGACGCGGATTACGACGCAGGTACGGCTCGGGCGCGGCGAGTTTATCAACATTGAGCGCGAAGTGGCGATGAGCGGACCGATACACTCCAAGGGCGTACTGATTTTGCAGGCGCTGATTGCCAACCGGTTTGCGAAACGGTCGCCGTTGTCGCTGTCGGCATCCATCGTGTTTGAACAGTCGTACGGCGGCGTGGACGGCGACTCGGCTTCTTCCACCGAATATTACTGTATGCTGTCGGCGATTGCCAACCTGCCGATTAAGCAGTCGCTGGCGGTTACCGGTTCTATCAACCAGTTTGGCGAGATTCAGCCCATCGGCGGCGTTAACGAGAAAATTGAGGGCTTTTTCGAGGTCTGCAAATACAACGGGCTGACCGGCAAACAAGGCGTGATTATCCCGCGCACCAATGTCGTCAACCTGATGCTGCGTGAAGACGTGCTGGAAGCGGTTGAGAACGGGCAGTTTTCGATTTATGCGATTGACGACGTCGATGACGGTATTGAGCTGCTGACCGGGATTCCGGCGGGCAAGGCCGATAAACGCGGGCGCTTTCCGAAAGGAACCGTCAATTATATGGTGCAGCAGAGCCTTGAGGAATATTACCGCGATTACGTCAAGTTTGCGAAAGAAACACACGGCGCGGTTTAGAGAGGCGAACCGGTATAAGGCTGACAGCGCGGTGCAAAGAAACGTCCGGTGTGGAACGCAGCGAGAGATGCGGCGGCATAGTCAAGCGGCCGGCGCGGCATAGAGGGCGGCCGGGTGTTCGGTGTGACAGGGGCGCGGGCGGTTCAGCCCGGATGTTGTGTTACGGTTTGGCAAAAGGCAAAATTGCAATAAAAACGCCATAATTACAATCTGTTGTGCTATTATATATAGAAAAAGCGGTTTTCGGGCTTTACAAAAGCGGAGAATCGCTTTATACTATCCGAACATTATTTATTTTTAGGTTTTTTTTATAATTAATTTTACAATTATGAGTAAATCAGAAGTTGTGGCATTATCGCTTATCCGCGAGGCCGAAGTAAGCACTTTGAGTGCAGAGAAAGAAATGCAGTTTGTGCAGGTGTTGAACAATGTAACGCTGGTTGACGCACGCAAATTTCTCCGTTGGTATATGGAAAAGACGTCGCAGTTTTATCTGTCGTGTCTGGAATATCTGCTTGACAACAACCCGACGCTGTTTACGTTTGCGCTCTCAATGAGCCGCGGCGGCTGGCACAGACGGTACAAGGACAAAAAGTATCTGGTGCGCGGAACGTCGGACGATGTATTGGCGCTGCAGAAGCATTTGCTGGACGAAAAGTTGAATATCCGCATATTGTTTGCGTATGCGGTTAATTACAACATTGCGCTTAAACCGGAGGTTTTGGCTGTCGTTAAACAACGTGCAGAGGCGGAAGCTGCGGCAAACGGCGTTTCGCTTGACGAACAGATGGCTAAGAAGTGTGTCGGTTATGCGGCTATTTATGACCATCAACTGCATCGTCTGGACCGGATGCGCAAGCAGAGTGCCTGATGGGCATACAGCGTTTGCCTGCATTGCGGAAAAATTCTGGCGGATATGCGGGCAATGTGCTTGAGAAAATGCAAAAGCGCGGCAGCGATGCCATGAAATGAAAGGCAGCAAGCCTTATTCCCCCATTGCTTTAGAGCAGCGGGGGATTTTTTTGCGCAAAAGATGTGAGGCGCGGGATTTTTTGTGTGCAAAAATGCAAGGTGCGGGATTTTTTGTTTGACGAAATCGGGAAAAGGGCATACCATTTTGCCATATTGAACTTTTGGGAAAGGTATTGCAATGGAACAGAGAATTATTGACGTTAACGGCGTGAAACTGGCAAACAACCTGCCGTTCGGGCTTTTGTGCGGGCCGTGCCAGATTGAGAGCAGGCAACATGCGATTGACATTGCGGGGGCAATGGTCGAAATAACGAAAGAACTTAATATCCCGTATATTTTCAAGGCGTCGTTTGACAAGGCGAACCGCACTTCCATTCACGGTGCGCGCGGCGTCGGGCTGGAAGAGGGAATGCGTACTTTTGACGAGATTAAAAAGCTTTACAATAATCTGCCGATTGTTACCGACGTACACGAAAAAGAGCAGTGCGCAATTGTTGCGGAGCATGTTGATATGCTGCAGATACCGGCGTTTTTGTGCCGGCAGACGGATTTGGTCGTAGCTGCGGCGAAAACGGGCAAGGTTGTCAATATCAAGAAAGGGCAGTTTCTGGCGCCGTGGGAAGCGAAAAATCTGGTGGTCAAGTGCGACGAATCGGGAAACCATAATGTCTGCCTGACCGAGCGCGGCACGAGCTTCGGCTATAATACGCTGGTTACGGATATGCGCGGGCTGCCGCGGATGGCGGCGGATACGGGCTGTCCGATTATTTTTGATGCGACGCATTCGGTGCAGCAGCCGGGCGGCATGGGCGGCAGTTCCGGCGGACAGCGCGAGTTTGCGCCGGTGCTGGCACGGGCGGCGGTTGCGGTCGGCGTGGCGGCGGTGTTTACGGAAACGCACGAAAATCCGGACAAGGCGCTCTCCGACGGACCTAACACGATTGCGCTCAAGGATATGAAGGGCGTACTGGAAGTCCTGAAACAGTTTGACGAAGTGCGCAAACGGCTGGATATTTTTTAAGAAAAATGTATGGCTTTTAACACAGAATATTCCATATGTCGGTTCTGTTATCAGAGGGTTGGATAGTTATAATAAAGCGTATCAGGCCGGTGGTGTGGCAGCAAGGGCTAAAATTATATATGATGATTGTAAGAAACAGAAATAGCTGACTGAAAAATAAGCCAGGGAGATGAGCTGATGAAATCGCATTTTAAAAATACTTTGCTGTTAGGGGCATTTATGCGGCTGGTTCAATAACGTTGGCTTATTTTTCCTCTTTTGTTGCGGAGGCGGCCGGTCTTCTTTGGCTGGCAGTATGCGCAGCGACGCTGGTCAAGCTTGTCTGGACAAAGAAACTCGGGCTGTTGGCGAAGTTTGCGAAACGCCTGCCCAGACTGGCGTTTTTTCTGACGGCAATCGGATGGCTCCCGTATGCGGTTACGTTGTTTTCTTTTGCTTTGTCTGTCGCAGGTACTGTGATAACGGGCGAATTGGGCAGACTGGCGTTGATTAACATTTATAATCTCAGCAGCTATGTTTGGACAGGCGGGCTGGTGCTTTCGCTCGGTTATGCCGTGTACAGGGTGTTTTACAAAAAGGATTATGACGAAGACGGCGATGCTGATGTGCCGAAAATTCTGCAACAGTTTGATAAAGAGTGCAAACGGCCGGATATTTTTTAGAGGATAAGGCCGGAACGCCCGCGGTTGCAATGGCTGCGGACATTTGGCGTATAGGGGGATGGCGGTGCTTTAAGCCTGTCCGGATAAAGAGGTCGGGGTGTTGGTGAAATTTGAGGAGATGCAGCCGTCGTTTGGATGTTGTATATCGGAGTTTCTTTGTCTTGACTTAATTTTGTTATGAGGTATTGTAACCATATTATGATTATCAAAGATGAAGGATACGTTTTAAGTGCAAAGAAGTACGGCGAGAAAGCGCTGATTGTTACGCTTTTGACCAAAAGCAAGGGCAAAATTGCCGGGTTTGTGTCCGAAGGGGCGGGGAAGAAAAACCGCGGGCTGTTTCAGCCGGGGAACAAGCTGTTTTTTGAGGCGTCTGCACGGCTGGATGAGAATATGCGGCGGCTGTTCCGGCTGGAACTTCTGGAGCCGAACGCGGTGCTGATGATGAGCGATATACGGCGGCTGGAGCTGATGACGTCGCTGTTGCCGATGTTTACCGTGTTGCTGAACGAAAATGAGGATGTACCGCTGCTGTATGATGTGGCGGGGCGTTTTTTTGCGGCGGCGGACATTAGGGAAATGCTGACATATTACGCTTATTTTGAGTTTTATGCACTGGAATATCTGGGGCTCGGTTTGTCTTTGGACTGCTGTGCGGTAACGGGGCAGACCGAGGGGCTGACATACGTTTCGCCGAAAACAGGCAAGGCTGTATGCCGTGAGGTCGGGGCGCCGTATCACGACCGGCTGTTCTTATATCCGCATTTTGTTGTGGATAACCGCTATGATGCGACTTATGCGGAGATTTTTAATGTGCTAAAAATGACCGGGTTTTTCTTAAAAGAACACTTTTTTAAGTTTCACAACCTGCCCGTGCCTTTGGGGCGCGAGACTCTGCGGCGTTATTTTGACGACACGGGAGAAAAGCGCGCCGGGGCGGATGAAAGCCTGCTGCAATATGCGGCGGAGTGAGACTGTGTCGGAACGGGTGGTAATTTGTTGCGATGTGTTGCAGAGGGAGGCTGTGTCGGAACGGGCGGCTGTCTGCTGCAATATGCGGGAGAGCGAGGCTGTCGGAACGGACTGCGTGCGAATGATTTGAGGTAACGATGGAAGAAGAAGAGATTGTTGAAGAAAGAGTGCATGACGTCAAATTAAAAGAAGAATTAAGCAAACGCTATCTTTCTTATGCGATGTCAACGATTGTGGCGCGGTCGCTGCCGGACGTGCGCGACGGGCTGAAGCCGGTGCACCGCCGCCTGCTGTATGCGATGCGGCAGCTGAAACTGGATCCGAAGTCCGGTTTCAAGAAATGCGCGCGTGTGGTCGGCGACGTTATCGGTAAATACCATCCGCACGGCGACAGCGCGGTGTACGGCGCGATGGTGCGTCTGGCACAGGACTTTTCAGTGCGTTATCCGCTGGTGGACGGGCAGGGCAACTTCGGCAACATCGACGGCGACGGCGCGGCGGCGATGCGATATACCGAGGCGCGGCTGACCGAGTTTGCAATCGCCCTGATGGAAGGGTTGAACGAAAACGCGGTTGACTTTATGGACACCTACGACGGTGAGGAACAGGAGCCGGTGGTCATGCCGGCGGCGGTGCCGAACCTTTTGTGCAACGGGTCGGCAGGTATTGCGGTCGGCATGGCGACGAACATTCCGCCGCACAATCTGGGCGAGGTTGCGGATGCGCTGTTGTATCTGATTAAAAATCCCGAATGCGAAATTGCCGATTTGGTTAAGTTTGTCAAAGGGCCGGATTTTCCGACCGGGGGGCTGATTATCGCCGACCAGAAAGCAATTATCGACGCTTATACGTTTGGTAAAGGGTATTTCCGCATCCGTGCCAAGTGGGAAAAGGAAGACCTCGGCAAGGGACAGTATCAGATTGTGGTAACGGAAATTCCGTATCAGGTTATCAAATCCAAGCTGATTGAAAAAATCGCGCAGCTGCTGGAAGACAAAAAACTGCCGCTGCTGGCGGACGTGCGTGATGAATCGGCGCATGACGTGCGGATTGTGCTGGAGCCGAAAAACCGTTCGGTTGACGCGAACCTTTTGATGGAGCACCTGTTTAAGCAGACGGAACTGGAAATCCGGTTTGCGATGAATATGAACGTGCTGTCGTCTGACTGCGTGCCGCGGGTCATGAGCCTGAAAGAGGTTTTGAAAGAATATCTGAACCACCGGCATAAGGTGCTTATTCGCAAGTCGCAGTACCGATTGGACAAGATTATGGCAAGGCTGGAAATCCTCTCCGGATATCTGGTGGCGTATCTGAACTTGGACGAGGTTATCCGCATTATCCGCGAAGAAGAAGATGCCAAGGCAGCACTGATGGCGAAGTTCGGGCTGACGGACAACCAGGCGGAGGCCATCCTCAATATGAAACTGCGCAATCTGCGCAAGCTGGAGGAAGAGGAAATCCGCGGCGAATTTGACGAACTGACGGAAGAAAAGAACGGGCTGGAACAGCTGCTGGGCAGCGAGGAACTGCGTTTTGCGCGGCTGGCCGAGGAAATCGACCAGATGAAAGAAAAGTTCGGCAAAAAGACGCCGCTCGGACGCCGGCGCAGCCAGTTTGCAGATATGCCGGAAGACGTGGACGTGCCGATTGAGGCGATGGTCGAGAAGGAGCCGATTACGGTTATTTTGTCGCAGAAGGGGTGGATTCGGAGCATGAAAGGCTATGTGCCGCTGACCGACGAGTTTAAGTTTAAGGAAGACGATGCGCTGCAATTTGCCATTCACGCCTATACGACCGACAAGATTATTTTGTTCGATACGTCGGGCAAGTTCTTTAACATCAATGCCAACGAGATTCCGTCGGGGCGCGGGTTCGGGCAGCCGGTGCGGCTGATGGCGGACTTGGGCGTCAATGATAACGTGTGTGCGATGTTTGCGTTTGAAAAAGGAGCGAAATACGTCGTTTCTTCCGATTGCGGACATGGTTTTGTGATTGATGAGAGCCATATTCTGGCGCAGACGCGCAACGGGCGTAAGATTATGAATCTGGCAGACGGCGAAGTCGCGGCGTTTTGCAAAAAAATTACCGGCGATATGGTTGCGGTGGTCGGTGAAAACCGCAAGCTGCTCATTTTTAAGCTGGAGGAAATCCCGACGATGGCGCGCGGCCGCGGGGTCGGGCTGCAAAAATACCAGGCCGGCGGGAAGCTGAGCGATATGCAGATATTTAAGGAAGAAGAAGGCTTTTGCTATAACCGTTCCGGCGGCGTGGCAAATGAAAAAGAACTGCTGACGTGGCTCGGACACCGGGCGCAGGTCGGGCGGCTGGTGCCGTTCGGGTTTCCGAAGAGCAACAAGTTTTTTAAGGAATAGCAATAATGGAAGCTTATACGGAACATGACGCTGCCGCGGAGGCTGTTGACGGAAAGAGGCGTGATTACGGTGCGGCGGACGTGGCGGCGATGAAAGAGGCAATCGCGTTATCGGCGACGGCGCTGCAAAATGCTGCGGCTGGAGAAGAACCGATGGGCGGGCCGTTCGGCGCGGTTATCTATAAAGACGGCAAAAAGGTTGCCGGCGGGTGCAACCATGTTTTGGCGGATAACGATCCGTCGGCGCACGGCGAGGTTTATACCATCCGGGCGGCGTGCAAGGCTTTGGGAACTTGGGACTTATCGGGCTGCGTGCTTTATACGAGCTGCGAGCCGTGCCCGATGTGTTTGATGACGGCGAAATGGGCGAATATCGGCAGAATTTATTTTGCCGCGACCAGAGAAGACGCGGCAGCAATCGGCTTCAGGGACGATGAGCTTTACCAAATGCTTAAAGACGGCGTTTACGGCACGGCAATACCGGAGTGCCGTGAAGAGGCGGTCGCGGTGATGAAGGCGTGGCAGGAGAAGTTTGCCGCGGAGGGAAAATATTAGAGCTGTTGCGACAGGCGGGGAGAGAATATGAGAAAAGCGCTTTTGGGGATTGCAGTATTGGCCGGCACAGCTGTTGCCGTTTTTATTGCGGCGGTGCTGTCGGTATATTATGCACAGGAAAAAGCGTCCCGTGCCGGATATTATACGTTGCACAATATTGATGCAGAGCGCGGCATTTTTAGCGAAACCGGGGATTTTTTAGGCGAGAAAGGGCTTTATTACAATAAGAACGGAGAACCGGTTACCGGCGTGTTTAAGATGTTTTACCCTTTCGGACGGCTGATGTTTACAGTCGAGTTGGCGGAAGGGAAATTTAACGGGGAAATGCGCTATTATTCTTTTGGCGGCGTACTCAGAAGCGTCAGCCGGTATAAGGCTGGCAGGCAGGACGGCGAAACTGTTCTGTATGATAAGGCTGGGCGCAAGAAAGGAGAGATTTCTTATGCGGACGGCGTGATGCACGGGGCGTTTAAAATGTATTATCCCGACGGGTCGCTGCGGGGTGTGCGGATTATGGATGCCGGACGGGAAACCGGGGACTTTCGGGCGTATAATCGGGACGGAACACTGAAAGTGTGCGGTGGTTCTTTGTGTGAGGAGGGGGATAAGACTCCAAATCAATAGCAGCTAAAACAGAGGCGTTATAACGCGGCGCTATTTCCACAGGATACGCATACTCAGTTCCTTATCGCTGCCGAATGAATCGCAGATTTCCATTATTTGCAGCGGTGTCAGATTTTTGAGGCAGCTGGCGCTGCGGGAGCAATAATTGTCGCCGTAAAATCTGTTGTCGTAATTTGAAGAAGGGGCATCTTCCGCCCGGTGTACAAAATGAGTCTGCCACAGCATCGGGCTTAGTTCTTTGCTTAAAGACAGGATGTTGCGGCAGGTCAGAACGTCTGTTTTTCCTGACGGTGAAATTGTTATTTTGAAAAAATACAGGGATTCGATGCCAATGTAGATTTGATTGCCCATGGCGTCCCAGATGTAGTTGGAAAATCCCGGCTTTATCATTTCTGAGGGGACGCCGCCGCTGTTTATCATAAAACGGGTTATGTTGACGTTTTTGTTTCCGGCGGCGTCACGGAGCCGCGCAAGCTGGTAGGAACCGGTGATGATTGCGGTGTACTGGGTGAGCTGTTTATTGAGCTTATATTTCATCATCGCCCTGCCGTAGCCGGCAATGCCGCCGACGGAAAGAATGCCGACAATTGCGAGGACGCCGAGCATTTCCGGTATTGAACGCCCGTTCTGGTTGATTTTTTCTGACATATTTACAACTTCCTTTTACCATAAATGTTACAACAAAAAAGCCGCCGGATTAAGGCGACTGGAAGTTGGAAACTACTCAAACGAAATAGCGCGACATATTAGCCAAATGAGCCATATATCACCAGTGTATATATGTGCCATATTTTGTACGGCTTATTTTGCCGCCTTCCAGTCTTTGACCAGAAAGCGTGCAAAATTATCGTCTTTACACAGACGCGTTTGATGTGAGGTTTCCACGCCCCAGACGGGTTTTTGCCCAATCCACCGTTTATGTTAACGAAAAAAATCTGAAAGTAAAGGGAAAAGATGCTTTTGTGGTGTGGGGGAAGCGGGGCACTTGGCGCTGCGGGTTCTTTTTCGGAGAAATATCAGCGTATTGCCTATTGGGTACAGGCTGAGCAGCAGAGTAAAAAGTTTCTTTTTATAAAAAAAAAAAAAGTTCCTCCTTTGCAGGGGGAACTTTTTTTGAGGTTAAGCCGCTGATTTCCAATACGGATTTCAACGGTTGGTTTCGAGAACATAGGTGTGCTCGAACAAGGTTTTGTCTCCGGTTTCTTCGCCATCAGTGTAAGTGATGCAATGAATGCGGAGCGAGACCTTTCCCTTCTCGACCTTTACATCATAGACCAGATAGTCTATGGCTGTATCTATGAAGCCGTTTTTATTGGGAACTTCATAGTAATCGCCGCTGTTGATGGCATTATTAACGTATTCGGTATACGTCTTTTCCGCCACCATGTACGATTCAGGCCTTCCTTGGCTGCCGATAACTATCGGATTTTCATTTTCCCATCCGGTTACAGGGTTGTAAACGTGGGTGAAAATGTTTCTCGGCGGAGTGTCGGTGAAAGAACCGTCTTTTTGCAGCACGGGCTGAGAAAGCCTTACAGGCGCATCTTTGTCCTGAATGGAGGTAACAATGAGCAGTTCATCGGTCCATTCAAAGAAAGTATCACCGACCCAAAACCATTTCGGGTTTTGAATCTCAGCGCCAGACTGAGCCTGAGGGTTAATCACTTGCGCATTAGCGGTAAATGCGCTTAATACACTCATTACAGCAACAAGGGCTGCAATTGCGAAAAAATTCTTCATGATAATAGAATTTTTTTGGTTAGACATAATGATAACTTCTCAGAGAATACTATACTGAATTTTCATATTTTTGTCAAGTTTCTTTTGCCGCTTTTTTTTGAAGAGTGGGAGAAGTGCAGGCGAGCCGCATATCCGGCTTGACAGTTTGGCATTTTTTTGTATGCTTTAACGGTTGGTTTTATCGGGAGAAAAATAAAAATGCAAAAAATCACGTTTCAGGGCGCGCCGGGCGCTTATTCGCACATTGCCTGCAAGGAACTTTTTCCAGGGGCAGACTATATTGCCTCCGATACGTTTGAACAGGCGATGGAACTGGTGGACAACGGCGAGGCGGACTTTGCGGTGATACCGGTGGAAAATTCCAATGCGGGACGGGTGTCGGACGTGCACTTTCTGTTGCCGAAAACGGATTTGACGATTATTGGCGAGCATTTTCTGCGCGTGGAGCACCAACTGCTGGCGCTGCCGGGGGCAAAACTGGAGGAGATTGAGGCGGCGGCATCGCATCCGCAGGCTCTGGCGCAGTGTTCGGAGTTTTTGAAAAAACACGCCATTAAGGCCTTGTCGCGCATTGACACGGCGAAGTCGTGCGAGCGTATTGTCGAGATGCAGGACAAGACGCGGGCGGCGATTGCGTCCAAACTGGCGGCGGAGATTTACGGGCTTGACATTCTGGCATCAAACATTGAAAACGAGGCGAACAATACGACGCGGTTTTTGGTGATGAGCAGGCACAAGGCGATGCCGGCGGACGACGGTTCAAAATTCATCACGTCGCTGGTGTTTCACGTTAAGAACATTCCGGCAGCACTGTATAAGGCGCTGGGCGGTTTTGCGACCAACGGGGTAAACCTTATCAAGCTGGAAAGTTATGTTGTGGGCGGAAATTTCGTATCGGCGCAGTTTTATGTCGAGATTGAGGCGCATCCCGAATCGCAGGCGTTTAAACTGGCGTTTGACGAATTGAAGTTCTATTCGGAGGGAATCCATTTTCTCGGCACATACAAGGCTAATCCGCGGCGGTATCTTTAACCGGGCGGGATTGATTTTGCTGCGGCGGTATCTTTAACCGGGCAAACGATGCCGTACTCGTGGGGAGAACGGCTGGCGGCTGTTGCGTGTACCGGGGCTGATGTGTCAATGCGGTTATATACCGTTGCAAAAGGCAGGGCAGAATTTATATTACAGGTGTTTTAACTTTATCATGGAGGAAAAAATGTCTGATTGTATCGATAAACTGCAAAATGAAATTGATGAATTGAAAAAGGACCACAAGAAACTGATGTCGGGTTCGGAGCGCGGTTCGTCTTCGTCCTCGTCGTCTTCATCTTCGGGTTCGGAACGCAAGGAAAGCAGAAGCGGCAGCAAGAAAAGCTCTTCCAAAAAATAGTTCTTGACCGGAACAGACGATTTTGTTTTCGGGCATTATGAAGCCAAGGGCAGACGCACGCCGGTGTGTCTGCCTATTATTTTTTGCGTGGATGTTCCGGGCGGGGGCGGACAGTGCGGCAGGTGCAGAGCGGGCGCGGTATCCGGAGATAAAACGCTTGCTTTAAATCTTTTTTGCCTATAAAGTCAGAGCAGACAAGAATTTTTATGTTTTACCAAAAATAAATTAGTATGAACAGAATTATTTTTTTGCTGGCGGTATTGACATTTGCGTCGTGCAGCCGGATTGTTACGAAAGACTATGAGCTTTTGGACAGCGGTACCGTTGCTGAGATTGACAATGTCGAAGGGAAGATGGGTATCGCGAGCAACAGGGACGGCGTTTGCCGGGAATGGTTTCCGGAGACGATGAGGGACGGCTTGAGCGTTTGGGGCATTTGTTACGCAGACAGCCTTGCCGTTGGCGATAAATGTTATGTTTATGACGGCGGCGACAAGCCGGTCATCTCGAAAGTTTCGGTTGCAGACGCACAAAGGATTAACCGGGCGTTATGTCGGCAGTATTGGAAAGAGCTTCTGATATCGGAACGGCTGATTGTCTGTGTTTTAATGGCGCTGGCGACAATGGCGTTCTGGCTGTTCAGCCCGAACAGCGGCAAATGCATCGGTGTCGGCTTTGTGCTGATTTTGGCAACGACGGCTGCCGCGGTTGCGTGGATGGCTCCGGGGCGCAAGCTTGAAAAAGTCGGCAGCGGCGTTATTACCGGCGTGGAGAAAAAGCGGTTTACGCTGGACGGCAAGACGATTTATTACCTTTCTTCGCCAAAAGACGTTTTCAACGGCGAAACGCTTGAGGCCGGAAAGGCGGTCAATGTCTATCGTTACGGCAAGCATCGTTCGGGAATTCGCGAAAATATCTTTTTGAGCCGCAGCAGTTTTAACGAGGCGACGCTGAAAAAGGCGCAGATTTATCCCGAGATTTTTCTGAAGACCGTCGGGCTTTACTGGGGGCTGCTTCTGGTCAGCGGCGGCGTTATCCTGCCTTTCTGGGCGGGACGGGAAAAACTGCGCAGGAAAAAAACGCAGCAACGCGGCGGTGCAGAACAGTGCTGAAAGCGGTTATCCGCGCAGACAGTGCTGAAAGCGGTTATCCGATTTTCGGGTTCAGAGGGCGTCTTAAGGGCGCCCTTTTTGTTGTTTGCGGGTAAAGGGACGGAAAGGACAGCAGGGCTGTTATAATGCGACGGGGAGATATACGGCAAAGGTGGTCAGACCGTTCTGTGAAGTGATGACGAGGTTGCCGCGGTGGCGTTTGATAATCTGGGCGGCAATGGACAGGCCGAGGCCGGTGCCTTTGATATTTTTGTTTTTATGTTCCTGGAGGCGGTAGAACCGTTCGGTCAGGCGCTCCAAATCTTCAGCCGGAATCGTTACGCCGGTATTGGAAATGCTGATTTCAACCGCTTCGCCTTCGGCCACTTCATAATATTTGTGTTTGGGAACGGCGGGCGCTTTGGCGGTAACGACGGTTATGACGCTGTCGGGAGCGGCATATTTTACGGCGTTGTCAAGCAGGTTTTGCAATACCTGGGTAATCTGGTGCTCGTCGGCACTTATCCGGGGCAGGCGGGCAAAACGGGAAGAGAGGGCGAGGCGCTGCCCTTTGAGCTTGATTTCGAGGGCGCTTTTAATTTCGCGGATAACGGCGTTGACGCTGACTTTATCCTGCGGCGGCGTATTGACAGTCAGTTCGATTTTGGACAGCGAAAGCAGATTTTCTATCAAAGCGGACATATAGGAAGTCTGTTCCTGCATAATGCGAAGGAATTTTTCGCGCGCTTTTTCGTCGTCTCGGGCTGTGGTCTGCAGCGTTTCGATAAAGCCGGCGATAATGGAAAGCGGCGTGCGCAGTTCGTGGCTGGCATTGGTAACGAAGTCCTGCTGCATTTGTTCCAGCTGCAGGGCTTTGTGCAGGTCGTAAAACGAGATGACGGCGATGACTTCGCCTTTGGCAAACCACGGAATCGTGCTGATACGGAGATAGAATTTCGGCTTATCGCGGCGCTCGGCGAGGCAGAGGTTCATTTCTTCATGCCGGCTTTGTCCGGCCAGGACTTTGGAGAGCGTGGCATTGAAGTTGGCATCGGGGATAAACTCCCTGATTTCGCGGCCGTTCAGCCCGGTTTCAAACAAAGTGCGGGCGGCGAGGTTAGCACCGATGACGGCTCCCTGCTTGTTTATCATCAGCAGCGGATCGGGCAGCGTATCCAGAACCGCGGCATCGGAAAGGGTGCGGTTTTCAAGCATGCCGGTTTTGTCGACCCAGAACTTGTGCATGGAGTTGATGGCTTCGGTGAGGTCTCGGGTTTCCTTTTCGGTCAGGTTGCTTAAAAGCTTTTCTTCGTTGGCGCCCGACGACAGGCTTAAGATATATTTCTTTATCTGTTGGAGCTCAATGGAGATAGGCATCAGGAAAACGGTGTTGAAAAACAAAATGCAGATGTACGACAAAGCGGCGAGCGGCGTAGAGAGAATGTCGAACAGCCCGAGAATCAGAAAGATAAGGCCGGCCGGCACGGAAAGGATAAGCACGCGCAGGGCGAAGCCTGAGTTTTTGTCAACGCCTAAAAATTCTTCTTCCTGATTTATCATTAGTATATCTCTAAAATTATCGTGGACTAACGGGGCAGATTTTATTATGCTTTATTTCAGGTTTAGATTTGGTTAATTTACGAAAGAACAGAAACGATGGACGAGAATAAAGCGGCAGAGGGGGAGAAAATGACGGCGGCCGGTACGGCGGGGACTGCAGAACCGATTGACGGCGGAAATGCAGCATCAATTGGCGGAGGAAACGCTGCAGGGCGGCAGGCAGCGGCCGGTACGGCGGAATCGGCCGTAAAGAGCGCAAAGGATGACGTTTCCCGCGTGGCGGAGCGGACGCACGGGGAAGAAAACGGAGCGGCTGCGGCGGAAGCTGTTTCCGGCGGGGTCTGTGCGTGCAAAGAGGAAAGCCGGGCGAAAATGCAGAAGAACGGCATGGCTACGATACGGGATATGGAGAGCCAGACGATGACGCCGGCGATGGGGCAGTATCTGGAAATCAAGCACGAGCATCCCGAATATCTGCTGTTTTACCGTATGGGCGATTTTTACGAGTTGTTCTTTGAAGACGCAGTTACGGTTTCCGGTGCGCTGGGGCTGACGCTGACAAGCCGGAGCCGGTCGGCGAGCGGCAAGGAAATTCCGATGTGCGGCGTACCGTTTCACGCATACGAAATCTATCTTGCCCGGCTGATAAAGCTTGGCTACAAGGTGGCTATATGCGAACAGACCGAAGATCCGAAGGAAGCCAAAAAGCGCGGTTATAAATCAATCGTTAAGCGCGAGGTGGTGCGGCTGGTTACGCCGGGCACGCTGACTGAGGATACGCTGCTGGATGCCAAGCGCGACAATTTCATTGCCTGCGCCTATGTACGCGGGGCGGATGTCGGGCTGGCATGGCTGGACATCTCAACCGGGGCGTTTTTTTTGCAAACGCTGAAAGCCGGAAACGTGCCGGCGCATGCGGTTCTGGCAACTGCGCTGGCGCGGCTTGACCCGTCGGAAGTGCTGATTTCCGACCGGCTTTTGGAATTGCCTGATTTCTTCGGCCTGTTTTCTGAATATCGCGAGCGTTTGTCCGTCTGGCCGAAAGCCCGGTTCAACCTTGAAAGCGCGTTAGCAACGCTGCTGAAAGCGTACCAGGTGAAGTCACTTGACGTGTTCGGCGATTTTTCCAAACCGGAAATCGTGGCGGCGGGAACGCTTTTTGAATATGTCGAAAATACGCAAAAGGGGCGTTTGCCGCGAATTGAAGCGCCGCGGCGCGTGTATGAAAACGAAATTATGGAAATCGACGCGTCGACGCGCAAGAGCCTGGAACTGCTTAATCCATCGACGGCAGGGGGCGTCAGCCTGCTGCGGGTGATGGACCGGACGGTTACCGGCGTCGGCGGGCGGCTGCTGGCGGAGAGGCTGGCGGCACCGTCGCTTGATATCCGCGAAATCAACGACAGGCTGGATGCAGTGTCTTTTTTTGCGGACAATCCTGAAGTGCGGCGCGTTCTGCGCGAGGCACTCCGGCACTGCCTGGACATGAAACGGGCAGTACAGCGGCTGAGCCTGGGGCGCGGCGGGCCGAAAGACCTGTATGATCTGGCGGCGACGCTGAAAGTGATTCCGGCGCTCAAAGACGCGGTGCTCAGTTTCCAGCATTACCAGACCGACAGCGTATACAGCCAGCCGCCGCTGGCGCTGGCCAAACTAGCTAACAGCTTTTTTGACCATTCCGCGTTGTTGTCGGACATTGAGCGGATGCTTCTGGACAAGCGCGAGGATTTGCCGGTACTGGCGCGGAACGGCGGATTTATTAAAAAAGACGCGTGTCCGCCGCTTGACCATCTGCGCAATCTCAAAGAGGAAAGCACGAAACAGTGCGAAGTACTGCGGCAGCAGTACGCTGAGGAAACGGGCGTCAATGTTCTGAAGGTCAAAAACAATTCGGTTATCGGATATTATGTCGAAGTACCGTCCAAGTTTGCGGACAAACTGCTGGAAAACAAAAAGTTTATCCACCGGCAGTCGGTGCTTAATGCGGTCAGATTTACGACTGACGAACTGTGCCGGCTGGAAAGCGAGGTCTTGTCTGCGGACGAACGGGCGCTGGCGATGGAACTGCAGATTTTTGAAGAGCTGACGCACCATGCGCTGGCGCAGGCTGATATGATTGCGAAATCGGCGGAAATTATGGCGCAGCTTGATGTGGCAGCGGGATTGGCGGAACTGGCGGCCGAATACAATTATGTGCGTCCGGTTTTGAACGACAGCCTGGACTTTGAAATTATTGACGGGCGGCATCCGGTGGTCGAGGCGGTTTTGCGGCGCGAGGGCGGAAACGGTTTTGTCGGCAATGACTGCGTACTGAAACATGACGACGACCGTATCTGGCTGCTGACAGGGCCGAACATGGCGGGCAAATCGACATTTCTCAGACAGAATGCGCTGATTGCGGTTATGGCGCAGGCCGGGTCGTTCGTGCCGGCGAAAAGCGCGGTTATCGGCATTATCGACAAGGTGTTTTCACGGGTCGGCGCGAGTGACGATCTGGCGCGCGGGCGGTCGACGTTTATGGTTGAGATGGTGGAAACGGCAGCGATTTTGAACCGGGCGGACGAACGGTCGTTTGTCATTCTCGACGAAATCGGGCGCGGAACGGCGACGTTTGACGGGCTGTCCATTGCCTGGGCGGTGGTGGAGCAGTTGTCGGAAGTCAACAAGTGCCGGACAATTTTTGCGACGCATTACCACGAACTGACCAAGCTTAACAACCGGTTAAAAGGGCTGAGCCTGCATTGTATGAAAATCAAGGAATTTAACGGCGATGTCGTGTTTATGCACGAGGTTATTCCCGGAGCGGCAGACCGGTCGTACGGCATTCACGTTGCGCGGCTGGCGGGGCTGCCGGATTTGACGGTCAAACGTGCCGAGCAGGTGCTGGGGCTGCTGGAAGAGGAAAAGCAGAACAAGGCGCTGGCGGCGGTGGAAGACGATTTGCCGTTGTTTGAAGTACTGAAGGAAAAGGTTGAAGATACGCCGAAGAATCCGGCTTTGGAAAAACTGAGGGCTCTTGATGTTGACAGCCTGTCACCGCGGGAAGCGCTGGACAAGCTGTATGAGTTGAAAGCCGATGCCGCCAAAGGGAATACGCAGGGCGGCTTTTGAGGGGCCGCCTGTCAGAGGCGGTGCGGACTTTACGGGCGATGAGCGTGAACCGGCAAGACGGGCGGGGAGTGTGCACCGGCAAGAGTGTTCGGGCCGGCCTTTCAAGGAACGACAGGGGGCAAGCCGGAGCGGGCGGAAAGGCAGCGGCTATTGCAGCTGCGTTTTGAGTATGTCCGGCGTCAGTATCTGCGGCAGCAGGACGGGGGTTTGTTTTCCGGCGGGATACCAGACATAGAGCGGTATGCTGTTGCGTCCGTAGGTTTTAAGCGCGTTGCGGATGGTTTCGTCGCGGTTAGTCCAGTCGGCTTTGAAAAGCGCGATGTTTTTTTCGGCGACGAGGCGGCGGAAGGTTTCAGTTGACAGTGAGGTTTTGTCATTTAAGAGGCAGACCAGGCACCATTTGGCAGTGAAATTAATGAAAACCGGGCGGCGGGCGGCAAGCGCGTCGGCGACCTTGGCGGGCGTGTACGGTTCCCATACCGGTTCTGCGGCAGCGTCGGCAGAGGGGGATATGCCGGGGGATGATGTGCCGTCTGCGGAAATTGTGTCGTCTGCGGAAATTGTGTCGGCAGCAGGCGGGACGTCAGCGTCGCCCGGGCGGAACTGATTAAAAATGACCCAGCCGAGCCAGAAGCACGTCAGCAGGATGGGCAGCGCCAAAATACGTTTCATCGTTATCATCCAATGTCCCGGTTTAGGAATGTATTTGAGGAAAAAGCCGGGGAACATTTCAATCAGTGCATAGGGCAGGGCATAGCCGAGGCTTAAAGCTAAAAAGATGCCGAAATATATCAGCGCAGGCTTGGCGACGGCATAGCCGATGGCGGCACCCATGAACGGCCCGGTGCAGGGGCAGGCGATGACGACGGCGAAGAAGCCGGTGAGGAAACTTTGCTTACCGGCGAGGCGGCTTAGAGTATCGGCACAGGAATCCGGCAGAGGCAAACGGTCGGTCAGGTTTAGGAAAATCAGGAAGAAGAGAAGCAGAAGAACGGCGTTGAATACCGGCGATTGGAGCTGGAACCCCCAGCCGAGGCCGCTGCCCAGTTCCCGCAGGAAGAATAAGATGCCGGCCAGCAGCATAAAAGAGCTGACGACGCCGGCAACATAGGCAAGTGCTGAGAACGGCGAGGCATGGCGGCGGTTTTGTACCAGATACAGCGCTTTAAGGCTCAAAACGGGCAGGACACAGGGCATCAGGTTGAGAATTAAACCGGCGATGAATGCGGTGATGAGATAGTAAAGCAAGCCGCCCGAAAAACTGCCGGAAGACGTGTGCCCGGAGGACGCGTTTCCGGTATCGTCCGGAATGGAAGGGGGAAGAGGAGAGGGAGATGTCGCGGCCATATCAGAGACTGTACCGTCAGTGGCGGGAGCAGCTTTTTGAGGCACGGCGGCGGAAGCATCATCTGTATCAATATAGTAAGCGTGTCCGGGGCAGAGCAGAACGCCTTTGAAATCCGGCGGAAGCTCTTCTTTTTGGAATTTGACATGCAGACGGTTATGTTCGGCGACGGTGGTTTCCGGCAGTTCCGAGAGAGCGCTTTTTTTAGGATGGCGGCTGACAAATTCCGCTTCGCTGCAGTCTTTGAGAATTTGGTCTTGCAGTTCAAGTTTCAGCAGTTCGCCGGAAAGGGAAGCCGTGGCGGGCAGGCGGACGGGAAAGGTGTTTTCCGCGGTCAGCAGCGTGTTGAGGAATGTCGGGTTTTTTTCTGCCGTTTCGGCAACGGGGAGTGCAAAGCTAAGCGCAATTTCTTCGGGTAGGCAGGATTCGCTGCAGGCGGTATAGGAAAGGACAAGGTTAAAAGGCAGGCGCTGCACGGCTTCCAGATTTTTTAAGGCAAAAGTCGAGCGGAAATAAACTTTTTTGGTGTAGACGTATGAGGTGATAATATCTTCATAAACCGATTTTTCGGGGGCGGTGTGCGTGCTGCCGATTTCCGTATAGTGCGGGGATTCAAAGAACGACAGCGAGGTTGGTCCGCCGATGTCTCCGGGGTTGTCCCAGTAGAGGTGCCAGCCCGGTTTTATATCTGCTTCGGCAATAATGTCTATCGTTTCCGAAGCGGGGGAAAGCGTTTTGTATTCCGGGGTTACTTTCAGGCTGACGAGTCTGGTGCTCTGGCTGAAACTGAGGGCGCCGGCTTCGGCAGCGAACAGCAGCCAGGCGGCAGTGAAAAACAAGCAGGCGGTCAGAAGCATAAAGTATTTTTTCAGCATCGCGTTTCTTTCGTTAAATCGGCCGGAGCGGATTGCAAGACAGCTTTTGGCGGTTATCATAGCGGATAATTGTTAAAATAATGGTAAAATCGGCGAATAAAAGTCCGTGAGAGGAAAATGCCGACGTTAAGGCAGCCCGGCAGCCTGAGGAGGGCGTGCTGCCTGTAAGAAGAGAGGCACAGCGTCGCTGCGGCGTGTGGCAGCAGGGGAGGGGCTGTGCAGGGGACGGGCGTCCGGTTTGTGGCGGGAGAGGAATGCTTGTACAGGGGACGGGTGTCCGGTTTGTGGCGGGAGAGGAATGCTTGTACAGGGGACGGGTGCCCGGTTTGTGGCAGTAGGAGAGGGGCTGCCTGTGCAGAGGACGGGTGCCCGGTTTGTGGCGGGAGAGGTGCGTCCGGGGGAACATAAGGGGGAACATACATGCCGCGATGGCGATTATTTTCCGGCAGCGGTTATTTTTCCGGCAGCGGTTTTAGCGTAAATTCCGAAATATTTATGCTTTGGCCTAAAGCAGAGCGGAAATTGTTATTTATGAATTCGAAAGCCAGTTTCGGCGTTTCCATTCCGGCGGCGGGAATGCGTACGGTTATCGTTTTGTCGCCGGGCTCTTTGCGGAGTTTGATTTCCTGCAAGATTTTGCCGTTAAGTTTTACCGTCAGCATAGGCTTGTATGACAACATAGCGGAAAATGTCATTTTCAGTTCCAAATCCTGCCGGGGGCGTTTATCCAGTTTGATGTAGAGGCTGCCTGTCCAGATGTCGCCGAGCAGCTCTTCGGCAAAGCCGGTATAAGAGGAAATGTCTTTGTTCAGCAGTCTGGTTCCCAGGCGGTAGGAGACAAATTTTTGCGGCGGCAGGATGCTGAACTTGTCATAGACTTTGGATTTTTGCCGAATGGCGGTTTCCAACTTGGCTTCCGGCAGGCTTATCAGGGACGGAACGTCAGAAAACAGCGACCGGCCGAGGCCGAAAGCGTGTTCGGGGAGTTTGATGCCGAGGAGTTCCAGATATGTCGGCGCGAGGTCGAGCGCAGTAAATTCCTTGCGAGGGTTATAAGACATATTGTCCGGCAGATTTAGAAAGACGTTATAGATGCCGCGGCGGTATTTTTTGCGCTGCTGGGTTGGGAGGGCTTTAAACATCGGATGGTCGCCGACGATGACGACAGTCGTGTTTTGCCAATACGGCGTTTTTTTGAATTCCGTAAGGAAAGAGGCAATGTTATTGTCGGTGCAAAGGATATTGTCGCGGATATCGCCGAAGATTTTCGGGCAGTTATAGGGAAGGACGGTTCCCGGGGCGTGCGTGTCGACGGTAAAAACCGTCATCAGGAACGGCTCGCGGACTTTGTTGTCGGCAAACAGGCCGGAGATGTAATCCATAAGCAGACGGTCGCTCAGCCCGTTGTATGAACTTTTGTTCTTTTCTATTTCTACCGGGCTCATTCCGGCAGTCAGCACGGTACGGTCAATAATATTGCTGTAGGAGTGTATTTTGTAGAAAATATCGGTATAGGCAAAACTGTGGTCGGCGCTCTTGGCAAACCAGGTTTCATAACCGTTGTCGGCAAGAATGTCGGACAGGCAGCGGATATTTTTCAAATGATTGTTTATGCTTTCCATTGTCGGTACCGGCGAGCGGTACGGAATGCCGCAATGTCCGGCGACAAGGGCGGCTTTGGTGTAGTTGGTGCCATAGAGAAAACTGTAGTCGTCGAACCGGGGATTGCGTTTCGCAATTTCAGAGAGCTGCGGCAGGAGGTTTCTGCCATACAGAGAGGCGTCGGCAAAATTGTTTTCCACGCTTTCCAGATACAAAAGGAGAAGATTGCGCTTTTGTGCCGGAAAGTCAGCGGCGGTTATGACGGGCGCTTTGTAATATTTTTCGTAAAGGGTGCCGGTCGTGTTTTGATAATAGTAATAGGGGATAATGCGTATCTGCCAGACGACGACGGCAGCGCAGACTGCCGAGGCAAGGAGCAGCCTGCGGTTGCTGCATACGGCGAGAAGAAAGAGGTAAAGTATGGCTGCGGCGGTAATGTAGTATTTTAATTCGGGGCTGAAAGCGAAAATATCCATATCCTGCGGGCGGATGTTCAGATTGCCGATAATCTGCTCGAATTCAAGATTTTCCCAAGTGTTTTGTGCCCAAACGGAGGCCATTGCCGCAGCCAGTGTCAGCAGGAGGGCAATGGCGCACAAGGCTGTTTTCAGCAGCTGCCACAGAGCGGCAAGGCGCGATGATGTCTTTTTTTGGGGGAAGAGGACGCTTTTAGTCATTTTTAAATGAGCCCTTTAATTTTTTTGATTATTTCTTCAAACATAGCGTAAGTCAGAACGCCGGTATTAATATTGTAGCGCGAGGTGTGATAGCTGTCGATAAGCGTCAGAGAGCGGGAATGCGGCGCAACGGGAGAGAGAGGCTGCGGGGCGAGGCCGGAAGATGAAAAGCACGGGGCGGCCGCGGCAGGGGAACCGGCAACAGAAGAAAAGCAAAGCGCGGCGGAGGAAGGAGTGTCGGACGGCAGCGGATATACGGCGCCGTGGGAAAATTTGGCAAACGACTGTTTCAGTCCCAGCGCCTGAAGGACGTTTTTGTGCGAGATAGTGCCGAGGCATAGGATAACCTTTAAATTCGGCATGGCGGCGATTTCCGCAGCCAGGAACTGCCGGCAGTTTTTTTCTTCGGCGGTGGTTGGCTTGTTTTCCGGCGGTACGCAGCGTACCGCATTGGTGATGCGGACGTTGACGAGTTCGTAGCCGTCGTCTTTGCGCTTTTGGTAATTGCCGCGCGCAAGACCGTATGTCTTGAGAACCGGATAAAGAACATCGCCGGCATAGTCGTTGGTAAAAGGGCGGTTGGTCCGGTTTGCGCCGTTTAATCCCGGGGCAAGGCCGACGATGAGAATTTCAGCATCCAGGCTGCCGAACGGTTCGACGGGGGCGTTATGGTAGGAGGGGAATTTCAGGCGGTTGGCTTCCCTGAAAGAGCATAACCTTTCGCACAGGCGGCAGTCTTTTGCCGGCGGGGTAAAGTCCATTTTTTTATCCTTTGACGTACGTTAGACATTGAAACGCATTTTGGCAAACGCCGCGTTTCTGCTTTTATTTTAATCAACCACCGTAAATAAAACGTAAAAAATTTGCCGCTCCCATTTAAAAGATAAATTTAGCGCATATATAGCTAGCGAGAAGTATTATAGAGCATATAATACTTTAGGACTAAAGTTAATTTTAGTTTGTAATGGAGTTTAAAATATGAAGAAAATTTGTTTATTAGCTGCAGCCGCATCCGTATTTGCAATGAATGCACAGGCGGCTGACTGGAGTATGGGCAACAGATATTTCAGACCTTATATCGGTGCCGATTACGTCTATTCATATGCAAAACACGGCGGTATGGCTTCCGACGCCAAGAGAGACTATAATTCCTGGATGGTCAACGTCGGTACGGATATTGCCGAATATACCAGCATTGAAGCGTTCTTCCAGCAGGCTCCGCAGCGCAAGACCCACCGGGCTGCCGAAGAACTCAAATCCGAATTTTATGCTTACGGTTTGGACCTGTACGGCCGTATGCCGATTGCCTGCTCCGGATTTAACGCGCTGGCATCGCTCGGCCTGGCAAATTATGAAACAAAATATAAATTTAACGGCGGAAGCCAGAGCAAGCAGCGTATCGGCTATCGTGCCGGCGTCGGCTTCTCCTACGACTTTACCAACAATGTTTCTTTCCGCCTGATGGGCCGTTACAGCTATGTCGGAATGGCCAACCTGGACAACCTGATGGAAGTTACTGCCGGTCTGCGCTATACTTTCTAAGGAAAATTTTTCAGGAGAAAAACTTTGAACTGACCTGCGGATGGCATTTTTTCGGCTCGACGCCCGTTCAGGAAGCGCCGGTACCGGGAAAGGCATCCGCAAGTCTTTTCCCGGCAAAAGGGATATTTGTCTGGGAAAGACGGCAAAACCGCAGTATCAGGAGAGAAACGCGGCTTCAGATATTGAGGATGTTGTGTCAGATGCTGAAACCGCTGTATCAGATGTTGGGGCTGGCATATCAGATATTGAAGGCGCCGTACCGGGCGTTAAATCCGCTTGACGCGGTTTTTTTGTTTTAAAAACTTGCCAAATTAAAAATTAGGTATATAAAAGCTTTAGTTTTGTAAAACGGGCTAATGATTTGATAACAATGAAAAGAAAGCTATATCCGACGGAGAAGAGCATATTGCACGGCAGCCGGGCGGCGAGGTCTTGTGCCGGGGGTGCGAAGGCGTGCATTCGGAAAACTCGGCGGTTTGGCCGGCGTGCGGCGGTGTTTGTAACGGCCGCTGCCGCGTGTTTTGCTGCGGCGTTTTGCTGCCGGACGGCTGCCGCAGACATAACGCTGGCGGTTATTGCCCCGAAAGCGGGAGAATATGCGCAGTCGGGAAAGGAACTGTTTGACGGGGCGCGGCTGGCGGTCAGGGAGATTAACGATAACGGCGGACTTAACGGCGAAAAGCTGGATATGCTGACAATTGACGACCGTTGCGACGACAGGCTGGCGATATCGACGGCGGAAATGCTTACCCTGCTTAAATCGAAAAAAGTCGGGCTGGTGGTCGGCCCTTACTGCTCTAACCGTTTTGACGAGATTGCAGGCATTTACGAGCGGGCGAAAATATTCCAGATTGTGCCGACGACAGTGGTGTATAATGCCGGAAGCGCCGGCAAAAAAGGGCAGATACTGCTTTTGGGAACCAAAGCGCAGATGAGCGGCGACTTTTTTCAGTTTTACAATCGTAATTTTGCCGGGCTTAAAGTCGGGTTTGTCTATAACGACAAGCCCGAAGACGGCTATTCCGAAGTGGCAAAAGCCTTGTATGACGAATTCCGGCGTTTCGGCAAGGGGGAATTGCTGAAGTTTTATGCCTTGAACCGCGAGCAGGGCGGCATGTATGATCTGGCGCGGACGATGGAAAAAGACGGGATAAACGTGGCGTTTGTTTTGGGCGAAAACGATGAAACGGTTAATTTTATCCGCGCGGCCAAGGATGTGCAGCGCAGTATTATCCTGTTTACGAGCAAAAATATGGTTTCTCCCGACAGTCTGAAACGCCTGGGCAAAGATGCGGAAGGGCTTTATGTCATGACGCTGCCGGGATTGAAAGACAGCCTGATGTTTACGGAGAATCTGGTTAACCTGCGCCTGTTGGGAATAGAACCGGAAGGTTTGGAAGTTTACAGCTATGTGGCCGTCAAGCTTTGGGGGGATTTGGTGCGGCAGGTCAACGGCTTTGCGTACGAAAAACTGGCCAAGGCGGCGAACAGCGCGGCTCTCAGGGAAAAGTGGAGCGAATTTCTGATGCACAGCGGCAGTATCGAATCGTCGAAATATATTATTGAGATGTATCAGAACGGCGAATTCAGGCAGGTCTATTAATGCGGCGGGCGTTTGCAAGCGTATCCGGTGAGTGTCGGAACGATGAATTTTTTTAACAGCAGCTTATTTTGTCCGGCTTTTAAAAGTTTTGAATTGTAATTTTTGAAAGGGCTGTCGGATTTTCTTTGATTATATTAAAATGTATCCTATTAAAATGTATCCGAATATTCTGCCGAGAATGTATCCGAAGTGTTGAAAGGCAGTAACATTCCGCCAAAAGAGTAGAAAATTACGTATGTCAGGAAGAAAAAGACCGTGTAACTTAAAATATTGGCGCGTAATATTCCTTTAGAAATGACTTCACGGCTGTATGTGTTTTGCAGATATTTTTGGGCAATGAAACGTTCGATAAAGTATGAGAAAATGCAAAAGAAAACATTATAAAGCACAAGGAAGAAGATAAGGCCAAACATAGCAATTAACGGACTTATGGGGAAAAGATATTCCATTGTCCCATATAAGGGGCCGAAAAAATATAATTGCTCTGCCGAGCAGGAAACCGATGCATTCCATAAAAATAAGAATATTCCGCCTAAAATAGTTGAAATAAGGTTTGCAACAGAAACCACCTCAATTATTTTGAAGGAATTTGTTTTCTTAAAATATCTTTTTTTTAAGAACAAGGCTTCACAGAATATAATCAGCACTAAACAGATGAATGGAATTATGTAACTTTCTATGCGGTTACCGCCCGGCACTCCAATTCCTGAAGTGACGGTTACAGCCTGGATTGTATTTGCCCAAAAGGGGAATGCAAAAGCCAAAGCAGGGGATAAAAAAATTGATAGAGAAATCAGGCTTAATTTGATATATTTTTTTATCATAGACAGTTTCCTCATCTGGCAGGTACAGCATATATGATAATTTATCCTGTAAAGGTAAATAATTGTTTACCGGAATCTTTTATTTTCCTGCCCGAATCTTTAAAATTTCAATATTTATCAGTCTGATGGTCTGGTTCTGCCGATACGGCGGCACGGAATATCAGCGTCGGCACGGAATACCGGCGAAAGCACGGAATTGTGGAAAAAGCTGTTAATCGGCGGGAAAAACATTTGAACTCTAAATTTGCGGCGGTATAGTAACCGCAGTTAATTTATTTTGTAAAGGTAATAAAACAATGGCAGGAAGCATCAATAAAGTAATTTTGGTCGGCAATCTCGGACAGGACCCGCGGGTCAGCAATACCCAGAGCGGCGCGAAAGTCGTTTCTTTCAGCCTGGCGACGACGGATACATGGCGTGACAAGGTCAGCGGCGAGCGCAAGGACCGTACGGAATGGCACCGCATCGTCATTTTCAGCACCGGGCTGGCCGATACGGCGGAAAGATATCTGCGTAAAGGTTCCAAGGTTTATCTGGAAGGTTCGCTGCAGACCCGTGAGTGGGACGACCAAAACGGACAGAAACGTTATACGACGGAAGTTGTGCTGCAAAACTTCAACAGCACACTGGTTATGCTTGACGGCCGCGGCGGCGACGGTGCTCCGGCCGGTGCGGGCGATATTTACGACTCTTCGGCGGCTTCGGGATGGGACAATACGCCTGCTGCCGGAACTGACGTAGTTGACGACGACGTTCCGTTTTAATCGCGACATTTTGTTTGACTGCGGCATTTTGTCTGACTGCGGCATTTTGTCTGACTGCGGTCTGATTGCAGCGGGGGGCCTGTTTTCCGGTCTGGCATGGGCCGGTAGAAGAACAGGGCAGGTTAGGAACAAAGCGTATTTCAGCGGCGGCATCGGAAGGTGCCGCTTTTTTATGTGTGCGGAAAGATGAGAAAAAGATGTACGGAGGAAAAGCGCGAAACTGTACAAAGAGGGGAGAAGGCGGGGAGAAAGTCCGACAGGAAAGCAGCTTAACGGGAATTGCCGCGGCGGGCTTTTTGAATACCGGTTTCTTTGGTAATAAAATCATAACGGTTGTTTTGGGCACGGGCGATGATGCGCGAAAAACGCGGTTCTTTGAAAATATCGGGAAGTTCGGTCAGGGTTTCCTGATTTTTTTTGCTGTGCTCTGCCAACCAGTTGACGACTTCGTGAAACGCCTGACTTAACTGGTCTCCCTGTTTGGTGCGGTAGTCGTCGTCTTTGTCGGAATAGCTGTCAAACGTGTGTTCAATGCCGTCAAAATCTTCATCTTTCTGCACCTCTACCGGATACATGTTGTTGACGGCAAATACCGTCTCATTGCCAGTGGGGCGGAAAAGGGAAAAGTTCATTGTAAACGGGCGGTCTCCCGCGGTGCGGGCGGCTTGGTTGCCATTGATGCCGGCCATAAAACGTTCATGTTCGCGCTTGCGCTGCAGGATATATTCGCTCTGCGGCGTGCGGACGCTGGTTACCTTTTCATCGGCAAAAGAGGCAAATTTAAATGTGGTGGTTTGGGTTATGCCATAAGGAATGACGGGAGCAACGTCTACATTGTGCACCTGCTTTAAGAGGTAATTCCGCACTTTTTCGGAATGGCCGAGGCTTTTCAGGTTTTCGACGAGCAGGCGTTCAAGCTGGAATGATACGGTGCTGCCCTGGCAGTGATTGACGAACGTTATCATATTCAGGCGCTGTGCCGTTTGCGCTATGGAAAGGCGGGAACCGTCTGCTGCACGCAGGCGGGGAGCGAGCGTTTGTGCATACAGTTCACGGATATATTGCGGAATATAACCGTTGTCTTCGTCCCTTCCGCGCAGCAGGGGCGAGTTCGGGGTGCCCTGGCCGAAATGGTTTAACATCGCTTCGCGGTCGGCTACAGATATCCTGCCGGCCAGTTCGTATTCTACGGAATATATCGGCATCCGCTTGTCTTTGAGGATTTCTTCAATCATTTTGGCGAAGCCGTTGGCTTTTTTGGAGTTGTCGGCGTCAGACCCGGGCAGGGCGACGATACATGGTTCATCGGGCGGGATTTGTGCCATGTATTCCCAGCCGAACGGGTGCGCTTTGCTTTTTTTTACGCGTTTTCCCAGCCTGATGTGTGAGTTGTCAGCCATTGTTGCCTCCTTTCTGACAATATATCAGAATCCGGAAGCATTTGCAAGGGAAAAATGGCGCATTTCCGGCAAAAACAGGGCGGAAACGGAGATAAGGGCACAACAGGGCAAAAGCAGAGATAAGGGCACAACAGAGTAAAAGCGGAGATAAGGGCATAACAGGGCGAAAACGAAGATAAGGGCAGAAACAGGGCAAAGGCGGTGATGAGAGCCAAAAAGGAGCAAAACCGGTGATGTGGGGCGGGAAAGGGAAAATAAGCAGTGTGCGGAATGGAGCGGAAAAGCAAAAAAGGCACCGGAAACGATGCCTTTAAGAAAGTTATGGTACGCCCGAGGCGATTCGAACGCCTGACCCACAGCTTAGAAGGCTGTTGCTCTATCCTGCTGAGCTACGGGCGCGTGGATGTTTCTCTATTAGATGATTTGTTTTGATTTGTAAAGAGTTTTTTTGCAGGAGCGGTAATTTTTTGCAATTTGGCGGCAAAGCCGACGTTTGCAGGGCGTGATTCTAACGGACGGAGCGTTTGGGAGAAAGATGCCGGCCGGAGAAGGAGACGTTGGTGCGTCTTGTCTGTTATTTTCAGCGGCCGGTGCTTCTTTTCATCTGCTGCAATTGTACCGGGGCGGAAGAAACGGCAGCGTTTGTCTTGTCATCACTGACGGTTTGAACGGAAATATTTTCGTTGGTTCGGGGGCGTTTTTTTGCGGAGAAATCAACAAAAGCTCCGACAACGTAAGTGTCGCCTTTGCCTTCGGAAAGGGTTGTGTACGGGGAATCGTTGACTTTGGTTTCAATTAATCCGTCGGCGTATCTGATTTCCCCATAGGAACCGAGCATCATTTTTTTCAGCTCTTGGTCTGCATCGGAAGTGCGGTTGGCGATATTGCGGAATTGGCTGTTAAAATATTCGTCTTTGGCTTTATCTCCGGTGATGCCTTTTTGTTCCAGATATTTGTTGATGGCCAAATATTCTTCATCGGTCGGGGAATCATTGCACTTTTGTGCCGTATGGGCAAACTCTTTGGCTTTTTCTTTGGGCATTGTATTGATGACATCCCGGTAATTTCTCAGGTCAAGGGAAACTTCGGGCGAAACGAAAACATTTTGCAACAGTTTGTCTTCAGCTTCCTTATAGGCGGCATCTTCATTTTTGAGACAGTTAATCCGGGTGGAAAAAGTAAAGCAGCTCTGCAATTTGTCTGCCGCTATGGCGTATTCGGCATGTTGCAGATAGTATGCGGCCTGCCTGTCTTCCCGCCAATGTCTGGCGGCAGCTTCCACGACGGCGCGGACACTTTTGGGGTCGTCGGCGGAAAATCCGTTTTTGGTTATGGTTTCACGCAGGCCGGGGTACATATCTAAAATGTCTTCTGTCGGCATTTTAACGGTTTTTTCTTTGCCGTTTAGCGTGGCGGTGTATTCAAAAGTGTTTATGCCCTGTTGTTTTAAATTGGTGTACATTTGAGCTATGGCTAAAAATTCTGAGGTTGTGGTCATATTTTCAGAGAGAAAGTTAAGGCGTGCAGCATTTGCCGGCGTGTGGCGGACATCAAATAAGCCGCATTTTTTTGCCTGAACCTTATGAACCGCTTCGTGCAGGGCAACGACATAGCGGGCGGCCGGATTGTTGTTGCGATACTGGGAGGCATAATCTTTTTCGGGAGAAAGCCGTTGGTTGTCAAAAGTATAAAAAACGATTTTATCTGTTTGTGCGGAATAGCTGCCAAGGGCATTTAAATTGGGGTCATCAGGCTGAAACTGTATTTCCCGCATAAATTGGTGCGGCGTCATTTCTTTGTTTGATGTGATGCCGCCGGGGTTATATTTTTCCTGGAGTTTGGGAAATTCTTCGGCGTTGTAGCCATTGAGAAAGTTATTGCCTTTCCATTTACCGACATAACAGGTTTCCGGCGCGCGGGCAGAAGACTGGTCAACCGGGCGCTGCCATTGTTGTTCCAAGTCGGCGGCTTTGCTGCTGGCTTCGGCAAAAGACCGGCTGAAGTTTTTGAGTTCGTCTTCAAGCCCCCGGTTCATTTCCGCGGCGATTTGTATCATATCCCGTTTTAAGGCCTGCCGTTCTGCTTCCTTGGCGGCTTCGTCGGGCGGCGGTACTGCTGTTATCGGCATGGCTGTTCCTCTGCAGTTATTTTATTTTGCCATTTTACCATAAAAAAGGCATGATGTCAAAAATAAAAGCAAAAAAAGCGATTCGGAAAGCGGTGCTTTAAAACACATTTAAATTAAAAAATGTTTAAAATAATGATTGACTTCATAAAAAAGCTGGTCTATGTTTGGTCAACTTATCAAAGGGCGCAGTTTGTGCCCTTGGTCTGTTTTGTCTTAAGAGCCTGATTTCCGCGGCTTTAATGAATGAAAAATCAAATCCGCGGTGGGGCTTTCAAGGCAAGTCGTTTTAATAATTTAACTTTAAGGAAATTTGTGATGCCTACAATTAATCAGTTAATTCGTAAATCACGAACACCGAAAGAGAAGAGAAACAAAGTCCCGGCTTTGGATGCTTGCCCGCAAAAAAGAGGTGTTTGTACAAGGGTTTATACAACGACCCCGAAGAAACCGAACTCCGCTTTGCGTAAAGTGGCACGTGTCCGTCTGACGAACGGCTCTGAAGTAATCAGCTATATCCCTGGTGAAGGTCATAATCTTCAAGAACACTCAGTGGTGCTGATTAGAGGAGGCCGCGTAAAGGACTTGCCTGGTGTTCGCTATCATATCATTCGTGGTACCCTTGATACTCAAGGAATTGCTAAACGTCGTCAGCGCCGTTCTCTGTACGGTGCGAAGAGACCGAAATAAGGAGTATGAAAGATGTCACGTCGTCATAGTGCTGTAAAAAGAGTTGTGCTGCCTGATGCTAAATACAATGATCAGGTAGTTGCGAAATTTATTAACAATGTTATGGAACAGGGCAAAAAGGCCGTTGCGGAAAAAATTGTTTATTCCGCTTTCGACATTATGGCTCAGAAGTCTAAGCAGGAAGCTTTGACCGTATTCCATGAAGCTATTGAAAATGTTAAACCTGTTTTGGAAGTCCGCTCCCGCCGCGTCGGCGGTGCCACGTACCAAGTTCCGTGCGAGGTAAGGGCTGACCGCCGTCAGGCTTTGGCAATCCGCTGGATTATTGCCGCAGCCAAGAAGCGTTCGGAAACAACCATGACAGACAAGCTTGCCAATGAGCTGCTGGATGCCTTTGCCAACCGCGGTGCCGCCGTTAAAAAGCGCGAAGACACCCATAAGATGGCTGAAGCAAACAAGGCTTTCTCTCATTACAAGTTCTAATATTACAGGAAACATAAGACAATGGCTCGTACGCATTCATTACAAATGTACAGAAATATCGGCATCATGGCTCATATTGATGCCGGTAAAACCACTACAACAGAACGTATCTTGTATTATACAGGCGTAAATCATAAAATCGGCGAGACGCACGACGGTGCTGCAACGATGGACTGGATGGAACAGGAGCAGGAACGCGGTATTACCATTACCTCGGCTGCGACAACCTGTTACTGGAAAGGCCACAGAATCAACATCATCGATACGCCGGGACACGTTGACTTTACGGTTGAAGTCGAGCGTTCGCTGCGCGTTTTGGACGGCGCAATCACGGTATTCGATTCCGTTGCCGGCGTTGAGCCGCAGTCCGAGACCGTATGGCGCCAGGCAGACAAGTACAATGTTCCGAGAATCTGTTTCTGCAACAAGATGGACAGAATCGGAGCGAACTTCTATCGCTGCCTGGATATGATTGTCGATCGTCTGGGGGCAAAGCCGCTGGCTTTGCAGCTGCCGATTGGCGCCGAAGCCGAATTCAAAGGCGTTATTGATTTGCTTAATATGAAAGCGATTGTTTACACCGGCGATACGGCGGATTCTCCGATTGAAATTCAGGATATTCCGGCTGAGTTGAAAGACAAGGCAGAAGAATATCATGCCAAATTGGTCGAAATGGCGGTTGAAATGGATGACCAGGCCATGGAAGACTATTTCGAGGGCAAGGAAATTTCGACCGAAACGCTCAAAAAGTGCATTCGTAAAGGGACGCTGGCCATGTCTTTTGTTCCGGTATTGTGCGGAACAGCTTTCAAAAACAAAGGCGTTCAGCCGCTGTTGGACGCGGTTGTCGATTATCTGCCGTCGCCGCTTGATTTGCCTGACGTAGAAGGTACCAAGCCGGGTACGGACGAAGTCATTACCCGCAAGGCCGATGACAAAGAACCTCTGGCGGCGCTGGCGTTCAAGATTATGAACGACCCGTTTGTCGGTTCCCTGACGTTTACCCGTATTTATTCGGGTACGCTGCAGGCCGGTTCGTACATCTATAATTCGGTTAAAGACAAGAAAGAAAGAATCGGGCGTATGCTGTTGATGCATTCCAACAAGCGTGATGATATTAAAGAAGCTTATGCCGGCGATATTATCGCACTGGCAGGGCTGAAGGATACCACGACCGGCGATACGCTGTGTGACGCTTCTCATCCGATTGTTTTGGAAAATATGGAATTTCCGGATCCGGTTATTGAGTTGGCGGTTGAACCGAAGACCAAGGCTGACGTTGAAAAAATGGGATTGGCTTTGTCGCGTCTGGCGATGGAAGACCCGTCTTTCAAAGTTTCTTCCGATCCTGATTCCGGTCAGACCATCATCAAAGGCATGGGCGAATTGCACCTTGACATTATCGTTGACCGTTTACGCCGTGAATTTAAGGTTGATGCCAATGTCGGCAATCCGCAGGTTGCTTACCGCGAAACGATTACCAAACCGTGCGATATCGAATATACGCATAAGAAACAATCCGGTGGTGCCGGTCAGTTTGCAAAAGTTAAAATCAAATTTGAGCCGATGGAAGGCTATACCGGATTTGAATTTAACAATACGGTTGTCGGCGGTAATGTTCCGAAGGAATATATCCCGGGTGTTGAAAAAGGTCTGCGTTCGGCAATGGATGCCGGTGTTCTGGCCGGGTATCCGGTAACGGGTGTCAAGTGCACGCTGTATGACGGTGCATATCACGAGGTTGACTCGAATGTTATGTGCTTTGAAATTGCAGCCCGTGCCGCCTTCAGAGAAGGTATGCGTCAGGCAGCCGCGGTTCTGCTGGAACCGATTATGAAGGTTGAAGTTGTTACTCCGGAAGAATATATGGGGGATATCATCGGAGACCTGAACTCCAGACGCGGTTTGGTTAACGGCATGGATCAGCGGGGCAATGCCCGCGTGGTTGACGCCCATGTACCGCTGGCCAATATGTTCGGCTATGTAAACACGCTGCGTTCCCTGTCGCAAGGGCGTGCTCAGTTTACAATGCTGTTTGACCATTATGCTGAAGTTCCGCGGGAAGTTGCGGAGACGATTAAGTCGAAGAACGCCTAAGAATTTTAACCGGGAAGGCCGCCGGTCTCTTGCGACGGCTTTCCCTCTGTTTCCGGGAACGGTTTTAAAACAGAAACCTGTTTCGGAAACGAAATCTTTTTGTTTATATTTTAGGAGAAGATTAAGATGGCAAAAGAGAAGTTTGAACGCAGTAAGCCACACTGCAACATCGGAACGATTG
>ERZ1106963.24-NODE-24-length-207234-cov-6.986611_pt1 | contig 207234 bp, 169 predicted proteins | sample MGYA00403681_ERZ1106963 | MGnify/ENA primary metagenome ERZ1106963 (study PRJEB35170, sample SAMEA104062407) | human gut metagenome | biome: human gut; feature: human-associated habitat; material: faeces | place: Denmark | collected 2012-05-03 ...
GACTGAGGCATGCTAAATTCTTCCATTGTGATAAGTCCTCTCGTTTTGTTTTGTTTTCAGGGAAGGTTAATAAAGCAGTTCGGAGAACTTATCACATTTTTTTTGCCAATTCAAGAGCCTCCTCGCTCCGGAACCCTTTGCGATTTTACAGAAAATTCGTTACACAGCCGAACTGAACTTTAGCATTTTTTTGTTTACAAAAGCTTTTTTTGCGGTATTTTTATTGAATTTTCCATATTTCTGGTGCTGTGCTTTTCCCCGCATGAAGTCCGGCCTCTTTTTTAGTTTTCTCTTTTTTGCAGGGGAAACGATAAAAATTTCTTTTGTCTTTGTGTACCAATTGCTTATGCAGTAAAAATGGAATGCTCTGTTTTTCATGATTTTCCTGTTGGATATTGGAAAAGTCGTTGATGCTTATATAGTTATGGATATATGTTGCGGAATGCAATTTTTTTGATTCTATGATTTAAAATGTCTGTGGCAGACGGAACTTTCACTGAAAACTGTGACGGAGAGTTTTCCGATATGCTGAATTCTCTGAAAAGCGTATTTTTTAATGGGGCGTCTGAAAAACATTTTGATTTCATGAAGGAATGGCGATAAGCGGTAAGAAATTTTTAAAATCAAGTTTTTATAGCAGATGGAATTGAAAAATATGTTTTGGCGATTATTTTACCGCAAAGGAGATAATAGCAGGATGAAGAAATTTTTCTGTTTTGCAGCCGCTCTGCTTTTCTGTGCGGGCTGTGCGTTTCAGCCGTCCGTGGAAGTCAAAGATGAAACAGTCGCCGGACTCCGCAGAGGCCCGGCGTCTTATGCGTGCAACCCCGCGTTTCCCGTGTTCGGTCCGGCAATTCCGGTAACCGCAAAGGAAGGAGTTGAGTTCGATCGGATAGAGCTCTACGCCGCCAGCCCTGTCGCCGGAACCTCTTATTCCATATATATAACGGATTCTGAAGTTCCGTCAAAGCTGCCGTCTCCCTCTGCCTCCGGAAGGTTTCATGGGAAGGGTGAGAAAGAAGTTACGGTGATCCGGCTGCGGAATACGCTTCACGTTTCCGCCGGAAAGTTTGTGCTGATTCAGTTCGGGGGACTCGGCTCGCGCTTCTATTTCTGGCATGAGGGGGCGGTTCCTCCGGGGGAAGCGGATATCCGCTGGGTCGGTCCGCTGAAGAATGGCGCTTTTCAGAAACTGGGTACAAACTCCGGATTCTTTTCGGGCGGAGCCCCGCGTCTTGAACGGGTCCCGCGGGAACTTCGGGAGCTTGAAGCGAAAATGGAATCTCTGGAAAGACGGCTCGAAGAAGCCGCTCCGCGAAAAGAATCGCCGGAGCCTGAGACGGAAATCATCCTTCCGCCGGAAATCTATGCGGTTCCGGGGAGGGAAATCAACGTTTACTTTGACAATCTTTTTCTTGAAGACAACCGGTACAGTCTGGATGTTTCCGGAACTCTTGCCGGCGCCGTTCAGCAGAACGAACGGTTGAAGATCACCGCGGAGAAAACCGGCTCCGCGACCCTGACTCTGACCGCATACAGCCGCGACGCCGCATACCGCAAGCTCGCCGAGGCGAAAACAACGGTGCGGACGGGCGACGGCGCGGGAAACATCAGGGCTCTGTTCATCGGCGATTCGATTATGGAGGGCGGAATTATCACGCAGACTCTGCTCGAAAATGCGGCTGCGGACGGCAAACTTTCCGTGACGCTGTACGGTTCCCGCACCCGTTTCAGTCCGGCGAACCGCCACGAGGGGTACGGCGGTTTTGTCGCGTGGTCGTTCATAACGAATTCGGTTGTCCGTTATCATTTTGCCGTTTCCGGCGTGAAATCTGTTCCGGTGATCAACGGCGCGACAACGTACCGTTTTGGCGATGCCGTGTTCAAGATTCAGACGGCGGAACTGACCCGGAATTCCGCGGGAACTTTCGACGGAGAAATCGCCTGTTCGCTCGAATCCGGAATGATGGCGCCGCAGAAGACCAGGGGAATTCTGTCGAAGACGCCGGGCGGTGTTGCGGAGGATCCGGAAACGATCGCGTATACGGGGCTGTATACGCTCGGCAACCCGTTCTGGAACGGGAAAGCTTTGAGTTTTTCGGATTACCTGAAGCGTCACGGCTATGCGGTTCCGCCGGACTGGGTGTTCATTCAGCTCGGCACGAACGCTCTGTTCGGAGCGCGGGATGATGCGGACGCCGAGACGCGTAGCGCGGGTTCGATTTCGCAGTTGGAGCGCATGATTTCAGTGATCCGGGCCGTATCTCCCGCGCCGAAGATCGGGATTATGCTTGTTCCTCCGCCGAGCCGCGATCAGGACGCCGCCGGCGCCAATTACGGAATCCGGACGAACCGCGACCGCTACAAGCGGAGTGCGATGATTGCGGTCAAAAAATATATCGCCGCTTTCCGAAACCGTGAATCGGACGGAATCTACATTGTCCCGTCGAATGTTTCTCTCGACACGGTGAACAATATGAACCGTTCGAAGCCGCAAGCCGTGAATTCCCGTTCGGGCTGGATTCCTTCCGGAGACTCCATCCCGCTGGAGGTTCGCCGCCAGCGCAACCTGGTTCATCCCGCATATTCGGGCGCCGCTCAGCTTGGCGACGCTGTTTTCGCTTTTCTCAAGAATCACGCGGAGTGACTCCGCGGCGAAAGCTTTTTGCGGTAGACGCGGGAGGTCTCGCCCCAGGGGTGATGACCGAGTCCGATGAACTCGAATCCGGATTTCTCGTAGTAGCCGATGTGGTCGGTGCAGCAGAAAAGTTCCGCATAGCCCGGACGGAGGCTCTCCGATGCCAGATGCCCAATCAGGCGGAGCCGGGACGGGCTCCGCCGACAACCGTGTGGTCCGGAGTTTCCGCCAGGGACCATTGCGGAAGATGCCCCGCGGCGGTCAGCGCGGAAGTCATGCAGTTGCGGTAAATCTCGGGATTGCCCCAGTTCGAGGAGAAGCTGTCGATAAAACGTTCCAGTTTCTCCGGATGTTCACGCAGGGAATGTATGATGAAATTTTCCATTCTGAACTCACTTTCCGATGCAGAAGCGTGAGAAGATATCCTCCAGGACGTCCGGCGTTGCGGATTCCCCTGTGATGGAGGCGATCGAGGCGACGGCGAGGCGCAGATTGCTCGCGGCTAATTCGTAGAATTCATGTTCGATTTCCCCGCGCGTGTGCAGGAGTGCAGTGTCCGCCTCCTCCAGCGCGCGGGCGTGACGCAGGGAGACGGCGCACTCCGGTTCGGAACGGTCGCCGTTTTTCCAGACCGACTGTTCGAACAATTCCAGGAGCTCCGGGATGCCGTTGCCCGTTTTCGCCGAAACGGCAACGCTCTTATGCCGGCATGCGGGCGGACGGAATCCGGAGGGAAGGAGGTCTGTTTTGTTCCAGACCGCGATCACATCCGCCTGCGCGGGAACGGTTTCGCTCAGCTTGCGGAGGTCGGCTGCCGGATCGGCGGTTGCATCCAGGATCCAGAAAACGATTTCCGCAAGATTCAGGGAGCTCTTGGAACGCTCGATTCCCATGCCTTCGATTGCGTCGGCGGCGTTTTCGCGGATGCCCGCGGTGTCGGTCAGCTCAACCCGGATTCCGCGGATGCCGGCGGATTCCCGGAGCGTGTCGCGCGTGGTGCCTGGAATGTCCGAAACGATCGCGCGGTCGTAGCCGAGAAGACGGTTCAGAAGACTTGATTTCCCCACGTTCGGCGAGCCGGCGATGACGAGGCGGACGCCGTCGCGCAGAATCGCGGAGGATTCGCGTCCGGAGAGCAGTTTTGCCAGTTCGGCGCGGACGGTATCGATGGTGACGAGAAGTTCTTCGCAGGGCTTCCAGTCGAGATTCTCTTCGGGGAAGTCGAGACGCGATTCGATTTCCGCGAGCAGGTGATAGAGCGTTTCGGAAATCGAACGGATCCGGTCGCCGAGAGCTCCGGAGAGCTGACGTTCGGCGAGGCGTCCGGCGGATTCGGATTTGGCGGAAATGAGGTCGGCAACCGCTTCCGCCTGCGTCAGGTCGAGTTTGCCGTTGAGGAACGCGCGTTTTGTGAATTCCCCCGGCTCGGCGCAGCGGACGAATCCGGTGCGGAAGATGCGTTCCAGGAGTGCGCGCGGCGCGTATTCGCCGCCGTGGCACTGAATTTCCACGACGTCTTCCCCGGTGTAGCTTGCGGGACCGGGCATGAAGACGGCCATACAGGTTTCGCCCCGGACGCCGTCTTCGCGGAGAGTATGGCCGAAGGTGAGCACGCGCGGATTCTCCGGCGAGAGCGGTTTCCGGGAAGTCCAGACTCGTTTTGAGGCTTCGAGAGCGTCGGGACCGGAGATGCGGATAATGGCCAGAGCACCTCCCGGAGCGGTGCAAAGAGCGGCGATTGTGTCATTCTTTCTCATTTTTTTGCGGAATCCTGCTTGATTTCATAAGATTTTAAGCTATATATTATCATAAAACTTTTATTTGTCAAAAAAAAACGGAGATTTTTCATGCCTATCGTGAAAAAAAGTTTGTCGGAGGTCTCTCCGGCGGTCCGCGCCGCGTTTCAGAAGGCGCAGGATGTTCTGTCTAAAAACAATCTGGCTTACGGGATCGAGCTGCTGAAGGAGATCGCGAAGAAAGATCCGGGTTTTCTCGATGCCAGAATCATGCTCCGGAAAGCGGAAAAGACAAAATACGCGCACATGAACCCGATTCAGAAGGTACTCGCGCACGTTCTCTGTCTGCCTCCGATTCTCAAAGGCGGTGCGCTTGTCGCAAAGAGTCCGCTGAAGGCGCTCGGATGCGCGGAGGACGCGCTTGCGATCAATATCGCCTCGCCGCTTGCCTACAATCTCCTGGCGAAGGCGGCGCTTGCGCTCGAAGCGGGGTTCATCGCCGTGGAAGCATATGAAGCCCTGGTGGACCAGAATCCGAAGAACGAGCCGAATCTGCGCAAGCTCGCCGAACTCTATGAGGCGGAGGGCCAGGGTGCGAAGGTGCTGCATATCCGTCAGATTATTGCGGCGAAGTATCCGGACAACCTTGAAGCCCAGGCCGCGCTCCGCGCCGCGGCCGCGCTCGCAACCATGGAACAGGGCGCATGGAACGAATCCGGAAGCTCCGTCGCCAAGGCCGCGGCCGCCGCAAAGAAGAGCAAAGGCAAGGAGGTCCGCGACGACCGTATCATCCGTGCCGAAGAGGATATCCGCGAGATGATCGGCGTTTACGAAAAACGGGTTGCCGCGGGCGACGAATCGATCGACATGCGCCGCAAGCTTGCCGAACTCTATCAGCGCGACAACCGTTTCCAGGATGCAATTGAGGTCTACGACTGGCTCGTCAAGAAGATGGGCACGCTCGACCCGACCATTGACAAGGCGATCGAAGCCTGCCATGTCGCGCTCTCCGACCTCAAAATCAAAGATCTGCAGGCGAAGAACGCTCCGCAGGAGGAGATCGACGCCGAGAAACAGGCAATCGCCAAGTACCGCCTCGAACGCGCCGAAGACCGTGTCCGGCTCTACCCGAACGATACGCTCATCCGTTACGACCTCGCGGTTCTCTACTGGGATTTCCGCATGCTCGACAAAGCGCTTGAACAGTTCCAGCTCGCGCAGCGCAACCCGCAGAAACGTCTCTCCGCAATTGTCTATCTCGGACGCTGCTTCGCCGAGAAGAAACAGTACGACATGGCTGTGGAACAGTATGACAAGGCGATTTCCGAAATGCCCGTCATGGACAAGGACAAGATGGAGGCGCTCTATCATCTCGGCGTAACCTGCGAGGAGATGGGGGACGACAAGCGCGCGATGGAATGCTTCAAGGAGATCTATTCCGCGAACGTCAACTATCTCGACGTCGCCAAGCGCATGGACGCCTACTACGCACGAGTCAACGCCGCCCGCGAAAAAGCGAAAGCGGCGGAGGCGGCGCAGTAAAAGTCCGCATCAAACCGATCCTTTCTTTTGCCGGGTTTCAGTTCTCAGGGACTGGAGCCCGGTTTTTTTTATTCAGTTTTCGCGCGAGCGGAGACGCCGGTATTCAAGCGGCGTCACGCCGACATTTTCGCGGAAGACTCGTCCGAAGTAATTGCTGCGGACGAAGCCCGTGCGCGCGGCGATTTCCGCAATGGAGAGCGTTGTGCAGGCGAGCAGGGAGAGCGCATGGTGGAGGCGCATTTTAGTTAGATAGCGGTTCGGCGGAAGACCGAGTTCGCGGCGGAACATGCGGTCGAGTGTGGTCCGGTGCAGGCCGAGCAGTTCCGCAAGGGTGTTGACATCGAATTCCGGATTCTGGTATCCGGAGTGAATCCGGGCGAGGGCGTTGCGGAAGAGCCGGCCCTTCCGGCTCTGCTGTCCTGATTCCTCTTCGCCCATGAGCCCGATCAGTTCCGTGTAGAGGGCGACAAGCCGCCGCAGGTCGGAAGGGAGGAGACTGTTCAGCGAGCCGCGGATTTCATCGAAGAGATGCACAGGGCATTTTCCGGAGTTGAGCGCGCCGCGCGGGTAGCCGTAGCGGAGGAAGAAATCCGCGGCTCCCGGTCCGTCGAAGGTCGCCCAGTAGACGACGGTCTTCATGTCCGGCGCGGAGAGTTTCGCGCGGCAGTCGCCCGGCAGACGGTAGATCGCCTGATCCGCCTTGACGGTGCAGCGTGTTTCGCCGAAGTCGAATACGCATTCCCCGTTTGCAACCCAGCAGAGTTCGACGACGGTTCCGGGGGGCTGTTCCTCGCGGCGGCGTCCATAGAAGTAGTTGATTCCGCAGGAACGCGGATAGAACGGTAGTTTCGCCGCCGGAAGCTCCGGAAAGCCGAGACGCATGACGGTGATGTTTTGGTTCATGAAAACTCCTGCATCAAAAGTATCTTTTTTGCTTCATATATATCATTGAAAAATAAAAAATCAAGTGCATATTAATCAAAAAGAGAAAATACTCAGGAAAGGAGAAACTCTGAAGATGAAAACGTATCCGCTTTATCCGGAACGGAATGTGACTGACCTGAACGGCGTCTGGCAGTTCCGTTTCTTTGAAAAGACGTGGCTTGAGGACGTCAATGAAAATTCGTTTGTCCCGAATGACATCATGTGCGTTCCGGGAACGTTCGACACCACGCCCGCGTATCGCTGCAAACGCGGAACCGCGCTCTACCGCCGCGAATTCATGCTGATGAAAGATTCGCCGCGCGGCATTCTCAAAATCGGCGCAACCGGTCTCCGCGCACGCTTCACGCTCGACGGAAAAGAGATCGGATTCACCAACATGCCGTATACCGATATGGAATTTGAAACGGGCGCGCTCAAGGCGGGACGGCATGTGCTTGCCGCCGCAGTCGACAACAATTTCGACAAGCTCAGTTCCACTTTCGGAATGGGCGACCGCATGAAAATTTTCCTTCCGTACTACGATTTCTACGGATTCGGCGGATTCTACCGCGGAGTCTCCCTGCATCAGGTGTTTGAGTCAACGATCGACCGCGTGCAGGTGCGCACGCTCTGCATTAAAACCGGCAAAGTGGCGCTCCGCTTCCTTTTCTCCGGGCAAACGGAGGGAAAACATGCGGTCCGTTTCCGTTTCAACACGGAGGAGGCGTTCCGGACGGCGGAAGTTGCGCACGGCGAAACGCTCGAATGCACGGTTCCGGAGTTCCGTCTCTGGACGCCCGAAGCGCCGAATCTCCACACGCTGGAAGTCCACACGGAAAACGACTGCGTCGTCGAGCGTTTCGGCATCCGCACGGTTTCGACGGGAGGAAAGCAGATTCTGCTGAACGGGAAGCCGGTTTATCTGAAGGGGTTCAACCGCCACGAGTCGCATCCCGAATTCGGAGCGGCGACGCCGGACGCGCTGATGCTGGAGGACTTGCAGAACCTGCGTGATCTGAACTGCAATTTCGTGCGCGGCTGTCACTACGCGCAGGATCAGCGTTTTCTTGACCTCTGCGATGAATTCGGAATGCTGGTGTGGGATGAGAGCCTCGGCTGGGGCAATTCCGCCGAACAGATGGCGGATCCCGAATTCCAGGAGATCGTCGAGCGCGAAACGCGTCTGATGGTCCGCGACAGCATCAATCATCCTTGCGTGATCATCTGGGCGTATCTGAACGAAAATAATTCCCAGACGGAGCCCGGATTCCGCATGGGCGAGCGGGTTGTGAAGGCAGTCAAAGAGGAGGATCCGACGCGTCTTGTGACATTCGCCTGCAACCACACGTTTGATGACATTACCTCCAAACTGATGGACATTATTTCGTACAACATCTATCCGGGCTGGATCGGCAGCCACCCGGTCGGCGTCGAGCCGCCGGATGAAATTCCGCCGTTTCAGGAGAAGACGATCGAGTATTTCCGCAAAAACGTTTCCGCCGACAAGCCGATGATCGTCAGCGAGATGGGCTGCTGCGGCATCTACGGTCAGCACGATATCGCCGCGACGCAGTGGACGGAGGAGTTCCAGGCGGAGTATCTGGACGCCGTCATCCGTTCGGTCGCGGGAGCGCGGAACGAAGTCTGCGGCATCACGATCTGGCAGTTCACGGATGCGATGAGTTTTCACCGCATGGGAGCGGACATCCGTTCGAAGCCGCTCGGTCTGAACCTCGCGGGCGTGTTTGACAAGTACCGCCGCCGCAAGCTGGCCGCGGACGTGGTGAAAAAACTCTACAGGAACCTCTGAGTTCGGAAACGGTCCGGACGGAAAGCTGCTGTCCGGACCGTTCTTAAAAAATTCGACAGGGAGAGCTTGACTTTTTTTTTGTCGGTTATATATTATTCCAAACACCTAAAAAGAGGAGATTAGCATCATGAAACAGATTACAAAGAAACATGCCGTGATGATGGAATACGTGATCATTGCCGTTTTGATTGCCGCCGCCGTCGTCGTCGCCGTCATCATGTTCGGCAAGAACGTTTCCAAGGAAATGAATGTCGCCACCCAGGCGATGTCGGATGCGGGCAAAGCCGCGGAAGCCCAGGGCAAGATGCCGGGAGAGGCCGCCAAGGACATCAAGAAAGCCAGCGAGCACGAAAAGGCCATGCACAATTACGACAAGTGATTGCATTGTCACAGAGGGACGGACGCCACCGGGGACCGGAGCTCCGTCCCTGTTCTTAATCAACGGGGGCGCGGATGGATCATCTGACACTCGGAAAAATTGTTCTGGCGACTCCATGGCTGATTTATCTGTCCGTCTGTGATTTCCGGAAACGCCAGCTTCCGAATCCGTGGGTGTTCGGCGGAATTCTCGTCATGCTCGCGGTCGCGTTCGGCGCGGGAACCTCCTATGCGCTGATGTCGCTCGCAACCGCTTTCTTTTCCGCGCTTTTCCTTCTGCTTCCCTTTTTTCTCCGCGCCGCCGGGGCTGGAGACGTCAAGATGCTGTTTGCCGCCGGGCTCATCGCGGGGCCGGGAAACACGCTGAATCTGATTCTCCTGGTTTCGCTTTCCGGACTTGTTCTTGCGGTTCTCATGCTTTGTTTCCGCCGGATCAATACTGCGCGGCTGAAACATTGCTGCCGCTGTCTTTTCGATTTCCGCTATGACCGTGCGGAGGGGCGGAAGAATTTGCCCGCTCCGGATACGGAGGCGTGCCGGGTTCCGTTCGGCGCGGCGATTGCTGCGGGGCTGTTTCTGAATCTGCTCATGCAGCTGCTCTATTCTATGGAGGTGCGCGGATGAGGCGTCTGTTCCGACAGTCGAAAGGTGCGGTTTTGCTGGAATTCGTGTTCTGTTTCCCGATTCTGTTCCTCCTCTTTCTGTTTGCGGTGCAGTTCGCCTACATCATGATTACCTGGCACATGGTGCATTATTCCGCGTACATGGGTGCGCGTTCCGCAATGACGGTGAACAATCTTCAGCGCAAAAGCCGCGCGGAAACGGTGGTGAAACGGATTCTCGCCGCAGTCTCGGCTTCCCCGGTCGACGGGAAGGAGGCGAAAGACCGCGCGGACGACAAGTACATCAAGTTCGACGGCTGGGGGCGTCTTCCGAATACGAAATATCTTGACAAGCAGGTGGAAGTCGATATCCCGATGCTTGATATCGACCCGCGCGGCGTCAAATGCACGGTGAAATTCAAAATGTTCCTGAACGTCCCCGTTGCGGGACGGATCATCAGCTTTTTTGCGAAAAAAGACAAGAACGAGGAGGAGCGCAAATGGGAGGAGAAGCTGGACCGGCAGGAGTATGCGCTCAACCCCGCCCTGCTTGCGCAGTACGCCAATGGAATGACCGTTGAGGGCGCTTCCGGAAAGAACGAGCTCAAATATCCGTACATTACGCTGACTTCGAGCAGCGTGATATCCATACCGTATTCAACCAAATACTATCCGTTGACACGATGAAGTACACGAATCCAACTGTATTGAGCGTATTCACCGGCCGCTGCAGGGAGCTTGTCTCCGACAGCAGGGGGGCGGCGCTCGCAATCACGCTTGCGTTTGTCATGCCGGTCTATCTGCTGGTGATCGGCATTTACGGAATCGGAGAAATCGTGCGGAACAAAATCGAGCTCCAGAATGCGGCGGACGCGGCGGCTTATTCCGCATCAGTCGTTCAGGCGGATTATCTCAGCCGGATCGCGACGGTCAACAAGGCGATGGCCTGGACGTATGTCGATTTGCAGAAGCGCTCTCTCGACCTCGCGATGGCGGTTTTCAGCGAATATGTCTTCATTCAGTTCCAGAAGGATTTCAACATGGTGCGGCAGAAAAACACTCCGTGCTGCATGCATGTGCCCGGAGTGCATTACAACTGCGGCACGGATATCCTTGTTCTTGATCCGGCATTGCTGATGCTTGGAACCGGAACCGGCATTCCGGAGCTCGCGCGTGAATTCAACGGACAGGGGTTGCTGACCCGCTTTCTGCTGACTCAGATCATTTTCACCACCATTGCGGAAGCGCAGGGAAAAGGCGCGGTCGTCAATACGCCGAAAGTGTTCAAATACAGTTATGCAATCGTGAAGATGATGTCGAAAATGAATTCTCTGCGGGAGGAATACCCGAAGAAAGTCCGCGAAACCGCCCGCCAGATCGCCGTTGCGAACATGGTGGAGTGCAAGGATGACTATATGATCAACATCCGGGTCGGCGACAGCAAGCCGGCGTTTCTCACGATGACCGGAACGGAGGAGAATGAAAAGACCTTCATTGCATTTGCCGATCCCACGCTGAAAGATTTCTCTCCGAAAAAAGTGTTCGGCCCCGGAACCGACGACTGGATCGTCCGCAAAAGTCCGGTCGGTTTCTGGCGCGTATACAAGCAGACCGACACGCATCTGTATGCGAAATGGGACTGGTTCTGGACCCGCTGGGTGCATATCAATCTTTGGTTTTTCCAGCTTCACATGCCGCCGTTTTTCCCCGGTGGCGGATACGGACACAAACATCCGGAATATCACGGTTACGACAGCTTTTTCCCGCTCATCAAGCGCAGTCTTCCGATCGGGCTTGTGGTCCCGCCCGCAATACCGCTGACGCTGCTGCCGACGTTCTTCGGAAGTTCCGGCTCCATCACGGTCGCGATCGCCCGCAAGACCAGCAATCCCTTCTCCGTCTACAGCTGGACCGGACGTTCGCTGAACGCCTCGTCGATCCTCTCCGCGTTCAATCCAAGCGTCGCCGGGGGACATCGTCCGGAGTACATGTGCGCAATCGCATCCGCCCGTGCCGGTTACAAGCTTCATGACGACGACAAGGAGAAGAAGCTCAAGAGCGCGGATTACAACCTCGGCTATACCATGGCGAGCGGCAAGGAGGCATGGAACCTCGTGGAAACCGACTGGGACGGCGTCATGCTGCCCGTCAAGCACGCGTGGGATCTCTGCATGGGGGCGGGACACGTACAGACGTTCACGGTCAGCACCGGAGGAAACATTCTCAAGGAAATCATGCTCGACAAAAAAGGCTGGGTCGATGCCAAAGGAAAGAAGATCGACGCGAAAAATCTCCCCGACTGGGAGAAACTCAAGCCGCCTGCCGGGCTCATCAAAGACAAAGGCGACAAAGACGGTAAACTGCAGTGGGACAAGCTGCGCGACTATCTGGGGCACTGATGATGAAAAACTTCCGGAACAGACATCCGCGCGGCTCGGTTCTGATGGAATTCGTGCTTGTCCTGCCCGTTTACATGGCGGTGATCGGCGGCGTCCTCTGGCTCGGTCTGAAGTCGCTGGATGCGACGAATCTGCGCGCCGCGGATCACTGGGCGGTCTGGATGGCGGGAACCCGCTTTTCCGTGCGCACTCCCGCGATTCTTGCTTTGCAGGACATGTTTCCGCGCTCAACGGTGATTACCGCTTCGCAGAAACGCGCTTTGACGGGGGAAAACTCGTTTCTTCAGTTCATCGGCTCGAAAACAACGCTGATGGAACGGCGTCCGGACTACCTGGACAACTGGATCAACATGCCGTACAACGCGCGCGGAATCGACAGACCGTATTCGATTCCGGAGCTCTATATGACCTCGTCGCGTTACGGAAACGATTATACGCAGTGCATCATCATGCGCACCAAAGGCTCCCGCACCTCGCGGCGTCACTGGGATTCGAGCGTCGTCGCGGACCAGGAGGTCTGGAAGTTCGATTCGAAAGACGACAGTTATCCGAAAGAGTGGAATTTCGACCTTCTGAAGGATCCGAAGTTTACGGATGATTCGAAGGAGGACAAGTCGGAACCGAAGAAAATCAAGTTTTACGAGCGTTACGGCAAGTTTGAAACCTGGAGCACGAAATGAGACGCTTTCTCTTCTTCGCCGCAATTGCTCTGCTGGTTTTTCTGTGCGGACTTGGAGCCGTGGCGTTTCATCGGACGCCGGTGAAGAAAACGGCGGCGAAGAGTGTTCCCGCTGTTCAGTCCCCCCGCCGGAATTCCGCTCCGCGCGGGCTCCCGCCGCTGCGTCTGCCGCCCGGAGTGACGGCGGAGCGTTGTCCGGAGAACAGCTGGGAGTATTCGGGGGAGATCGCGGCGAATTTTGTTTCCGCGCGCGCCCGTTTGAACTCCTGGTTTCAGAACCAGTCGTGGCTCCCGGAGCGCCGGATTACTCTGGATGAAAGTTTAAGCCCGAAAGTCATCCTGACTTTTTCGGGGAATGCATATGAACTGACTCTGATGGTCTGGAAAATCAACACGGATCTGACCGGATTCTCCTACCGCAGAGACAAAAAAATGAACCGACCGGAGGTCTTGCAGAATGAATGACGCATCGTTTCTTGTCCTGTTCCTCGCACCCGTGAAGGAATATCTCGCCGACGACAAAGTATCCGAAATCCTGATTAACGGTCCCGACCATATCTACATCGAACGCGGCGGCACGCTGCAGGAGACTCCCGCAAAGTTCGCGAGCGAAGCGCAACTGAAAGCGGCGGCGGTCAACATCGCAAAATCCGTTGAACGCCAGCTCGACGAGATGCACCCCGACCTCGATGCGCGTCTTCCCGACGGCTCCCGCGTTCATGCGACCATTCCGCCGATCAGCCGCAGCGGAACGATCATCTCCATCCGCAAATTCAAAAAGGACATGCTGACGATCGACAAGCTGGAGGACTACGGGAGCATTCCGCATGACGGCGTGCTTCTTTTGAACGCCATTGTCAAACTGCGCAAAAACACGATCGTTTCCGGCGGCACTTCGTCGGGAAAAACGTCTCTTCTGAACGCGCTGAGCGGACTCATTCCGGAGAACGACCGCATTCTGGTGCTCGAAGACGCGAGCGAGCTTCAGCTCCAGCAGAAACACACGGTCTATTTTGAAACGCGCAAACCGGACAAGAACGGCAACGGCGCGTTTTCAATCCGCGACCTTGTGATCGCGTCGCTGCGTCTGCGTCCGGACCGTCTGGTCATCGGAGAAATCCGCGGCGGCGAGGCGTTTGACCTCCTGCAGGCGATGAACACCGGTCACTCCGGCTCCATGTCGACCATTCACGCGAACAGTGCGGTTGATGCGCTGAGACGTATGGAAGCCTGCGCCATGATGAGCGGCATTGAGCTTCCGCTGACTGCGGTCCGCATGCAGGTGGCGTCCGCGATCAACTGCGTCGTGCAGACTTCGCACATGCCGGACGGCTCGCGGAAAACGGTTGAAATCGCGGAGGTCACGCCGCCTGAAAACGGGGAATACCGCATGCGCACTCTGATGAAATGGGAAACCGAATCCGCGTTTCCGGATCCTGAGAAACCCGGTCACATGGTCATCAAAGGCCGCTTCATCCTCGGCGAAGCGCCGACTTTCCGTCATGAGGCGGAAATCATGGGACTTGAGCTGCCGAAATACGAATGACGGAACCGGCTCCGTATTTTTTCGCGGGGGAGCAGATCGCGGATGTTCAGCTGATCCGTCCTCTGCGCGTGCGTGCGCTTGCCGAATGCTGGCTTGCCGCCGGACTCGCGGACGGTTCCCCGTGTGCGGTGAAATTCCTGCGTCGCGAAAATCCGCACGCCGCGCATTTTCATGAACTGGCGGATTTCCTTCAGCGTTCGAATTCGCCGTTCCTGATCCGCGTTCTGCGTCATGCGGAGACCGCGCAGGGAATGCCATACGCCGTCATGGAGTTCGCTTCCGGCGGTTCGCTCCGCCGGAAACTGGTGCAGCGCGGAAAGCTTTCTCTTCCGAAATCCGTTTTCCTTCTGCGCGGAATGCTTGAGGCGCTCGCGTCACTTCATGCAGGCGGGATTGTTCACCGGGACGTCAAGCCGGACAACATTTGGCTGACTTCCGATGGCGGGTTCCGTCTGGGCGACCTCGGACTTGCGAAGCTTCCCGGCGTTGCGGAAGATCGTGGAAAGGTGTTCGGCACAGCGTCGTTTCTCTCTCCCGAACAGGCGCGGGATTCCTCCTGCGCGGATGCGCGGAGCGATCTTTACAGCCTTGCGCTTGTCCTGTTCGAAGTCCTGACGGGGAGTCCGCTCCGTCCGAAAGGAACGTTCGTGGAGATGGTGAAGCGAATCCGTTCCGACCGCACCGCACCGCCAATGGAGCTTTTGCGTCAATCCGCGACGGAGAAACTTGCGGTTCTTCTGGGGCGGATGATGGAATTTTCCCCCGCGCTGCGTCCGCAAAGCGCAGAGGAAGCCCTTGCCGGGCTCAATGAAATGAATCTTCCGGAAGAGACGCTTTTCTGATTCAGATGATATCGGTTTGCAGATAATCGTTTTGTCTATTTTTTCGCACTTTTTCTCTATTGAGAAACGGCGGGATGACGCGTATATTATCCTCCGGTTCAACAAAAGGAAAGGAGCCGTTTCAATGAAATTCGGTGTTGCAGATTATGGATTGAATGTCTGGTACGGCGGGCTTTACGACTTGGAAAGCCGTCTGCGGAATCTCCGAGAGCTTGGTTTTGAAGGAATCGAGAGGCTTGAAGCGAACGGTTCCGGAGACGCTCTCAGCAAAGCCGTTCTCTGCCGGAGGTGCGGAATGGATTTCGCGACTTGCCGCGGTCCCGATCTTGCGGCTGGAGAGACTCTCGAAGAGAATGTCTCCGGCCGTTTGGTGCCGGCGTGTCGTCAGGAGATGAGTTTCCTCATGACGTCCGGCTCGAAGCCGCGCCGCTCCGCATAGGGAAGCAGCTGGTCCTCCTGAACCTTGCCGACGGCAAAGTAGGAGGATTCGGCATTCGCCAGAACAAGTGCGCATACGGATGCCTGAGGAACCATCATGAATGAGTCCGTCAATGCGGTTCCAAGCTCCTTTTCCGCATTCAGCAGACCGAAAATTTCGCGTTTGAGCGAATGGTCCGGAAGGGTGGGGTAGCCCGGAGCCGGACGGATTCCCGTATAGCGGTTGCGCAGAAGTTCGGCGACCGGAAGCGGCTTGCCCGTCTCGTATCCCCAGATTTCACGGCGCATCCGCAGGTGAATCACTTCCGCCGCGGCTTCCGCGACACGGTTCGCAACGGTCTTCAGCAGAATCGCGGAATAGTCGTCGCCCTCCGCCTTGAATGCCGCCGCGCGTTCCTCCGCCCCGAAAACGGAAACGGCGAACATGCCGACGTAATCATCCTTCTCCGCGACGAAATCCGCAAGTGCCAGATACTTCGATTTGGTGTTCTGCTGGCGCAGAGTCGGAAATTCAGCATCTTGAATGTAGATCGCATCGGTGTCCGCGCGGGCGGGGAAGACGCCGCAGATGCACTCCGCGCGGAGCGGAACGGCGGCAAGCAGATCCTTTGCTTCGCGGACGAGGTCGGCAGAGCAGCAGCCGCGCAGCGGCATATCCCACGAACGGACAAATCCGTCCCAGTCGATGTACTCTTCCAGGGCGGGAAGCGTGAGGGTGAACCGGTGTGTTCCGGGCTGTTCCGGCGCGCGCGCGGCGTGTCCGTGTTTCTCCGCTTTTGCGCGCGCTTCGGGGAAGGGAAGATATGCATCCTGTTTCTGTCCGACCGCATCGGTGAGCGCGGCGTATTCCTCTTTGAGACGTTCGAGGAAGGGGCCGCGTTTTTCTGGATTCATCAGATTTGCGACGACGGGGACCGAGGCGGAGGCGTCGTGCGTGTAGATGACGGGCGCCGAGTAGAACGGCTGAATCTTGAGCGCGGTGTGGAGCTTGGAAGTTGCCGCGCCGCCGAGAAGAACGGGTATTTTGAGCCCGCGGCGTTCGAGTTCGCCGACGACGTTCACCATCTCCTCCAGCGAGGGCGTGATGAGTCCGCTGAGCCCGATGACGTCGGCGTTGTTTTCAACCGCCGCATCGACGATTGTTTTTGCCGGGACCATGACGCCGAGGTCGACGACGGTGCAGTTGTTGCACTGGAGGACCACGGAAACGATGTTTTTGCCGATGTCGTGCACATCGCCCTTGACGGTCGCGATGACGACTTTGCAGGATTTGCCGCCTTCGCCGCTCTCCTTGAGCGCTTCGATCGCGGGCATGAGTTCGGCGACGGAGCGTTTCATCACGCGAGCGCTCTTCACCACCTGCGGGAGGAACATGCGGCCGGAGGAGAAGAGCTCTCCGACGCGTCCCATGCCGTCCATGAGGGGCCCTTCGACGATTTTCATCGGAGACGGATAGGTCTTGAGCGCCTCCGCCATGTCTTCGGCGACATAGGAGTCGTCACCCTTGACCAGCGAGCGCGCGATGCGTTCCGCGAGCGGTTCGGAACGCCACTGATCGGCCGCCGCGGTTTTTTTTGTTTCGGTTTTGAGCCCGGATGCGATTTCGATCATCTTTTCCGCCGCGCCGGGATCGGTGTTGAGCACGACGGCCTCCGCCGCTTTGCGCAGTTCCGGATCAAGGTCTTCGTAGACTCCAAGCTGGGCGGCGTTGACGATGCCCATGGTCATTCCGGCGTCGATCGCGTGCTTGAGGAACACCGTGTGGATGGCGCCGCGGACCGTGTCGTTGCCGCGGAAGGAGAACGAGACATTGCTGACTCCGCCGCTGATTCCGCAGAGCGGCATGTGCGTGTGAATGTAGTGTACCGCCTCAATGAAGTCGACTGCGTAGTTGTCGTGCTCCTTCATGCCGGTTGCGACGGCGAAAATATTCGGATCGAATACGATGTCTTCGGGCGCGACGCCCGCCTGTTCGGTCAGAAGTCTGTAGGAGCGTTCGCAGACTTTGATTCTTCGTTCCAGCGTGTCCGCCTGTCCTTTTTCATCGAACGCCATGACGAGAATCGCCGCGCCGAGACGCCGGATTTCCCGCGCTTTTTCGAGAAACTTCTCTTCACCTTCCTTGAGGCTGATGGAATTGACGATGCTTTTGCCCTGAATGCAGCGGAGCGCGGTTTTGACGACTTCCCAGTCGGAGGAGTCGACCATGATCGGCACGCGGGAAATTTCCGGTTCGGAGGCGAGGTAGAGCAGAAAACGCTTCATCGCGGCGGGGGAATCGAGCATGGCGTCGTCCATGTTGATGTCGATGATTGACGCTCCGTTTTCGATCTGGTGGAGCGCAACGGACATTGCCGCGTGCATGTCATCCGCCTTGATGAGGTTCAGAAATTTGCGCGAGCCGGCGACGTTGGTCCGTTCTCCGACGTTGATGAAATTCTTGTCGGGCGACGCGATGAACGGATCGAGTCCGGAGAGCCGCAGGTACGGTTTGATCTGCGGCGGCACGCGCGGCGCGATTCCTTCCACGGCTTTCGCGATTGCGCCGATATGAGCGGGCGTGGTTCCGCAGCATCCGCCGACGATGTTCAGAAGCCCCTCTTCGGCGAATTCGCGGATGATCGCCGCCATCTGATCGGGCGTCTGTTCGTATTTGCCGAAAATGTCGGGCAGTCCTGCGTTCGGGTGGGCGCTGACGAGGCACGGCGCTTTTGCCGCGAGTTCGGCGAGGTGCGGGTGCATCTCCTCCGCGCCGAGCGCGCAGTTGAAACCGACCGTGAGAAGCTCTTCGGTGTGAAGCATGGAGATGAGGAAGGCTTCCGCGCACTGTCCGGCGAGCATTCGTCCGCTGGCGTCGCTGAGCGTCGCCGAGAGCATGACGGGGATTCGGGTGTTGCGGGTCCGCATGGCGTTGCCGATTGCGTAGACCGCCGCTTTTGCGTTGAGGGTGTCGAAGATCGTTTCGACGAGGAGGATGTCGGCTCCTCCGTCGATCAGCGCTTCCGCCTGAACCTGATAGGTTGCGGCGAGTTCGTCGAAGGTGATGTTTCGCGCGGCGGGGTCGTCGACGGAGGGGGACATGGAGGCGGTCCGTCCGGTCGGCCCCATGCTTCCCGCGACGAAACGGGGCTTTTCCGGTGTGCGCGCGGTCATGGCGTCGGCTGCTTCGCGCGCGATTTTGGCTCCGGCGAACGCAAGGTCGTAGACGCGGTCTTCGAGACCATAATCCGCCTGCGAGACGGCGTTCGAGTTGAAGGTGTTTGTCTCAATGATGTCCGCGCCGGCTTCGAGATATGCGTTGTGAACGGTCTTGACGGCGTCGGGACGGGTGATGCAGAGCACATCGTTGTCGCCCATGAGCGGTTTCGGATGGTTTGCAAATGGTCCGGCGTTGAAATCGGATTCCTTCAGTCCTTGCGCCTGAAGCATGGTTCCCATGGCTCCGTCGAGCACAAGAATGCGTTTCTGAAGCTGAGACTTCAAAAACTCAATTTTTTTTGACATATCTTTCACCTTTTCATTTTAAAATGCGCGGAACGCTACTATATTCCCTCATAGACACTTTTTCAAGGAAAGAAGGAGGATTTTATGTCGGATTTGACAATGGAAAAATGGAACGGGCTTCCCGTTCTGAAGATTAAGAACAATGCGGCGGAGGCGATGATTGCCCTTCTCGGAGCGCATGTGCTCTCGTACAAACCTGCCGGCGGGCGCGAGCTTCTCTGGCTTTCCAAAGAGACCTGGCACGAGAACGGCAAGCCGATCCGCGGCGGCATCCCGGTCTGCTGGCCGTGGTTCGGAAAGGCGCAGCAGCCTCCGCACGGCGTCGCCCGCATTACCGAATGGACCCTCAAAGGCAGCGTTTCCGATGCGGACAAGACGACCGTTGAATTTGAAGCGTTTGCGTATGAAAACCTGATCGCGGAGATGAAAATCACGGTCGGCAGGACCCTGACGCTTGAGCTGACGACAACAAATCTCGGCAAGGATGAGTTCCGTCTGACGAACGCCCTGCACAGTTATTTTGCGGTTTCCGAGATTTCCGATATTGCTGTCTCCGGACTGGAAGGCGCGGAATTTCTCGACACGCTGAACGGAACGCGTCACGTTCAGGAAGGCGCAATCCGTTTCAACGCCGAAACCGACCGCATTTACGACAGCACGCAGGCGGAATGCGTGATCGACGATCCGGAATTCGCAAAGAAAATCTGCGTTGCGAAGAGCGGATCCAGCTCAACCGTTGTCTGGAATCCCTGGATCGCCAAGTCGCACGACATGCCCGATTTCGGCGACGACGAGTTTCACGGAATGGTCTGCGTTGAAACCGCAAACTGCGGCAACGACTTTCAGATTCTCAAGCCCGGCGAGAGGCACACGCTGAAAGCCGTCATCGGCCTGAAATAAGAGATTGCGGTCCGGGGAGATTCCTGCTCCCCGGATTGCTTTAAACGAGTTTTCTCGTTCTCCATCCATATCCCATGACGACGAGGAAACAGATGAGCGGGAGAATGAACGAAACGTTTTCCGCCGGCAGTCCGCAAACGCGTTCCATGTCAATGATCGCGGCCTGAAGCGGCGGCAGGACCGACCCCCCGAGAATTGCCATGATGAGTCCCGCCGCTCCGAATTTCGCATCATCGCCCATGCCTTCGAGCGCGATTCCGTAAATGGTCGGGAACATCAGCGACATGCACGCCGAAACAGCCACAAGACAGCAGAGTCCGCGGATGTCCTGAAATCCGATGACTCCGAGTGTGAAGATTCCGCCGAGCGCCGCAAGAACGGTCAGCAGCATCCCCGGTTTGAAATAACGCAGCAGGAATGTGCAGATGAAGCGGCTGGCGCAGAAAAGGATCATTGCGGCGATGTTGTATTCCTGCGACAGAACTTCCGCGGCTTTCTCCTCCATTCCCCGCGCAACGAAAATGCGGGTCCCGTATTGAATGATGAATGTCCAGCACATGATCTGCGCTCCCATGTAAAAGAACTGCGCAATCACGCCTTCGCGATATTTCCGCATGGAGAAAATCCGCTTCAGGGTCGGCAGAAAATCAACTTTGTGCGCCTGATCCTGGCGGTGCGGCATCTTCGCGGCGAGAATGACCGCAAAGAGTATGAAAATGACGATTCCGATCAGCAGATAGGGCGCAATAAGCGTGCTCAGTTCGGACTCTTTGAGCGCCTCGAATTCGGCGTCCGGAAGCTTTGCCCGTTCCGCGGTTCCCATGGGATTGAGGCGGGCCTGAATGAAGTGCATCGCCACATACATTCCGCAGAGCGAACCGAGCGGATTGAACGCCTGGGCGAGATTGAGTCTTCGTGTGGAAGTCTCTTCCGGTCCCATGGAGAGAATATACGGATTCGCGCTCGTTTCAAGAAAGGAAAGACCGCAGGTTAGAATGAAGTAAGCGAGCAGGAACGCGTAATAGTTTCCGGTCAGTTTCGCGGGGAAGAACGCGAGCGCTCCGAACGCGTAAAGCCCGAGTCCGCAGAGAATTCCGGCCTTGTAGGAATATTTCCGGATGAACATCGCCGCCGGGAAGGCCATCGCGAAATAGCCGCCGTAGAAAGCAACCTGCACGAGCGTGCCGTCGGAGACGCTCATCCGGAAGATTTTTGAAAACGCCTTGACCATTGGGTTGGTGATGTCGTTCGCGAATCCCCAGAACGCAAAACAGAGAGTAATGAGAGCGAAAGGCAGAACGAAACTTCTGCCTCCATCATGCAGCAGCGGTGTCTTTTTCATAAGATTTCCCCCTTTATGTTAAATGAAACGCCTGCTTGATTCCAGAAATGATCATTTCGAGCGCCATGGTTGTAAGGAGCAGCCCCATGAGGGATTCCATGGCCGCGAGAACCTTTGTTCCGAGAAATTTTCCCGCATACCGCCCGGAGAGCAGGATCAGAGTGCAGATGCTCCATGCGCAGATGAGCGCGAGGGCTTCGGCGAAGAGCGATCCGCTTTTCCCTCCGAGCAGAATAGCCGTCGACATGGAGCCCGGACCCGCAAACAGCGGAATCGCGAGCGGCACGATGAACGGTTCATGCGCCGGATTGTTTTGTCTCTGCATCTGCTCGGCGGGCGTCGAGAAGATAAGCTTGATTGCGATGAGGAAGAGAATGATTCCACCTGAAAGCTCGAGCGACGCTTTTGAGATGTGGAAGAATTCGAGTATTTTTCCTCCGCAGAAGAAGAACAGCAGCAGAACTCCGAGAGCGATCAGCGATTCTCTGAGAACAACGGCGCCGTACCGTTTCGGCGGCAGGTTTTCCAAAGTCGTTATGAATACCGGCAGGTTTCCGAGCGGATCCATGACGAGGAAAAAAAGAATCAGGATCGAGGAAAAGGTTTCCATGCAGCCTCCTTTATGTTTGCGGACAAGTTAGCACCGTTTCCGCGAAAAGTCAAGGAGGAAAGAAAATTCCGCCGTCTCCGCAGGGAAAAACGGCGGAACTGTCGGTTATTTCGGCATGTGGAACCGGACGTTCCGGATCCAGTAGGTCACTTTATTGACTTTGGGGTTCAGCCCGATGCGGATTTTGCTGATTCCGGACGGGGTGCCTTGCTGCAGTTCGAAAAAGTTGTTCTTCCAGTCGCCGTGGGAAATGACGCGCAGCTGCAGAAAAAGGTCTCTCTTCGACTTGTCTTTGTTCACCAGCATGAAGTAGCCGGACGCCGGACTTTTCTCGTCCTGGTCGATTTTCATGTCGAAGGAGATCGCGTATGTATTTGCCGGAAGAACGTTCCTGAGCGGGAGTACCGGATAGACCCAGCGGTCGACGTCCGGCGGGAATTCAACATCCACGCGGATTGCATTTTCTTTTTCATCTTTGGAGACTTTCATCGTTCCGGAGGAGTTGTTTATCCATTGCGTCGAATCCGTGGAGCCGGGAAGCTCTTCACCGCGGGTTTCCGCAATCAGAAGGAGCGGCATGAAAAGGCGACTGATCGGGCGGCCGTTGAATTCCCCGCCGAAAATCAGATTGCAGTGTTTCGTTTTCTGCGGGGGAATCACCACTTCAAAATCTCTGATTTCCATTGGTTTGAGCTCGATGTGAAGCGGAAGTCCTTTGACTTCCATCCCCTGCAGAGTCACTGTGCCGGACTTCGTTTCTCCGGAGAAGTTCGCCAGCTGCATTTTCAGTTTATGCGCTTTGCCGTCGGCATGGAGAATCATGAGGTCGCGTCCGGCGCTGAGCTGAAACTCTTTCCCGCCAAGCACGCGCAGAACCAGAGAGCGGTCGATTCCATTTTCCCGGACTCCGATTTTGCCGTTTTTTGTCGGTTTCCGCTTTACGGGAATTCCGGATAGTCCGCGCAGATATGCCGGATAGCGGGTGGCTGTGAGCTCCAGTTTCCCGTTTTCCCGATGGACTTTGACCGCCGTTCCGAAAATGTTCACGAGTTCCGCCTCTTTGTGCGCGGGAACGGAGAAGGTTTCCGTGTACAGTTTTTTGACGGAATAGCCGTCATCAGAAGATTCGGCTTCTGTATCCAGTTCCGATTTGCTCCAGAATGCAAGCGTCTGTGAACCGTCGGGCATGGCGTAGACGAACGCGCGGATTTTTGGACCGAAATCCGCTTCGCCGAGGCATTCCGCATTGCCCAGCTGGTCGGTGAGTGTTGCAAATGCGGCGAATCCGGGTTTGGCCGTGCGGTCGCGGCGCATGAGTCCCCAGTCCTTTTTGCCGTTCCGCTCATTCATCGCAGGAAGTGCAAAGAAGAATGTGCGTGAGACTCCGAGATTTTGCAGAATGATCTGCGATTTCGGTATGAATTCCGCCCAGAGCAGTTCCTGATCCGGAGAGAGCGCCATGTTGTTCCCGTATTTTGTCGGGATTTTTGCAACGCCTTCCGCATTGGTTCCGTTTTCGGTGATCCAGATTGCCCGGTCTGCGGCTCCGTGCTGACGGAGAATTTTTTTCCAGTCGGAAAGTACGGACTCATAACGGAGCATCGGCGCGTAAATATGGAAGTTGAAGATGTCGAAATACCCGGAAAGATCGTTGTCCATTGCGCTTTTCGCGAAAATATTGCTGGCCGGGCGGAGACAGAAAGAGCCGTTGGTGACAGTTGCATCGGGGTTCCCATCTTTGAATCCCAAGTATGCGGCTTTGGACATTGCGGCGAACTCCCATGCGGAATCTGCGCAGGATGACGCCAGATCCGGTTCATTCCAGCATTCCCACGCCTGAATTTTCCCTTTAAACTGCTCGGCCGCTTTTTTGCTGAACTGATAGACTGTCATGAGGTCTTTCGCCAGACTTCCTTGCCGGTTTTTCGTCCGGGCCCAAACCGCAAATTCGTGGTTTGCCGCGCTGACGCGGATGCCGTTTCTGTGAAGGAACTCCGGAGAGTCTCCGAAGAATTTCCAGTTGAATTTTCCCGGAGCGGATTCCGCCACGGAATGGTGAAAGCGTTCTCTTGCATAGTTTACACCGAGCAGATTTACGAGATGAGCAAAGTAACGCAGCGATTTTTCCCGGTCGCCGGGGAAATAATTTTTTGATGTTCCTATGACGCTGGATGCGACATCCATTGCATACGGCGAATCCTCGCGCATTCTGCGTCTGGCGGGATCCGGAAGAATGGAGAAATCGCCGATTGCGAAGACGTTTCCCCCCGGTTCGTTCACTTCCATCCGGTAGTATCCGCGCGGCAATGGTTTGACGGTGAAGGTGCCGTCGTCTGCAACGGTTCCGGAATCGGCGGTTTTGTCATGGAAATCCAGCACTTTGAATTGAAGTGCCCGGGCATTTCCCCCGGTTTTGAATTTCAGCTTCTGACCGTCTGTGAAGAGCATGGAGGGCGAGTCCGAAGTGATTCGTCCGGTGGCAGGCGGCGTTTGTGCCTGAGACCGGCACTGTGTATCCAGAAGAGCCGTAATGGTATTCTCCAGATAGAAGAGAGAGGCCGCGTAATAGAGATTTTTCCCGCGAACCCGCGACAGCATTGCCATGATTTCTGGTCTGGCCTGCTCCAACAATCCGGGGTCGCCTGTAAGGACAATGTTCCACGCGGCGCTTGCGGCAGGCATTAAAGATGCCTTTTCCTCGCCGAGCGCGGGAGATTTTTCCGAATGCCAGATGTGCTGCTGTTCCATCGCCAGTTTCCGGGCTTCCTGCGCATTGAGTTGCGGGCGCCAAGGCGGCATCATTGAACGCCAGTCCGGAGTGAAACGGGGTCGTTCTCCGGCAATTTTGAATTTTCTGTGAAGACGGATCAGCGGCAGCGCAAGTTTTGCGTTTTTCTGCAATGCTCGCTGATAAGCACTCCGGATTTCCGGATTTTTTTCCGCATCGCGGAGAAGGCGGACTCCATATTGGACTCCTGCCATGTACCAGGAAGACCATGCCGGCATTTTGGCGGGTCCCGCTTCTACGCATTGCAGCACAGTCTGACCGTTTTTCAGTTTTTGACTGCGGAGCCGTTCGTGCAGTTTTCTCCATTCTGCTTTGCCGGTGTGTCTGGCGGCAAGTTCGGTGATGACAAGAATGTGGACCGACGTCACATAGTCGCCGGGACGGAATGATCCCCATGAAAAATTTTTCGGATTCCCCTGAGCCGGATCACCGCAGAGAATCCACGAATTCTTTTGCAGATTCTTCGTCTGGCGTTCCAGACGCGCTGCAATCTCCTTGCGTTCTTCTGCACCGGGAATGTCGGTGTTCAGATAAGCGTCGAGCCCCAGATACCAGGGGTATACCTGGTCGTTGCTGGAACACGGATAATGGGATTGCCCGTCGCTGCCCACGCCTCTGGCAATAAAACCGGGGGTTCTCCCGGCGTCCTGGAGCAGAAGGAGTCCACGGACCAGGGTTCTGACATGTTCTTTGTCCTTTTCATTTTTGCTGTTCACATAACGCCGGCATTGTTCAATGAGATACAGCCCGTTGAAGAAGCCGCCGTTTTCGATTGGAGTCCACCAGCCCAGAGCGTTCGGCTTCATGGACTCGCATTCCTCTTTGGACGGGAGCTGGACTTCACCGTGAAGTCCAGCATAATCGTACATGATCCCGTGTTTCCCGATGAACCTGGAAAAAATCTGGCTGTTCAGTTTATCCGCCTGTTCAGAAAGTGCGGATTGCGCATGAAGAATGCCCGGGAGCGCAGCGGCTGCCAGGAACAGACTCCGGATGGATTTTTGCAATGAAACCATTGTTGAACCTCTTTATTTAGTTTTCAAGGATGACGAGATCGGGAGAGAGCACTACGGTAAAACCGAGGGAACGGAGCTGCGGCAGGCGGAGTGACGCCGCATGACCATCGGCATAGCCGAGATTTGTCATGTTTGTGTGTGCCAGTATTGTTCCGGAGTTTTCAATACTTGCATTGGGAGTGAAACAGTATATTCCCCTTCCCGGCGCTGTTGAGGAATTCGAGCGGGCTGTATCGGCAAGCAGTATCGTTTTTGTCGGAGCCCGCATTTTTGCGATGGAGTAATAGATTGCTTTCCGGCTGTCCCAGCTTGGAAGAGCAACAGCATAATCGCCTTGCTCGGCTTTGTTTTTGTTGTAGCACTGGCTCATCGCTCCCTGATCGTAACGGTAGATGCCAATGGTGGAATATGCCCCTCCGGGATAGTTTTCCTTCTCCTGCCGTGACGGGCAGTAAAAGTCCTTTATTGCGTTGGCGTACTTCAGTTCGGTGCAGACTCCTCCGAACAGACGTCCCATGTTTGAATCGTGGGTGACATACCAGTCAAAGTCGTTGCCGTACATCTGCAGACATGTCATGATCTGTTTGTGCTGGGAGATGCAGGCTCCTTTCCGCGCGGTTTCCCGCGCTTTGTTCAATGCCGGAAGAAGCATGCCGGCAAGGATTGCTATGATCGCAATTACCACAAGGAGTTCTATAAGAGTGAATCTCCTGAATTTGCGCTTGAAACGAGGAGCGTGGGTTGGGAGCAGGGGAAGTTTGTGTTTCATAATGAGACCGTCCTTTCATTTTTATGTTGTTTTATTGATAGTTTTTTATCCTGTATAATCAATTCCGGTTCGACCGGATTGTTTTCTTTTATGCTGTTCCCGGAACGTATGGCCTCGATGGCGGCAATGCTTTCGCTCAGGAGACGGCTGAAATTGAAAGCGACATAGTCTGTATTCTTCTGGAAGGCCCGCGAGCTCGGAATGTTGCAGTGGCTGACCACATGAACGTCTTTCCCCGGTTTCAGCCCCAGGCGTTTCAATTCCGAAAGAATGGAAGGCAGCAGATTTTCATTCAGGACAATCAATCCGTCCGGAATTTCCGGCATTCCGGGCTTGAAGAGAAGCGCGGTGAGACGCGCTGCCCAGGAAATCTGATCGGTTCTCTGGAAAATCCCCTGAATCCATTCAGGACAGCTGAACAGACTGGATGTTAAAACCGTTTCTTCGATTCTGACTGCAAGAATGGGATTGGTTGTCGCAAGCATGATGAGTGCGGCTTTGCGCGCGTGGCGCTGTTTGAGCTGTTCGAGCGCGAGTTTTGTCATGGCAACCCAGTCGTAATAGAATTTGATACCCGGAACTGTCGCGGATTTGGAGCCGTGTACTGCGATCGGGTGGGGGCGAAGGCCGTCCAGCAGTTCGTTGTCAAGCGACCGGGGAATGATTGCTCCGGCAAGCAGTCCGTTCTTCAAATCTTCTTTCAGACGCAGGTATTCCGGCTGGTGCGCGCCGGATTCGCGGATCGTGTAGTAGGAAAAAGAATACTCCGGATGCTTTTCATGATAAAGTTCGACCGCGTTTTCGACTGCGCTCCACAGCGTGTCGTCCTTGATCTCCATGCGCACTTCGGACGGCTGGACCACAAGAGCATAGCGGAAGCGGTTCGGCGGAGTCGCTGAAAGGAAAATGCCTTTAGAGCCGCGCGAGACAAGGAATCCTTCCTCCGCCAGCTGGTTGATCGCCCGCTGAACGGTCATGTTGCTTGCGTCGTAATGCTCCACCAGAAGATGACGGCGCGGAAGCGTGCCGCTTACGGCGAATTCACCGCTGATGATTCTTCTCCGCAAATCCTGTATAATCTCTTCCGTCCGCATGAAAAACGTTTCCTTTGGTTGAATTTTCTATTATATTATACTATAAAAGTAGAAAAATGTCAAGAGGGGAAGCGAAACTTTTTTGAAAAAAAAACGGGATTTCAGCGCAGGAAGGTGAGAATCTCTTCGAGAGGGAGGCGTCCCGTGTGGTCGCGCAGTTCCGCCGGGTAGCCGACGGAGAGGAAGGAGACGGGGGTGACGTCGAACGGCAGATCCAGAATTTTTTTTGCGCGTGCGGCTTTGATCCAGCCGACCCAGCAGGTGCCGAGCCCGCGCTCCTCCGCCGCGAGGACAAAGTGTTCGCCCGCAATGCCGAGGTCGATGTATTCATAATGGATTCCGGAAAGAAGCGGGGCGAGAAAATGTGTCGCCAGTTTCTTTTTCATGCAGAGGACCATGATGACGGGGGCCTGTTCCAGCCACGGCATTTTGATCCCGGGAAGGAGCGCCTCTTCGCAGAGCTGTTTCCGCAAGTCCGGCGCGGAGACCGCGTAGAATCTCCACGGCTGTTTGTTGCAGGCGGAGGGGGCGAGGCGCGCGGCTTCCACGCATTCGCGGATGAGATTGTCTGGGACCGGATCGGGTCTGTAGGCGCGGCAGCTCCGGCGTTCGCGGATGGCGGTTTCGAGTTCCATTTCAGCGATCCTCCTCTTTCCTTCCGGCAAAATAGAAGCCGTTGGAAGTGTGTCCGTTCATGGTTTGATAGACCACCTCTTCGCTTTCCAGCTCGCGGAAGGCGGAAAGGAGTTTGCGGATATGGCCGCGGTCATGGTGACGCAGAACCGCGCCTTCGGGGAGTTCGAAAATGCCGTAAGTTCCGTAGACCTGTTCCCATGCCGCATAGCGTTTGCGGTTGCGAAGGTCGGTGTTCAGCAGAAAGTCATTGACGTAGAGCAGACCGCCAGGTTTGAGGACGCGCCGGATCTCCGCAATCAGTGCTTCCTGATCGCGGTCGGCAACGATGCAGGTGAGGACGGCGCAGAGCAGGACGGCGTCGAGCGAGGCGTCCGGGAAATCAATGTTTTCACTCTCCATGACGCGGAGGTCGAGATACGGGAACTGGCGTTTGCCGCGTGCGATCAGCTTTTCCGAAAAGTCGATTCCGCAGAGGTTGCGGAACCCGAGCGCGTGGAGTTCGCTGAGGACGCGTCCGTAGCCGCAGCCGACATCGAGAATCGCGGCGTCGCGGTTGACGTAGCGGCAGAAGACGGCGGACTGCATCGGCGTCGTGAATTCTTTGGCGTCCGCCACGCTGTTCCAGTATTCCTTCTGAGTGCTCATTCTTCCGCCTTTTCTCCGAGTCCGCGGATTTTGACGCCCGCTTCCTGAAGGATTGCGCGCGCGGTGGAGTCGATGGAGTAGCGTTCGCGGTAGACCACTTCGCGGATGCCCGCGTTGATGATCATTTTCGCGCAGAGCAGACACGGGCTGTAGGTTGTGTAGAGCGTGGAGTCTTTGACGCAGATTCCGTGGTATGCGGCCTGGACGATGGCGTTTTCCTCGCCGTGCGAGCAGAGGCATTCGGTCAGATTTGTTCCGGAGGGCGCATGGGAGGCGCAGCGGGGGCAGCCGCCCTCGTTGCAGTTGCGGATCCCGCGCGGCGTTCCGTTGTAGCCGGTTGAAATGATGCGCCTGTCCTTGACAATCACCGCGGCGACATGCCTGCGCAAGCAGTTGCTGCGCAGGGCGACGACGTGCGCGATTTCCATGAAGTACTCATCCCAGTCGGGACGTTTGTGTGCCGGTTCGCACATATTCAGTTCCTTTCTTCAGAAGAGGTCCATCTGTTCAATGCCCCAGTTCTCGTCGTCGGGATCGGGGACGGGCCGGATCGGATCTTCGGGTTCGGGATTGTTGATTTTGCCGTCTTCGACCACGCCTTCCGCCGGGTCTTTCGGCTTTTCCGGCGGCTCTTTCGGCAGTTCGTCCGCGGGGATCAGGTTCGGTTCCTCGGATTCCTCGGTGCCGTCGAGATACTGCACAAAGGTGATTTTCAGGAGTTTGCGCGGGAAGAGCGGGGCGCCGCCCGCCTGGGGCGAGGTCCGCAGCGGCGCTTTGGAGAGATCGACGGTCTGCACCTGGCGCGCCTTGACCGGGGTGTCGATGCGGCATTCGTAGATCGCTTTCGGACGCGGCGTGATGAGTTCCAGGCGGCAGCCTTCCGGGCAGATGCGGTACTCCTTGTCCTTGATGAACTGGGAGATGACGCAGCGTTTGTAGTAGACCTTGCCCGTCTTGAGGTCGGAGTAGACAATGCCGAATTCGGTGTTCTTGTCATACTTGCGGAACTCGTAGAGCTTGTCGATGAAAATCTTGTCCGGGATGTCGATGATCTTGTAGACGCCCTTCCGCTCGATGCAGAGGAGGTGGTCGAATTCGTTGCAGAGCACAATGTCATCGCTCTTGACCGCGGTTCCGACATAGCAGTTCTTGCGGTCCCAGCCGACGCGGATGTTGTTGAGCGCGATGGCTTTGGCGTCGATTTTGTCGAATCCGCCGAGTTTGATTTCTGTGCGGCGCGGAAAGTTTTCCCCGTATTTTTCAATCAGCTCCTGAAGCTTGCGGATGGCGTACTTCTTGAGCTGCCTGAGGTTCTTCTGCGCTTCGGCGAGAAGCGTGTTGAGCTCGGCGGTCTCCTTGCGGTTCTGCTCGATGTCGAACAGTGAGATGCGGCGGATGGGAATCGCAAGCAGTTTTTCAAGCTCGGAGTCGGGAATGACGCCTTCCGCGAGCTGGTCGAGACGCTTCTGGGCCTCCTTGTCGGTTGCGGCGAATCCGCGGATGCGCACGCTCTCTTCGAGCTGCCGGACGATCGGGAACCATTCATCGCGGAACTTGTCGAGTCCCTTGCGGACTTCGGAGGCGATTTTTTCCTGGGTTTTGCAGGTTTCGATGCGCTTGTAAATCCGTTCCTCCACAAAAATCCGGGCGAGGGTGCGGAAGAGAATTTTGTCGAGATATTTCCCGATTTCAATGTTGAGTTCGGCGCGCAGATACTCCAGCAGTTTTTCCGTGTTGCGGCGCAAAACGTCGGAGACGGTCATGCGGACCGGACGGTTGCTGCAGATGACCATCATGTTCAGCGAGAGGCTGATGGAGCAGTCGGTGTATTTGTAGAGGGCCTGAATCGCGCGCTGCGGATCGTAGCCGCGCTGCGGGACGATTTCGATGCAGACCTCTTCCGCCGAGAGGTCGTGGATCGAGGCGATTTTGATTTTGCTCTTGTTGATGGCGCGGTCGATGGATTCCAGCAGTTTCTGTGTGTTGGTCAGCGCGGGGATTTCGCGGATGACGAGGTTGCGTCCCTCGACGGCGATGCGTGCGCGGAGCGTGATTTTGCCGTTGCCGTCCTCGTACTCGGAGGCGTCCATGATGCCGCCCTGGAGGAAGTCGGGGAAGAGCCGGAACGGTTCGTCGCGCAGAACGGAAATCTGGGCGTTGAGCAGTTCGTTGAAGTTGTGCGGCATGATGTCGGTGCGCGTTCCCGGAGCGAGGCCCGATGCGCCCATGAGCAGGAGCGAGGGAATCTTGATGGGGAGGCGGACCGGCTCCTTGTTGCGGGAGTCGTAGGAATCGACGAGTTCGGTGATGTCGTCGTTGAACAGCACGTCGCGTCCGAGCTGGGAGAGCCGCGCCTCAATGTAACGGGGGGCCGCCGCGCAGTCGCCGGTGACGATGCTGCCGAAGTTTCCCTGTTTCTCTATGAAGAGCTCCTTGTTCGCAAGATAGACGAGCGCGTCGCCGATGGAGGCGTCGCCGTGGGGATGGAACTTCATGGTTCCGCCGACGATGTTTGCGACTTTGTGGAAGGAACCGTCGTCGATGCGGTGCATTTCCCAGAGAATGCGGCGCTGCACGGGCTTGAGTCCGTCGTCGACGTCCGGAATCGCACGGTCCTTGATGACGTACGATGCGTACTCGATGTAGTTGGTGTTCATCATCCGCCGGAGGAGTTCGTTTGCGCCGGCGGAGTGCGCCGCGACGGCGGGAAGATCCTCTTCCTCTCCGTCGTTTTCGGAATCTGCTGCGGCGGATTCGGCCGCTTTCGGCTCTTCGGGAACGGGGGGATTGAGAGGCTGTTCCGGTGCGCCGCCGTTCAGTTCAGTTTTTTTCTTTGCCATTTGTTACACCAGATTGTTTTGAATGAATTCCCAGCGTTCCGGGGTGTTGTCGCCCATGTAGAAACGCAGCATCTCATTGATGCCTTTTGTCTGATCGATCGTCACGGGCTCCAGGCGGATATTCTCGTCGATGAACTGCCGGAACTCTTTCGGGGAGATTTCTCCGAGACCTTTGAACCGGGTGATTTCCGCGTTCCTGCCGATCAGCGCGGCTTTTTCGTCGCGCTCCTCTTCGGAGTAGCAGTAATACGTCTTTTCGTTCGCCTTCTCCTCGGGTGCGGCGGTTTCGCCGGATTTCGTCTTTTTCGTCGTTTTGCGCACGGGCTTTCCGTTATCTTTCTTTCCCTTCGGACGGACGCGGAAGAGCGGAGTCTCGAGAATGTAGAGATGCCCCGTCTGGACGAGCTGTTCAAAGTAGGAGAGGAAGAAGGTGATCAGCAGATTCCGGATATGCAGACCGTCCACGTCGGCATCGGTCGCGATGACGACTTTGTTGTAGCGGAGGTTTGCGATATCCTCTTCGATATTCAGCGTGCGCATGATGCAGAAGAGCTCTTCGACGGTGTAGACGGTTTCGAGTTTTTTCCCGAAGCAGTTGAAGGGTTTGCCTTTGAGCGAGAAGACCGCCTGCGTGTTCGGGTCGCGGCTCTGGACCATGGAACCGCCCGCGGAGTCACCCTCGGTTAGGAAGATCATGGTTTCGTCGCCGTGTCCGGAGCGGTCGCCGAAATGGTGTTTGCAGTCGCGCAGTTTGCTGTTGCGGATGTTGAGTTTCTTTTCAAACTCCTTGCCTTTTTTCTTTACCGCCTGAACCTCTTTGCGGACTTCTTCGTTTTTGCAGATCTTCGCGATCAGAAGTTCCGCCTGGTCGGTGTGGCGGTAGAGATAGTCTTCAACCGCTTTTTTGACGGCGGGGACGATCCAGCTTTTCACGTCGGTGTTGCCGAGTTTGTTTTTCGTCTGCGATTCGAAAACGGGCTCCTGAAGCTTGATTGCGATGGAGCCGACGATTCCGCCGCGCAGGTCTTTGGCGTCGTAGTCTTTTCCGGAGTACTGGTTGACGGCGCGGAGCAGCGCCTCCTTGAACGCGGATTCGTGCGTGCCGCCGTCGTTGGTGTACTGACCGTTGACGAACGAGAAGTAGGTCTCTCCGAAATCCGGAACATGGGTGAACGCAAACTCAAGCGTCTTGTCCTTGTAATGAATGACGTCGTAGAGTTTTTCTTCTTCCACGCGGTTGGCGATGAGATCTTCAAGGCCGTTTTTGGAATAGAACCGCTCGGCTTCGTTGAGATAAAGGGAGAGCCCGCTGTTGAGGTAGGCATACATCCAGAGACGTTTTTTGACGAATTCGGGATTGATATGATACTTCGGGAAGATCTGCGCATCGGGAACAAATTCGATGAGGGTTCCGTTGCGCTCGGTGGTGTCGCCTTCCTCTTCCTTGATGAGTTTTCCGTGTTCGAATTCGGCGCGTTTGAATTTGCCTTCGCGGAATGCGGTTGCGATGAAGCGTTCGGAGAGGGCGTTGACCGCCTTTGTGCCGACGCCGTTCAGACCGACGGAGAACTGGAAGACATCGCTGTTGTATTTTGCGCCCGTGTTGATCTGGGAAACGCAGTCCACAAGTTTCTCCAGCGGAATGCCGCGTCCGTAGTCGCGGATTTTGACGTAGTTGTCGCGCAGGGTGACGTCGATGCGGCGTCCGCAGCCCATGATGAATTCGTCGACGGAGTTGTCGATAACCTCTTTGATGAGGACGTATACGCCGTCGTTTTCGTATGTGCCGTCTCCGAGTTTTCCGATATACATTCCGGGCCGGTGACGGATGTGTTCGAGCGAGCTTAGAGTCTTGATCGCATTTGCGTCATAAGCGACTTTCGTGGGAACGGGAGCGCTTATGTTGTCGAGTTCGTCATCCATGGTTGGTCCTTCTTTCTGCTGATTGGCGGCGCAACGGTATAAGCGGTTTTTCCGCGCCGCGGATTGAAAAATATATATCGTCGAAACGGTTTTTCAAGTCGGATTTCAAAAAATATGGCGGAGCCCGAGGTCGCTGATGAATCCTTTTCCGGTTCCCGCCTGCGCGAGGATTTCGACTTTGCCGAACTTCTCGATCATCTTGAGATTGTCGCGGATGAGAATGCCGGGTTCATCGGGAACGCGGTTGACGATGACTCCGCGCACTTCGACGTCGCGTCTGCGCAGCTCGTTGATGGTGAGCACGGTGTGGTTGATGGTTCCGAGCGCGGCGTCCGCGACGATGATCGCGGGGATTCCGAGCGCGGCGGGGATATCCGCCATGATCTGGCGCTGATTCAGGGGGACGTAGATTCCGCCCGCGCTCTCCAGAAGGATGACGTCGGGATTGAATTTCGCCTTGATTTCATGATAGGCGCGGGTGATCTTCGTCAGATCGATCTCAATGCCGCTGAGTTCCGCCGCGAGGTGGGGGGAGGATTCGAACTGGAGGCAGTAGGGACATGCGAGCTCCAGGGGAATGTCGAGGATTCCGGGGGCGACGGCTTTGACTTTGCCGAGGTCGCCGTTCATCGGGTCGGTCATGCCGGTCTGCGCGGGTTTCATGACGGCGGTGGAAAGTCCGCGTTCGGTGGTGTACTTTGCCAGAAGCGAGGTGACGTAGGTTTTGCCGATATCCGTTCCTGTTCCGGTTACAAAAAAAGTCTGACTCATCTTATTTTCCGTCCTTTCTGAGAGGTATGAATCCGTATGGTTCCAGTTCGCGGAATCCGAGCTTTCCGAGCCGGTCCGCAAGTTTCCGCACCGCTTCCGGAGCGGCGGGATCGAGGGAAAGACAATAGCGTTTTGCAAGTGGGTATTTCCCGTTCATGACCGAGTCAAAATCCGGCGCGGTTCCGTCAACCGTGAGCAGACGGATTTCCGGGGGAAGCTCTTCTTCCCGCACGAGAAAGGTGAGGGGGAGGATTGCGGCCGCCGTCACATCGCTCCGCAGCAGTTCAAGCGCGGCTTCGGAACTCCCGGCTTCGATGAAATGTGTTTTCGCCTTCCGGGCTCCGCCTTTCGCTTTCAGAGCGCCGGAAACATGAACGATGTTGCGGACCGGCACTCCGGTTCCCTGCCACTCCGGGCAGGCGTTTTGCATCAGTCTCATGACGTCTTTGGATGAAATGTCGCGGAAGGTGTTTTTTGAGTTGACCGCGATCACTGCGCCTTTCAGTGCAAATGGCAGCGCCTCTGCTCCGTCGAGTCTGCGCGGGGAGAGGGCGAGCAGAGGTTTTGCATCCAGAACATCCGGATCGGACGCGAGAACCATTTGGAACTCCGGCATGGTCTGCGCGAGTTCGCGGAGAAAGGGACGCGCTGTTTCCGCGAGCCCGCCCTCGGCGAGAATGCGGAGTTTCGGAAGCGCGAGCGAATCGGCGGAAAGGGAAGCCGCCAGAAGCGCGAGCGCAAGGATCAGCGTGCGCATTGCCGCGCCTCCATCATCCGTTCGAGGAATTCGAACGGCACGGCGAGAGAGCCGTTTCCGGTTCCGAGGTCGATTCCAGGCTGGTTGACGCCGTGGTAGTCGCTTCCGCCGGATTTGAGCACACCGGCGGCTTCGGCGATTTCGTGCATCATCTGCGTCTGGTGTTCGGAGAACATGGAGTAGTTTGTTTCGACTCCGTCGATGCCGAAATCCATGAGTTTGCGGAGCATTTTTTTCGCGTAACCGCGTTCGCCGGCCTGACCGCTGACGGGATGCGCCCAGATGGCGAGTCCGCCGGCCGCATGAATGACTTTCACCGCTTCGGCGGAGTCCGGCAGTTCGCGCGGAACGTATGCGCGGCAGCCGCGCTTGAGGCACTGAATGAAGACATCGTGCATGGTTTTGAAATATCCTTTGCGGAGGAGAACCGCGCCGATGTGCGGCCGTCCCACGCTTTCGCCGCCGGCGACCTGGAGCAGTTCGTCATAAGTGATTTCGTAGCCGAGGACATTGAGTTTGTGGATGATTTCCCGGTTGCGTTTTTCGCGTCCGGCGCGCATCCGCTCCAGCAGTTCGGTGAGTTCCGGCGTTTCCGGATTGATAAAGAGTCCGACGATATGGAGCTCTTTCGAGAAGAGTCTTGTCGAGATTTCCACGCCGGGCACGCCGATGATGCCGCATTTTTTAGTCTCCTCCATAAATTCGGGCAGTCCGGAGACTGTGTCATGATCGGTGAGCGCGATACCCTTCAAGCCTTTTTCGCAAGCGTATTGAACGATCCGCGCAGGAGTATCGGAGCCGTCCGATGCGCGGCTGTGTGTGTGTAAATCTATCAGATTCAGCATAAATCCATTCCTTTGAGTCATAAACTATAGCACGCCGGAGAGGATTTTTCAAACGAAAGATTTCTGATTTTTCAACAAGGAGAAAGAGCGCTTTTTCAGAACAGTTTAGTTTGCTTAATTTTTTGTTTTTCCGCTTGTATTTTTTCAAAAAGTCATTATATTAAGGGGCTGTTAATAATTCAAAGAGGAATAAAGTATGGGCGAAGAACTGCAATCCTGGAAATCTGTTTTCCGGCTGGGCGAACTTCTTGAACTCGCCGCGGCGCGGAAACAGGCGCAGTCGCACAACAAACTTTACGGCAATCTGACTTTCAGCCAGAGCCGTGTTTGCATTGCGCTGATCCGCCTGCTGGAAAAGCAGCCGGAAGGCGTGACGCTCAAGCAGCTTTCCGCCGAACTGGAGGTGACGCCGGGTGCGGCGTCGGAACTGGTGGAAGAGCTGGTGAAGAAAGGCGTTGTTTCGAGAACCCGCAGCGAAACGGACCGGCGCGCGGTCTGCATCCGGTTCCTGGACAACGTCATGGCGATGCATCGCGCAGCTTCCAAAGAAATCGAAAACACGTACCGCAAAATGCTCAGCGTTCTCTCCGCGGAGGAGCTGAGCGAGTGGGAACGTTTACTGGATAAAATTTTGAACAGTTATCAGAAAGGACAGAACTGATTATGTCGTACAAAATGAACCGTCTGCTTATGACTCTCGCGGTCCTCGGAACGATTTCCGCCCCGCTCAGCGCCCAGCAGAGAGGCCCCGTCCCGACCGTCGCCGTGGAAAAAGCGACTCTCCTGAAAGACACCGAAGTGCGGAAGTACGTCGGTCACATCGAAGCGATTCAGAGCGTTTCGCTCCAGGCGCGCATTTCCGGCGTCATCTATGAAATCAAATTCAAAGAGGGGGAACTGGTGAAGAAAGGCGATCTGCTTTTCGTCATTGAAGACACCACCTACCGCGCGCAGGCGCGCTCCGCCGAGGCGACGCTGAATCAGATCCGCGCGGAACTCGAGTATGCAAAATCTGACTTCGTCCGTCAGGAAAATCTCTACAATAAAAAAGCGGTCTCCCAGGCGGTCTACGAGGAGGCAAAGCGTCTGCTGAAAACCACCGAGGCGAAGCTTTCGCAGGCGGAAGCCCAGGTGCTCGACGCCAACAACTCTCTGAGCTACACGAAGATTTACGCCCCGATTACCGGCATCATCAGCAAGGCGACCTACACGGTCGGCAACTATGTCACGCCCTCCAGCAAGGCACTTGCGGATATCGTCCAGGTCTCCCCGATCTACACGCGTTTCGCCATCAGCGAGCGCGATTTCCTGAAAAACTTCGGCACGGTTCCCGCGCTCCGCAAAAACGCGCTCGTCCGCATTCAGCTTCCCGACGGACGCGTCTATGCAAAGAGCGGCAAAGTCGTCCTGACCGACAACAAGGTCGATTCTGAGACCGGTTCTCTGACGATGTGGGCGGAGTTCGAAAATCCGGACCGGATGCTGGTCCCCGGCGGTTATGCGACGGTTCTTCTTTCGAGCGCGCTGAACAAGCCGATGCCGGCGGTGAAACTTTCCGCGGTGATCTCGACGGCCCGGGGCAGCCTGGTGTATGTGATCGGCGCAGACAACAAGATCGAGGCGCGTCCGGTTGTTCTCGGTCCCGTCATCAACAACATGCAGGTGATTGAAAAGGGAATCAAGGTCGGCGACACGGTTGTCGTGGACGGCACGCACAAGGCGCGTCCGGGCGGCACGGTGGAGCCGCTTCCTGCGAAGTGAGGTTGAATCATGCTTTCACAAATCTTTATTGACAGACCCAAGCTGGCGATCGTGATTGCGCTCGTCACCATGCTTCTGGGCGCGATGTGCATTACGAACGTTCCGGTTGCGGAATATCCGGAAATCGCACCGCCGCAGATTATGGTCACTGCCTCCTACCCGGGCGCCAGCGCTGAAGTGATCGCGGACACCGTCGCTTCCGTCATCGAATCGGAAATCAACGGTATCGAAGATATGATCTACTTCAGCTCGACGTCGGACAACAGCGGCAATTATCAGCTTTCGATCACCTTCAAATCCGGGACCGATACCGATATTGCGCAGGTCAACGTTCAGAACGCCGTGCAGCGCGCGGAGCCGACTCTCCCCGCCGAAGTCAAGGCGCTCGGCGTGCAGACCATCAAGCGTTCCACCGACATTCTCGGCATGTACGCGTTCACGACCGACGGTTCCGAGCTGAACCTGCTTGAGCTCAGCAACTACATCAAAATCAACGTCCGCGACGAACTCGCGCGTATCGACGGCATATCGTCGTGCCAGATCTTCGGCGAGCGTTCCTACAGCATGCGCATCTGGCTCGATCCGCTTCGCATGTCCGCGCTCAACATCAAGCCCGCGGACATCTCCGCCGCGATTGGGGATCAGAACATTCAGGCCGCCGCCGGAACGGTCGGCGCGGAAAACAGCAACGAGTACATTCAGCTGAAAGTCAACGCCCTCGGCCGTCTCAAAACTCCGCAGGAGTTCGAGGACATCATCGTCAAGGTCGGGGAAAACGGCGTCGTGACGCGCCTGGCGGACGTCGCCCGCATTGAACTCGGTTCGGAAAACTACTCCGACAGCAGCATGTTCAACGGCAGACCGTCCATCGCTCTGGCAATCTACCGCAACGACGACGCGAACGCAAACAACGTCGTCGCCGAAGCGAACGCCAAGCTGAAAGAGCTCTCCCGGCGCTTCCCGAAAGGTGTGAGCTATGTCATGGGCTACGACCCGACCGAATACATCCGCACCACGATGAAGGAGATTATCGAAACGCTGATCATCACCTTCCTGCTCGTGGTCGCCATCACCTACGTTTTCCTGCAGGACTGGCGTGCGACCCTGATTCCGTCCGCCGCAATCCCGGTCTCCCTGATCGGCACGTTCATCTTCCTCGTGCCGCTCGGTTTCTCGATGAACGTTCTGACGATGTTCGCGCTTATTCTGGTGATCGGTTCGCTGGTGGACGATGCGATCGTCGTGGTGGAAAACTGTATGCGGATCATTGAAGAGGAGAACCTCCCGCCGAAAGAGGCCGCATCCAAAAGCATGCATCAGATTACGGGCGCCGTCATTGCGACGACCCTGGTCATCGTTGCCATCTATGCCCCCGTGGCGTTCTACGGCGGTATGGTCGGAACGATTTACATTCAGTTCTCCGTGACGATGTGTATTGCGCTCTGTCTCTCGACGGTTAACGCTCTGACGCTGAGCCCGGCTCTCTGCGGCATGCTGCTGCGCCCGTACAACCCGGACAAGCCGCGTGTCTTCCGCTGGTTCAACACCGGACTCGACTGGACGCGCAGCGGCTATCTGAAGTTCTCCGGATTCCTTGCCCGCAAAATGATCATCACCGTCATTCTGATGCTCGGCGTCCTGGCTGCGAACTACTGGCTCTTCAACCGCATCCCCGGCGAATTCCTGCCCCACGAAGACAAGGGCGCCGCGTTCTGCGACATTGAACTGCCCCCGGGCGCAACGCTCGCCAGAACCAACGCCGTTCTGGATGAAACCTACAAGACCGTCAAGGCCATCAAAGGCGTCAAGGATGTGATCACCGTCAGCGGATTTAGCTTCATCGGCGGCAACGGCGAAAACGTCGGTCTGGTCATTGTCGTGTTCGATGACTGGAGCAAACGCAAAACGCCGGATCTTCAGCTTGGTTACATGACCAACGTCATGCGTCAGCGTCTAGCCCGGATTCCCTCGGCGAAAATCAACGTCTTCACGCCGCCCGCGATCATGGGACTTGGCGCGACCGGCGGTGTTTCATTCATGCTTCAGGCGACCGGCAATCAGACTCCGACGGAGCTTGCCGATACGCTGTGGAACTTCCTCGGCGAGTTGAACAGAGAGCCGGAAACGCTCTATGCGTTCAGCGGTTACAACGCCGGAACGCCGCAGCTTTATCTGAATCTCGACCGCGTGAAAGCTGAAGCGCTGAACATTCCGGTGAGCCGCGTGTTCACCACCCTTCAGGCAAAACTGGCGTCGATTTATATCAACGACTTCAACCTGTTCGGCAAAACCTACAAGGTGAAGATGCAGTCTGAAGCCGCGGAGCGTTCCACGCTTGGCGACATCACCCAGATTCTTGTGCAGAGCAACAGCGGGAAGATGGTTCCGCTGAGCGCGATCGCCGACGTCTCGTACATCGTCGGACCGCGTCAGATCACGCGATTCAACCAGTACATGTCCGCGAGCGTGAATGCCCAGGCGAAGCAGGGATACACCAGCGGAGACCTGATGCGCAAGATTCAGCAGCTCGCCGATGCAAAGCTCTCGAAGGACTACAAGATTTCGTGGACGGAAATGAGTTATCAGGAGCGCGGCAACGAAGGCAAGCTGCTGGCGCTTATGACCTTTGCGCTTGTGTTCGGATATCTGTTCCTGGTTGCTCAGTATGAGAGCTGGGCGGTTCCCGTCCCCGTCATGGTTTCGGTCGCGTTCGCCACGCTCGGCGGTGTGATCGGACTGATGATCGCGGGAATAGCCCTGAACATTTACGCACAGCTCGGTATGATCATGCTGATCGGACTTGCCGCGAAGAACGCGATTCTGATGGTCGAGTTCTCGAAGCAGGAGCGCGAAGCCGGACACACGATTTACGATGCCGCTCAGGCCGGCGCGAAGCACCGTTTCCGTGCGGTGCAGATGACCGCCTGGTCGTTCCTGATCGGCGTGTTCCCGATGGTGATCGCAACAGGCGCTGGTTCGGGAAGCCGTACGGCAATCGGTGTTTCGACGTTTGCCGGAATGCTGCTGGCAACCCTGGTAGGCATTGCGTTTATCCCAGCCCTGTACGTAATCTGCCAGACCATCTGTGAAAAAATCAGCAGGCCGAAACTGAACGGTGCCGATCCGCTCAAGTAAGGCTTGGCTGTGCCCGTAAGCGGAGCCTCCGGAGGATGCAAGTCCTTCCGGAGGCTTTTTTCATGCCTGGATATGCGGCGTGCATATAAAAAAGTGCCCGGTACCGAGAGGGGTCGGTACCGGGCTGCAACAAAGGAGAGAGTATAACAGGTGATGTTTGTCGGAATATCACCTGCTACACTCTGTTTGACCGCATAACCGTTCATATGTTCCATAAAATACAATAAAAAAATGAATTTTTTTATTGCTGTGACATGGTTCACAGCAAAGCGGATCCGGCTGTCTGGGAACGAAGTTTCGAGTGCTCGGCAATCGGCGTGCTGCGCCGCAGGCAAAAAAAATCCCGCGGCGCAGCACGCCGCGGGATTTCGGAAGAAACCGGTGCGTTATTTCACTTTGGAATAATCGTAGGCGTCCGAACGGAACGGATAGGCGGGGAGGCCGGCGCCGTTCTGAAGATTGCAGTCGCCGCGATAGCCCGCATAACCGTAACGGACGTATTTCGGATTCGGAACCTTCGGGGAACTGACGACAACCGTGTCGCCGTCTATTTTCGCATCCGCCCAGACAAAACGTTTATCCGCTCCGGCAACCGCGAATGCGCCGGGAGCCTTGCCGTCGGAAGTCTTGAGTCCTTCCGCATGCCGGAAACTCACTCGCATCGTGCCGCCTTCCGGTGTCGCTGAGACGAAGAGCGGACCGCGGCTGACAATGTCTTTTCCATATGCGATACGCTCCGCTTCGAGCGCAAGACGTTTGCCGACGTCCTGTTTGTTCGCAGGGTGGATGTTCGCGGCTTCCCCGATGTCGATCGCACAGGCGAGTCCGACATTCGGGATGTTCAGCATCTGCTGCTGAATGTCGCGGGTGAGAGCATAGCCGGAAACGTTTGTCGCGTCCGCTGTCCGCCAGTTGTCCTTGTGTCCGGGATCGAATCCGGCAAGCTGAACGATGATGAACGGCATATCGGGATTGTTCCATTTTGCGCGCCAGTCGGCGATGAGCGCCTTGTGGAGCAGGTAGTAGTGCGGCTGACCGGCATTCGAACAGCCCTGGTACCAGATGACGCCGCGGACCGGAAGTTTCGTCCATGCGTCGACCATGCCGTTGTAGAGGTTGGACTGGAACTGGGACGTCTTGTACGGAACGTAGATGAAGCCCGGGACTTTCTTCCCCGCGGTCTCTTTCTCGGTGCAGCTGAACTCGTCCTTCATCTTCCAGCCGCCGTAGAGAGACTGTCTGGCTTTCCCGACAAAAAGGTTCGCACGGTTGATGACGTTTTCCATCTGACCGCGGCTCTGCCAGTTGTAGAAGTATTCGCCGCGAATTGCAAGAACGTTCTTTCCGTCCTGATTCCATTCCGACGCGGGGAGATTGAGACGGATGGTCTTCTTCGATTCCGGTGCGTTTGCTTCCCATCCCGCGATGCGCTTGCCGTTGAGGTAGACATCGGCTTTTTCCCCGCACTTGTTCATGGCGAAGTGAACGGTTTTGCCTTTCATGGCGGCCGGAAGCTCGAAGGTTTTGCGATACCACCTGGCAACATATTTCGGAGTCTGCTGCGGCTTTGCCGCTTCCCATGCGGAGTCGTCGAAGCCGGGGGAGGACCATGCGGCGGCGTCGGCTTTTGCCTGTTTTCCGGCGGCCTCGAAGAGCGGATGCCACACAGTCATCTGATCGGCAAAACGCTTGTTCTCGTTGTCTTCAAACACTTTCTTTTCAAAAGCATCCATGCGGAAGCGGTGAATCTGCTTCAGATCGGATTCGATCCCGGCAACGGCATAGCCATCGTCGGAAATCCACGGTTCCATTCTCGTTCCGCCCCATGAGGCGTTGATGAGGCCGACGGGGACCTTCAGATCCTGATGCAGCTTGCGTCCGAAGAAATAGGCGGTCGCGCTGAAATAATGCGCAACGGAAGGATCGCATTTGACCCATCCTTTTGCTCGCTCGTAGACGGCGGGACGCAGCTGGTTGTGGGAGGAAATCAGCCGCTGGAAGGCATAGCGGATCTCCGGATATTTTGCATCCGCGACTTCCTGTTCGCAGTTCTGCGCGCTCCACCCGCGATTGAATTTTGCGCCGATCGGCATCTGCATGTTGGATTGTCCGGAGCAGAACCAGACTTCGCCGATAAGGATGTCCTTCAGTTCCACGAGCTTCTTGCCGTCGGTGATTTTGACGCGGCGGTTGATGCTGCTGGCTTCCATTGGCGGAAACTCTGCGCGCCATTTGCCGTTTTCGCCGACTTTTGCGGAGACTGCTCTTCCGTTGAATTCGACGGTGATTTCGTCGCCTCTGTCAGCGGTTCCGAAGAAGGCGATCGGTTGATGCTGCTGGAGCACCATGTTCGAGGAGAACACGGGATCCACTTTCAGGTCTGCGAACGCCCCGGCGGAAAAGAGAACCGCCGCAGCGAACGCCGTTAAAATCTTGCCCATGATGAAAACCTTTCCATTGTTGAGAAAAACTGTAAGCACTATAACCTTGAAAAACGGGATTGTCAAATGGAAACAGGCTCGATACAGGAAATAATTCTTTTAATTCTTGCCGTTTGTAAATGTACGCTCTTCTTTGCCTTGGAATTTGTCCGGAGAAGCGGGGAAAAGGGGAAAAATCAAGATTTTTTCATTTTTCAATTTGCAAAATGCATGACAGATGCTATATTACGTTATCCAAACGATGTTGGAGAGATGGCCGAGCGGTTGAAGGCGCAGCATTGGAAATGCTGTTTAGGAGAAATCTTAACGCGAGTTCGAATCTCGCTCTCTCCGCCATTACAAACTCATTTTTACGCGAGCGGCAATCCTCAATCCCTCACTCAAAAACATTCGCCCGTCGCAATTTCACTGCCCGTATTTGCACCCGTAATCCGGAACGACGGCAAGGCGTTTATCGCCGCGCGGACATGAAGCTTGCTGCAGTCGGTATAGGTCTGTTCCGTCAATCGGGAATCACTGTGCCGCATAGCTTCCTGAGCGACACGCGGAGGCGCTCCGGATTGCTCAAGCAATGTACAGAAGGTGACCCGCAGGGCGTGAAAATCGTATTCGGGAGAATCCGGAATACCCGCGGAAATCCAATAAGGTTTCAGCTTGTAAAATGGAAGGAAGGGGCCAAATACAGTTTCGGAATGAGAAATGCGGCGATATGCCCGAAGAGCTTCCACAAGCTCCGGACGCAGAGGAATAACGGCTTGCTTGCCGTTTTTGGTATCGCATTCATCAACGACAAGAGCTGGATAATCAGATTCAAGCTGTATATTGCTCCACAGAAGGCGGGATATTTCCTTTCGGCGCAGACCCGTATAAATCGCAGTCATTACAATGCACTTCAAACGCAAATCGGGAAGAGTTCGCAAGAGATGCTCGATCTGAATGCCGGTCAACGCTTTACGCTTGCGGCGTTTAATTCTGTTCAAATTGATTTTCTGAACATGCTCGAGAGAATTTTTTGCAAGATATTCGGATCTGACGAGCCAGCGTGTAAACTCGTTCAAAGCTCCCTGATAAAAGTTTTTGCTGCGGAATCTCTTTCATGACATTCCTTCCAAAGCATCGTTACGTGTCCAAAGCTTATAAGGGAAACCCGATAACCTCCGGGAAATCGCGCTCATCGACACCCGTTGTTTCACAGTAGGTGTCAAGACAGAGGCGATTTCCTTTTTTTGAAGCCGCGCTTCCAGGCGCTCCGGCGCCGGAATCCGCGGCTTCGTCCCGGGATTGAAAAAGATTGAACCGTCCGGTCAGAAGAAATGGAAACCAAGCAGGACTTCCTTGCCGTTGAGCTCAGTCGTCACCGCACGGAACATCGTTTCCTGATGAATTTTTTTCGTCCGGGCAAAATTGTCGCGTTCAAAACGGACTTTCCAGAGCGAAACCGTGCAGGCGGGATGTTCCAGATTCGTTACGAACTGATACGAAACGAGTTTGCCCAGTTTCTCCAGCATGGATTTTCTGGTCTGTTCAAAATCTTTTTCCCCGAATTGTTCGCGCAGACGGTCCGGAAGCTGTTTCAGAAACGCTTTCGCGTCATTGTCCGCAAACGCTTTCAGCAGAATTTCGCCGGCAGGTTTCTGCGCCGCCTCCGGAGCCTTTTCTTTGAGCTGAAGTTTGGCGGCATTCCAGTCCGCGACATCTTCCGGAAAGAAACTCTGATTCAGCAGAATCATCTTTCCGTCAAGTTCGCCTGCGACGGCACGGAAGAATGTTTCCCGACGGATCTTCTTCGTCTTGTCCGCACTGTCGCGTTCAAAAAGAATCTTCCAGATGGAAACCGTCCAGTTCGGCTGTTCCAGATTCGTCACGAACTCATATGAGACCGGCTTGCCGAGCTTGTCCAGCATGGCTTTGCGGGTCTGTTCAAAATCTTTTTCAGAGATGTCTCCGCGAGTCTCTTCGGGAAACTGGTTGCGGAAGGCTTCTGCGTCGTTGTTGAAGAACGCTTCGAGAAGTTCGAGTCCGACGCGCTTCTGCGGCGGCTTTTCCGGAACTTCGGCTTTGTTGTTCTGCAATCCCACGGAGGCGCAGCCGGTTGTCATCAGGAGTGCGGCCGCGGCGCATGCGGCAAGTCTGATTCCGAATTTCATCATCCGATTCCTTAATTAAAGATTCATGTTGGGCGATACGGTTTCACAGACAATCCGGAAAGGGCGGGTGTTCAAATCCGTTTTCCGTGATTTCAAAAAAACAGGCACGATCGAATCGACCGTGCCTGTTTGAGTTGCCATTTTCAAATGACCGGATGATCAGTTGTTGGAGTCAAGTCCGATCTGCTGATATCCAAGCGTGGAAGCCGGGCTTTTTTGAGCCTTGTCGACTTTCGCGGTGATCTTGGAGAGGTGCTCTTTGGTCTCTTTCTTCATGTTCGCATCGGGTTCGATGGCTTCGACCGTTGCGACCAGGACGAACTGGGATTTCTTGACGATGTCGGATTCGGTGGAGAAGAGCCAGCCGAGAACCGGGAGGTCCTTCAGCAGGGGAACGCCGGAGACGCTGCGGACAACCGAGGTCTTGGTGATTCCGCCGACAACGAAGTCCTTGGCGGCTTTGCCGACCTGAACGCTTGTGGCGTAGTTGGAGTTCGCGAATCTGGCTTTGCCTTCGCCGGTCCAGCCGATCAGGGAGGTGGAGCTCAGGGAGATGTTCATGTTGACCGCTTTGCCGTAGACTCCGCCGGAGATGTTCATCTGGAAGAGGTTGCCGCCGTCAACGGCTTCCGTTCCCTGATATTTTCCATTGCGGTTTTCGATAGCATAAGCGCCTTCGCTGATGAGGCTGTCGATGATTTTTCCGATGGTGAGAGCATTGCCGTCGGCGTCGGTAACCGGGTTGCCGTCTTTGTCAACTGCAGGCTCGTTGATGCGTTTGGCATACGCGCCCTTCGCAGTTTCGGTAACGGTCGGGAGGATGCCCTTCTTCTCGAGATCCTTGAGGGTTACGGAGAAGATGCCGTCGGCGAGAGCGACGGAAGCAACGCCGCCGTTTGCAATGAGGAGAGCTCCGGAGGAGACGACTTTAGCCTTTCCGCAGGTGGTGAGGAAGTCGATGTACTTCGTGTTCCACTTGGGGTTGAAGTTGTAGAATTCGGTGAAGCGGTAGCCGTTGTTCGGGCTGAGGCCGCCGGCCCAGTTGGTGCCGTACTTGCCGCCAGCGGAGAAGAGGTCGATGCCGTCGTTGTTCTTCCATGCCTGGAAGTCGAGGCCGAGCTTCTGGTCGTTTTCAGCATAGACTTCAACGAGCTTGTAGTTGAAGTAGACTTCGCCGGCGGGGGTGTCGATTTCCTTCAGGAAGTTGAGGGTTTCCTTCATGTTGTAACCGGGAGCGGTCATGATGAGGGCGTTCATCTGGTCGTCGGAGACGGCGTAGTTGAGCATTTCAGCTTTGACGCCGTTTTCTCCGGGAGTGAAAGCCTTGTGGTCGAATTCAGAGCCTGCGAAGACGCCCATTCCGCTTTCCTTCATCATGCGGAGCAGGACGGAAGCGGGGTTGTATTTCGGGAAGTAAGCCATGTCAATGGTTCCCGAGCTGTTGGGGAGGTCCTTCTTGTCGAGCATTTCGATGACCTTGTCCATCGGCATTCCGTTTCCGGCGTTTTCGAATCGGTATTCTTCGGCGGAGACGAGGAGGACGTTGGAGCCGTCGACATACTTGATGGATTCAAGAGCGACCGGGTTTTCTGCAATCGTCGGAGCGACGATGGTCTTCAGGACGCCGCGGAGGACATAGGGGTCCGCGTTCTTGATGACGTACGCTCTGGTCACGACGGAGGGGTCGTTGTTGTCGCGGATGAAGTGAACGGCCTTTGTGCCTTCCTTGATTTCGACGTTGAGCTTGGTGTCGATACGGGAGGGAGCGTAAGCTCCGGTGGGGAGATCTCCGCCCATCGCGGGGGGATTCAGAGTGATGTTCTGATTCTGAGCGGAAACCGCTCCGGCGGAGAGGACTGCAGCGGAAAGTGCGGTCAGAAAAAACTTATTCATGGTGATAAATCCTTAAGTCAGTGTTTCCGGTTACTTCTGTGCAACGGCATCCGGATAAACCAGATTCGCTTCCACGGTAACGAAGATGTAGTTCTTTTCCTTCAGAGTGGTCGTCGTTCCGAAGATGTATTTCAGAACGGGGAGCTGGCAGAGGAACGGAACACCGATGGTCTGTTCGACATCGAATTCGCGAACCGCTTTGGTGAGAACCTGTTCACGTCCGAAGTGAATGGTCTTCCAGTCGGTGAAGGTTTTTGCGGTGCTGGCGATCTGGGTGCCGTAGTTGTTGGCTTCGACAGGATCGGTGGAGCTGATGTCGCAGGCGAAAATGAAGCTGCCGCTGTTTCTGTCGTAGAACGCCTTGTCGGAGGGAATCCAGCCCATGTCGTTCACATCCTTGTCTTCGGTGAGGAAGCAGATGGTCGGAGCGGAGATGGTGACGTTGAATTCCGGAGCGCCTTCAAGAGCGACGACGGAGGATGTGTGGTCTTCCGGATCCTTGATCTGCGCGTTGTAGGTCGGGGTCAGGGCAATCGTGGCGGGAGCCTGATTGTTGAGAACATTGATTGTGGCGGAGGCAACGATTTTAGCGCCGCCGGACTGCTGGAGCAGGCGGATGAAGCTGAGGTCGAAGGCCGGAGCGGTGAAGATGCCGCCGTATGCCCAGGAGAGCGCGCTGCCGGAGTTCACGGCTGTGGTGAGAACCTTGTCCCATGCGATTCTGCCGGAGCTGAATGCGAAGTCAACGAGATTCAGTCCCGGACCGTTCTTCCATGCGAGGTAGTCGATGCCGACGTCGCGGAGAGTGCTTTCGCGGACGGAGTAGTAGCGGAAGGTGACCTGAGCCTGCGGGAGCGGGCGGTCGAAATATTTGATCCAGTCGAGAGCGTAGTCGACATCATCGAGGTCGTCCTTGAGCCAGAGGGCGCCGTTGTCGGCGAAGTGGCTGCCGGTTCCGGAGAGCATGACGTCGGCGGGAAGCTGAAGTTCTTTGCCGTGGCGGTACTTCGGCCAGTAAACTTTCCATTTGTATCCCGCGCCGTAGACGGCGGAACCGAAAGCGTCTTTTTTGGTGCCTCTGTCAAGGACGGAGACAATCTGGTCGACGTAGGGGAGGAATTCTTCTGCTGTGGTGACGATGACTGACTGGTTGTCCTTGCTGGCGTTCAGGCTGCGGACTTGGGAAGTCGACTGATAGCGGCGGCATGCGGCATCAATATAGGGGGTGATGTCGGAGGCCTTCAGGTGTTTGAGACGGTACACTTTGGTCGCCATCTGTTTCTGGGCGTCGTCCTGAATCAGACGGATCGTGCGGGTCCCTTCCGCTGCGAATGCGGGCACAAGCAAGGCCGCGGCAGCAAGGAGAGAAAAGAAGTGCTTTTTCATAAAAACTCCTGTTTGTTTATTTTGGGGGTTGTTCTTTATCAAAATCAAGGGCAGCAGAACTTTTGCCGCGAATGCCGGAATGTCCGCCGCATGCAAAACTTCCGCGGATGATTCGGAAGCCCCGCATGACGCTTTTCCGTTCCGGACGGACCATTCTGCAGCTGCAGTCGCCATCCTTGCTTTCTTTTTTTAAGTGTCCTGTCTTTCTCGCCCAGTACACGCACTCAGCCAATGCTGATTCAGCCTCTCCTGATCTGATAAACTGTAATATACATGCGCATATAACAATTGTCAAACAAAAAACATGTTTTTGCGGTTCATTTCAGACATATTTCTTTCCACAGGGACAAATCCGGAACTGCCGGCGGTTTTTTCGTGCTCGTTTCAGCCGCGGAGAATGCGGGTGAGACGCGTTGCGGCGAGCAGGAGGCAGCAGGAGAAAAGTCCGAAGGCGGGCAACAGGATCAGTCCGGCGAGAAGCCCGATTCCCCCGCCGAGCAGGCTTACGGACGGCAGAAAAGCCGCGTAAGTTCCTTCCCCGCAAAGTCTCCGGAGGCGGAGAAAAACATAGATTGCGCAGCCCCCCAGCGGGAAGGGCGCCGCAAAAAGCAACGGCATGCGCGCCGCATCCGGAATCCATTCAAAACAGGCAAAGGCAAGCGGGAGAAGCGCGGAGACAAGGTAAATTCCCCGTGCGCCTTTCGAGGTCCGCGCGGCAAAGGCTCCGGCAAGCCCGCCAAGCGCAAAAAGCGGCGGCAGAAGCGGCAGATACCCGAACAACATGCCGGTCCGGAGCTGAAAGAGATACAGCAGAACTCCCGCTGTTCCGAATGCCCAGACGCCGTTTTCAAATGAGAGGAAAAAGGCGCGCCGGTCAGGAGATACCGCTTTGAAATAGCGCAAGAGCAGATAGAGAACTGCGGGAATGCCGAGCAGCCACGCGGCATTCCGCACCGCAAAAGAAAAACACGTGAGCAGAGTACGGAAAGCATCGGTCGAGAAGAGCGGATCGCCCGTCCACTCCCGCCGCAGGGAATCCGGATGAAACAGACGTTCGGGAGGCTGTTCCGCCGCCAGATTCCCGACCCGGGCCGTCTCTTCGGGATTGTCGGTCAACCCGGCGGTGACGAGGAAGAATCCCGCCGGGAGAAGCTGGGGGCCGCTGAACCGGTTCTCCGCCCGGACCGCCAGAATTTCCGGAGAGAGCTCCGGTTTCAACTCCGCCGAGGCAAGCAGAAGATTGAGACGTCCGGTTGCAATCCGGACATTTGGGAAGACTTTGCGGACGGTTGCGAGCAGACGGAGGCGCTCCGTCTCCGGAACCGGAAGCGGAACGGCGAGAATTCCGTCGTCCTTGAGCGTATTCCGGATGATCCGGAACATCTCTTCCGAAGAAAATCGGTACGATGCGAGGGTCCGGACGGTCGGCGCTTCGAGAAAAAACAGATCGTACTCTTTCTCTCGTCCCGCAAAAAAGCGAAAGGGGTCCGCGGCGGTAAATTCGAGTTTGCCTTTCTCATTCCTGAGCTGCTGAACGGAGGGGAGGAGTTTCGCGTTTGCGAGGCAGGAATCCACGTTTTCGACATCGGGCATGGAAGCGAGCAGAAGCGCCGGGCGGCGGTCTATTTCTCCGGTCGTCGCGGCATGAAGCCCGCTTCCCTGCTTCTGGAGCAGGGAAACGAGAATCTGGAGCCTGGTCCGATGGAACGGTTCGCGGCTGGAGACAACCTGTGTTCCGTTCCAGAAAATGGAGTTCGCCGAGAACGCGATCCGTCCGGTTGAAGAATTGAGGGATGTTTTGAGCGTGGGAAGAAGTTGATTGCCCGTTGCGGTGTAGACCGTCTGGAAGAGCTTTGCCGGAAGGAACGCGAGAATGCAGATGAGCACTTTTGTGCGGAATTTTCCCGTGAAAGAGCCGAGCAGATGAATCAGCAGAGCCGCGGGAAGCAGAAGCGCGAACAAAAGGATGAGATCAATCCGCGAACACCAGTCCGGGCGGAAATAAAGCAGGATTCCGCCCCCGCATATCCCGCAGAGAAGAGCAAAAAGAAAAGTCCCGGTCGCCTCGGCCGTTTTTGCCCGCTGAAAAAACGCGCCGTAAAGAAGTCCGGCGGCAAGTCCGGAAATGACGGCGGCGATCAAGCCGGAGCCAAGCAGAAGACGTCCCGAAAAATCCTGCGGAAAACTTCCCGTCCATCCGGTCAGCATCAGCATGGGGAAATGAAGAAGTGAGAGAATGAAAACAGAAAATTCCTGAGCGAAAAACAGGTAAACGGATTCTCCGGCTGTCCGTTTTTTGTGGGGAAGCAGAGGGAACATGGAAACAACCGCCCCGATCAGGAGGACCGGGACGGCTGCCGCGAGAATGAATTCCTTCCCGTTCGCGAGAACGAGAAGGTCTTGAATCAGCTCCGTTCCTGTCAGCAGGGAGCAGACTCCCAGAAGGAATGATTCCAGAAACAGGAAGGAACTGATTCGGAACACGGGCGGCTCATTTCTTCTTTGTGGAGGAACGTTTCTTTTCCGCCTTCAGGTCTTTCATGAATGCCTCCATGCGTTTCAAAGCTTCGCGGATGCCCTCCATGGAAGTCGCATAGGAACAGCGGACGTAGCCCTCGCCGGATTTGCCGAATGCGCAGCCAGGAACCACGGCGACGCGGTGTTCCATAAGCAGACGCTTTGCGAATTCGGTGGAAGAAAGTCCCGTCGAGGTGATGTTCGGGAATGCGTAGAACGCGCCTTCGGGCATGAAGCAGGGGAGGCCCATCCTGTTGAAGCCTTTGACGATGACGTTTCTGCGGTTCATGTATTCGCGGCGCATCGCCTCCATGTCACGTTTGCCGTCGCGGAGCGCCTCTTCGGCGGCTTCCTGGGCGTTGATGGGAGCGCAGAGCATGGAGTACTGGTGAATCTTCATCATGGCGTCGATGATTTCAAACGGTCCGCATGCGTAGCCGACGCGGAATCCGGTCATGGCGAATGCTTTGGAGAATCCGTGCAGGAAGACAGTGCGCTCCTTCATGCCGGGCAGCGAGGAGATTGCCGGAAGGATGTTTCCGGAGTAGGTGAGTTCGGAATAGATGAGGTCGGTCAAAACGAGCAGATCGTGCTTGAGGGCGATTTCCGCAATCTTTTCGAGCTGATCCATGTTGAGCGTCGCCCCGGTCGGGTTGCAGGGGAAGTTGAGAAGAATCGCTTTTGTTTTCGGTGTGATCGCCTTCTCAAGGTCGGCGGGATCGAGCGCAAAATTGTTCTTTTCGTAGGTCGCGACGGGAACGGGGACTCCGTGCGCCATTTTGATTTCGGAGCAGTAGGAGACGTAGCAGGGCTCGTTGTAGATGATTTCATCGCCCGGGTTTGTGATCGCGCGGATCACCAGGTCGAGCGCTTCGCTGACGCCGACGGTGACGATGCACTCGCGGACGGGGTCGTACTCCGCCCTGTAGTTTTCTGCGACGTATTTGCAGATAGCCTTGCGGAGGGAGAGGAGACCGAGATTGGAGGTGTAGCTTGTGTGTCCGCGTTCCATTGAGTAGATGGAGCTTTCGCGGATGGTCCACGGCGTGACGAAGTCCGGCTCGCCGATGCCGAGGGAGATCACGTCGTCCATGGTGTTGACGAGTTCAAAGAAGTCGCGGATACCGCTTTTGGGGAGTCCGATGATATGCTGAGCGAGTTTGGATTTGAGATCAAGGGGTGACTTTGAGCCGTTCGTGTTCTTCTTCATTTTCAAAAAGCTTTCCTGATTCTTTGTATTTCTTCAGAATGAAGTGTGTGGATGTGGAGACGACGCCTTCCATGGGTGCGAGTTTGCTTGAGACGAATTCCGCCACATCGTTGAGAGTTTCGCCGCGGACCTCGATCATGAGGTCGAACAGACCGGAGGACATCAGATAGAGGCTCTCGACTTTCGAGAACTTGCTGATGCGTTTCGCAATTCGGTCAAAGCCCCCGTTGCGTTCGGGTTTGATTTTAACTTCGATGATAGCCTTTACGGCGTTTTCAGGGAGTACGGAATCGTCGAACAACGCTCGAAAGCCGACCAGGATACCGCATTTTTCCAGTTTCTTGATCGTGTTTTCGACTGTTTTTCCGGAGACGCCGATCCGTTCCGCGATTTCCTCGTTGGAAAGCCGGCCGTCTTCGCGCAGAAGCCTCAGAATTTCGTTTTTGTGATCCATCTTTTACTCCTTGAAATTATGGTCAGTAACAAGGTAATATAGCGCCGAATCCGCATTTGACAAATGATTCTGCTAAAATTCTCCCCGTCTTTCATGCGGAAATCTTAAAAATATCCGGAAGAATCCGCCGTGCGAAAATATTTCAGACTTGACGAAACGCGTTTCCGGCTGTACTTTACTTTAAAGCTCGAAGAAAGAAAGGTCCGCTGCATGGAAAACCATAGAATTATCGTCACCGGAGGCGCCGGTTTCATCGGCTCCGCTGTCGCACGGCATATCATAAAAGACACACCGGATTCACTTTGCGTCGTGGATAAGCTCACCTATGCGGGAAATCTGGAAAATCTCGCGGAAATTTCCGCCGATCCGCGTTTCCGTTTTGAAAAAGCGGACATCTGCGACCGTGCGGCGATGGACCGCATTTTCGCCGAATTCAAGCCTACGCACGTCATGCACCTCGCTGCGGAATCGCACGTCGACCGTTCGATCGACGGCCCCGGCGAATTCATTCAGACCAATATCGTCGGAACCTATACCCTGCTGGAATCCGCGCGCAAATATTTTTCCGCGCTCGGGGACGAAGCGAAACGCGCGTTCCGCTTCCATCATATTTCCACCGACGAGGTTTACGGCGATCTGAACGGACCGGAGGATTTCTTCCGCGAAACAACTCCCTATGCGCCCAGCTCGCCTTACTCCGCTTCGAAAGCCTCCAGCGATCACCTGGTCCGTGCGTGGAAACGGACGTTCGGGCTCCCGACCATCGTCACAAACTGCTCGAACAACTACGGACCGTATCACTTTCCGGAAAAGCTCATTCCGCTGATCATTCTCCATGCGCTCGACGGCAAAGAACTCCCCGTTTACGGCGAAGGTCTGCAGGTGCGCGACTGGCTCTATGTGGAAGACCACGCCCGCGCCCTCTATCTTGTTGTAACGCAAGGCGTTCCCGGCGAAACCTACAACATCGGCGGACACAATGAAAAGAAGAATATCGAGGTCGTGAAGACCGTCTGCGCGCTGCTGGACGAACTCGCCCCGCGCAAGGACGGCAAGCCGTATGCGGAACAGATCGTTCATGTGAAGGACCGTCCCGGACACGACCTGCGCTATGCGATCGATCCCTCCAAAATCGCCCGCGAGCTCGGCTGGAAACCGGCGGAGACCTTCGAAAGCGGCATCCGGAAGACGGTCGAGTGGTATCTCGCTCACCGGAACGACTGGTGTGCGCACGTACTCAGCGGCGCTTACAAAATGGAACGTCTCGGAACAGGGGGCGCACAATGAAAGGCATTGTTCTTGCCGGCGGCGCGGGAACGCGTCTGCACCCCATCACCCGCGGCGTTTCCAAGCAGTTGCTCGGCGTCTATGACAAACCGATGATCTATTATCCGATCAGCACGCTCATGCTTGCCGGAATCCGCGACATTCTCATCATCACGACTCCGGAGGATCAGTCCTCGTTCCGGCGTCTTCTCGACGACGGCTCCCGGTTCGGCGTCCGCTTCTCATATGCGGTTCAGCCGAAACCGGAGGGGCTCGCCCAGGCGTTCCTGATCGGAAAATCCTTCATCGGTTCCGATTCAGTCGCGCTGGTGCTTGGCGACAACATCTTCTACGGAGCCGGACTCGAACAGCTGCTTCTTCAGGCCGCCGCGCGTCCCGCGGGCGCAACCGTGTTCGGCTACTACGTGCGCGACCCGGAACGCTTCGGCGTGGTCGAATTCGACGAAAACGGCAAGGCGGTCAGCATTGAGGAGAAGCCGGAAAAACCGAAATCCCACTACGCCGTAACCGGACTTTACTTCTACGACAACGACGTTGTCGGCATTGCGGAGAGCATCGGCCCCTCCGCACGCGGCGAACTGGAGATCACCGCCGTCAACAGCGAATATCTCCGGCGCGGAAAACTGAATGTGGAAGTCTTCAAAAACGGTTACGCGTGGCTTGACACCGGAACGCATGACAGCATGCTCGACGCGGCGAACTTCATCCGCACCATCGAAACCCGGCAGGGGCTGCAGATCGCCTGTCTGCAGGAAATCGCGTACGAAAAAGGCTGGATGACTGCTCAGGACGTGCTTGACAGCATCGAAGATATGCTCAAAACAGAATACGGACAATACTTGAAACGGCTGGTGACACAATGAATGTGATTGAAACGGAACTCCCGGAAGTGAAAATCATCGAACCGAAACTTTTCGGCGATGCACGCGGCTACTTCTTTGAATCCTGGAACGAAGCGAAATACCGCGAAGCCGGAATCGACTGCGACTGGGTTCAGGACAACGAATCGCGCTCCCGCTTCGGAGTCCTGCGCGGACTTCACTTCCAGGCCGCGCCCTACACGCAGGCGAAGCTGGTGCGCGTCATCTCCGGCGCCGTGCTCGACGTCGCGCTCGACATCCGCAAAGGCTCCCCGACGTTCGGAAAGCACATCGCCGTGGAACTTTCCGGAGAAAACAAACGTCAGCTCTTCGTCCCGCGCGGTTTCGCCCACGGATTCGCCGTACTCAGCGACGACGTGATATTCGCTTACAAATGCGACAATGTCTACATGCCTTCTTCCGAACGCGGCATCCGTTTCGACGACCCCGCGCTCGGCATTGACTGGCGTGTTCATCCCGGCGAATGGATTCTCTCTCCCAAAGACACGAAAAACCCGCTTTTCGCCGAAGCGGAACTCTTTGATTTCAACAACCAGGACTACATGAAATGATGAAAGTTTTACTCACCGGCGGCAAGGGTATGCTCGGCCGGACGATCCGCCGGATTCTCGGCGGCCGTTTTGAAATCATCCCGACCGATCTTCCGGAAGCGGACATCACCGATCCCGGCGTTTTTTCCGCCGTGCTCGCAAAGCATTCGCCCGATGCAGTGATTCACTGCGCCGCAATGACGGCCGTTGACAAATGCGAGACGGAACGGGAACTCGCTTACAGACTCAACGAACGGGGATCCGCGAACGTCGCGACCGCCTGCAAAGCCGTCGGCTGCCGCCTCCTCGCGATCTCGACCGATTACGTGTTTGACGGTTTCGCGGATCACGCATACACCGAATATGACACGGCGAACGGCGGCGCGACCCTTTACGGCAAAAGCAAATTTGCGGGAGAAGAGGCGATCCGCCGGATTTATCCGGAAAATTCCGTCATCTGCCGTGTTTCGTGGCTCTACGGATTCGGCGGTCCGAGTTTTGTTCACACGATGCTGCAGCTTGCGGACGGTTCGCGTCCGGTTCTGAAAGTCGTATCGGACCAGATCGGCAATCCGACGAGCGCGGTTGCGGTTTCTCGGAAACTGGGTGAACTTCTGGAGCGTCCGGAAGTCACCGGAACGATTCATATGACTTGCGAAGGCGAAGCCAGCTGGGCGGACTTCGCCCGTGAGATTTTCCGTCGGAAAGGCGTGAAGCAGGAAGTGCTGAACTGTACGACGGAAGAGTTCCCGCGTCCTGCGCCGCGCCCGAAAAATTCCCGTCTGGTCAAACAGCGTCTCCGCGAGCTCGGTTTCGCTCCGATGCCCGATTGGAAAGACGCCCTGTCGGAGTTCCTGAAACTGGAATTCAAATAATCGGGAGGAGGCTGCCCCGTGAAGAAGCAGCCTCCGGTTCGTTTACTTTAACGTTGTCAATTTTGTTTCCGGTTTTTCCGCGGCGGAATAAAATTTTCTGCTGCGGATTGTGCCGTAATATTTTCTGCCGTCGAACGCTCCGTTGATGAGGTGCGCTTCATACTTGCGGTTGTTGTACTCCACATATGTTTTCCCGTCTTTTTCCTGTATGCCGGAGAAGGATTTGACGGTTTCGTTTGGCAGTTCCGAAGCGTAAGGCTGCCCGTTGAACATCTGAACGCCGAGCACGGTCTGCTCCTCCGGGTCTGCAATGCAGCGGTTCTCCTTGCTTTCCAGATAGAGACGTCCGTCAATCAGAGTATAGAGATTGAATTGAGTCCGGCCTCCGGTGTTTGTCAGAAGACGCTGTGCGGTTTTCCTGCCGTCGCGCTCGAAAACGAGCTGATAGTCATATTCGGCCAGGAACGGATGAATGGAGCGTTGTTCCAGCGAGAGTTTGGTTTTGCTTTCTCCGGGCAGGGGAATGGCGGTTGCAAACCATTCGCCATGATAATGTTCCGAGTCGGCGAAGTACCTGACGGTGCTGCAGAAGATACTTGTCGCGATCGCCGCTGCCAGACAGAAAACGGAAAACGGAATGGCGACAAGGAAGATGAACGCCGGATATTTCCAGTTCGCCTTGTAGCGTTTGCGGATGAATGCCGCAAGCAGAATGATGATTGCCCAGCAGAGTGTTCCGGAAAGAAGCGCCATGTTTTGCGGCAGGTGGTTCAGCGCAAAGAATGCAAGCATTCCAAGCGGCACGGTTTTGAGCGCGGTCATGATCATCCCGCTGCTCCTCCGGGTCTTCGGGATGATCCACAGAATTGCGGGAACAAGGGCGAAAATGAAACAGACAAAGATGAAACTGCTCATAAAACCTCCGGATTACAGCATTCGTTTCAGGCGGTCTGCGATCCGGAGCGCCATAAGCATGGCTCCGAGATCGTTCGGGTGGCAGTTGTCCTGTGTGCAGTCCTCGCGGAAAGGCCCGGAAAAGAGCGTTTCCCCGTCGAGAAATTCGACGTTGCGGTCGCCGGAATCGACGGCGTTCATCCAGGTGCGCATGATGATTTCGCGCCGCCGCCTGCAGTTTTCGTCCGGGACGAAATTGCACATGGACATCATAAGAACGGGGACGTCCGGTCGCTGTTCGCGGTATCTGCGGAAGAAGGGTTCGTGCCGTTCCGCGAGAAATTCCGGGGTCGGCGCATTGTGGTCGAATTCCATGACGAGTGCGGCGATATCGAGTTTAGCAATGGTGTCGGCGATGCAGAGTTCGCCTCGGCACGATCCGCTGAATCCCATATTGACGAGATGAAAATCAAGCATTCTCGCGAGGATGACGGGATAGACCATTCCGGGGCGTCCGGCGGAGCCGCTGTTGGTGATGGAGGAACCGTAGAAGACGACGGGTTTTGCGATGCGGTGAGGGACGGGCGGTTCGACGATGCTTCCCGGAACGGTCCCGATTGCGATTGCGGAGGTTGCGCAGTGATAGGGAAACCAAAGCGTGCAGTCGGCGAATTCTCCGTCGGCGGAGAGTTCCCAGAGTCCTTCGAAGCAGTCGTCGCCGACGGGGATGATGCGGTTGCCGCGGAATTTGCTTTCGGCTCCGGTTCCGGTATAAAGATCGAATCCGTCGCTTCCTCCCCGGTTGTTTCCGTTCCAGATTTCATTGAATCCCGCGCGCACGCCGACGACGGGGGAGTTCGTGCGGAACCGGATCGCTTCACCCGCGCCCTGCATGCTCATTGGGAAGACTCCTTCCTTGTCGCACATTCCGGCGACGTCCAGCGGCAGACGGCTTCTGCGTCCTTCGCTGTCGATATACGGGAATCCTTCGAGGGCGAACGGCGCGGCGAATCCGTCGCGGAATTCGAGTTCCTGATTGCCGATGGTGCGCGATTTGAAATTGGTGTCGAGCTCGGCGAAATTTTTCTCGTTCATTTGAAATACTCCGTTGTTTGAATGACCATCATATATGAAATATAATCAGAGCGGATATTTTTTCAAGTTGAAATAATGGAAAACGGCGAGAAGTGTTTGTGTTTTGACAGATGCGCTGTATAGTACGTGATGATTAAAAACAGAGGCAGGGGGGAACAATACCGCTCCAACTAGAAAAGGTACTGTAAAGCCTTGGCGGCTTTGATGTATTTTAACGTTCAGAGGATGTTCCCCTGCCTCATGATGAATAGTATACCACAAAAACGGAAAAAAGCAAATGCTTTTCAGAAAGAAGGATTGATTATGCAGAAAAAACATGTCTGCGCCGCCGTAATCCGCAAAGACGGATACACCATGATCTGCAGCCGTCCGAAAGCAACGGTTCTGCGCGATAAAATGGAATTCCCCGGAGGGAAAGTCGAACCCGGAGAAAGTTATCATGAGTGCATCGTCCGCGAACTCCGGGAGGAGCTCGGCGCGGAGATTCTTCCGCTCGACGTCGTTCATGAAGTCGAGCACGAATACCCGAACGGTCTGCTCGACATCGTATTCATCCGCTGCATTCTGAAGCCCGGATCGAATCCGTCGCCGTGCGAAGGTCAGGAGATGAAGTGGGTGCCGACCGCGGAGCTCGGTTCCGTGGATTTCCTCGAAGCGGACCGGCCGTTCGCCGAACTTGTCGCCGGCGCGGCGCGGTGACGGAAAATATTCTGTCCGCTCTTGAAAAACGGTGTTTTTTGTGCTAAATTACGAATTCTGTTCAGAGCTCGTTTGAAAAACCGATTTGGAGTTTGAGAGCGGCTCTCGTACCGGCAACCCCGTAACTGCAAGGAGTCTGGCTCATGAAGAAAAATGAATTTGTCGTGCTGAAAATCGGCGATCGCGAGATACAACTTCCGGTTGTCACCGGAACCGAAGGCGAAAAAGCATTTGATATCACCCAGCTCCGAAAGCAGACCGGATTCATCACGATTGACCCGGGGTTCATGAACACCGGAGCGTGCTACAGCAGCATCACTTTCGTCGACGGCGAGCGCGGAATTCTGCGTTACCGCGGCATCCCGATCGAAGAACTGGTCAAGACCGGTTCGTTTGTTCAGATCGCCTATCTGCTTGTGCATGGAACGATGCCGGACGAGAAGCAGCGTCGCGATTTCTCCGAAATGCTCAACAACAATTCGCTGCTGCACGAGGATATGCGTCACTTCTTCGACCACTTTCCGCGCGGAGCGCATCCGATGCACATTCTTTCGACGATGATCAATGCGCTGGCGGCGTTTTATCCGAACGTGGACCTGCAGTCGATGGAGGAGGATATCGAGCTTTCGACCGCGCGTCTGATCTCCACGGTGCGCACGATGGCGGCGCTCGCATACAAGAAGAGCATCGGCGAGCCTGTCGTTTATCCGCGTCATGATCTTTCATATTGTGCGAACTTCCTGAATATGATGTTCGATTCTCCGGTGAACCCGTACAAGATTTCTCCGGAAGCGGTCCGAGTGCTCAATGTCCTGCTGATCCTTCATGCCGACCATGAGCAGAACTGTTCAACGACCACGGTGCGCACGATCGGCAGTGCGCAGGTCAATCTCTATGCGACGATTTCCGCCGGCATTTCGGCTCTTTCGGGTCCGCTGCACGGCGGTGCGAACCAGGAGGTCGTGGAGATGTTCCGCCGCATCGAACGCGGAGGAAGCATTGAAAAATTCATCGAACAGGTCAAGGACAGGAACAATCCGACGCGTCTCATGGGGTTCGGGCACCGGGTTTACAAGACGTTTGATCCGCGTGCGAAGATCATCAAGAGGGAGTGTCATGCGTTCCTGAAGAAAATGCACATCAAGGATCCTCTTCTGGATGTCGCCCTTGAGCTTGAGAAAATTGCGCTGAAGGATGATTATTTCATCTCACGCAATCTTTATCCGAATGTCGACTTCTACTCCGGAATTGTCTACCGGGCTCTGGGAATTCCGGAAAACATGTTTACCGTGATGTTCGCTCTGGCACGTCTCCCGGGCTGGATCGCCCACTGGAAAGAGATGATCGGAGCGAACACGAAAATTGTCCGCCCGCGCCAGATTTACATCGGCCGCGGCACCACGCATCTGCCTGCGGAAGAGTGAGGCGCCTCCGGTTCGTTTGGAAAACGGGTGGCGTGTGCCGCGTCAGCCCGGCAAACTTCACCGGATTGCCGTGAAGCATCATGCGGCGGAGCCCGGCGGACGCTGCCTTCCGTGGGGGAAGGCAACCGCTTGTCCGCGGAAGTCCGCAAGGCCTGCGGGAGGCGAAGAACGATCCGGATTTTCACCGTAACCGGTCTCGTCCGTCTCTTCATTCCCTCCGGTAAATTTTTTTCTCGCCGTTCTTCCTGCGCATTCCTTCTAACATTGATTTGTCCCCGCCGTTTTCCGGACTTGAAAAGCGGGAAAACGGCTTTATCTTTTCCTTTGAAAACCGGACAGGGGGTCCGGTTGCAAAACAAGGGGGGACTTGATATGCCTGAATTCTCATCGTCACTGCCGTCGTCCGTCAAAGCCGGACACAAACTCAACAACGACGAACTCGTCCGCGCGATCCGCTACATGATCGCCGCCGAATACGAAGCCGTCGGACTCTACACGCAGCTTGCGGATTCCATCGACTGCCTGCGCTCCAAAGCCGTCCTTCTGGACGTTGCGGACGAAGAGCGCGTTCATGCCGGGGAGTTCCTCCGTCTGCTGAAAGAGCTCCAGCCGGATGAGTTCGTGCATTACGATGCCGGCGCGAAGGAGGTTGAAGAGCTTCTGAAGAAGGTCGCCGCGAAACACTGAACCGAACGGGAGGGGAATCATTATGGCCGGGAATGAAAAGAAACTCGGCGTGATACCTCTCGCCGCACTCGTCGTCAGCGCCATGATCGGCGGAGGCATTTTCAGTCTTCCGCAGAACATGGCGCAGGACGCGGCGGTCATGGAGGTCGTCATCGCGTGGATCGTCACCGGAATCGGCATGTACTTTATCGCCAGCACCTTCCGCATTCTCGCGGAAGCGCGTCCCGACGCGTCAGCGGGCATTTATGCGTATGCCCGTCTGGGATTCGGACGTTTCGCCGGGTTCCAGATGGCGTGGTCGTACTGGCTCTGCAACATCTTCGGCAACGTCGGCTACGCCGTGCTGCTGATGGATTCGCTCGACTACTTTTTCCCGGGAATGTTCAAGGGAGGAAACAACATACCGTCCATCATCGGCGGCTCGCTGATGATCTGGCTGATGAATTGGCTGGTTCTGCGCGGAACGCGTCAGGCGGCATTCGTCAACACGCTCGGAACTGTTTTCAAACTGGTGCCGATCGTGCTGTTCATCGTCGTTCTGATCTTCTCCTTCCGCTGGGCGTTTTTTACGACGGACATGTGGGGGCATGAGACGATTGCCGCAGAGGGGATCAAGCCGCTCGGTTCGCTGCTTTCGCAGGTGAAATCGACAATGCTGGTGACGCTCTGGGCGTTTATCGGAATCGAGGGCGCGGTTGTGCTGTCGTCGCAGGCAAAGGATCCGAAGTCGGTCGGTGCGGCGACTCTGCTCGGATTCGGCGGATGCCTGGCGATCTACGCATTGCTTTCGATTCTTCCGTTCGGACGCATGTATCAGCCGGAACTTGCGAAACTGCCGAATCCGTCGACTGCCGCTTTGCTGTCGGATGTCATCGGCGCGTGGGGCGGCGATGTGATGAACGCCGGCGTAATCGTCGCACTGCTCACAAGCTGGCTGGCGTTTACAATCATGATTGCGCAGATCCCGCAGGCCGCCGCGCTTGATGGGACGTTCCCGAAGGTGTTCACGCGTCAGAACCGGAACGGTTCGCCGGATGTTTCGCTCTGGGTTACAAGTTCGGTGATGCAGCTCGCGATGATTTTCGTCTACTTCGCCTCGGACGCCTGGAACACGATGCTTTCGGTGACCGGCGTCATGATTCTGCCGCCGTATCTTGCGTGCTGCGCGTATCTCTGGAAGATGTGCGCGACTCATCAGTATCCGGCGAACGCGACGGTAAAAGCCGGATTCGCATTCGTCTGCGGTGTCGCGGGGACGCTTTATGCGATCTGGATGATTTATGCCGCCGGGCTTACCTATTTGCTGATGGCGTTCATCTTTCTGGTGATCGGAATTCCGGTCTATGTCCGGGCGCGGCGCGAGGCGGAAGCGGATGCCGGAAAAGCCGGAAAACCGGTTGAGCCGCTTTTCACTCCGATGGAACGGACCGGCGCCGCGGTCATCGCGCTGGCTGCTCTTGCCGCAGTCATTGCGTTTATGTCCGGCGCGGTCAAACTCTGATTTTCAATTCAAGGGGGGATTTTTATGAATACGGAACTGGAAGACAGACAGGTCCTCATTGTCGGAGACCGCTTCAGCGATTCGAGCTGCGTGATGGAACGCGCAATCGGACGTCTCATTGATGCGCTGGAAGAGAAGAACATCAACTCCATTACGACGGAGGATGCGGAAGAGGCGCTGCCGCTCGCCGCGACCAACATGGATATCGACGCCTTTCTTGTCGCGACGGATATGAAGGGCGAGCCGAAGGTTCGAGCGCTGCTCAATAAAATCAAGGAGCGCCAGGGACTCGTTCCCGTGTTCCTGATGGCGGACCGCGCGAAGACCTCGCAGAAACTTTCTCCGGAGCTGATGAAGCTTGCGAATGAATTCATCTGGATTTTTGAGGACAGCCCGCAGTTTATCGCCGGGCGCGTCGAGGGGGCGATCCGCCGTTATCGCGACCTTCTGCTTCCGCCGCTCATGAAGGCGGTCTGGGAGTATAACGAAGAGCATCATGAATACTCGTGGGCCGCGCCCGGACATCAGGGCGGAATCGGGTTCACAAAGAGTCCGGAAGGAAAGAAATTTTACGATTTCTACGGCGAAAATCTTTTCCGCACCGATACCGGCATCGAGCGTACCTCCATCGGTTCCCTGCTTGACCACGAGGGGGCGTTCGGGGAATCCGAAAAATATGCCGCGCGCGTCTTCGGCGCCGATGAATCCTATTCGGTCGTTGTCGGAACCTCCGGCTCCAACCGGACGATCATTCAGGCGACCGTCGCGGAGGGCGAACTTGCCGTCTGCGACCGCAATTGCCACAAATCCATTGAGCAGGGGCTTATCCTCACCGGCGGCGTTCCGGTCTACATGGTTCCTGCGCGCAACCGTTACGGAATCATCGGTCCCATTCCGCGCTCCGAGATGACTCCGGAGGCGGTCGCCGCAAAAATCAAGGCGTGTCCGCTCCCGAACCGCGGCGGCAAACCCGCCTATTCGGTTGTCACCAACTGCACCTACGACGGGCTTTGCTACAATGCCGCAAAGGTGGAAGAGGAACTCGCAAAAAGCAACGACCGGATTCACTTCGATGAAGCCTGGTACGGTTATGCCCGCTTCAATCCCATCTATGCGGATCACTACGCCATGCGCGGCGATCCGAAACGGCACAAAGGCGCAACGGTTTTCGCGACGCACTCGACGCACAAGCTGCTGAATGCGCTTTCGCAGGCGTCCTACATCCACGTCCGGCACGGGCGGCGTCCGGTAGATTTCGACCGCTTCAATCAGGCGTACATGATGCACGCCACGACGTCGCCGCTCTATGCAATCTGCGCGTCGAACGACATCTCGTGCGCGATGATGGACCGCAGCGGTGAATCGCTGACGCTGGAGGTGATCGAGGAGGCGGTGGACTTCCGCCTGGCGATGGCGCGTCTGTACCGCGACTTCCGGAAAGCCGGGTCATGGTTCTTCCAGCCGTGGAACGCTCCTGTCGTGAAGGATTGCAGAACGGGTGTTGAATACGAATTTGCGGATGCTCCGCGCGAACTGCTGGTCCGTGATCAGCGCTGCTGGCGCCTGAAGCCCGGCGAAGTGTGGCACGGATTCGATGGCCTGGAGGAGAACTGGGTGATGCTGGACCCGGTCAAAGTCAGCATTCTCGGTCCCGGAATGGGCGACGGCGGCGCGATGCTGGCGCATGGAGTTCCCGCCGCACTGGTTTCCGCCTATATTTATCAGGAGGGAATCGTTCCGACTCGTACAACCGATTTCCAGCTGATGTTCCTTTTCTCGATGGGAATCACCAAAGGCAAATGGGGAACGCTGGTGAACCGTCTGCTGAACTTCAAGGAGTTTTACGACCGCAACACTCCGGTTTCGGAAGTCCTCCCGGGGCTGGTTCACGACCACCCGGAGGTGTACGGGAATATCGGCGTCCATGAGCTTTCGGACCGGATTTTCGAGTATCTGAAAGCGGAGAATCCGGGAGCCCTTCTGAATGAAGCGTTTGCGAAACTTCCGAAACAGGAGATGACGCCCCGCGCGGCCTATGAGAAAATCGTCCGCGGCGAAGTGGAGTTTGTCCCTTCGGACCGTTTGCACGGGCGTATCACGGCAAATTCGATTATCCCGTATCCTCCCGGCATTCCGATGCTGATGTCCGGCGAGAATTTCGGCGGCAAGTCGAGTCCGCAGATCAGGTATCTGGAATCTCTGGAGAAATGGGACCGCGAGTTCCCGGGCTTTGAACATGAAACGGAAGGCGCAAAGGTGATTGACGGCAAGTACAATGTCCTTTGCATCATCCCCTGAAGGAGGTTCTGAATGAAGATTTCATTGGAACGTCTTTCCGAGATCGCCGCGGAGGAGTTCGCCGGAGCCGACATGGAGCTGGACAATTCCATTCGCGAGGATTTCAGCCAGTGGGCGCACAACGCCGCCGAGCATGAGTTCGACTCCGAGGATGAAGTCCGCCGTCGGCTTCGCGAAAAATTGCGGGAGAAGGAAAAATAACCGTTCCCGGTCCGCAGGATCTTCACATCCTGCGGACCGGCTCCGCGCAGGTTTTGCTCACTCAACTTCAAAGCTGAAGAGGTGCACGCGGGACGCGGCGGGATCCCACGAACGTTCGGGAATCAGACGGATGCCGGAGGCTTCCTCCGGGGCAAAGGTCAGACGGAGATAACGCTTGCGGTTGTTCTCAATTTTCCGGAGAAGTTCCCATTTGCCGTTGCGCAGAATCTCAAGACGGAAGTCGCGCGCAATCGTGCCGGGAACATGACGCTCCGCATCGTCTTCCGGAATGCCTTCGATGTTCCGCATCCGCTTGGCGTCGCTGAAGTCGCTGTCGAAGACAATGCGGACCGAATGGAGACGCTCCGGAGCGGCGAACTCATAACGGCAGTCGGAGCCGAGGTCAATCCACGCTCCGTTGTCGGTGTCGCCGATGGAACGGTCGATGCCGTTGCGGAGCGCTTCATGCGAAATCTTCGCGGAGCGGCTCAGCGCGGAAACCTTGCGGGCGGTGAACGGAATGAACTGATCCTGTTCGAGGAGCGTGTCGCGCAGTTCCTCCAGGTGATCCAGACGGACTCCGCGCGGGGGCGTGTTGTGGCGGACCGCAAGCGCGGCCGCCGTGCCGATCGCCTGTCCCATTGTCGCGCAGGTCGCCATGACGCGCGTCGAACTCATTGCCATGTGCGTGCAGGAGATGTTGCGTCCGGCAAAGAAGAGGTTTCCGATGTTGCGCGAATAGAGGCAGCTGTACGGGATGCCGTAGGGCGAGGGGGCGGGGTGGTAGACGGTCGGCGCACCCGGGTAGTAGAACGCTTCGGGATGGTGGTTGTCCATGCTCCAGCCGCCGTGACAGACGGCGTCGGGGAAGTGTCCGCCGGCTTCGACTTCCGGCTGAGTGAGGACGTGGTCGCCGACGTAACGGACGTTTTCGCGTTTTCCGGGGAGTTTGCCGATCCAGTCGAGCTCCCATTCGGCGGCGTGTCCGTCGGGATTGTTTTTGATGTATTCCCAGCATCCGTAGGCGATTTTGAGCAGTTCATCGCGGATTTCATCCGCATCGGCGATGGTGTCGCGCACGCCGCCGAATTCCATCCACCAGAAGTTGCCGCGCCGGAGATTTTCGCCGATGCAGTTCTTGCGCGGAACTGTCCCGTTTGTGTAGTGATACGCCCATTCAGGCGCGATGAACGGACGGTGCGGACCGTTTGTGCGGCGGAGCTGGATGAGAATAGAGTTTCCCATGGTCTTGGCGTCCGCCTGTTCCGGGGCGTGCGTTTCTCCGAATTCGGATGAAGCCTCGCGTCCGGCCCGGTATTCCGCTCCGGAAAGACGGAGAATGCTGTCGCCCGAACAGTCGGCGAAGAAGCGTCCGGAGATTTCATAACGGGTGCAGCTGTGCATGTTCCAGGCGGAAACGGAGACGATTCTTCCGTTTTCGACCGAGGCGTCCATGACGGTTGTGTTCAGCAGTAGCGCAATGTTCGGTTCGTTTCGGACAACGGTGTAGAGCACGTCGTCCCAGATCGTGAAGCGGAGAGTTGGGTTGAGGTAATAGTTTTCGAGCAGGATTTCCTCCAGGATGCCCGCTTCCTTCTGGTCTTTTCCGTGCGCTCCGCAGATCCACATGCGGATTTCGCTGGAGGCGTTCCCGCCGAGCATCGGACGGTCCTGGACGAGCACGGTTTTGATTCCGTTCCGCGCCGCCGCGACCGCCGCGCAGATTCCGGCCATGCCGCCGCCGACGACCACAAAGTCGGCGGAAAGGTTTTTTTTCGGGATGATCATGACAGACTCCTTTTTTCATTGTTTTTCCAATTATACTCCGGAATCCGCGCGGAAACAAGGGCGGGAGAGGGGGGAAAAGAGACTTTCGCTTGAAAATTCCGCATAGTGGAATTACAGTACTGTCATGAAAACACTGATTCTGAAAAAGACATTTGCCGTATTCGAAGCGCTGACCCGTGCGCGTGATCCGCTGTCGCTGAAAGAGATCTGCGCGCAGACGGGGATTACGCCGCCCGCGGCGAGCAGACTTCTTGCCGACTTGGTTGAAGCCGGATATGTGCACAAGGTTTCGTACCGCACATTCGAGCCCGGACTTGGCATGATCGAGCTCGGACAGTCCAGTCTGCGCCACAATTTCTTTCCGCAGAATGCGATTCTGCGTCTGCATTCCGAACTTCAGCTGATGGGCTGCGGCGGAGCTCTTGCGGGGATGTTCAACGACCGGCTGGTCTATCTGTATCATTCGTTTTTTGAAAAAGAACACCGCATATCATCGCTTCCGCTTCCGGAGCAGGCTCTTTCGCACTCCAACATCGCACTTGTGATTCTCTCCGTCCGTTACGGCGCGGAGAAGGCGCGGGATATGCTGCTGGCGGACGCCGATGCGCATTTCACCGGGACCGCGCGAGAGCGTCGGCGCAACTCCATTCTGCGCCGCATTGAGGAGTTTCAGCGCGACCGCCATGCGGTCTGGCTTGATGATTCCGGACACTGGAACCTCTGTTTCCCTCTGATGGACGGCGCGCAGGTTTACGGTCTTTCGTTTCTCGGCGATGGCGACCGCATTGCGCCGGAGCTGTTTCTGCGGTGCTCCGCGCTTGCGGCGGATATGCGCGGGATTCTTGCGAAGCAGTCCTGAATCACTCGAGTGTTTCGCGGCTGCGCTTGCGGTAAAGGGAGGGCGACACGCCGGTGCGTTTGCGGAATGCGGTGGAAAAATAGAGGGCGTTCCGGTAGCCGAGCCGTTCCGCGATCTCCTTCATCGAGAGCGTTGAGTGTGCGAGATGACGTTTCGCCTCTTCGATGCGCAGACGGTTCCGGTATTCGAGCGGCGAGACTCCGAGGTGCTTCCGGAAGAGCCGCATGAGCATGTGGATTTCCATTCCGTTTTCCTCCGCAAGACGGCGGACCGGTTTTTCCCCGGACGGGTTCGCGCGGATTCCGCGCACGATTCTCCCGAGCGGTTCCGGAACATCCAGTTCGCGTCCGCGGCTGAGTTCGGCCGCGAATCCGGTGATGAGAGTGTACGCCATTGCGGACAGTTCCGCCGCATCGGCCGGGTCGTCTGCCAGCATCCGTTCCGCAATCGCGCGGATTCCGGCAAGAAACGGTTCCGGATTTGCGAGACGGCAGACGTTGCGGCGGTTGAGTCCGAGTTCCAGATCCAGTTCATGTGCGAGCGTTCCGCAGAACATGATGCGGTAACGGTGGAAAAAATCTTTCGGTCCCGCATGAAACACAATGTCGTTGCCCGGATGCATGATATAGATTTCGCCCGGATTCACCCGTTCGGAGACGCCGTTCTGCGTGTAGGAAAGAGTTCCTTCGAAGAGATATTCAAAAGTGAGTTCGGGGGTGTTTTCAAAGCGGAACCAGCCGGTTCCCCGGCGCCGGACTTCGGAACAGTAGCGCGGCCAGAGAAGCTGTCCGTAAGGAACGGGGGTGCTCTCGCGGAGGGCCGTGAAAATTTTGTCGTTCCCGGTGAACCAGTCTTCGCGGTAATGGTCGACGCTGTTTCCGGGGCCGTTCTCTTTGATGATCTTCATGATGCTCCGTTCCGTTTTCGGATAATTTTGTTCAGAAAACGAATATTTTCAAGTCCTGAAACTCTTTTTTTATGAAAAAAGAAGGGTATAGTAGTGTTCAGAAAACAAAAAAGGAGATTTTGATGATTGCTGAGAACGGTCTGTTGAAATTCCGCGAGCCGGAAGGCGGAACGCGCTTCCGGATGGTGATTGCGGGCGACGTCTGTCCGTGCCGCGAGGGGGAAAAAATTGTCGCGGAGGGGCGTTCCGCCGGACTCTTTGCCAAGGTCGCGCCGTTTTTGAACGAGGCGGATCTGCGCGTTGTCCAGTGGGAGACTCCTCTGTGTGAACCGGAGAACCCGATTCCGAAGAGCGGACCGAATCTCTATGCGCTGCCGTCTTCCGCGGAACTCGCCGCCGCCGGCGGATTCGAGGTCGCTTTGCTTGCGAACAATCACACAGGCGATTACGGTCCGGAAATGCTTCTTCAGACGATTGACGTATTGAACCGCCGCGGAATCCGCACGGTCGGCGCGGGTGCGAATCTGGAGGAGGCGGAGAAGCCGCTGACGCTGACGGCCGGCGGAGAAAAAATCGCGATCTTCAATTTCTGCGAACATGAATTCGGCACGGCTCAGGAAAATATGCCGGGGTCGGCTCCTCAGCTTCCGCTCCGCAATCTCCGCGCGGTCGCCGAAGCCGCGAGGAGCGCGGACCGAGTGGTGGCGGCTCTGCACGGCGGACACGAATACAACCCGTTCCCGTCGCCGCGCATTCAGGAGCTATGCCGGGCGTTCGCCGATGCGGGAGCCTCGTTCGTTTTCAACTGCCATGCGCACTGTCCAGAAGGCGTCGAATACCGGAACGGAACGCCGATTGTGTATTGTCCCGGCAACTTCTATTTTCCGATCATGGACGAGGGCGGACTCTGGCGGTTCGGCTACCTGCCGAAGGCTCTGTTCGACCGGCGCGGCGTTTATGCTCTGGAAATTCTGCCGTATGCGTTCGATGCGGAACAGATTGTCCCGCTGGAGGGAGAAACGCGAAATTCGTTCTTCCGCTATCTGGAGACGCTCAGTGAACCGCTGGACGATCCCGCACGCATGAAACGGCTTTTTGAAGCGTGGAGTTCGCGCCACGGGTTCGGATATCTTGCGCGTTCGCTCGCGCATATTCCGCCGGGCTGGGAGGAACACCCGTCCGACCGCGCGGTTGCAAAGGCGATGCTCGGTCTGCGGAATCTCTTTTCCTGCGAGGCGCACAACGATATAGTCCGCTGCTTCCTCTGTCTTCAGGAGGAGAACCGCATTGATGAAGCCGCAAAACTGTTTCCGTATATGGAAAAACTTCAAAATCCCGAATGGGCTTGAGGGAGAGAATCTCATGAAAGTGAAAAACTGCCGTTTTCATTCCACCGAAAATTTTGCCGCATGGCAGAGAGAATCCCGCCGTGAGGTGATCGAACTGCTCGGCATCACCGACCTGCTGAACAGCGAACGCTGTCCGCTGAATCCGCGTTCTCTTTGGAAGCGTGAAAACGAACTCGGAACGATTGAGAAAATCGCCTTTGATTCGGAACCGGGCGTGGAAAACCTGATCTATCTCTGCATTCCGCACGGAGTGAAGCCGCCGTACCGCGCGTTCATCTGTCTGCAGGGACACTCCACGGGGATGCACACCTCCATTGCGGTCGACTGGCATGACGAAATCACTCCGCTGAAGATTGAAGGGGACCGCGATTTCGCGATCGGCTGCATGAAGCGCGGCATTCCCGCGGTCTGCCTCGAACAGCGTTACATGGGCGAGCACAGTACCGATCCGGAGCATCAACCGGCCTGTTACGAGCCCGCCATGCGCGCGCTGATGCGCGGAAGCACCGCCCTCGGCGAACGCGTGTTCGACGTCGACCGCACGATTGACTGGATGGCGTCGCGCGGGGATTTTGACATGACGCAAATCGGAATCATGGGCAATTCCGGAGGCGGAACGACCTCGATGTTCGCGGGCGCGGTTCTGCCCCGCCTGACTCATGTCATGCCCTCGTGTTCGTTTTCCTCTTTTGCGGACAGCATCTGCGCGATGCATCACTGCTCCTGCAACTACGTTCCGCATCTGCTGGAGTACGGCGAGAGCGCGGACGTTGTCGGTTTGACTGCACCGCGTCCGCTGGTGATCGTCAACGGCATTCACGACCCGATCTTTCCGCTGAGCGCCGCCAACGAGCAGTTTGGGCGTCTCCGCGCAATCTATGCGGCGTCCGGGGCTCCGGAGAATTGCGTGCATGTGCTCGGCGACGGCGAACACCGCTTCTATGCGGAACCCGCGTGGAACGCCATGCTGAAATTCTGGAAATGAAAAAAACTTTGCGGACTTCCGGAAAACATCGGGGAGTTCCGCTTGCATTTTTAAACAGGCGGTGCTATAGTAGTTCAGAATCTCACCAAGGGGGGTGAATTATGAGAAATCTGATTCTTGTCGGATCCGGTCCTGCCGGATTGACCGCCGCACTCTACGCCGGGCGTGCCGGACTGAACCCGCTTGTCATCTCCGGACCGCTCCCGGGTGGACTGTTGACACAGACGACCGACGTCGAGAACTATCCGGGCTTTCCGGAGGCTGTCAACGGTTATGAACTCATGATGAAAATGCAGGAACAGGCCGGACGCTTCAACGTCGAATTCCAAAGCGACGCCGTGGAGTCCTCTGAACTGAAAATGGGCGGCCCGCACAAACTGCATCTGAGTTCCGGAGAAACGTTGGAATGCCGCGCGCTGATCATTGCCGCCGGTTCTTCTCCGCGCTGGCTCGGTCTCGATTCCGAAGAGGCGTTCAAAGGACGCGGTGTTTCCGCCTGTGCAACCTGCGACGGAGCATTTTACCGCGGTCTTCCGGTTGCCGTCGTTGGCGGCGGGGATTCCGCGATGGAGGAGGCGCTTTTTCTGACCCGCTTCGCTTCGGAAGTGACGGTCATCCACCGCCGCGACAAGCTCCGTGCCTCGAAAATCATGGCGGAGCGCGCGGAAAGGAATCCGAAAATCCGCTTTGTCTGGAATTCCTCCGTGACGGAGATTTTCGGAAAGGACGATGTGGACGGCATCCGCATGAAAGATGTCGCAACCGGAGAAGAGCGCACGCTCGCATGTAAAGGCGTGTTTGTCGCGCTCGGTCACGTTCCGAACACAAAGGCGTTCGCCGGACAGCTCAACATGGATGAATCGGGCTATATCGAACTCCACAACAACACCTCGTACACTTCGGTGGAAGGCGTGTTCGCCGCGGGAGACTGTGCGGACAAGCGTTACCGTCAGGCAATTACCGCCGCCGGAATGGGGGCGCGCGCCGCGATCGACGCCGAACGCTGGCTTGAAATGAAGAATTGAGCTTCATCACTTCAACATATTTTTATGGAGGAGACGATCATGAGCAATTTGGAACACACATCAATCGGAGTCGAGGAACTGGATCGCCGCAATGAGGAACTGCTTGGTGAGATTGTCGCCCTGCAACGGAAACTCCGTGCAGACGGATTCAGCGTCGACCGTGCCTTCCGGCGTGAAATCGTGAGGCTGATCCGCAAGTTCCGCCGCTGTTTTGCCGCCCAGGAACGCTGGATCGGGGAGCATGATTTTTCGATTCTGGAACTGCAGAAACGTTCGCACGCCTGGTTCCTCCGGGAGATCGTCCGCGCCGCCGCTTCGCTGGAATCCCGGCGGGAACGCGCGGAAGCTCTGGCTTCATTTGTGGAGGAGTGGTTTATCCGTCATATCCGCACGACCTGCTTTTCGCTTCGCAGCGAGACGCATCGCCTTTCCGCTTCCGCGGATGAGACCCGGTATGAGCTGGTTTCCGCGCCGCCGATGCCGCCTGTCCGTTCGCTCCGCTGGCTTCCTGCGGTGATGTAAGACAACTGCTTTGACGCGGCCGGACAGCGCGGGTTGTCCGGCCGCAACTTTTCAAAAAAAAGACTTTAAAACTTGAATTCACTCTTTTTTGAAATTATATTACCGGATGAAACAACCAACAACCAACCAACCAACTATAAGGAATTCTGCAAAATGGCACGCAAAACCTTTATCGCCGGAAACTGGAAAATGAACAAGACCGCCGCCGAGACGAAAGCTCTCGCGGAAGCTCTCAAGGAAAGCCTCGCCAAGTTCGGCGACACGGTCACCATGGCTGTCTGCCCGACCTTCACCAGCCTTGCGGCCGCGGTTGAAGTCCTGAAGGGCTCGAACGTCAAAGTCGGCGCTCAGAACATTCACTGGGCGGACAACGGCGCGTTCACCGGTGAAATCTCCGGCGCGATGCTGAAGGAAATCGGCGTGGAATACGTCATTATCGGTCACAGCGAGCGCAGACAGTACTTCGGCGAAACCGACGAGACCGTCAACAAGCGCATCAAAGCCGCTCTGAAATATGAACTCAAGCCGATCGTCTGCATCGGAGAGACCCTCGCCGAGCGCGAAGGCGGCAAGACGAACGACGTTCTCGCCGTCCAGCTCAAGGGCGGTCTCGCCGACCTCACCGCCGCCGACATGGCGAACATCACGATTGCCTACGAGCCTGTCTGGGCGATCGGAACGGGCAAGACCGCTACCCCGGAAATGGCGCAGGAGACCCACGCGTTCATCCGCAAGACTCTGACCGACATGTTCGGCGCTGAAGTTGCCGAGAACACGGTTGTCCAGTACGGCGGCAGCATGAAGGCCGAGAACGCCGCTGCTCTGACCGCTCAGAAGGACATCGACGGCGGTCTCATCGGCGGCGCCGCGCTCAAGGCCGACTCCTTCACCGCTCTGATCGAGAACGCCCAGAAGTAATTCCGCGTTTTTCAGCTGTTTCCGCTCCGCGTCCCCGCAAGAGGTCCCGCGGAGCGTTTTCATTTTAAATTTCTGTTGAAACCCGACAAGTACCCGACAAGTACCCGACAAGTTCTCAACCGGAAATTCCCGCATTCTTGATTTGATTCGAGTTCTTGGAGATAAAGAGCTTTCTCTGAAGGAGCTGCTTGTCCTGTTGTCATTGAAAGATCGTGAAAGCTTCAGGAAATCTTATTTGGCCCCCGCCATTCAGTCCGGCTTTGTCCGCAGTCTTTATCCGGACTCTCCGCGTCATCCCCGTCAGAAATATCTTCTGACCGAAAAAGGTCAGGCATCCCGGCGGAGCCTGGAGTGATTTTTCCCTTCACCCTTCCGCGTGCTCGCAAGAGGTTCCGCGGAGCGGTTTCATTTTAAATTTCTGCTGAAACCCGACAAGTACCCGACAAGTTCACAAAATATATTAGGGTCCTTGTTGTTCAGTCCGGCTTTGTCCGTCTCATTTATCCGGAATCCTTGTCTAATTTCTCTCAGGAGTATCTTTTTGTCTGAAAATGGTCAAGAGTTTCAGCAGAAGCAGAGGGGATAGTTTTCCGAAAATGGATAGAGATAATTTCTAATATAATATTTGATTTTTTAGAAATATGCGCTATATTTTATTAGGTATACATCAAAAGTGAAGATAAAAAAAGGATTTTGGCGATATGAAGCAAAATGTGAAAAAAATTTGCAAACTTTGTCTAGTTTCCTGCTTTTCAGCTGGAGCTTTATTGAGCCTTAACTCATGTGAGTCAACTGAACCCCCACATAGGACTGCGTTGTGGGAAGAAGATAATACTCAGACAGATGTGGCGTTGCTTCAACAGAAGAATGCGCTTCAGACGATAAATTATATTAACTGGCTTTGTGCACTTGTAAATCCGGGAGAACTGGAAAATTATCATTTTAATAAAATAGATCTTGAGTTTGCTTATCAAACTCTGACTCCTGATTCACTAAATTTTAGATCAATTCCGGATAAAACGGCTGTTGCGTTAATACAAGATATTGAAAATTATATTCTTGAGTTGCGTATAGCAAAAAAAGATAGGGACTTACTTGAAGAACTGTATAAACGAGAAAAACGCAAAGCATTTTTCGCGGTCCTTCCAACTAATATGGCCGTGATAGTAGATGCAAACTGGAAACAGCTCTTAGCTAATGTCGCACAAACTCTATTTTATTCTTATATGAATTATCGTAAAATAAAAGAGAGTATTGAGATTCAGTATCAGAAAGATTCTTGGGAATTAGATAAAGGTGTCCTTAGCAGTATTCATAAGAGAAATCTGGCGATGCTTAATCATCAATGGAACTTAGAAAACGATTTTGGCATTGATGACTCAAAAAGAGTTTCTGAGAAAGACGCACGGGAATTACTGAAATATGTTCATCGAGCCAATTCTGAGGTTGGAGAAATCAGTCATGTTTACAACATACTGAAGGGTGAAGAAGATAAATATGCATATTTTCCCATATATTGGTATTATCGCGGATGTTATGCATATACCTACGATCCAAGAGTTAAGATAAGTGAATTAAGCAGGGAAGAGAAAAAAGATAGGGAACTCCGTATCAAAGATGCTCAAAAATGTTTCGAAAAATATCAGGATTTAGTTGCAGGACTCTTGAGAAAGAATCCTATGTTGGCAGATGTCGCTGTACGCAGTATTCAGCTTGAATTGATTAATTCTACAGGCTTCCTGCGCAAGAACTTTATTAAAAAACAGCTGGAAATTATTGAGAACAACATCCTTCTTGAAAAAGATGAAGATAAATATCTTTTCTGCGGTCTTGTTTATTTGAAGATTCTGAAAGAACCACAAAAAGCGGTTTCTTTTTTTGAGAAAGCTGAAGGTTTTTTGCGGATGGGGTATAAGGATGGTTTGCATGATTTTGTCGGAGAATTGGAAGATAAAACAGAGCTGACGTTGGAAAATAACCAGGGTCTTTCCGTAGAGAATGCTTCGGCAGATAATTCAAAAAGAATGATGCCAGGTGCAGATCTGTTGTTTTTCAGCCGTTTTTCTCGCTACTATTCGCAGATAAAAGCCAGTCCGGAGGATTTTATATACATTATCCAGCGTTTGGTGAAAGAGCCGGAAACGAACTTGTTGGAAATTCTTTTCTATGGGGCTAATGTTGAGACAGCAAAAAACAAACATAAGTATGCTGTAGAGCTAATTCCTCAGGTTCTTGGGATGCAAGTTTCAGAGGAAGAGTACCCTGAATTAAAAATCAGTACTGGCAGATATTCTGCACCAGTCGGCGATAAGGGGTTCCCATACCCGTTGCAAATGTCGTTAACATATCATGATAAATGGTGGAGTTCTGATGTTTTTGAATTTACATATCCTCTGAACTTCTTTTTCTTAAGGAGTGTAGAGTATCATGTAAAACTTCAAAAAGAGACTCAGCCTATATCTGCATATAAGGTAGAAATGCCTCATACCGTAATATTTTTGAAGAACAGTGATTTGAGACAATGCAAGATAAACTTTAAAGTTCGTCTTGACGCTGAAGATATACGAAAATCTGGCGCAACCCATATTTGCTTTGAGGCTAGCCATAAGCTGTTTAATTTTTCTGTCCGGTATGCCGTAAAAGATTTTCTCGATGAAAACGGGGAGTTTGTCGATGGTAAAACTGTGGATGGCTATATGCAATTTACCTTAAAAAAAGCTGAAATACAAAAGCTTAAAGCAGAGATTGACTTGCAATCAAACAGTCTCATCCCTTCTTCGAGGCAGAAATGAACAAGATTGTATTTACTCTTTTGTTATTTGCTTGTCTTTTTCTCTCTTCGAGTATTTTGCATGGACATTCTGGAGATGAGCATGCGAAAGAAATCGGCGAAGTGTTTGGCTTGTGTGATGAAAATGGCAAGAGTAGAGGCTATGCTCAGTCTAGAGAACTTGTTAAAGAACTTGGCGATTGTATTTCTAAGTTCATTGATCAAGACACTCATACGGTAACACAAACAATAAATGAACAGCTGGCGAAGTACTTATGCTCATACGGCTTGAGTCAAAGAATTTTTTCAGATTATAAATCAAGATTATGGAAAATCTCGAAGCGTCTTGATAAGATTCAACGGCATTTAAAGCAATCTTCTGCCTCTAGATACGATGATAAAATAAAGGAGGAACTCAAAAACATACGCAGTGAACTTTCCTTTATTCCTGGCTATCGGACTGATGCAGAAAACCTAAAGTTTTATCTGGAACATCCAAGATCACTTGTTGTTTTTCTTGAGGATTTGTCAAAAAAAATAAATCAGGATCAGGGGCACCTTTCTTTAGATATTGTAAAAAAAAGAATAGAGAGCTTAAAGAAAGAAGAACGTTTATTTTCGCTGGGTAATGGACAACATCGAGTTTTATTTCACTGGGGAATCGATAACTCTCCAAGAATATATCCTCCCTTAATTAATTGCGTCGATGCATCTACATCAATGATAAAAAAGATGTTTAGAAATATAAAATTCAATGAATATCTTGCGCTTCAAGATATTATATACCAGATCGTTATGAAAAAGTGGAGTGAAAGGAAAGCTCTCGCTCAATGCGAGTTTGAGAAAATTCTTTTTCGCTATAATAAAGTAGCTCCGAGTAATATGAAGCAAATAGAAGCTCTGCTTTCCATCGCTTATAACGTTCATATTTTAGGAGATTATGCAGATACAAGAATTGAACCATTGGCTTCGGTTGAAGATATCGCAGAATCTCTCCGGAAAAGTTTTGAATCCTTTGACGCAAATGACAGAACTGAGACCAGAAAAATTTGTGGTGCTATTACCGAAGCGTGTCGGTCAAGTAATTTGAAAGAAAAATCTGCCGCGGCGGTATTATCAACTTTAAAGAAACTGTTGCCAGATTACCTTGAGCATTGCCCAAGAATGCATGCCTTGTTAAGAGGTCAATAACATGTGTATATCTCCTCCGGCAAGGTTGGTTTGTGCTTGCCGGAATTTCCCTTCACCCTTCCGCGTGCTCGCGCTGACGCTGGACTTCGGCGATGAAGTTGCTCAGATGCATTAAATCCAGTTTGCCGCTCGCGAGAATCGGAAGTTTGTCCACGCGCCAGTAATTCTGCGGACGCGGAATCCATAAGTTCGGGATGCTGCGTTCACGGAGCTGGGCGTTCATCTCGTCCGGCGTCATCTTGAAGGCGTCGGTGTAGAGGACAACCAGGGCTTCGCCTTTCACAGGGTCGGGAATGCCCGAAACGGCGATGCAGCGCTCCTCGGACCCCGAAAGCTCATTCATGACGCACTCCAGCATCTCGTGCGGGACCATTTCGCCCGCAATCTTGCTGAAGCGCGAAAGACGGCCGCTGATCGTGATGTAGCCGTCAATGTCCATGCGCGCAATGTCGCCGGTGTCGTACCAGCCGTCGGGGCTCAGAACCCGGGCGGTCTGGACGGGGGCGTCAAGGTAGCCCTGCATGACGTTCGGTCCTTTGACCAGCATCAGACCGTCGGTGTCGGGCGGAAGCTCTACGCCGGTGACGGGATCGACTATTTTCACGCAGATTCCGGGCATGGCGGCGCCGATGCTGCCGGGATGCCCGATCGTTTTGCCGAGCTCCAGAATCGAACTGCCGACGTTGATCGAAACAATCGGCGCAAGCTCCGTGCAGCCGTAGCCTTCCACAAGGGTGATGCGGCCTTTAGTGACCGCCGAGAATTTTTCCGCAATGTCCGACCGCAGTTTTTCCGCTCCCACAATCGCGAGGCGGACCGAATCAAACTGTTCCGGCGCGCAGCGGCGGAGGTACGACTGCATGAACGTCGGCGTCGCAAGCAGAATCGTCAGCTGGCGCTCCTTCAGGGCGCGTCCGACGAGCGTGCAGTCGAGCGGCGAAACCACGTAAACCACTTTGCAGGCGACAATCAGCGGCATCCAGAATCCGGTAGTGAATCCGAACGAATGGAACAACGGCAGATTGCCGAGAATCCGGTCTCGACTCGTCCAGCCCATCACGCGCATGAACGAATAAATGTCTCCGTTGATGTTGCGGTGTGAAAGCATGACCCCCTTCGGTTCGCCGGTCGAACCGCTTGAAAACAGGAGGACCGCCGTTCCGAAGAGGTCGCGGTGCGAAACCGGCGCAGCGATGTTCATCAGCTCCTGATGCGGCAGGACAATCGCGAGGAACGCCCACCAGAGTTTGGAGGCTTTCGAGATTTCCTGCGCGATGTCTTCCAGAAAGACCATTTCCGGCAGAGGTTCGCGCTTGAGTTTGGCAAGGAACTTCCGGCTGGTGAGAATGTGGGTCATTTTCGCTTTCCTGATCGAATAGCGCAGCGTTTCATCGGAGACCGTGAAGTTCAGGGGAGAGGGAACTTTGTCGGCGATCAGCACGGCGAGCAGCGAAACCGCGCTTGCGACCGTGTTCGGCAGGAAAACTCCGACGTATTTCGTTTCGGCGGGAACCAGGCGGCGTATGACGCGCGAAAGCACAAGCGCTCCGACAAGCGTCTGGAATGCGGTAAGTTTTTTGCCGCCGAAGTCTTCCATGATGACGCGGAAAGGGTGTCGTTTCGCGTGTTTGGCGAGCTGGTAGTGGATTGTGCGTTCCTCGGTTCGCGGCTGCAGTTCCGATTCCGCACCCAGTCGGCTGACCTCCTGACGGAGCTGGAAGGCGGAGAACGGTTTCGGCACCGGGGCGCCGATTGTCACGCTTGCCGGACAGGGGATCTCTTTCGGAATGCGGAATTTGACTTTTCCGTAGTAGAGACTGAAGATGCTGCCCCAGAGCATGCCGAGACAGACGGGGATCACCGGGACGTCAAGTTCTTCCGGGAGCATTCGTGAATAGCCCTCCTTGAAGTCGTCGGTCAGACCGTTGCACGTGACTTTTCCCTCCGGGAAGACGCAGACGATATCCCCGTCGCGGAGAGTGTTTTTGACGCGTTCGAACATCTCGTGCATCCGTCGCGGACCGTTTGCCGGGACTTCGATGAAGCCCATCATGCGGGCGAATGGATGAATCAGCGGGCGTTTGTAATAATCCTCGTGCATCAGAAAATGGATTGTGCGCGAGGTGCATGCCGTAATCAGCATGGCGTCGATGAAAGACGCATGGTTGGAGACCAGCAGGGCGGGACCCTGTTCCGGAATGTTTTCCGTTCCGCGGATGCGCAGGGAATAGAGGGTGCGGGTCAGCAGCACAACGAGGAAGCGGAGCAGAAGAAGCGGCTGGAGGATCATCGCGGCGAGCGTTGCCCCGAGAGTCAGCAGCGCTATGGTCACGAACATCTGCGGCGGCGTCAGCGCGGGCATGATGTGAACCGCCGATTCCACCCATGCCGGCGTTTCATCCGGAAGGTTCGCCGCGCCGATCATGACGAGAAAAACGACGGCGGAGGTCAGCAGAACGACGGCGAAGCTCAGGGCGTTGGAGAGCGCGAGCGCCGAACCACGTGCGGCCGGAGCAAGCCTCTGCTGGAGAAACGCGCGGAGGGGGATGATGAAGAATCCTCCGCTGATTCCTCCGCAGATCAGCCAGAGGAGGGCGAGCGGATGCAGGAGCAGTCTGTCTGCAGTCAGCGCCGGCCCCGGGCAGCAGACTGCGAGCGGGAGGAAAACTGCAATGCCGATTGCTCCGAGCGGAACAAAACCGAGTTCAATCTTGCCGCGCGAGAGGCGTCCGCCGAGATAACAGCCGAATCCCATTCCGATTGCGGGAGCGAGCTGGAGCGCGGCGATTTCGAGGTCTCCGCCGAATTCCGGGAGCGTGTATTTTGCAAAAAGGACGAGCAGTGTCTGAATCGCGACGCCGATTCCGAGAAAGAAGGCGTCGCCGAACGCCGCGAGGAAGATGGAGAGCCGCCCGGTAAGCGCTTTCCAGCCGAGAACGAGACTGCGCATGGTTCCGACGCGCTCGCGTCTGCGGTGGCTCTCTTCGTATTCCGCTGTCGGTTTGACTTTGAATGCGGCGACGATTCCGAGGAAGGACCCCAGGATGAGGAATGCGCCGGAGATGTAGAGGTCGTTGCGGATTGCGAGCCCGGAGGAGGCGAGCCATGCGGAGACGGTTCCGGAGAAGAGTTTGATGAGCGGAGCCGCTCCGACTCCCGCGATTGCCGCGATGAACGACGCCATGCCGATGTCGCCGTTCGCTTTGGAGAGCTCTTTTTCCGAGAAAGTTTCCGGCAGAATCGCCTGGAACGCCGGACTGAAGAACGACGTCTGGGCCGTCATGAGGAACATCACGCCGAGCAGGGATCCCATTCCCCATTGTGCGCAGTTGCCGAGACAGAACATGCCGAGGATCATTACGAGCAGTTCCCAGAATTTTGTGAGAATCAGCACATAACGCTTCTGTACGCGGTCGGTGAGGGCTCCCGCCGGGGCGGTCATCAGCAGAAACGGCAGAACGTAGGAGACAGTCATCGCGAACATGAACGCCGCGTCGCGGAAGTATCCGGCGCCGGAACCGATCACCGCGAGAACGGCGAGCATTTTGAATGCATTGTCGTTGAACACTCCGAGGAACTGTGCGAAGAGCAGCGGAAAGAGGCGTTCGGAGTACGGTCTGGAAGCGAGGTAGCCCGGCATGGCGATTCACTTTCCGTTATTTTGCACGGGGAATACGGATGCGGTCGCCGATGCGGAGCATATCCGATTTCATGTTGTTCGCTTTGCGGATGGCCTCGACGGGGATTCCGTAGACTTTGGAAATTTTGCTGAGAGTGGCGCCGGGCTGAACGATATATTCTTCGTAATCGGCGACCGGTGAATCGTTCCGTTCCTGCGGCATGGCGGCGGCGTCGGAGAGTTTCTGCGCGAATTTTGCGAGCTGCCTGTCGCGCTTTTCGGCATCCTGTGTGATGGCGCGGCGGAGTTCCGCCACTTCGCGGGCCGCCTGTTCGCTGCTGCGCGTCGCGGCTTCGACCTGACGCTGAAGAGTCTGCATGCCGGCGTTGATGCGGGCGTTTTCATCCTGGAGAGAGCGGACCTGCTGGGTGAGCGTTCCGACGAGCTCTTCATAGTAGCGTACGGCTTCCTGCGGATTGCTGAACGACGTCTGGGCCCAGAGCGAGCCGGCGGCGGTGAACGCGGCGGATGCGAGAATCAGTTTTTTTATCATAAGACACCTCTTTTTTGCTTTGACTCAGTATTATACAGCCGGATAAGGCGTTTTGCAATCATTTAATAAAAATATTTTTGATATCCGCGCTTGACAAAATGAAAAACAGTGTTAGTTTAGAACGCAAATAAAAAAACGGAACGCTCTCTACAGGGCAAGGAGGCTGAAAATGGAAGAAAAGAGAAAACACCAGAAGAACAAATTGTCCAAGACAAAAAAACAGTTCTATTACGATCTTCTGATGAAAGCCCGCGGGGAATTCATGACGCAGGTCAAATTTCATGCAGATGAAGCGTTGACCTCGCACAAGGATTCCGCCGGCGAACGTGCCGGAATGGCGACGCACATGGCGGATCTCGGAAGCGACAATTCCCGGCATGACCTGGAACTCGGACTCATGTCTTCCGAAGTCGACGTTGTTGAGATGATTGAAGAGGCGCTTCAGCGCATTCACGACGACGAATACGGGATCTGTCTTGACTGCGGAGCTCTCATCCCGGAAGCGCGTCTGGCGGCAAAACCGTATGCGCGTTTCTGCACCAAGTGCAAGGAAAAACGCGAATCGTTTGAAGATCCTTCCCGCAGAAGCAGATGATGAGCATATTCACCGGTTTTCTGCAAACGGCTTACCGGAAGGCAACGGCGGCGGCTTCGGTTCTCGCCGTCGTTTTCTATGTTCTCGACCAGATTACGAAAGAGATCATTGACCGTACGATTCCGCCCGGAACCATGTCGCAGGTCATCCGTGATTTCTTCTACATTACGCATGTGACGAATCCCGGCGCGGCATGGGGAATCCTTTCCGGACGCGGCTGGCTGCTGCTCGCAATCTCTTTTGCGGCGTTCGCGGGAATAGTCATTTTTCTCCGCAAACTCACCGACGGGTATCCGGAGCGCATCTTTGCCCTGCTCGCCGTCTGTTCGGGCATCGCGGGCAACTGCACCGACCGCATTTTCCGCGGGGAAGTCGTCGATTTCCTCCTGTTCTACATCGGCAGTTATCAGTGGCCGGCGTTCAACGTCGCGGATATCTGCATCTCCTGCGGCGTTTCTCTGTTTGTCATCTCCTCGGTCCTGCGCCCGGAACGCGCAAAGAAAAAGGATTGACATGCTCCCGTTTCCCGTCATCATGGGACCGACGGCGTCGGGCAAATCCGCGCTCGCTCTTGCCTGTGCGCGCGCATTCTCCGGAGAGATCATCTCCGCGGATTCCATGCAGGTCTACCGCGGGCTCGACATCGGAACGGCGAAGCCGTCTCCGGAGGAACGGCGGGAGATTCCGCATCACCTCGTCGACGTCGTCGATCCGGAAGAACGCTTTGACCTCTTTTCGTTCCGCGACCGTACGGAAGAACTGATTGCGGAGATCCGTTCGCGCGGGCGTCTTCCGATCCTCGCCGGCGGAACCGGACTTTATATCCGCGCGGTGGTTTACGGACTCGACCGGATGCCGGCCGACCGCGAGCTCCGCAGAAAACTGGACGCCGAGTTCGACAATCCCGAAGGCTTCGGGCGTCTGAAGGAGATCATGCGCAAACTCGCGCCTGACGATTACGAAAAAAGTTCCATGCACTGCCGCCGTCTGATCCGTTCTTACGAAATCAATCTTCTGACGGGAAAATCGATGTGCGAACTTCAGAAGACGTGGAAGAAGGCGGGGCCGCGCCGCGATGCGGTGCAGTTCGTCCTGCTTCCGGATCGCGAGGTCCTGAAGGAGCGGATTCGCCGACGCTGTGAAATCATGCTGGAGTCCGGCTGGATTGAAGAGACGCGCCGTCTGCGGGAACGCGGATTGTTTTCCGCACCGACCGCATGGCAGGCGCTCGGGTATCCGCTCGTCCGCGATTTTCTCGACGGTCTGATTCCGCGCAGAGAGCTTGCGGACCGGATTGCGACTGCGACCTGGCAGTTCGCCCGCAAGCAGCTGACGTGGTTCCGCGGTCAGCATTCCGAAGCTCTTCCGCTGGATATACGCAAGCCGGAAGCCGAACTGGTCTCAGAAATCAAATCCGCCCTGGAGCGGAACGCATAGCATGTTTTTCCGGAGCGGATTTTTCATAAAAAAAGGGGATCTGCCTCCGTGCCCTCCAAAACGCGGACGCGGCAGGCGTCCAAGCGGAAGCAGATCCCCGTGGGGTCAGTAGCGAATGGCGAGAGAGCCGTCTCCCCAGGCTTTCATGCAGGGATTCGCAAATTCCGATTTTTTGTAGCGGATGACACTGGTTCCGAACGACTGCACATGTCCATCGAGCATTCCGATGTTCATCCGGTTCTGATGGCGGATTGCGCCGGGGTACCATGCTCCGGAGGAGAACGGCGCGGGCGTGTCGTTGAAATCCCAGTAGCTCGCACAGCCGCCGGAGTTGCGCAGATCGGTGTAGACGTTCTGGTTCTGTGCGTTGCGTCCGGGGAGCGTGTCGGCAAAGTAGCCCGTTTTGGATGCGGGGAACTTGGCAAAGGCGGAAAGACGGTGCGGAATCAGCTTTTTGCTTCCGCCGTTCGTCGTTTCGCCGAAGGACATGATGTTGACGCCGTAGTTGATGCCTTTTTCATTGAATATGAAATTGGGTTCCGCCGGGTCGTGAAACACTTTTTTGTCCAGTTTGTAGCGATCCTGAACAATGGCGTTCCAGTGGGTTCTGTTGTTGATGTACCCGTGGATGGTCCAGTCGTCGAAATCGTTGGTGTAGAGCATCGCGGTCCGCGTAATCTGCGAGAGATTGTTGAGACACGCGATGGCATGAGCTTTTCCGCGCGCCGCATTGAGCGCGGGGAGGAGCAGGGCGGCGAGGATTGCGATGATCGCAATCGTTACGAGAAGTTCCACGAGGGTGAATTTGCGTGTTTTCATGACTGTTTCTCCTTATTTCATGCCGTTTACGAGTTTTCCGTTCATGCGGTACCGATACATGTTCTCGCCGAATTCCCGGGCGGCGCGGGTCAGCTCCGGATACGGGGTGTCCGCAACGTCGACAAAGCCGAGCTGATAGCCTTCTCCGTCCCAGCGTCCGGTGAGCGGCTGGTCGCGGAACTGGAACCAGTGCGCTCCGACGATGGCCGGGTTGACCAGCAGCCCCTGAAGATACCTGGTGTATGCGGTCGCGCGTTCGTTCTGGTCATACACCGGGCAGAGGCTTGCGCTGAACATGCCGCGGTCGTAGGTCCCGAAGTGGAACTCCCCGATCAGCACAGGCTTGTCGTGAAAGTTTTCAGTCACAATGTTGGCGAGACTGTATGAGTAGGAATTGACACTGATTACGTCGCAATGTTCCGCGGCGGCGCGCCAGAAGATGTCATTTTGACGGAATCCGACGAAGCGGCAGCCGAGATAGAGCCGCTGCGGCGCCGCGCTCTTGATCCCTTTGCGGCAGAGCGAGAAGTAGCGGTCGGCGAAACGCTTCAGAAAATCCTGCTGGTCGTTGCGGAACTCTTTGGCCTTCATGAAGTTGTGGTTTTTTGCGACGGCGTTCCAGTCGGCAAACGAACTGTTCCAGGCTTTGTTGAGCGCATCGACGGTTTTGTATTTTGCCTCGAGTCCGCGCACGAATTCCCGTTTTGCGGGCTGATCGGCGGGAGATTTCATGACTCCGTCGAAGATGTTGTTGAACTGAAGTTCGTTGTCGATGAAATAGCCGATGCACATCGGATCGGTCAGCGACTTGCGGACGTCGGAATTCGTTGCGGCGCGGTCGCGCAGAATCGAAGTCATTTTAACTTCGAATTCCGGGTCGAAGACGTCGTAGAATTTCACTTTGCTGCCGCGGAAACGGGGAAAATCCTTTACAAAGTCGCCGAGACTCAGCACGTAGGGAACCTTGCCGAGTTCCATGAAGGCGGGGGAGGACCAGTTGCCGATGGTGTTGATTCCCCACGCGCGGTAGCGCTTCACGAGCGTTTCATAGAAATCGCGGTCGTAATCCGTTTTCCCGTATTTCTTCTGAAGGTTCCAGTGTGTGAACGGGAGCATTCCGTCAGCGGGAACCGCGCGGGAGAACCAGTGCGGATGCCTGCGTCCCGGAGTGGCGTCGGTGTGCGTGCGGCTCACATCAAGTCCGATCGACCAGAAGAGATGACCATCGGGGTCGACGAAGAACCATTTGCCCTGATATTTTTCCGTGCGGAAGTTCCCCGTCGCCTTGAGTGCCGGTCCGTTTTTCCATCCGCCGAAGCGGTCCCATTCCGCGGGGGGCTGGGTCGCGTCGAGTTCGGCAAGTTCCTTCTTGCGGTTGGCGACGAGATCGGAATCCGTGTGGATTTTTTCTTTCCATTCCGCATGGCGGTACTGTCCGTAGTCGTCGATGAACGGGAAGTAGTTTTTTGCGGCGGCAACTGCGCGGTCCGTCTCAGGTTCACCTTCCAGACGGAGGTTCGAGAGACGGCAGTCGACGAGGATTTCCCCTTCGGCTTCGAACGGCCACTGCAGTTTGAATTCAATTCCGTTGATTGCGGCAGTGTCGAGCGGGGCGCGGAGATTGCGTCCGTCTTTCGGCGCGGCGAAGAGCGAAGCGTGTGGCAGATAGAGCCGCATCGTGCGCTTTTCACCCGGATTGAGTCCGATTCCGGTGTTCACCGAACGCAGCGGGAGATCGACGTGACTGGAACTTGCCTTGTCGCGTCCGCCGCTGGAAATGTGCATGGTGAGACGCATCTGGCGATCCGGCGAGAGGTTTTCGACGTCGACCGCGAGGAAGCGTGCTTTGGAGAAGTCGAATTTTTTTCCCGCAGGCGGAGTGATCAGCGCGCCCGAATCCCATTCCGCCGTGCGCGTAATGAGGCGGATTCCCTCTTTTTCGAGTTTTGCGGATGCGCGGTAGCGGGGCTTGACCTGTTCCGGGGCGAGCTTCAGTTCCGCGGCGAGGGCGGGGAGGAACAGCGCCGAAGCGAGAAGCGTTCCCGCCGCGAATGACAATGTTTTGATTTTCAGCATGATCAACCTTCCTTTCCTTCTTTTTCGGGAACGTTCAGTTCAACATCCATGACAACGGAAACGCGCGGATGGTTCGGATTCTGAATCCGGCGGAGCAGTCCGTCCACGGCGCGGTTCAGCAATTCCGGAAGATGAAAATTGACAATCCCCGGAAGCGGAACGAAATCTTTCAGCAGGAACGACGAGCCGCAGGAGATGACGTCCGTCTTTCCAGGGCGGCGGGCGATTCCCGTCAGGTTCAGCGAAGAACAGAGCTTGTATGCGCTCATCTCGTTGAATGTGAAGAATCCCGCTGCATTTCCGCATTTTTTCAGAGCGGCTTCCAGTTCGGGAAGAAAACTGCGGCTGTCGTCGAGATCATAGCGCAGAAAATGCGCGGGAACGCCCGCCGCTTCCATTTTCTTCCGGAACGCGTCGATTCTCATCGAGGGGAACGGTTCGTGCTGACGCCAGCCGACGACGCAGATGGTCGCCTTGTAGCCGTTGGCGAGGAAGTATTCCGCCGCGAGTTCGCCGGCCTGGGCTTCGTTGATGGTGTAAAGATCATCGCTGCCGTGATGAAACGCGTCCAGGACGGTCACGCGGGGGAGCCCCTTGAGCAGGTCGGCGCAATGATCCGGAATCGAATAGAATCCGATTGCTCCGGAGAAATCCTCTGCGGGATTATCCATGCGTTCCAGTTCCTCAAGCGTGTGCATCTCGAAGTCCAGACGCTGCTCGCCGAAGCGTTTGAGCAGGGTGTTGATCATCATGAGCGCAACCGGGTCGTCGTCCGTTTCGTTGCCGTGCAGCAGAAGAAGCGGTTTTGCGGGACGGACGTTTTCGTTTGTCTCGCGTTCGTTTTTCCTGCGGTAGCTGCGCGGAACGTAACCGGTGTTTTCCGCCGCCTTCATGACGCGGCTGCGAAGTTCCGGCGAGACTTGGTCCGAGCCCCGCAGCGCGAGCGACGCCGCTCCCGGAGTGATCCCCAGAAGCTCCGCAAATTCCGCCATGTTTCTTGGTTTTCTGGTTCCAGACATTGCTGTAACTCCTTTCCTTCAAAAGTGTTTCCGGGAACAATATAACCGGCGGAGAAAACAATGTCAATATTATTTAGAAGAATATTTAGAAAATAATGTTTAGAAATGTTTAGTAAAGAGCAAAAAAAACGGCGGCCCGCATGGATGGAATCCGCCGTTTTTGAGTTCCGGTTATTTGAAGCTGCGGACAGCTTCCTCTGCGCATTCCGCGAGGAACCTGGCGTCCGGATCGCTGATGCTCTTCGGGACGAACTTTATGTCCGCCGCGGAGCGTTTGAAGAGGAAGATGTACCAGACGCAGCCCTGAAGGTATTCACCGCGCCGGTTCAGATGAATGGTGTCGCTGTCGATGTGCAGCATGCCGTCGCGCCGTTTTATCCAGTAGAACTTTCCGACGACGTCGCCCGCCTGTTTCGGGAGGTCGGGCGGGTTGAGGGCCTTTCGGACTGCGGGATCGCAGGGCTTGAACTTGTCCGCGGTTTTTTCGCGCACGATCTGCACCGCGAATCCGGTGGGGATGATGCGGAAGCCATGCTTTCCGGCGAGCGCGCGATAATTGTTTGTGAGGCGTTCATACATGCCGTTCTGGTCAAATCCCCACTTCGGTTTTGGAAGCATGATGCGCGGGTCGTCGGCGCGGTAGGACCAGGTCTGCTGGATGACGATTTCCGCTTTCGGCTGATGCCTGCGGATCATGCCGATGAGCTCCTCGGCGAAGCGGAAACTTTCCGGATTCCAGCTTTCGTGACTCGCCTGCTGAATGGTGACGATGTCCCACTGGTCCGCGGTCAGCAGGTCCTGAAGCGAGACTTTGTTTTTCGGGCGGTTGTCCAGGTTGAAATTTGTCCAGTACGGACGGTGCGCGGGGGCGGCTTCTGATTTTCGGTATTCCGCGCAGTGGCGCTGCATGGAACAGCCGCCGATCATCGCCTGGGCAAGTTTGAGTTTGTCCTTTCCGGAGGCTTTGACGATGTTCGGGAGATCGCGCAGGACGCTCTGCGAGAAGCTGTTGCCGATCATCAGGACTTTGAGTTCCTCCGCTCCGCAGAACGCGGCTGCGAGGAGAAAAACGGCTGCGAGAGAGAATGCTTTCAGGTTCATGCAAAAACTCCTTGTTTACAGGTGGATTTCTGTTCAGCGGCGCAGGCGTCTGCGCCAGGAGACGAGATTGCGTTTGGTGGTGATCAGGAAGAACGCCGCCAGCAGTCCCGCCGGCGCAAGGAAAAAGACCCATGTTCCGAAGCAGCGCAGAAGAATCGCTCCGAGCACCGCGCCGGAGATGAAGAACGCGATCACGCCGTAGTAGTGCATCGTCTTTCCGAATTCCCTGCGGTCGCCCTCGAATCCTTTGTAGAGCGCGTCGGTTCCGGAGCGCAGATTTCCGGTGCACATGGTGGAAGCGAACGGCAGACCGTTCACCCGGCGGAAGGTCTGGACCTGGAGTGCGCAGACGAAGGCGATCAGCGAGTTCACCACAAAATCAAAGTCGCCGGATGGGATGAAGTAGAGGGGAAGGAGACAGAGAATTTCCAGCAGGATCACCGACTGGTTCCATGAAATGCGGCGGAGCGGTGAGAGACGGCGCCGGATTGCGTTTGCCGCAAAGACGCCGCAGGCGTACGAGAGGATCGCCATGAGATAGCGTCCGCTCAGCGTCCAGTTGCAGTCGGCGAGGCTGAGCCCGAAGAGCACCATGTTGCCTGTCACCGCGTTCGCGAAGACATGTCCGCGGTAGAGATAGGTGTAGATGTCGAGGAATCCGCCGACCACGCTCAGCACGCACGCCGCCGTGATCCGCTCGGAATCGGATGTCATGGTTACAGCCATCAGTCGATGTTGATTTTGAAGGGTTTCTGTTTCAGTCCCGCGGTGAAGTCGGAGACGAGTCCGTTGATGCACTTTTCGGTCACTGCCTTCGGGCAGTTCATGCGGGAGACGGCGAACGCCTCCATGTCGCGGAAGGTGATGCAGAGGGGGAGGGGGAGCGTGACCGGTTCTTTTTCCTGCCTGCAGTATTGTCCGGCGCGTTCGCAGAGTTCGTCGACGCCCATCACAAGGCGTCCCCAGGTCGCCTGAAGCGCGAGTTCGGAAACGGGCTGCGAGAGGTTCATGACGTCGGCGAAACGCAGAAGGGAAATGTCGATTTTGAGCGCGGCGAACAGGCGGCTGACTCCGTGTACGCGCAGGATTTCCCCGCCGATCAGGTCTTTGAGGTTGACCGAGGCGAGCGTATGGAAATCGGATGGTTTCAGAAGCATGACGTCGTCGCCCGGCTTGAGCGGAACGGGAGCGAGACGCAGCACGGGCATGGAGGTTTCGCGGTCGCGGTAGTGACGGGCAAGTTCAACCATCAGGCGCGGCGAACAGGTTTCAAATCCGATTCCGAGCAGAGCCTGAACGATTTTCTCCGCAATGACCCGCAGTTTTTCATCGGGGAGGGAGAGGGACGGGCTGATTGCGCCAAGAACTGTTTTTTCGTTGACCGGAACATCGGAAACGGCGGTTGTGACGGCGCTGCGCTTGAAGTCGGCGGCGACATGCGGGTAGCCGGATTCTTCGAGCGCGCGGATGATCATGTTTTCCAGATCGCTCTCCTTGATTGTGCGGTTTTTCGTGGAGAGCAGGGCGAATTCGATGGAGAGGGAGAGATCGCCGGCGATCCAGGACTCCGTTTCGCCCGCGGCGATGCAGGCGCGGATGATGCGGGTCTGAATCTCCTCCACGTCAAACGGTACCGTGGAGCCGTCCGCTCGGAAAATCATAATCGATGTGTTGCTGAGCTGAATCATGAAGACACCTCAGAATAGTTCTTTTTTGTTGCGCAGAATTTCGCGGTACTTGTCGAACACGCCCGCTTTCGAGACGAAGCCGATGTACTTGCCGTCGCGCGTGACGGGCAGCAGCCAGGTGTGCAGACGCTCGAACAGCCGGGTCGCCGCGCCGAGAGTATCGCGGTCGGAGAGCGCGGGAGGCGCATCCGACATGACGTCATAGACAAGCGCGACGTCGTACAGGTTCGAATCGAGCAGGAACGGGCGCACGTCGTCGAGCGTGACAATTCCCACAATCGCTCCCTTGTCGTCCAGCACGGGGAAGACGTTGCGCTGCGACGTCATGACGTTTTTCAGCAGGGTGCGGAGATTGTCCGAAACGGAAACGGAAATGAAATCGTCTTCGACCAGTTCCCCGATGGAGACTTTTTCCATCAGGACGGCTGTCTGATTCGGTTCGGCGGAGCCGCCGTGCTCTTCGATCTGGGTTTTGTAAACATTGTATTTCGTGATCTTTTTGCTGATGAAGCAGGAGAGGGAGGCTACGATCATCAGCGGAATGAAGAGTCGGTATCCTCCGGTGATTTCCGCGATGAGGAACATGCCGGTCATCGGCGCGTGCATGACGCCCGCAATCACTCCGCCCATGCCGACGGCGATGAAGTTGACTTCGCTCAGATGATAATTTTCCGCCGCAACCATATTCACAAACCGTGCGACGCCGAATCCGGTGAAGGCGCCGATGAACATGGAAGGCGCGAATATGCCGCCGTCGCCGCCCGAATCAAGCGTCGCCGAAGTCGCGAACACCTTCAGCAGAACGAGCAGAAAACAGACGCCGAGAAAGAGCCAGCCCGTGCCGACCAGCGTTCCGAACGGACAGTCCTTCATGATGTAGCCGTCGCGTCCGTCGACGATGGCGGAGATGAAGTTGTAGCCTTCGCCTTTGAGCGCGGGGAGCATGAGGAACATCAGATAGAGAATCGCGCCTCCGGTGATTGCTTTCAACCACGGATTCTGAAACACCTCCCAGCGTTTGCCGAGCGCGACGGAGGTGCGGATCGTGTATGCGGAAACCAGCCCCGCCGCAATGCCGAGCAGAACGTAAAACGGAATGTTGATCGAACTCCATCCAGTGCTGAGCTGAACAAACGGCTGACTGTCGCAGAGCGTTTCCGAGACGACGGCCGCCGTGGCGGACGCCATCAGGAGCGGAACGAGTGCGGGAACCGAGAACGCCGGAAGGAGAATTTCGCACGCGAAGAGCGCTCCGGCGACCGGGCTGTTGAAGATCGCGGAAATTCCCGCGCCGCCGCCGCAGGCGAGCAGAAGCGTGCGCGTTTCGAGTCCGGTCCGCAGAAATTTCGCCACATTGGAGCCGATCGCGGAACCGGTCAGCGCAATCGGAGCTTCGAGCCCCGCCGCGCCGCCGAGTCCGACGCTGATTCCGCTGGTGACGAGGTGCGACCAGCAGTGCTGGGTGGGAATGCTGCTTGTCCCGTTCGTCGTGGAGACGATGACGTTCGCAAGGCTCTTGTCGTATTTCCCCTTCACGAAGAGTTTGACGAAGATGACGCAGATGACGATGCCGATGACCGGCATTGCCGGCGCGAGCCACATGACCCACGGACCTTCCGCGCGGCGGGCGACTTCATGGAAATATTCGGTGATGTTTTTCAGCGTGACCGCCGCCAGCCCCGAGAGGAGACCGACGAAGATGCTGAGCAGAAGGATATACCCCTGGACGCCGAACCACTGCCGCAGCACTTCGGTGAACCGGAAGACGCTGAGGTGCGCATATTTCAGAAGAAGCTGATGATGAAATTTCATTGTTCCGCACCGGGGACGGGTTTTTTGCGTTTATCCCGGTTCATGGTGCGGATTTCCTTGAGGAACTCGTCGAGGTTCTGAAAATCCTTGTATACGGAAGCGAAACTGATGCATGCGACTTCATCGAGATCGCGGAGCGCTTCGATCGCGCGGGCGCCGATTTCAACGGACGGAACTTCGCGGTCGTAATCGTTTTCAATGGAGAATACGAGTTTGTTGACGAGCGCGTCGACCTGTTCCTGAGTGATGGCGCGTTTCCAGCATGCTTTTTCGATGCCGGTGCGGAGTTTTTCCCGGTCGAAGTTTTCCCGGGAGCCGTCGCGTTTGATTACTTTGAGTTCATTCGGCACGATTTCTTCGCAGGTGGTGAATCGGAATCCGCAGTTGGAACATTCGCGGCGGCGGCGCACGCCCGCTCCGTCCTTGATGGAACGCGAATCGACGACTTTATCGTCCTGACATGCACATTTCGGGCATCTCATTTATAAAAGATCTCTTTCGTTCGTATTTTTTGCTGGCTGTGATAATATACAGCATCGCTTTGAAAAATCAAGGAAATTTACCTTGTAAAACAGAATTTTAACATTGGAAAACGGGTGAAGTGTCGCTCCTTTGCGCCTCAAAAGCCAGGAGATTTGCTCCGCGTTTCGTCCGGCTCCGGAGTGTAAAAAACATCAGACCCCGCAGAAAATTGCAGGGCCTGATTTGCTGGTGTGGTAGATGAACTCAGTTTCTCGTGAAGTTCGTTACATCGTCGCCGAGGTGCTCTCCAGGGTCGGGATATTTTGTTTTTTCAGGTTTTTCATCAGAAAAATTATCTCTGTTCCACTTTGCAAATACAGAACTGCTGGGGGTCTCGTCTTCTTGTGCTTTGTCTATGCTTCCATCTCCGGAAACTTTATCTCCTCCAAATGAAATCAGATCATAAGTTTCAGAATTAAAAACTCCCGGCTGTAAATAAAAGAGCGGTCTGCCCCATCCGTCCAGAATGTAATAGCGGACTTTTTTTGAATTAGAATTATCGATCATTCCAAGACGGATTCCGCGAATCTTTGCTCCATGCGCTTTTTTGTCGGCAAGAACAACATCATTAAAGCATCCCCAAATAGTGTTCTTTCGCACGGAGTCAATATCCTCCCAATCGTCTATTAAATCTAAAGCAAAGTAAGGTCCTTCTTGTTTTGAAGAAACTTCTATTATTTGTTCGGGGAATACTCCGTGCTGTTCTGTGTACTTCTGCAGCGCCATCTCAATCAGCTTGATTGTGGTTTTCGTCTGGGTTTCGGCGACTTTGTTGCGGACGTAGCTGGTGATGCCGAGTCCGGTTGCGGTGAGGATGCCGATAATCGAAACGGCAACGAGAATTTCCACAAGAGTGTAGGGTTTGTGCATGTCTGTTCTCCTTGATTTGAGGTAGTATATCACCGGAAATGCGTTCTGTCAAGCGGTATTTAGACGGGAGGGCCGTTCTTGCGGAATTCCCTCGGCGAGACTCCGAAATGACGGCGGAAAAAGCGCGAAAAATAAAATTCGCTGCAGAATTTCAGTTCGTCCGCGACCTCGCGGATGTTCCGCTCTCCTCCGGAAAGAAGGTGCGCCGCCCGGCGCGCAAGAAGACGGTTGAAGAACAGCTTCGGACTCTCCCCCGTGTCCGCCGTGAATTTTTTGATGAACGTCTCGCGGTTCATCCGCATCACTTCAGCCATCTGCGCGATGTCGATTCCCATGTATGTGTTCCGCTGCAGAAAAGCGAACAGCGGTTCGTAGCGCGTGTAGGAGGGAAGATGATTTTTTTCCAGTTCCGGAGCTCCGGGCAGACAGCGCAGAATTGCATCCCAGCAGAGAGTGCGGAGCGATGCGGTCATGTTCAGACGCGTGGGCTTTTCCAGCATTTGGCGGATCAGATCGCAACGTTCCCGGTTCTCCTCGTGCCACATGCGTTTCCGCTGTTCCAGAAGATCGATTCCGTAATAAAGTTCCAGGTTGAAATGGATGGAAAGCAGAAGCAGGGATTCGTTCTGATCGTGCGTGATCTCGTGAAATGCAGGCAGCAGAACAGCGGTATCCCGTTTCAGCGGGACCGTGTCGTTCCGGTGCTGAAACGAGGAGTCGCCGTCGCTCTCCAGGATGCAGACCAGCCGGTTGAGGGGGAAACAGCTTTTCCACTTTCCCGAGTTGCGTCCGTAATAAAACGTGTTGAAGTGCAGCTCCAGCTGATTGCAGAAGGGGTGAATTCCGTATTCGTTAAAACTTGTCAGTTGAATGATGCCCACGATGCGGCTCCTTTTTTCAGAATATAGTCCGCATTTCGCGAAAAGCAATGGAGAGATACTCAAAAAGATATGTTTTTTGCGTTTTTGTGCATTCTCTTTTTGAAAATCCGGTGTATTGTATCAGAAAAGCAAGGAGGTTCGTATGCAGAAGACATTTGAAGAACTCAAGACGTATTTGGAAAACCAGTATCAGCATTCGTGCATCGATCCGGATTCCGGAATTGATCCCGAACTGCTGAAGACGCAGATTTTTGAATACTACCGGACCCACCGTGATGAACCGCTGATCACCGTCCGCGCAAAGTCTCTCGCCCGCCTGATGCGCGAAACGCGGATCGGCGTCGACCCGCTCGACCGCTTCGCCGATCAGATGAACGGCGGAATCTTCTACGAGCTCCGCGAAGAGATTAAAAAGGACGCCTATTCCGTCTTTTCGCAGGAGTTCTGGCGCGGTGTTTCGGAGTACTGGGAGACCGGAACCTTCATGTCCTGGCTCGATATCAGTCACACAGCGCCCGACTGGGCAAGCATTCTGAGACTCGGTGCGCCCGGGCTTCTCGCCCGTGCCGAAGGTGCGCGCAAGGAGGCGAAAACGGAGAAGGAACGCGTTTTCTGCGACGCCGCGATCTGCGTGCTCGAGGCTTTCCTGGAGCTTCTCCGCCGTTTCGCCGCGCAGGCGGAAAAGGTGAACGCACCCGACGTCGCGGAAGTTTTCCACGCCCTCACGGAACGCCCGCCGCAGACTTTCCGCGAGGCGCTCCAGCTGGCGATCATCTACGACCGCTGTCAGGAAATCGAAGGCGAACCGCTGCGTTCGCAAGGGCATTTCGACCGTCTGTTTTGGCCGTTCTACCGCCGTGATCTTGAGCAGGGAGTCCTGACGCGCGAGGAGGCGAAGGAACTTCTGAAATTCATGTGGACGAAGATTTATGCGCAGATGAATCCGAACGGGAAAAACTTCTGTTTCGGCGGACTCGCCGCGCCCGGAGTCGACGCCTGCAACGACCTTACAAAACTCTGCTTTGAAGTTCATTTTGAGCTGAACCGCATCAATCCGAAACTATCGTTCCGCGTCCACAAAAACACGCCGGATGCGATGCTGCGCCAGGTGACGGATTCCGTCCGGTCCGGCAGAACCGCCGTTGTATTCAGCAACGACGACCTGGCGTTCGAGATGCTCCGCCGCCGCGGGAAAGCGGAAGAGGATATTTACAACTACACGCTCATCGGCTGCTACGAGCCCGCGATTCTCGGGCGCGAAATGTGCTGTTCCATGTCCGCCTGGGGAAGCATGGTAAAACCGTTTGAGGCGGTGTTCAACAACGGCTGCGCGTTCACCGGCGAGCGGCTCGGTCCCGAATGTGCGCTTCCCTCAAATTACGCGGAATTCGAGGCGGAATACTTCCGTCAGCTCGACCACGAACTCGTCACCGCAATGGAACGGACGAAGGTTTTCGAGCGGTTCTGGGATAAAGTCAATCCGTCGCCGCTTCTCTCTTCGACGATGCCCGACTGCATGGCGTCGCGCCGCGACGTCTCCGATGCGGGGACGCGCTACAACACCAGCGGTGTCATGCTCGCCGGACTCGGCACGGTGGTGGACTCTCTCGCCGCCGTCCGGATGCTGGTTGACGAACGCAAACTCTGCACCGTCGCGGAACTTGCGCAGATTCTCAGGAACGACTGGAAGGATGCGGAACATCTGCGTCTGCTTGCGCTCAAGCGCGCCCCGAAGTGGGGCAACGGCGATCCGCGGGCGGATGAGCTCGGAACAAAGCTCATGACATTCGTCTGCAGCCGCATCAACCATACGCCGAACGCGCGCGGCGGAACGTTCCAGACGGGCGAATGGTCGATTGACAACAATTTCACGTTCGGACACAAGACCGGCGCCACGCCGGACGGGCGTCATGCGGGCGATCCGTTTTCGCGCAATACCGGCGCATCAATCGGCATGGAGAAGCACGGCGTGACCGCGTTATTGAATTCCGCGGTGAAATTCGACCAGGCGGAATGTCCGGACGGCGCGGTGCTCGACGTCATGCTGCATCCGAGCGCGGTTTCCGGTTCCGACGGCGCGGATGTGATCGCCGGACTTGTCCGTTCCTATTTTGCCGCCGGAGGACTGATGATTCAGTTCAACATCCTGAATGCGGAAGACCTCAGGAAGGCGCAGGAGGAACCGGAAAAGTATGACGACGTCCAGGTGCGCGTCTGCGGCTGGAACAACAAGTTCGTCAATCTTTCGCACGAGGAGCAGAACGCGTTCATCGCACAGGCGGAGGCGCAGCAATGAGCACCGCGCGAATCGTCGATGTCAAGCATTTCGCCGTACATGACGGTCCCGGAATCCGCTCCACGGTTTTCCTGAAGGGGTGTCCGCTGCGCTGTCTGTGGTGTCACAATCCCGAGTCGCAGCGTCCCGGTCCGGAGCTGGCGATCCTTGCAAAATGCGTGAAATGCGGAGCCTGCGCCGCCGTCTGTCCGTGTCACCATGTGGAAAACGGCGTGCATACGCTCGACCGTGCGCGCTGCATCGCCTGCGGAAAGTGCGTGGATGCGTGTCTGTACGATGCGCTTGTGCTTTACGGACGCACCGTTTCGCCGGAGGAATTGATGCCGGAGCTTCTTGCCGACCGCGTCTTCTATGCTCAGAGCGGTGGAGGTGTGACGGTTTCCGGCGGCGAGCCGCTGCTGCATCCGGAGTTCTGCGCGGAGCTTTTCGAACTTCTGCGCCGCGAGGGCGTATCCTGCGCGGCGGATACCTGCGGCGAAGTCCCGTGGAGCGCATTTGAAACGGTTCTCCCGCTCACCGATCTGTTTCTGTACGACTTGAAACAGATGAATCCGGAGGCGCACAAAGCCTGCACGGGCGTCGGGAATCAGCGGATTCTGGAGAACCTGCGCCGTCTTTCGGAGACGGGCAAGCCGATTGAAATCCGGATGCCGATCGTCCCCGGTCTCAATGATTCGGAAGAGGAAATGGAGTCGGCCGGAAGTTTCCTCGGCGGACTTTCGAACATCACGGGCGTGCGCCTGCTGGCGTATCACTCGTTCGCCCGTTCGAAGTATGCTTCCGTCGGACATCCCGACACCATGCCGGATGCGGAAACTCCTTCGCAGGAACGTCTTGCGCATCTCGCGGAGATTCTGCGCGGACACGGCGTCGCCGTTCTTTAAGTTCCTTATTCATCTTGTCGGCGGAATCCGTGCTTGCGGATTCCGCTTTTTTTTCAATATCGGATCAGAACAATTTCCGGCGGACAATTTATCCGGAGCGGAATCCAGGTCGCGCCGATTCCGGAGGAGACGATCATGGAAAAATCATGGTCTTTCAGCTCATAACATCCGTATTCGAAACGTTTCCAGTATCGCGAAGAGGTTCTCAGAGCTCCGAAAAACGGAAGGCGGAGCTGTCCGCCGTGCGTGTGTCCGCAGAGCGCAAGATGAAAGTGTGCGAGTTCATCCGGCAGGAGTTCGGCGACGGAATCGGGATTGTGCGAGAGCAGAAGACGGAAGGGCGCATCGGAATGTTCTCCGTAAAAATGCGGAATTCCGATTTTGTAATCATCGAGTCCGTAAACGCCGAGTCCGCCGCGGCGAACGGATTCATTGACGAGAATCTCCCATCCGGCGCGGTGATAAAGTTTTTCGATTTCACGGAACGGAATCCAGCTTCTGCGCCGCTTGTCCCAGTTTCCGGGAACGGCAAAACAGCCGCGCGGTGCTTTCAATCCGGCGAGCATCTCCGCCGCGGCGGGGTAGCAGACGGAGTTCGTGACGAGATCGCCGCCGAACAGCAGCGTATCCGGCTTGAGCAGGCCGACCGCTTCCGCGAGCGCTTCCGCAAGCCAGTCCGTTCCGAACCAGGAGTGGTGTGTGTGCGGGGCAAAGAGATTGCGGATGGTATGAAACTGAATGTGCGCATCGGTGAAAAAAAGAAGCGACTCTCCGCAGGGATTCGGGAGAGCCGCCGCATATTCGTTCAGGAGCAGACCGCCCGGAAGGAAGCGTCTGGAGAGACGGAAACTCCGGGGGGATGCTGTGCGCCGGAACAGCCGGGTTGAGGCGGAGCCTGTTTTCCGGTAGTCCGGCATTTGAGAATCACGCCTCTTCGGCGAGTTCTTTTCTCATGGTTTCGGGCAGGGCGGAAACCGCTTTGACCGTGCGGTCGCCAAGACCGGGCAGCTTGATCTTGTCGCCGACCTTCGTGGTCGTGAGGATTTCGCCGAGTTTTGTCTTGTAGGAGATGCGGTTGTTGTCCGGATCGCCGTCGAGAGCGCCGAGAACGTAATAATCGGTTGTTTTTCCGGAAGGATCTTCGAGAGTGACGGTGGAACCGAGAACGACATGGTCGCCGATCTTGACATCTCTGAAGTTGGTTGTCTGGATGGTTGCCACGAGGTTTTCGAGTTCGGCGCGGCGGCGGTGGAGGAAGCGTCTGCGTTCCTTCGCGGCGTCGTATTCGGCGTTTTCCCGGAAGTCGCCGAATCCGCGGGCGTGTTCGATCGCCTTGACGTTTTCAGGGATCTGGACGGTGACGATGTCTTCGAGTTCCTTCGTGAGTTTGGTGAAGGACGCCTGCGAGGTGATATCGGGCTGCGCAGCCGGAGTTTCGGCTTCGCCTGCTCCCATGAGACGTTTGCCGCCTTCGTTTTCGATGTGGGCGCGGAGTTCATCGGAGTGACGCGCCAGTTTGACGAGCAAGCTCTGACATTCGCCCATCTGGAAGGTGCGGACTCGCTGGAGAGCGTCGATGATCGAGGAGATGTCGCCGTCGGCGTTCGCAATCAGGAATTTCTGGAATTCGGCCTTCTCGAACAGGGTGCGTTTGAGTTCGCGTTCCGCCGCGGTCCACTCTTTCGGGAGTCCTTCGGCGGAGATCGCCTCGGCGACATGATCCATGTCGACGATGGAGACGAGGTTGCGGGGGAGTTTGGAGCGGTTCTTCCAGAGATAGAGGAGCACGTCGGAGGAGAGGGTGTGGCGTTTCGCAATGGTCGAAGCGACGGTTTTCGGATCGAGTGCTTCAAAGAGAGTGTTGAGACAGCGGAGCGGGAGGGCGCAGCCGAGTTCCGCGAGTTCCTCTTCGGAGTAGACGACTTTCGACGCCTTCACGAATGCGGGGAGAAGCTTCATGGAGATGTGCCCCCAGACTTCGAGCTCCTTTCCGACATGAGCGGCTGCGACGTCCTCCGGCCAGAAGGGCGCTTTGCCGCGCAGAGGCTGGAACATTTCCGTGAGAACCGGCATCGGATTGACGGCGGCGAGCATCGCAATGCAGTCGCCGAGCATCGTCAGGTCTTTCGGGGAGATCGGCGTGTGGAGACGTCCGAAGAGCTTTGCAAGCTTGAGGGTCTCTTCTTCTCCGAGTTTCACGCCGCCGGAAGCTTCCTGCGGGACGAGGAGGGTGTTAAGCTCGAGGATGCTTCGGGCGTCCCAGGGGGCGCGTTTGCCGCGCGCCGCAGCTGCCTGCGGCGCCTCATTCCACCAAGTCTGGAAAGCGTCGATCGCCATGCACTCGGGAACGAGAATGCGGGTCACGATCTCTTTCAGACGGGTTTCGGAGAGGTCGGTGAGGGCGTTGTGACTGAAGATTTCCCTGAATTTCTGAACGGCGGGGAGGCGGTGTTTGTCTGGGACGAGAATGTTGAACATTTCCGGATTCGCATCGAAGAAGACGGCGGACTGAATCGCGGAGCTGACGGGGAGGGAGAGAAGGTTGCCCGCCGCGAGGGAGTTGATTCCGAGGGTCGCGGTCCCCTTGTCGATCGAGGCTACTTTGCCCCAGATTTTGGAATCGGAGAGGTAAGCGAGGCATCCGGATTTGATCTTCTGGAGCTTCTTGAGTCTCGAGGTGACTTCGGAAGCGGGAACTTCGGCGTCTCTTGCGCCGATCGCCTTCAGAACGGTCTGGCTGGAGATGTACGGCGGAAGCATGAATTTCGCCGCGTTGTGGAGCGCGTTCCGGAAGAGCTGACCTTCAAGGGCGTCTTTTTCGGCGAGTTCCACGCAGACTTTCGCCATTCCCTCGTCTTTGGAGATGCCGTCGTCCCAGGCATCGAAGAGGGAATCGAAATTGGCCTGTGCGGCCCGGAGCTCCTGCACGTCTGTCGATTTGATTTTGTTGAAAAGTTGTTGGATTTCATTTTCCTCGCCGGAAAGCGCGGCGACAATCAATTCTTCGAGTTCAGCAGCCATGGAAGCTCCTATGCATTGTTGTTTTGTTCAATATATTAAAATACACCAAAAACGTTCATTTTACAAATTTAAAGCGAAGAAAAATACGATGTTCCTTCAGATTTTTCCCTGATCCGGCAAAAAAAACGGGTTCCCCGGACTTCTCTGGGGAACCCGCTGATGGAAAAAGAGTTTCTCAGGCGAGATCTTCTTTCGAGAGGGTCTTGTCGACGATTGCGCAGACGCAGGAATCGGACCAGACGTTTTCCGCCGTTTCGATCATGTCGATGATGGTGTAGATCGGGAGAATGATGCCGAGGATGCCGATCGGCGCGCCGGTTCCGGACATCAGCGAGAGAGTCAGGAAGTAGCAGCCCATCGGAACTCCGGCGTTGCCGACTGCGGAGATCACCGAAATCAGAATCCAGAGAAGGATCGAGGGCAGGGTCAGTTCGACACCGCCGTTCTGCATGACGAACAGCGAGGTCACGAGAATGAACGCCGCGCAGCCGTTCATGTTGATCGTGCAGCAGATCGGCAGGATGAAGCGCGCGACTTCCGGTTTCGCCTTCATGTTGTTTTCCGCCGATGCGATTGTGACCGGCAGGGTCGCGGCGGAACTCTTGGTGAAGAGCGCCATCAGCACCGCCGGAAGCATGTTGCGGAACACGCGCAGAGGATTGATTCCGCGGATCAGCAGGAACAGCGGAAGAATGATGAAGAACTGAATGACGTTTCCGCCGAGAACGACCGCGACGTATTTGCCGAGCGTTCCGACTATCACGCCCGCGGACATCTGCGCGGAGAGCTGTCCCGCGAACGCCACGATGCCGAGAGGCAGGGTCCAGACCAGTGCGCGGATCAGCGCGAACAGCAGCTCCTGAAGTCCGAGGACGCCTTTCAGAAGGATCTGGATGTTCTCGGACGCCTTCATCACCGCGAGGGTCAGGCCGGCGGCTGCGGAGACGAGCAGGATGCTCAGAACGTTGCCCGTCGAAAGCGGCTTCAGAATGTTGTCCGGAACGACGGAGAGAATGTGGTCGTAATACGAGAGTTTGCCGAGGTTCTGCGGCACGCTGGACTGTCCCTGCTGGATCAGATCGACCGGCAGGTTGCCCGGGGCGATGATCTTGTAGAGAATGACGCCGACGACGGAGGCCGCGACAGTCGTGAGCAGGGTGTAGACGATGGTGTGCAGAAAGATGCGTCCCGTGCCCTTTTTCGCTCCGAGCGAGGCGAGGGTGGTCAGAATCGTCAGCGCAATGGTCGGCACCGCGACGAACTGGAAGAGCCGCGTGTAAACGGTTGCGATGAAGTCGAAGAAGTTGTTCAGCCATGCGAGACCGAGCGTTCCGAGCACTCCGCCGAGCACGAGCGCCGACATCCAGATGATGAACTGTTTTCCGTTGAATCCAGGTTTCTGTTGTGTTGTGTCCATTTTGATCCCTTATGTTATTTGTCGTAAATCCAGGGTTCTTCAAGGGTGAAATCCGCATCGGGGAGCTCCGGGTTGAGCACAAAGGAGACGATGCGCGTCACATCCGTTTTGCCGGCGGCGGAAACGAGAAGTTTCTGCGCCATCTTGACTCCGGAGAACCATGCGTAATCCTCCGAGATCGCCGTGTAGAGCGTGCGCCCGCCGTCTTCCAGATAAAGTACCGTTTCGAGACGGTGCGTCAGATACGTTTCCGCGTCGATATAGAAGACGTACGGCGCGATCGCCGGGTCGTCGGTGCGGCAGATCAGACGGTAGAACTTCCGGTTCGCCTGATAGCAGACGTCGATATCCACGCTCTTGAAAATCTGCGGGAACTGATTGCCCGGCTTGAGCATCCCGAAGAACGCCTTGACGAGGTTGAGCGGCGTGCCTTCCGGAATTTTTGTGTTCTTCATATTGACCGGATTGATGTACCACGCTTCATTTTTTTTGAAGAGGAGCATCTGGAACGCCTTGCCGTTTTTGATGGAAACCTGCTTGAGGGAATCCGGCGCTTTGAAGAGAACTACGGCACTGTAGAAATCGCGGGAATTCCGGTCGGATACGGATTCAACCTCCTGGACGAGCCGGTAGGTCTTCGCCGCGGCGTACAGCCCCTTCGGGTCGGTGGCGGCGGTCATGCGCTTGTAAAGCTCTTCGACTGTGATGTCCGACTCTTCGCCGGCCTCCAGCTCAAGCAGGTCCTCGCGGAACATGGAGCAGCCTGTTGTGAGCGCGAGCGCCGAAAAGAACGCCGCAAGCGCAAGAAGTCGCGGAAATGCAGTTTTCATAACCTTTTACCTCGGAGTGTTTGTATTTGATGCGCCGGTCCAGACGGAGTGGAAAAATTCCCCTCCCGGACGGTCGGTGCGTTCGTACGCGTGCGCGCCGAAAAAGTCGCGCTGCGCCTGAATCAGATTTGCGGAAAGATTTGCGGAACGCCAGGAATCGAACCAGGCAATCGCGCTTGAGAATGCGGGAACCGGGACGGAATAGGTGACCGCGTCGACGACGGCAAAGCGCCAGTTCTCTTCGAGCCTCTGAAGTTCCGTCCGGAAGAACGGAGCTGTGATGAGGTTCGGGAGCTCCCGGTTTTCCGAATACGCTTCGCGGATATTGTCAAGCAGTTTTGCACGGATGATGCAGCCTCCGCGCCAGATGGATGCGATCGCCGGGAGATCAAGTCCCCAGCCGAATTGCTCCGAAGCTGATTTCATGATGTCGAAACCCTGCGCGTAAACACAGATCTTGGAGGCGTGAAGCGCGTCCTCCGCATAATTGACGAGATCTTTTTTGTGCTGTTCGCTGAAGATTGCGCTGACTTTGCGCCGTCCGGGGAAGAGTTCGGAAATGCGCATCCGTTCCGTTTTGAAAGCGGAGACCGCACGGGCGAACACCGCTTCCGCAATGGTCGCCGCGGGAATCCCGAGTTCGAGCGCCGCTTCGGAAGTCCAGCGTCCGGTTCCCTTCTGTCCGGCGCGGTCAAGGATCATGTCGACCATCGGACGCCCCGTTTCGGGATCGGTGAACTCCAGAATTTTCGCGGTGATTTCAAGCAGATAACTTCCCTGCGGGCCATCGTTCCAGCGGCGGAAGATTTCCGCAAGTTCATTCATGGAATAATCGTGAAGCGAACGCAGAAGCAGATACGCTTCCGCGATCAGCTGCATGTCGGCATATTCGATTCCGTTGTGTACCGTTTTGACGAAATGTCCGGAGCCGCCCGGCCCGATCCATTCGCAGCAGGGCGAGCCGTCGGGCGCCGTCGCGGCGATTTTTTTGAACAGCGGTTCAATGAGCGGGCGCGCTTCGCTGTTTCCCCCGGGCATGAGCGAGGGACCTTTCAGGGCGCCCTCTTCTCCTCCGGAAACGCCGGTTCCGACAAACGGAATTTTCTTTTCCGCGAGCACTCTGACGCGCCGTTCGGTGTCGCGGTAATGGGAGTTGCCGCCGTCGATGAGAATATCCCCTGGTTCGAGGAGCGGCAGCAGCTGCGCAATGACGTCGTCGACGGCGCTTCCCGCCTTGACCATCATCATGATTCTGCGCGGTCTCCGGAGCGCGGCGCAAAGCTCTGCCGGCGAATATGCGGGCAGAATGTTTTTGCCGTCGGCGCGTCCGGCGATGAATTCGCGGGTGCGTTCGGGCGAACGGTTGTAAACAGCGACGGTGAAGCCTTTGGACTCCATGTTTAGAACAAGATTCTCCCCCATCACAGCGAGTCCGATCATGCCGATGTCGGCAAGTTTTTTTTCAGACATGTTATGACTCCTTCTCTTGTCTTGTGCGGTTGAAAATTTGAATGGAGATCAGAATTCCTGCCATGCGGCTTTGCCGTCGCGGTCGCGGACCAGAATTTCCATTTTCTTTTTGAGAGAGGCGAGTTTTTCCTGGCAGTACGCGGCGATTTTCGCGCCCTCTTCAAATTTTGAGATCATTTCATCAAGCGGCACTCCGCCCTGTTCCATTGTGGAAACGATGTTTTCGAGTTTCTCCATAGCCTGTTCAAAAGTCAGGCGATGAAGTTCGTCCGGCTGTTCCGGCTGAGCGGGTTGCTGTTCTTCCGCCATATCAGTTTCTCTTTCCGCCGAAGATGCGCAGGAGATAAAGGAAGAGGTTGACGAAGTCAAGGTAGAGAGTCAGCGCGCCGAGAACGGCGATTTTCTTATTCGTCTCCACGTCTCCGCCCATCGCGATGTAGAGATGTTTGATTTTCTGTGCATCATACGCGGTGAGACCGACGAAGATCAGAACGCCGGCATAGGTGATGATCCAGTCAAGCCCGCTGCTCCGGAGGAAGATGTTGACGATGGAGGCGATGATGAGCCCGAGCAGTCCCATGAACAGGATGGAGCCGAACTTGGAGAGATCGCGCTTGGTCACGGAGCCGTATACCGCCATGACTGCGAACGTTCCGGCGGTTGTTGCGAACGCCGCCGTGATCGCGGGGAGGGAATAGATGAGGAAGATGGTTCCGAGCGTGATTCCGTTGAGAGCCGCATAGAACGCGAAGAGAGCGGTTGCTGTCGCCGCGCTCATCTTGTTGATTCCCCAGCTGACCGCGATAACGAGTCCGAGTTCCGCGAAAATGAGAACTCCGGTCAGAATCGGATTCTGGAAAATGAGTTTGGTGAGAGCCGGCGTCGTTCCGACTGCCCACGCGCAGAGAGCGCTGATCCCGAGCGCGAAAGTCATCCAGTAATAGACGCCGGTGAGGAGCGTTGCGATTGCGGAGCCCGAGCGGGTTCCGATTTCTGTCGTCATTCCGTTTCGATACATGATAACCCCCTTTAGTTGAAGTTTTTTGTTTCCGTATAAATTACTCTCTTTTTTGCAAAAATCAAGGCGTGAAACGAACACAGATTCGAAAAAGCCGAAGTCATGCGCGAAGTCGTCGCCGATTCCTCCTCCGCCCGATCCGAATTCAACGCCGTCCGTTCTCTCCCTTTGCCGCAGGAAACACCCCCACGGGCGTGGGGAAGAGCCGTTGAAACCAGAATTTCCGGCGGGATTGACGGAAACACCCCCATGGGCGTGGGGAAGAGGTATTGCGGGCGTGTACTAAATGCGGCAAGATGGAAACACCCCCACGGGCGTGGGGAAGAGGGCTTTTTCGCTGGTATGGACATATCAACCGCAGAAACACCCCCACGGGCGTAGGGAAGAGTACATGCCGGGGAGCAAGTATGGTCAGACGGAAGAAACACCCCCACGGGCGTGGGGAAGAGTTCCCCCCAAGTCGATTTGATATAACCCATTGAGAAACACCCCCACGGGCGTGGGGAAGAGTTCCGCGCATTGCCTCCGCTTTATCCTTGCCGAGAAACACCCCCACGGGCGTGGGGAAGAGGCCATCATCATAGCTCTTGACGATGTACCACGAGAAACACCCCCACGGGCGTGGGGAAGAGCTCCGGTGATGGAAGACTTGACGTATGAACTGAGAAACACCCCCACGGGCGTGGGGAAGAGGCACCGCTTAAGTCCGCGCCGCTCAAGTCCGCAGAAACACCCCCACGGGCGTGGGGAAGAGTTGAGTTCGCAATTCTGCATGGCGTTGTTGTAGGAAACACCCCCACGGGCGTGGGGAAGAGTTTCCAAAGTTCCCGCGCGTTCACCGCCGCCTGGAAACACCCCCACGGGCGTGGGGAAGAGAGCACACTCAAATTTCAAACAATTTGAGTATTATAGCATATTTTTTTCATTTGTCAAAGAGCCGGGTTCGGTCTGTGCTGATTTTTCTATAATCAGCTGCAGTCCGATATGGACGTCAAAAGCTTCGTCGGCATGCCTTTCGCGTAAATGCGAAAGTGAGGGGCCTGACGGATACTTTTGAAAATCAAAAGTCCTGAAGCCGGGGGACAGCGTTCCATCAGCATGTCGACGACGTTGTCGGCCAGAGCGTCTGTGATGCCCGAAACAAACACGTTCGGACGGGGTTCTTCAAACCACAGCTTCAATTTTCCGCGAACTGCCGGCGGAAGACTGTTCGCTGCAAGCACAATCATTTTTTCAACCCCAGAAGTCCTAAAACGTCTGCCGGACACTTTGTCATCAGGTCGAATTCACAAACCCTCTGGCGAAAACGTTCCAGAACCAGCTTGCGGTTGCAGTTTCCTGCAAGTTCAGCCGTCAATGAAAAGGCAAGGTCAAATACAAGCTCCGCCTTGTAAAGGTCCGCAACATCATATACGAACGGCAGTGGAGAGCCTGAATGCACAAAACCTGCTTTCGGAGAGAGGCCAAGTGCGTTGAGAATAGAGGATACCAGCGCATAAAGCGCGGAATTACATGATGTGATCAGTTTGTTCGTCATATCGGAAAGCTCAAATTTTCCCGGTTGATACGAGCGTCCCTGCCAGAGAACCGGATACTTCCTTGCCAAAGTCTCATAAAGTTCACGAACCCGCCCGCCTTCCATCACCATCAGTTCTTTCAAACTCTTGCCGCGGACCTTCGCTTCCGGAAAGCGGCAGAGAAACATTTTCCGGGCGATTCCGAGAGATTTCTCCGGATCGGCTGCCAGTTCAAGCTGATGTTTCAGATTCCGCGTGTCGGAGGTCGGAGTCTGACCGACGGCATAAAACATCAGAGAGTCTTCGCCAACCCAGCAGACCGTTGTATTCAATGCCGCCAGAACTTTCATCGCTTCATGAGTAACGGAGGTGCCAGGTCCCAGCAGAAGAGTCATGACCGTCGCCGCGGGAATCCGGATAACGCCGTCTTCGGCCGAAATCCATTTGATGCTGGAGTCGTCGATCTCAATGCGTCCGTGCTCCAGATAGAGAAACGGGTAGCGCTCGCGGATTTTCGGCAGATCCGCGAGCGTCGTTTTGAGAATGATCCGTTCTCCCGCCATTCAATTCGTCCCGAATGGGTATTCCGCATGGATGATCCAGCGGTCCCGGTAGAGCTTGTTTGTGCCGAAACGCAATGGAACATCGTTCAGCAGCTTGACGACGGAAAGATCTTCCGGGGTCTTTATTTCCTGAATCAGGTCCAGCGGAATCAGCGGAGCTGTACGCGAGGCGTCCGCGTTTTTCCGGGCGATCATCGCATTGACCGCCTCAAATGCTTCCGTTTCCGTTGAAAATATTCCCTGGAAAATCATTTCCGACGGGACACAGCATTTCCGTCCGAGATAGAGATCATAAACCGGATTCTGCAGCGCCGCCGCGAATTTTTCCGCCAGTTCATCCGGCAAGCCGAGAACGGCGGCAAAACAACTGTTCTGCAAATATTCCCGGTAGGTTCGTTTGGCTCCGCCTCCGACTGCTTTTGTTCCGTCTTTTTTTCGCGGGATGTTTCTTGATTCCCATTTGTCGCTTTCGTCATAGCCATTGCCGACCATGTGGTAGTCGTTCAGTTTTTCCAGACGATGCTGAAAGGTTAGAACGGAAAGCGGAGCGTCCGCCATCCGGGCAAGAAGTTCTTCCTGAGGACCGGAATCTCCGGAGGCGGCAAGCAGCAGACCGTAAATTCCCGATTTTGTCGGGAACCACAATGTACGGCGAAAGTCAAAGCGGGAGTCTGCTCCCCAGCTTTGAAGATTGCCCTCCAGCCATAAAAACAGGTACTTCATACATCAGTTCTCCTTGATTCAAAGAGAGACAATGGCGTTTTTCAATCCTTCCGTCAGTTCGTCAACAGAACCGGACTTCATGCTGATTTCCTGCTGTCCGATCAGACCGAAGAGCGAGCCGTACATCCGTTTTGCCTGTTCAAACCGCTCTTTGAGAGAATTTATGCTGTTCTCAACCATATCCGGTTCTTTTGCCGATGTTTTGACCGCTGTATTGAACGGGAGCTGGATTCGCTGTCCTTTCCGGAGTGTGACAATGGCATAATCCCACGGGGAAGCCGCAGACATCGTCGCCTGGCGGGCGGACGGAACCGCAAGGAAGAGCGCCTGTGTAAACGCTTCGACCGCCTGGGTGATATCGTCGGTTTTCAACGTTTCCGCAAGCTGTCCGAGATCAAGAGAGATGTAACGGTAGTAGGTTGCGGAATTGTATTCCAGAGTTCCCATGTGTGCGGAACTTGTCTGATCTTCGGGACGGCAGTCGTCAACGGCAGTGAAAAAATCGATTTCCGGGTCGACGCGATGTGTGGAAATCGCATGAGCAAAAGAAGCGGCCGCTTCAACATTCATATCCGGAGCATCTGCGACCATTCGCCCGAAAAGCGCGATATCAAGTCCGTCAAGAGCCGGATTCAGCGATTTTTTACAGACTTTCTGGAGTTCTTTGTCTTTTATTTCTGCAAAATCTGTTTCCTTGAAAGCCGCGGCAATTCCTTCCGCTTCGGAGTCTGAAAGGAAAAAGAGAGTGTCGCTGATTCCGCCGTCCTTGATTGTTTTCGTAAATGCTTTCGCCGTCCATTCTCCGCACTGCATTGCCTGTTCTTCGGAAGCTCCGAGATCGCGGCATTTTTTTGCGATTGCGGCGATAATGTATCTTGTGCGGTTTGCTGTTTTTACGCCAAGCTCATGCATCCGCATCCGGACGGCGCGTTTCCAGCATTGGCTGCTGACGCGGGCGCGGGGAACTCCTCCGATCATGGCGGATTTCGGTGTTCCGAGGTCGTCGCGGTTCAGGCACGAGACGGGGAAGGACTGGATGATGTGAAATTCGAGACGGATTCCTTTGAATTTGTCGGACATGGCTGGATCTCCTTTAATTTTTTCTTTTGTATCTTGTTCTTAGTTGATGCTTGTTGCGTTTGAAATCGGACGCAGCTGAAGCAAGCCGAATCCGAAAGCTTTTCCGTGACCGAGTCCGGCGAAAAAACTTTCCCGGAACTTTTCCTGATCGGTTACATGCAGACGCCCGCGGAAAAATGCGTGGTTGAAGGTGCAGACCGTTCCGTCTTTGGAGAATTGCCGGACCGGTTTTATAGAAACCTCCAGGGAGCGCGCATCTGCTTGAAATCCCCATTTTCCCGAATGTGCGATGAACCAGTTCAACAAATCCAGCTGTCCGGTGACCGCGCGGCGTTTGCCGCTCTCTTTTTCCTTTTTCACCGGATTCAAGTCGATTTCAAACCGGTAATCGGAAAAACGGAAGAAGTTTTCCGAAATGATTGTCGTTGCAGAGGTGACATACTCCGGCACATTTGGTTCTTTTTCGGAAAGGACGAGCAGCAGACGTCCTCCCCGCACGGAACCTTTGTCCGCATAAAGGAAGCGTGAGCGCTCCTGCTCCAGCGGAAAGAGAGAGTAGACTAGCCGGTGGATGGAATAGTCGTCCCGGATATTTCCTTTGCGGAGAGCGGCTGCGTCCAGGAAAAGTTTTGTCAGATAGTGCATTACTCTCCTCCATTGCTGTCTTTTTCATAAAATTGCTTTGTCCATTCAATGCGGATGCGCTGATTCCAAAAGAGGAGTTCTCTGAGGAGACGTTCGTAGCAGAGCGTTCCCCCTTTGCTTTGAATATACTGCAAAGTCCGCTGGAGAACAGGGATGAGTTCGTGAATGGTATCGCATGCAATCAGACGGCGCAGGCGGGTTCCTTCCCGTTTCTTTGCATCTTTATCTCCATTGCAGAGTTTGAGAAGAGCTTCACCGACTCCGTTGGTTCCGTCGTGCTCCGGTTTTTCGCGCGCAATGGCCGCGCCGATCAGAGCGAAGGAGAGGCGTTGATGGGCGGATGCCAGATCGCAGAACGGAACGAGGTATTCCCATGCGGCGCTGCACTGGTTCGGATTGTCCGCTCTGCGCATGACCGCCCGGAATCCGGTGTCTTTGTCATTGCTGCAGCGGTTGATGACATACTGGACAAATGCGGATGAGCTGCTTTGTTTTTCGTTATTCATTTTTTCCTCTTTGTGTTTTGATTCTTTTGAAATCGCGGATGTGTTTCGATCCAAGAAGAGAGCTGACGCGGTGTTTCATGCGGGCAGACTTCATCGTAGATATCGCAGAGCGTACGGAACCAGATTTTCTTTTCCTCTTTTATCTTTTTTATTTTCTCTTCGTTCTGGTCGGAAAAGGCCAGTAGAATGATTCCCTGCGCCCGAGGTTCCAGAACGTCCCAGAAAATGGATTTTGCTTTTGTTGCCAGTGTCAGCTGAGTGTCGGCATCGCAGTTCATCTCCTTGTAATAAGCGGAAACGCAGAAGTAAAGGAACTTTGCATAACTGTTCACGTCTTGCATCAATTGTTCGTAGACAGGAAAGCTGTCGTGAAATAAAGAGCCTCCGGCAAGGAAAAATTCCGATTCGATGTAATCATTCTCTCCGGAAAGGTATTGTTCGCCGGAATTTGAGCTGACTTCCATGCCTCCGGTCCAGATCCCCCAATACTGAGGCTCCGCGTAATAAAGTTTTTGTAAACCAAGTGAAAGAAAATAGGGAGAGCCGCCCTTGTGTTCCGCTTTCAGGAAGGATAGTATGGCGGGAAGTTCGCGCCACGGATGTTCGCTTGTGCGGGTCCAGACGACTTTTACATCTTTCTCGTTGGGATGGACTGTCACTGCGGGATCCCTGAATCCCTCTTTGTGTCCCGGGTAATAAATGCCTTCCGTTTTGATTATTCCATCGTCTTTCAGCAGCAAGAATTTGTCGATGGGAAACAGCTGTCCGAAATAGGTCTTCCGGTATTCCGAGTCATTTTCATTTTGCGGCATTTTTTCCCAGAATGGAAGTCCAAGGCCATTCGGATATGCTCCGATGTTTAGAATGTCTTCATCTGTGAGCAGGTTTAGGCGGAGAGTCTCCAGTATTTTTTCTCCAAGCAGGTAAGAGTGAAGATATCCGGCATATCCAAGCAAGGTTCCCGCTCTTCCCGTTGCACTTTTTACGGTTCCTTTGGAAAGAGCGAGATTCTTATCAAACTTTTTGCCTCCGCATGCATAGCAGGCGGAACGGAGAAGCAGAACAATCTTTTCCGCTTCCGACAACCCGTGAAACTGATTCCATTGTGACAGTACGACTTTATTGCCTTCAGAGATATTGACGAGCAGAGCTCCCGGAGGATCAACTCTTCCTCCCGCTTCCGCCAGCTTCGGAAACTGGAGGAACGGATGTTCGCCGTACAGTTCGAAACAGCCGTGATGTTTTTTCAGATAAGCGAGGGCGTTCTGTGCCAGTTTCTCATCGGTTAACTTCAACCATGCGTCATTGTCCGGAAGTTTGCTTGAGGCTTGAGCAATGCAGAGCAGGAGCCGCAGAACAACAATTTTATCTACCGGGTTCCCCGAAAGCCTGCGGAGAGAGGTATCGGAAAAGATCTGAATCAGACTTTTCCTCTCATCTTCCCCTGCAACGGGAATCCAGGGATAATCGCATAAATTCAATGATTTCATTGTTTTCTCCTTTAAAAGGTGAAAAATGTGAACTGTAAAATGATGATATCTTTGTTTTGAGTACAATAACTCCCGTAAGATTGAATTTCAAGTTTTCTATGAAAAATAAAATAATTTTTTTGAAACAAGTTTTATTTTTCGGAAATGCAGTACCCCAGTTCCGGATGATACGAGAGGTTGCGCGTGCAGGCAGCCGGCACTCCTGAAAGAGTCAGAAGCGTTCCTGTTTCATCAACATAAGCTGCGCGTACGGGACGTTCCGAATCGTTGCCCGTCCAAAGAATATGTTTCAGAAAATCCAAGGGGAAATCTTCATATTCCGGCGCATATTTACAGGAAACTTTTACCATCACTTCGAAGAGCGACGCCGCTGCGCGGACCTTCTCCTGACGGGAGGCCGTCGCGGAAGGCAGCTGGATGGGGGGCTCTTTGAAAACGGACATTAACTGCCGGTTCAGAGGGTGTCCTCCGTTTCCTTTGCGAAGCAGAAGCACGCGGACTTCGTTGCCGTCGCTGAGGCGGGTCCCGAAAAACTCGTCGGATTGTGCGTTGTCCGCCGTTCCGCGGGAACAGTTCGCCAGACATTGTTTATGTTCTCTGCGCTGAATCATTTCCTGTTTCAGGCGAGCCATGATTTCGTTTTCTTCGGGACGGTCCTGATAAATTTTTTCGAGAACCGGGCGGATGTCGTCCGGAATATGGACTTCGTTCATCTCCTTCCAGATTTCACAGGTGCGGAGCATCCAGTATGGATCGTAGGGGAGAAGAATATGTGTGTTTCCCTGAATCTGTTCCGGTGCAGAGCATTCTTCCGGAATCAACAGCAGCATTTCCCGTTTAGCCTGCTGCGGACGGACTGTGTTGAGTTTTTCATGGCGCCAAAGGCGTCCAATTCGCTGAAACAGCATATCGCCGGGAGCGAGACGGGTGATCAGGAAATCTGCGTCAACATCGACGGACTGTTCAAGAATCTGAGTCGCGACAAGAATCCGTCCATGTTTTCGGCGGTTGTCCGCTCCGTTTTTGCCGAGCAGATCAACCCACTTGCTTTCCTGTTCTCTGCGCAGGAATGCGGGGAACCGGGAATGAATCAAACCGACTTCAATTCCCTGCGGACCGCAGGCGAGCTGCTTGTAAATATTCTGTGCGCCGAAAACAGTGTTTTCTATCCAGAGAACTTGCTCGCCTCTGAGAGCGTGTTCCAGAGCTTCGCGTATTGCTGCGGACTCATCACCGGTATGGCGTATTTTTACGGTATTCGTTTTCCCGGACTGGAATTCTGTGAATTTCAGCGGCTTTTCCGGTTCCGCAATCGTAATCAGCGGATAGGAACTGCGGGAAGTGAGGCCGGCGCATGAAGTCTCTCCAAGAAATTTCCGTTTGGCTTCCGCGGTAAGAGTCGCGCTGAGGATGATGACGGTACCGCCCCATTTGCGGATGTTTTGAATCAAAGCCGCTATGAGTTCTCCTGTATACGCATCGTATGAATGACATTCGTCAAAAACAATGACTTTCCCGGCCAGGGCAAACGCCCGCAAGGCGCTGTGCCGGACGTTTACGACGGAGAGAAGCGCCTGGTCGACGGTTCCGGCCGCAAAAGGTGAGAGCAATGCCCGTTTTGCTGATTGAAACCAGCTGTCCGGATTCGCGTTGACGGCTCCGTTTTCCGCTGAATCGGATGGTTGTTCCAGAGTCCAGTTCAGCCATGCTTCCCCATGAATGAGGAGGGCGTTCCGGTTTTCTGCCGGAGGGAGCGTGCGGGAAAGAAAGGAGTTCAGGCGTTCATAGATTTTTTCGGAAGTCAGTCTGGTCGGCATCGCGAAATAGAGTCCATTCGCTTTTTTTTCGGAGAGAAGCTGATATGCCAGATACAGAGCCGCTTCCGTTTTTCCGCTTCCCATTCCCGCTTCGATGACGATAACGCTTCCGGGATGTGCGATTCCCGCGCAGGCTTTTTGCAACGCATTGGGCTCAAAACCGAAGATTTCATGAAAGGAAAGGCTTTGTTTCCAGGAGACGGGAAGAAGGCCGGCGTTCGCGATAACTTCCCGGATCTGTTTCTGATCCGGAAGCGGGGCTTCCGGCGGAAGGTCCATGCTTGAACTCAGCCAGTCCGCAAGAATAACCGCGCCGAGAGTGATTGCTTCTCTGTCTTTGGGAATGTTTCCCATCGCTCCAAGGTTCAAATCTTCATGGAGTTTTTTCAAAAAATTACATCTTGCGTTTTCCCATTCTGAATTTCCAAGAACAGATTCCATTGAACCGCTTTGCAGACGAAGGTCTTGAGGAGTCGTACCATGGTGCGCCCCGGCAAGTTTGGCAAAAGTCGCTCCGGTCTTAATCAAGATTCTTTGCGAGCATTCCGCGTGTCCCCCGGATATGTTTTTTACGATGCCGGTCCATGAAAACAATCTGTTTATTCCGCTGTAAATTTTTGAAAGGAAGAAGGGCGTGGCTTTGCCGATGTCGTGGTCTGCTGCAAGGCGTTCCGCTTCCGGGGAAATGAGCTCTCCGCGCGGGAATTCCCGCCAGATTCCTTTCAGAATGCGGAGCATCATGCAGGTGGTCCAAAGGTGCGTGTAAAGGGAGCATCCTTTTTCGCGTTCAAGTTCTCCGTCGCGGTTTGGCGAGCGCGTTTTTGCAATCCACTCGCTTTCCGGAAGAAGCGGAATGGATGGAGACTTGATTTCTGATTTTATTTTCGATATTTTCCCGAGCAGCATGCGATACTTTCTTGTTTTGCAGTGAACTTGTGATTGTTTATGCAAGTTACCATAGCCGCGTATTCCTGAAAAACAAGCGGAGCAATGCTTTTTTATGTCATGAACAAAATTCAGCGGATTCCCAGCGAAAACGCAAGAGGTTGTTTCTCTTTGTCCTCTTCCTCGTTTGATTTTCGGGAAACGTCTGTCGGCGATCTGTTCCGGCTTTCTGAAATGTCAAGCCGTTCCGGAGGTGATTTTTTTTTCTTTTTGCTTCATTTGCAGGAATCGAAAAAATGTTTTGCAAACGGAAAGGCGTTTGCGGTTGTTTTTTCAAAGAATCGCATGCAGCGGCTCTTGCGATTTGCGGGACTGAGTGCTATTGTGTTTCAGAACAACGACGAAAGGATAGCTTATGCTGAAAAAATCATTTTTCAACCGCCAGCAGACGGCGGTTACGCTGCTGATTCGCGGAGAATCCATTGACGAAATGCTCGCTTCCGCCCGGATGGCGGAATTCAACGGGGCGGACGGAATTGCAATTGAACTCTGCGATCTCGAACCGGAGCAGAGAACGAAAGAAAATTACCGGCGTCTTATGGACGGCGTGCATCTGCCGTTCATGTTCATCCTCTACCGCAACGACCGCTGGTTCAAAGATGACGACGAAGCCCGTCAGAAATATCTGCTTGAGGCGGCTGAGGCCGGCGCGGAAGTCGTCGATGTGATGGGCGACCTCTATGATCCGTCGCAATATGAGCTGACCCGCAATCCCGAGGCGATCCGGAAACAGATGACGCTTATTGATCAGATCCATGAACGCGGGGCGAAAGTGATCATGTCTTCGCACATGTCCGGAGATTTCCGGACCGCGGAGCAGGTGCTCGAACATCTGCGTCAGCAGTCCGCCCGCGGAGCCGACATTCTGAAGATCGTCACCAGAGCCAATACCGAAGATGAGCTCGCCGAAGTGATCCGGACAACGATGATTCTCAACAAGGAGCTTGACAAGCCGTTCGTGCATCTCTGCAACGGTTCCTGCAGCCGTCTGCACCGCTTTGTCGGTCCCAAGCTCGGTTCCGCGATCGCATTCGCTGTGAACGATTACAACAAACCGAGTCTGCTTTACGGACAGCCGACCATCCGCTCGCTCAAAACGGTGATTGAAGCCATTCCGTGGCATATAGACGACGTTCAGAAATAACGTCTTACGTCCCGCGGAATTTTTTCTGAAGAAATTTCCGGCGGGACGATTTTTTTGCCGTTGCCTGAATCTGTTCCGGCGTGCTGTGCGCCAGCCGGAAAATTTCCGCGTCGGACAGCCGCAGCAGAACGGGGAGGGGATTCAATCCCGCGTTCCGCAGGTTTTCCGACGCCCGTGCAAGACGGAGCCGTATCTGTATTTCTCTCAGCAGAATCAGCATCGGGAAAATCAGCGGCGCATACCAGGCGTCTGTTCCCAGTGCGGCCAGAACCGGAGAGAGGGCGAGTCCGCCGAAGAACAGAAGCGGAAGATACCGGTTCCGGAACAGATTTCCGGCGTTTCGCCGGAATGCGGAGCGGCTCATCTGACACGGAAAATATTCTTCGTATGCCGAGCCGGGGAAGGGGATGCGCACGGCGTGGATCATCTCATGCGCGAGCGTTTCGGCGGCGTCGTATCCCAGCCGGCGCCGTTTGCGGATGAAACCGCCGTGCAGAAAAACGAGCGGGAGCAGCCCGTCCGCTTCCAGCAGAATTCCGGCGGAGAGAAAGCCTGTCCGGGCGGCGGAGTACCAGGCGGGAACCCAGCCGGCGCGGAAACGGAACTTTTCCCAAGTCAAATTTTCCGCCTCTTCCCGGAGGGCGGAGGGGATTTCCGGCGAGTCTGCAATCAGCACTTGAAAAGCCAGGTCAGCGGAGATTCCGTCCAGCTCCTGTTCAAGGCGGGCGATCCGTTCAGCAAACGCTTCGGGCGTTTCTCCGGATGCGGGGAAGAGCCCGGCGGAGTCGAGCTCGTCCGGCGTGCATGAGGAAAAAGATTTGCGCTGATTCCGCATCATGGAACCGGCAGGGACACGACGGTGACGATTCTCTGATAGAGTGCGACGATGCCGCGTCCGATCGGTCCGAACGATCCGCCACCGGCGGACAGCGAGAAGACCGATGCCGAAGCGGCGAAAACGAGCGGAAGAATGGAGCAGATCAGAATTGTGTACTCCAGGAGAATGCTCCGTTTTCTGACAATCCGCCGCTTCATTTGCCCTGACTCCAGAACCAGTTGAGCACGGGGTCGCCCGGCAGCCCTTCCGCAAGGATTCTGCTGCGGATCCGTTGCGTTTCGCGGAGTTTCAGCGGGTCGTAACTTTCCGTGAGTTCCTGCTGTTTCAGGCGGAAGCGTTTCCACGCGGCGGCATAGGCCAGCATCTCCTGGGAGGAGACGGAGGAGGGGGGGGCGAAGTAGAAGTATGCCGCTTTCGCCGCGAAGTAGACGCGCGTTCCGGCGGAGGATTCCGCAATCCGGTTCAGTGCGGCGAGCATGGAGGCGCGGCATTCGAGAAGTTCCGTGCAGCGTTTGTGCAGACGCTGCACGGCATCCTGCCGCATCCAGCGGTTCTGCGGAAGCCGGAGCCAGAGCAGCGTCTCTTCCGCCGCAAAGTAGAGCGTGCGGAGGCTGATGCACTCCGGATAGAAATCCAGACTGGATACAATGTCATCCGAATAGATGTTGGTTGTCTGAATGGTTGACTGGCGGATGATGGAATGGAAGAAGCGGATTCCGAACATCCGGTCGTAGACGCCGCAGGGAGTTTTCCGGCGGGGATTCGGCATATTCTCTTTCAGTTCGTTGAATTGGAACGCCTTGCGGAGTTCCGTTTCATCCGCGAAACGTTTTGCAACAGCGGGAATGTCCTGTTCCCCGAATCCGGCTTTTGCAAGACGGGCGCAGAGAGATTTCAGGCTTTCCGCATGGTCGAGAATATCTTTCTGCCGCTGAATCAGATCATCCCGTTTTTTCATCAGCAGCGGACTGATGAGGCATTCATCGCGCGAGACGAACGGGATTTCTTCCGCGATCCGGTCGAACTGCATAGAGATCAGCGCGGTCTGATTCGCCGCCACGGCGTTGCGGTTTTTCTCAAGTTTTTTCAGAGCCTCCGCAAGGTCTTCCGCATGGACGCGGACACTTCCGGAGGAGAGCGCCTGAAGTTTGTTGATTTCGGAAATCAGCGGATTCAAGGGGACGCCGGGCGTGTTCAGGCGTTCGAGAACGGCCTTCAGTCTATGGAGATTGGCGCTGTTCTTTTCCAGTTCGACGGTCAGTTTCCGGATTTCCCCGCGGAGCGGATGGAGATATTCCGGTTCCTTTTCGAGCGGACGGAGGGCGGAATTTTTCAGCTCTTTCAGGAAGGAGCACTGGTTTTCCGGGTCGGCGTCCATGGAGACGAGCAGGTGGCGGATGCGGAACTGGAGGTCGAGGAGTTCCTTTGCGTGGCGGACTTCAGCCATGCGTTCATCGACGGTGGCGTCCTCCCAGTTCCAGGCGAAACGGTCATCGCTTTCGAGGCGTCCGAAACATTCGGCGGCGTCCTGCCACTCGGAATTGGTCAGATGCTGTTTGAATTCATTCCGGGCGGCGAATGTTTTCCGGTAGCGGGCGATAGACTGGAGGTGATCCTGATGATGTTTTTCGTATCTCTGGTAATCGCGTGCGCCGGGCATGGCGTCGAGCATGCGCTGAGCGGCGTTGAAATCGGCGCGGCGCATGTAGAATTCGGCGGCGTTGAGGAGCTGGACGGCCTGCGGGGTGGCGGCGTAGAAAATGCCGAAGAAGAGCAGAATCACGAGAACGGTTCCGCCCATGACGAGCATCTTGCGTCCGATCTGCGAGCGGGCGTGGGGAACGTTGCGGTCAAGGAACGTCATGTCGAAGAACGCAATGGAAATTTCATCGGAGTCCATGAGCATGCGCTCCTGGCGTCCGAGCCGTGCGCCGTTGACGACGGTTCCGTTGACGCTGTCGAGGTCGCGGATCCAGGATTCTCCGTTTTCCGCAATGCGGATTTCCGCATGGAAACGGGAAACGACGTCGTCTTTCAGTACAATGTCGTTGTCGGGATCGGAGCCGATGCGGATGAGATCTTTTTCCAGCCGGACGAGTTCGCCCTCGCGGGGACCGTTACGGAATTCGAGACGGTGGACGTCGCACGGGCGCGATTCGCGCTGTTCCGCCGGTTTGACGAAGAGCTCGCAGTCGCCGATGGAGATGCGGTCGTTCTGTTTGAGCAGAGCATTGGTGATCGTTTTCCCGCGGGAATGAAAGTTTGCTTTTCCGCAAGCTTGAAGGCGGATGTGCCGGGAATCGAGATGAAGTTCCGCCTGATAATCCCCGGCGACGCGGTCTTCGGGGGGAACCACCCAGTCGTTGTCCGGCGCGCGCCCGATTTTTACAATGGAACCGAGCGTGTCGGTTTTTGCGGAGACGATCAGCCGGCCGCGGCAGCGGAATTCGAGAAGATGGATATACGCCCGTTTCTTCTCCTTTTCCGGAGACGGAACCGCACGGCTTTTTCTGAGTTTGCTGAACAGTTTCATCATTCTTCAATCGTCCAAATGTTTTTCATGATTTTCACATGCCGGTGGTCATCCGGCGAGGGGAAGCGGCGGAGGCAGTCGTTGACGATTCGCGTCATCTCCGGCAGATTCTGCGAAGATTGCGCGGTCTGATACGCGAGACAGTTCTGCGAATACCAGACCTGCTGTTTCGTCCGGAAGTCCAGCCAGAGCGGCACGACGGCGTCGATCAGAACCTGATCTTTGGTTTCGTATGCGCGGCAGAGCAGAGTGCGCAGCGCGAAATCAAGGTCGTCCCAGACGGCGACCGCGATGTTTTTGCGGAGTTCGAGCGCGCAGCGCTGAAGAAGGCGGGTCGGGTTGACCTCCATGCGTTTTTCCGGGATCTCCCAGAAATGATCGACCATAGTCGGGGAGACGACGAATGCGCCGAATCTGCGCAGGACCTGCTCGGCGCGCCAGAAGTGGTTGACGGGGACTTCACGCAGCAGAACAAGTTCCTTGTCCTGATAGCGCATGTAGCTGGCGTAGCCCTGCCAGCGGATTTTTTTGTCGATGCGCATGTAGGATACGCTGTAATAGGGGAACCCGCTTTCGGACGGCCGGTAGAAATCCTGTTCCGGATCGCTGAGGAAGGCGAAGCCGTTCTGTTCGGAAACGCGCTTGCGCCAGTCGTCGAAACTTTTCCTGCGTGTCGTGCGGAAACCGTCGGGGAGCGGGTTGACGGTGAAGACAATATGAAACGGAACGTCCATGTTTCTGCCGAGGGCGGTCATGATCTCGCAGTTGTTGCCGTCGACGCGTTGGACGGTTGCTGCGGTTTTGGGAAAATAGACGAGGCATTTCCCGAACGGTTCAATTTCGGTGCGGATTTCGCCGTCGTTGTAGTGTCCGGAAACTTCGCCGGGCCATGTCAGCGGATTTTCCTGTTCAAAAACGGTGTAGGCGTAAGCGCCCGCAATGATGCAGACGAAAAGGAGGACTCCCGAGACGAGCACAAATTTGCGCCGCCGTTTTTCGCTGCGGCTGAAGGACCGGAGTTCGTCGAGTTCAGCGGGGGAGGCGTAACGGGTGTGTGCGCCGTCTGCGGGAGTACCCCCGGCGGTCGCCTCTTCGGTCAGTTCCTCGGTCGCCTCTTCGGATTCGGCTGCAGCGGGATCGGCGGAGGCGTCGGGCTCGAGAACGAACGAGAGCTCTTTCCCGATGCGGACGTCCGCTCCGGGGGAGAGCATGACGCTCTGGCCGCCGTGAAATTCTTCTCCGTTGACCCATGCGGATTCGGTTCCGTGGACGAGCAGGAGGACATCGGCGCCGAGCTGGGGCATGAGGGTGACGTGTTCCGGCGCGATGTCTTCGCCGCCGGGACGGATGTCGGCGGTCTTCGCGCGTCCGATTTTCGTTCCGGCGCCGTTGACGGCAAAGACGCGTCCGGAAAGTTCGCCGGAGATGAAGCGGATTCTGTATTTAGACGGCATATTGTTCATGTCGGCCTCCTCAGAACAGGGGAACACCGGCTTCCTTCATCTTGAGGAAGACCGGAGTCAGGATTGTGATAAAAACCGCGGGAAGGATGAAGAGCGCCATGGGGAGCAGCATGAGCGACGGCGCACGCTGCGCTTTGCATTCGGCGAGAGCGAACCGCGCCTTTCGCATCTCTTCGCCCTGAATTTCCATCGTTTCCGTGAGAGGTGCTCCGAGTTCGGTTCCCAGGGCGACTGCGGCGGCGAAGGAGGTGAACTCCTTGATCTGAATGCGGTCCGCCATGTTCTGGAGCGCGGCGGTGCGGATCACCCCGAGCTCCATTTCGCGGAGCATCTGCGAATACTCCTCCGTCAGCGGACCTGAAACGCCGAGTTTGACGTAGAAGCGGACCGCCGCGGTGAAATCGAGTCCGCCGCGCATGGCGGAAGCGATCAGGTCGATGGAGTAGGGGATTGCGCGCAGGATTGCAAGCTGCCGCTGCTGCGCGAGGTTGCCGATGGTGATTCCGGGCAGAGCCCAGCCGACCAGTGCGCCGATCGCACCGGCAATCGGGATGGAGATGCGGTTTTCCTCATCCGTCAGCAGCATGGCGATTCCTCCTGCAAGCAGCGCAAACAGCGTAAGCAGGAGCGCCTGAACGCAGTAGACTGTGCCGGGCGTGAGATTGAGTCCGGCAAAATGAAGCTTCTTCTGAAGCGTGATGCTGTGTCCGGCGAAAAGTTTCCGGAAGAAGGTTCCGAAGCCTAGCGTTTCCATAAAGTCCGCCATGGGGTTGAGCAGACGGAACAGCGGGGGCAGGGAGGCGTCGCCGGATTTCTTCTTCTCGGTCCGGTCGTCCAGAACGAGAAAATAGAGCGCCGGAAGCACGATTGCCATGAATGTCAGCGAATGGATGATGAACTGTTTCATACGTCACACCTCAATGTTTACAATGGAACGGATGACGAAATAGCCGATGAGTTCAAGGGTCAGCATGACGCCGATTGCGCACCATCCGACAGTCGTCTGCACCATCGGCAGCATCAGATCGTTGTTGATGAAGAAGAGCAGCAGGAACGCAACCAGCGGAGCGAGCGACATTGCGAGCGCTTCGAAGCGCCCCTGCGCCGTCAGGGCGCGGAGCTTCTGCTGAAACTCGGTGCGTCCGCGGATCATCTGCGTGATCTTTCCGAGAACATCCGCCATGCTTCCGCCCGACTGCGCGGTCAGACGGATTGAAACGATCAGCAGCTGAAGATCTTCGCAGGGCAGACGGTTGTACATGCGCTGCAGCGCCTCCGCGAGTTCAAGGCCGAGACGGTATTCGCGGATGACGATCATCAGTTCCTCTTTCATCGGGCCTTCGCAGCGGCGTGAGAAGACTTCGAGGGCCTGCGGGAGAGCCTGCCCGGCGCGCAGCCCGCTGGTCAGCCCGAGCGCGAGATCGAGAATGCTGTTTTCAAATTCGAGCGCCCGTTTGCGCGCCTTTCCGTTGAAGTAAAGCCACGGCGCCGCCATTCCCGCGAGAAACAGAACCGACGTCGCGGGAATGATGATGCGCAGATCGTAGACCTGGCAGAAGACGAGGATTGCAATCAGCAATCCCGAAAGCAGGGTTCCGACGGAGAGCTGGAGCTGCTGAAGTGTGGTGCGCCGGATAAAATAATAGATATTGTTCGCTGCTCCGTCGGAGTCCTGTTCCTTGAGCTTGCGGTCGGCGTGCTCCAGAGTGAAGGATTGCACGAGCGAAATGACGATGTATACCAGCATCGCAACCGCCGCGAGCACCAGCAGGTAGAGACCGTATCGCTGCAGAACTGAAACTGAATTCATGCGCCGCCTCCTTATCCTTCCGGCACGAAGACCGACATGTCCAGTTCGAGGTCGCCTGCCTGGCGCAGCTCGTCGACGAAGGTCGGAATGTTGCCTGTTGCGGTGTGGCGGCCGATGACGTGGAAGTTCTCGTCGAATCCTTCCTGCTCGAACGTGAAGATGTCCTGAAGCAGAATGGTGTTGCCTTCGCGTCCGGTCACTTCGGAGATTTTTACGATTTTGCGGGAACCGTCGGGCAGACGGGTCTGCTGGACGATCAGGTGGATTGCGGATGCAATCTGTTCGCGGATTGCGGCGGAGGGCAGTTCAAAACCGGCCATCATCACCATGTTTTCGAGACGCGACAGAGCGTCGCGCGGATTGTTCGCGTGACAGGTGGTCATGGAGCCGTCGTGTCCGGTGTTCATCGCCTGGAGCATGTCGAGCGCTTCGGCGCCGCGGCACTCGCCGACGATGATGCGGTCGGGGCGCATTCGGAGCGTATTGACGACGAGGTCGCGGATTGTGATGCGCCCCTGTCCTTCGACGTTTGCGGGTCGCGCCTCAAGACGGCAGAGGTTTTCGTGCGAAAGTCTCAGTTCCGCCGAGTCTTCCACGGTGATGATGCGTTCCTTTTCGGGAATGAACTGCGAGAGAATGTTCAGCAGAGTCGTTTTCCCCGAGCCTGTGCCGCCGGAAACGAGAATGTTGCGGCGTGCGCGCACAGCTTCCCGGAGGAAGAGCGCCATCGGTTTTGTCAGACTGCCGAATTTGATCAGATCGTCGTCGGTCAGTTTTTTCGAGGCGAACTTTCGGATTGTGACGAGCGAGCCGTCGAGTGCGAGCGGAGGAATGACGGCGTTTACGCGGGAGCCGTCTTCCAGACGTGCATCGACCATCGGGGAGGCGGCGTCGATGTGGCGTCCCAGCGGTTCAACGATGCGCTGAATAATCGCCTGCAGATGAGATTCGCTGTTGAATTTTGCCGCCGAACGGTAGAGAAGTCCCTTGCTTTCGATGAAGAGATTGTCGGGACCGTTGATCATGATTTCCGAAATGCTCCCGTCGCGCAGAAGCGGAGAGAGGGGGCCGAGCCCGATCAGGTCGTCCAGCAGAATCTGACGGAACTGGTCGAGCTTGACCGAAGAGGGAATTTCGTGACGGATTTCGCGCAGAATCTGATCGACGGCGTCCGCCACTTTCGGGCGCATTTCGCTGTTTGAAATTTCCTTTGCCGCGGCGTCGATGTTGAGCAGTTCGAGCACGCGCGTCTGCACCCGTTTTGCGAGCGTCAGCATGGAGCTGCTGTAGAGTTCGGCGAGCGATTCCTGGGCGGAGTAGAGCGGAAGATTCCGTTGAGTCTGCGTTTTCTCCGTTCTGACCGGCGGTTCCGTTTTTGCCGGAGCCGTCGTGCGGGGGAGGGGGGCGGCCTGCGCGTCCTCTGTCTTCTCCAGCACCAGATCCGTCTCTCCGATCTGAATGGTGTCGCCGATGCAAAGCGGGGTGCGCTGCGCAATGGCGCGCCCGTTTACGCGGGTTCCGGTCCGGCTGGAAAGATCGGTGATGAAGACGTTTTCGCCGTCCGAAACAATCTCCGCATGGCGGCGGGAGACTTTTTTGTCCGGGATGCAGAACCCGGAAGACTCGGAACGCCCGATTGTGAGCGGTGTGTCCGCCGTCAGCTCAAGCGTCCTGCCTTTTTCTTTCCCGGTTGTGATTTTCAGCATCATCATGGAAGAGCCTCACCACGTAAACATTTTGAGGAACCAGTTGCGTTTTTCGCGGTCATGCACTTTTTTGTCTTTCGCGCGGACGGATTCGGAAACGGTCTTTTCGAGGTTTGCCGTCTGGGCGGAGGGTTTTTCCGTCATGTCCGCTTTCCTGGCGGCGATCTGCGGGCAGACGAGGATGAGAATCTGGAATTCTTCTCCGATGTCCTCTTGGCCGGCCATGAACCAGTTGATCACGGGGACATGACGCAGAAATGCATAGCCGCTGTTGCTGGCGGAATAGGCGGATTCCTTCTGTCCCGCAATGACCGCCGTTTTATCGAGCGGGCAGAGAATGACGCTTTTCGTTTTTGTCTTGCGCTGGAGATAGTCGTCATTCTGTTTGACGGGAGCGAGGCTTTTTTCGAGTTCAAGTTCGAGACGGACCAGGTCAGCGCGGACGAGTCCTCCTCGGACTTTGAGTTTCAGCCCGTAGTCGATCTCCTTGATTTCCGCGACGTCCTTGTTGACGACTTTGATGCTCAGCGTTCCGCCGTTTTCATAGGAGGCGGCTTCCGCCGCGTTGCTGGTCAGCGTGAGATGTCCGGCGTCGCGGAAGTCGGCGATTCCGTTGTTCCCGAGGAAAACGAGCGTGCCTTTGAGGTTTGTGTTGAAGTTTGAATAAACCCCGGTTCCGCTGTTTCCGGAGACGCCTTCCGGGAATGCTCCGGAGAGCGCCCGGAACCATGCGATCAGATTCCATGAAAGAACGGTTCCGTCCGCGGAGGAGTTGCCGAGATATTCCAGCTGGGTGCGGGTGACGCCGATAAAGACGACACCGACATCAAGCTGAGTGTCCGCGACGTTCAGATCGGTTTCCACCCTGAGCGAGTTGCCGTTCCATTCCGGCCGGAGCCAGTTCTGCGAGGCGAGAATGCGTTTGACGGAGGCGACGTCTTCGTCGCAGAGCAGGTATCCGGAGACGGTCAGCACGCCGTTTCCCGCCTGGAGCCTGAGCTGCCCGGGCTGTTCCGGAGAGACGGCGTCCACAACTTTGTAGCCGGCGGACTCGAGTTCTTTTGTCAGCTCTGCGAAAAGAACGGGTCCTGCGCGGAAGACGACGTAGTTGCGGCAGTCGTTTTCATAACGGCGCATGACGCGGCGGAAATACTCCCAGTGTCCGGGCTTGGTGATCTCCCCGCGCAGAGCGAGAACGTTGTCCGAAAGTTCAACGCCGATTTCGGGAAGGTCGCTGAGTTCGCGGCAGAGTTCGCGGTAAAGCGGCATGACGGAACTGGAGACGGTGACGCGGAACTCCTTGTTCATTCCCGGCATGGAGACGGTGACGACCGCGTTCCCGGCTGTCACTCCCTCTATGTCGAAGGAGCGTCCGGAGGCGTTGGCGATCCGGACATTTTCCGTGCTGGATTTGTACTGAGTGACCGGGAACGGCATTTCAATTCTGCGCACTTCTCCGGTGGCGACGGAGAGGCTTTCCGGGGGCAGCGAGACAATGCCGCCATCCGGGGAGGGCGCGGCATCCGCGGCGGCCAGAACTCCCGCCGCAAAAAACAGAGACAGGAAAAAGCGTTTCATTTTGAACCTCAGCGATGATCTTTGTTGGGGATTTCAGGCAGTTCCGCCGACGCGAGTCCCTTGCGGATTCTGGCGAATGTTCCGGCATTGACCACGCCGCCGTCCTTGCGGTTGAGCGCGACGGAGTCGTTGCGTTTGCGGAGAACCGGATAGAGCTCGGATTCGCGCTGCGCCGCAATCAGAATCATCGCCTGCTGCGGGGGGAGCGAAACGAAAATCGTGCCGCTGGAGCTTCCGCTTTCGCGGAACGAACCGCGTTCGTTTGCAATTCCGATGACCCGGACGCAGGGGAGGAGAACGGAAGTTTCGCGCGTCTCGTTCACCTTGACGCCGGAGCCGTCGCTGACTTTCATGTCCTTGTCCATGACGACCTCTTTGCCGACGTAGGTGGAGATAATCGCGATTTCATCATCCGGCATGAGCATTTTGACGAGCGCGGGGTCGGAGAACGTGACGGGGATGGTCCATTCGCCCTGTCGCGCACAGTCACTGAGCGTCGCCTGCGCGCGGATGTCCGTCATGAGAATGTATTCGTCCTCGGAGACCGCGTGGGGGAGCAGCTGACCGTAAGCCAGACTCACATTCTCCCAGAGCAGCGCGTTTTTCGGAACCGCCGATTTGGGGATGTCCTTGTAGGTGAGCGCGCCCTGCGAAAGCTCGTCGTTGGCGTCGAGATCCCGCGCGGCGACGACGACGGAGACTTTGGCTTCCGTTTCCGTTTTCTCTTTTTCAAACAGAAGTTTGCTGACGAAATAGACTGCGGCCAGTCCCAGCATGACCGAGACGATCAGAGGTATGATATTTTTCACTTTTTTCTCCTGTGACAAGTTGCATGAATTCATTCCAGAACGGCAGTAATTTACTTCCCGGAAACGGGTTTGTCAAGGAATTTTGCATGGAGTCCGCATAAATAAAACAGATTTTTTCTTTCTCCGCTTGAACTTTTGATACTCAATGGTATCTTTAGGTACACCAGAGAGGAAAGGTACCGGAAATGTCTCTGAAACGGAAAGTTGTCATCATCGGCGCAGGTCCCGCAGGACTGACTGCGGGCTATGTCCTGCTGAAGCAGTCCGATCGTTTCGACGTGGCGATTCTGGAAGAGGAGAGCACGGTCGGCGGAATTTCGCGGACGGTCAATCACGACGGAAACCGCATGGATCTGGGCGGACACCGTTTCTTCTCGAAAGTCCCCGAAGTGAATGCGCTTTGGGAGGAGCTTCTGCCGCTTCAGGGCGCGCCTTCCTTTGACGACCGGATCACCGGACGCCGTGTCCCGCTCGCCGCAAACGGGCCGGACCCTGAAAAATCAGATGAGGTGATGCTTTCGCGCCGCCGCGTTTCGCGGATTTTCCACCGCGGACGCTTTTTCGACTATCCGGTGAAAATGAATTTCGCGACGATCCGCGGCATGGGGCTGGCTGTGACGTTTGCCGCCGGCTGCAGCTGGCTGAAGTCGGTCCTGCGCAAACTGCCGGAGACTTCTCTCGAAAATTTCTACATCAACCGCTTCGGGCGGAAACTCTATTCCATGTTTTTTGAAGGCTACACGGAGAAGCTCTGGGGGCGCCATCCGCGTTCCATCTCCGCCGACTGGGGAGCTCAGCGCGTCAAAGGCCTTTCCATCTGCGCCGTGCTCCGCGACATCTTCCGGAAGCTGCTCCCCGCGGGGGCGCGTCCGGGGAAAGTGGAAACATCGCTGATCGAGGAGTTCCATTACCCGAAATTCGGTCCAGGGCAGCTCTGGGAGACCGCCGCGAAACGTTTTGAAGCGATGGGCGGGCGCATCATCATGAATTGCCGCGCGGAGAAAATCCGCGTGGAGAACGGACGCGTCGTTCAGGTGACGGCTTCGCGGAGCGGTGAAACGCTGGAGTTCGCTTCGGATGTCCTTCTCTCCTCCATGCCGCTGAAAGACCTCGCCGCCGGGATGAATGATATTCCCGCGTCCGTTTCGGAAATTGCGGCGGGGCTTCCTTACCGCGACTTCGTCACGGTCGGACTGCTTGTCGACCGTTTGAACCTGAAGAACGAGACGAAGCTGAAAACGTTGAACAACATCATTCCGGATTGCTGGATTTACGTCCAGGACAGCGGCGTGAAGCTCGGGCGGATCCAGATCTTCAACAACTGGTCGCCGTATCTGCTCCGGGATCCGGAGCGTTCGGTCTGGCTCGGACTTGAATATTTCTGCCGGGAAGACGACGATTGCTGGAATCTCTCCGCGGAGCTCTGGAAGCGGAAAGGAATTTCGGAACTGGTTTCAATGGGCGTGCTTTCCGCGGACGCCGCCGTTTCCGATTTCCATGTGGAGAAGGTCCGCAAGGCGTATCCCGCCTATTTCGACACATACTCCCGGATTGACGGACTGATTCATTATTTGAATTCGATTGAAAACCTTTACTGCATCGGCCGCAACGGCCAGCACCGTTACAACAACATGGATCACAGCATGGCGACCGCCTTTGAAGCCGTGCGTCACATCCTGCACGGCGGAGAGAAAACCGCCGTCTGGAATGTGAACACGGAGCGGGAATACCACGAAGAGCGCGGGTGATCGGCGCCGGTTATTCTTCCGGCAGGCAAACGCAGACTTCGAGCGAGGAATACGCCTGGTCGAGAAGTTCGCGCATGTCGCCGAGAAGGGCTTCCTCCTCTTCAATCCGCGGAATCTTTGCGGCAACCGAGGGAGACGGCGGAGCAAAAACCGTGCAGCTGTCCGGCTGAGGTTCAATTGAGGTCTGGAAGGTGCCGAGTTCTTCCGCACGGCGGATTGTTTCCAGCTTGTCGAGTCCGCAGAGCGGACGTATGACGACGAATTCCGCGGCATTGTTGATTGTGCCCAGATTGATGACCGTCTGGCTGGCGACCTGTCCGACCGATTCTCCGGTGACGATGCCGTAAAGATGTTTGCGGTAGCAGAGCATGTTTGCAATGCGCATCATGTAGCGGCGGTAGAGAACCGTGCGGAACTTCGGGTTGCAGACGTCGCGGATTTTCTTCTGGATTTCCGAAAAATTGCAGGCGTAAAGCGTGCCGGGCTTCTGGTGTTTGTTCAGAATCGCGGCGAGACGCTTCACCTTGTCCAGCGATTCCATCGGCGTGTACGGGTAGCTGTGGAAGGTGAGGTAGTCGACGTGGCAGCCGCGGTTCATGATCATTTTGCATGCGACGGGGGAGTCGATGCCGCCCGAAAGGAGGGCGAGAACGGGGCTGTTGCTGCCGACGGGGAGACCGCCCGCGCCGTTGTAGGAGGTGTAGTAGACCATTGCGTTCACGTCGCGGACTTCGACGCCGACAGTCACTTCCGCTCCGGTCAGGTCGACTTTCAGACGGGCGGCGCCGAACATCTCTTCGATTTTGGTCGCGACTGCGATCTCAATGTCTTTGGAGCGGAGCGGGAATGTTTTGTCGCTGCGGCGCGCGCGGACGCGGAAGCGGACTTTTTCTTTTTTGGCGAGTACCGGATCGAAGTAATCGTGGATGCTGGCGGCGACAAGGCCGTTGATTTCATCCATGTCCGGTTTGCACTCAAGAGCGGGGGAGAAGGATTCCAGACCGGAACAGCGGCGGAGTCCCTCTCCGATGACCGCGAGTTCCTCCTCCGTGAACATGGAGTCGTCTTTCTTGCGGATGTAGATGCGTCCGCGCACGCGGATGTAGCGGAGCGTGTCGAGCTTGGCGCACTGGTACTTGAGGTTGTCGATGAGTTTGTTTTCAAACATGGTCCGGTTGTCGCCTTTTGTGGCGATTTCGTGATACCGGCAGATGATGCTGTTGTACATGGTTTTCCTCGCAAGAAAAGAAAAAGCGGGAACTCCGATCTCTCCGGAGTTCCCGCGAATGATGCATTGCTGCTTACTTCTCGATTTCGTCGAGCGCGGCTTTGCGGCTCAGACGGATCTTGCCGGAGCGGTCGATGTCGATCACCTTGACGGTGATGTAGTCGCCTTCCTTGCAGATGTCGGAGACCTGGTTGACGCGGTAGTTCGCCATCTCGGAGATGTGGAGAAGTCCGTCCTGTCCGGGCAGAATCTCGACGAACGCGCCGAAGTCGCGGACCGTCTTGACGAGACCGCGGTAGACCTTGCCGATTTCGGCTTCGGCCGTGTAGGAGAGCACGCGGCGTTTGACGTCTTCGAGGGCGGTTTTGTTCTTGGCGAGAATGCTGACGGAGCCGTCGTCCTGGATATCGACCTGAGCGCCGGTGACCTCGCAGATTTCCTTGATGTTCTTTCCGCCGGTTCCGATGAGAGCGCCGATCTTGTCGGGGTTGATCTTCATGACGGTCATCTGCGGAGCGTTCGGGCTGACTTCCGCACGCGGAGCCGGGATGCAGTCGGTGATGACCTTCATGATTTTCTCGCGCGCTTCCTTGTTCTGATCCATGGCGCGGACGAGCGTGTCGATCGGGATGCCGGGGAGCTTGAGGTCGAGCTGGAAGCCCGTAATGCCCTTCTTGCTGCCGCAGACCTTGAAGTCCATGTCGCCGAAGTGGTCTTCCGCGCCGATGATGTCGGTGAGGATCAGCTCTTTGCCGGTTTCATCCGTGACGAGTCCGCAGGAGATGCCGACCACCGGGGAAGTGATGGGTACGCCCGCATCCATCAGCGCGAGAGTTGCGCCGCAGACGGACGCCATCGAAGTGGAGCCGTTGGATGCCATGATTTCGGAGACGCAGCGGACGGTGTACGGGAAGTCCGCGGGGACGACTTGGGCGACGGAACGTTCGGCGAGGTTGCCGTGTCCGATTTCGCGGCGGCCGGGACCCGTGACTTTGCCGACTTCTCCGACCGAGTAGTTCGGGAAGTTGTAGTGCAGATAGAATTTCTTGCTGTCGTTGGAGCCGCAGACATTGTCGTATTCCTGAGCGTCCTGAGGTCCGCCGAGGGTCGCGACGACGAGCGCCTGTGTTTCGCCGCGCTGGAAGAGGCCAGTTCCGTGAACCACGGGGAGTACGCCGACTTCAGCGGAGAGCGGGCGGATGTCGGTGATGCCGCGTCCGTCCATGCGTTTATGCTTGTCGAGAATTGCGGAGCGGACCGCCTTCTGAACGCGCTTGTCGAAGCCCATCTTGACGATGAATTCAAAATCTTCGCCGAGGGTTTCTTCAAATTTCGGCTTGAGGTCTTCCAGCACTTTTGCGAGGACGACGTCGAGAGCCTTGCCGCGCTCTTCCTTGCCCGGGAGGAACGCCGCGTCTTCGAGCGTTGCTCCGCAGGATTCTTCGATCGCAGCCATGACTTCGGCGGGGACGAGGTGCAGTTCCGGAGTCTTTTTCGTGCGTCCGGCCTTTTCCGCGAGTTCGCGCTGGGCGGCGCACTGTCTCTTGATGATGTCGTTCGCAAAATACATGGCGTCGGCGAGGAGCTTTTCGGAGCATTCCTTCGCTTCGCCTTCGATCATGATGACCTGGTCTTCCTTGCCGGAGTAGACGAGTTCGATTTCGCTCTTCTTCATCTCTTCGACGGTCGGGTTCGCGATGAACTGTCCGTCGATATAGCCGACGCGAACCGCGCCGACGGGGCCCTGGTAGGGGAGGTCGGAGAGGCAGAGCGCGGCGGAAGCGCCGAGCATGAAGAGGGTGTCCGCGTCATGTTCGCCGTCATAGGAGAGAACGAGACCGTAGACCTGGACTTCATCGAAGAAGCCTTCGGGGAAGAGCGGGCGGATCGGACGGTCGGTCATGCGCATCGTCAGAATTTCTTTGTCGGTGGGACGGCCTTCGCGCTTGATGAATCCGCCGGGGAAGCGTCCTGCCGCGGAGAATTTTTCGCGGTAGTCGACCTGAAGCGGGAAGAAGTCCGCGCCTTTTCGGGCGGGACCGGAGCAGACGGCTGCGAGGACGCAGGTGTCGCCCATGCGGACGACGCAGGAACCGTTGGCGAGGTGAGCGAGTTTTCCGGCGGAGATTTCCATTGTCTTTCCGGCGGAGAGCTCCATAGAAACTTTTGTTTCCATTGTGGATACATTCTTTCTGTTGTTTGCGGCGAAATTTAATCGGCTGCCGCGGTTGCAGTTGTAACAGCAGAATGCCTAACCGGACTTAGGATTGTTGCGGAATCGCGGTATCGGCTTCCGGATTTCTCCGGGAGGCGGTACCGACCGAATTCCACATGACAATCGGTACTTGATCCGGTACAGACAGTCTGATGGGCCGGGACTTCCCCGACAATAACAATATAAACCGTTATTGCGGAAATTCAAGCGGAAATAAAAAATATCCCCGCTGTTTTTGCCGCGGGGACATGCGTTTGTGCGGACGGATCAGTGGAAGTTCATGCCGCCGTTGATGTCGAGGCAGAGGCCCGTGAGGTAGCGTCCGCCCTCTCCGGCGAGGAATGCCGCCGCGAGCCCGACGTCGCGGGTTTTGCCGAGTCCCAGCGGAACCGTCTTGGCAAGCTTGGCAACTCCTTCCGCACCGTGAGTCTGGAAGAGCAGTTCCGTTTCGATGATTCCCGGGGCGATGGCGTTGACCGTGATGTTGTACGGCGCTCCGGTCCGCGCGAGCGTGCGGGTGACTCCGAGGATTCCGGCTTTCGTTGCCGCATAGTGGACATGACCGAACAGCGCGCCGCGGTGGGCGACGATGGAGGACATGTTGATGATGCGTCCGCTCTTCTGCTCCCGCATGATTTCCATGGCGGATTTGCACATGAGGAACAGACTCTTCAGGTTGGTCTGAATGATGAAATCCCAGTCCGCTTCCGATGTCTCGAAAATATCCTGCGCTTTGGTGGTTCCGGCGTTGTTGACGAGAATGTCGAGGCGTCCGAATTCGGATTTGACGAAATCGAAGAGTTTCTTCACCTCCTCCGCCTTTCCGACGTCGGCCTGGAACGGAACGGCGGTTCCGCCTTTCGCGCGGATTTCATCGCAGATGCTCTGCGCGTGCGCCGTATCGGTGCGGTAGTTTGCGATGACGGATGCGCCTTTTTCCGCGAGCACTTCCGCAATGCCGCGTCCGAGTCCGCGCGAAGCTCCGGTCACAAGAGCGATTTTCCCTTCAAGATCCTTCATGATGTCCTCCGTGAAGTTGAGTTTGCTCAAATACTTTACCCGCGGAACGGATGAAATGCAATCGGAAAACGACATGCTTTTTCATAAAAAGAACGCCATGTTCATAATATGAAAGAACCGGCGGCGTTCCGTTCGCAAGGAGAACTTACAGCGCGTCGGCGAGTCCAACAAGGTACGGCGGGATGACGGCGGCGATCCGTCCGCACTCCTCTTCCAGAATTCCCGGACGGCTCAGGAAGGAGACGGTTCCCGCGAGCGCGCCGTTTTTGCGCACGGGAAACGAGAGCGTGTCGAACGGGTGCGCGGCGTCTTTTTCCGTCTGCCCGCGGATGAAGGAAAAGCCGTTTCGCAGATAAAATGCGCGGTTTTCGGAAAATGCGTCCCGGTCGAGCGGATGCAGAATGCGGTTCAGTTCTTTCTCCGCGCTTTCCGCAAGGAAAATCGTGCTGACGGTTGCGATTTCCCCGAGCTGTGAGCGGAACCCCGGTTCGGAGAACCGGAGCTGTTCCGAACGGCATTGGGCGGCGCTGACATTGACGAATTCGTCGCCGTCCCGCACGGAGAATTTGACGGAGAAGCCGATGCGGTTCGCGATACGGTTCATGAACGGCTGAAGATGTCTGTATCTTTCAAGATGAAAGCGCACTTTTTCCGCGACGCTGTTCACGCCCGGCGCGATGTTGTAGAGATTTCCGGAGCATTTTTCGAGCCAGCCGCGCCTGAGGAGCGTCGTTGCGATGCGGTAGCAGCTCGCCTGGGCGATTCCGAGATTCCGCTGGAGTTCGGGCAGACTCACCGCGCCGCGGCTTGCGCCGATGTATTCCAGGACGTCAAGCGCCTTTTCCAGAATCGGCACTGTGTTTTTCGCTTCCATTCTCTTCTCCGGCTTCGTTTTTTTTTTATAATATAAATGATGGAGAGAGAATTGTCAAGATTTCCTTTTCGTCTCCTTGCTTTTTATGATGGGAGTGCTATTTTAAAATACGAATCACATGTATTCAATACAGAATAAAACAAGGAGTCTGACAATGAAGCTTGGACTGATGCTTCCGGTGAAGCCGGACATGCAGTGGAAACTGGCGTCGCAGCTGGGCGTGAAGTACGCGGTCGTCAAAGCCGCGCCGGAACTGAGCGGTCTGCCCGATCCTTCGGATTTCAACGCTCTGAAAACAGTTCGCGACCGCTTTGCCGCCGCCGGATTCGAACTCTATGCGCTGGAGGGCGATGAATTCGACATGACGCGCATCAAGCTCGGGCTTCCCGGACGCGACGAGGATCTGGAAAGGTACCGCAGAATGCTGTCGAATATGGGGCGTCTCGGGCTGAAACTGCTCTGTTACAACTTTATGGCGGGCGTGGGCTGGTACCGTTCCCGCATGGATCTTCCGGAGCGCGGCGGAGCCCTCACGAGCGGTTTTGACATCCGTGAAGCGGAGGATCTCCCGGAGCGCCTTTCCCCTGAAAAGCTCTGGGAAAACTACGAGTATTTCATCCGCGCGGTTATCCCCGCGGCTGAGGAGGCCGGCGTCCGGATGGGACTTCACCCCGATGATCCCCCGATTCCGCGTCTGCTCGGCTACTCGCGCATCTTCATTTCCGCCGATGCGTATCGCCGCGCGATGAGTCTGGTTGACAGTCCCGCGCATTCGATTACGTTCTGCCAGGCGACGTTTCGCGCGATGGGTGAAGATGTTTTTGCGCTTCTGCGTGAATTCAAGGACCGGGTTGCGTTTCTGCATTTCCGCGACATCACGGGCACGAAGACCTGTTTCCGCGAGACGTTCCACGACAACGGACCTACGGATATGGCGGCTCTGCTCCGCACGGCATCGGAGACGGCACCGGATTGTCTGATCCGTCCGGATCACACCCCCGCGATGGCGGGTGAAACGGTGAACACCGGCTACACGATGCTCGGGAACCTGTTTGCGGTCGGTTACATCCGCGGCATCATGGATGCCCTGAGTTCCAGATAAATTCCTGTTCTGCCCAATGAGTCTTTTCTGCACAATTCTGCTTGCAAATTGTGCGGAAAGATTCATTCCGCCGTCAGTTCGGGGAGGAACGGGGGACGGAAACAGCAGAAACGTGAGGTCGAAGTGAGCGGTTTTTCCGCGGAGGCGAAGTCAATGCGGAAAACTTCGCGGAACGAACCTTCGTAACAGCAGAGTGCAATTTCAAGAACGGAATCCGAAACCCAGGCGGCGCTTGCGGCGGTGCGGCGGAGATAGGGATCGTTCAGCTGAAGAAGATTGTCGCAGTTGAATCCGAATCCGGCGTGCAGCTTCTCTTCTCCGTTTTTCGAATGGAAAATGAGCGTGCAGTCTTTGTCGCCGAAGGATATGGCGGCATCGGTGACTCCGGCGGCGTTCGGACGGAATTTCCAGGCGGCGGGGGCGTGACGGGGCGTCAGGTCGCCGGAGGCAAGCGGGATGGAAAGGGCGTCAAGCTGCTCCAGAAGCTCCTTGTGTGCAACGGGATCCTCGGGGAGAGTGTCGCCGGTGACGTCCGGAAGAAGAATGTCCCAGATGAGCGTGAGAACCTGCTGCATGTTGGCCACTCCGGCGGTTGTGGCGATCGCAATGTCCTTTTCCGGAATGGCGATCGCATACTGCCCGTGCGCTCCGTCGGCGCGGACGCCGTGCTGACACATCCAGAACTGATAGCCGTATCCGAGTTTCCAGTCGGGGGCTTCGTTCATGGAGTTGTCGATCTGCTTTGCGGTTGCGTCAAGGAAATAATCGGCGGGGATGAGCTGGCGTCCGTCCGCGACTCCGCCGTCGAGAAGAAGCTGGGCGAACTTTGCGATGTCTTCGGTCTTGAGATACAGTCCCCAGCCGCCTTTGTTGGTTCCTTTCGGACAGCACTCCCACATGCCTGGGACGATGTCGAGGGGGTCGAAGATTCGGGGCATGAGGTATTCGCGCACGTTTTCGCCGGAGACTTTGCGGACGGCCGCCGCGAGCATGTAAGTTGCGGCGGAGTTGTAGGCGAAACGGGTTCCGGGTTCAAAGTCGAGTTTGGAAGAGAGGAAGCCCCGGACCCAGTCGCCGTCTGGATCGGCGAACATCGCGGGGGTGGCGCAGGAGGCGTGTCCGCTTGCCATGGTCAGCAGATTGCGGAGAGTGACTTTGCGCATCCGCGGGTCGGTGATGACGGAATCGTATTCTGGGAAAAAGGAAATCACGGTGTCGCTGATGCGGAACAGTCCTTCGCCTTGGGCGATGCCGACGGCGCATGAGGTGAAGCTTTTGCTGAGCGAGAAGAGCGAATGGGGAATATCGGGGGAATAGGGTTTCCACCAGGCTTCCGCGCAGACATGTCCGTGGCGCATGACCATGATGCTGTTGAGCGAGTCGAGTTTTTTCAGTTCAGCAAGAAGTTTGCAGAGCGTGCGCGAGGAAATCCCGACTGATTCGGGGGTGGAACGTAAAAGATGTTTTGCCATGGGAAACTCCGTTTTTTTGAGTAAGATACCAGTTTTTGCGGAAATAGCAAATGAAAACGGGAAAAATCAGGGAAAAAGAGCGCCGGCAGTTGAAAAAATGCGTTGACGGATTAAGATACGTACAAAAACAGAGGTTTTCATGGCAAATTTCAAAGCACATACGATCTGGGGCGGGCTCTGGGGCGTGGTCTGCGGCGTAGGCGCTTTTTCCCTCGGATTCGCATCGCCCGTGAATCTTGCGGTTACAATGTTCCTTTCCGTTCTCGGTTCCGCAGTTCCGGATCTGGATTTCGACGATGGACATCCCCGGCGGCTGGTCCTTTCATTCCTGAGCATTCTGATTCCGCTGCTGGTGGTTCAGCGTTTTCAGCGGGATTTGACGGCGGAGCAGTTCCTCGCGCTCGGACTCGCCGCATTTGTCGCGATCCGTTATCTCCTCGCTGTGATTTTGAACGTGACGACGGTTCACCGTGGGGCGTTTCATTCGATTCCGGCCGGACTGATTGCGGGTGAACTGGCGTGGCTGCTTTTCGCCGATTCGCCGCTGATGAATCGCGCACTCTATACGACCGCCGTGTTCGGCGCGGTGGTTTCGCATCTGATTCTGGATGAAATCTGCGCGATCAAGCCGATGCATCTCTCGGTCAAAAAGTCGTTCGGAAATGCGCTGAAATGGTCGGTGGAATCGAAAATCCACACAGTTCTGCTTTATCTGATGATTCTGGCGCTCGGATACTTCTGCTGCGTCGTCTGAATTCAGCGGATGACATTTTCATCGAGAACGGAGTAATCGTTGTCGAGTTCTGCGCGGCGGAGCAGGGCGGCAAAGACGCATTCCGTATCGGTGTAGGGGCAGTCGCCGGAGGGACGGCTCTCTCCGCAGACGCCGTTGTTCAGCAGTTTCGGACAGTTTCCGGTGCAGACGTACATGGTCTGCGGAAGATGGCAGTTGTCGCAGTTGCGGTGACACGCGGAAAGCAGACGCTTGGTCAGGCGCTTGTCCTCCGCCGGCATCCGGTCGGCGTGCGGGAGCAGGAAGCGGGCAAGACGGTAGCGGAAACGTTCGGCGAATGAGCATTCCGGAAGCGGTTCGCTGTTGACTTTCGCCGTGTCGCAGGTCACTCCCTCCGCGAGCATGTTTTCAAACAGATAATAGCGGTAGGGGTAGGGGGCCATTTCGACTTTGGAATAATAATCGTTGTGGGCGGCGCGCCAGTCATCGTAATTGGAGAATTCGGACATCGCCTCCTGAATGCGCAGATAGATCCGGTTTGCCGTTTCGGGGTCATCCGCTCCGGCGATCTGGATGCCGCTGTAGCCGAGGAATTTCGCTCCGGCGGCGTGAATCTGGAGACGGCGCCACTGTGCCGCTTCGAACTGGGCAAGGGAATACATCATCTCTTTGCGGATTGCGCGTTTGAGGTCGTCGGAAATCCAGAGTCCCGGACACTTCCCCGAGCAGATGTCCTCCGCTTTTTCGGGCGAGAGATAGAGAATCCGTGCGAGGGTCGGGATGTTTTGCGAACGGCGGAACATGCACCAGCGCATTTCCAGCAGTTTGCGCATGTCCCAGCCGCTCTGGGCGACGACGAACTGTGCGCCGGCGACAATTTTCTTGTTGAGTTTGCTGTATTGCAGAATGCTGTCCGTGCGCGTGTATTTGAACGGGTTTGCGACGCATCCGGCGAAGAGCGGCTCTTTGGAACAGGCGTTGCGCTGAAGGATGTTGACGCTGTCGTAATAACGGTGCTTCACGGCGTCTTCGAGCGCGGACCCGGCGGCTCCGGAGACGGCTGCAATGTTTTTGAATCCCTCGAAACGGTAGATTCCGAGATTGTAATCGATATCTTCCTGTGAGCGGTCGCGTCCGTTGAGATAGATGAGATGGCGGTCGCGTCCGGTTTTGCAGAGCGCGGCGGCGAATTCGCCGGGATCGAGCGACGGGAAATCCGGCGAATCATCGAGGAAAGCGAGTCCTCCCGGGAAATTCCGGGGGGCCATTGCGACGGATTCGAGCTCGGAATATTTGGAAACAACGGATTCGAGCTTGGAATCGCGTCCGGGAATGTGCAGTTCAAGCAGAACGCTGAATTCCGCATTGGCAAGATGTTCGCGGAAAAGATTGCCTTTGGAGCGTCCGCTGAAATTCATCTCGAGCTGACGGGAAAGCTGTTCCTCTTTTTTCATTTGTCCGGAGTCTCCAGAAAACCGGAGACGATCGCGGCGAGCTCTTCGGGGGCGTCCTCGGTGAGATAGCGTCCGCCGAAGGGGATGCGGTGGACTTTGGCGTCCGGACAGTAGTTCATCCAGCGGTGGAGATAGCGTTCCGGGTAGAGCCAGTCGCGCACGCCCCAGACGATGCACATTTTGTGTTCGCGGAGAATCCAGAGTCCGTGCTCCACTTCAATGACGCTTTCGAAGGAGGGATCGTCGGGTTTGCAGGGAATGTCGTCGATGAACCGGTAGAGCGCAATGCGGGTTTTGTGCTTGCGGTATGGATACATGTATCCGTTGCGGACGCTGTCCGGATGCGCGCCGAGTCCCCAGAAGATCATGTTTGTGTTCATCAGCAGCGGTTTGCCGATGACGGGGAACCATTTGCAGAGCTGGAAGCGGAAGGGAAGACGGTAGCCGGAAAAGGCGATCGAATTCATCACGACGATGCGGTCGACCCGTTCCGAGTGGCGGACCGTGAAGCCGGTTCCGATTGTGGCGCCCCAGCCGTGCATGACGAGCGAGAATTTTTCCAGATTGAGATGCTCGACGAGACGCTCCAGATTGTCGATCTGGGTTTCCAGCCGGTAGTCGTAGCCGTCGGGCTTGTCGGAGAGGCCGTAGCCGATGGCGTCGGGCGCGATCACCCGGAATTTCTGCGAGAACTCCTTGATGAGGTTGCGGAAGAAGAACGACCACATCGGGCATGCATGGAGCATGATGATGACGGGTCCCGTTCCCTCGTCCACGTAATGCATCCGGTATTTTCCGGCGTACATGTAGTGGGGAGTGAAGGGGTACTCCTCCTTCATCTTTCTCAAATCCGCAGTTTTCTTCATCCGGCGGCTCCCTTCGTCTTACATTGCCGACGGGACCTGAATGGTCAGCGTGTTGAGACCGTCCGTGAGCAGGTCGCGGACCGCATAGCAGAGCGCGAGGCGCGCGGTGCGGAGCGGTTCGTTTTCCGCCGTGAGGACGGGGCATTCGCGGTAGAACCGGTTGAAGCCCTTCGCGACTTCGAGCAGATGATTGACGAGCACGGAGCAATCCATCTTTTCCGCGGCGGAGCGGAGAACGTCGGGATATGCGGCGCAGAGCAGAGCCAGGCGGCGTTCCTCGTCCTTCGCGAGCAGTTCCCACTGCGGATTCGCTGCGCTGATGTTCTGCTCCGCGGATTTGCGCTCAATGGAGTTGATTCGCGCACAGGCGTACTGAACGTACGGCCCCGTGTCGCCTTCGAATTTGAGCGAAGCCTGCGGGTCGAACATGATCGTGGTTTTCGGATTGAATTTGAGGAGCATGAACTTGAGTGCGCCCATGCCGATGGTTTCGGCGCGCTGCTCCAGATCTTCCGGGGCGGGGGCGCCGTTGAGACGCTCCAGCGTGGCGGTGCGGGCGAGTCCGTGCATTTCATCGAACAGGTCGTCCGCATCCACGACTGTTCCTTCGCGGCTCTTCATCTTGCCGGAGGGCAGGTTGACCATGCCGTAGGCGAGGTGGTGGAGGTGCGACGCCCATTCAAAACCGAGCTTGGAGAGAATGGTGAACAGCATCTTGAAGTGCAGAATCTGTTCATCGCCGACAACCCAGATCTGAGTGTCCGGCTTGTTTTCTTTGTACTTGAGCAGAGTTGTTCCGATATCCTGTGTGATGTAGACGCTGGTTCCGTCGGAGCGGAGAACGACCTTTGTGCCGAGTTTGCCGAGATCTGCAATGACTGCGCCGTCTTCGCGTTTCTTGAACACGCCGTCGGCGAGTCCCTTTGCGATGAGGTCCTTGCCGAGCAGATAGGTCTGGCTTTCGAGGTATGTTTTGTTGAAATGAACGCCCATGCGGTCATAGGTTTGCTTGAATCCGGCGAAGACCCAGGAGTTCATGAGGTTCCAGAGTTTGCGGACTTCCGGATCCCCGGCTTCCCAGTCCTGAAGCATCTTCTGCGCCGCCGCGCCGATTTCCGTGCGGAGGAAGAGGTCGTCGTTCGACTGATCCGCCGCGGAGGGATCGGTTTCGCGGAGGGCTTTGATCTGTTCGGAGAGGACGGAATTGTATTTCACATAGAAGTTTCCGACGAAGTGGTCGCCCTTGATTCCGGTGGACTCGGGCGTTTCGCCGTTGCCGTAGCGGCGGTATGCGAGCATGGATTTGCAGATGTGAATGCCGCGGTCGTTCACGAGGTTGATCGGGATGACCGTGTTGCCGACGCGTGCGAGCAGGGAGCAGAGAGACATGCCGATGGTGTTGTTGCGGACGTGTCCGAGGTGCTGCGGCTTGTTGGTGTTCGGCGCGGAGTATTCGATGAGAATGCGGCGGCGTTCAGGGTCCGGCAGTTTGCCCTCTTCGAAGAGCGCGGGCATGTCGGCAACCGTGTCGCGGCAGAGCGCGGCGGGCTTGAGCGTGATGTTGACAAACGCCTTGACCGCATCGGCGGAGGCGACGTCTTCGTGATTGCGGAAGAATTCGACGGCTTCCGCGGCGAGCTGATCGGGTTTCTTTCCGAACATTCCGGCGAAGCGGAAGCAGTTGACCGTGATGTCGCCGGTCATGCCCTGCGGGCAGAGTTCGGGGAGGATGCTCCATCCGGGCTTGGTTTTGTTTTCGGGATTCTTCCGGAGAAGTTCTGCGGAAAAATCGGCAATGCAGCGCAATTTCATGAATCAGCCCTCTCAGAGTGTGGTCTTGACGACGGTTGTGTTTTTTCCCGCGGGAACGAAGATGTGATAGAGTCCGAATGCGGCGGGGATCAGGCAGGAGGAACCGGCCTTGACTTCCGCGGTGCGGTCGTCGCGGCCGACGGTGACCGGCTCATTGATCGCGGTGATGATGTGGAAACTGCTCGTGCTGTTCGTATTGTCGCGCCAGTTCTCGACGAGACGCAGATCCTCGACTTTGAAGAAGGGGCATGTGTTGACGACGGGGTACTTGCGGTTGCGGTCGGTGGAATCGCAGGGACCGGAGATGCGGGGCACGGTGCGGTCGGTGAAATCGATGCAGTCGCGGGCGGCGTCCACATGGAGCTCGCGGGACTTTCCGTTGGCGTCGACGCGTCCCCAGTCGCTGATGCGGAAGGTCGTGTTGCTGTTCTGCTGGATTTCAAGAAGCAGGTTTCCCGCGCCGATGGCGTGGACTTTGCCGGCCTTGATGAAATAAGCGTCGCCGGGAACGGAGTCGAAAATCTGGAGCGTGCGTTCGACTTCGGGGCTGGCAACGTTCTGGAGGAACTGCACTTTGGTGGTGTTGTTGCGGAGCCCGGCGATGATTTTCGCGCCCTTGTCCGCCTGGATGATGTACCACATTTCGGTTTTCGGTTCGATTCCCGGGGTGCGCGCACAGGCGGCTTCATCGGGGTGAACCTGCAGGGAGAGACGCTTCCCCGCGTCGATGATTTTGACGAGGAGGGGGAACTTGCCGCCGTTGAAGTGGGCGCCGATGAGCTCCTTGCCGTAGAATTCGACGAGCTTGCGGAGAGTTTCGCCTTTGAGCGGACCGTTTTCGACGATGCTGACGGCGTCGTCGCGGTCGACGATTTCCCATGCTTCGCCGATGGGCGAGCTGTGCGGCGGAACGTCGCGTTTCAGGATGGTTTCAAGTTTGTTTCCGCCCCACATGACTTCTTTGTAGACGGGTTTGAATACCAGCGGGTAAAGAGCATCTGTGTCAATCATTCCGTAACTCCTCGGGAATAGTTTTCTGATTCACTGCCAATATACCATATATTCACAGTTTTTTCAACGTATAGTTTCGGAAAAAAATGAAAATGCCCGGCGTCAGTGCCGGGCTTCGGGATTTCAGCGCAGTTCGGAGGTGTAATACCATTGCGCTTTCACCGTGTCGCTTCCGTGAACTCCGGTGTTGGAGAGGGCGGCCGTGTGACCGTCGTAATAGAGCATGTTCAGCCGCTGCTGATGACGGTACGTGGCGCTGTTGTAGTGTCCGGACGCGCCGGTTTCGCCGTACTGCAGCCAGCGGGCGTAGTCGCTGTTGTCGTAATTCAGCAGCGCCGCCATGCCGTCCATGAACTGAAAGTGTTTGGAAGCGTTCCGCATTTTCGCCAGACGGAAGGTGAAGAGCGAACCGTTTGTGTTGATATCCACCACATTCGCGCCGGAGTTGATGCCGTAGCTGTGAATGATCTGCCGAGAGGTTTCTTTCTTGGTCGGACAGCAGAGCGCGGCCCAGTTGAACACGGTCGGAGTTTTCTTCTTGACGTTCAGGTATGGCGGCATGGAATTCTGCCAGACACATTCGTCTCCGACTTTTGCTGCGGAGGAAAGATTGACGACGTAGCCGTCGTAGTCGTTTGTGTAAGCCGCCGATGCGGTTCCGAACTGCTTGAGGTTGCTGAGACAGGAGATGGCGCGTCCTTTTTCTCTTGTCGAGTTCAGCGCGGGCAGGAGCATCCCGGCGAGGATCGCGATGATCGCGATCGTTACGAGGAGCTCTATAAGCGTAAACCCGCGGGAGTTCCGCTTAAAGCATGAAATATGAAAAGAGAAATGGGAAATGTTTCTTCTGTTCCGATGAGGTTTCATAGCGTTGCCAGCCTTTCAGTTCTTGTTTTTGTCCGATGTCTGTTCTGTTGTTTGAATTGACGGTTTTGAAATAAGGAATTTTATTTCATATTCCATATTTCATGATTCATATTTTTCAATGCGTTCTCCTCCGTATGATTGTTTTTATTTCAAATGGCTTGAAAACAAGCGGGTTCCGCGCGGGAACGGGGTCGCGTTCCATGAGATCGGTTTCGAACCATTCGCCTTCGGGAAGGGGAAGCTGTTCCGGAAAGCCGCCGTTTTCGAAGAGACGGATCGCAATGTCGTCCGTCTCTTCCGCTGGCTTGACGGAACAGCCGATGATTCCGGTCCCCGTGGTGTCGGGGAGAGAGGGAAACACAGGGTTGTTTTCTCCGACGACGCAGCGTCCGACTCCGACCGGATAGAGCGGGGCGTTGAGCTCGAATCCGCACTGCGGAACAAGTCCGGGGCGAATCCGGAAGCGGCAGGAGTAGACGCCGTCGGGCGGACGCCGGAGCGCTTTTTGCGAGCCGTCGGAGAGAATTTCCACGCCGCCGCTGCAGTAGCCGATTCCGCGGACCATGCAGGCGCGGACGGCGTCGTCGCGGAATTCCCAGAGACGGTGGTCGCATCCGATCGTGGTGTATTTCCCTTCGCGTCCGAAGGCGATCCATTGCGCGGCGAGACGGAGATGTTCGATTTCGTGATCCGGGCGGTTCCCGCGCTCCGGAGTGACAATGTCGCTGAAGTTGAGTCCAGCCTTGTAAACCGTGTCGGGATAACGGACCTTGCCGAAGGGAACTCCGTATTCGATATCCTGCGGTTCCGCGTCGGGAGAGGGAAAACTCTGGACGAGACGGACGTAATTTCCGCACTTCCAGTGAAGCGTGTTTTCAATTTCGAGCTCTGGAAGTCCCGCGGGTAGAGTGATTTTCTGTTCAAACGGCAATCCGTACACGGTTCCGCTGATGACGAAACGGCAGACGACGGGTGTGTGTTCCGCGATTTCAATGCTGTTCGCAACTGCGGGGACGACGCGTCCGGTGCGCGGCATGTTGCAGATGTAGTCGCCCCGCATCTCTTCGATTCCGGAAATTTCGGCGTCGCGGAAGAGACAGCGTTCCTCCTGCTTGCTGAAGAGGGAGAGCCGCCCGGTTGCGCGGTCGATTTCCAGACGCAGGAATTCGTTTTCCGCGGAAAGCTTTCCGAGCGGCTGATTCGCCCAGTTCCGTTCCGTGTCCTTGCTGTCGGCAATGACAAACGGGTCGGGCTGCCGCGCCGGCTTTGCCAATTCAAGATAATAGGCGCGCGGGGCGAACGCGGGAACTTCCGCTTTGAATTCGACTTCAAAGGAGTCGGCGGAGCCGTGGAGCCAGCGCACGAGACGGAACGGAATTTCGTTTCCGGCGTCGTCGACGACGCGGTAATTCTGCGCATTGAGCTCCGGATGGCGGATGATGCCGGGGCCGTAGACCGACGTTCTTGCCCGCACCAGTTCCGAACGTTTCCAGGAGAGACGGTTGAAGACGACGAACGGGAAGCAGTTCTTGCGTGGAGCGGCCGTCCGTGCGGCGATCCGCATCGCCTCTTCCCTTGCCGTGCGTTCCGCGCCGAGGCGGGCGAAATGTTTGAGATCGAGTTTTTCTCGGTCGGCGATTTCTCCTCCGGTTCCGTTCTGGTTGTGATCCATGGCGTCGAGCAGGGCGTCCCACGCGGTTTTCATCCGTTCGCGCGGGAAGAACGACGGGGTGAGCGCTCCGAAGTATTCCGCCTGCAGCATGGCGTTTTCGACGGGGAGGTCGAGCGGCCAGAGGTCCGGCCAGCTGCTTTCGACGTTGGGCCAGAGCGACGGGATTTCACCGCTGACCTGCCGTGCGTTTGCGGGGAACTCCCGCGAAAAATACTTTGCCGGCGTCAGGAACTGGAACGGGCGGTGTCCCTCCCGGTTCCAGCGGCGGAAGTTTTCGCCGGCGTTTTCATTGAGAAGATAGAGATCGGTTCCGAACTGGCAGAGCTGGGAATAGTCGACGCCGCCGAAAATTTCTTCGATTTCTTTTTCGTTTTCGCACATCCGCGCATAGTCTGTTGCGTCATGGAAGAGACGGCGGCAGCGTCCGTAGTGAAAGGGCGCATAAGCCTTGATGCCGGTTCCGTCCGGGGCGACGTAGAGAATGCGGTCGGTATGCGGCGGGAGCCCGTGGGAGAGGAACAGTCCGGTGAATCCGGATTTTGCGGCGATCTGCGGCATCTGCGGAGTGACGCCGGGAATGTCGGAAAGAGTAGCCGTTTTCCCCGAATTCCCGAAAAACTTTTCGCAGAAAGCGCGTCCGCTGAGAAAGTTCCGGACGAGGGTCTCGCCGGAAGGCAGCTGAGTGTAGAGAATGGCGCGCATGGGAATGACTTCGAGGCGTCCCTCCGCTTCGAATTTCCGGAGTTCGCCGGCCTCTTCCGGATAGGCGTCGGCGAAATATTCGAGAAAGTTCACGGCTTCGATCATGAAATGGAAGTCGCTGTGTTTTTCCAGAAGCCTCAGTGCGTTCTGGATGATTTCCGCGCCTCGCGAGAGACACTCTTCCCGGGAGCCGGCCCAGAAGAGGTCCAGGTGTGCGAACGGTATGATGAAAACTGCTTTTTTCCGCATGTCTGTTCCCTTGTGTTTTGGTTTCCGGAAATAAGATATGCAGGGAAAAAAGATTTTGCAAATTTTCGCCTTTTGCTTCTCTCTTTATAGTGCAGAACGCTTCGGGGAGATCAGTAGTGGCGGGAAATCTGTGCGGCGAGCGCGCGGAGCTGCCGGGAGATTTCGGGCGTGTAGGAGGCGTGCGGCATGAATGAGCCGAGGCAGCCGATGGTTTCACCCTCAAAGGAGACCGGACAGCAGATGACCGTCTTGTTGATTCTCCGGTTTTCCAGAACGGTGCATTCTTCCTGTGCGATCTGCTTCATCTTCGCGAGAAACTCCGTTTCGCTGATTTCTCCCCAGAATGAGGGAAGAGGATATTTGCGGCAGAACTTCAGCTGTTTCGCGCGGCCGACCCGTGCGACGAGACAGATGCCGGAAAGGGAGTCGAACGGGTTCTCTTCTGTCGGGAAGTGCCAGCGCAGCCCCGGATCCGCCTCTTTTGCCCGGATGCGGCAGACGATGTGCTTGTAGTATCCGCGGAGGACGGAGAAGCTGATGTATTCGCCGACGGTTTCCGCGTATTTTTTCAGATACGGCTGGACGAGCGGCCGGAGATCGTCGAATTCCCGGTAGCCGCCGGAGAGCTGAAGAAATTTTTCTCCGAGAACATAGCCGCTTTTTCTGCCGACGTTTTCAAGATAGCCCAGCACGGTCATTGTGCGGACGATTTTGGAAAGTGTCTGTATTTTGAGTCCCGTCTCTTTCGCAAGTTCCCCGACGGTGCGGGGACGGCTTGTATCCAGTGCGATTTCTTCAAGGATTTTGAATGCGCGTTCAATCACCTGTATTCTGTCGTTCATGATGTCCCTCCTTCCGGTGTTACAATAAACGCCGTCTGCGGAATTTCAATCGGAAGCATGAAGATTCTCCACAATAAGCGGAAAACGAAGGGCGCGGGAAGAAAGATTTCTTGACAATTTCCGGAATCCATGCAAGATTATTCCCGGCAACGTCAACCCAAAGAAGGAACTGACCATGAAACATTCCGTTCACCGATCCGCAGCATTTCTGCTGCTGACTCTCCTGACTTCCGGTCTGTGCGCCGGAGAAAAACTCCTGCTCGGAATCTATCCCGACATGCGGACTTTCAAGCTGGAGCGCCCCGTCGGCTTCCAGCCTCTGAAGATGAGCGACCTGAAGGTCAATCCCGACCGCATCCGCGCCCTCGGCGAATTGCGCACCGTCCCGTATACAACGGATCAGCTTGTTCAGGCGGCAAATTTTTTCCGCGACGATCCCGCCGGACGCGATACCTGGCGCAGACAGAACGCCGCGCATGTTCTGAAGTATGTGAACTCCTGGAGCCTGCCTCCCGCGAATCTCCCAGCGTATCAGCTCCGCTGGCTGGGGCTGGAGCGTATCGCGGAGACCTGGCTCTTCACGGGGAACCCGCAGATCGGGAAATTCGTGCACGATTACGCCGTTCACGGCATGACGCTCGACCGCTGGTTCTGGATGGGACAGACCTATCGGAACTGGCTGAAAGACGACGTCAAGAAGCGTTATGCCGACCTCAACACGCTTCCGTTCGCCCGGATTCTGAACCTCCTGCTCGTCCGTTGCCGCGACCTCTTCTCCGCGGAGGAAATCGCGCGGATGGAGGCGAAGTACCGCGAGTTCGTTCTGGAATCCGCATACGAAGATCTGCAGAGACGCCGGAAGTGGCAGCCGAACAACTGGACCGCCATTCTGAGCGGAGCTTTGCTGCTTTCCGCAAAGTATTTCAATGATACGGGAAAAGCCGCCTTCGCCGTGGAGACTCTGACCGATTACTTCCAGTCCAGTTTTGAGCCTGACGGCAGCTACGGTGAAGGTGTCGGATATGCCGGATACGCAATGAGCGTTCTTCCGGATGTCCTTCCGTATCTGACCGCGGCGGAGCGCGAAACGCTTTTCCGGACCTCTCCGCTGCATCTGGTGACGCGCTGGATGGTGTATCATGATTTCTGCAATCCGGAAAAATACGCGCGGATCGCTTTCTGCGACGATAACAGTTTTGCTCTGCCTCCGGTCGCGGTGATGTACGTGCTCGCGCTGGAATCCGGCGACTCCGCGGCGGCGTATCTCGGTTCGCGCACCAAATGGCGCACGCCGTGGTGGAACTGGAATGCGGCAAGCTATCTGCTCGGCAATGGAAAAAATCCGGAAGTGAAGAGTCCGGAAGCTCTGAATCTGCCGCTGACCGCGCAGTTCGCTTCCGGAGAACTGATTGCGCGTTCCGGCTGGAAGGCGGGCGACACCGTGTTCGGCTGTTACTTCAACGTCCCGACCAAAGTGAGTGCGCACAAACGCCGCGAGAGCGGCAATTTCGTGTTCGGATACAACGGCTTCCCGATAGTGGTTCATTCCGGCAACACCAACCTGTACCGCCGTCCGATTCATCAGCTCTCCATCCGGACCTCCGCCGCGAACACCGTGACCGTCGACGGCGCGGATCAGCTCCCGGTGAAACAGCAGAACTGCGCGACGCTGGAATTCCGCGATGAACCGGAGCTGCTTCTGCTCCGCAAGGATATGCGCTCCGCTTATTCCCAGCCGATGAAAACGATGATCCGCACATTCGCCTGGCTCAAAAAACAGAACCGGCTGGTTGTGATGGACCAGATGAGCGCCGAAAAGGGAACGTTTGAGTTCCGCGCTCATCTTCACCTCAACAACATGCGTCATGATGCTTCACTGAAAAAACTGACGGAGAAGAGTTTTCATTACGTTCACCCGAAAGCGGAACTCCGGATTCAGACGAATGCTCCGTGCACGGTTTCCTCCGGCTACACGGTTTCGGACATCGGAAGCATCTGGAATGAAAAACTTCAGCAGGCGGAAGCCGACAGGGGCAACACCTTCGTTCTTTCGTACGGTCCCGCGGGAAAATGCGTTTCCGCCGCATTTTTTGCCGTGCTCGGCAAAACAGCCGCATCCGTCAAGGAGTCGCCGGAAGGTGTGACGGTCGACGGGGTGCTGATTCCATGGTATTCCGGAAAGTGAGGATCGCGATGACGCCCGCCGTTCTGATCGCCGGAGATTCCATCGCCGCAACGTACCCCGCGGAACATGTTCCCATGACCGGATGGGGACAGGTCCTCGGGGAGTTGACGCGTCCGGAAATCCGTGTCGTCAACTTCGCTTCGCCCGGACGGAGCACGAAGAGTTTCCGCACGCAGGGACGCTGGGACGCTCTGGTTGAAGCTCTGCGGAAGGATGATTTTGTTCTGATTCAGTTTGGACACAATGATCAGAAATCGGATATTCCGTATGATTACGCGGACGAAAACGCCTATTGCGCGAATCTGAAACGTTTCATTTCCGAAGTCCGCGCGAAGGGGGCGCTTCCCGTTCTGCTGACCTCGGTTGCACGCCGCAAGTTCGATGAACACGGTGTTCCGCTTCAGACCCTCGGCGTGTATCCGGAGCTGATGCGCGGAACCGCAGAGGAGACGGACGTCCCGCTGATTGATCTGAACGCCATGACGACGGACTGGCTGACGCGGATCGGCGCGGAGGCTTCAGGCGAGTATTTCATGCATGTCCCTCCGGGAGTCTATCCCGACTGGAAGGACGGTGCGGCGGACGACACGCATTTCCGTGAAAAAGGCGCGCGTCTGATCGCCGGGATGATTGCGGAAGATGCGAAGCGTCGGCAGCTTCCGCTTGCTGAGTGTTTCCGCTGAGCTCTGCCGATGTGCAGAAACTGAATTCGATTCCCTTGCGCTTCAGCTCCTGCACAATCCGGTAATTCTCGGAAATAAAATTTGTCACGATGAGTGAAAGTTTTTCCACCGGAACGACCGCGGACGGGGCTGTTTGACCGAATTTGCTTGCATCGGCAATGACGATGACGCGGTCGGAGTTTGCAATCATCTTCCGCTGAATTGCCGCAGCCTCTTCCATATTGTCATAGAGAAAACGGTCGTCCAGTGCGGATCCGGAAATTACTGCGGCGTCGGCGTGAAAATGATCAAGTGAACTTTCCGCTTCCGGTCCGAGCAGAATCGCGGATTTGCGGTTGACGCGTCCTCCGGTCAATATCACTTCCGGTCCGCTCTCTGCTGTCGTTCCGTTGGAGAGAACATCGTTGAGAGCCAGAGAGTTTGTAATGATCCGCAGCGAGGAGTTTCGAAGCATCATTCCGAGATGCGCGGTTGTTGTTCCTCCATCAATAAATACGGAGCGGCAGTCGGCAAGCAGCGGAACTGTCCGGGCAGCGAGAGCCTCTTTTTCTTTTGTGAACCACTGCATCCGGAGAAAAAACGGGTATGCGGGGTCCATTCCGCGGTTCAGCGCTTCGATTCCTCCGTGAATGCGGTGAACTTCTCCGAGTTCCGCAAGCCGCCGGAATGCGCGCCGGATTGAGGCTCCGCTGATTCCGAGCTGTTCCGCCGTTTCCCGTGCGGAAAGCGAGCGCTTTTCTTCCAGAAGTTTCAGTATCCTGCGGTCGGTATCCTGTTTCATTGCTGTTCTCCTTTTCCGGTAAAATACTCCTTCCTGATAAAAATGCAAACAAAATTTGAACGTTTGATCTTTTGTTTTGCGCATTTGAACAAAAAATTGCGCTATTTCCGGGGTTTCTGTTGAAAAGAGATTGCAGAGCATTATAGTTTCCGGAAAACGAAAGGAGCTTTTCATGAACCGCAAATTTCAACTGGTCGCTCATCGCGGCTGCCGTTCTCTCTATCCGGAAAACACTCTGCCGGGATTCCGCAAAGCTGTTCAGCTGGGCGTGGATGCCATCGAATTCGACGTCCACCCGACCCGCGACGGCGCGCTTGTTGTCACCCATGACGATACGATTGACCGCTGCAGCAATGGAACCGGGAAGGTGCATGATTATACGCTCGCGGAATTGAAGGCATTCGATTTCGGCCTCTGGAAAGGCGAAGAGTTCCGCGGAACGCAGATTCCGACGTTCGATGAAGTTCTTGAGCTGATTCTCGGCGAATCGGATCCCGCGCTTCAGCTTCTCATTGAACTCAAGGAGGATGATTTTCATTGTACGGAGCAGATTCTTGAAATCATCCGCAGACGCAGAATTGAAAACCGCGTGATTGTACTCTCATTTTTTGCAAATCAGCTGAAGCACCTGCACAAACTCGCACCCGATCTTCGCCTGCAGGGATTCCCGATGGAAAATTACGCCGTCAGGGAACCGGATATCTACGATTACACCATGCGCGTCTGTCTGTTCAAAGACAAGCTCAATCATGAGAATGTGAAGTTTTTCCATGACCTGAACATCGAAGTGGATACCGTTCCGGTCAACTCGACGGAAGATCTTGGCCGTGTCTGCGAATTTGATCTTGATACGATTACCTCCGATGCTCCGGATGTGATCATGCCGCTTCTGCATGAACGAGGTCTCCGCCCGGAGCCGGTTCCGGCAGAAACTTCCGCGTGGAGACTGTACGGAGCCGGACTCGAAAATTTCGGTGACCACGATGCGCCTGTTACTTTGCCGGTCCGGGAATTGAAAGAGGACGAGATTCTCACAAAAGTTGAGGCGCTTGGTCTCTGTTTCTCCGATATCAAGATAATCCGGGCGGGCGGAGCTCATCCGAAACTCTGGGAATCCGACCTGAAAAAACATCCACTAATCGTGGGACACGAGGCTGTACTGACGATTCTCAAAATAGGGACGAAGGTTCCGCTCCGGTATGCTCCGGGGCAGCGTTATCTTATTCAGCCGGATATCTACGTCGGCGGGCGCAGCTGTGCGTACGGCTACGGCATGGACGGAGGGCTTACTCAGTATTCCATCATCGACAGCCGTGTCTGGAAAGGGGGGACGGAAAGCTATCTGCTGCCGTGTCCCGACAATCTGCCTTCGTTTGCCGCGGCGCTTCTTGAACCGTGGACCTGTGTTCGAGCGGCGTATCATATTCCTCATCGCACGGCTCCGGCGGAGGGAGGATCGCTTCTGCTTGTTACGGAGGCGGGAAACTATGCAGAGTATTCCGCCGGAACCCTCTTCCGGAATCAGAAACGGATTGTCTCGGTCAATTTTTCCGAATCCGCCGTCCGGAAACTGGAAGAGGAAACTGGGATGCAGATTGAGCGGCGCAGTTCCCTTCCGGAAAATGAGATGTTCGACGACATCGTCTGCGCTGATCTGAAGAACCGTGAGCTCGGAGAACGCGCGCTGGTTCTTGCCGGCAGCCATGCGGTCGTCAGTTTCATCGGCGATTGCGGAAATGAAAACTGGAATATTGATGTCGGAGGGCTTCATTACAAGAATCGTTTTTATCAGGGCGTGCGGTCCGGAACGCTTGACGCCGCCTATTCAATGCCGCGCCGTCAGGATCTCCGCAGGGGCGGGTGTGCCTGGTTTCCCGGCGGAGCGGGTGCGATGGGACAGATGCATGTCGAACTGGCAATCCTTTCACCGAATGCTCCGTCAAAGATTCTTGTAACCGATCTGGATGAAGACCGAATTGAACATCTTCGAACCAAGTTAGCCGGGCGCGCGGAAGAGCGCGGAATCGAATTGCTTTTTCTATGCCCGAAAATGCTTTCCGCAGAAATCCTTGCGCAGGAGATTTCCGCGTTTGCTCCGGACGGTTTCAGCGACATTGTGATTCTGCTTCCTTCGGCGAAAGTCATAGATCAGGCACTTCCGCATCTTGCGGATGACGGGTTGATCAATGTCTTCGCCGGAATTCCTGCAGGGGAAACTTCAACGGTTCCGGTTCGCAGGATTATCGAAAACGGCATCCGGTTCACCGGCTCTTCCGGCAGCACCACGCAGGATATGAAAGATGCTCTCCATGCCGCCGGACAACATGAATTTGAACCGCAGAGCGCGCTCGCGGCAGTCGCCGGTTTCCGGGCGGTCAAGCAGGGGCTCGAAGCGGTCGCCGCCGGAAAGTTTCCCGGGAAGATTGTGATCCTTCCCGATTGCCCGGATCTTCCGCTGACTCCGTTTGATGCGGAACATCTCAGTCCGGAACTCACGGCCACGCTTGACGCTCACGGGTTCTGTACGGAAAAAACGGAAGAAGTTCTCCGCAGACGCTGGAAAAAACAAGCGGACATGGTATGTTTCTAAAAACGGAGAATTCAGAATGAAAACAATATTCGTCATGGGTGCGAATCCCGCATGGCAGAAGACACTGGTGTTTTCCGCACTGAAAACCGGGGAGGTGAACCGCGCTGTCTCAATGGAGGTTTATCCAGCGGGAAAGGGCGTGAACGTCTGTCGCGCCGCCGCGTGTTTCGGAACGGCGGAAGCGCGTCTGTTTCAATTCGCCGGAGGAGCAACAGGACAACGGCTTTGCGCTGCACTCGATGAACTCGGAATCCATCATGAGACAATCGAAACCCGGTACGAGACCCGCACTTGCGTGACGTGTCTGGACCGCGCGGCGGAGAGCATGACCGAACTTATCGAACCTTCAGGGGCGGTTTCGGAGGCGGAGGCGGAAAGATTTTTGCAGATATTGAAAGCGCGTATCCGCAAAGCGTCGGTTTTCGTCGTTTCGGGAAGTCTGCCGGACGGGACCGATCCCTCTCTCTACAAACGCGCGGCGGAAATCGCGGTCGCGGCGGGAGTCCCCGTGATCGCGGATGCTGTGAAGGGAATCGCTCCCGTTCTCGAACTTCCCGGACGCATCGTGCTGAAAGTCAATCGCGAAGAGTTCTTTAAAATCACGGGCTGTTCAGAGATAGAATCGGCGCACCGGACGGCGGAGAAATGCTGGGGGAATGTTTCCTTCGCCGTTACAAACGGTCCGGGCGAGGCGACGTATTCCGGAGACGGCCGTTTCTTCCGTTACGCGGTTCCGCGTCTGGAGCATGCGGTCAGCCCGCTCGGCGCGGGGGATGCGGCAACGGCGGTTTTCGCATCATGCCTGCTTGACGGGATGGCGGAGGCGGAAGCGTTCCGTGTCGCTCTTTCAGCGGCGTCCGCGAACTGCCTTTCCGCCCGGGCGGGAGAGTTCGACCCGGCGGATCAGCGGAAAATCCTGGAGAATTTGCGCTGTACGGACGCCGGGCTTTCTCCTGTCATTTGATTGTGTGAACTCCGCTTCCGAATTCGTTTTCCTTGCCGTTGAGACGGAAGACGGCTGTGGTGTTTTCCGGAACGGAGAGCGTGTACGTCCCGTCGCGGAAAACGAGACCGATTTCGCCGTGCGGAGTCGGAACAGCCGTTTTGAACCAGGTCAGATCGACCGGAGCGGGGGTGACCGTGAAGCGTTTGAATCCCGGTTCCAGCGGACGGATTCCCGCGATCCATGCCGGCAGGAGCGAGCACGGACCGGCGGTCCAGCCGTGACAGAAGCTGATATGGGCAAGGTCGTTGTTTTCATGCCGTTCCGTGAGACGCGGCATGGAGTCGGAATACATTCCCTCGAACAGGGTATCTGCTCCGCAGGAGAGCAGAGCGCCCCAGCGTTGGCGGATCAGGGCGAGCGCCGCGGCGGAATCGCCTTCACTGAACAGAGATTCGATCACTTCATAAATTCCCGTCGAGTGCGAGTAAAGCGACTTCCGGTCCTTCAGCGGATTCTTTGCGAGCAGGGCGCGGACGGCTGGTTCCGTTTTCGCAATCCGCGCATTGCAGCGTTCCGCGCCTTCCGCGTCCCCGGCGAGTCCGCAGGCTTCGCGCGAGGCTTTCAGCGCGCGGAGATAGAGACTGTTGAGGAACGGATCAAGTCCGACGGAATTGTCGAGAACCACCATCCAGAGTTTCAGCGGGTTTGGAGGAACGTCGATCAGCCCCTCCGCGTTGGTCCGCGCGGTGAGCCAGTCGGTTGCGCGGCAGAGATTCTGCTTGAGTTCCAGCAGAAACGCGGCGTCGCCGGTGTACATATAATAATCGTGCAGGGCGATAACCCACCATGCGTCGTAATCCCAGAGCAGGGATGCGCCCGGCCCCCATGCGGAGCCGATCGCGCCGTTTTCGTACTGGCACTTCGCAAGTTCGCGCATGCTGAATTTGAAAAGTTCCGTGTCGCCGAACAGATAGTAGTTGTAAAGCGACTCGGCGCGCGTGTCGCCGACCCACAGCAGGCGGTCGCGCTTGATGGCGTCGAGATAGTACTCCTGCATGCAGAGATGCAGCGTCTTGCGTCCGGCCTTCCAGATTCCGTTCAGCGATTCGTCGGAGCAGAAGAACGCGCCGCGGTAGGCGAGTGGATAGAGGGTGTTGCGGACATGGAATTCATCAACTTCCACTTTCGCCGGACAATGGAAAAATTCGATGCGTGCGAAGCGGAATCCGACGCGCATCCGGCTTTCCCACTCCTGCACGCCCGGTTGGAGCGAGATCGTTTCGATGAGCATCCGGTGCAGCGGAATTTCCGGCTCCGGCTCGGCAAAGCATTCGTCCAGACATTCTCCGTAGCAGATACGGAAGCGGACAACTTTTTCGGATTCGACGCGCATCCGGAAGTATCCGCAGCACTCCTCGCCGAAGTCTATCGTGAATTCCGGTCCCTCGTAGCGAGCCGTTGCGGAAGCGGTGACTTTGAAGCCGTCCGCGTTGATTGTTCCGTTTTTCGCATTGATTTCCATCAGATTTTTCGCGCGGACGAATGCGGGGGGATGCGCTTTTGCGCTTTCGGCGTATTCGGGACCGAGCAGTTCGCACAGTCCGGCTGAGGGGGTGAAGGATTCGGGCTGTTTCGTGTAGAACGGGGAATCGACGAATTTCGGAACTTCGGAACAGAAGAACGGTGTGTTCGGTATGGGGGAGATGACGCGTTCCGGATCGTTTCCGGGGAGCGACGACCACTGCGGCATTCCGAAAATTTCCATCGGCATGACGACCGGCTCGCTCCACGCGGAGTCGTCGTATTCAGACAGCATCCAGCCCCAGAGTTCGGCGTCGGCAACCTTCCAGCTTTCATCGGAGCTGACGGAGTCGGTTCCGTTCAGCAGAAGCTCAAAAGCAAAACCGCGGTGTCCGGCGGTGTTGATCGCATGGACCGCAATGACATTGCGTCCGGGTTTCAGGTACATGCGGACATTGTAATCGCGCGTGTTGTTCCATTCGTCGACGCATGCGACGAAGCGTCCGTTGAGAAACAGTTCGTATCCTGTGTCGACGAAGATCCGGAGAACTGCGCTTTCCGGCTTTTCTTTGAGTTCAAAATCTTTCCGGAAGAAGGCCTCTTTTGCGCATCTTCCCCATAACTGTCCGGGAGTCTTTCTCATGATTCAACCCTTGATTTGTTAAAAGTGTCCTACTCTCTTTAATGTAGCCGCTGTTTGGGAAAATGCAAGGATGGATGGGAAAAAGTTGCAAAAGGAAAGATGACGCCGGCATGGGGAAAGAGCCCGGTGCGGAGGGGGGGAGAGGCTCTGTGAAGGCTGTTACGGTTTGAATGCTTTGGTTCTGGCGGCATCGGAGGGGGCGTCCCAGCTGCATTGCGCGACAAGCACGAGTTCCGAGAATTTAGTGGAACTGGATACGCTTGAGAACAAATAGCCGAGGTACGGAATGTCCATGAGGAACGGAACGCCTGTGGCGGATTTGACGACTTCCTGCTTTTTGAGCCCGCCGATCACAAAACTGTTCTTTCCGTGCGGCAGGCTGACCTCCTGCGTCACGACGCTGTTCGCCGAGATTCTCGGTGTGCCGTTTGATTCAAACCCGAGCAGACTTGAGTTGTTCAAAGTGATTTTGAACCGTGTTTCATCCAGGTTCACGGAGGCGTTTTCTACGTTCATGGAGAAGCCGAATCCGGTGAATTTTGTGACTTCCTGACGGTTGCCGCGTCCGACGGGAATCTTGTCAGCGTCCTGCTCAAGTTTTCCGATCAGCATGGAGAGCAGTTCATACGGGCCGAGGTCTTTGAGCGAGTGAGAGGCTGCTGGAACGGAGGTGTCCACATAGAAAATCTGTGTTTTGCGTTCGAGGGTTGCGGGGGTATTGTTGCGGATGAGCAGTTCGCCCGTGTACGCGACTTTTGCTTTGCCGATGCTGACGAGAAAATCAATGTAGCGCGAGTTCCATTTCGGGTTGAAATTGTAGAAACTTGTCCGTTCGGAACCGGTTTGTCCGAGAGCGCCGCCGTATGCGGCGGCCCAGTTGTCGCGGTAGCGTCCGCCGACGGAGAAGAGGTCGACACCCTGATTGTTCTTCCACGCCTGGAAGTCGACGCCCATTTTATCATCGTTTTCGCGGGTGATTTCGTAGACGGATATTTTGAGGCGCACCTGCGGGACCGGAACATCGTAGAGCTTCAGCATTTTATCGATGTTGAGCATGGAGTAGTTCGTGACGTTGAAGACGAGCCGGTTGAGGTCGGGATCGGCGGCGACGACATCCTGTCCCTGCCAGATTTCAGTGACGTCGGTGATGTTCATTCCGACATTTTGGATGAGCGGCATGAGATTTCTGGCGGGCACGAATTTCGGCATGTAAACAAAAGTCTGCATTCCGGTGTTTGCCCCCATCTGCGGTTTGTCGAGCTGCTCCACGAGCGTATCGAAGCCCATGCCGTTTTCATGATCTTTGAAACGGTACTCTTCGGCGCTGACGATGAGAACTCCGGTTCCGTCGGCATACTTCAGACATTCGACGGCGGTGTTGCTGCCGAGCTGTGCTGGCGGCGTGTCGGTCGGCTGCGAGCCGGCCGGTCCGGCGGCAGGCGCGCCGACGGTCGCCTGATACGGCATCGTCGTCGTGTTGCCCGGGAAAATCTGCTGCATGCCGGTGTTGCCGACCCGTTTTGCCTGTACCATCTGACGGAGATAGTCGCGGAGCTCGTAGGGGTCTGCATGCTTGAGAAGATAGGTTTTTGTGACGACGCGCGGGTCGTTGTTGTCCCGGATAAAATGAACGGTGTCTGTTTCTTCTTTGACATGAACGTTGAGGATTGCCTCAATGCGGGAGCTGTCGTAACCTCCGGTGTTGTTGAAATTGGAGTCGCGCGGGGTGACGGGCGGCAGGTCGGCCGCACATACGCAAACAACGGAAAGGAGAAGCGGGATGAGCAGATGTTTTTTCATGGTTCAGGCTCCTTATTTCAGTTTTACGAGTTTTCCGGCTTCCGGACTCTGCCGGGCGGTGTCGGTCATCTCCGCTGTGACCGTCATGCAGACGCGGGTTTTCTCCCGGGTTGTCGTGGTGGTGCTGAAGAGATATTTGAGAATCGGGATTTCAGAGAGGAACGGGACGCCGATGGTCTGTTCAACTTCCTCGGTTTTATCCCATGACGCGAGAATTTTTTCGGTGTTCAGTTCGATGGATGCGTTTCCGGTGAACTGGCTGGTTTCGATGAGTTCGGTTCCGTAATTGTTCCGTTCAACGGCTCCGGCGACCTGGACGTCGTATCCGAAAAAGAGAGTTCCTGACATTCCGGCGTACTGGCCCGGCGCATAGTCCGGAATTGTGAAATTGAGTTCTGTTCCTGCGTGCAGACAGACCGTCGGGGCGAGGATTTTGAGATAGAGCTGGCTGATGCCTTCCGGCAGTCCGGAAACGGCGCTCGGGACGACGGCCGTGTAGTCATTGTTGGTTTTTGTGATGTTCTGGAACTGCGGATTGAAGAGCATGGAGTAGTTTTTCGTATCGGAATTCAGAACGGTCATGTCGGCGGAATTGCGGATTTCCGCTTTGCCGTTCTGCTGAAGCAGTCGGATGAAGCTGGCGTCGAACTGCGGAGCGAAAAAGAATCCGCCGACGGGGCCGGACGCCGCTTGAAGAGCCGCGGTTCCGCCCGACGTGATGCTGAAAGAATCCCATGCCGTCTGGAAGATGTTGAGTCCGGGTCCGTTCTTCCATGCAAGATATTCGATGCCCATGTCGCGGAGTGTGCTTTCGCGCACTTCATAGATCTTGAAATGAAGGTTGATCTGCGGTGCGGGGCGGTCGAGCCAGGAAAGAAACTGGTACATGAATTCGGAATTGGAGGAATTGTCCTTCCAGTAGATCTGATTGGAGTTTTGGTCGTATCCGTAAAGAGAACCGTAAGGTCCTCCGTTGATGCCGGCGTTGACTGTGACGTCGATGAGCTCCTGACCTGAGCGGTATTTCGGACGGTAAACGGCGCGGGTGATTCCCGTTCCGCGGATAATGTCGCCGGGAACTTTGCCGTCGATTTCGACGTTGCGGTCAACCTTTGCGATGAAATCGTCGACATATGGCATCATGAGGACGGGACATGTGACCGTCAGGATCTGCCGATCGCTGTTTCCGTACTCAATGGAGTTGACGACGGAGTTCATGTTGTACCGTTTGACGATGCTCGTAACCCACGGCATGAGATCGTTCGCCTGCGTGTACTTGAGGTCGTAGATTTTCGAGACCATGTAGTCCTGCGCGTCATCCTGGACGAACCGCAGAGTTCTGGTTCCGGACGGATTGTCTTCCGCCGCGTCGGCCGGAAATCCCCCGGCCAGCAACGGCAGAACTGTGCATAGAAGCCATGTTTTTTTCATGATGGAATCCCCCCCTTGATGGAGGGAAGATAACGCCGTTCCGGAGGAAAATCAAATCGAAAACGGAGCGGACGGAAACGTTTGTTTTATTGTCCCGTGCGCAGGAAAACGGGCAAAAAAATCCCGGAACGAGTCCGGGATTCATGAAGGTGCCCTTACGGCTTATTCGCCGTAGACGACGGTCTTGTAGCTGCCGTAGATGCCGAGGATGTTGAGGACTTCCTGGTTGACCCAGCCGACCTTTGTGATCTTGGCGTCGCTGCAGGCCGCGTTGATGGAAGCATCGCCGCTGGCGAAGCATCCGAACATGGTCTGGCATTTTGCCTCGCCCTTCTTGGAGTAGCGCATTTCGCCGTTGCCGACGGTAACGGGCAGCTTGACGCTGGTGTAGACGAGTCCGAGCGGGAACGAGGTTGCGCATCCCGTCAGGACAGCGAGGGACGCCAGAGAGACTGCAGTGACAATCGCTTTGATTTTCATGGAAAAGCTCCTTAATTTGTTGGTTTCCTTCTATACTCTGACAATATACAATGAATTGTCACGGAAAACAAATGGAATTCGCAAAAATCCATGAAAAAAAACTCGTGCGCATTGAAAAAATGCAAATCGGCTGTAATGGAAAAATGCATGGAATGATTATCTTGAAGCTATGCGCAGGAGTGTCGCGGACAGTTCGGAGATTAAGGCGCTGCTTCAGCCGGCTTTGACAGAGAAGATTAATGACAGGGAAATGTTTATGAAAGGAATAGATTATTCTTATTATTACGAATCCGATGATCCGGATATGGAACCGGATGATAAATAAAAACGGGTGCTTTTGATATGATTCAGTTGACTACAATCTGTAGTCAACTGAATTTTCTGCGGATGTTTTACGCGAGAAGCGCGGCATTTTCGAGGATGCGGAGTCCGGCGGCACAGGCGGGACAGTCACACCATTTCGCGCCTTTGCTTTTGATTTCGCGGGCGTGGGCGGCAACGTTTTTCGCCGTTTCCTCTCCGAAAAGCTTGACGGCGTCCGCGGTCTCGAAAAATCCGATGACGTCGTCCACTGTGCAGATGTCTTCCTTAATCTCTTTTGCAAGAGCGTCCGCGGCGGCTTTGACGTTTTCGGATCCGGCGGCATCGAGCCACTTCTGACCGGCGTCCTTCAGCTCCTGGCAGCAGGAGGGGGCGGCGATCATTTCTTTGACGATTTGAGCGAGTTCCTGTTTATTCATTTTGAAACCTCCGTTCGGGTTGGTTGTTTTTCATAATTCTGAACATTCCGGAGTACGCGTTCCATGTAGGATTCCAGCTGTTCTATTTCTTCTTCTGAAAAGCCTTGGCAGGTGATGCCGGTCATGGCGGCTGTTACCGCATCATACTTTTCCCGCAGTCCGAACGCCTGTTCCGTCAGGAGAATCCGGATTTTTCTCCGGTCCCCGGGATCGGCGGTCCGGCGGAGCAAATTTTTCCGTTCCATCCGGTCCAGCATCGAAGTTAATGTCGCATTGGCCAGTCCGGTCCGCTGTGCAAGCTCCTGAATGGAAATGGAATTGCTGTTCCACAAAACATAAAGGATTCGTCCCTGCGGACCATTGAATTCATCAATGCCGTATTTGACCAGAAGAGATGTCAGGATGCGCTCCTGATACTGTTTTGTCAATGTAATCAGCAATCCGATTTTCCGGAGCATTTCCGAAATTCCTTTTTTTTGTTTGATATAATATATTACGATATAGTAATATTTCAAGAGCTTTCTGAAAAAATGTCTGAAAAGTTTCTTTCCTGGGGGAATGGCGTGGAGAAAAGGCAAGCGGTTCGGTCAGACTTTCCGAGTGTCATAGGCCCAGTGCAGGAGAGCCTGGCGCTGACGGCGCCGGCAATTCCAGTCGCCGGGGAGAGGACAGTTCCGGAGTTGTGCGAAGTGACGCACCATCATTTTCCAGCGGCGGATCTGGCGTTCGTCGTCGGGAATTCTGCGTCCGGTCCAGTATCGGCAGTACCACTGGAACCAGCCGCGCGGGTCTTCAAAATAAATCCAGCCTTTGCGCCGCCATTCGGAAAGCGGGAGCGAGGCGTTGACGCCGAAAAAATTCAAAGCCGGATTATGCCGTTCCGGGCAGAGCTTTGCGTGTTCAAACCAGTCTTCCGGGAATTCCCCGGTACAATCGGTCATGTATTTTCCTCCGAATACGCCGAGTTGAAGCATTTGTTTCGGTGTGAGTTGCGGGCGGAACTCCGGATGAAAATTTTTGCCGGGCGGTTCTGTGCGGAAATAGAAATATTGCGACTGCATCCGGTCGGAAACAAGCACTTCGCGCACCTTCATTTTCCAGCCCCCTGTTCTGGAAACACAAGACGCCCGGTATCGAATCCGAGCCTTCGGATACCGGCGAGCAGTTTTTCCCGTTCGTTTTCCGGGAGGCGCGGCGTCCGTGAGAGAATCCAGAGAAAATTATCGGTTGAGCCTGTCACGACCGCATAGCTGTAATCGGGAGCAAGGCGGATGATTCTGTAGTCGCTGTAAAACGGGCGGAAGAAGGAGACGCGGAGTTCGCCGATGCCGGGGGAGCTTTTGAATTTTGCGATTCCGGAGATTTCGCGTTTTTCACCGTTCCGGATTCCTCGGTTGACGACCCGGACCGTTCCGTCGGTGTTGAGAGAATATTCCGCGGTGACATAGTCCATTCCATGTTCGAAATGGTTCGGAAGGCGTGCAATTTCGTACCAGTTTCCGAGATAATGCGGAAGGTCGAAACAGCGGACGGCAGGAATTCCTTCCGTGCTTCGCGCCGATGAGCAACCTCCGGAAAATGCCAGAAGAAACGGCAGAATGAATCCGTAAACTTTCATTTTCTTTCCCCCCTTTGAAAATTAAAGCCGCTGTCGGTTCTGACAGCGGCCGCGGGGAAAAGTTCCATTCATCCCTGGCATGGGAACGGGAATCAATTGCCGAAGAACGCATATGGAAGCCACTGGGAGTCGGCGCAGTCGGCGACGCCCATGACCCAGATGATGTTTTCCGCCGGCGTGTTCGGAGCTACTCCGGCGAGCAGTTCATGAACGCCGCCTTCCAGAGTGAGATCGCAGTATTGATTGTGCGGGACGGTGTCGAACGATGGCGTCACACAGCCGCCGTCGCGCCCGAAACGGTAGACCCCGTCGACCCAGACACGGGAGATCGCATTGCTGTTGAAGATGATGCGCACCTTTTTGGGCTCGTCGATCGTGAATTGGAAACGCATCATGTAAAGCGAGTTCGGAGGAACCTCGAATGCGTTCAGGCAGTTGAAAGTTCCGGGGATGGTGTACTCTCTGTTGAGCTGGAGGTACTCCGGAATGGGGAGAATTTCGTGCCAGCGGTTCCAGTTGCGGTGAATGCCGGCCTGAACGGAGATAAGGAACTGGTCCAGGTCCGGCGCATCGCTGGTCTGCGGCGTGTGCGCTTCGATTCTCGGCGCAAGCTCAAGAATCTGTTCGATGAAGTCGTCGAGGTTTTGCGGGTAATCCATGACAAGCTCCGGGTCGCTGAGCTGAATCTCTTCGGAGATCGGTTCGAGCCAGCGGGCGGGGATTGAGTCGGGTTTGATGAGCCCCATGAGTTCGCCGGCCATTCCGGCATTGACCGGAGTGTTGCGTGCGCAATTCGCCGCAATGAGCACGGTCGTTTCAAAATCGCCGTTGCCGAGCAGGTATGCGAGAAGAATGAAGCAGGTGTTCATGACGCTGTCTTCATAATTTTCGCTGTTGAATTTGCTGATGATCAGGCGGCGGACCTCTTTCCAGTTCTGGTTTGTGGCGCAGAGGTCGCGGGTGAAGCGGACAGCCTCCGCAAGACGGGAATCTCCGGGGATGGCGGCGACAGCCGCGTTGAGAAGGGCGTCGGGGTTGCTTTCAATAAACGCATTGCTGAGCAGAACGGCGAAGAATTCCGCTGCGAAAACACCGTCCTTGTCGTGGTCGACGCAGGCGTCTTCGTAGGTGATTTTCAATGCGGTGTCGGGTTTCGCCGGGTTGAGGAACGCCCAGATGTCTGCGCGCCGTGCGGCTCCGAAATTCTCGCAGAAATAGTCGTCGAAATTTCCGGACCAGGGCGGCATGATGCTGTTTCTCAGGTTGCGGAGAGCAACTCCGTATTCCGCATCGTAATAGCGGACATGGTCGAGCCAGCATTGCGCGAAGAGATACCGTTCCGGGACGGGGTGCGGCATTTTCGAGAGCACGTCGAGCCAGAGAATCTGGAAATCCAGAAAACAGCTGGAGGAATCCCGCATGGGCAGCGGATTGTAAAAGGTCAAATCCAGCGGATCGTTTGCTCCGAGATAAGGACGGCCGAGGTTTTCTCCGATGGTTTTTCCGAGGAGAGCTCCCTTGATTTTGTGACTCCAATACTCTTTATCCATAAAAGACACCTCTCATATAATTGCTGATTATACAGGTCGGAAAACACTATCACGGAAAACTTTAAATGTCAAATGTTTTTTTGCTTTTTATTTGATTTTTCCGCAGAAAAAATCCCGTCCGGTCCGCGGGGGCCGGACGGGGCGGCTTCAAACGTTCCGTTTTTCGTCTTTTATCCGTTCGTTTTCTTCATCGAACGAGGCGTCGGTGAAGTCGTTTCGGCGGAGCCATTCGTGGATGCTGCGCGCGGAGAGGGGGAGTCCGGCGTTCCTTGCGTTCCAGAGGTCGAGCACGTCGGATGCGGCTACTCCGCCTTCGTTGAAATCGCGGTTCACGCGGAAAACCACTTCGTCAGGGTCGGCGTTGCACCAGGCGGCGGCGATGCGGAGAATCTGGAGCATGGTCTTTTCCCCGGTTCCGGCAACGGCGCGCATGAGGGCTGTTTTGACCGCAAGACGCGTCTTCAGCGCTTCGCCGGATTCGTTGCTGCGGCTGTCGAGAGAGATTCCCATGTTCTGGGCAATGGCGTGCAGATCATTCTGTGCGGTGCGCATCTCCTGAAGCCCGGCTCCGGAAATTTCCAGATAGCTGCCGGAAGCGTCGGGCGATTCGGTGTGAATGTAGTTGCCCGCGCCCATCATCGGGGGACCGTCGAGCTGGAATCCTTTGAGGAACAGGGTTGACTGCGCCTGCATGAAGAGGGCGTGGCGGTAGTCGGCTTCGCCGCGGTAGATGGCCAGACACGCGTTTGCGAGCGGGAGAAGCGGAGGTGCCGGAACGGCGGTTCCGGAGTCGTTCACATTCGCGAAAACAAACGGAATGCGCTTGAGACGGCGTCCGCGGATTTCCGGAAAACATTCGTCGGGGAGAGCATGGGGGCTTGCGCGGAAGGCGCGGAATTCATCCGGCGTCATGCGGACCGAACAGTATTCGCCATCGGGCGAGAGGGTGCAGAGACGGACTTTCCGGAGGAATTCCCAGCCCTCCGCGCCGCATTCCCAGCCGGATTCGTCAAGCAGGAGCGAGGTGAGGGCGGAGGAATCGCCGTTTTCGCAAGTCCAGTCGAGAATCTGCGGTGCGGCGCAGAGAGTCATGACGGGGACGGCTTCGGGGGAAACGGTTGCGGGAGGAACGTCGAGGAGAAGGCCGCAGCGTCCGTAGAGAAGCTGGAAGAGATTCAGCCTGCGCAGAGTGTCGTCGAGCGGCAGCCCGTCGCTTGAGGCTGTCGTGCGGATGGTGCGGATGCGTTCGGGCAGTTCGATGGCCTCCGGCGGTTCGCGGTGCATGATGCCGAGCATGGTGGCGATTGTGGTCGCGAGATAGTTGAAATAATTCGCGCGGGCTTTGTAGGCGTCGTAGCGCCTTGATCCGAACTGGGCGTCCGCCATCTGTCCTTCGGTTTTGGGCAGATAGCGTTCGCCTGCGCGTTTGACTTCGCGCTCTCCGGCAAAGCAGTCGGAACAGACCCGCCAGTCTTCGGCGGCGCAGAGGTATTGCGGATTCAGCAGATCGCGCAGATTCAAATGATGATTGAGCATGGAGAACTCCTTTCGGTTTTGTCTTTTCCGCAAAACTGTCAACCGAGCCGCGTCTTGCCTTGACAATTCCGAAATGCGGAGCTAAATTATCCGCGCAGCAAAAGGGGAAAGCAAATGGAAACTGAGAGCGGCGGAGACACTGTTGAAAAAACGGTTCTGATTGACCGGACGGCGGTATCGGGGAAAACGTCTCCGGCGTCATCCGGCAAAACCGCGTCGAAGCCCGGAACCGGCGCCGGATTCTTCCGGAAGAAACGGAAAGACGTGGATCTGCGGATTGAGGAGCTGCGCGGACGGAGAGATCCCGGAGACGTCAATTTTTCCGGAGATGAACTTCCGCTTGATTCGCTCGACGATGAATACGAAATCCGGGAGAAGATCGCCGAGGGCGGACAGGGGCTGCTCTTTCGCGGATACGACCGCCGGCTGCATCGCCTGGTCGCCATCAAATCCCTGCGCAGAGAGGCGGCGGAAAACGGAGAACAGCGCCGTTTCTTCCTCTCGGAAGCGCGCGTGACCGCTCAGCTTGATCACCCCGCAATTGTGCCGATCTATTCTCTGAAATCGGATGAGGAAAACGGGCTTCATCTTGCCATGAAGATGATTAACGGCATTACCCTTAAAGAGTATCTGAAACAGGTCTCCGCGCATTACCGCCTTGACGGCGTCCGCGCGTTCGACGAGCAGAAGAGTCTGCGGAACCGTCTGGAAATTTTTCTCAAGGCATGCGATGCGCTCGAATACGCGCACAGCCGGAACATCATGCACCGCGATCTCAAGCCGGAAAACATCATGACCGGAGAATATCATGAAACCTATATCATGGACTGGGGCATTGCGCGTCCGATTCAGCCGCAGCCGGAGGGTTCGCCCGTTTTGGCGGGAACGCCGCAGTATCTTGCGCCGGAGGCGATCCGCGGAGAACCCTGCGACCGGCGCGCCGATCTTTTTGCAATGGGAGCGATTCTGTTTGAACTCGTCACGCTTCATCCCGCATTTCCCGGTGAAACGGCGGAGGAGGTCATGTGCGCGATCCGCGACGGGCTGATGAACCCGCCGGAACATGAATTCGGGGCGAAAATTGACGCCGGTCTGATAGCGGTCGTCCGCAAGGCGCTGGCGAATGATCCCGCGGATCGCTATCAGCAGGCCGGAGAGCTTTCCGCCGACCTGCGGCGGTGGATGATGGATCTTGAAGTTTCCGCAAAGCCCGACAATCTTCTGCAGAAATGCTTCCGGTGGAGCCGGAGCCACAGCCGTCTGCTGCTGATGCTTTTCCTGATTGCTCTGCTGGCGGGTGTTTCGGCGCTCTCCTATTCGTTTTTCCAGAGTTTCCGTTTTTCGGAGGAGATGCGGCTGCGCGACAACGCGCTCGGCACCGCGTTTTCAATCTGCTCGCGTGCGGCGTACCGGCTCGACGAACAGTTTCTTAAACTGGAACAGGCGACTTCTCTTCTCGCGGCGGACACCGCGTTTCTGCTGAATTATGATTTGCACGAACATTCCGGTGAAACCGCCGCCGTGGCTCTGACGGAGTTCCCGGAACGGAAATCGGATACCATGCTGCGCTCCCGTTTCCACCACGGGATCATTGACCCCGCCGTGCTGGTCTACAGCACAACGCACGATACCGCGCTTCCGCTGAAGACGCGTCTGGAGCCGCTCTCCCGTTTTATTCCGCGTCTGCGTCAGATCGTCCTGGAGAGCGGAAACGCCGCATGGACTCCCGAGGCGCAGGGGAAGGCGTTTCTGGAGGGAACTCCGGTGATCCGCGTGCTGTTCGGTTTTCCCGACGGCCTTTACGCCGCATATCCGGCGTCGGGCAAATTTCCGCGCGGCTACGATCCGCGGACGCGCCGCTGGTACCGTATAGCGGACCATGCGGCGCAGGGGGCGGTCTGGACGGAGCCTTATGTCGACAGCATTCCGGAGTTCGGGCTGGTCATCTCCTGCAGCGCGCCGATCCGTCTTGCCGGCGGAAAAGCGAACGGCGTCTGCGGACTCGACATCTCCATTGCTGAACTTGTGGAGGAGCTTCGGCTGGGCGGCAACAGCGAGGCGGTTGCGGAGGAGAAGGCGATTGTGACGAACACGGGAGACATCATCGTCTCCACCGGACGCGATTTTGCCGCCGGGAAGCTCCACGAATACCGCCGGGCGGATGAAAAAGTCGTTTTCGCCAATCTCGGCGATCCCGTTCTTCTGGACAAAATGAAACGCGAGCAGTACGGCGTGAGCATTCAGCGCGATGCGGAGGGACGCGAGTTCGTCTACGCGTTCTGCCGGATCCGGTCGGTGGACTGGTTCTATGTGGAGAAAATGGAACTGAACCGTCTGGTCGCCGCTTCAGAACAGCGCGGAGTAGAGCCCGGTCAGCAGAATCAGCAGCATTAAGACGATGAGCACTCTGCGGCGGCGTCTGACTGTGCGGTTGACGCTGTCTTCTGCCGCGAGGCCGTGGAGAGAACCGACGCGCAGGAGCTGAGTAAGCTGAGCCCGGTTTCCGGATTTTCTCCAGTAATCGATGCGTGCAATGTTCGGATCGTCGGGAGTCATTTACAGAGCGACTTTCCACGCGATGATGAACGAGAGAGCAAGGAAGAAGGCCGAGAAGAGAATGGTCAGGATCAGCGGCAGGAAAAATGCGGCTCCCTTTCTGAAGAGCGTTCCGGCCGGAATGTCCGCGAGGTCCGTTTTCGCCGCCGTCTGAACGGCGGTTCCCGCCGCATGCTCCGGAGGAAGGGCGGTTGCGCGGATGAGCTCGATGCGTCCGTTTTCAAATGTGCGGAGCGCTTCGTTGAGCGCGGGATGGAAATCGGAATCCGAAAGTTCGGGAATGCGGCAGGATTCGAGCCGGTCGAGGATAGCGCGGAGCTCGGCGAGGGTCTGAGCGCAATCGGCGGCGGAGCGTTCCAGACGCGCCTGTTCCGCGGAGCTTTTCGCTTCGGCTTCGTTGAGCTGTCCGATCAGATCGCGTTTTGTGCGGAGCAGTTCTTCATAGCGCGGTTTGAGCAGAGCGTTGCGCGCGGCGTCGTCGACGTCCGGAGTCCGGGGCTTCGGCTGAGCCTGCTCTTCCCCCGGGGCGTTCCCGGATTCGGAGGAGTTCTGCTCCTGACTGTGCTGATGCATCCGGGCTGAAGCCTCTGAGATCTGTCCGCTGATGCGGTGGAGCGAGCCGGAGACAAACATTGATTTAGGCATGGATGCATTCCTTTCCGATGTGATTCTCTTTTAATATTCCACTCTTTTTGAAAAAAATCAAGCGGAAAACTTGAATCATTCAAAAAAAAATGATATATTACAGATTGTTGTAAAAAGGGCGGATGAAATCTCCGCTGAAACATTAACCGGGAATACAAACAGATGAATGCGGTGAATTACCTGGCACTTACAAAGGAACAGCTGCTGTCCTGTCGCGAAGAACTGCAAAAGAATTACGAGAACTACGTCAACCAGAACCTGAAACTGGATATGTCCCGCGGAAAACCCGCCGGAACCCAGCTTGATCTTGTGAACGGCATTCTCGACACCCTCGACAGCTACATCACCGCCGACGGAACCGACGCCCGCAACTACGGTCTGCTCGACGGCATTCCGGAAGCCAGGAAGCTCTTCTCCGATCTCCTCGGAATCCCTGTGGAAAAAATCATCATCGGCGGCAACTCCAGCCTCAATATGATGTATGATACAATCGTCCGTCACTACATTTTCGGAACGCAGGGTCACACTCCGTGGAAAGACCTCCCGAAGGTCAAGTTCCTCTGTCCCGCTCCGGGATACGACCGCCATTTCGCCATCTGCGAAGACCTCGGCTTCGAAATGATTACGGTCCCCATGCTTTCGGACGGACCGGACATGGACATGATCGAGAAGCTTGCGGCGGAAGACGATGCGGTCAAGGGCATCTGGTGCGTTCCGCTCTACTCCAACCCGCAGGGCATCTGCTACAGCGACCGGGTCGTGGAACGTCTCGCCTCCATGAAGACCGCCGCTCCCGACTTCCGCATTTTCTGGGATAACGCGTACGGTGTTCACCACATCTATTCGGAAGAGAAGCTCGCGGATATCTTCACGCTCTGCGAAAAGGCGGGCAACCCGGACCGTCCGATCTACTTCTTCTCCACTTCGAAAATCACCTTCCCCGGCGCCGGAATCGCTCTGGAGGCGTCGAGCCTCGCGAACGTCCGCGAATACAAAAAACATATGGGCATTCAGACGATCGGGCCCGACAAGCTCAACCAGCTCCGTACGGTCCGCTACCTCAAGGATGCGGAGGGGGTCCGCAAGCACATGCGCGAACTCGCCAAAGAGCTGAAGCCGAAGTTCGACGTCGTTCTGACCACCTTGAACCGCGAACTCGGCGGAACGGGGCTTGCGACCTGGACCGAGCCGAAAGGCGGATACTTTGTCGCCATCGACACGCTTGACAACTGTGCGAAAGAGACGGTCGCCCTCGCGAAGAACGCGGGCGTCAAACTTACCGACGCCGGAGCTACGTTCCCGTACAAGAAGGATCCGCGCGACCGCAACATCCGCATTGCGCCGACCTATCCGACGATCGACGAACTGCGTCAGGCGATTGAGCTTTTCTGCGTCTGCGTCAAGCTCGCCGGCGTGAACAAGCTTCTCGAATCCAAATAAGAGATCCGGCTGAACATTTCAAGGGACGCGGGGGCATGCCCCGTGTCTCTTCAATGCTGAAACAAGGGAATTGTCATGAAACGATCCTGCACTCCGGTTCCTCGTTTTGAAGTCGACAGCTACGACTGGAACGAGCGCCATCAATTTTGTAAGGAACGCGCTCTCCGCGAACATGCCGACGTGATCTTCGTCGGCGACTCCATCACTCATTTCTGGGAGACGACGCACGGCGGGCCCGTCTGGGGAAAGTATTTCAAAGACAAAAGCGTAATGAACATCGGTTTCGGCTGGGACCGCACGCCGAACGTTCTGTGGCGTCTGGATCACGGTGAGTTTGCCGATCAGAGCCCGAAACTGCTGGTCCTGAATATCGGCACGAACAATTTTGCAAAGACGGCAGCCTATCCGGGCGATGAACCGGAGGACGTTGCGGACGGCATTTGCGCGGTGATTGCGAAGATTCATGAGCTTTCTCCCGCCACGCACATTCTCGACATGGCTGTTTTCCCGCGCATCGAGCCGAGCCACTGCGACAAGGTTCCTGTGCTGAACCGCATTCTGAAGGAGCGGCTCGCCGGGTTTGACTACGTGACGTTCCTTGACATTACCGCATCGTTCATGAATCCGGACGGCACACGCAACAACGCATATTTCCGCGACGGCGCGCACCTCACGAACGAGGGCTATGAAGTCTGGGCGGATGCCCTGCGCCCGTATCTGAAACGGTTTGCGGATATGGATATCTGATTTTGAAAATCTCCTTTTAAGCAAGGGCGGATGGAACGCAAAGCGCGCTTCGTCCGCCCTTGTTTCAAACGTCAGCTTTTGTAAAGTTCGTCGTTTTCGAGACCGCTTTCCGAAAGAACGGGGAAATAAGTCCGCGTGCGGTGTTCGTTTGAGAAGCGTGTGAACAGCAGATCCTGCCGCGGATATGTCTGATTCTGAATGACACATGCCACCCGGATTCCGTCCGGCTGAACGTCAAGCGGCTGCGAGTTGTCGATTGCAAGCAGATCCGTTTCATGCGAGAAGAGGCCGTTGCGTTTCATTTCGAACGCGTAAACGAGGGGGCCGCGCATCAGTGCGGCGCGTCCGGTCTGCGCCATGGTTCCGCGAATCAGGCGGACAGGCATGGGGAAGAGCAGTTCGATTTCAGTTTTTCCCGCATTGACCGGAAGGGTGAACCAGCCGGAAGCGGGATAAAACACATCCGTTCCGGCGGAGACTTTTGCATTGCGGCACCATCCCGGGATGCGGAGAGTCAGAGAGAATGCCTCGTCTGCGGAAATTTCCAGATGAACGGTTTCCGCCTCCGGATAGGCGGTTGTCTGCCGAATTTTCAGCCCGGGAAGCGAGAGTTCGGATTCCGTATAAAGGTTGAGCGCGATTCCGTCCGGCGTCTTGAAATAGACGGCGTCGGGAAGTTCAAACATCATGCGGCGCAGATTGTTGGGACAGCAGTAGGTTTCGTGTTCGTACCATTCGCCCGGCTCGTTGAACGGGATGAAATAACGCTGGCGCATTCCGTCTTCCGACTGCGCGCCGAAGAAGGCGTTGAAGAGAATGCGTTCGTAAAGATCGCCGAATTTCGGGTCCGCATCAAATTCGAACATCTTGGCGGTGCAGCGGAGCAGATAGGCGGAAACGCAGGTTTCGCCCCACCTGCCGAGTCCGATCTGTGTGTTGTCCCAGACTTCACCCCAGAAGAAGCCGCCGGAACAGGAGCCGGAGATGGAGGAGTAATTGCTGAAGACGCGGCGGTACAGTTCCTCTGCTCCCTCCAGCAGAACCGGCGCGTCGCTGCCGATGATCTGCGCGTACTGAAGCTGTGCGAGAACGCGGGCGATCCATGTGTAGACGTGCGCGACGCCGTTGACGGGGACAATATGGTCGTAGGCGTCGATGGATTCGGTGATTTTGAATTCATCGCGGCAGTAGTCGATGAATTCGTTCCGTCCGGATTCCCTGCCGAGCATGAGAAATGCGGTTTCGATTCCGAGTGTGAGCGGCGCTTTGGTGCGGATGAGAAATTCACCGAGTTTGAGCGCGGCTTCGAGCGATTCCGTTTTGCCGAAGAAACGGTGATCAAGCACAAGCGCCTGAATCATGTATGACTGTTCATGGGGATCCCAGAAGCCCGGTTTGCCCTCGTAAAACGTGATTGCGCCGTCCGCGGACTGCGTGGAGATCAGGTCGTCGATATGTTCGTCCTTGAACGTCCGGAGTTCCTCTCCGCCGATATTGTGGGCGGCGGCTTTGACGATGGCGTCGAGGAGCATTCCGTATCCGGCGAATCCGCCGGGAACATCGGGTTCGGTTTTGCGGTGATGAAACGGCGCGGCGAAGAGATGTTCCACATCGGTTTGATGCAGAATTTTTCCGGCGGTTAGCTCCATGCGGGCGCGGATTTCTCCGCCGGCGCGGACAGCGGAAGAGGAGATCGGCTGGAATTTCATTTTGCGTTCCCCGGGAAAAGAAGTTTGCGCATCATGCGGCTGGCGGCGATTGCATCTTTGCGCTTGAGAATGGCGGTGATTTCCGGCATGTCCGCGCGGTCGATCACCGATTCGAGCGCATCAAGCCATTCGGCGCTTTCGGAAACGGCGTCGCGCCCGTCTTCGCGGTAGGGATACTGGTCGATTGTCATCCAGCCGGTGTAGCCGGTGCGGCGGAGCCAGTAGAAGAATTCAAGATATTCGAGCGTGTGGACGGAGCCGGCGATCATGTCGTCGTCCCACAGACGATAGTTGTCGTTGATGTGGACGTGGAAGAGGCGGTTTCCGTATTTGTGAAGGATGGCGACGGCTTCGGCGGGGCTTTCGTAGCCGAGGAGAACATGTCCGTAGTCGAGCGCCGCGCCGCAGTTCGGTTCGCCGATTTCGTCGAGAATGAGGACCGCCGCCGCGGTGTTGTTGAGATAGCATCGGTTGCGGGGCTCCTTCGCCTTGTATTCGAGGGTGATGCGCATCTGCGGATTGTGTTTGCAGGCTTCGCGGATGCCGTCGGCGAACCAGGTGCGTTCCTGTTCGTAATCCGCCTGGAAGATGTAGTCGTATCCGTCCTGTCCGGGCCAGATCGTGACGAGATCGCAGCCGATGTCTGCGGCAAGGTCCATCGCCCGTTTGGCGTCGTCGACGGCGCTCCGGCGTACGGCGGCGTCGGGAGCGGAGAAGGAACCCTGTTTCCATTTCGCCTGGGCGAAGTGGTCGACGGCGAGGGAGACGGGCTTGAGGCCGGTTTCTTTGAGCATTTCGCGGACCGTGTCGAACTCCGCGATCAGGTCCGGGGTGAGAACGAGGTCGACTCCGGTCAGGTGCGGCACGGTTGCGGCGCGCTGAAAGAGTTCGCGGACCGTGTACGGTTTTCCGTAAGCGGCGCAGTAGCGGTCGGAGCAGGAACCGACGTTTCCGAGAAAGACGGAATATTTTCTTGTCATGGCAAAATCTCCTTGTAAAATTGTTTTTCCGTACTATATTCTCCTGCAGGGGAAAAGTCAACATCTTCCTGTATGTAATATTCGATGAAAAATATGGAGAAAACGATGATTGAGGCGAAAGTGTCCTATTATGACAGCAGTCCGTGGACCCGTGGAGAGCATCAGTTTCTGATCCGGGGTTTTGCTTTGGACGAGACGATGCTTCCGGTGATGATTCATCACGGCGAGAAACGCGCGTACCCGTGGCCGTGGCTGTTCATCTGGTTTGCAACCCCGGTGACCGTGCGGAAGGAGTCGGGAGAGCTGGTTTCCTGTGAGAATTCTCTGATGGTATGGCGTCCCGGAAAGACGCATTGCTACGGGAACGAGAATGGCGCGTGGATGCATTCGTGGCTGATAGCGGACAGTCCCGATCTGGAACGGATGCTGGATAAGTGGCCGATCCCGACCGGAGTTCCGGTTCATGTGGACGCCGGACCGGTGTTTGAGACCTATCTTCCGCTTTTACGGCAGGAGCTGGCGGATGAGGGTGATGAATTCTGTCTGAAGAATCTGCTTCAGCTGTTCATCTACAATCTGCACCGCTGCTGCAAGCGGAATCTTGCGCCTGTTCCGGCGCGGGTGCGCGAGATGGAACTTTATCTGCAGAAAAATCTGCAGAAGAATCTGACCGTGGAAGGGGTGGCGGCCCATTTCGGCCTTTCCGCGCCGCATTTTGCCGCATTGTTCCGGGAATATTATCACAAGAGCCCTATGAGCTACCTGAATTCTCTGCGCATGAACCGCGCCGCGCGTCTTCTCTCCCTGTATCCGTATACCTGCAAGGAGATTGCGCTGCAGACGGGTTTCCGGGATTCTCTTTATTTTTCGCGCCGTTTTCACCATTACTGGGGAGTTTCCCCGCGGGATTACCGGAAAAAAGAGGAAGAGAAGAGCCCGGATTGAGTTTTTCAATAGAGGTGTTTCCACTTCGCACGGTATTCGATATCGTCCTTGCTTGGTTTCGGGAATCCTTCGGCAGTGCCCCAGACGGGACGACCGCCGAAATCGCAGTTTTCGATCCGCAGCCCGGAACAGCGTTCCACGGTCAGCGGAGTTGAGAAACTCGGATAGGGATCGGCCCAGTCGATGCGTATGTCGCGCAGAAGCAGATTTTTCGCATCGCGCAGAATGACCGGAGCGGGAGGTTTCGGCAACTCGCGGTAGGGACAGAGCGAGCGGTCGATCTGACGAAGACGCAGATCCACGTTCTCGATGGAGATGTTCTGCGTCGGATAGTTCGGGAAGATGTTGATCGCCTGGACGCAGCTGCCTTTGAAATTGCGGAAGGTGATGTCGCGGATGAGAACGTCGGTTTCCGGGCGTTTCAGCCGGTTGTCGCTTTTCGCAATCCGGATGGCGGTTTCCGAATTGACCGTGAAGTTGGAAAACGTGATGTTTTCAATCGCCTTGACCAGCCCCCAGTTCACTCCGATGTCGGCGGCGACGCGGGTTCGTGCGACGATGTTGTCGACCCGGACGTTGCGCATGATTCCGTTGCCGACGCCGACGCGCACGCCGTAGCAGACGGATTCGAGAACGCAGTTGGAAATCACAATGTTTTCGCACGGCTGTTTTCGTTTCAGGCGGCGGTGGTCGGCTTTGATGACGATGCAGTCGTCCGCGCTGCGGATCATGCAGTTGCTCATGACAACATTGCGGCAGCCGTCGAGCGTGAAGCCGTCGCCGTTGCGGGTCCACGGATCCATGTCGACGCGCAGGTTCGTCACTTTGATGTCATTGCAGCCCTGCAGAAGACAGGTCCAGAACGGGGCGTCGAGGAAGGTGACGTTTTCGATGGTGATGCGGTCGCTTTCGCAGATCCAGATCATTTCGCCGGGGCGCCACGGCATGGGGACGGTGAGGCGTTTCCAGGGATCCCTGACGGCGATCGGTCCGAAGGCGTCGCGGTTGCCTGAGATCGTTCCGCCGCCGCGGATGACGATGTCATGCTGTCCGACCGCCACAATGAAATGTGCGCCGGAGACCCAGTCCATCGGACGCGTCATTTTCTTTTCCCATGCGTTCCAGTTCTTTTCGGGCGAGTCGGCGCGGTTTTGCGGACAGAAATCGCTCGCATTGTAGTCCGCCTTGTTTGGGCTTGCGAGCAGAACCGCGCCGGGCGCGAGGTCGAGACCGCCGCTGGATTTCAGATAGAGCGTTCCGGAAAGATAGGTTCCGGCGGGGAAGTGGACGATTCCGCCGTCGTCGATGGCGCGCTGGATCGCGGCGGTGTCAAGCGTCTTGCCGTCGCCGGCTGCGCCGTAATCGCGGACATTGCGCATGGCGGGGGTGGATTCCGCCGCAAAAAGTCCAGTGGTCAGGAATGAAAGAAGAAGAAAAAGTTTTTTCATTATGGAGTTCTCCGGTTATTTTTCTTCCGCGTACCAGAAGGCAACGGTCGGTGCGACTTTTTCGCGGATGGAGGCGTTGCTTTCCGCGCCGGCGTGGAGGTCGGGGAAGAGAACGTTGGTCCGCATATTGTGACATGCCCAGTAGCGCTCGGCTCCGGTTGAACCGAAGAGAGTGTTGACGCCGCCGAGTCCCCTCACTAATGCACTTGAATAGGGAGTGCTTCCATTGCCGCGCGAACAGGCGAGCATGACGAAATCCGACGGCGCGCGGGAGGCGCGCAGGATTTTCGTGTTGTTGCTCATGAAACCCCGGTCGACGCCTTTGTAGTGCCAGCGTCCGAGTTTGTTGCTGGCGGCGATCCACTTGCTGGCGTAGTTCTGATTGTGCCAGATGCCGTCGCCGTTCATGGCGTAGGTATATTCAAAGAGACGGGAGTTGGCGTTGTGCGGAATTCTCTGTTCGGAGCATTGCAGGAATTTTGCCGTTTTGCTGATGTATCCGGCGGAGAGCAGCATCTGTCCCCATGGCGCCCAGTCGTAGTAGGGGGTGGCCGAGGAGTGGGTCGGCTGGAATTTCCAGCCTTCCGCTTTATCGACGCGCATCATGAACCAGTCGTCGCCGTCGGAATTGTACATGCCGATGCAGAGCCCGACCTGTTTCTGATTTGCGAGACAGTTGATCGCTCTTGCCTTGCTGCGGGCCGCGTTCAGGGCGGGCAGAAGGATGCCTGCAAGGATTGCGATGATCGCAATCGTTACAAGCAGCTCTATAAGGGTGAAAAAACTGTTTCTTTTGATCATGGGGAGTTCCTCCTTTGGTTATTTCAGATCAAGAATGTAGATTCCGCGTTTTCCGTCGTTGGTGGAATCGACGGTAACGAAACGCCCGTCGGGGCTCCAGCGCGGATGGAGGTCGCAGCGGGTTTCCCAGCCGGGGACCGGTTCGTGGTGGAAGGTCCCGAGGAGTTCGCATGCGCCCGTCGCGACGTCGAGAAGCGTGAGAATCTGGTTCTGATTCGAGTCCGGATAGCTGTCCGCGAGAATTTTTGTGCCGTCGGGTGAAAAGATCATGTGCGCCATTCCGCCGTGGCTTTTCGAAAGTTCCCGCGCAATGAACGGACGGCGGCTTTCATCGAAGACGACTGCGCTGTGTCCGTTTCCGGTCCAGTCCGCGTCGACCAGAATTTCGTTCGGCGTGCGTCCCCAGATCTGATGCGAGATGAACTGCTGCCACTGGCATTCGGAAAGAACACATTCGGCGTCGTCGCCTTCCTTCGAACTTGTGTAAAGGAAGGTTTTCCATTTGATGTGTTCGCGCTTGCACGACTCCGCGCATTGGCGGAAGAGCCAGAGGACGCGTGTCGAGTCGCAGTTGATGATCGCGTGGTTCATCCAGACGTGCTGTCCCGGGAGACTGTATGCGTAGGGGTGGCGTTCCATCATGGTGCGGTAGCTGACGATGAGTTTGATTTCTCCGGTTTCCAGATTGATGCGCCACAGGCCGTCGGCGTCCGGATCGGCGGGATGAATGTCCTCGCTCAGAACGGCGTCGGCATAGCTGTAGCCGCGGCGCGGAATGCGGGAAAAGTTCAGGCTGACCGCCCATTTGCCGTCCGGAGAGATGGCGTAAACGGGCAGTTCATAGCGTCCGACGACTCCTTTGCCGAGCTGGTAAATCCGCGCGACGAGCCGTCCTTCGCTCTCTTCGTAATCGTTGAAGATGAAGCAGTCCGGACGGTGTTTGAGGAAGAGTTCCATGCAGCCCTGCTGGTGACACCACGCGCGGGTGGTGACCAGCGGTTCATAATGTCCTTCCAGGTCGATCAGTCCGACTTCCGCCCGTTCTCCGCGTGCAGGCAGCCGTTGAATCTGCGGGGCCTTCATGACCAGATGCTTTGTGAGGTCGCCGTTCCACGGGTTCCGGTCATAATATCCGAAGAAATAGTGTCCGTCGTCGGGCGTCAGTTTTCTCCAGTTGTACTTGCTGCTGATTTGCGGTTTCATTTTGCGCTTCTCCTTTGCTTATTCGTATAAATGCGTTGTTGTAAAAAAGTCATGCGGATTCCCTGATGATGACGGAGCACGGGATGGAAACGAAGTTTTCGTGCGCGGGATCGGCGAGAGTGGCGAGCAGCTCGGCGATCAGAGCCTGCGCGATGCGGGAGCAGGGCTGTTCGACAGTGGTCAGGGATGGCGAGAGATAGGCTCCGGACTGGATGTTGTCGAATCCGGTGAGCGCAATGTCGCGCGGAATGGTGCGCCCGGAGTCGATGATTGCGCGTTTGGCGGCGAGTGCAAACTCATCGTTGTAGGCGAACACGGCGTCGGTATTCCGTCCGGAGCTCAGATAGTGCCGCATGGTTTCATACGCATCTTCCATCGGGTGACGCTTCGGGGTACGGGAGAGCGGCAGATATTCCTGGGTGAGTCCGGCCTCCCGCATGGCGTCGGCGTAGGCCTGGATGCGCAATTCCGGCGAGGGCTGGGTTCCGAAGAAAACGATGTGCCGGCGTCCGGACGCGATCAGACGGCACATGAGTTCAAGCGAAGCGGAATAGCGGTCGGGGAGGACTTGGCTGAGCCCGACGTCGAATCTGCGGTCGCCTCCGTAAAGAACGACGGCGATTCCGGATTTTTTAAGTTCCGTCAGCGGTTCGAGATTTTCCGGAGCAAAGGCGATGACGCCGGAGACGCACATTCTGCGGAGGTTGCCGATGACCTCGTGGAGTTCTCCGGAGTTTCCCGCCGGGGCGAGGTAGAGCATGAAGCCGTGCGGCAGAAGCGACTGCTGAATTTCCTGAAAGAGTTCCGCATGGAAGAGGTTTGTCAGACGCGGAAATATTGCGCCGATGACATTTGCGCGTTTCCTCCGCAGCATCTGCCCCGCGAGATTCGGCTGATACCCGGCCTCCGCCGCGAGTTTGCATACCGCTTCGCGTACGGCGGGCGAAATCCGTCCGGAGCCTTTCAGCGCCATGGAGACGGTCGCCTGCGTAATGTTCAGTGTTCTGGCTATTTCCTTCTGGGTCATGGCAAATCCCTTTGCTTATACGTATATATTATATACGACAAGCGCGAATTTGTCAACCCCCGGAAAGAAATTTTTTTGAAAATTACAGCTGATTGCCGTATGCGTCGTGGAGGAAGCCGGGCTTGCTGACACCGTCTTTGATGCGGATTTGCAGCTGAGAGAGCCCTTCCGTGCCGACATGACCGTCTGCAAAGCCCAGGTTTGCGCGTGACTGGTGCATCAGCGCCATGCCGTATTCCGGGGAGTTGGGGTTGACGTAATAGAAGTTCTGCCCTTTAGGAATGCTTGCCGTTCCAGCGCTGTTGCTGTCGCATATGTAAAAATATTCGCTTGGCTTTTTTACCTTGTTGTTTTGGAAAACCCACAATGCGGAGTCATAAAGATAAGGCGCTTTTGTCGTTCCCGCGTATTGTTGTTCATAGGGAGTGCTGAAGGGCAGTTTCACTCCGTAAGTGTTGTAATGGTTCGGGCGTCCGGTCGCGGCATCAAATGCGGGGCGGATATTGGATGGACAGTAGGTATACGTTTTGGCTTTCCATTGATTCTTCTGCATGTATTCCAGTCCATAAATGGTTTGCGACCAAGTGATGCTGCCGGTCGGTCCATAGACGGGCCACATGTCCTGGTTGTCGCCTGCGTACATCTGGAAGTCGAGAAGAACCTGCTTGATGTTGCTTGTGCAGCTGATGGCGCGTCCCTTTTCGCGGGCCGAATTGAGTGCGGGGAGAAGCATGCCGGCGAGGATTGCGATGATGGCAATTACCACGAGGAGCTCTATAAGGGTAAATCCCGCGGACTTCCTTTTGGGAAGTGGAACGGGGTGTTTGTCAGAATGAAGGTTCATAGCGTTGTCTGCCTTTTTTTTGTTTGAACACAGCGGGGGAACGTTTCCGCATTCCCCCGGGTCGTTTCACTGTTTTGGATTCAGAACGAGGCTGAATTCGAGTGAGGATTCCGTAATCATGCCGGAATACGGGGTGAACATCAGACGCAGCTGGAGAACATCGGCTTTCCATTTGCGCAGATCCTGGAGGATGACGGCGAATTTGCCGGTGATGGTCCACGAGGCGTTCGGGGCGTCGACGACGACGGCTGCTGTTCCTCCGGCCGGGACGGGAATCACTTTCTGGTACGGTTTCTTCGGATCGAACGGTTTGCTGTAATCGAACGTTTCGCCGTTGACGGTGACTTTGATTCCGACTCCGGGTTCATAGCGGATGCTCTGTTCGTACATCAGTCTTCCGCAGGAGAACGGCTGAGCGGATTCCACGGAGAGTTTCGCCTGAAGTTCGGTCGGGGATTTTTTCATGCACAGGATTTTCACTGGAATGCGTTCGCCGTCCGCCGTGGTGAGGCGTCCCTCCTGTTCGCTTCCGTCGAAGACGAAATCCTTCATGGGCTTGTATTTGCCGTTGTACTGCTGGAGTTTGAAACCTGCGCCCCATGCCGGATTCGGGAATGCGTTGTGGACGACAACGGATCCGCGGTCCTTGTAGTAGTCGAGCTGCGGTTGCCGTTCAGCGGCTCCGGCGGAGCAGAGGGCGAGCAGCCCGGCTCCGATTAACAGTTTGCGTGTCAGTGAAACGAAGTTCATGGTAAAACCTCCTTTTGCGGTTAATATATTCTTCACGCCATTGAATGTCAATGGTAATTTTTTCTTTTTAATGGGAGAATCGTAACATCCTCCCGTGTTTGTTCAAGCTTTTTTCGAGATTGCCTTCAGGTGATAAATCCGGCTGTCGAAATCGCCTTCGAGCGGGACATGGATTCCGATCTCGGCGAGTCCGCGTCCGGTCATGCGTTCCGGGGCTTCGAGAGATGTGTACTGATGATAGAAATCTCCCGCGGTCTTTTTGCCGTGGCATTCAATCGCGTAGGCGGTCTGCGGATCGAGTCCCTGAAGACGGATGTTCGGCAGCTGTTCTCCGTATTGCAGCGCGTGCGAGAAGACGAAGAGGAGAGCTTCGGAGCGATCCGGAAGAACGAATTCGAATGCTGCATGGCGGTCGTGATGCCAGGAGGCGATGCGGTAGAGTTCGCCGCCTGCGATGATGTGACGGATTTCACGGTTCAGCGCGAGGTAGGCTTTGCACTCTTCGATCTCCTCCGGCGTGCTCTTGTTGAGGTCGATTCCGAGCGATGGCCAGCCCATGAGCGCGGCGTGTGCCATGAAGGAGAGCGGAATGACGCGGTGGTTGATGACGTAGGTGTAGTTCCTGCTGATCTGGCAGCCGCCGCCCGCCATGCGCGGATGATGAAGGTAGGAATAGCCCTCCTCGATGTCGAGAACGTCGAGCGTGTCCTGGTTGTCGCTGCGGTTGGTGCGGCAGAAATAGCGGTCCATTTCGAGATCGCAGCGTCCGCTTCCGCTTGCGCAGTTTTCGAAAATGACCTGCGGGAACTCCTCGTTGAGACGGCGCATCAGGCGGTAGAAGTTGAGCACGTACTTTGTTTTGATTTCGCGCCGGTGTTCATGGAACGCGGGGACGAAAAGGTAATGGTTCATATCCATTTTGAAGTATGCGATATCGTTTTCGCGGATGAGCGTGCGGATGGTGTCACAGATATATTCGAGCGCGTCTTCCCGGGCGAGATTGAGCTGCGCCGCGCCGTCGCCGAGAACCCATTCCGGACGTTCGGTCCAGAGACGGCTCTGCGGAACGACGACTTCGAATTCCATCCAGAGACCGAACTTCATGCCGTGGGCTTTGACGCTTTCGGCGATCTTCTTGAGTCCGTTGGGGAAGTTTTTCGGATGAACCGTCCAGTTCCCGACGTCGGTCTGCCAGCCGTCGTCGATGATGAAGAGTTCGCATCCGACTTCGGCGGCTTTGGGGATGAGGTCGAGAACTCCCTGTTCGGTGAGTTCTGTGCGGCGGATGCAGGAGAATGTGTTGAAGACGACGGGGCGGGGACGCTGCGCCCAGTATTTTGAGCTGAGGTGCTTTGCGCTGAAACGGTGAACGGTGCGGGTCATCTCACCGAATCCGCCGCGGGTGAATCCGGCGAGGAAACGGGGCGTTTCGAAATGTTCGCCGGGTTGGAGCGTGAGCTCGAAGTCATAGTTGTTCAGTCCGCCGGAAACACGGGTTTCTCCGTAGACGTCGCGCTCGACGATGAACTTCCAGTCGCCGCTCCAGAGGAGTGTGCCGAAGTGGACGTCGCCGGAATTTTCATCCGCGTTGCCCGGATCGAACGCGAAGAAGGGGACCGTTGCATGACTGCTGATTCCGATGCGGCTTTCGAGCACGCGCTGTCCGGGAGCGACTTCGGCGCGGCGGACGCGGTACTCCTGTCCCCATTCGCCCTGAAGGGTTGTGAGGCGCGGCGCGTTTCCGCGCGGGAGGCTCCATGCGGCGGAGAAGAGCGTTTCAAAACGGAGAGGCGCGGAGCCTTCGTTGACGACTTCGGTGTGGCGTTGGATGAGGTCGAGTTCGGGGAACAGTTCGTAGTGCAGGAGAACCGCGAGCGAGGAGGCTTCGTCGAAAAGAGTGACAATGAGATGATTTTCGTTTTCGAGCGTGTGGCCGCGGTACTTCAGATTCAGCGTCTGATCCGGTTCGAGAAGTTTGAGGTGGGGTTCGTAGCAGTAGAGACGGTTTGCTGCGGAATACTCGTATCTTCCGAGTTTTGCGCGGAGGTTGTAGACCTTGATGCGGAACCAGGCGACGGTGTCGGTTGAGGGGAGATCGCCGATTTCGTCAATCTTTCCGCCCCAGTGCAGATTGACGGGGATTCCGTCTTCCGTGAGGCCGAACGCATAGGACATTTTATCTGTGCTGCACAGGAAAATTTTCTTTTCCCGATCGAACTGAACAGGCATGAGTTTGCTCCTTTTTTGTGATTTTCCGTTTGCGTGAATAATATATCCCGGTGTTTTCCGCGCCGCAATAATAAGAAAGTACGATACATGGGAAAATAGTATTTCCTCCACTTTTTTTTCTTTTCCGCGGTGCTATAGTACGGTAAACAGGGAGGTCTCATGCAGCAAATCTATTTTGACGACTGTGACGGACAGAATATCTGGATTGATTTCCGGCGGGAAAACAAATGCGGCGATGTGAATCCCGCGACGATATCGACTGCGGGCGACCGGCGGATTCAGGCGGGAGAGCGGTACTACAAGACGCCGGATCTGCTTCTGCGGATCATCGGCGGGGGGCCGTTCCATATTCTCCAGTACACCCAGCGCGGAAAGGTCCGCTTCATCAACAAACAGCCAGACGGCAGAAAACAGGAATATGAGGTGGGACCGGAACAGTGTTTTTTCATTACGCCGGATGAGAAGTATGAATTCTACAATCCGGACCAGTGCTTTTACAGCTTCATCTACATCGGTTTCCGCGGACCGCTTGCGGAGCATGTGTTCAAGCGGATTCTGGAGATCGGGCCTGTGCATCAGCTTTCGCGGAATTCGGAAATTGTGGAGGAATTTCATACGCTTTTCCGCCGCGCTCTGCACAACGAACTGAACTTCTGCGAACTCCGCAAAATCGCAACCGTGATGCTGCTGGATCTGGAACGCGACATTTGCGACAAGGCGTCGGCAGGTTCGGACGAGTTTTTGCGCGGACTCTCCAACTGGGCAAGCGAAAACATTGCGGAAATGAGCGTGGAAAAACTTGCGGAGCATTGCCGGATGAGCACAAAATATTTTCAGGCGTACTTCCGGAAACGCTGCGGCATCACTCCGGGAAAATTCCTCAATGATCTGCGTATGAATTACGTGGTCCGCCTTTTGGAATGCACGGGAATGAAACTCAGCTCGATCGCGGATGCGGCGGGATTTTACGACGCCAGCTATCTGTGCCGCGTCTTCCGTCAGCAGACCGGCATCACGCCTGAAGCGTTCCGGAGCGGAGAGCCCGTCAGGAAGGGCGATTTTGTTTTTCAGGGGAAAAATACTATTCTCCCATAGTTCATACTATTCTGTTATTGTGCGGAGAAAACGGAAGTGTTATATTAAAATCCGGGTTCCACAATAACAAAAAAGGAAAAATCATGAAAAAAATCGCACTGATGGCGCTGATGTTTGTTTCAGCGTGTCTCGCCGGAGCCGGGGAGCTCCGGAATCTGCTTGCGAATCCGGATTTTTCATCCGGAATGGCGCACTGGGAAGTGGAGGGGAAGATCGGAACGGTCACTCCGAAAAACGGAGGAGTTGAGCTGAATGTGCAGAAGAGCCGCAATTCCGGTCTGCTGAAACTTCAGCAGGCTCTGCGGAATCTGGAAGTCGGCGAAACGTACCGTCTTTACTTCACGGTCAACTGTGAAAAGCCGCAGACCCGTCCGGTTGTGATCTCCTACCGGATGCGCAGAAAACCGAAAAACCTCGGGTTCATCAAATGGGTTCCGCTGCGTCGGGGGGAACAGAAACTTTTCGTTGAAATCATTCCCGGACTGGAGAGTGACGATCCGGAAGATCCGCCCGTGCTCTCGTTCTACATCGGCGAACTGGACGGCAAAGTGACGCTCTCCGAAATGGTTCTGTTCAATTTGAGCGACATCAAACCTGTTCAGCCTCCGTTTTCGGAGAAATGGACGCTGTTCGGGCTTGTCGATCCCGCGGTCAAGGCGTTTGACGCAATTCCCGCCGAACTGCCCGGAATCAAGGAGAAGACGGTGAAGCCGGTTGCGGTGAACGCGCCGTCCTCGCTTAAAGAGAGCAAAATCAATCTGCGTCTGGAAGCCGGAGCCACGCGCAAGCGTCACTCGGATCCCGCGATGCTCTACAACGAGTTCGAATCCCCCGTCGATGCTCAGATCCCCGTCGGGTTCGGGGCGGACTGGTACATGGAGATCCACCTCAACGGCAAACTGGTCTATTCGACGATGGCGGAAGGCAATCAGAAATCTCCTGTTTCCGCATCCAATCATCTCGTCTTTCTGCCGGTGAAGAAGGGGAAGAACCTGCTGGCGGTCAAGGTCCTTGCCGGTTCCGAAGGCTGGAAACTCTTCTGGGGTCCGGTCCAGCCGCCTCCGGCTCCGCAGCGTTTCACGGCAAAAGAGGGATATTATCCGATCGATACCGCAAAGCTCGCGGTGAAGAAGGGAAGCGCGCTCGACCTTTCCTCCATCATTGATGCTCCCGCAGGCAAATACGGACGTGCCGTTCTGACTCCGGAGGGGCATATCGCCTTCGAGAAGAATTCTGCGCCGCAGCGTTTCTTCGGATTCTCCAGCGATGTGGATGAGAAAGTCTGGAAGACTTCAAGCGACCGCGATTTTCCGTTCCTCGCCGTCGAGTACGCCCGCGCCGTCCGCGCGCAAGGTTACAATCTGTTCCGCATGCACGGATTCGACGAGTGGGTCATGACGGGCTCCCGCGAGGATCAGAAACCGCTTCCGCGTTATCTGGACCGCTGGGACCGTCTGATTTATGAGATGAAGCAGCAGGGTATTTATCTTCAGTTCAATATTTTCGCCTTTTCGCTTTACGCTCCCTCGCAGAACCGTTTTCTGACGACGGAAAAGCGGAATGCGAACAAGATTCTTTTTCTGCTGGGAGAGCCGGAAATCCGCGCCCGCTTCGCGGAAGTCAGCCGGAAGATTCTCAATCATGTGAACCCCTACACCAAGCTCGCGTGGAAGGACGATCCCGTCTTCATTGCAATGGAATATTACAACGAGCTCGGGCTTGCGGTTGAGCTGACCCGTAAAATGGAGAACGCGTATCCGGCGGAATACCGTTTTCTCAAGGAAAAATGGCGCGGCTTCCTCCGGAAAAAATACGCCGCGCTTCCGAAAGAGAAGAATCCGCACTCCGCCGCGACGATGGCGAATCCGCGGCTCCCGGTCTTCTGGGACCGCTCGCAGCTGCGCGTGGATTACGATGAGTTCTGGTACGAATGCATGAAGGACGCCTACCGTTTCTGCGATCAGGTCATGAGGGATTGCGGTTACAAGGGCTTGACGCTTCAATGTCCGATGCCCGCGCTCCGTTGTGCGGCTGTGTCGTGGGAGAGCGTGCAGATCGTCGACGGTCACGGCTACCACTGTCATCCGGACGGCGGGGAACAGCCGGGCGCGAGCGTGAGCCAAGTGAGTTCGATCGCGGAGGCGGCAAACGTCTTCCGCCGCCGTTTCGGACAGCATATCTACGGGCGTCCGTTCTTCTTCAACGAGCACAACTACTGTTTCCGGAATCCGTTCCAGTATGAAAAACCGGTTGCGCTTGACGCTTATGCCGCGCTGAACGACTGGGATTCTCTGGCGATTCATTCAGGCGCCGTTGCGTTGACGAACGATAAGCGCGCAAGTTCGTTCGAGGTCGCGAACAACCCCGTTCTGCGTGCCGGAGAGTTTCTCTCCTCGCTGTTCTTCCTGCGCCGCGACGTTGCGCCGGCAAAACACAATGTCGCAGTCGCACTGAGCAAAAACTACGTGTTCCGTCCGGGCAACAGCGCGAATGCGCTTGCGCCGACGCAAAGCCGTATCACTCTTCTGACGAAAGCCGCATCGCTCTTCACCGATCTTCCGCGTTACGACCGCGTCCCGCAGCCGGGCGGACCGGATATGACGATCGCTCCTGCCGGAAGCGGAGAAATCGTCTGGCACGGCTGGTACGCCGCCGCGAAGGAGACCGCCGCGGCCGATTCCTCGCTCGAAGCTCTGGTCAAAACCATGCGTTCGCGCGGAATTCTTCCCAAAGACAACATCACCGATCTTGCGAAGCAGATTTATCAGAGCGAAACGGGCGAGATCACCATGTTCGCCAAAGAGAAGAAAATGACAGTCGTCACGCCGAAGAGCGAAGCCGTTGCCCTGACTGCCGGAAAAACGGAAAAACTCAATACGCTCGACGTCAAAAGAAACAGCGTCAATTCTCTGATCGGCCTGGCGTCCGTCGACGACAAGGCTCTGACGGAATCGGGACGCATGGTTCTGGTTCTTTCCACGCGAGTGGCGAACACGAATATGCAGCACGACCCGAGCGGAGTTCATCTGCGCGTCATCGGCACACTCCCGATTCTCTATCAGTGCGGCGAGTATGAGATTGAAATCAGACGCGCGGAAAAACTGCGCTGTTATGCGCTGAGCCTGACCGGAGAGCGCAAGGAGGAAATCCCGCTCGTCCGCTCCGCCGATGGCTGGAAGTTCGCGCTTGACATGGCGAAACTGAAGCACGGTCCGACTCCGTTCTTTGAAGTTGTCGCTGAAAAGTAAAGCGTGTTTTATTTCCCCCGCAGTTTCGCGGGGGAGCTTCCGGTGATGCGGCGGATGGTGCGGGCGAAATATTCCGGCGAGGAAAAGCCGCTCGCCCGTGCGGTCTCTTCGATGCTCCTGCGCGGATCTTTGAGCAGATGCAGCGCATGATTCACCCGGCAGGCGATGAGATGTTCAATGACCGAATGCCCGTAACACGCGGAAAACGCGCGTGAAAGGGTGACGCGGTGGAGGCCGAGAAGCTCCGCAATACGGTCGACATTGAGTTCCGGATTTGTGAAATTCCGTTCAATCACCGCTTTGACCCGCTCCGCCGTCGAACCTTCCGGTTTGGGGGCGGGGGAGGCGATGCGCGTCAGGATTTCAAACGCCGCCGCAAGGACTCGCATCCGCGCGGCGTTGTCGGCAGATTCAATTTCCAGTTCGATTCGCGCAAAAAGCTCCTCGGGGCACACCCCCGCCGCATTGAGACCGGGGAGAATGTGGAGCCCGTCGAAAAGTGTCTTTGTTCCCGGTCCTTCCAGCGAGAGCCAGCGGTAATGGAAGAGGGGATCGCCGGGGATGTAATCGTGCCGTGCGCCGGGCGGATAGTACCAGACCTGCCCCGGAAGAAGCGTATGGCGTCTGCCGTTCAGCGAGAAGAGTCCCTTGCCCTCCAGACACCAGAAGATTTCTCCGAAATCCGCAGTTTTTATTCCCTCGCGGTTGTCCGGAAGAACGCGGAAGTGTCCAACAGAGCGGACGAAAAACGCGGTCTTTCCGCGAATGACCGCGAATTTGTAATCCTTGAATTCCCGCATAGTTTCAAAAACGCCTTTCCGATGTTGCAAAAGTGCAGATTCTTTCTGTTGAATATTCATTAAATATACGTTATAGTCTTACAAAAAGCAAATATGGAGGATTTTTTTATGAGAACAGAGCAATCTTTGAACGGAATCTGGGACTTTGAATTTTCAGTGAAGGCTCCGGAACAAATCAATCTTGCGGAGCTTGCGTTTCCGGAACGCATCTCGGTTCCCGGGTGTTTCGATGCATTGACAAAATATGCCGGGAAGCGCGGGACGGGCGTCTACCGCCGTTTCGTCGAATGCGGAGGAACGGTCCGCCTGAATCTGGAAGCGGTTGGTCTGCGTGCGGATGTTTACTGGGACCGGAAGAGAATCGGGCATACGGAACTGCCGTATTCGCCGTACACTCCCGTTTTTGATGCGGGAGCGCGGGGGCGGCACGAGCTGGTGATTGTGACGGACAACCGTCAGGACTCGGGAACGGCTTCGCTTTTCCATGCATATTATGATTTTTACGCGTACGGCGGAATCTACCGCGACGTTTCGCTGACCGGACTTCCCGCATGCCGGATCGACCGCGCGGAGTTTATTCCGGAGGACCTGGAAGCAGGAACGGTCCGGATTCGTCTTGCGCTCGGCGGAGAGATTCCGGAGCAGGTGACTGCGGAAGTCCGGTTCGATACTTCTGCGGAGGCGGAGAAGATCACGGTTCATTCGGGCGCGGCGGAAACGGTCTGCCGGGTTCCCGGGGTCAAACTCTGGTCGCCTGAATCTCCGGAATTGCACACCGCACGTGTCGTCATTCCCGGAGATGCCGTTTCGGTTGAGTTCGGAATGCGCAAAATCGAATGCGGAAACGGCGGTTTTCTGCTGAACGGGAAACCGCTGAAGCTGATCGGCTGGAACCGTCATGAGAGTCATCCGGAATTTGGCGCGGCGGTTCCGGAGTTCCTGACTTGTTCCGATCTCCGCATGATAAAAGAGCAGGGCTGCAACTTCATCCGCGGGTGTCACTACAAACAGAGCGAGGCGATGCTGCGTCTGTGCGACCGCATGGGGTTGCTCGTCTGGGAGGAGTCGCTGGGCTGGGGCAACCGTCCGGAACAGCTTGCCGATCCTGAATTCCGGCGCCTTCAGCGCGAGCAGACGGTTGAGATGGTTCGGAGCAGCATCAATCATCCGAGCGTGATTCTGTGGGGCTTTCTGAACGAGTGCGCGAGCGAAACGCCGGAGGCGCGGTCCTGCATTGCGGAACTGGCGTCGGCAATTCGCGCGGAAGATTCTTCGCGTCCGGTGACGTTTGCTTCGAACCGCGGAGTCAAGGATGTCTGCCTGGATTTGGTCGACGTCATCGCGTTCAACACCTATCCCGGCTGGTATGATCACACCGAGATTGAAAGTTACGGAATTGACCGCGTGATTCCTGCCCTGGAAGAGCTCGCGGAGTTCGCAAGCCGTCCGGAGTATCGCGATAAACCTTTGATTGTCAGCGAGATCGGCGCGGCCGCAATCATCGGAGACCATTCGGGGCTTCCGTGGTCGGAAGAGTATCAGGCGGAGCTTCTCGGCGCGGCGCTCAGTTTCGCCCTGACGAATCCGCGGTGCGGCGGCATTGCGATGTGGCAGTTCTGCAATGCCCGCACGTACACCGCGAATTCGTGCGTGCTGACGCGTCCGCGCGGCTTCAACAACAAAGGCGCGGTGGATGAATACCGCCGTCCGAAGCTCGCGTGGCACCGGATCCGGCAGATGCTTACGGATGCGCGCTGAACGTTTCGCCGAGATATTCGGCGACGCCCTCCGCGGACGGTTTCATTCCCTTTTCGCCCTTGTGCCAGTTCGCGGGGCAGACTTCGCCGTGTTCCTCGAAGAACTGGAGCGCGTCCAGAATCCGCAACGCCTCATCGACGCTGCGTCCGAGCGGAAGATCGTTGACGAGTTCGTGACGCACGACGCCCTGCCGGTCGATGAGGAAGAGTCCGCGCAGGGCGACGGCGTCATTGAGGAGAACACCGTAGTCGCGCGAGATGCTTTTTGTGGTGTCCGCGACCATCGGGAAGCGAACGCAGCCGATGCCGCCCTTGTTCGGCGGAACGGATTTCCAGGCGAAATGCGTGTACTCCGTGTCGGTTGAGACGCTGACGAGTTCGCATCCGCGCCGCTTGAATTCTTCATATTTTTCATTGAATGCGAGAATTTCCGACGGACAGACGAACGAGAAGTCCATCGGGTAGAAGAAGAGAACGACGTATCTGCCTTTCAGACTGGAAAGTTTGAATTTGCGGAACGAGTTGTCTCCCATGACGGCGTTTGCGGTGAAATCCGGCGCATTTTCTGTGACGAGTGCAGACATGATGAAATCCCCCTTGTTTGATTCGGAAACGGCATGTTTCCTTATTCAAGCATAACACCGGAAAACGGGAAATTCAAGCGAGGAAAATACGCCCGTCTGCTTTTTGTCCGACTGTTTGAACGGAGAAAAGCAGACGGATTTTTTTCAGGGTTTTCCCTGTTGTTTGCGGTAATGCTGTGTGCCGAAAAACTTGAGATCGGCTGCGGGGAGCACCATGCCTCCGCGTTTGAGGATTCCGCCTTCGCGGAGGACATCCAGCATGGCGCGGCGCATGGAGTTGTCGGCCGGATAGGAGAGCGGATCTCCATCCATGCGGCCGAAAAGGAAGAAGAGTCCGTCTCTGCCGTCTCCGATTTCATGCGGATAGAGGTATCCTTCGCGGAGGAATGCCGCAATGTTGGATTCGGGAAGGCGTTTTTCCCACTCCGGGTTGAGAATCCAGGAGTTGCAGGTAAACAGCCGGATTTCCTTATGGAAAAAGGACCGGAAAAAGGCGAGGGCCTGGTTGAGAGAGTCGCGCAGGCGTTCGGGAGTCATGCCGCCACCGCCGGGGATGTGGATTTCGAGAATCGTCTCCCACGGGGAGATGAGCGGTTTCCATTCCGAATCGCTGAGAGTCACGGTTTTTCCGGGGAGGGCGACTCCGAGCGGGGATATCGGAGTGCCCGTGACAGAACCGTCGATATGGTCGAGGGTCGTTTTGAATGCCGCATCGGGGGAATCCATGCGGACGCGCAGACCGTCTTTGTTGAGGAACCAGCCGTCGCCGCAGAGGAGCAGAGTGCGTCCCTCCGCATTGCGGTAGATCGCCGGAACATGGCTGGGGACTGTCGTCATTTTGAATTCGAGGCGTCCGATGCGGAAGAGCGTTCCGTCGATGGAGCAGCGGAGCCAGCGGATCTGGTTCAGGAGGAATCCGGGCAGATTTCCATGGCTTTGATTGAAAAGCAGGGAGCTGCCGCCGATCCAGCTTGCGGAATCCGCCGCGTAATGCTCCGGAATGCCGTATCTGCGATGAGTCGCTTCGATCATCGGTATCGCCGCGGTCGCCACCATAAGAAATAAGACGCCGGCATCGTCGCCGAAAACCTTTTCGGGGAGGGGGAGTGCGTCCGGGGTGTTGTTGTCGCGTGTATGGAGATAGATCCGGCTGAGATAGCGCGCAAGCGTCCGCACCTCCGGGTTCTGTTCCGCAATGGCGGAAATTCGCCGGATGGCAGGCATGGCGTCGATCCTGCAGCGGGTCTGCGGATAGTATTTTTCCTGAAATGCGATTGAGAGGAATTCGGGCGTTTCGGAAGAACGTTCATCCGCTTCGCTCCAGCCGCAGTTGCGGAGCATGGTTTCGGTTTCGGCGGAATAGCCGAAGAATCTGCAGATGCGGGCGAGTTCCATAATCATAAACCTTTGAGACCGAGCCATTCGGCGACGGTTTTTCCCATGACGGCATCGTGGAGTTCGCGGTCTGCACCGATTTTGCTGAGAATCTGTTCATAATGAAGTTTTCCCTGCGTTTGAGTGTTGGGTGCATTGATGTAGCAGTCGGTCCCTAAAACGAGCTTGCGGAAGTACTGCGCATTGTCCTTGCAGAGGAAAATCGCGGGTTTTAGCAGTTTAGTGAGCTCTTCGGCGGAGAGAGCCTGCCAGGAGCCGCAGCCGGCAAGGTCTGCGTAGACGTTGGGGTGCAGCTTGATCATTTCCGCAGCCTGAAGACGCCAGAATCCCGTGCCGAGGTGTGCAATGACGATTTTAAGTTTCTGGAATGAGCGTGCCGGGCGGTCGAGATTGACGGGATCCATGTTCTTGAGTGTAGGGCGGCGCTGGATCATGTGGTGTGGCGCCGGGCGATAGTTGCCGGTGTGGAAGAGCATGGGAATGCCGAGCTTTTCACATTCTTCGTAAAGCGGCATGTAGAGGTCATGGTCGTAAGGATGCCAGGGGTCTATGCACTTTACGCCTTTCGCGCCGAGATCGACAAGTCTGTGCAGTTCCCCGAGATCGGGTTCCTTGTCGGTGAGCTCGATGTTGGCAAGGGGAATGAGCCACTCCGGATATTCGCGGCATGCGCGGAGTACTGCGTCGTTGCCGGGCCATGCTCCCTCGATGTGCGGACAGTGGCAGAGAGCGGTGATGCATTCGTTTCTTTCGCAGTTTTTTACAAACTCCCGGACAAGCGCGGGATCTTCCGAATTGAAATGGGCATGAAAATCAAGATTCACGGGATTCTCCTTTCCTTGAATTGTTCAATGATAATATAGGCGTGAATTTTGCAAAAGCAACGACGATATTGATTGAAGAATGGCATTTTTGATGAAATGGAAAATTTTTCGCTTTTTCTCCGCGTTCAGTGAGTTGCATTATTCTTTGCTGAACGTTTTCCGGTACTCAAGGGGCGTTTTGTCAAACTTTTCCTTGAACTGGCGGTGAAAGTTCGGGAGCGTGGCGAATCCGCATTCGCGGGCGAGCTGGGCGACAGGAAGGCCGGTCGTGCGCAACAGCGCGGAGGCGTAGTTCAGGCGCGCTTCGATCTGAAGTTCCTTGAACGAATATCCCGTTTCTTCGCGGACCACATGCGCGGTGCGGTCCGGACTCAGATTCAGACGCCGGGCGAGGGCGGCGAGTCCGCCTCCGCGCGTTCCGATATTCTGATGAATGAGACGGCGGATGAGATCGGCGCGGGAAAGGTCGCTTTCCGTGTATGCGGAGTCGCGCATTTCCGCATGCCATTCGCGCAGCCGCGCGGCGAGCTGGGCGAGAGCTTCCATGACCAGACGGATTTCCGCTTCATCCGTCGGAGCGAGCCCGCGCACGAGTTCGGGATTGTTGAGCTGGGGAGCGCGGTAGACCGGAAGGTCGGCGGGCAGCGCGGCGGGCGCGCGGCGGAGCCCCGCGTTGAGAATGCAGAGCAGACGGTTTCCGTTCATGACCGGCTGAATCCATTCGAGAATTCCCGCACGGCAGATTTTGAGAGCGCCTGAGCGGTACTTCCAGCGTTCCGGAATGAAATCGAGACAATCGAAATTGTAGCATTTCTCGACCGTGTCCCGTTTGGCGAGACAGCAGTTCGGTTTTGTGTGCACCTTGCGTCGGACCGCGAGGTTCAGCAGCGGATCCTGGATGTACGCGACGACGTCGGTTTTCGTGAAATGTTCAAATGCGGCGATCGCGCGGTCCGGTATTTTCAACATGCTTCGCAACTCCTGTTTTACAGTAAAATACATGAAACAGCGGAAAAAGCAACTTTTTCAGCCGGAGAAAATATGGATTTTCCCGGAAAAACGCAGTATAATGTTTAAAAAGCTCAAAAAGGAGGCTTTGCGATGAAGACAATTGATTATCAGATTCATGAAGGAATCCCGGTCGTCGCGGAATGCGACGTTCTGGTCGTCGGCGGCGGTCCCGGCGGAACGGGTGCGGCGGTAATGGCGGCGGAATGCGGCGCGAAAGTCGTTCTCGCGGAACAGCACGGCTGCATGGGCGGAACCGCAGCCTTTGCGGAAATCACTCCGATGATGCGCAATCACTTCGCGGAAGACGGCGATATCACCCATGCGGAGACGATGGACCGTCCGGTTTATCCGCGCATGATGAAGCAGATGCAGAGTTATCTGTCTGATTTTGATTTTTCGGAACCCGGGGCGAACTGGAGCAACCGGAAGCTGGTTGTATCCAAGTCTCTGATCTCTCTCGCGATGGAAGACCTCTGCCTGGAAGCGGGCGTGAAACTCTTCTATCATTTCACACTCGTTGATGTGGTCCGCAAGGGGCGTCGCATTGAGTACGCCGTTTTCCGCACGCGTTCGGGCTATGCCGCGATTCAGGCGAAAACATTCGTCGATGCGAGCGGCAATGCCGATCTTGCCGCTTTTGCCGGCTGCGGATTCGAATACGGCGACCGTGACCACGGACTCTGCCAGCCCATGACGCTCTGTTTCAAACTTTCCGGCGTTGACGTCGGGAGCATCAACTGGGAAGAGGTGCAGAAGCTTTACCGACAGGCGCGCGAGCGCGGCGAAATCGACTGCAAGCGCAACGACATTCTGCACATGAGATACGATTTCGAGCCGGGCGTGGTGCACTTCAACACAACCCGCGTCCTCGGCAGATCCGCAGTCGACGGACTTGAATTTTCGGAAGCGGAAATCGAAGGACGCCGTCAGCTTCGCCAGTTCATCAAATGGATCCGCAGGGAGGTTCCGGCATTCAAGCATTCGCATCTGATGTCGATGGGCGCGGAGATCGGAGTCCGCGAAAGCCGCCGCGTGAAAGGCCGCGCGTATCTGACGGAGGAGGATTTCAACAACCGCAGCAAGTTTCCGGATGCGATTGCGCGCTGCAACTACTCGATCGACATTCACAGTGTCAACGGCGGGAGCACGCGCATGGTCTGGATGGGGTGCAACGAGTATTACGAAATTCCGTACGGCTGTATCGTTCCGGAGGATTGCGACAATCTTCTGATTGCGGGGCGTCCGATTTCCGTTTCGCACGAGCTTCATTCGAGTTCCCGCGTGATGCCTCCCGCGTGCAGTGTCGGTCAGGCCGCCGGCGCCGGTTGTGCGCTTGCGGTGAAACGCGGCTGCGATCCCTCCGCGCTCGACGGCCGAGACGTTCGTTCTCTTCTTGTTGAGCACGGCGCCTGGCTCTGATTCTTCTCAGGCAGAATAAAAAAACACCGCATCTTCTTTCAATCAGGAAGATGCGGTGTTTTCGTTTTAGAAAGGTTATGCTTTTGACAGTTTTTCTGCTTGGCGTTCAATGATTCTGCAGATTTTTTCATAGATTTGCGATGAATATTGCAGATTCAGTTCCTCCGCCAGTGAGCGGGATATGCGGGGGAGTTCTGCGAGAAGCTCATCAAGCAGATTCAACACCAGTTCAGAATGAATTTCGCAATTCTGCGCCATTTGTTTAAAACTTTCCCGGGTAATTTCGGGAAAAGCCGTTGCTCCGCCGATGGTCATAGCTGTTTCATGTGCAAGTTCATCATAAATTTCTGTGCAGAGAAGGTCATAAACCGGTGCGAGCTGGATATTTTTCCCGTGATAGAGCACGGAGAAGTTTTTTGCATGAGCATCGCCGTTTCCGATAAGAACATTAAATATGATTCGGCGAAGAAAATCAACTTGTCCGGCAGCTCCGAGACGGAGTTTTTTGATGAGGTTAAAACAGTTGGAAATATTTGGACCACCTTCATTTTCATATTTCTTTTCCGGATCGACACTGAACAACTGACAGAAGTCTTCTTGATGCAGACGGTTGATTTTTCCGTCAATGACTTGCCTGTCAAAACGGGTTACGCAGTAATATGATATGCCTTTCAATGTCAGAATTTCGCATGCCGGAGCGGGAATTCTCATGGCTTTTGCGAGCCTCATGCAGAAAAATTCATTGAATACGCTATCAGGATAGACTGTTACAGGAGGTTTTATGATGTGGGTGGAAGGCATCCCGAAGAGCGGCAGAAAAATTTTCCCGTCTTTGAGGCACGCTATCAATTTATCCTGCGCTCCCGTTCCGGAAATGCGGAATCCTTTTTCGCGGCCGAGATTCAGAGGCCGCATCGGTAATTCGTTCAGAATCTGAGCAGCTTCTTCTTCGGAAAGCTCCCGGCAGACAGGTGTGGCAAAATCTTCCGTTTCATTCGGCGGATACAGTGCGATCGCTCCGGCACAGTCGCCGCCAATAGCCTTGAGAAAACCGAAAACGTTGTGGCGGGAGAGATGGAGAATTTTCCCCAGTCGTTTGCGAACCGTTTCCGGTGGAAGAAGATTGTCAAAAAAAACACTTGAGACCTGATGAGAAAAAGGTTCCGGCTGCAGCGGCAGAGAATAGGAAATTGCAACCTCATCTTTTTCCTGCAGGTATTCCGGCAGATAACGGAATGCCAGTTTTCCTTGTTCAACGCTCAGAGTCCCGACATGTTGTCCGAGAAGATAAACATTCAAAATTTCCATTATCAACGCTCATCCATTGTTGCGAGTTCGATGGCTATGCCGAGGGTTTCCAGGACGCTTTGGAGCTTGTCGAACTGGACCGTTTTTTTGCCGTCCTCCAGGTCGCGGACAAAACGGACGCCTACATTGGCCAGCTGGGAAAGACGGAGCTGAGAAACTTTTTGCCGTTTGCGCTCCATCCGCACAAAATCCGCAAGCTGGGCGGCAGTGGTAAGTTCAATTTTCATCAAGTTTCCCCTTGTAATTTTTTTCTGTCTATATTAATATCATAAACTGAAAAAGAAATTTTTCAAGTGTAAAACGCCCCGATCGGGGTGTTTTTATCAGAAAATGCTGTTTTTTTTATCAAAACGCCCCGATCGGGTTGTTTTGACTGTTGATCGTAAAAAACACCGCATCTTCTTTCAATCAGGAAGATGCGGAGGAGGGTTTTCTACCGGGAGGTTTTGTTTACGGCATCAGCACGAGATCCATGAAGAGTCCGGGACGCTTCGGGTTTTCACCAATACCGGGAGTGAGCTGGAGGAAACCGGCGCGTCCGTTTTGTGTTCCGATGTTGACAAGAACGTTCATGCGCATGGAGGCTCCGGCTTTCAGACGGAACGGACTTACGCTTTGGCGCGGGAACGCAAACTCGTAAACCGTGCGGTCCGGATAACGGCGGATGGCTGTCGGCACGTCGCGGAGGAGTCCGATCTCCTTTTCCAGACTGTCGTAGGTCGCCGCGGAGGCTTTCGTGCGGAAGATTACCGGTTTTCCGCCGACCAGAGCGGAGGCGTACTCGAAGTCGTCGTCCTGGTAATCCTTGACCTCTTTCAGGGCGTTGCGGACCGGATCGAAGGCAAACTGAATGCCGTCGCCGAGCCAGAGTCCGGAGACTCCGACGGGGGATTCCACATTGTCCCGCTTGAAGACCGTTACGCCGAGATAGAGATGAGCGTCGTCCCACATGAGCCGCGCGTTCGCACGGATCGCGTCTTCGGCGGAGGTCCAGGGCTTGAGTCTGGTGCGCAGAGACAGCGGAATCTCCTTCGCCTGAGCGTTCCAGTCGGAGAGATCGCCGTCAATCACCGGAGCTTTTTCCGCTCTGGTGGCGAGGATCGCGCGCAGGTTCCAGCGGAACTTTTTTTCCGCGCCGCTGCCGGTCCGGACCGTCGCCTGGACGGTGTTGTTCTTCAGAGAGACGGGGGAGGGGAGACGGAATGACACTTCTCCGAATTCTTCGGGAGCAATTGCGGGGAATGACTGTTTCCTGCCGAGCGTTTCAACGGTTCCGGCGAGCGGTTTGGTTCCGAGATTGAGAATCCGGACTTTGATTTCCCTCTCCGCAACAACGATGGCGTTTGCGTCAAAGAGGTCGGTTCCCGCGTTCAAATCGGTCTTCCGGATGGCGGCTGCAAGTTCGGCGGCGGAAAGTTCCGTTTCCAGATAGACCGGGAATTCGTTCAGCTCGATTTCGCCGCTCTTGATTTCCGTCCCCATGACGTCGTAGACTGCGGCGTTTTTGAGTTCGGCGGGGAGTGGCGTTCGGGTCGGTTTCCCGTTCCACTTCCAGAGCGCGGCAACGCGTTTGTCACCGCGGTCGAAAATGTAACAGCGGTAATTGAATCCGAGCTTGACGCGTCCCGCGGGTGCGGCGTTTTCCAGACGGTCGGCGGCGTTTTTGCAGGCGAACATGATCGGCGCGGGCATCGGCTGACGTCCGTTGTCGGGATTGCCCTGAAGCAGGAAGCCCCAGCCGCAGCCTTCAAAATCCATGGTGAAGGTGAAGTGATAATACTGTCGGAGACCGTTTCCGAATCCGATCAGCATCATGCGGGTGTTGTAGGCGACGCGCTGACGTTCGAAATCGGGGATCCGGTTGTTGTCGGGGAAGAGGGCGAACGAGCGTTCGCCGGCTTCGGTCGCGGTGACCGGGAAGTTCGGTTTGTACTTGCCGGCGACTTTCTGAAGCGTCTGAAGTTCCGGTTCGTAATCGGGGAGTTCGGGGAGCTGACGGTACGGATGTTCCGTGATGACGTCGAGTCCCTTTGCTCCGCCCTTTGCGAGCATGGAGGAGGTCCACGCTATATCCGTGTGACAGCTTGCGGGGCCGGCGACTTTCGCATCCGGATCGCCCGCTTTGACCGCTTCGGCGAGTTCGCGGATGATGAGTGCATTGACTTCCGGAGTCATCTCGTAATATTTCGAGGGATCGGGGTTTTTCATCCGTCCGCCCCAGATGTTGGTTTCATTCAGCATTTCATAAATCTGAACTTTGCCGCGGTACTGCGTCGCGAGTCCGTTAAGAGCTTTTTTCCACGCGGTGAAGTCTTTCGGAATCATCGGCCAGGTGGCAAAGCCTTCCGATCCATAGCACATCATGAGATAGAATCCGTTTTTATGGAATTCCTCCACATCGCGGAATCCGGTGTTCGGGGTTGCGCGGTAGGTGGACCACAGACGCAGAGCGCCGATCCGGAAATCCTTCAGAAGCGGAATGGCTTTGTGAATGTTGCTGCTGCCCGGCGTGTAGTTGACGCCGATTCGATGGCTCAGCTTTCCGGGTTTTTCCGCGACGCCGAAGTAGACTCCCGCCTGTTTTCCGCCGACGTTGAACAGCAGGTTCGCCGCGCCGCGCAAATTCTCCGGAGGAGTGACGGAGACCGTCCGCTTTGCCGTTCCCTTTGCTTCGACTTTGATTTTTCCCGCGTTTCCTGACATGACGGTTTTGCCGAAGAAGTCTTTCATCTCCCAGCGGATTTCCGCGTTTTCCGCTTTGCCCGCGGTATTGCGGAGGGTCAGTTCCGTTTGAACGGGAGTGCCGGGACGATAGTATCCTTTTGGTTCGTCGATTTTTGCGGAGAGCAGAATTTCGGTTTCCGGAGTGAATTTGCTGTGTCCGCCGATGCTGTACGCGGCGTCGTCAATCCAGATTGTGCCGCCGAGGGAGCTTAGGTGTGGGGAAACGAAATTCGTTACGCTCGCGTATCCGGTCGCCGGATTGCCGAACATGTATATGCCTTCGGGTTTCTTTCCCCATTCGGGAATGAAGAGTTCGCATCGTGTCCATTCCGTTCCGACTCTGAACTGCTTTGAGTAAGCCTGTCCGTTGCCGAGGAAGAGTCCGATATCGATCTGCTGGTTCGGTCTTTCACCCTTGACCCAGCAGGAGAACGAGGCGCTTTTACCGACGACGAACGGGACCGGATTCAGATTGAAGCGTCCGTAGCTCTTCGGTTCGCGGGTGAGGCGGAAGGAATAGTTTCCGCTGCGCTTCACCTTGTCGTCGAGCGCGACTTTGAGCTCCTTGTCCCAGAAATGGTTGCGTCCGTCGGAGATGAGATTGTTGTCCGCCATCTTGAGAAATTCAAAACCGTTGATTCCGGTCGCATACCATCCGCGTTCGGCTCCGCCGTTGAGAATGTGATTGACCGAGGAGTCGAGTTTTTCCTCCTGTTTGACGGAGATCTCCGCTGATTTGATTCTGTAAACCGCCGGCTTGCACAGATCCGCGCGGATGCAGATGTTGTTCATATCCTCCGGAGCCGGATGCGTGACGGTGAAGGTTTCGCTTTCACTGGAGACCGGGAAGGTTTTTGCAAAATAAAAATGTTTGTTTTCCTTTCCGCGGTTGCCTTCGAGATAGATGTTGATTTCTCCGGCATCCTGGGCTTCCGCCTGAACAGAGGCGTTCAGCATCTTGCCGCGGAACTCATCGATTTTGTATCTGCGGTAGAAGCGGGTGACGATTTTTCGTGCGTTCGGCTGTTTGAAGAATTCGCGCGCATCAAGAACGAATGCTCCGTTTTCACCGGAGACCTTGAGTGTGCGGATCAGCTCTTTGGGTTCGGTCCCGATGCCGATGGAGATCCCCTCTGCGGTTCTGCACCACCAGTTTCGGTTTTGATCGTTCTTCTCAATCTTTGTGACGTCCAGTGCATAAACGGACGCGGCAAAGAGAGTGAATGCAAGTAAAAGGAGTTTTTTTCTCATATTCAGATTCCTGCGGTGTTATTTTGCGGAGATGGCGGCGTTGAATATGCGGTAAACGGCGGGCTTGTTGAGATCAAGACGGATCGCAATGCCGTTGACGTCTTCCGGAAGCTGTTTGGTATGAACGATTTCCGAACGTCCGGAAACGGCAAACGGCTGAGCGGTGAAATAGTGTTTTTTCTCTGTTCCGCGGTTGCCTTCGAGATAGAGATTGACGGCGCCGCTTCCCTCTTCCGCCTGAATCTGAACTTTTGCGGAAGTCTCTTTGCCCTTGAGAGCGGCGATATTGTTCTTGATGTAGAAGCGTGTGACAATTTTTCGTGCGTCCGGCCGCTTGAAGAATTCGCGGGTATCGATCACCAGCGCACCGTCTGCGGAGGAGACTTTCAATGTGTTGTAAAGAACTTTCGGTTCCGTTCCGATGGAGATGCCGTACCCTTCGGCGGCTCTTCCGGACCAGAATTTCCCGTTTTCATTGGCTTTGAGATTATTGACGTCGAGAGCCTGTGCGGAGAGCGCTCCGGCGAGCGCGGCGAGAAGGATGAGGGATTTTTTCATGATGACTGCCTTTCGTTTGGGTGTTTGTTAAAAGTCAAGAGCTCCGGTATTGCCCCAGTTGCGGCTTCCGGTCTGTTCCGCCATAAGCCGGTCGCTGTACATTCTGGAATCCGGGTTGTCGAGCCCTTTCCACGAGCGTTTGCTGACGACATGCCCGTCGAGATAAGCGATGTTCGCATAGAGTGAATGCGGTCTGCCGACCCACAGATGCTGCGAAGTAAAAACTTCAGCAGAGCCTCCGGCGCTGCCCACACTACTCCCCGAGTATCTATTTGAGGCGGAGGTGTTTAGAAAATCGGAATCAAAGAACATATATGCACGCGACGCCGCTTTGACCATCGTTACTTTTAAGGAGTCCGAACCCCAGGTTTCTGCGGCGACATAACTGAGGCGGGTTGAGGACGTTGAACGGTCTTCCGGACAGCGGAACGTGTTCCAGGAACCATTGCCGACAGGGGTTCCCGTTGAAGAAGTTTTCGCATTCATATATCTTGTTCCGAATGCGTATGGCCAATGGTATTTGATTGAATAGCGATGCCCCGGCACTTCCCAGGAAGAGACCGACAGAATCGGCGGCATGGCATAATCGTTGAAATCGTTTCTGTATGTAGCGGAAGCTGTGCCGATCTGTTTCAGGTTTGAAGCGCAGGAGATTTTGTGAGCCGTTCTTCTGGCCGAATTCAGCGCGGGCAAGAGCATGACCGCCAGGATTGCGATGATGGCTATTACCACAAGGAGCTCTATAAGGGTGAATTTACGGATTATCCCTCTGAAACGGAAGGTGTGCGGATGTTGCGGATATTTAATTTTCATCGTTTGTCGAGCCTTTCTGTCTTTTGTTCGTTTCCCTGTTCGAAAAAGCTTACGTCTATAATTATACGACATTTTAGGGAAAAAGCAACAGGGGAAATGGAGAAATATATTAGGAATCCTGACAAAAATATACGATATAATGCCAAATGCATTTTCCCTCTGTATTTTCCGGGGCGCGGGGGGAAGTCTTTAATCTTCGACCAGGGGACGGAGGTGGATCGTTTTTTGTTCCTTATGGTTTTTTTGCCGTTCCTGAAGACAAATCCGCTGGTATTCTCTTGGGGTATAACCGGTGATTTTGGAGAAAATCCGGTAAAATTGGGCGTAGCTTCCGAATCCTGACTGGTAGACGGCTTCGGAAAGATTGAAGCGTTTTCCAGTATTGTAAACGGTCAGGAAACGGCGCACCTGCTGATGATTCCGGAAATCCGTGATTGTCATGTCCATTTGCGTTTTGAACATCTGCTGCAGATGAGTCGGAGACATTGCCGCGAGGCGGCAAAGTTCTTTCAAAGGGACTTTTTGTTTTTCCTGCATCAGAAAGCGGACGACTTTTTCAATTCCGGGATGCAGAAGACGCTGATCGGGTTCGGTTGTTTGTTTGAAAAGGCGGATCAGGTGATCTGCTGCATAGCGCATTGCGATGTCGTAGGCCGCTTCTTTCTGGGGCGGCAGAGTTGAAAAAAAGTGTTCCAGATATGAGAGTTCCTGTTCAGAGAGCTTGTAAAAAGCAGTCTTTTGTGGAAGCGTTTCCGGATTTTCAAATTTTTTGAGAAATTGGTTTTTCAGCTGGCAGATAATAAACGAGAAGTCGAAGGATTGTTCGCAGATGACGTGGATTTGTTTCGGTGCGAGCCAAATCACGGTGCCGCGCTGCATCAGGTGAATCGTGTTGTTCAGCAGAATGCGGCAGATTCCATTCAGCACGAGATAAAACTCCGGAGTCGGATGGTAATGGAGGTGCGCATCCGAGTTCGCAGTGTTTTTGCGGATATGGGAAAAGCGTATATGGAGCGAGACGTCGCTGCCGATGGTGAATTTGCGTTTTAAACATTTTGGCATATCCCGTTCTCCTTTTCCGGATAATATATTGTGCAGTTCAGGCTTTTGCAAATTTTTCTGCGGAGTCCTTAAAGGATCCGCAGAAAACGGGGCAGCGCTTCCGCTTCCGGAAGCGGATCGGCGGGAAAAGGCAGACAGCAGGACGAAAGATAGGGGTTTATCCAGCCCCGGCATTCCAGATCCCGCAGAAGCGCGGTGTCATGGTATACGCCTCCCGCAGTCGTGACGAGGCGGCAGACGATCCGGTTTTTCCCGAGGCGCAGAAATTCGGAAAGGCTGATTTCAAACGGCGTCCATGCCGTTTTCCCCGCTTCCCGTCCATTGATGCGGATGCTCCACATGCCGGAGATTTCTTCCGGAAGGGAGAACGTCAAACTTTCGGGAAGAGTTTTCAGCGTTATCGTATTGGCATATTCGAAAACGCCGCAGCCGTTTTCCGTTTTCTCTTTTTGAACCGGGACTGTCCGGAAACCGTGATCGGTAAAAATATGGCTGCGGATCTTTTTCCTCCGCCATGGTCCATCAAAGGGAATTTTTCCTTTTTCTTCCGGAACCTCGGAGCAAAGGCAGGTTCTGGGACGCAGAACGATGCTGCGCAGGCCCGAAAGAATTTCCGGTTTGTCCGGGTGGAGGGAATGAGCGGCGTCCGTCAGCGGATCGTACCATTCATACGCTTCAGTGAATGAATTGCGGCATGTGAATTCCGCCGTATCCGCGGAGGAATTGAAAAGGAAGAAGAAGGGAGCGTCATCCGTTTGGAGTTTCAACACCCGTATTGAGGAGTGGTTTCCTGTCAGATTCAAGTCCGGAACGGCAATGTCCCGGATTTGCGCGGCGGCGCAACCCGAAAACACCGGAAATGATTCTTGTTTCAGGCGGCTTATCTTCCGTTCCAGGGCGGGGGACAACGGAATCCCGTCCGGAATCATGACCGCCCGGTAAGCGGTCTTGCCGATCCGGAGTTTTCCGTCTTCTGTTCCGACGGCGTTGAGCAGATCGTTTTCGCCGGCGTAGTCATAACCGAAATGGTTTTCGCGAAGCCAGCGTGTCTGAAGGAAAAATGGTGTTTCCGCGGGCAGTTTCCGGGACTGGATTCCCCAGACAAGAGGTTCGCGGATCAAACTGTTGTACGGAAGGAGAACCGCGATGTCCGCATGCGGTTTCCCGTCGGCCAGCAGAGATCCGAGGCGGGTTGTGTAGGCCGCGAAATCGCGGTAGAAGTTCCAGCGGGGATCGGGGGCGAAAAGGTTGCAGTGATGCTCGAATTGACGCGCTCCTCGAGTCGAAGCGTAAAGAGCCATCGGTATGACGTCGGTTACGCCGAGAACATACTGAGCGTCGGCGATCTGCCTCATTTCCCGCAGCGAGCAGTCGGCGCCGTAAACGGCGAATGATTCGGAAAAAACTCTGCGTTTCCCTGTCTGCCGAGCGGAAGAAGTGATGTATTTTGGGTAGTCGACCTCCATTTCGCGCGGGGAGATCTGATGCCAGATCGCGTCAAGCCCCGGGATGTCGAATTGACGGTACATTTCGAAACCGTCTCCGTAATATTGTCCGATTTTGGCGGGGAAGTCATCGCCGCCGGGATGTCCTGTGAAGAGAATTCCGTGTTCTCCGCACCAGCTGTGAAGAGGTTCGAACCAGTTGCGGTTGATGAGCGCGGTGAGAGCGTCTCTCCAAATCCGCAGAGCTTGCTCGGATTCAGCTGTAGTCCCGAAGAAGATTTCCGCAGCGGTTTTTTCAACGGAGCCACCGCGTTTCCGGAGTTCGGCGGCAAGAGCGTCGGAACAGGGGAGTCCCTTTTCCGACGGCTGCAGACATCCGAAAAATGGTTCATCGGAGAAGATTCCCCTGATATGTTTCCAGAGTTCCGGACCGAGCGTTTCAAAATAACGCCGATGGACGCGTTTGATGAAATAGCGGGTCGTCTCCGGACGGAGCAGGTCGGGTCGGTTGTCAATGAACTTTTTTTCAATTTTCCCTTCCGGTGTTCCGGGAACGAGAAACTGCGCACGCCATTCAGGATGTTTCCGGACGAGTTCGCCGTTGAGGGTTCCGCTGGGCCATCCGCCTTCATCGTAGAGCCAGCTTTCCATGCCGAGTTCCGCCGCGGTTGAGACGGCTTCGCGGATCATGCGGAAGTAATACGGTGAAAGGTATCCGGGCATTCCTTCCGGATACTGCGCTCCACCGAACTCCCGGGGCATAGAATGAAAGAAGATGCCGCCGACTCCGGCGTCCTTCATCATGGAGAGCTGTCTGCGGATTCGCGCCGGAGTCATGCGGTCATTCCAAAGCCAGAAAACAAGATGTCTGATCATGATTGCAGCCTTGCTGAGAGATTAAGTTTTCCATCTGGAGCGACGGAGGGAAGCTTGCCGGATTTTTGACGGTTGCCGCGGAGGCTTCCGAAGAAAGATCCGATGCTTTTCCCGCGAACGCGCCTGCTCATTTCGTTTCCACCTCCCGGAAGGAGAGAGCATCTATCCGGATGACGGCGTTTTCTTCTCCGGAATAGAAGTTCAGCAGTACGACGCCGTCCGCGGCGTCGGGAGCTTCCGATGCGGGAGGAACCGTGATTTCAATGGAGAAATCCTGCGGCGTTTCGATAAGAGCGAGACGGGTTTGACGGTAGAAATGTTTGCCTTTGTGTCCGAACGGAGACCAGAACTGAATTCCGGCGGCAGCCCCCGCTTTTCCTTTTACGGACGCCGCGCTGAATTTCAGACGGTATGTTTTGCCGATTCGGACGGGGAGGGGTCTGGAGCGGAGTTCCTTCCCTTTGCCGCCGGTGAATTCAAGGGCTTTTTCTCCGGAGAGGAATGTGTCGCATGGAACGATGCGGGGGTCGCCCTTGAAGAAAAACGCCTCCGGAGAGAATCCTTCCTCAAAATCACCGGATGGAATCAGCTCCTTCCGGAAATCCGCGTCGGTCAGCACGTCGAGTTTCAGATTGCGGAGTTTCAGATTGACCGGAGCGGATTCGGGCGAATTGAAAAAATCTATTTTAATAGATGTTTCGTCTCCGCTGAAGAACGGGATTTCATAGCGGGCGTTTCCCTGTTGCGGACGGAGGTTATGCACCGCCTTGCGCGAACCGAGAATCATTGTGCATCCGAGTTTTACGGCTCCTGCGGATTCGAGTTCGAAGGAGAGTTTATAGTGGCGTTGGGGTTCGAGCGGCCATTCCGTTGATATGCGGGGGGAGTTTCTGATTGAGCCGATGAGTTCAAAGCCGTTTTCCATGGCTTTCCATGGTTTGTTGATTTTGACTTGCGGTTCTGCGGCGAGAAGAGCCGCACAGCAGACAAATGAGGCGAAGAGAGCAGTTTTGTTTTTCATTGCGGAACCCTTTTGTTATTTGAGTGTGAGAAGTCCAAAATGAGTGCGGAGGAGATACGGTTTTTCCGCCGCATTCCACAGATACTCGCGAATTGAGCCGTCCGGTCGGGCGTCGTCGATTTTGACTTCGAAGCCCAGGAGTTTCCCGGCGGGCGGTATGGTCCCGAAGAGGGATTTCAGCGGAATTTCAAGAGTGATGCCGTAACCGGAGGCGTCGCGCGTCATCTTTGCGGAAAGCCGTTCGGAAACCGGATGCCGCGGCTGCGTGACGACCTCGCATTTCTCCGTTCCGGGAAGCAGGAAGAAACGCAGCACATTGGCGTTGAAGAACTCCGTATGCTTGATCGGAAGAGCTTCCGGCATCGTGTCGAGAAAAAGCTCGATGCAGTCGCGTTCCCAGTATTTGCGCGCCCCGGGAGCGCCGGAAGGCGTGGAATCCGAAACTTGAATTGCAAACAGGAGAGAATCGCCGCGGCGTGTCAGGCTCCAGCTGTTGTTCAGCGGGGGAAGGCCTGCTGTTTTCGGAACGCTTGCGGAGCAGGTCTCTCCCGTGGTTCCGATCCGTTTCGGCAGTGGAAGAAGTTCGCACGTGAAATCAAAGCGCCGTCCCATGCTCAGAATTCTGATTTTCTGGTTACCCTCCGCCGCTTTCCGGAGCGGAATGAGAAAACTCTGTTCCGAATGCGGGGCGAGTTTGAATGGAAGCGCATGCTTCGCGGCGGCGACTCCGATCTGGCCGGAGACCTCTTCCGCCGAAAGGTTCTTGAGTCCGACCGCGAGCGCAAATCCGCCGTTGTGCGGCAGCAGACGGGCGGAGGGAGCGGCTTTCAACGGCTGTTCCGCATGGATTTTCGCATCGGAAAGCGCCTTTTCATATTCGGGAAGCTGGCCGGAGAAGAAAAAGAGCTTCGGCTCTTCATTCAGTTCGATTTTCTTTTTTAGAGGCAGAGGATTGCCGAACATGTCGCGCAGAGTTCCTTTGCAGTTGAAGGAAACGGAGAGCCCTTTCCCGGCGCCGTAGTTCCAGAAGGCCGCGCAGTAACCGATGTCGCGCAGACGGTAGACGTAGCAGATGGAGTCGTTTTCCCAGCGGATTTTTCCGACGGGGACAGCCCCTTCGAGATAGCGACCGAAGGCGTTCAGAACCACGCCGAAGGAGTTCGGAGTCAGATCGCCGCCGATGCCGTCGCTGGAGATGTAATGCGGACTGCTCTGGCGGAGGAGCTGTGTGGCCTCCGGCGAGATGGACTGCGCGAGTCCTTCTCCGAGGTCGGTCAGCATCCTCTGTGCGAGGTCGTGCGCCGCATTGTATCCGCGAGACCATGCGGGACCGACTTTTCCGCGCAGGTAGTACAGTTCCGTGTTCCAGAGGGGATATTTCTTTTTGGCATACTGCGCGATGAGTTCGCGGATGATCCGCACCGTCTTGTCCGCCGGCTGAAGCGAACCGAGCTTCGGATTCTGATATGGATGGAAGGAAACGATGTCGGAGTACTCGAGTCCGCCGGCCTTGAAACAGGGTTCGTAGAAAGCCGCCATGCGCGCGCCGAGATCGCTGGTCGCGCAGAATCCGACGACACGGTTTGCCGGGTCGGCCTCTTTCAGCGCTTCGTATGCTCCCTTGAGATACGGAACGTAGTCGGCCGGTT